>Ga0183098_10069_pt1 | contig 412860 bp, 392 predicted proteins | sample BioMet9_FD_128884 | JGI IMG/M metagenome (GOLD analysis project Ga0183098, IMG submission 128884) | Microbial communities from bioreactor (seeded with sewage sludge) at Lawrence Berkeley National Lab, California, USA - Biofuel... | ecosystem: Engineered > Bioreactor > Anaerobic > Unclassified ...
GCTCTCTTCTTTGTTTGGTTTGGTTATTCAACAATAGATGAGTTCCATCCTCTTTTTCTAGGCTTTTTCTTGGGCTATTGACTTTTTACCTTTTCCTCATCCCCCAGCTTTTTGCATTGAGCCTAAAAAGGGACAATCCCCACGGATAAGCTACAAATGATTCAATCATTGAGAGCAATAAATACTCACAGCCCAAGGAAAGAAAAAGTACTTCAAAAAGGGTCCATTCCCCAGATAGTATTCGTTTTAAGAATCGGAATCCATATGTTAAAATAACAACAACCAAACAAAGAGCAAATGGTATCCCATTCATCAATGCTATTTGCAGTATATTGTTATGAGTTTTATAATATACTTTTTTCAACTGATATGCATCACTTGCTTTTGCTTCTTGTATCAGCAAACTATCGGGAGAGGAAAAACTACCACTCCCGGTTAGAGGATGTTTCTTAATGATTGCAAGCGTTTCTTTCCAAATAGTGATTCTGTCCGTAGTATCGACTCGATTATGAATAAAAAGTCCCCTTCGCCCATATTCCATATTTGTCATTGTCAAGGATTCGTGCTCACTTCCTTTACTCAAAATTCCATGTCCTTTTACTAAAAAAGGATAGAAACCGCTGATGAAAAGATACAGAATAACCATCAATGCTATTGCCGCTATCGTTATGGTAAAGGTAAAGAAGCGACAAGGTTTTTGCTTTTTTCTCAAAATATAAACACTTGCACCAAAAGAAAATGAAAAAGAAAAGGCAACTGTAGCGCCTCTACTTTGCGTAAGCGACAGAGTTGTCAATGCAAGGAGAATACAAAAGAAAAAGAAAAACCTTTTTACTCTCTTTTCTTCTTTCACCAAGCAATAGATCGAAACAAGAGCAAAAAAAACCATGGTGCTACCCAACGTATTCATCTGGAGAAAACAGTCCAACCGCCCCTCAAAGAACCCATAATAATAAAATTCATCAAATCGTATTACTTTGCCTGTCAAGAAACCCAATAATGAAGCCACCGAATACCCCAGGAAAAGAACAAAGAGAATCTTACCTAGGAAAACGAGTTGTTTTTTTACTTGCGTGGCTGTCATATCAACGGGATATTGCAGTAAAAGAAACATCATCAATACAAGATGGACATCCCATTTTACCGTTTCCCATACACCACTATGTTGATTTATGATTGAAAACAGCAAAAAGAAAACAGACAACAAAAACCAACGAGATTCTTTTGATGAGAAATAGTTCTTTTTTCCAAAAAAATCAAACAAAAGGACAAGGAAGCCATAGATAACGATAATCCAAGAAAAGAATCGTATCCATTGCATTTCTATTGGTAAACGGTCAACAAAACGATAAAAAGTAGAATATATAATAAAAAGAACCTTAAAAACCGTATTAAAGACAAAGTCTGATTGGCTGTTCCAATGGTTTCGCACGAGAGATTCCATGAAAAAGACTCCCTTAAATAATACTAAAAAACGCAACAACACAAACCAACAAATTGCTTGTTATTTATTTAAGTTACAAAACGATAGAAATTTTCCAAAGTACATGATTTCTTTGTAATATAACCCAATCGAATCAATTAGTACAACATCAGCATTTTTAATTCAATTTGCTCTATCCACCACAATCATCTGACCTTATGCCAACATGAGTTCGAGGAAGAAATACTATCCGGAACAACAACAAATATTCTCTGTACAGGATATTCAGACTTCTTCTTCCGATGGCTCAACAGAGTGAACGAAGCCCCACTCCCTCAAATCACCTGACTAATCCATTGTGAGGTTGGGGAAAAAACATTCCTGAGAGGAGCATATTTTCACATAGCTGACGCTCTGTTTGATTATTAGGGAAAAACATGGAAAATGAAAGCTGAAATGCATATACTGTATTAATGGACAATACATCTACACTTACGACAAATCCCAATAATGAATTGGAGAAACTCAAGAAAACAGAACTGGCCATCTTCAAATTCATTGATGATATCTGCAGAAAAGAAAACATTACCTACATGGCAGCCGGAGGGACGCTCATTGGTTGCATACGGCATAAAGGCTTCATTCCGTGGGATGATGATATCGACTTAATGTTACCTCGTCCGGATTTTGAAAAATTTCTTGAAGTTATGGAAACAACATATGGAAACGAGAGGTATAAATGTCTTTCTGACCGGACTGTCAAAGATTATTTCTATCCCTTTGCAAAAGTAGTTGACACAAAGACGTATCTCGTTGAACAAGGTTATCCATTGATACAAGAATTAGGAGTATATGTTGATCTCTTTCCGCTTGATGGATTGCCTGGCACCCAATTGATGAGGAATCTGTATGTTACTGTCTTCCATTTTTATATCACTGAATTGTTCAATTCACTAGCAGAATGCCCTCTGGATTCCACTTCTCCTCTCTTTGCGTTTTTAAAAAGAATCACATATCGTCATGCCAGGAAAAAAGGATGGCAGTACTGGTTGCGTAAAATTGAGAACAAACGCAAGCATCACGCTTATCAAGAGTGCAAAATGGCTGGTTGCGTGGTTTCAGGTTATGGAAAACGCGAACTGCTGGATAAAAAGGTCTTTAGTTCCCAAATAGACTGGCATTTTGAATCCCTTATCGTGAGAATCCCCAAAGAATACGATATCTACTTAAGAAGTCTTTACGGAGATTACATGCAATTACCGCCTATTGAGAAACGAACCAACAAACATGAATTCACCGTAGAGTACCTCGAATAAAAAGCGGTCAGGCTTGCATTTTCCTCCGTGAAAACAACGTATGCATGAAGAATAACAATTCCTTCTTCCAAAGCAAAACCATAATGAGAACACATATGGTTTGCACGAGGTAAAGCAAAAGAGTTGGTACATTTGTTTGAAAACAGATCGCTTGAGAAAAAACCACACAAAAACAGGCGCCCATTTTTTTTACATGCAAATCAATATCCATGATTTTCTTTATTTCCACATAGCGTATCAGCCAAATCAAGAAATACGCCAAAACATTGGAATATACAGCACCGAATAATCCAATTTTAGGAATCAAGATAAAATTACACAGTACCGAACAACCTGCCCCTGACAAGGTTGAAACCATGATTGCGCTTGTTTTTTTTGTGGCACTGAACAAAGAACCTAAAAAACTTGTCATTCCTCCAAGAATGGAAGAAATCAACAAGAACGGGACCAAAACCCTTGCCTGATAAAAGTCATTCGCAAACAAAATTTTTGCCAAAAGATTATTACCTGCAATCAACAAAGCACCTACCGTGAAAAGAAGAGAAAGATAATAGCTATAATAGTCAGAGTAAAAACGATAATTATCATCAGCATCGTTTTCTTTTATTGCAGAAAGCACCCAAGCCTGTGAAAAGAACCCCTCCACCGTATTGATAATCGCAGGTATTTTGGTTGCAACCGCATAGAGACCGACATCACCAGTCCCACAATAACGATTCAGGATGTATTTGTTTGCCGTGTCTGTCAGCCACCAGCTCTCCTTATTGGGAATCAAAGGGAAACTATAGGCAAGCATTTTTTTCAGCAGCAAACGATTTTTGTGCAAAGTGCAATGAAAATCAAAATATGAATACAATGAACAGCCAAAAAACAACACGATGCAAGAACTGAAGAATGTCATGGAATACGAAACGAGATACCCTTGTATCCCCTTTTTAAAGACCAAAAGCAAAAGAATGTTCGATGCCACCATCGAAAATGTGGCGATGACACCTGAAACACCAACCATTTTGACTTTCCCGATCCCACGGGAAAACATTGAGAAATACTCGGAGTAATAATTTGGTATGCTGATGATATACACGTAAAAGATGTATTTTTTCAAAAAACTGATTCTTACAAACAATGGATACAACAAACAAAGTATGACTACCCCCAATGTGATCATTTCAAATCCCAAAGTAAAAACTTGTTTAGGGTCTTCCCCTTGTTCCATGCTGTAACGCAATGCAGAATCGGCTATACTTACGGTTATTACAGGCATCACCAATGCAACAAAGGAAATAACAAGTTCCGCAACTCCAAACTGCTCATTGCTCAGAGTTGATGTATAGAGGGGGACAAGAAAGAAAACCAGTAACTTCGAAGCAAAATTACTGATCGTGAATATCAGAATGTTTTTTACCAAATAAGAAGAACGATTATCCATACCATCAAGCACCTGTCCTGTAGTATACTAAAAAAAACCAGCAAGAAACACCCGAATAGCCAATGATTTTGCTGGTAAATGCAATCGAGTAATCCAATAGGAAGTTTTTAGATGATTCCAGAAGCACGTACGCCATACACCGTAAAAGAAAAACTTCACCTGAAGTTGGTGACACAGCAATACAATATCGGTTTTGTGACCAAACCATTGGTCCGCATAATCCATGAAGGCATGCAGAAAAACGATATCGTTTGGATGAAACACCCCTACAAAGACCGTTTCTTTGCTGATCCTTTTTTACTGAAACAAGACCAAGAGTTTTATTATGTTCTTGTGGAAGAATTCACCTACTGGGGGAAAAAGGGAGTCATTTCCCTCCTGAAAGTTGAGAAATCCTCGTGCAACTTACGGGAAAAAAGAACCATTATCGAAGAACCTTGGCATCTTTCCTTCCCTTTTTGTGAAGAAAACGGAACTTGGGTAATCCCAGAATCCATTGAAGCAAACGCAACGTACAAATATGCTATCGATCCGGAAAAGTTAACGGTAATCAAAAAAGAAAAAATCGCTGATTATGGACTTATTGATGGCATCTATTTCCGAGATGATGAGAAAAAATGGCATGCTCTCGCTACCACAGGCAATGAATACATGTCCGTACTCTACGGTTTTGACCTCTCTGATGCGATGTCATTCCCCACATGGGAGGAGCGACCTCTCTTGGTCGATGCCCAACGCGCTCGGTCGGCAGGTCATCTTTTTTTGTATGAAGGCAATATATGCAGGCCAGTCCAGGATTGCAAGGAACGCTATGGCAGGCAAGTAAAAATCGAACAACTCCGGAATGTCCATCCATATGAGACAAAAGAGGTCGCAACCATCAATGGAGACGCCTGCCCGCCTTTCAACCAAACGTTCCACACATTCAATGTGTATCAAGGAGTTGTCGTTGTGGACGGAAGCCGTGATTTTTACCGGCCTTTCAGAAAAGCCCTTTACAAAGCAAAATACTTGTTGTCAAACCAATCGAATCAATTACCAACATAGTTGAAAAGGAGTTTTTCTACTCTTTTGGCATTGGAAGCAATGCCGAAGCCGGCATCTTCCACGGTTTTCCAGTCATCCTTCCTCTCCAAAGGCGTCGCAAGCAATCCCGCAATTGTTTCAGCCCATTGATTCGGGCTATCTTTCAAGGATTCAAATACGTTTTTCTTAACTATTCCCACTGAATGAGGAATGGTATCACTGAACACACAGGGAATACCTGTGCTTTCAGCTTCAATGCAGACAGTACCAAAACCTTCAAACAAACTTGGCAGGAGAAACACATCCATCGCCATAAGAAGATCAGGGACATCCGTCCGTTGTCCAAGTAACCGTACACGATCTTGTACATTGTCTTGAATAATGGCTTCCTTGACTTTCTTTGGCTCTTCATCTTCAGGATGCATGGCACCGACCAACCATAATTCCGCATTCATCCCCTGCTCAAGGCATGCTTTCAGCACAGGTATGAGAAAGCTTTGGTTTTTGGGATAGTTGATCCTCCCAACATTTCCCAAGACAATACGGTTTTCCGGTACCTGCATTTGCTCCCGCGACCTCTTCCTCTTTGTTTCGTCAAAAGAAAAGCGTTTGACATCAATGCCATTGTTGATCACTTCAAAGGGTTGTTTGCCAAAAAAATACGTACCCGCCGCTTCAGAACACGCCCATCGGTGTGTTATCACTTGTCCCTTTCCATAAGCGCATTTGAAATGCTCAAACAACCATCCAAAAAACGTTTTCAGGTTTTTCTTTCCCCCAGCGGTATGCGAATGGAACACCCTGACCGGAATACCGGCTTTTTTCGCCAGGGAAAGCTCACAAGCCTGTTTCAGGGAATACAATGTGGCATTGGCGATCACCACATCATATTGGTTGCCTATAAGCATGGCACTGAATTCATTCATGAACCGAAACGGATGCCGGGAGAAATTCGTTTGCATCACCACAATGCCGGCACCCATACGTTTGAACTCTTCCTCAAAGGCCAATTTCTGGTACTGCTTGTCATTAATGTAATCGCAATGAACCGTTTGCCTGTCCATATGTTGGTATTGGGAGAAAAGATAGGTCTCAATGCCACCAGTAGTACCGGTTATCCCCAATTCCAAAACTTTGATCATTCCCTGTCACTCCCCAAGAATTCCTGAAAGATCTGCATATGCTCTTCAACCATATGTTCTACTGTATATGTTTTTACGGACTGTATGGCGTTCAAGGACATTTGATCCATCTGCCTTTCGTCTTTGGCAAGCATCTTCTCCATAGCCTTTCCCAATTGGGCGGGATCATCATCGATCACTTGGCCATTAAAGTCATCCTTCAGCAATTCAGTCGCTGCATAACACGCATTCGTCGCCACAACAGGCGTTCCGTTCGCCAAGGACTCAGAGATGACCAACCCCCATGCATCCTCATGGGAGAACAATACGGAGAAAGACGCGGCACGATAGTACAAAGGAATGGTCTCGGGTGCAGAAAATGGGACGAGAAGCACGTTCTCCTTCCTCTCGCTGGCGATCATGTCCTTCACCTGCTGTTCCATAGGTCCCCTGCCGATGAGGATCAAGACATCATCTGGAGACGACACCTCCTTCCATACACCAAGGAGCCCCAACGGATTTTTCCGCGGAATCAATTGAGAGACTGAAAGGACATACCGCTTCACAGGAAGACCGAGTTTTCTACACGCTTCTTCCCTATCGCCTTTCCTCAAGCTTTGGAGAGCCATCTGTCCTGCATGATAACTCGCAAACGAATATCTGCGGATATTCTCCTTCTTCGCGCCATGCAGTTCCAACACATGGTCGTTGGATCGGGAAGGCGACAGCAACAAAGGAGCCATGGAGATGAAGTGCCTTCCCGCCCAGTTCTTGATCGCACCTCTGTCCTTTTCATCCAAACCATCAATATTGAGGATATACGGCAGGTGATGTCGATGCATCACTTCCATGGTCCGCATACAGGACAAGCTTTCCAATATGCCGAATACCACAACATCAAACCGGTTTTTTCTGATCAAATGGTACAAACCGATGGCGTAATTGTATTGCTTGACCCGGATTCTCTTCAGGCAGGCTATATGATACCTGTTTTCAGCGTCTATCTGGTAATAGGTGGTTTTGTCTTTCTCGTATTGTTGGATACCATCTTCAAAAACCACCGTAAGGTCGCAATGTTTTCCGAGTTCCTTGAAGAACGCCACCCGGTAAAAGCAAGGGCATGTCGTTACAAACAGCACTTTCATCGCTTGCCATCCTTTTCAAGAAGAGAAAGCAGTTTCCGTGCTGACGAATCCCAACTGTATGAAGCAAGCACCTCAGCAGCACCCTTCGTTTGCTGTGCAAGCAAGTCTGAAAGATGGTAGGAAGCATTGGATGGGTCGATGTAGATGGCTGCATCATGGTATATTTCCCTCAATACGGGGATATCCGATACGATAACCGGACACCCGACACTCAAAGCCTCCAACGGGGGCACACCGAAACCTTCATAGAATGAAGGGAACAGCAATGCCTTGCAATGTTTCATCAAACCCTTCACTTCCTCATCCGAAGCGAACCCGATAAAAGAGACATTGGGAGGAAAGGACAGGCCTTGATTCTTCTGGGAGAAGACGTTTTTGTCTATATTTCCGGAAACGAGGAAAAGTTCATCAGGGTTTTGCCGGGCTTCCTTTGCAAGCCATGCAAGATTCTTGTTCGGTTCAAGGCTTCCCAACATGAAAAAGAACTGTTTGTCAGCCACATGATAGGTATCCAAGACCGTAGGATCGGGCACAATTTTCTGCAAATGCTGCCAACCATTGGGGATTACAGTGATTCTTTGTGCCGATACCCTAAGTGTCGCAACAATCTCCCGTTTCGAGAATTCCGACACCGTAAGGAGCGACCTCGCTTTACGTGAGGCGACACCAAACATCAGATTGTACCACAAGCGGAAACGCCAGGTAAAAAAAGAAGGGAATCTCTTCACTTTCACATCATGGATGCAGACAATACCAGGGCACCGAAGCGGAATCGCATTGCAGAGATTCAGGGGCACATAATGGTTTTTCCTGCAGAAATCAGGGAAATCACCCTGTTCCCACATTACTCCCGTATGAGTGCCGATCCTGATGACAGGTATTTGATGGAGATCCGGAAGTTTCTTGGTATCCGGAGGAACTCCCAAACAAAGAAAACCCGACACTCCCGGCTTGCTGTCAAGGGCTACGGTGAGTTCGTAAGCATATCGTTGCACGCCAGTCATGCGTTGCGAAAGGAATTTTCCATTAATGATATACGTATCCACGATGATTTCCTGTCTTTCAACAAAGTATACAATACAACTTTCATTCGGGACAAGGTTCGCGGGAGAATGTCCAAATTTCTGTGATGATGTGCTACAATGAACGTATGACGCGCAAGGAGGGTGCAACGTGAAGCTCGTGGCGTTGATATTAGCCGGAGGAAAAGGCGAAAGGCTGTGGCCGCTCAGCCAACCGGAAAAGCCCAAACAGTTTTTGACCTTGACCCAAAGCAAACTGTCGTTGCTGCAACTGACCATCCAACGTATTGAGGCGATGGTCAAAATGCGGAACATTTTCGTCATCACGGGAGATCCGTTCGTGCATCTGGTTGAAGAACAAGTGCCAGACCTTTCCAAAGACCATATCATTGTCGAACCTTGCGGAAGGAACACGGCACCAGCCATCGCCCTCTCCCTCTTCGTTATCAAACGGTTGTATTCCAACGAAGAGGTCACGGTGATGGTCTTCCCATCCGACCATTTGATCGAACCGGAGGATGCGTTCATCCAGACCATGGACGAAGCGAACAAGAGCGCCATGGGCGGTGCGATCGTCACCATCGGGGTGAAACCCACGTATCCTGAAACCGGGTATGGCTACATCAAGGCCTCAGCCAATGGGGCGGCGGCTTGTGCTGTGGAGCGGTTTGTTGAGAAACCTGACAAGGAAACGGCGACCAGATACCTTGAATCGGGAAAGTTCTTCTGGAATGCGGGCATCTTTGTGTTCAACCTTTCCGTCATGGAGAAGGAACTGGAAACATACGTTCCTGATATCTTCCACCAGATCCAGGTTATGGCATCAGGAGGGAAACCAGACAAATCCGCATATGCAAAACTCCCCTCCATTTCCATCGATTACGCAGTCATGGAAAAAAGCCATGTGGTGAAAATGGCTCCGGCACAATTCTCATGGGATGATGTCGGCTCGTTTCTGGCTTTCACCAGACACCACCAACAAGATGAAGCGGGCAATACTTTGGTAAGCGAAAACACCCAAGTGATGCTCTCGCTTTCCCACAACAACATCATCGACATACAGGATTCCCAGACGAAACAAGTCATTCTCGTCGGTATCGATGCCTGCACCATCATCGAGAATGAAGGAACCCTGCTCATCTGCGCCAACTCCCATGTGCAGGAGATTCAGAAGCTCATCAAACAAAGCAAAGGACCGATGTCATGAAAGTAGCGATCGTCCATGATTGGCTGGTACAATATGGTGGTGCGGAGCGTGTCGTAGAGGACATCCTCTCCATCTATCCAGACGCCACCATTTTCACGCTGGTGTACGACCGGAAGCGCATGCCGGCGAGATTCCGGAACTACCATATCGTCACCACATACATGCAGAAATGGCCGTTCTCCACCAAACTGTACAAAAACTTCCTCACCTTCATGCCGAAGGCTTTCGAATCCTTAGACTTGCGAGGGTATGACTTGGTGATAAGCTCCTGTTCAAGTTGCAGCAAAGGCATCATCACGCCGGTGGGGGCGCCCCACATCTGCTATTGCCACACGCCGACCAGATACATCTGGGACATGTACTATGAATACCGGTCCCATGCGGGTTGGCTGAAGCGTAAGCTCATGCCCGGCATGGTCCATTCGATGAGGCTTTGGGACAAGGCGGCTGCAGACCGTGTCGATTATTTCGTCAGCAACTCCGACTTCATCAAACAGAGGATCAAGAAGTTCTATCATCGCGATGCAGTGACCATCTATCCCGGCACCCGGCTCAATCCCAAGCCAGCTTTGGAGCAACCAGATGACTACTATCTTGTCGTCTCACGTTTTGTCTATTACAAACGCATCGACCTCGCCGTTGAGGCATGTACAAAGCTTGGCAAGAAGCTGGTCATCATCGGCAGTGGTGATGAAGCGGCGAATCTGAAAAAACTCGCTGGCTCCACAATTGAATTCAAAGGGAGCCTCAGCGACGACGAGGTGCAGGAAACCTTTCTCCACGCCAAAGCGTTTCTTTTCCCCGGAGAAGAAGACTTCGGCTTGACTCCCGTGGAAGCGGAATCTGCAGGAGTTCCTGTCTTGGCATATGGAAAAGGTGGGGCTTTGGAAACCGTCCAAGACGGAAAAACCGGCCTGTTCTTCAAAGAACAGACCGTCGAAAGCGTCATGGACTGCATTTCCCGCTTTGAGACAAACGGAGTCGCCTACAGCAGAAAAGCGATACAGGAATACAGCAAAGCCTTTTCGCAGGATGTGTTCCGTACCCAGTTTAAAGCTTATGTCGACCAATGCCTTGCCCAGTGGTCGGGAAAATGATCACTTCACCAAAGCGATACGCCCTTTGAACCAATCCTGAAGGGAAGTCATGCGCTTCATGAAGGAACTGGTCAGATATACTTTCCAAAAGAGGATGGTGACGACGGGAGTCCTGTTCTTCGCTTGCGCCAAGGAATACACAAGGAGACCCTCCTTCGTCTGGTAACTGGACATGCACAAGGAAAGGGTTTCCTTTTGCAAACAGGTGAGACCCCGGTATTTCATCGGCGTGTAATTGGTGACATCAAGGAAAATCTCCTCATCACTGTTCTTGTATGTGTGGCGGTACACGTTGCCGTCAAAGGACGTGTCGACCTGGTACGCATAGGAGACCAACTCCTTGGGAAATTCGGTCGCAATGGGATCAGGCATCTTGGATTCGATGTTGTCGGGATCACTGATGTAATAGGTGTCCTCAAACAACGGATACGGTCTGTCCCCACGACGGTGGGAGATGTACGTGATGCCCTGTTGGGTGGAAATCTGTCGCATCGTATTGAAAATGTCCAGTTGGCGTTCGGCGACAGTATCCTTTGCCCACTTCTCCGGATAGGGGATCAGGCATGTCCTGGCGACAGAGAAGTTCTTCTCATCGCTTACGGCCTTCGCAGAAGCAGCCCTGTTCGCCGTAATGCCTCCGGCAGGAGCAATCAGGACGATATCAGAGGTGTCGATGGTGTCAGCTTCCAAGGCATCGCCTTTCGTCAATGACTGGTATTGTTCCTCAGTAAGGCCAGGAAGCAACTCACGGAATGATTGCAATGCGGACAATGGCATCATGCAAGATGCCAGTATAATGGCGATAATGAGTTTTTTCATGATTTTCTCCATATATCAATATGCGTTCTTATTCACGAAACCTTTGAAGAAGGTCATGAATATGATCCTCATGTCGAACCAAATCGACCAGTTGCGTACATAGAACAAATCAAAATCAATGCGTTTGGTAAGGGATGTGTTGCCCCGGAGGCCGTTCACCTGAGCCCATCCGGTGATGCCGGCCTTCATCCGGTGCCGCATGTTGTACCCTGGAATGGTTTTCTTGAATTCCTCCACCAGTTCAGGCCTTTCCGGGCGAGGCCCCACCAAACTCATCGAACCGCCGATGACATTGAAGAACTGTGGCAATTCATCCAGACTGGTCTTGCGGAGTATTCTCCCGATTTTGGTGATCCTCGGGTCATTTTCCTCAGTCCAATGGACTTTTCCTTCAGCGATTCCGGTCTTCATGGAGCGGAACTTGTACATGTCGAACACTTTTCCGTCACGGGTAACCCGTTTCTGTTTGAAAAGCACAGGTCCTTTGGATGTTGTCTTCACCAGAATGGCAAGCAACAAAAAAAGCGGGGAAAGGACAGCTACGCCGAGGGAACACAAAACAATATCGAAAAACCGTTTTTCGATCCTCTTTACAAACGGTATTTCCGCACCGTTGATGCGGAGAATGGGTATGTAATGGAAATCCGAGATGAAGGTTCCCGCATAGGACGACGGAATATGGGGAAGCAGTATGACTTTCTGCTCCAACAAATCGAGGCCTTGGTCAACCATGGTCTTTTCCCGTTCGTACGCCACCGAGGGGTAGGATATGACAACGATGTCAGCTTTTGTCGCATGTACGGCGTCAAGAAGCGTTGCGGCTTCAATACGGGGATACGGAAGCTTTGTCCCATCGCCATCGTATTGTCCGACAAAACGTATGCCTCGCTCTTCTTCTGTGGCTGCCTGCAAGTATTCTTCCATCTTCCTTCCGTATCCGACCAAAAGGATACGGCGTATCCCCTTCCCTTTTTTATACGTGTTGGTGAATCGAGAGTTGGTGATGGTTCTGTTGATGACGAGGAAAAGAAACAGGAAAACGCCGAACAAAGCCAAAGTGATGCGGCTTATCTTGTCGTCAAAAAAGAAATAAAAGACAAGAACCAACGTGACAAACAGCTCAAAGGAGGCTTTGAAGATGCCTCCGACTTCCTTCCGCCAGGTCATGGTCACATCCGATTGGTACAAACGATTGCGGTTAAGAAAATAGCAGCCAACCAAAACGACAAAAGGGGAAAGGCACGAAAAGAACATCTGCCCGGAACGCTGTGCGCCAGGCAATACAAAGAATCTCAAGTAGTATGCAAGAAACCACGAAACCAATATTGCGACGATATCCCCCAGAAATCGGGGAACGAATTGGGGCAAACCATATTTTTTGTCGTAATCACTCTTCATATACATACCCAGAGTATGATTTTGTTATACGCTTGTGTCAACCAAGGACATCGGTAAAGCATCCAGCAAACGGTTGTCGTCAAAGGGTGTGCGCACCGCTATCCGCAGATACTGCTTGCCATCGATACCTGCTTTTGCGGAAAGGTTTTTGACGAGTATGTCATGACGGTCCAAAAGGACTTTGGTGAGTTCCTGAGCCGTTACCGTTCCGGTAAGTTCGCACATGAGGTAATTCGCCTGGCTTGGCATCGGCCGGATGCCATCGATCAAAGAAAGACGATAGGCGAACCGGTCACGTTCCGCTCTGATTTCTTTGAGCGATTTCTGATAATCCTCATGATACTTGTTCACCACTTGCAGGAAGAATTCACCGAACGAATTGATATTCCAGATGGCTACATCCTTGGCGATGTCTTTGACCAATGTACGGTTGCCGCCGGCAAGCACCCCCAGTCTGATTCCAGGCACTCCGTAACTCTTGGAGATGCTCTTCACCACTACGAGCGCAGGATGGGCGTCCAGCAACACGCTGTCCATCAGACTGAACGGATTATTGGCGAAATCAACAAATGATTCGTCAACGATCAACAGGAGACCCTTGTTCTCCGCCCATGCGAGGAGTTTCATGACTCCTTTTTGGGATATCATGTTTCCAGACGGATTATCCGGGTTGATCAGCAGCAACGCCGAGATATCCTTATCTTCGAAATACGAGATGAGATCTTCCGCGGTATAGGAAAAATCACGGTTTCCCGGCACAAACGGGACCAATTCCCCGTTCGCATACCGGTTTTCATACTCAGCGAAGGTCGGATGCACGACTCCAAGGTTGCCTCGAAGGGAACTCATCAGTGATTTGATCAATTCACTCGCCCCATTGCCCACGACGATCTGTTCCTGATGGATGGAAAAGTTCATCGCGCCAAGCAAACGGTTCACGTTCTGGCCTGAAGGATAGTCCTCCAGAAGCTCGGTGAAACTCGCCTTCATTTCGTCAATCATTTTTTGGGGAGGAAAGAACGGGTTGACCAAGTAGCAGAAATCCAGCAGTCCCGGATACCGCCAATACCCGCCATACCGTTTCTCCATTTTGGCAAGCCGCTCTTCGGTGTTTGCCGCAAACAGCGTCTCGGCAATGTCCAAATCTTGGATGTCATCAATTTCATACCATTTGCAGTGTTCCAATTGCAACGCCTTGATTTCCGGTTCATCAAGGAGTGTGATTACCTTCAGCACCTGTTCATAGTATTCGTTATTGCCCAAGGCTTTGCAGTAGGCCTCAAGGAATGGGACATAATGGGTCTGTGAGAAGGATTTTGAGAATTTGTAGATGTTCACCGTTTTGCAGTAAGCGTTTTTCTCTTCAAACAGAAAGTGTTTTTTGTCGATGATCCCGAGAATCGTGCCGTCGGGCGTCATCTTCACCACAGTGCCGTCCATCCAGCTTTCATAGGGTGCGACCAAAGCGAGACTGGGATATGGGTTGTTCACCAGTTGCGACAAAGCCCCATCCTCAAAAATGAGATCGGATTCCAACAACAGGGTGTCTTCCTCAAGCAAATATTCTTTTGCGAGATACAACGAGTAAATATTGTTGGTTTTATCGTAAATCGGATTCTCGACAAAGACCACATGCGTGTTTGTTCCCAAAGATCTGACGTAATCCTGCAGTTTTTTCCCTTGATAGCCGATGACAATCACGATCCGGGACAAATGCAGTCTGTCTAATTGGATGAGAGCTCGTTCGATGAGCGTCTGCCCGTTGACCTTCACCATGCATTTGGTGACATCCTTCGTCAGATCCTTCAGACGCTTTCCCATACCTGCTGCCAAAATGATCGCCTGCATTCACTCCCCCCTACTTCTTTTCCTGGATAACGGTTTTCGCCCAGTTGGATATATCGAAAATATTATCATGTACGGTGAGCCACTCGTTTTTCAAGATGGGCAAGTACGGTTGGTCCTTGTTCACAAACGAAGGGTTCCACATGTAACAGGATGTGATGGTCACCCCGTTTTTCTTCCCGTCAACCGTTATGGGGTTGCCGGTATAGGGATTCACCGGATTGTCTATGACGCCCTCAGAAGCGATGCTCGGTACATCCGCGTTGGTCATGAACGTGGTGTCGGTCTTCAAAGATCCCGACGCACCAAAATCCTTGACCATAAGAAGGCAGCGGTACCAGGAAAGATCATCGCCGTTGGGAAGCATAAGCGTATCAGGCATTTTCGTCGGGATGGCATATCCGTGATCACTTACGATGATGATTCTGGTATTGTCATACACCCCATTCTTCTTCAGCTCATCAAACCAGACTCCGAGAAGACGGATCGATGCGGCGTCCACATAGTACAGCGATTCCTTCGGATACGGTGTGGAAGGAACAATCTTCGGTTTGGCGACGGGGATGTATTCCGGAGCCTGCAGAATCTTGGGATCATGGGTCAACTCGCTGTCGACCATATTGAGATTCCCCTTCCCGTCATGGTAATCGGTGATGTATGGGAGGGCAACCATCATCGAATACTGCTTGACGAATTCATCACTCAAGGATCCAAAGTCAATTTTGTGGTTCAGCGCATTGAGATATTCACCTTTGTCATAGAGAGGCCATCGCAACAACACGGGAGAGGACTGGAACAAACTGTAACGGATCATGTTGCAGGAGATGATGGCTCCGAATCCTGTGTTTCCATCCACATAACGGGTCTTTTTCCACCAATCGCTGTATCGTCCGGAAATGCCTTCAGCAGTGATATGGTCCAAGCCCAGAAACGGTTCTTCCACGAAATCCCAGGAATAATCCGGGAAGGGAGGATTGGCTGTTTCCACTTCGTAACCTTGGGATGCGAAGACTTTCGGCAACATCGTGATGGCTTCGTTCTGTTTTTGTGCGAGGGTCTTGGATGCGTCAGTCTGGATTTTGAGGGGTGTGTAATCATACCCGCCGTACAGCGTCGGAGTCCCGTACATGGTGTGCGCTCCAAACGACAAGGCGTTGGGGTAATACGTGAAGCCGGAAAGCTGTTGGTTCAATGCGGGCTTTTCCTCAAAAATAGCGGGCAGGAAACCACTGATGGCCCGGTCAAGCATGATGACAAGGACATTCTTCCCTGTTTTCGAGAAATGAAACACCGGGGAAAACTGTGTCTCATCCATAATGCCTGCATCCGTGGTGTCTTGGTTGTGCATCAATTCCCGATACTTCTTCGCGATGTCACTCCCCCGAAGGCCTGATTGGACGACAACCGCAAGCATGAACACAATGACGAGAAACATCACCGGTTTATGATAATGACGGGAAAAGCACCAACTGAGTGTTGCGAACAAGACGAGCAAGGCCATGAGGTTGATGATGATCCGTTTGGTTTCAGAGAACATCAGTTCACTGTTGGAAAAACCCAGACTCAACGAAATGGTGCCGTAAGAGCCGGGGAAAAGAAACGTGTTCATCAGACTGGAAAGAAACAGGAAAACCGCAAGGGTTGTGAAAAAAGGCTGTATCTTCCGGGAAAAGAGGAAATACAGGCATACCGGCCAGATGATGCAGCATCCAAAAGCTTGGAGGAAGGAAATCCTGATGAAATCCAACGGACTCGTAAACGGCTTCATGTTGGCGAATTCAGTCGGGGATGTGGAGATCAAGTTCATCGGGATCAGAATGCCGATCAAAACCGCCGTCCCCAGCATGCTGAAGAAGAACAAGCGGAATCTGACGCCATCTGATCCACTCATCCAGCCGACGGAATGGATGGAATACCATTTGCAGAAACGGTACAGCAGAGGAACCATGAACACGAGCAACGAAATGAAATAGATCGCATATACTGTCCATCGCTGTCCTGTGCCTTTTTGCGTCACCACGATGTCAATCATGGCGAACGACACACAGAACAGCGCGTACAAAACCCTGAACGGATGCTTGATCTTGTAAAAAATATTCTTCACCAAAGACAAGATGTTGTTCATGGCCCAGTACAAAACCAAACCGGCTGGCGAACTGTACAGGATGACCAGGAAAACCGCCGCAAGCAAGTAAATCTGGATTTTTTCCCTGATGGGATGACCTTTGGAATAAATCGCTCCGCTGATGCAATTTGCCGTAGTCATGACTAAGGGCAACAAATTAATCGTCCGTCCGGCCAATCGGATCAGCTTGTCGGGAGCACCAAGATCACTGATGAACAGGAACGACAATCCTTTCAGGCCGGGGTGGTTGGAAAGAAACATGTATGCGGCAAGGAAAAACGGAATCTGGATCAAGATGGAGAAAGAAGAACGCAGGGCGTATATCGGCTTGTAACCGCATTCACGGTAATAGGTGGACAACAACATGAACTGTTCGTCACCATGAAAGGTCTTTTTGATCTTCTTCACTTCCTGTGCCATTTCCATGGTTTTCCGACGTTCCACATCCTGCCAATGTTCCGCAACCATGTAGATGGGGAGCGTGCAAAGCGTCACGACAAAGCTCAGGCCGACGATGGCGATCCCATAGTTATCCGACACACGATACAACGCGGTGAACGCCAATTCTATGACTTCGGCGATCGGAAAAATGAAAAGTGTATAAAGGGCCGTACCCATATTAGTGTTTTTGTTCCTTCAGTTTCGTTTCCGTCCCGACAAGGAAGTCCACTACTTGCCCGGCGGCATGACCTTGGTGCATCCATGCTTCGGCTTTTGCCGTTTCCCGTGCTTTTCTGAGTTCCTCACTGTCCGAGGCCAAACGGAGTACATCCCCGATACGGGGGAAGTCTGATTCCTGCAATTCAATGCCGAAACGATGCAAGGACGTGAACTGCCACATCTCATCCTCAACATCTCCCGCATCATACGGTCTTTTGTCAAAATCCTGTTTCACATACATCACCGGTTTGTCATACAGGAACGTATAATCGAAAATGATGCCGGAAAAATCGCTGATCATGATGTCCGCTTTGGAAAGGGCTTGGCTGTTGTCACTTCCGAAGTCCCAACTGAGGTTTTTCTTTCCTTCATAGCGTTTCTCCAAGGTTTCCAACATTCCTTGCTCCACGATCCGGGACTGCGGATGCGGTCTCACGATAACCTCAAGCCCGCTTTCCACAAGGGGGTCCAGCAATTTCGCTCCATAGCGGAAAAGCAATGCGGATTTTCCCCATGACGGGGAAACCAGCACGGTAAACGGATGCTCCACGGTAGTGATGCTTTTCCGTTTCGCATCAAGCACATCAAGATAGGTGCACCCCACCGTCACCAATTCCTTGGGTTTCAGATTCCGTTTTTTCTCCAAGTACCTGATGTCTTTTTTCTGGTAATCACCCGTCAGAAGCACAGCATCGAAGAAATCCAAGCCGAAGAGACGATAGCCGGTCGCGTCGCTGGGAGCATGCAGGATATGGACATATTCCTTCACGTCCTTGGAACGCTTCAGTTGGTAAACATCCAAAGCCGGTGTGGTCATCAGAACGATATCAGCTTTCAGAAAATTCAGTTTTGCATATGCCTTATTCCCTGAACCAATGTACTCCGGTTTCACAAACTCCCATTGTTTCGCAAGGACTGGATCTTCTTCGCTGCCCGAATAATACACAAGCGGGAGTTTCCGTTCCTCAAACTCTTCCACCACAGCGGAAAATTCATTGAAATACTGTCTTCCTTCGCAGTAGATGACATAAGGAACGACAGCGGACGCATCATTCGCGGTCCGGGCATCTTTTGCGAAAAAGGAAACTTTCAATTTCAAAAAAAGTGCCCGAACGGAAAAATAGAGCGTGGCGGCAACGCCAATAACCACGGAAAACAGCATGCTTCCCGTTCCGGGATCGATATATAACAACATCATTCAAATTCCTTACTCAAGAAAACAGTGTATTACTACCACGGAAACGCATTCCGACTCAAGATATACTTTACCGTATCCATCAGAAGAAGAAATAGAGCCCCACATACAATTCATATTCGACGGAACCGGAGAGTTTGCCTTGTATTTTTTTATACACATCCTCCATATTAAAACCAAGGGAAGCCCGGATTGGATACGCAGGGTACCGGTCGAGGATGACGATGCCCTCCAACCCTGCCCCCACCAACCATTTGGCGGTTCCTCCATCGAGGTTGTTGGTGTCATTGACCAAGGCGACATCCACGAACGGATTAGCGTAGGTATGTGCGAAATTCCCAAACGTGATGAACTTTGTGGTGAGATTGCAATTCAAAACCATGGCTCTTGACCAACTGTTGTTGATCTTGTCGCTCGCATCCAAAACATATGCATTGTCATCCCTGATGCCCCGAATGTAATCCGGTAACCGTTCGTCTTCATAGTCAGGGAGGAAATACTTGTTCACGCTTGAGAGCACCCCGGTAATGCGCAGGGATGGATTGAACCAGGAATTCAAGATGGGGAACCACGAAAACATCGTCTCAAGCCAGAAGGAATTGTCATCCGCATCTTTGTAGGGACGCCCCTCGAATGTCCTTTTCGGATACCAAGTCCCTTCCCCATGAATCAAGAAATCCATTCCTTTGCGGAAATTGCCGATCCAATTGATGCCGGAACGTTTGAGCGTGCTGTTCCATTGGAAATACAATTCGTACAAAAGCGGGCTCTCCGGATACATTTTATTGTATATGGATGCATCATTGTACCAGTTCATCCACCCCCAAAGGTCGAATCCCGTACCTATGGTGCAACCGATGTTGAGATAGGATAAAACTCCTTGGGATCCATCCAATTCCACAGACACTCTGCTGTCTATCTGGTGTTCTGAAATCTTCAATCCATGGAAACGGAAATATGACAAAGAATACAAGTGATTCTGCGAAGAACCGGGATAATAAGCGATGCTTTTGTTGTAAAAGGAGAAGCCTCCCAGCGCAAGTCCGAACGGTCCCCAATTGAGCTCATTGCCGATGGAGTAGAAATCCCATCGGCTGTTGATGGTGGAACCGGTCGGGAAAATCTTGAACCACGTGCCAAGCGTAAGCGCCTTATGATCGATGGTCATGTTTTGGGGATTCACCTTGAAGGTTACATAGGAATATTCCATGTCTGCCGGATGCTTCACATCATAGGAAAACTTGAAGGAGAGATCGAGTTTCACCTGTTTTCCCAAAGCGACTTGGCTGAGACTCATCTCGGAATAATACAGGCCTTGTTTGAATGAATTGTCCCGTTGGGAGACGTTTCCGGCCACATACAGATTGCCGAGTTGCCCGAACACATTCCGGTTGTATAATTTCAAACCAAGGCGGAAACCATAGTTCGAATCGTATTTTCCATAGGGAAACGGCAGGATGGAGGAGGCGTCCACCACCACAAACCGTACTTGGTAGAAGCGTATGCCACGTGACTCATTGGTATAGCTGAGTTCATATTCCACTTTACTGAAAACCCTGAAATTCATCAGCAGTTGGACTTTCTTGTCCAATGCGTCGCGCATCGCCTCTTCCGAAGGAAACAGCTCATCCCCATTCGGAATGAGTCGGGAACGAAGCGCGTTTTCCGAAGTTTTTCCGGTTATGGTGAAGGAATACCCTGCGATCATGTACTGTTGTGCCTGGGCTTCATTGGAGGACGGAGATACTCCATTCTCTGGCTCCGCCCAACTTGAAAACAGGAAAAAGACCAACAGGAGTCCACACAATATGGTTATTCTGTGCATTTCACGCTCTATCCCTTTTTTCCAACTCTGTGGAAAGCCTACTTCATCAAACGCAAACAGTCAATTCACAGTTTGAATAACGTTGTTTGCAGGACATCACACACGAGGAAACAAAGGATCATCCGAACGACAAAGAGCTTTCCAACCAAAAACATATAGCGTTATCACACTATCACTTCATCCAGACCATGTCACCCAAAAGACCATCATCTTTCCCTTACCACGAATACCGGATGCTTTCGACAAACTGCGCGTCAAAAGACAGACCGTCAAAATTCCCGGTCGATTGAAGCCACGTCGTTTTCGCGACAAAATCCACGCGGGAAACGAACGTCAGATGGCAAGCATCCCACCGATACGTGCCTTTCATGGACAAAACCGATGTCCAACCAAGGTCTCCGGACAGGAAGGCGGCCGCATTCACCTCCGCCAGTTTGGTGAACATCGAAACAGGGCCGTGAAGCATGGAGAACAAATCAGCCTCCACTTTCCATGTATCCCATTGCAACGCATTCTGCCATTGGAGGACGACGGCATCCCCGCCATAGGGGAAACCAAGGTAATCATACAGGTAATAGAAGGCCTTTTCATTCGTGACCAACCGTATACGGCGCTGGCTGATGACGAAATCCGTTCCGGAACGACGATACAAAGCGGGAAGCGTCAGGGCCGCTTCCACATCAGTGGTATATACGGCCTGTTTCCAGAGACGTGCGTGACTGATGCCGACAGACACACCCATGGCGTCAGGCTCGTCATTGTTCCCCTTTTCGTTGTAGGCTTTCGCCTGGTCCAGACAGAATTGGGTATGGAACTTCCAGGATTTGGCGAAACTGTAGTCCGCCTCCAAGGTCAGGATGGCGTTGAACAGATTGCGGTCTGACAAATTATGGAAGATAAGCGACGGATTCAGATAGCTGAAGTTCACGGAACCATTTTCATTGTAGTACATCAATCCTTCCGAAACGGAGAACACCAAACGGTTCCACACGGTGAATTCCAATCTGTGGGAAAGCAACATCCTGACACCTTTGTCGATCACCTCGGAAGCATCCTTGGTGTTGCATTGGTTGGGATAGGGGTTGAGGAACAGATACAAACCTTCGAATTTGAAGTTCGGCGAGAACGTACTGAATCTCAGGTAATCCAGAAAGTCCAAATGATTGTCCAGAAGGAAATTCCCGATATGGGAATTCCCCCAGGAGACGCGATCCCGGCTGTAGTTGACGTTCCAACGCTCACCCCCAAGGGAGAAGACAGCACGTTTCGGCCAGGTATATTCCCAATCATTCGGCGAAATGATCACATTGGACTGGAACATATGTTGGTAGAGAGATATCTTCAATCCAGGTTTGCTGGGAGTGATCGTTCCCTGGAAATAAGGAAAATCGGTTGCGTTGTATGCCCCGATCTCCGTGGTGTCGCCGATGGTGTAAAATGCGGTGCCTTCAGGATCAAGATTCTGCCTTGCGGTGAGTCCGTACCCGTATTGGGCTTCCAGGGAAAAGAAGAAGTGTCTGTCCATCGCCGCATCCAAACGTGCGCGGAGCAACGGCTGCCGTTGCGGATAACTGTACAGCCAATCGGTATAAGAAGTGAAATCGGTTGGGTTGGTATGGGCATACCCTTCCGCATTCACGTCGAGATGCAAATCAATGGACAACCAGTCATCCATCCGCCATCGTGACGCCGCTTCCAAAGTGGCTTGGATACGTTCCCTCAAAGCTCGTTCCGCCTCAGGCAAAGCGGACGGCAACCTGCCGGCGATCATCCGCGCCTCTTCCAGACTCCACGGCCTGCTTTGCGAAGCCACGGGAAGCCCTTCCAACAGATACAGGGTATCCACATCCCCGTATATCGGATTGTCAAGCGGAAGGATTTTCTGTTCCGCACTGGCATACAGGGAACCCATTGAGAGAAAAAGCAGACAAAGGTAATATACGACCCGTTTCATCTCTGCTCCGTTCCTCAATAGTATAGTTTCGCGCCGATTGAACCAAACAGGCCGAATGAAGCGCCACCCCATTCACCCAAGACGGTATTGGCACCATATGTATCCGTATAGGTAATCGTCCTGTCCCATTCAACCAGGAATCTGAGAGCCCCGTTGAGCGTCAGAGGAAAATTTCCGAACCGCTTCTCCAATCCCAATTCCACGGAAAGCTTGTAATTGCCGACGAATTTGAAAAAATTCTCAGACGCATATGCGTCTGCATTATCATAATCACAATTGATGGAAATACTCGATTTCCCATACTGGTAACTCCGTTGCTGCAACTTCACGGTTGTCTTCCCGGTCAGACCGTTCCCAAAACCATTCTGCAAGGCAAGCATGTACTCAATGGTGTTCTGCCCCAACGGATAACCCAGATTCTGTCCTTTGTTCACATAGGTCGTGTTGCTCACGAGATCGGATCCCTCTATATATTTGTATTCATAGTGGGTGTACACGAAGGGCGAAAGATACGTGATTTGAGCAGTCAACTTTGAGAAAGAACCGAAAGGCAACGGAATGTCAGCCCCGCCTTGCACCCCAATCGAGTTGCGGGGGTTGGTGAACACCCTTCCCAATCCGCCATACGCGCTGATCTCCGTGGCGGTGAAAGCCCCATAGAGACGGGCTATCCCGGGCAATGTATACTGGACATCCACATGAGCGATACAGTTGTCCACATCCCCGTCCGCACCCTGGACCATGTAATAAACGGAGAACGGATTGAGATAGCCGAACACCAATCTCCGCCGATACACGACACCTTCGCTGGCAGACAGTCTCAACCGTGAGGTCACATCCCATTCGATCCGATGGGCGGAATAGTTCGTCTGGTATTTCCTCAGTGTCCGCGCAACATCCGTGCTGTCGGATGGCCACACCTCTTCACCATCTATCGTCTTGAGGGAAAAAACTCCAAGAGATCCTGCCACAAAGTCCATCCGTAATCGGGGAGTGAAGGAAAACTTGGCGTCTACGGCATCAAAAGGACGCGCGGAACCGGAGAGAAACAGGTTGTTGGCGCCTGGTCCCCAATCCCGCGGGATTGAAGCGAACCGGATTTGGAGTCTGGAATCGAAGAAGCTTGCCGTCACTTCGGGGTATGATGACGTACTGTTCCCGAAACCTTTCATGGGAATTTCTTTCGCGTCGTCTTCATCCACCCATTTCAGATATTGGTAGAACCCTTCAGCGGGGACGGTGAAATCCGAAGGAAGCGCAACCCTGTTGTCCAAACGGTCAACCCGGAATGTGAAATCCATTGAGTAACTGAGATACTTGCCAAGATCGCCTTTGATGTATGCGGAGGCCGCATTTCTGCTGTCATATTCGAAACTGAACGCATCCATCTTGGAACCACCGGTTTCCTGAAAGGAGAAACGTGCGCCGATGGTGGCGTTGACCTGGTGTTTTTCGTCAACATACCTCAAGCTTCCCCATTTGAGGACATTCTGTTCCCCTTCCTCCCCGCTCCCGTACTGCCGCTTCAGGTCATTGATCCAAAAGAGGACTTCATTCCGTTCCTTTTCCGTAATGAGGTCGGATTGCTCCACTTCCTGAAGATAGGACAGCATGACCTTGGCGGTATACGGTCGGGCGCCGGGAAGAACCGGCAATACGCCTTGGGCTTGCGCGGCATCCAAAACCTGATAGGCTCGGGAATCCAGAGGAACGCTCAGGTGCCATGCGGCGGCAAGAAAGGAACTGCACAAGAAAAACAGACCAATTCCGATACTCAATTTTCTCATTGTGGTTCTCCCCCTCAATAATAGACTGTGCAACCTACAGAAAGGATACAGCGCAAAGTTGTGGGATACTCGTCCGTATCAATCGCATGATATGAAGAGGAATATCCCGCATTGGCTGCCCCATCGATATCCGTGAAACGCGAATAGGCCAAGCCGAACTCCGCGGAGAGCGCGAGAGGCAGATGCTGTGAAGCGAACGAATACTCGCCTCCCACTTTGATCACATGGATCCATTGGTAGGCGCCGTCATGAAGGAAATACTTCCGCAAAACAGGGTTTTCCCCCCTGTTGTCCGGATCCAATTCCGAAGACAGTGAACTTCCGTCAACCATCTTGGAACCGTACTCAGCGCCATGACGGATCATCTGGTATTGTGCATGCGCTTTCCAACCCAAGGAGGGCACGCAGTCAAAACGGAGTTTCACTTCATCGGAATTCGGTGGCAGATAGTATCCGATACAGACACCGTTGTTCACATAGGCGATCTCCATCCAGGAACTTCCGTTCCATGGGGTCTGCGTACGCTGATGGGTGTACGTATAGGGTTCGATTTTCGTATATTGCGCGGAAAAGCTGGCAAACGGAATGTTGGGGATATCCACCATGAGCCCTGCCTGATACGCATACATGTTGCGGTCAAGATGGAAAAACGGTTTGGTGCTCAAGTCAAATTCATCCGCATAAAAGGAAACCCACATTTTCCCGATCCCCGGCCATGAGCCTGCTGCGTTGAAGATGAGGCCCAGATTGTCGAAATCACCGATATTGTTCTGATAAAAGAAATTGCTGTCCAAAGGAAACAAGTAACCCAGTTCGAAACGCTTGGGCCATATGCAGCTGGACCCAAAATCCAGATGGAAATAGCGATTGGGATTGCATTCAACCAAGGACAAGGAATAGGCATTCTGGAAAACCATCGGGGCTTCCTGAATGCTGGCGGAACCTCGTGGGTTCACATATTCCAAAACTCCCGTCAATGAAGAAAACGCCAGCCAAGGGAAAGGAGACCACGTCCCTTCCACGCCCAAGAAGGGACGTGCATTCTCGTTGAGGACCAAACTGTTTCCGCTGACAGGAGCGCCCCATTCCCTTTTGATCCTTCCAAAACGGAAATTCATGTGGCCTCCCAGAAATGTGGCGTCCATTTCGGAAAGGATATTGTAACCGAAGGATACCGTGTCAGGCCATCCATAAAAACCGCTGGAGGAAAGTTTTGACAAATGGAAAATGGAGAAATCCCAGTTCCGCGGGGAGGTGAACGGGAAATAAGCGGGAGAATCGCTGTACACGATGAAAGTTGTATGTGGCTGCGTGGTGTTGGAATACGAATTGGTGGTGCAGAAAGGATCCACGGTTCCCAAGGCGGCGCAGGGTATCTGCATGGCTCCGCCCGAACCTGATATCGCCCATGAGAAGGAATCACCCATGTCGCCGGTCAGGTACGCCGTCACCCAGTCATCAGTCCCGACTGAAAAATCCTTCCCTTGGGTTTCGTAAGCACCGGAAACAAGGGTTTTCGCCCTCGCGCCGGCATCGAGGGTCATGCGATATCCCTTTTCATTTGTTTGTTCGCAAAAGTATGCGCCCCGGCTCCAATCCATCCCTTCTTTCCTTTCGAAGGAAGCCAGCTCTTGCTGTATCATCTGCCGCTCGGTCGCTGTGAGTTTGCGCTGTCGGGCGTCAGCATCCAAAATTGTTTGTAATGTGGTTACCATAAACCGTTCGGAATAAGGTCTCGCCGAAGGAAGCGTTTCGCAGACGCCACGCATCTGGGCCTGGTCCAAATAATAATAGACGGGGTCTCCCAAAGGAACAGAAATGTTGGTTTGCGACGCGCACAAAGGCAGGCAAGCGAAAAGCAACAGGAAAAGCACCAGATTTTTTTTCATCAAAACGCCCTCGACTGAACAAAGATAACGACAGTATATACGATTCGGTACCTTTTGCCATCTCGAAGACCGGTCAGAAGCCGCGTACAGATTCAGCCTATTGAGAAGCTTTCCTTTCAGCCTTATACTCAATCCGATGCCGGAAAAGAAGCTTTTCAAGAATTATCTGTATCACCTCACCTCACAGATGATCATCATCCTGGTACCTTTGATAACCATTCCATATCTATCAAGGGTTTTGTCACCGGACGGCATCGGGATAAAGAGTTATACGTTTGCCATACAGTCGATTTTTGCTTTGTTCGCCTCTTTAGGGACCTGTATATACGGGGAACGCGAAGTGGCCTTGCACGCAGACGACAAGGAAGCGCAATCCAAAGTGTTCTGGAATGTGACCATCCTCAGGATCATCACGACAACGATAGGCATGGTCGCATACTTCTGGTATACGTTCCGGGTGGCGGGCAAACAATACCGGTTCATTCTCCTCTTGCAATCAGTCAACCTCCTTGATTTGTATGTGGAATGGTATTGGTTTTTCAGCGGGCAAGAGGATTTCAAGCAAACCTCCCTACGGAATTCCTTGGCGAAATTGGGGGAGCTTCCGTTCGTGTTCCTGTTCGTGAAGTCACCGGATGACCTGTGGAAATACGTGTTGTACATTCCCTTGGCGACCTTCATCCTATCGGTCAGTTACCTGCCTCTCTTGAAAGAACGTCTTGTTCCGGTCCCGAAAAGAGACCTGCATCCGTTTGCCGCCATGGGGACAATCCTGATGCTGTTTCTGCCCCAAATCGCAGAAAATGTGTTCTCCATCTGCGACAAAGTCATGATCGGGTCATTTTGTGCCGACAATCTCCAGAACGGTTACTATGAACAAGCTTACCGGATCATCATGTTCGTCATTCCTTTGTTGACGGCAATGGGGACGGTATCCGCACCACGCATCGCCAACCTGCACGCAAAAGGCGAACGAAAAGCCGTGGAGGATGTTTTTCTGCAATCCTTCAATTTTGTTTGCCTGTTCTCATTTCCCCTGATGGTCGGCATCATCATGCTGTCTTCCTCGTTTGTCCCTTTGTACCTTGGAGATGCGTTCCGTCCCAGCATTCCCATTCTCAACATGCTTTCCCTATTGTTGGTCATCGTCAGCTTCAACGCATTGAACGGCGGACAATACCTCATCCCGACCAAACGGGAAACGATGTACACCTTATCGGTCTTCATTGGTGCGGGAATCAACATCTGCTTCAATGCGTTGCTCATCCCGAAACACCAGGCATATGGAGCAGCCATCGGATCGGTGATCTCAGAAAGCGCCATCACTCTGATCCAGCTTTTGTACCTGAGGAAAGAAATCCCGTGGAAACGCATGCTGGGAACATGCTGGAAATACGTCGTGGCGAGCGCTCTGATGGGAATAGCGCTCGCATGCATCCCATCACCTTCTTCGTGGGTAGGCTTGATTATATCAGTTCTTGGTTCAATAATAGTTTACGCACTATCGCTTTTGATTATACATGATCCGGTTTTTTCCGCCTTTTTCAGGAAAAATACAGATTCGACAAACAAAACGATTCTTGGCTGAGTAATGAGCACTGCCGGGTTGAAAGGGAGAGTAATTTGAAAATCTATGTAATCTCACACAAACCATATTGGATGCCGGGAGACCGATTGTATCAACCGGTTATGGCCGGATCCGCACTACGAAAAGGAGAGACTCTCCCGACTTCTTGGATAGGTGATGATACAGATGAGAACATTTCGTTGAAAAACAAGACGTTCAGCGAGTTGACCGGCCAATACTGGATATGGAAACACGTTCAGGACGACATCGTGGGGATTGTACATTACCGGAGATATTTCGCCGGAAAACCAAGAGGCGGAAAGGAAGACATCCTCAACGAACAGGAAATTCGCGCCATTCTCGAAAAAGCCGATATCATCCTGCCTAAAAAACGTCACTATTGGATCGAGACGGTCGCATCGCAGTATTCCCATGCACATCATGCGGTTGACCTGCAGACGGCAAGAAAAGTCATTTCCGAGTCGCAACACGAGTATCTTCTTGATTTCGACAAGGTGATGTCGGGCAGATCGTTGTGCCTGAACAATATGTTTATCTCAAAAAAAACGGTTTTCGACGCATATTGCGCATGGCTCTTCCCGCTTCTTTTCGCCATTGAGAACGAACTCGACATCTCCTCCTACTCCCCCAACGACCAACGGGTATTCGGTTTTCTTGCGGAGAGGCTCCTGAATGTCTGGCTGTGCCACCAGAAGTTGAGACGCAAAGAAATGCCGCTCTTGTACCTTGAGGACCAACATTGGATCCGCAAAGGTTTCCGCTTTGTCTTCAGGAAATTCGGAATCAAATGGAACAGCTGAAACCCGCATTCGAGACAAACAACATCCCGGTCGTCTTCAGTATCGGCGACGAGTACGTGCCTGTATTCGCCGTCGCCCTCAAATCCATCATCGCGTGCTCATCGGAAGAAAACCATTATGACATCCTCATCCTTGACACAGACATCAGCGAAGCTCATAAGCGCGATTTGGGTGGATTACTGGGTAACCACGACAATTTCTCCTTGCGATATGTTTCCGTACTGCCCTATCTCGCCTCTTGGGACATCCGGACATACAGCTACATACCGGTGAGGACCTATTACCGTCTGCTCATCCCCCAATTGTTCACATCGTATGATAAAGTATTGTACCTTGATGCGGACCTCGTTGTGTGCCAGGATATCGCGACCTTGTTCGCGACGGATATCGGCGAAGCATACATCGCAGCCGTTTCCGACCCGGATTTCCTCGGGCAACTCAGGCTCATCCATATGGATACGTTTTCGTATGCCACCAAAGATCTCGGATTGGAAAATCCCTTTGCGTATGTCCAGGCAGGCGTGATGTTGTTCAATGTGACGGCCTTAAACCGACACGAGATCGGCCCGGAATTTCTGAAAGCCTCGGAATGCGGATATCGGTATGCCGACCAGGACGTGCTCAACCAAGTCTGCCAGCACCATGTGCATGTCCTTTCTCCCATCTGGAATGTCCTCACCGATTACAAGCATTTGCGTGTCAGACACATCATTTCCCACGCACCCAAAGAAGTGTATGCCGCCTATTTGGATGCCCGCAAACATCCTGCGATCATCCATTATGCCGGTTCGGTGAAACCGTGGACGGTGAGAAAAGCCTATGATTTCGGGAATAGGTTTTGGGAATATGCAAAAGACAGCCCGTGGTTTGAAGTCCTGCGCAAGCAGCAAAAAGGGACCATCAAAAGCCGTTACAGGGAAACTGTCGCGGATTTGGCCAATTTTTTGTTGCCTTATGGATCGATCCGCAGGGAAAAGATCAAGCATATCTTCAAGAAACTCAAGAAGCGCGCATATTGAATGCCGGGCATTTCAATTGACAGGTATCTTGCATTGATGGTATTTTTCTCCTTGTATGTCCGCAAGTGCGGTATCTTTACAGAATCGAGGTCCATATGCCTTCCAATGAAGAGAAGAAACCTGCAGAGGATGCAGGAAAAACGGTTGAATTCAAAGCCCCGGTGCAAACAGACAAAGCGCCTGACACCGGCAAGCAGGTAAAAGGCGGCAAAACCGTCGCCATGCCGAAGCCCAAAAAGAAGCTTTCGGTTGGTTGGTGGTTCGGGATTATTGTCTTGGTCCTGATTTCCATTTCGTTTGTATTGGCCCCCACCATCGAGGCTGTCATGGGGCGAAAACAAGGAAGTGGTTTGGTATTCGGGACTTACGGCAAGGAAAAGATCGAATACGCCTACGGGAACTATTTTTATGACCAATACCAGAACTATGCGAACCAGTACAAAACCAGTTCCACCACAGACGCCACCCAAGTTGTCTACCAAATCTGGAAAAGCGCCTATGACAGTACGGTTATGTTCACCGCATTGAACCAATTGGCGAAACAGGCGGGTATCATCGCCAGCAACGCAGTTGTGAACCGCAGAATCATTGATGGCGGCTATTACAACGTGGACGGCAAGTTCGATTTGGCGACTTACAACAAAGCGAGCACAGAACAGAAGGCAAAAGTTGAGAACGAAGTCCGCCGTTCCCTTCCTCCGACAATTGTCGCCACTGACATCGGTTCCGTGCTTTCCTCCAATGCGGAGCAGGACTATGTTGCGGCGATGGCAGACAAAGCCAGAACATTCCAGTATGCGTCTTTCGACGCCACGCTGTATCCTGATGCCGACGCATCCACGTATGCGGTGAAGAACCCGCAGTTGTTCTACACCATCGATCTTTCCGTAATCTCGACGAATTCCAAGGAATCGGCGCAAGCCATCCTGGATTCCATCAACAACGGAACCAAGACGTTCGAAGAAGCCGCACTTGCAGAAAGCAAGGATTCCTTCGCCGCGAAGAACGGAAAAGCCGGAAAGATGTATTTCTTCCAGATTACCTCCAACTTCAAGAACGCTGATGAAGCGCAACAAATCTTCAGCGCGCAAGTCGGAAAACCGTTCGGGCCTGTGGAAGGGAATAACTCGTGGACCATCTACCGTGTGGATTCCGCGCCGGTCGCCCCTGATTTCGCAAGCCAATCCGTGCTTTCCGTCGTCAAGTTGTACTTGGCGCTCTATGACTCACAAGTCATGACCGATTACCTGAAAGGACAGGCGAATACGTTTGTCTCGGATGCAAAGGCGACGGACTTCGCGACGGCCGCAAACAAAGCTGGGGTGACGCTCACCGATGTCACTGCGACTCCGCTGAACATAGGCGGCAGCTCGTATCTCGGTTCGTTCAGCAACAGCGACCCCAATGGCATGCTCTCCTACGCCCAAACAGATACCTTGAAGACCATGTACACGACACCTGCGGGCACTATTATCGATCCATTCCCGGCGAATTCCTCGGAAATCGTGGTGAAAGTCGGAGACGAATCCACCAGCGGACTTGGTTCCTATCTGAAAACGTTCTATTCGTATCTTTCCGGTTCGAACAACCAGCAGGATATGGCCCAAGCCATCATGCATGACGAACAGTTCAAAGACAATTTCCTTTCTGTTTTCCTTTCGCAGATTCTCGGACAATCGACAAGTTCCGGTTCTTCGAAATAAAACGGGCATATGCCTTGAGGCGGTCAGCAATGACCGCCTTTCTTTTTCCCCATTTGCGCATTACAATACTGTCCATGCAACACGAAGTGACCCACACAGTGGAACTGCTCGATCCACAAGGACGTCTTGTCGAAGCGGGATGGGCTCGCCATCCGTATTGGCATTATGAGAGGGAAAAAATCCATGCATCCGCTTGGAAGATCAAAGAATGGGATTACTATGCCATCGTGAACCAGAAAGCGGGTTATTGCGTGACGGCGACGATGAGCGACATGGGATATTGCGGCATGTTCGCCCTTTCCTACATCGATTATGGAAGCGGACAGGGATCGCAAGACAGCGCGGTGGTGCCGTTCACGTTCGGAAAGCTTGCGTTGAAGCCCAGCACAACGGAAGACCAGGAAGTGTCTTGGGCGAACAAGAAGATGCGCTTCGCTTTCATCACCAGAAAAGGATGGCGCCATCTGCTCTTCGCCTGCCCTTCCCTCGTACTGCCTGACGGGCAAGTCGGTTTGGACTGTGACATCGTGCTGGAGCAACCTATGGGACTTGAATCGATGAACATCGCCACCAGTTGGAAAGAGAACAGGAAGGCATTTTACCTGAACCAGAAAATCAACTGTATGGCCGCTTCTGGCACCATCAGGCGGGGACGTACTGCGGAAACGCTCGAAAAAGGTGATGCATGGGGGGTGCTCGACTGGGGACGTGGGCGCTGGACGTACCAAAACCGATGGTTCTGGGGTTCCGCCTCAGGTCTCGTGGACGGAGTCCGTTTCGGTTTCAACATCGGTTATGGATTCTCCGATCGAAGTCCTGCTTCGGAGAATGTGGTCTTGTATGATGGCGTCATCCACAAACTTGACGAGGTGACGTTCGTCATCCCTAAAGAATCCTATATGAAATCGTGGAAGTTCACCAGCAACGACCATCGGTTCGAATTGGATTTCGAACCCTGTTTCGACCGTTCCAGCAACATCAACGCGTGGATTGTGAAATCCATTCAGAACCAAGTGTTCGGCTATTTCACCGGTGATGTCTGTCTGGATGACGGACGGAAGGTGCACCTGTCAGGCTTTCCGGGATTCGCCGAAGAAGTGTTCAACAGATGGTGAGGCGCTTCATTGCATACCTTTGCTCCAGCAGGCCGGGTCAAAGATGTCGTCATGGACAGTGAGCCATTGATCATCTTTGATGGAGAATTTGTACTTACCGTTAAGGCTGGCATCCCACGCGCCTGAGGTCGTGACGGTTGCCTTGTTTTCCCGCTGTCTGCTGGTTTCAAGCGGCTTCCCCGAATAGGGATTGACTTGAGGAAGCAAATCCTCCGTGGCGAGATAGGGTACATCAGCGTTGGTCATGAAACACGTATCCGTTTGGAATTCCCCTTTCGCATTGAAATCCTTCACCCACAGAAGGGCACGTAAAGCAGAGAGACGTTTTGCTGCCGAAGGAAGGGGAATATTATCGGGATAGAAGTCGGGTAAGTTCTCGCCATGATCGGATACGATAATGATTCTTGTGTTGTCATATACCCCTTGTTGCTTCAAATAATCGAACCAAGCCCCAAGTAATCGGTAGGATGCGGCATTCACATGGTATTCGCTGTCATCCTTGTAGGGCGTATCCAACGTATTATGAACCTCAAGGGATGGCACGTAACCGGGGGTTTGCAAGATGGTCTCCTCATGGGCCAGCTCATCGTCATAGCAATTAAAACCGCCATGGTTTGTATCGGTGACTTCAGTGATGAAGGGCAATGCCGTATTTGCGGAATACTGCATGATGAATTCATTGGTCAGCAACCCCTTTTTGATCCGCGGATTCAGGGTATTGAGCCAAGTCCCTTTGTCATACAGGAATGCGTGCAGGAAAAGCGGGCTTGCTTCAAAAACCGCATACCGTAAAAGATTGCATTCCATGATGGTCGCATAATCCATGAAAGAACCATGAAAACAGTTCTTGTTCCACCAATCGACATAAGCACGTTTGATGCTGAGAGCTTCCACTCCTTTCATTCCGTCGAATGGTGCGTCGGTGAAATCCCACAGATAATCGGTAAAGGGAGCGTCGACGGTGACGACAGGATACCCTGCGTCCGAGAACATCTTCGGCATGACACGAAGCGCTTCATTATGCTTGTCCTTCAAACTCTCCCCTTCTCTCTGTTGCATGGGAAGCGGAGTGTATTCATATCCCCCATAGATGCCTGGTGTGCCGAAAATGGTGTGGCAACCAAAAGATATCGTATTGGGATAATACGTAAAACCAGAGAACTTATCGTACAGTTCGGGGTCTTCTTTGAAGATGTCTCCTACGAAACCGCTGATGCCACGGTCCAACATGATGACAAGCACATTCTTCCCTTGCCTTGAGAAATGGAATACGGGTTTGAAGGAATCAGGGGTTTCTTCTTTGTATTTGCTCAGTTCCTCATGCTGCGGGATGTATTTCTTATAGGCTTTATCAATACGCGCCATCTGGATCACAATGACGGCAATGAGAGCCATGACCAACACGACCAAAAGCTTTTCTGCATGATGGATGCGTTTCGTTGCGGACAAAAAGCTTATCAAGGTGAAAACGATGACAAGACTCAACAAATCAAGCGCAGCCATGTGTTTCCCTACGCTGACTGAAGGAAGTACCGCAAACTGCAAACTCTTTGAAAGGGTGCCATAACGGCCGGGGAAAACATATGCATCCAACAAGACAGCGCAAACGGCCATGATTCCGGCAAGTGTGAAAAAAGACTTCACTTTGTCTGGAAACAAAAAATACAGGCAAACAGGCCAAAGGAAAAAACAACCTGCAGCTTCCCAAAAGGTGATGGACACTAATGACAAAGGGGATTTGTACGGCGAAAGAAAAGAAAACTCTGTTGGTGAGGTGGAAATCAGATTCAATGGGATAAGCAATCCGACAAGTGAAGTTATTGCCAAAGCACTGAGGAAAAACAGTTTGTTTCTGGTAGGGTCTTTCTCCATCCAAGAAAGGCAACGACGATAATACCACCGTACCAACCGGTATTCGACCGGAATGAAGAATACCAGCAATGTCAATGCATACAACGCCATGCGTGTCGTTTTCATTCCCCGTGCCGCCGACCAAACAAAGTAACTGACGCTAAGGGAAACACCACAAAAGCAACCATATAACACCCGCAAGGGATGTTTCATCTTGTAGAACAGGTTCTTCACCAAAGAGAGGATATTGTTCATCGTCCAATACAACAGCAAACCGGACGGCGAATCATACAAAACAACCAGGAACACTGCCGCAAGACCATAAATCTGAACCTTTTCCCGCAATTGATGCCCATGGGAATAGACGGCTCCGCTGATACAATTCACGGCTGTCATGATGATGGGAAGCAGGTTGAACGCCATTCCCCTGAATGACAGAAGGCTGTCAGGTTGTCCAAGATCCTTCAGGAACCAGAACGATTCTCCTTTCAACGCCTGCAACCGGGAGAGAAAACGATAAGCAGCAAGGAAGAACGGGATTTGGATCAGAATGGAGAAGGAAGATCGGAGCGCATATATCGGCTTATAGCCAACTTCCCGATAATAGGCCGAAAGAAGCATAAACCGTTCATCCCCATGAAACGAACTCTTGATTTTCTTCACCATAGGGGACATCTGGATTACTTTGAGCCGTTCCTTCTCCTGCCAGTTCTCGGCAACCATATAGATGGGAAGCGTACAGAGCGTTACGGCAAGGCTCAAGCCGATAATGGAAATACCATATATCCTCAGGACCCGGAATAATACGGTGAAAGCCAATTCGATGATTTCGGAAATCGGGAAGATACAAAGGGAATACAAAAAATGTTCCATTTTTTATCGCATGACCCCATATGAAGTATTTCTGACAAGAATGAGTATGGTTAGTAACGTATCATTGTCCCCGAAATAAAACAATATAAAGAAGAAACCTCATCAGGGACAGAAGACACCATTGGCATTCCTCACCCTTTTCGGTATAGTGTCTTTGCACTTATTACTTGCAAACCAAGCATTTTCATCGTATTCAGCGGATCATTCCCTCCGCGAGTGATGAAACATGCCAAGCCGAATATTGGAGTTAACAAATACAAAATGTCAGATTTACAAAGTTTTGCCGATTTGGGATTGTCGGAACAAACCTTACAGGCCCTGAAGGAAAAAGGCTTTGAGGAACCCACTAAAATTCAAGCTGCATGCATTCCCCTTTTGTTGAAAAACAAGGTTGATGTCATTGGCCAGGCGCAGACAGGAACAGGAAAAACGGCAGCCTTCGGGCTTCCTATCCTGGAAATCGTAGACCCTTCAGTCCAAGAGGTGCAGGCTTTGATCCTCGCGCCTACGCGTGAACTCGCCGTGCAGGACGCAGAAGAGATCGACAGCCTCAAAGGTGACCGTCATTTGGAAATCGCGGCGATTTACGGCGGCGCTTCCATGGGTCTTCAATTCAGGATGCTGCAGCGTGGTGTCCATGTCGTGGTAGGTACCCCGGGACGTGTGCTCGACCACCTGCGCCGTGGAACCCTTCGTCTGGAATCATTGAAATTCATGGTTCTCGATGAAGCGGACGAAATGCTTGACATGGGTTTCATCGATGATATCGAAGAAGTCCTGAAACAGACACCTGCGGAAAAACGGATGCTCTGTTTCTCTGCGACGATGCCTGAACCCATCATGCGTCTGGCGGAAAAGTTCATGAGGGAACCGGAAATCGTACGCGTCAAACAGGAAACCGTCACCCCCATCCTCACCGACCAGATTTATTTCGAAGTCCGGGAGTCCGACAAGTTCGAGGCATTGACCAGGATCATCGACATGGAGACGGATTTCTACGGAATCGTCTTCTGCAGAACGAAGATACAATGCGATGAGATCGGACGCAAACTCCAATCGCGCGGCTATGATGCGGAAGCGCTGCATGGGGATCTTTCCCAACCGGCACGGGAAGCGATTTTACGGAAGATGAAGGAACATTTGATCTCCATCGTCGTCGCTACAGACGTCGCTGCCCGTGGTCTGGACATCCAGAACCTGACCCACGTCATCAACTTCTCCCTCCCTGAGGCACCTGAGGAATACATTCACAGGATCGGCAGGACGGGAAGAGCCGGTAAATCAGGCACAGCCATCACCTTCATCACTCCGAGGGAATTCAGGAAACTGTCATTCATCCAGAGGGTGGCGAAAGCAGACATCAGGCGGGAAGAAGTACCCGATGCTTCCCAAGTAGTCACGGCAAAACGTGCGCGGATCCTGTCGGAAATGATGAATCTGCTTTCCGACGACAAAGACCACAGCATGTATGATGCCATTGCGGAACAACTGCTTGCAGACCATGAGCCGAAGGAAGTGGTTGCCGCACTTCTGGACTTTTCCTACAAAGATGCGTTGGATGAGTCAAAATACCATGAACTGGACAGGAATGAGGGACGTGACAGCCGTTCCGATCGCAGGGAGCGCGGCGACAGAAAGGAACGCGGCCGCAACCGGGAGGACAGAGAGGAACGGGAAGACTCCGGCGAGACCCCGGATGGGTATACCAGACTGTTCATCGCACGCGGGGCAAAAGATGGTTTGGACAAACAGACCTTGATGGATTACCTGGTGGAACAGGTCGGCGCGAAAAATGACGATTTCAAGGATGTCATGGTTCAGGATGAATTCAGTTTCGTCTCCGCCCCTCTTGATGTTTCCGAACGTATCCTCAAAGCCTTCGCTTCCAAAGATCCCACCCAGAGACCGATCATCACGAAAGCGAGACCGGATAATCCGAATGGGAAACATCTTGCCAGACGCAGTTCCAGACGTCGTTTTGATGATGACGATTACCGTCCGAAATTCGGCAGTCATGACGAACGTCGGCCACGAAGGAAAGGCAGGAGCAACTCCGACAAGGGGAAACGGTATTGATTGCGATGCGAAACCACCTCAGTCCTGAGGTGGTTTTTCTTTGCCATTCCCATGGAGGAAAGCATATGCCTCACGATAATCCTTCCTCCGGATGGCATAATACGCCAAAAAATAGCAGGCATACAGCACAATCCCTTTCCCATCGGTAAGGACGCAACAGGAACACAGGAACACCATGGTGGTTACGAGGCTCAAACCAAACTCCCGATAGTCCTTCAGTCCCAAATAGGTATGGACCATGATGTCAGCAAGCAAGCACCGCAAGGCAAGCAAGAACAGGATACCCAGCATCACCAGTTTGAGATCCTTCAGCAGAAAGACGAAGAGATAACTGACCATGACGGTGAGGCAAAGCATGATGATATTGACGACCAACAGGACTTTTTCCTTCCTCAGCGTCTTCAGGAACGTGTTCAACAGCAGTGTGTTGCGGCCTTCAAAGAGGATCATCGGCATGAGCATCCCCAAAAACATGATCCCCATGGAATACTCAGGAACCAACGAACCAAGCAACAGGCTGATGGGGAAGAATGCCATCAAGGCAAACGTGCAAAGGCTGGTGATGTAGCAACCGGTCTGTCTGAATACCAACGGGTAATGTCCGGGTTCGCTCGTCTTCAGAAGCGGGAACAAAACCACCGACACCTGATTGATGAAGGACAGAATGCCTTGGAAACAGACCAAGGCAAAACTCACCATGCCAAAGATTTCGATCGACCATTGCCGCTCGATCATGAACTGGATGATGCCGATGAGGAGCATTCCGCTGACCGTCGCGAAGGTCAGTTTGATCCCGACGCGGAAATCTTCCCGGGTCTCCCTCAAAGCATCATGCATACGGCAGCCTTGAACATGGATGATATCCTTGCAATTGACCAAGATACATACCAAGGTGACCACCTTTGCGAACAAATCGGAAAGGATCATGGCTCCATAGCTTCTGAAGCCCAAAACAAGGAAAAGGATCTGGGTTATGGCGCAGAGTATCCGTTCCAACACCAGATTATGGGCGTATACCTCCACCCTGCCGGTGGCCTGAAGCAGATATTGGAAAAACAGACGAGGCAGGAGGATGATGCCGTCAAGGGCGGCCAACATCATGATGTGTCTCTCCCCTCCTACGAAGGCGAATCCCAACGAGAGGATTCCCAGAGAGACGGCAAGATCGAATATACAATACATCCAGAACTGGGTGTGGAGTTTCGGTTTGTCGAGATCGTTGTAATCGATTCCGCCTTCCCTGAGGTAAATCCCGTCAACCCATCCGAAATGGAAATACGGGACGTAGGTGACATACAAAACATACAGTTGCCAATATCCATACTGAGTCGCACCCATCAGTTTCGGTATCAGCAAGCCGGTGAGCGTCGAAATCGTTACATTGAATACATTCGCAAACAGTGACTTGGAAAACGTCCCCATCACTGAATCGTTTCTCTTGTCCACGGAGCCATTTTGGCAAGGAGATGGAAGGAAAGTCAACAGTATCGGAGAATCTGTCGGCGATAGGAAACCCTTTCTCTTGCAGGAATGAATATTGCGCATGGATGTGCGGATATAGACAAAACAAGGAGGTTCTTTTCGCTTGACGCGACCCGCTTTAGGTGGTTTCATGAAATTATGAATGTATTGATGGTTTCCAGTGAAGCGGTGCCTTTTTGCAAATCCGGAGGACTCGCCGACGTTGTGGGCGCGCTTAGCCCGGCGTTGGTCACCTTGGGATTGGACGTACGGGTATTGATACCCCTGTACGGTAATATCGACAACCGCCATATGGAAGACACGAACATTTCATGCCTCATCCCGATCGAGGGCAAAGATGAACAGGTCAGCTTCCTCACCCAGACGGTGGATAACGTGCCGTATTACTTCATCAAGCACCCATCCTTCACCGACAGGAAAGGAATTTATGGCGAGACTTCGTTCACGCCTTTTACCGACAACCTGCAACGGTATGCGTTGCTGGACAAATGTGCGTTGGAACTCTGCAAAGCGCTTGGCTGGAAACCGGACGTGATCCATTGCCATGACTGGACTTGCGGTTTCATCCCCTATCTCCTGAGAATCTCCAAAGATCCTTTCTTTACCGAGACAAAAAGCATGATGACCATCCACAATCTGGCGTACCAAGGTGATTTTTCACGCTTGGATTTCCTGAAAGCGGACATCCCTGGTACAGAAAAGCTTCTGCAGGGTTTCGGACAAAACGCACGTTGCAACATGCTCAAATGCGGCCTTCAGTTTGCGGACAAGATCACAACGGTCAGCCCCACGTATGCCGAGGAGATCAAGACGGAACAGTTCGGTTGCCGGCTGGAAGGTTTGCTGAGGCAACGTTCCCAAGACCTCAGAGGCATCATCAATGGCATTGATTACCATGAATGGGATCCGATGGAAGATGAGCATTTCATCCATCATTTCGACAAAGACCATTTGGAAGGGAAAGCGTTGACCAAGGCTGAAGTGCAGAAAGACTTCGGCCTTGAAGAAAAGCCGCAGACACCGCTTGTGGCGATGATCAGCAGAATTGCAGACCAAAAGGGGTTCTGCGAGTTGCTTGAAGGCAATCCCTGCGCATTGGAACGAATCGTGCGGGACCGCAACGTGCAGATGGTCATCATCGGCACAGGTGACAAATTGATGGAAACCAAACTCTTGGAGATCGGAAACCGCTACCCCAATCTTTCGGTGAACATCCTTTTCTCAAACAGGCTCGCCCATCGTCTGGAAGCAGGAGCCGATTATTTCCTGATGCCCAGCCGGTTCGAACCCTGCGGGCTCAACCAATTGTATTCCCTGCGATACGGAACCATCCCTGTCGCCCGGAAAACAGGAGGGCTTGCCGACAGCATCATCGATGTTGATGAGCATCCCGACACAGGCAACGGGTTCCTGTTCACGGCGGAGAGCGGAGAGGAAATAGAAAAGACCGTCACCCGGGCGCTTTCCTATTTCGGGCAATTGGATGCGATAAGGAAACGTGCCATGATGTGTGACTTCACTTGGGAGCGGTCGGCACATTCCTATTTTGAACTTTATCGGATAAAATGACCTATAGGGAAACAGAAGGAGGAGCATTATGGCGAATAAAGAGAGAGTAGTGGCGATAGTTCTGGGCGGAGGGAAAGGCACGCGACTCTATCCATTGACCATGGATAGATCAAAACCGGCTGTACCGTTTGCCGGGAAATACCGGTTGGTGGACATCCCGATCTCCAACTGCATCAACAGCGACATCAAACAAATCTACATTCTGACGCAGTTCAACTCGGCATCGTTGCACAATCACATCGCAAACACCTATATTTTCGACACCTTCAGCAATGGATTTGTCGAAATTCTGGCCGCAGAGCAGACGTATCACAGCGAAAGCTGGTACCAGGGCACCGCGGACGCAGTCAGGAAGAACATGGTTCATTTCCATGACCAGAAAGCGGATTATTACCTGATCCTTTCCGGAGACCAGCTCTACCGTATGGATTTCCGTGAAATGCTGGCCAAACATATCGAGAGCGGCGCAGAACTGACCATCGCCGCAAAACCGATTTCCCGTTCTCAGGCGACTGGCTTGGGGATCATCGGAGCGGACAATGAAGGCTACATCACCAAATTTTATGAAAAACCCGCCCAAGACCTGGACATAACCGATTACAAGGTACCCAAGGAATTGATGCAAAACGCACTGCACAAGAATGTCGACAGTTCCAACGAATACCTTGCGAGTATGGGTATTTACATCTTCAACGCGAAAACGATGGAAGAGGTCCTGAACAACGACAAGACCGATTTCGGGAAGGAAATCATCCCCGATGTCATCAAAACACGGAAAGTCAGCGCATTTCTGTTCGATGGTTTCTGGGAAGACATCGGGACCATCAAGGCGTTCTATGAAACCAACCTTGACCTTGCGTCCATCAATCCGCAATTCAATTTTTACGATGAGGAAATGCCGATCTACACCCATAGACGTCACCTTCCGGCGACCAAAATGAACTTCTGCAACATCAGTTGCTCATTGGCTTCCGAAGGCTCCATCATCACCAATGCGTATATCGTGAATTCCTTGATCGGAGTCCGGACCATCATTGAATCCGGCGCGAGCCTTGATGGCGTATACTGCATGGGTGCGCAGTTTTACGAGACCGAGGAGCAGAAAGCGGAAAACGCCAGAAAAGGCATTCCGAACATCGGTATCGGCAAAGGCACCATCATCCGCAAGGCGATCATCGACCAGAATGTCCGTATCGGTGACGGATGCCGGATCGGCATCGATGACATCCCGCGCCAAGAAGGTGACTTTGAGATGTATTCCATCCATGACGGAATCATTGTCATCAACAAGAACGCGGTCATCAAGAACGGTACGGTGATGTAAGCGCCGCTTTGCGTATCCCCCCAAGGTTTCGGCCTTGGGGCTTTTTTTATTTTCTCAGCAGTTTCTGATATTCGGCTTGGACATTCCGAGCCACATCAGACCAAGTCTGGTAAAGAGACAATTCCGCCCTGTCGCCTACCTGCCGCCGTTTTTCATTGTCGGAAATGATCTGGGTGATGGCTGAACCGTACGCTTCAGGGGTATTCTCCGCCAGATACCCGTTTTCCCCATCGACAATGCCTTCTGAGGTACAGGAGCCTTTGACAAACAACACCGGCACCTTGAAACATGCGGCTTCCCGCATGACAAGACAGGATGTATCATACAAGGACGGGAAAAGAAACAAGGAAGTAATGGAATACAGGCTCGCAAGCAGGTTCCTGTCGCTGATCTTGCCCAAAAACGAGACATCGCCTTCCATATCATGGTCTTTGACGAATTGCTTGTAGGCGTCAGCCATGTGCCCCACCCCGACGAACAGCATATGGAACCGCACTCCTTTGCGATGGAGGAGCTCCAAAGACTGGAGGAGCATGGGGATGTTTTTGCCATCCTTGTGCTGTCCGATGAACAAAAGGACCGGCGTATCATCAGTAATCCCGGTACATGCCAAGGCTTGCTTGCGCAATCCGTCCCAATCCTGCGGAGAGGGACGCACCATGTCGCAACCATTCTCCATCACCAGCACCGGTTTGGTATAATGATAGTCTCGGATGAGCATGCGTTTGGTTGCCAGACTTGGAGTCCAGACGGCATCACAGGCATAATATCGTCGCATGACATACGAGACGGCCAATTCACGCAAGGGTTTCATATGAAACACAAACCCATCGATATCATCCCTGAATTGGGTATGGAATGTGCCGACCAAAGGAATGTGTTTTTTCGCGGCGATCTCGCAACCAAGGTGACCTGAGTAAAAAGGACTGTGGATATGGATAATGTCAAAATCGATATCCATCAGTTTTTCCCGGAGTTCCTTGGGAGTCCTGAGACTTCCATACGGTTTGAGCCTCTCCACAACCTTCCCCGGCATCCTCAGTACCGTATCACCCCAACCCATCTTCTCATCATACGCAGGGGCATCATCATAACCGCCGGCCACCACATATACGGTATTGCCTAATGCAGTCAATTCTTTGCGGTAATTATTGACGACTCCGCCAACACCATCCATCAAAGGAGGAAACGAATCGTTGAATTCACCAATGATCATCGGTGCACCTCTTTACGGTTTTGCCCCATCATACTCGATGGGAACATGTTTATCAACACAATTCGTGTTTATGTCAGCTAACTGACAATCTGGTCTTTCACACGTGGTTGTTTGAAAAAAATCAGGAAACACCCCAAAAAGAAAATCCCGCACCCCAGCAGGACGACAGAGACAAGAACACGCCATGGACCCAGTACTTGGTAATCCAAAAAGAAATACGGCACAATACGACCGGTAAACCGTATGTGTTTCAAAACACAAACGGCGACAAAGAGCAGATACGAGAACGGAAGGAGCAGACCTGTGAACGGAAGGTTTTTCGGCATGAGGAACAATGGGTCAAAAAAACACCAATCGACCAGGGAAAGGATGGGCACCAGAATATGGACGAGGATATTTGCATAATGGAAAATAAAGGCGGTGTCTCCGCTTCGGATCCTCTGCGGCATCAGGACAAAGCAAAACACCAAACCCGTCACCGTAATGGCTACAGTGCACATGTATTTGAGCACCAACAGCACATACGGGATGGTAAACCGTTTTCCCCGGATTTCATAGTACAGGAACACCATCATGATGAGCAGCATCCAAAGATTGCTCTGGTTGGTGAAATAGAGAAATGGTTTCATCGCCAATGGCCTCAACTCCCAAATCCCGATGTATGCTGCGACGATGATACACACCTTGTTGATGATGGAACAAATGGTCCTGGCCTTTTCACGCATGAAGGGCATCATATGTCCTTTGGGAGGAAACGGCAAGCCGTCATGGCAACGCATGAATGATTTCCTGATCGCTTGGAGCGAATGGAAGCGTATCCAGTTCCTTGCAGCCGACAAACCGCACTTCGGTATGGAAACGCAACACCATGGCGGAAAGATCCGCGCAAGCCACCTTGTAGGCCTTCAAATGGTATATCGTGTCTTTGTTGGTGAAGTCAAAACCCGTCACAAACTCCCCTACGGAGATTTCCAAGTTGAGTTCCTCCATCCATTCCCTCTTCAAGGTCTCCGCCTCACTTTCCCCCCAACGGTTCTTCCCTCCCGGAAACTCCCATTTCTCCCCAATGGATCCTCCTCCGACACGTTTGCCGACCAAGTATTTCCCGTCTTTCTCCAGAATGCCTGCTGTGGTGATGCGTTCCTGCATATGATCCTCCTATAACAGCACCGACATCGGAACCAGAAAATGGACCAATGCGACAATGGCCACAAAAAAACCGAAGATTTCCTTGTTGCGTTCGATATATGTTTTCGCTTCATCAAGCACGGTCTTCTCTTCATCCGCACCGACGGGATGCCGTGTCGCGGCGATATACCATAAGGTAAGGACAAACATGGTGATGGTGACCACCAAGTCTCCCAGAAACACAGGTCCGGGTTCGTACGGGACAAAGATGGACAATATGGTCAATATGCAACCCATGGCGACCAACAGCACACGCAACCATTTTTTGTTCCTGAAACCATAACGGAGGGACAAGAGCAACGGATATTTCACGCCATGCGTGTCCGAAAGCAACAACAGGGAACCAAAGATCAGATACACAATCTCCAGAAAATACATCTGGCTCATTGTTCGAGCTCCCTGACCACTCTGCCCACAAATCCGACAAGCGTTTCGCTGTCGTAATACCCGTTCTCGTCCCGAGCCAATCTTCCTGCCTTCTGATGGATGGCAGAACCGCACAGAGCGCTTTCCCTGCCATCCAAACCTCCCGCGAACAGGGCTGCGATGATTCCGGAAAGCACATCACCGCTTCCGGCTACCCCGAGACTGGGATTACATCCTTCCATGATGACCACCCCATCGGCAGAGACGACATGGATCATGCTGCTCTTGATGACCAATATGCTGTCTGTTTTTCTGGCGATGGACATGGAACCATCCAAGAATTCCCTGATGCTGCCATGCGTGATGTCGATACCCAAGACCGCTTTGGACAGGTATGACAGTTCCCCGAGATGGGGTGTCATGACAAGCGGGCCATGGGTGACCTTTCCTTCTTTCACCAGGTTGGCGAAGGCTTTGATGCCGTCGGCATCGAGAACCATCGGTTTTTCCGAAACAAGAAGGGATTTGAGCAGTTCTTCCCTACCCGCACCCCAACCGGGACCGGCGAGAATGGCATCCGCGCCGTCAAGATCACAGCCAAGCGAAACTTTTCTGACCATCACCGAAGGGCTTTCCGTCACGGCGATGGGATAGTATGCGTCATCAACATATAAGGAAATGAGACCCACCCTGCTTTGGAAGGCGGCATGCACGCAAAGACGCGCGGCACCGGAAAATTCGGTGGAGCCGCCAAACACAAACAAATGTCCCCTGACCTTCTTATAGGCATCAGGGGCAAGCGGCTTGAGATGGAATTCATCCAAATCAGCAAGGAAGAACTTGCTTTCACACGCTTCCAACCTGGAGAGGGGGAAACAGGGGTTGACCACTTCCACCTCTCCGCACAAGCTCCTGAGGTATGGGTGGGTGAACACGACTTTCTCCAATCCCATCGTGACCGTAAGATCGCTTTTGAAGATGGCGTTCTCGGAACAAGGAAGGTCATCGGCCATGCCGGCCGGCATGTCGATGGCGATCTTGTACGCATGCGTGTTGCCATTCGCCGCTTCGACCAAGACTTTCGCCGTACCGGTCAGGGCGCTTTTCAAGCCTGTCCCGCAAAGCCCCTCGAAGATCACATCAGCTTCTCCAATTACAGGAAGCGCATCTTCCGGTTTGACCAGATGCGCAGGATAATTGCTGATGAAGAACTGTTCCATCATATGAATCTCGTTTCCCCGAGGCAGCACGATACAGGAGATGTTCCGGTATCCTTCCACCGAAGCGCTTCGGGCCGCGGCCAAGGCGTCGCTGCCATTGTTGCCGCCTCCGCACAAGAAAACAATCCTGGTGTCTTTTGAGAGAGAAGGGATCTTCTCCTTGCAGAGAAACCACATACGCAGTGCCGCTTGTTCGATCAGAAGCATCGATATCATCGTCTTCTGCGTTTCCTTGTCAATCTCTTCCATTTGTGAGCAATACACCAGTTTCTTCATGTCCCCAATGTACCCCAGCCCACCAAGGGGGTCAACAACTTTGTTGACAGGTTTTCGTGGATGCTATACGCTGGTGTTGTCCAGGGGGTGGCCTGAAAGGCCTGAGATTATACCCGATAACCTGATCTGGGTAATACCAGCGTAGGGAGTGGCGAAAATCAACAATGTATTCCCCGGCAAAACTACAGGAGGTGCTTTATGAACAAGCATCATGGTTACTTTGCAGTTCTTGCCATCCTATTTGGCTGTCTGGCCTTGCCAGCCCAGCCGGTGCAAGAAACCGAATCAGGGGACAAAACCCTGACCGTCTACGCTTCCAACTCATTCTGCGGCGAATGGGGGGCGGGGCCTGCTTTGGCGAAGGAATTCCAGAAGAAAACCGGTTGTACGGTGAATCTGGTGTCCAGCGGAGACACAGGGGAAATGCTGACAAAACTGGTCAGCGAACAAAACAAGCCCAAAGCTGATGTCGTCGTCGGCATTCCGTATTCCATGGCGGAAAAGGCATATCAGGCCGATCTTCTCTCAACCTATGATAGTCCGGCGCTTTCCGCCATCCCGACGTTTCTGCAGTTCGACCGTGCCCACCGTCTCCTTCCCTACGATTACGGCAACTTCGCCTTTGTCTATGATACGGAGAAACTTGGACAGGATATGATCCCCCATAGCCTGAATGACCTGACAGACCCGAAATACAAGGGAAAAGTCATCCTCATCGATCCCAGGACCAGCAGTGTGGGACAAGGCCTGCTTCTCTGGACCATCGAGGTCTACGGGGAAGAGCATTTCATGGATTGGTGGTTGGCGATGAAGAAAAACGCATTGACCATCGCCGATGGCTGGTCCAGCGCCTATGGGCTTTTCACCAGCGGGGAAGCACCTCTGGTCATCTCCTACACCACGAGCCCGGTCTACCACGTCGCCTATGAGCATACGACGCGATACCAGACGCTGTTGTTTCCTGAAGGTCATGACACCACCATTGAGGGTGTGGGGATCCTCAAAACCTCGCGCCACCAAGAGCTTGCGAAACAATTCGTCGACTATATGCTCACCGATGGGCAACGAGACATCGCCATGACCAATTCAATGTATCCGGCCAATGCAAGCGTCGCGCTTCCTGAAGCATTCACGTATGCGCCGAAACCGCAAAAGGATCTCACAATACCCCCACAATCTATTGAAAAAAAGATGGATACATGGCTAACTTTATGGGAACAGGGTATGAGAAGCAAATAACATGAAAGCGGAACAGAAACAGCAGAAAGGGAATCCTCCGGATTTGGCCGGTGTGCCGGTAGCCGTCATTCTCATTGTGCTGTTTCTCATCCCTTTGTGCGTCACTCTTGGCGAAGCTTTCACCGATGGGCAGGGACATTTCGCCTTGTCCACTTTGGAGAAGACCCTCACCGACCCCACCACGTGGTCCGTTTTGGTTTTCACATTGAAACAAGCCCTCCTTTCCACATTGGCTTCACTTGCCATCGGACTACCCGGCGCCTACATCTTGGCAAACTACCGTTTCAAGGGAAAACAGATCGTCAAAGCCATCAGTACCGTGCCGTTTGTCCTCCCCTCCATTCTGGTCGTCCTCGGGTTTGTGATCTTCTATGGCAACAATGGCGTTCTTAATCGTGTTTTAATGGCTTTATTTCATCGCAACCAACCTGTTTTTCATTTCTTGTATTCACTTGGAGCTATCGTTCTTGCACATGCCTTTTACAACTCACCCATCATCATGAATCTGGTTTCCACCTATTGGGAACAGATGGATTGTCATCCCGAACAAGCGGCTTTGACGCTCGGCGCATCCAGGAAGAACGTCTTTCGCACCATAACGCTTCCTTCGCTGCTTCCGTCGATTCTCTCCGCCTGCACGTTGGTTTTTCTCTTCTGTTACAACAGTTTCGCCATCATCTTGGTCTTGGGAGGCGGGCCGGCCTGCACCACCATGGAGACGGAAATCTACCGCAAAGCGCGCATGAGCCTGGATGGGCCGGCTGCGGCATCCCTGGCTTTGCTGTCGATGCTCATCACCATCGTGTTGCTTATCTTCTATATCGTCTTGCAGAGGCGGCTGAAGCGTCATGAGGATTTCAACAACAGGAGGTATGGAAGCAGGCCCTCTTCCGTACAAAGCAAAACCCTCATCGCCATCTATGCGGTGCTTGTGGCCATATTTGTCCTCGGACCGATCTGCAGTGTGGTGGTACGTTCCTTCACCACCGCGCCGAGCAGGACGGCGCCTATGCAATGGTCCCTGAAATGGTACCGCCAACTGTTCGGCCTTTCTTCCGGTAAGGACACCATGAACATCGCATGGACGGCATTGAAAAACAGCCTGTTCATCGCACTTTCCGTCGCGCTCATCTCCATCCCAGCCTGCCTGTCACTTGCTTCTGCGGCCAAAAGGAAAGGGTGGCTGGCTTCGTCTTTGGAAATGCTCGGCATGTTGCCCATGGCGGTCAGTTCCGTGATCATCGGGCTCGGTTATTATTTCCTCGCAAGCCGGATCCAAACCCGCGGTTACGTGCTGGTGGTGCTTGCCCATCTTGTCATCGCCATACCATTCGCGCTGCGCAGCGTCATTCCGGAAGCCAGGAAAATACCGTGGATGTATGTTGCCGCGGCAAGAACCCTTGGTGCAAACCGCGCCACCGTGTTCAGGACCATCGAAGTCCCGCTTTTGAAAAACAGCCTCATCACCGGTGCGATGTTCGTGTTCGCATTGAGCCTTGGCGAGCTCAATGCCACCTTGACGTTGTCAGACAGCAGCATCGCAACCCTTCCTATCGTCATGTACCAGTTGATCGGTTCGTACAACTACCAAGGCGCCTGCGCACTTGGCACTGTCTTGATCATCTCTTCGCTTCTGGTGTTTCTCATCAGTGAGGCGTTGAAAGGAAAAGAACATGGTTGAGCAACAAGGTCTCGTCTGCACATTAAAAGCAAGTTATCCAGATTTCTCCCTGGATGTCTCCTTCTCCGTGAAACAGGGGGAACTGGCATGCATCATCGGCCCTTCAGGTTGTGGAAAGACCACCACGCTCCAAATTCTCAGCGGCTTGCTCAAACCAGACAAAGGTTCATCCATCCTGCTGGACGGGATCGACATCTTGTCGTTGCCCACAGAAAAACGGCAGGTCGCGTTGGTGTTTCAGGATTATGCGCTTTTCCCTCAGATGAGTGTTCAGGACAACATCGCATATCCCTTGAAACTCAGGAAAATGCCGAAATCGGGGAGAATCGCCAAAGTGACTTCGTTACTCGATCTTGTTTCCCTCCCGGGTTTCCAGAAACGCAAACCAGGCCAACTGTCCGGCGGGGAACGCCAGCGTGTAGCCTTGGCCCGCGCATTGGCAAGTGAACCGAAACTGCTTCTGTTGGATGAACCGCTGTCAGCCCTGGATACGAAACTCCGCAGGCATCTCCGGGATGAAATCAAACGGATTCACGATGAGACCGGCGTGACCATGGTATATGTGACCCACGACCAGAACGAAGCCATGGCGATAGCCGACACCGTCATCGTGATGAATCAGGGGAAAATCGAGCAAATGGCTCCCAGCGAGGAATTGTACAACCATCCCAAAACTCTGTTTACCGCGACGTTTATGGGCGATGGGAATCTGCTTCCCTACAGCATCATCACCCAGACGTTGGCAAGCGAAGGAAACAACTATGTGATGTTTCGTCCCAAAAGCGGGGAACAGGCCATCTTCTTCCGCCCGGAGAAAGTGACCATCCAAGCGGATGAGAAACTGCCCTTGCCGGAATTCCTTCCCCATTTGGAATTCAAAAACGCCACACTCTCCTCGTGTATTTTCCAAGGGAGTTATTATCAAGTCATCTATACATGGAACGACTACAAGATTACCGCAGTAGCGGAAAAACGCCCCAAGGGGCTCAACGCCACACTTGGGGTACGTCTTATCGATATTCTGCAGTTCCTTGACGGCCGAGCCGTCAAAGTGTGATCACGCGCCGAGACCGCAGATCCCCTCCACGTCCTCTTCATCAAGGCCTTCTTCATGAATGCCATGATACAGACGTTCAGCCTGATCGAAACAGACATCGACCCCCTGTGCGTGAAGATTAACGACAACCTGTTGCGGATTCCTCATTTTGGCAAGATATGATACGAGATTATTCTCATTGATTTTATTGAAAAATGCTTTGAACATGATGACACCTTATCCATAGAAACATTCCAGCCTTGGCTCAAGCCAAGGAGTCTTACCGACCAAACCTGCATTGAATGATGGAACGGGTCATTGCGGAGGTTCGTGGTATGCACCGCTGCTTATCCAGGCTTTTGACTTCTTGTCTGTCATCCCTTCATATTCGCGGTCGAGCACGAACAAGGATAGTGACAACATCGATTGAATGCTGTTCTTTTTCAAATCTATCCTTGGCATATCCACGCTCTCCTGTCTTTAGAATACTATGAAAAACCATTTTTGTAAATAGGAGTTATTAAATTCTTATATAACTACCATATTACTATCTGTTTTTAGCCGAAAAAACGACCTGTTTTTTAAGGGTTTTCCACCACGTTTTCTTCAAGAAAACATCATACGATTGTGACGTGAAAACCACAGAGCAAAAAACCCGGTTAATACAATTAATTATTTATTATATAAATAATTAGTATTGCATCAACTGCCATCTATCCAAGGAACTGGAAATAGAGTAGAGTAAAGTCCATGTCCAAACAACTGACCTCGAGCATACTGCTTTTCCTGCTCCTCTCCCTTCCCGTATCCGGAAATGCTCTTTTCACCACTTCTTTGGAAGGAGGCAGTTCATGGTACATGGGTTTCCCCCATTACACGGACAGTATCCCTTTTCGCTCCAGCGTCACCGGTGATGGCGAATATGGTTTCGGGGTATACGCAGGCGGATGGGAAGTATCGGCTCTTGTCCCCTTCCATTACGTTTCGGCTTCCCCAACCTTTGATGGATTATCCAGAAGGTCTTTCTTTTCCGTTGGTGGCGGTCTGCGCATCGGATATTTGTTTTCGAAAACGTTTGGATGGTTTCTGAGTGGTTCTTTGAGATACAATGAATATGCGATTGACCAGGCTTTTCTTTCCTTTGGCATCAAAACAGGTCCCTACTGGCAATTCCTTTCTTCACCCTCTTGGCGCATGTCCTTGGTCCTCCCCATCGGGGTCGACTTGCGAAACGATATTACCGGACTTATGATAGGATTGTCGGTCCGTCTTTCGTATGACAAGAAATGGGATGGCTCGGAGGGACAGTATGCGTATTAGGCTTTTTCTTGCCATTCTTGTAATGTCGCTTCTCTTGACCGGGTGCGAATTCACCACCCAACAGCCGACTGCAGGGAAGCTCAACTACCTGGTGATCGGTGAAAGGTATTATGCGTATTATTCCACCAAAACAATATACCGGCTGAGGTACACTGATTCCGATGCGACGAGTGTGGCAAAAACCATCGTCAACCTCGCCGGCGAATCAGGGATGACCGTGGGCACAGGCTTTGTCATGACCGAAGGGGAAGGGACCGTCTATTCCAGCGACTATCCGACATTGGATAATGTGAAGCAACACCTTTCCGATCTGGCTGACGCATCGGATGATTCCACACTGACCATCATTTTTTACAGTGGCCATGGAACAAAACCAGGGGGATCCCTTTGTTTTGTGAAATCGACCTATGCAGGGCAAACCTACATGGCCGTGGACGAAGCAGGCAACAGTACAATTGACGATATGGATTTTTTCGCACCCAAGGATTTCCTCTCCATGGTCAATACAATAAAGGGGAGAAAACTCATCCTTCTCGATTCCTGTTACAGCGGCATCTTCGCCGATGATTATGGTCTGACCTCAAACAAAGACACCAGTACAGGAAACCTCTGGGATGCGTATTTCACCTCTGGTTCCTATTCGGATATATTCATGCTGACAGCATCAACGAGCGCGACCTATTCCTACGAATTCACGGAAAAAAAACATGGTTTCTTCACCTATTTCCTGTTGTTGGGTCTTGGTTGGAAGTCCGATACCGTTTTCTCTGATTTCCAAGCAACCGACAGCAAAGGAAGAGTGACTGTAGATTCCCTGTATGCGTATATTTACTCCAACAGCATCCAATGGAAGAACCAATACCCCCAGCATGTCACCACGAATGGCGATGCCGATAATTTGGTATTGTACAGCGGAAGTTGACATCCCCCCTCTTTTGTATATCCTTTTCAGGCAATAGGCAGTCTCTGGTTTCTCCCTGATGATTGAGTCATGGAGATGCAGGACAACCATCACCCCCACTCACATACAGCTTCTTCACTTACCGCCATGATGATTGTCTGCATGCTCCTTTGTTCCTGTGAATTCCAACTACCTGAATCCAACAAGGAAAGCGTGAACCTCATCTCCATCGGCCTTTCCTATGAAGGGACGAACGCGAACTCTCTTGGAGGGACCATCAATGATGCTGCGGAAATCTTCCAAGCCTTCGAACTCCTCTATGGGGATTCCATCGTCTGTTCTTCCCTTCTGACCGACAAACAGGCAACCAAGGATACGGTGAAAGAGACCATACGTTCCCTTCCTGAAGCGGAACTTACAATCCTCTTTTACAGCGGACATGGCTGGACTGACGGTTCACTCGTGCTCTCAGCCGACCCGGTCTTCCTGCCTCCGGCAGAGCTGAATCCCGCATGCCTGATGCCTGTGGAAGAATTGCTCGGACTCCTTCGGGAGTTGAGCGGCAGAAAACTTCTCATCATCGATGCGTGTTACAGCGGAGCTTTTGTCCAAGACTGTGGGGGTTCCGTTTCCCTCGTCGGGGAGGAAGAACCGTTCCGCGCTGTATGTGAACGGTATTTTTCTTCCTTTCCAAACCAGAATTCATTGTTTGTGCTCTCCTGTACCACCGCGGACAATACCGGGAAAGAAAGCAGAGTCTGGAGCCACAAACATGGGTATTTCACCAAAGCCCTCTTGGATGCGATGGGTTGGGATCATGAGGGAGCGCTCAAACAACGTATAGGAAAGCTCACGCTTGACGGGCTTTACCTGACCATCAAAAAAACGCAAAGCATCGCCTTGGAAGGATCCCGGGGGCAACATCCCATGGTCTTCCAAGGTGCTGACAACCTTGTCCTGTATCAAGCGAACGGAAATTGGTAGGCGTCATCCATTTTCGTTCCGTTGAGATCCCCTTTCGTGACGTTCTCTATCTCATCCCGAATGGCCGCAGCCTGTTCATACTGCAGGTTTTTCGCACATTCCAGCATCTGTTTCTCCAAAGCTTTCACATACTTCTTGCGACCTTCCTTTTCCAAAAGGTTGTACCCTGCTTTTTCGATGGACAGATTTTCCTTGAAGCTCTCTTTCTCTTCCTTGTTTTCCCGCTGGATGATGTCCTGCACCGCCTTGATGATGGTCTTCGGAGTGATGTTGTGTTCTTTATTGAAGGCCATCTGGATATCCCTGCGATGTTTGGTTTCCTCAATGGCTTCCTTCATCGCGTCAGACATCTGATCCGCATACATGATGACATGACCGTCAGCATTACGTGCCGCACGCCCGATCGTCTGCACCAAGCTTGTCGCGGAACGGAGGAATCCGATCTTATCCGCATCGAGGATGGCCACCAGCGAAACTTCCGGAAGATCGAGGCCTTCACGAAGCAGGTTGATGCCGACCAAGACATCGAATTTCCCCAGTCGCAAATCCCTGAGAATCTCTACACGTTCCACAGTCTCCACTTCGCTGTGGAGATAGCGCACCTTCAGCCCCATATTGGCGAAATAGTCGGAAAGATCCTCTGCCATCTTTTTGGTCAGAGTGGTGACCAAAACCCGTTCGTTCTTGGCGATCACCTTACGGATTTCCCCGTAGAGGTCTTCCATTTGTCCTTCCGTCGGTTTGACGACAATCTCTGGATCGAGAAGTCCTGTGGGTCTGACCAGCTGCTCCACGACTTGGGAGGATCGCCCCATTTCCATCTTTCCCGGAGTAGCGGAACAACAGATCCGTTGTCCGACGATACGGTCGAATTCGTCGTATTTCAACGGACGGTTGTCCAACGCCGATGGCAGGCGGAAACCGTAATTAACCAGATTGAGCTTGCGGGAACGATCCCCTTCATACATGGCGCCGACCTGCGGCAGCGTGACATGGCTCTCATCGACGAAGGTGACGAAATCAGGGGGGAAATAATCCAGAAGCACCGCCGGACGTTCGCCTTCCTTCCGGTCTGAGAGTGGCCGGGAATAGTTTTCGATGCCGGAACAATAGCCTATCTCCTCCAGCATCTCCAGATCGTACTCAACCCGTGTCTTGATGCGTTCGGCTTCCAATGGTTTCCCGTTCGACAGGAAATACTGGTATTGGTCTTGCATTTCGCTACGTATTCGGCCGATGGCTGCCTTCACCTGCTCCGGCGGCATCACAAACTGCTTGGCGGGATACAACGTGAGGCTCTCCACTTTGTCCTGCTTTTCCCCACTGACGGGATCGAACCATTGTATCTGCGCGATGGTATCCCAATCGATGTCGATCCGGATCGCGTTTTCCAGATAAGACGGACAGATTTCGATGGTATCTCCCCTGACACGGAAAGAAGCCCGTTGCAGGACCATGTCGTTCCGTTCGTACTGCATCCTGATGAGCTGGTCAAGCATCTTGTGGTGGTCGAACGGTTGTCCAACCGTGAAGGTGCACACCATATCCCTGATGGATACCGGGTTCGCCAAGCCATAGATGCAGCTGACGGTTGCGACGACGATGATGTCCCTGCGTTCCATCAGGGAAAAAGATGCGGAAAGCCGGAGTCTGTCGATTTCGGTATTGATGTCAGCGTCTTTTTCGATATACAAGTCTTTGCCGGGCACATACGCTTCCGGTTGGTAATAATCATATGTTGAGACGAAGTATTCGACGGCATTATCAGGGAAAAACGTCTTGAACTCACGGTACAACTGAGCCGACAATGTTTTGTTATGGGAAAGCACCAGCGTAGGGCGTTGTATCTGTTCGATGACCTTCGCCATGGTATACGTCTTCCCGCTGCCGGTCACCCCTTTGAGTGTTTGCCAGCGATCCCCGTCACGGATACCCTGGACAAGTTTGTCGATGGCTTGCTGTTGATCACCTGCAGGTTCGTAAGGCGCTACGACATGAAACAATTTTTGTCCGCCAATGGCTTGTTCTCCATGGATATTGGAGACTTCCTCACCACCCCACGAACCATCAACCTTGATCTCTTCCATACCACTATTTGACCAAAGAACTGACATCCTCTCCGGTACGATCCCCAAGGGTCACCGTAAAGGTCTTGGTCTCTCCCTTTCTATTTACTGTGACTTTCACTTTATCACCTTTACGCGTGTTAAGCAATGCCAAATAGAAATCATTCAATCCCGTCACCGTCATGCTGCCGATGGCAGTAATCACATCCCCACCGAGGAAAATGACGGAAGAACCATACTTGACTTGCTCCTTTCCACCGAGGATGCCGGCCTTTTCCGCTTCCCCGCCACTCTTCACCTGACTTACCAGAACCCCTTGCGAAACAGTCAGATTCGCATAATCCGCCAATGCCTTGGTAAGCTGCACCGGAACAATATCCAGCCAGCCTCTGCGGACGGTTCCATATTTGATCAAATCAGGGATCAAGGAAACCGCGGTATCCACAGGAATCGCGAAGCTTATGCCTCCTCCACCACCGGTTACGGAAAAAATGGAACTGGAAATGCCGATGACCTCCCCTTTGCCGTTGAGCAGGGGGCCTCCGCTGTTGCCAGGATTGAGGGAAGCGTCTGTCTGGATCGCATTCATGATGATCTTCCCGCTTTCTGTTTTCACCGGACGGTTCAAGCCGCTGACAACACCGGTCGTCATCGCCCGTTCATAACCGAAGGGATTTCCGATGGCGATTACCTTTTGCCCGACCTTGAGGTCTTCACTGGTTCCCAACGACACCGGTTTCAGCGGAGTGTTTTTGTCGACGTTGATTTTGATCACGGCAAGATCATCTTCCTTGTCCAGACCGATGAGTTTCCCGCCAAACTGTTTCTGATCGGATAACCCGACCACCAGACTCTGGGCATCCTCGACCACATGCGCGTTGGTCAGGATGTAACCGTCTTTTGAAATGATGAAACCGCTTCCGGTGCCTTTCGACGGCAAGGCATCCATGTAGGAACTCACCGATTGCGCCGCCGTGGAGGTGATGAACACGACGCTTGGACTCACTTCCTCGTAGACCCGTATGTTCTGCATCTCACTGAAGCTGTACCGCCAGGAGCTGTCGTCACCAGAAAGAACGGTGAGCCCCTCATCCCCATACAGGATTTCGTTCACCGGAATGTCCGCGAGGTCGAACAATGCCTTCTCCCCTTCATCCCGGACTACCGTCTTCAGGGCTTTTTTCAGTTGCTCCCGTTGTTTGTTCTCCGAAATGGACCGTGTCCACCGCGCAAGCAATACCGCAGCCACGATGGCGATGACGATGGTCAAAAAGAGAAAAACAAACGTACGGATCTTAGCTTTCGTCCCTTTCAACATAGGTTGCCTCCGCGGCGGATGCCAATGCCCTTTCGATAACCACCCGGTCATAGGTGAAGACGGGATCGGCTCCGTCCTGCCCGAAAAGGCCCGCCTCATGCATCACGGAAATGAGCGTACCCGCATATGCCCGGTCATCGGCGGGGGGACGAGACACGATGGAGGACCCGTCCGTATTGTACCACACGCCGTCCAAGACCACACGGCAACCATATTCGTCCTGCAGTTCCTTCCTGCTCTGCCCCAGCAGGAGAATATCCTCTTGTCTGAGCACCAGGACATCCGCCAGACGAAAAGAATGCCTCAACGAAGAGACGGCGGCGTTTTTGTCTGGAATGAGTTCCCTCCGGACAAACGGTTCGACGAAGACGACAGGCTTCGGGAGATACCGCTCCACCGCGCAAAGAATCGCTTCGGATGGTTCTTGTCTTTGGAGGGTGGCCGAACCGAGATGGATGACCCTGATATCGGTATTCACCTGAAGCGCCGAGAGCAGGCGTTCGCTGTCGACATGCATCGGCGCTGTGCCGTCAATGCGGGAGAGGGACATGGACGGGTATGGGCTGGAACAGAGATCAGGATCGAAAAGGACGTGACGGTCCACCATCTCTTCCAACATCGCCCTGCCGGCGGGGTCGGAGGAAACAGGACTGATGAACGCCGAAGACGAACCATGACTGACCGATGTGGCGACCGTATCCCAGCCCACACCGCCGAAACCCTGTCCATTGACAAGCATTTCCCCAATCGCAACTATCATGCAACCCTTCCTTACAGATATTGTTTTTTCGACTGACCGGTTACCCAAGCATACACTTCCACAAGGTCTTTGTCCGGGCTCATGGAGATTTTCTGCAACAGGACTTCCTCTATCTGGAAAAATCCCACATCACTGGACATCTCCACCTCGACCTTGATGGGATGACGTTCACCTTTGCTGATCGTCACCCGTTCGATGGCGTTGGAACTGTACTTGTGTATATCCCCGACCTTCGCTTCGGTATTGAGGATCAACGGAATGCGTGCCCTGCCTTTTTCCATATCGCAGCCATCTGCGATCAGGATCAAGCCTGCCTCGACACTATGGATTTTCTTCGTCGCCATATGTCCGAGGATTCCTTCGGTCGCCAAGGAAATGATGGCTGTCTTCTCAGCCAGCTCATGGGGGAAAACCTGATCCAACAGCCGTTCCATGATGGGGCGGGCGATGATGCAACCGGTCGTCTCATGATCGGTGCGGGAGATCGTCATGCCCAAATCGTGGAGGAATGAGGCCAACAAAACCGAACAGACGGAATCGTCATAACTGCCGCCGTCTTCTTTCTCGAGACTTGTCCTCACTCCTGCGGAGTGAAGCAGATACAACATGGAAAGGCTGTTGATGGACACCTGGCGCATATGCACGGGGCCGTGGTCGTTGTACCCTAGCCGTTTGATGGCCACCTCATTGGCGTATTCCTGCAAACTCTGCACCTGCTCGTCATTGATGAGCGCCAAACCAAGCGCATGGCTTTTTTCTTGGGGGGTGAGCATCGAAAGCAAATGCTGTTCGAGCGTCATTTCTTTTGGAGACTTCATAGCATAAAGATACACGGTATCGCGTTGACAGGAAAGAGGCAGTAGCAAACGAAATCCAAAACCGCTACAATAGATGCATGGCGAAGTTGACGATGAAAAGCCTCTCGTGGCTGGGGAAACCGAAACAGTGGAAGAAAGACTTCCGCTGTGTGGAACTTGTCGTCGACGCGCACACCACATTCCCCAACCACCATGCAGGCCTCATCGCGGCTACTGACAAAAACCTGACGGCGACAGCCTTGTTGTCTGTTGCTCCCCACGGGGGAGAAAGCGGTTTGTTTGTTTTCCAAACTGACAAAAGCCAAATGGCCATGGGTGCTTGCACAGAAGGTTTTTCCCTGCATGTGATGGTCATGGGCTACGAAACAGAATCGTTCATCCCCATCAGCATCCGACAGGGAACCATCACGATGCGTCTTTGCAGAAACGGTCCTTCCGTCTCTGTCGGATACAGCCTTGACGGTCTCAATTACCATGTCCTGTCGACAACGCATCTGCCCGGAATGGAGAGCAGTTTCAGCTTTGGCTTGTACTTTGCGAACGCCACAGAAAGCCCATTCACCGCAAATTGTTCCGAATTTCGTGTCGTTGAGGACAATTGACGCTTTTGTAGAGCACCTTGTTGTGCTAGTATCATTGCATATTTTCGAACGTCCCTTTGAAAGGACGAAAGGAAGGTTCATATGGATGAAACGTTGCAGAAAAAAGAAGAAGGGACACCGACCAACTTCTTGGAAAAGATCATTGAGGACGACCTCGCCAACGGCAGGGTGCCGAACAACACCATTGTCACCCGCTTTCCGCCGGAACCCAACGGGTACCTGCACATCGGTCACATCAAGTCCATCTGCATCAACTTCGGTCTGGCGGAGAAATACCATGGTATCTGCCACCTCCGGCTGGATGACACCAACCCGGAGAAGGAAAACATGGAATACATCGAATCCATCAAAAAGGACATTCACTGGCTTGGGTTCGATTGGGGCAAGCATGAATACTATGCCTCGGATTACTACCAGCAACTCTATGAAATCGCGGTCCGCCTGATCCAAGAAGGAAAGGCCTATGTGGACAGTCTCACCCCCGAGCAGGTGAAGGAATACCGCGGCACGCTCACCGAACCGGGGAAAAACAGCCCTGACCGTGATCGCCCCATCGAGGAAAACCTCCGTCTGTTCCAGGAAATGAAAGACGGCAAATATCCTGAAGGCACCTATATCCTCAGGGCGAAGATCGACATGGCAAGCCCCAACATCAACCTGAGGGACCCTGCCTTGTACAGAATCAAATATGCCGTCCATCCACGGACGGGCAGCAAGTGGTGCATCTACCCGATGTACGATTTCACCCACCCGATCAGCGATGCGATCGAAGGCATCACCCATTCCATCTGCACCCTGGAGTTCGAGGATCATCGTCCTGCTTACGACTGGGCGACGTCCATCGATGGTGTGGAAAACACCCCGCACCAATATGAGTTCGCGCGTCTGAACGTCAGCTATCTGCTGATGAGCAAACGCAGGTTGCTCAACTTGGTCAACCTGAAAATCGTCGACGGTTGGGATGATCCACGCATGCCGACCATCAGCGGCATCAGGCGCAGGGGTTACAGCCCTGAATCGATGAAAGATTTCGTTTCACGTGTCGGAGTCGCGAAGGTCGAATCGATGGTTGATTATTCCTTGATGGAATTTTGCGTCCGTGAGGACCTGAACAAGAGAGCGGAACGGCTCATGGTCGTCCTTGATCCCTTGAAGATCGTCATTGACAATTATCCAGAAGGGGAAATCGAGTATTTCGATGCTGAAAACAATCCCGAGACGGAAAACAGCGGCATCCACCAGATTCCGTTCGGCAAGGAACTGTACATCGAACGGGAAGACTTCATGGAAGTACCTATCAAAGGATACCACCGCCTGTATCCCGGCAACGAGATCAGACTGAAATACGCCTATTACATCACGGCGAATTCTGTGGAAAAGGACAAGGATGGCAACATCACCTGCGTGCATTGCACCTATGATCCGCAGAGCAAAGGAGGCACGACCCCTGACGGGCGCAAAGTTCGCGGCACTTCCCATTGGGTCTCTGTCAAAAACGCTGTGGACATCGAAGTGCGCATGTATGACAAACTGTTCCTCACCGAATATCCCGGAGAAAAGACCGGCAATTATATGGACGACCTCAATCCGGATTCACTCAAAGTCATTACCTCAGCGAAGGCAGAGCCAGAGATCCGCAAAGCTCAAGCCGGCGATTACCTGCAGTTCGTACGTAACGGTTACTTCTGCGTTGACTGCAAGGACAGCAGACCCGAGCATATGGTATTCAACCGCACTGTAACGCTGAAAGACAGTTGGGCGAAAATGAAAGACAAGATGCAGAACGAATAAATGACGCATCTTCTTCCTGCGGCCACCATGTTTCAAAACGAGGCATGGTGGCTTCTTTTTTCTTGTATGTCTCACCTCTCTCAGATATCATGAACCCATGCAGTATTTTTTTGATCCCCATTGCCATGTCATGACACTGAAGCATCCGAATGTCGTCAGCTTCATCAATTCCATTGATTCAAGCCTTCCTGATTTCATCAAAAGCGGTGCCTTGTCACCTTCGTACATCCTTACAGGCCGGAACCTGAACGTGAACAACATGTTTTCGTCCCTTATGAATACACTCCGCGCGTTTGACGGACCTATCGACAGGATATTCCGACTGATGGAGGATGATCTTGCCGGCGTTTTCACCAACCGTACGCCTTCTCTTCCTTATCCCGACAAACCTTTCTTCCGTGACGGGATGTTTCATTTCAGGGATATGGAATTCGACCGCATCGCTCTCTGCCCTCTTCTGATGGATTTTTCCATTTTGAAATCTGAAAGCCAGAAAATGTACTATGCGCAGGAGGTGGAAGACAAGATCACCACATACGCGCAAGATACCGTTGAAGGCATCGAGACATACTACCAGGACAGGCCCAACCATCTGTTCGACATCTTCCCTTTGCTAGGCATAAACCCCAAGGCTCATACCGAAAAGGAAATCCAGCACCTTTTGGATGAATATGTCGTCACCGATCATCGGATCGTGCGCGAGAGGCACACGCAAAAACGTTTCTATGGGATCAAGTTCTATCCTCCGTTGGGGTTTGACGCTTGGCCGAAAGACAAGACGGAATTGAGGAAAGTCCGGCTTCTGTATGACTTCTGTACCGCCTACGACCTTCCCATCATCACCCACTGTGACGACCAGGGTTTCCGTACATACCGTACTACGCAGGCATGGAACTGGACGAATCCTAATCATTTCATTCCGGCTTTGGAAGTATATCCTGAATTACGTATTGATTTTGCCCATTTTGGAACCCAATACAGTGCAAAATCCCACAACACGCTCAATTCTTTGGCGGCAACCGTCGCAGGTCAACCCAATTCACCATGGTTCTACCAGATCATCGATCTGATGAAGATATATCCCCATGTGATGAGTGATTTCTCCTTCTCCGGAACCAGTCCGGCTTTCTATACGGAAGTGTTGAACTATCTTGGTTCGCAAAGTGAGGAAGCAAGGGAAAGCCTGAAGGACCGGATGATGTTCGGCAGTGATTTCTCCATCAACCTCCTTAAGGTTGAGTCATACTCGGAATACTACGAGATCTTTGCCGAAAGCGGTTTTTCCGACGCGGACATCCTGCGTTTCGCGCAGACCAATCCGATGAGTTTTCTCGGTCTGAAGGAAGCGGACTGATATGCAGTCAAAAACCTTGTTTGGAGACGAAGAAGTGGCCTTTCTGGGGAAACTTCCCCGATTGTTTTTGATGGACTTCGAAGGTGGTGAAGAACTCGACCTTGATGACTTGGACGAAATCTATGATGCTGTCCTTGAAGCTGAGCAATCCATGGAAGACACCACGTTGCCGGATGGCATCCTTGACATCATTGAAGCGCTGTGAGGCTTGGTTAGGCAAGATGATCCAAATACTCATGAAAAGCTCCTATGAGTTTGGATTCCCTGATAATGAACACAATGCAGGAAGAGCCCCTGTCAGACAACAGCATCACGGCTTCTTCCTTTGCGTAGAGCATCATGCCTCGCAATGATTCCTTGCAGAGGACGAACCGGTAATTGGGATGTAGTTCCTCAAGAATGCCCAAATACCGATAGTGAGCCTGCGCTTCATCCTCGGAAGGGACCAGACTCGCCGCACCCATCAAGCCTGCGAAGGGTACGGCGGAAAAGCCTGAACCAGCAACCAATTCGGTATACCTGTTTCCCTGAATGAAGCGGAAAAACCATGATGAGGCTTTTCGCCAGCAATCCATGATGTGGCTGTGGGGAAAACGGGACTGCAAGGTAGCCGCCACTTCTTCAGGCATGGAGGGAAGGGACGCAAAGTCGCTCAGCGTGATCATATCGCCCGGCAATGCGGAGAACTCTTCCATAAGGGAAACCAAACCGATATAGCTGTCAATGGTCCGTATCGCCATCATGGGACGACACAAACGGAAATAGTTTCCGCTTTCCTGTTCCAATGCGGCAAGGGCGGTCTTGTCCGTCACCAGTTCGTTGAGCATGCCTTTTGTGTCTCGCAGAATGGAAAACGAAAATACCGCTGCAGTCCGGGGGGCGAGAAACAGCGTCCTCTTGTAGATGCCGTCGCGCAGTTTCGGGCAGTAATACGGTTCTATTTTGCCGCTCATGTACAGTGGGACCCATTTCCCGATAGCCTCGATGAGGTCATGCAGATCCCTGTTCACGTTGTGGATGATCTTCACACGGTTTCCCTGCTCCAGGATGTGTCTGAAGGCGCAAGCCCATTGCGCGGCATAGGAAGGTTCCTCATACAGCCAATCCATTTCCTCATCGCTGTACAACAGCAACGTCTGTGGGTCTTTTTCTTGGGAGACCAGCCGAAAGAACTGAAGCACGGCTTCGCGTTTTCCACCTGGTCCATAATAGGTGTTTCTCATTTTTGGGGAAGCTGGCGGGGACTCGACGAAAACTGGGGACGCATCCGGCCCATCCACCAACCAGGTCTCCAAGAGATGGCTGGCATGTGCTTCGTCTTCCGGCCAGCGTGCGACGCCGATAAGCTCCTCCATGGTTTGCCGCTGGTACCCATTTCTGATGTGATGCGCGATAAAGACACACATGGGGGACAAGAACGACGGATCTTGGGGAAGGGAACGTTTTCCGCTTTTCAGACGGCTCACGTAAGACGCGTCAATGTTGGAAGCCTTGGCGAGGGCGCTCGCATGCATCTCAGTGACATGCATCAGGAAATCCAGACGGTCGGCGAACGTGCTGTTGTTCGTACCCATGCTGAAATCCTAGCACGGTTTTTACATTCTGTCATGTTTTATGACAGGTTGTTGTCATGGTCAAACAAGGGGTTTCCGCCTTTTCCCATGATAGCATCAATCATGATCAAGAAGGAGTCATCATGAAAGCCAAAACGAAAATACGTATCCTCTTGATGATCGGTTCGGTATTGGTGTTTTCCGGATGTGAGGATCACGCAACCCAAGGACAGAATTCCATCGATCAGATGCCGATGGACAAGTTCAATCCGACAATGTACATAAACTATTCGTCGGAAGACGGCATATTCAACATCACGTCGAAACGTATGCAGTACATTCCGACGGCGAATCCTGATGCGAAAGTCAAAAGCAACGCGATGGTCTTGGACACCCAGAGCGCATTAGATGAGGGGTGGTCCATCACAGACGAATACGGAAAGGAAGATCCGCTCACGGAAAACTATGTCTATTCCCTGCAGTACACAAAACCGGGGCAGACAAGCTTCATTATAAAAATGTTCATCGATGCGGGATACCCTGACGTCATGGTGCAACGCTACATTAATGGGGTATTCGATAACGAATACCATCTGTTCCTCACATGGACGACCCTCTGACAGGTCCTCCTCACCTTCAGATTTTCCGGTGCGGACATTCCCGCATCCGGCCATCCGGTTGCTCCAGCTCTCCGGATGGCCTTTTATGAGGGAAAGCACGCATTTCCCATCTCCATAAAGCGGATTCCCTTCGTCCCACATACAAAAAAAACTGTACCTCCAACCTCCCGGTTTTCGGTACAGCCATCAATCGTTGGTTTTCAAACCATCACATTAATAGTTTTTGGCCACCAATTCAAAATATGCCTGCGGGTGACCGCAAACAGGGCAGACTCCAGGGGCTTTCTTCCCCACAACAATGTGCCCGCAATTGGAACATCTCCAAATCTGCTCCCCATCACGGCTGAACACCACACCGTCCTTCACGTTCTTCAGCAAGGCAAGATAGCGCTCCTCATGGGTCTTCTCAATGGCGGCAACCATCTCAAACAACGTGGCGATCTTGGTGAATCCTTCGGCTCTGGCTTCTTTGGCGAAACCGGCATACATGTCGGTCCATTCATAGTTTTCGCCTGCGGCAGCCGCTTTGAGGTTCGTCGCAGTATCAGCGACTTCACCGGACTCCTGAAGAAGCTTGAACCAAATCTTGGCATGCTCTTTCTCGTTGTTCGCGGTATCCTCGAAAATGTTAGCGATCTGCATGTAGCCGTCTTTGCGGGCTTGGGATGCGAAATAGGTATACTTGTTCCTTGCCTGTGATTCGCCGGCAAATGCGGTCTGCAGATTCTTTTCAGTCTTTGATCCTTTCAGTTCCATACGATTACTCTCCTTCCTCATGTAGGATTTTTGGTTTGACAATCGGGACATATCCCCTGGTAGATGACTTCTTTGCCTACCACCATGTATCCGGAAGCATCAACGATGGTTTCCGGACCATCTCCCGAAGTTACGCTCACATCGCTGACTTTCTTGCAAACGGTACATTGGATATGATAATGCAGGGGAAGAGTCCTGTCAAAATGTTCCGGTCCGTCAGTGACCTTCACCAATCTGATCCGCTTCTCATCGACCAGATTATGAAGGTTCCTGTACACGGTGGAACGACTCACGGACGGATGCTTCTCCACCACCCGCTGGAACACCTGTTCGGCGTTCGGATGGTCATCGGAAGCCATGACGGCTTCGAGCACCAAATCCTTTTGTATCGTTTGTCTTCTGTTGTTATTCATAATAAATTCTAATTGAGAATTTATCCGAATAGCTAAAAAATGTCAATACAAAAAGAGGGATACCATCCCTGATATCCCTCTTTCACGCGAAAAGACACGATTATTTATCGTCGTCTTTCTTCTTTTTATCATCCTCGAGCCAGAAGAAATTGTCATTTTCATTCTCGCCACGGGTCTTCGTATCACGGAATTTATCGAAACCATACGGTTTTGGCCTGCGATCAGCATCACGGTCACCAAAGCCGCCACGGCGGTCATCACCATACCGGTCAGGTCTGGAGAAGCCTCTGTCACCGCCAAATCCACCACGGCGGTCATCATCGCGATGCCCGTAACCGCCACGACCGCCAAAGCCACCACGGCGGTCATCATCACGATGCCCATAGCCGCCACGATCGCCAAAGCCACCACGGCGGTCATCATCACGATGCCCGTAGCCGCCACGATCGCCAAAGCCACCACGGCGGTCATCATCACGGCGTCCATATCCGCCACGATCGCCATATCCGCCACGGCGGTCATCATCACGGCGTCCATACCCGCCACGATCGCCATATCCGCCACGGCGGTCATCGTCACGGCGTCCATATCCTCCACGATCGCCATATCCGCCACGGCGGTCATCAGGTCTTGATTCTCCGCCACGGGCATCGGAAGAAGACTCATCGTCATCAGACTCTTCTGCATCCTCGTCTTCCGATTCAACGGCTTCGTCTTTATCTTTCCGATTCTTCCGTCCTTCGCCATAGGGGCGAGGCTGGAAAGCTTTCGCCGCAACAGACATGCGATCAGCTTCCGAGGATTCATCCTCCGCTTTGTCGGCTTCCTCATCGGCGTTTTCTTCCGTCTTTGGTTTTTCATCGTTCCAATCAAGCGTCAGGACATCAGCATCATGCTTCTCTTCCTCAGCAGGTTTTTCGACCTCTGCAGGCGCTTCATCAGAAACAGGATTCGTCTCTTCCGGCGCAACGTCAGCAATCGCTTCTTCCTCAGCGGTCTTCTTCGAAGACTTTTTTGCGGAAGTTTTCTTTGTCGTCGCTTTGGTGCTCTTTTTGGTTGTCTTTTTCGCCTTCGGCGCATCGTCCTCGTCATGCTGGGCAGTTTCCTCAACTACAGCCTGATCCATTTCTTTCTTTTCTTCATCACTCATACTGTTTACATCCTGCTGCATCTGTGCAGCTTCATTTTCAGGTGGGAACGCCAATTCATCTTGGTGGAGCCTCACCTCTTCTGTCTTGGCCAAAAGCCAAGTTCGCGCGGTTCCTAACCTCTGGGTAAACCCAGGAGCTGCGACTTCCCTGGTTATCTCCCGTACATCAAAACCACTGATCAAGCGCTTGTCCAACTGGAAATTCCCCAGATTATTCGAGAACAAGAGCAGGCCGTCATCGGCCAACAACACATTCAGCACCCTCAGCCAACGCACATAATCACGTTGCACATCAAAGTCCGAATCCATTTTGTGGCTGTTGGAAAAAGCAGGCGGATCGAAGATGATCATCTCAAACCGCAAACCATCACGGATTGCTTTTCCCACATACTTCCAAGCATCCATCGCCACACATGGGCACCTTTCACCAGAAAACCCATTATTCTGGAGGTTCTTTTCCGCCCATCCGGTATACGTTCCGGAAAGATCCACCGATACCACTGACCGTGCACCTCCGCTCATCGCATATACGGAAAACGCGCCCGTATAAGAGAACAGATTGAGCACCTTCAGATCTTGGCTATGCTCCCTGACCATCTGCCTTGTCACGGCATGATCGAGGAACAAACCCGTATCGATGCGCTTGGTAAGATCCACAATGAAGGCAAGTCCGTTTTCCTTCACCGTGGTGGTCACCGAACTGTCGCTCAAAACCCCGTGCTGCTCTCGCCCTTCACGCTTTTCGCGGTGGTAGAACACCACATGGTCCTTCTGCACATACAGCATACGGCCGGCTATGTCGCAGCAAGTCTCTTTCGCCGTCTCATCCATTCCGACTCTGCTGTAATCGGTGATCCTCGCATACTTTCCGTACAGGTCGACCGTCACAGGAAATTCCTCAAGATTCCGGTCATACACCCTCATGCAATCCGTATCATACTTCAGCATAAGGCGACGTTGCTTCAATGCATTCGCTTTCAATATCTTTCCGAAATCTTTCTCAAAATATTCCATGGTCTCTCTGTCGGTTCTTTTGCAAGGTGCATATTATATGATAGTATAAAAAAAAGCTAGATGGGGGGCCTTCATGGAAGACGACGCACGACAATTCATCCAAGATCTGGAGAAACGGCGAGGGTCAAAGATCCAATGGAAAACCTATTCCACATGGTATGCGAATTCCAAAGGCATCAGGCGTGAGTATGGCGTATTCCTCTACAGGGCTGGAGATGAGTTTTGGTTTGAGGATTTCGAACGGGTCCCCACCATTCTCGGCTATCCCATCAAAAAGAAAAAGAGCGATCCCGAATACGTGAAGTATGAAGCGAATTTCGCACTCAAGGATGTAAGGAAAACCAAACAGGTGACCCGCGGCACGGCGGAAAAAGTGGCTTTCGGCAGGCTCAGCCCGGAATTCGCCAAGGAAGCGAATCCCTTGCAGAAAGCCTTTTCCCAAATGGTGGAAATGGTTATTCTCGCTGATGGGACCGTCCATTTCTTTGAGTTGATGGACCGCAAACAGTTTCTCGCACAATGCAAACTGAAAGGAGAGCAGTAACATGGGAGCATTCAAAGCGTACGACATCAGGGGCATCTACCCACAGGATTTCAACAAGGAAACCGTATATAAGATCGGCGCATTCCTGCCAGGTCTTCTTGGTGCGGATTTTGTCGTCGTAGGCCGGGACGTCCGCGTCTCCAGCCCTGAAATATTCCAAGCGCTTTCGGAAGGCATCACCGATGTCGGATGTGACGTGTGGGATATAGGGCTTGCCACTACTCCAATGGTCTATTTCTCAACCGTCCACTTCAAAGCGGAAGCCTCGGTGCAGATCACCGCAAGCCACAACCCGCCACAATACAACGGTCTGAAAATCTCACGCAAAGGCGCCATCCCCGTGGGTTATGATACAGGTCTGAAGGATCTGGAACAACTTGTATTGACCAAAGAAGTGAAGAAAGCCTCCAAGAAAGGAAAGATTCTACGGAAAGACGCCAAGACGCCGTATATCCAGTTCCAAAAGCAATTTGTGCCGGACGTCTCAAATCTGGACATCAGCATCGATTGTTCGAACGGCATGTCATCCATTTTGATCCATGATCTTCTGGGAAACAAACCGCATTACATCTACGATACCTTGGACGGTACTTTCCCCAACCATGAACCCAATCCGTTGGAGGAGAAAAACTGCAGGGATCTGGAAAAAGCCGTTTTAGCGAACCACAGCGACGTGGGTGTCATCTATGACGGAGACGCCGACCGTGTGATGTTCATCGATGAACGTGGCCGCTTTCTGCAACCGGACTACATCACCGCAGTCATCGGGAGCGAGTTGCTGTCCAAGGAAAAAGGGAACTCCCTGGTGGACATCAGGACCAGCCGTTCAACCACCGAATACCTTGCCGGCCTCGGTTCCGAAGTGACCATCTGGAAAGTCGGCCACGCGTTCGCAAAAATGAAGATCCGTGAGATTCATGGCATCTTCGGCGGTGAACTCGCCGGACATTACTACTTCAGGGATTTCTTCAACTGCGACAGCGGCATCCTCGCTTCCATGATCGTCCTCAAAGTGGTCGCGCGTTTGAAAAAGGAAGGAAAGAGTTTCGGCTCTTTCATCGATTCCATCGTGAAATATGCAAACAGCGGAGAGAACAATTTCAAACTGAACCACAAGGATGAGGCCATGCAGGCGTTGTATGACGCATATGCGCCGAAAGCGGAACGCATCCTGGATTTCGATGGCTACCGCATCGAATACAAGGATTGGTGGTTCAACGTCCGCAAGAGCAACACGGAACCGTATCTCCGCTTGGTAGTCGAAGCGAAGGACAAGGCGATGCTGGACGTCAAATACGCCGAGCTTTCAGCAATCATCAAACATTTCGATTGAGAGGAGTCGTGCAAATATGAAAGTTCTTTTGTTTGGCGGTGCCGGATATATCGGCACACATGTGTCTCTGGCTTTTCTTGAACGCGGTGATGAAGTCGGCATCTACGACAACCTCTCCAGCGGCCTGAAAAGCAACATCAGCCCCAAGGCGCAATTCTTCGAAGGGGACATTCTGGATCAAGAGCATGTGGGAAACGTGCTTGCACAAGGGTGGGATGCGGTGATCCACCTTGCGGCATTCAAAGCCGCAGGCGAATCGATGTTGAAACCGGACAAATATGCGCAGAACAATATTACCGGCTCTCTGAATCTGATCCTGGAGTGCGTCAAGCATAACGTGGCGAATTTCATCCTTTCATCATCTGCCGCAGTCTACGGAGAACCGGCATATCTGCCTGTAGACGAGAAGCATCCCAAACATCCGACCAACTACTACGGCTACACCAAGTATTGCATCGAGGAAAACCTTGAATGGTTCTCCAAACTCAAAGGCTTGAATTATGCGGCTTTGAGGTACTTCAATGCGGCCGGGTATGATTGTTCCCTGAGGATGACAGGACTGGAACGCAATCCGGCAAACCTGATCCCTGTGGTTATGGAAGTAGCCGAAGGGAAACGGCCCAACCTTCTGGTGTTCGGAAACGATTACCCGACGGATGACGGCACCGGCGTAAGGGATTACGTCCATGTCTCCGACCTCGCCGACGCCCATGTGATGGCCGCCGACTACCTGATGAAGAATCATCAGAACCTCGTGGTGAACCTTGGTTCGGAAACGGGGCTTTCCGTTCAGCAGATACTGGATGCCGCCCGTCGCATCACCGGCAGGCCGATTCCGGCAGAGTATGTGGCCAGAAGAGCCGGTGATCCCGCAAAACTCGTGGCCACCAGCAAGCTTGCCCATAAGCTACTCGGTTGGGAAGCGAAGCACAGCGATCTGGACACCATCATCAGTTCGACTTGGGCCGTGTATCAGGAGAACATGAAAAAACATGGGAGAACGTGATTCCTTCAGAAACAGCTTTCCTCATCCCCTTCCCTGCGGAGGGGGATTTTTTATTTGGTAATAATATGCTCTCTATGTTTTTTATCATGAATCATTTCACATAATAAAGGATTATTTTGCATAATATTCTCGTTTATAAAAATTTTTAGTATATTATAAGGGAAAGGAGAAAAGAAAATGACAAAAGTACTCTTTTACGACACCAAACCCTATGACAAGACAAATTTTGAAGCCATGAAAGCCCAATATGATGTGGACATCACCTACGTACCTGCTGAACTGAATGAACAGACAGCAGGGATGGCTAGCGGTTATGAAGTCGTCTGCGCTTTTGTCAACGCGACTGTGGACAAAGCCGTCATTGACCAATTGGTCTCAGGGGGCACTCGGCTTTTGGCGATGCGCTGTGCCGGCTACAACAATGTGGACATCCAAGAGACCTGTGGGAAGCTCAAGGTGGTGCGGGTCCCTGCTTACTCCCCCTACGCCGTAGCGGAGCATGCGATGGCGCTGCTGCTCAGTCTCGTCAGGAAAACAAACCACGCATACGTCAGAACCAGGGAATTCAATTTTTCGCTTGAAGGACTGGTCGGCTTTGACCTTCATGGCAAAACCGTCGGTATCATCGGCACAGGAAAGATCGGGAGCGTGTTCATTGACATCTGCAATGGCTTTGGCATGCATGTCCTCGCATATGACGCGCATCCCCGGGCAGACTTGAAGGCGACGTATGTCCCGCTAGACGAATTGCTCGCCCAGAGTGACATTATCAGCCTGCATTGCCCGCTCACAGCGGAAACGCACCATCTTATCGACCGTGAACACATCAAGGAAATGAAAGACGGGGCGATCATCATCAACACAAGCCGGGGCGCCCTCATCGACAGCCAGGCTTTGCTGGAAGCTCTCCGCTCAAAGAAACTTGGCGGCGCCGGGCTGGATGTGTACGAAGAGGAAAAGAACCTTTTCTACAATGACAATTCCACCCAAATCATCGAAGATGAGACGCTTGCGCTGCTCATCAGCATGCCGAACGTTCTGGTAACCAGCCATCAGGCCTTCCTGACCAATGATGCGTTGTCCAATATCGCCAAAGTCACCCTCCAGAACATCAAAGACTGGAAGGATGGAAAAGAACTGGTCAATGAAGTCTGTGTCGATTGCAAAGCACAGAACATGCCGTTGATCCATCCGGTTTCCTGAAACGATGCCAAATACAAACGAAGGCGGTTCTTTTTCAAGAACCGCCTTCTTGTTCTCGGCCAGAGGGATTTGAACCCCCGACAGGGTGGTTAACAGCCACCTGCTCTACCGACTGAGCTATAGCCGAATGAACACTAGCAACAATACTTTTTTTTCACCTACCTGTCAAGACAAAAAAACATACTTCCCCAGAATAAAAAAAAAGGGGGTTGCCCGAAGGCAACCCCCTCACATCAGCAAGGTTGATCCTTACTTCGCAGGATAATGTTTGGTCAAGTAATCCATGAAGACATCGCTGAGCAGCGAGCCTTCAGAGAGCTTCTTGCCGAACATCGTATATCCATCACCACCAGCCGCCATGAAGTCATTGGTGGCTACCTTGTAGGTCGCATTCTTGTCAATGACCTTGCCATTCAGCAAGACACGCAGGATGCGGCTGCCCGGCTGTGCAAAGCGGTTATACACCACCTGCAGATCACTCTGGGCAAAGCGGCCGTCAGTGAGCGGAAGCTTCTCATATCCATGTTCGAAGGCAGCATAGACGTCAGCACCCTTGATCTCACAAACCGTGATGATATTGGTGAACGGCAGTACGTTGATGACATCTCCCTTGGTGACCTTGCCAGCCTTGAGCGAAGCACGGATGCCACCGCCATTTGTGATGGTGAAGTCAGCTCCGCTGCTTTCGGTCATCGCCGCGCAGATCATCTTGGACATGTTGGTCTGTCTGGTCCTCACATGCTCACGGGCACCGTCAAGATCGGTCGGAATCGTGGCGATGACTTTGCTGAGCTGTGCGTTCAGCTTGTCGCTCATGCTCTTGACGTATGCGGTGACTGCCGGATCATCAGGAATGGAAGTGATACCATACTTCTTCGCAAGATCGCTCTTCGCGGGATCAAGTACATCTTTGGCAGGAATCAGCATGGCTGTCTTGGAAGCAACCTTGCCGTCCTTCACATAAATGTCGACGAGACCGACATTCTTCAAGTACTCGCCAGTCTGGACGATCAGCGTATCGCCAACCTGTTTGCCCTGCTCGAGCACGGTGTGGCTATGGCCATCAACAAAGAGGTCAATGCCTTTGACATTCTGCGCGATCTTGATGGAAGTGATGCCGTTGGCTCCCGTCTCATCGACACCGATATGGCCGAGGACGATGACGAAATCCGCATACTTTCTCATCAGATTAACAAACCACTGGGTTGCCTCATAGAACCTCTCCGGGTTGAAGGTATAACCGGCAGTATTCTTCGGATGGCTCATGGTCTTGGTGTCGGGTGTAGTGATCCCCATCACAGCGACCTTGAATCCATTGTAGTCATACAGCTGGTAAGGCTGCAACACGGAATGTCCGTCTTCGGTCGTAAAGTTGCTGCAAAGGACTCTGACATTGGAGTACTTCTCTGCAAGCTTCGCGGCTTCAATCAGACGATCGGCTCCATAGTTGAAATCATGGTTGCCAGGTACAACCGCATCATAGCCGAGCATATCGAGAAGGACGCCAACCGGCTCCCCTTCGAACATGTTGGCCAAATTGGTCCCATGGGTGACATCACCAGCATCCAGCACGAGGATGTTGTCCGTAATCGCACGGCCCATCTTCAGCATGGTGGCAAGTTTTGCATATCCCATACCACCATCAGCAGGAACGATACGGGCATGGACATCGTTGGTATGGACAACCATCAAATCGAACGTCTTCGTACCGGCGGTGTTCTTTTCAATTGGAGTTATACCAAACGGATACGGCATCAAAGCGGCAACTTTCGGGTCAGCAGGAACAGGATCTGTCGCACTGTAGCCATATGCCGTGATGTACTTCGCATATTGCTGGACAAGTTTGTTTTCAGCAGGGTCATTGACCGCATCGGCAGGAACTGTCATTGGATAGGTCGCAGTGACTTTTCCGTCTTTGACATGGAGCTGCACGACACCGATGCTTACCAGGTTGGCGTCAGCACGGACGATCTTGGTACCATTGACGGTCTTGGCAAGTGCATTACCACCGGCCGCAACGTACAAATCAATGCCCTTGAGGTTCTTGCAGATGTATTCACTGGAATACTGTCCATCGTCGCCGGTATCGGCGATAACGATGACATACCCAACCATCTTGCGGGCAAGGTCAATCGCGGCCTGCGCGTTTGCAAGAATGATATCGCTGGTAAACGAAACGCCCTTCACATCCTTCGGTGCGGTCAAACCGACAACGGCGACTTTGAAGCCATTGAAGGAATAAACCTGATAAGGAGTCTCCAGCAAATATCCTTTATCATCCAAAGCGTTGGCACTGAGAGCGACAGCCTTGGAAGTTCCGGTTACTCCGGTAGCAAGTTGTATAGTCTGAGGAGTATACGCACTGTATCCGATCTCATCAAATGCCTTCGCGATATTCATCGCGGTAGCTTCATCTACATTGCCGATGGAACCGGTATTGAACATCAACCAATTGTCGGTGACACCAGCACCAATTTTCGCCAATGTGGCAACCTGAGCGAAGCTCATACCATGGTCCTCGCCGGAGAATGCACCGTTGATGTCATTGGTATGGACGATGAAAAGATCAAATTCCTTATCACCACGAGCGTTTTTCACAATCGTGTTGACACCATATGGATACTCACTCTTTGGAGCCGCAGGCGCCTCAGCTTTCTTTACTGGGGTTGGAGCCGGAGTTACCGCCTTCGGAGCAGGGGTTGGAGCCGGAGTTTCCGCCTTCGGGGCAGGAGCTGGAGCCGGAGTTTCTGCTTTCTTGGCAGGTTCCTCAGCCTTTGCCGGGGCTGGGGCTGGCGCTGGAGCCGGAGTTTCCGCCTTCGGGGCAGGAGCTGGGGCCGGAGTTTCTGCTTTCTTAACAGGTTCCGCAGCCTTTGCTGGGGCTGGCGCTGGCGCTGGTTCTACCACCGGTGCCGGCGGAATGGGTTCCGCTTTTTTGGCAGTGGTCTGACATCCAATCAGTGCTACAGCCAACATGACAGCCAACACAGCCGTCAAAACAGATTTCGAAAGACGTTTCACGTTTATCCTCCTCATAATTCCAAAAACATACATATTTACTATAACACAGACTCACGCAAGTGGATACAGGAAAAAACGTAGTTTTTGGCTAAAAAAAGAGCCTACAGCACGAAGCTATAGGCTGATTCCCCATCTATTGATGGCAGTTTACATCAAATCTTTGGGTTTGCGCGCAGTATTTCCTGTCTTCTCGCAATAGGCAACCTGATGCAGTTTGCCATTCTCGAATACAGTTTTCATTTTGATGGCTCCGCCCCAGCGGCTCATCAAACTCTTTCCGTTGCCATGGTGCGCGTTCTTTGAAACTCCTCCAGCCATATAGCTATCCCTCCATTCAGGTATACGATACGATGAAACAATGAGTACTATACAAGATTGCCCTGTGAAAAGTCAAACCCTCCCTACCATTTTTCCGAAATGACGGGTAGACTGTGTCCATGCGCGTGCTCAGAACCCTCTTTCTGCTTCCTGTTTACCTATACCGGACTGTATTGGCCCCCCTGTTCGGGCACGGCGTTTGCCTGTATCAGCCAACATGCTCGGAATTCATGGTCACCGCAGTCCAGAAATTCGGCGTTCTCAAAGGTTCCCTCATGGGTGTAGCCCGTCTGGGACGGTGCAACCGACGTTTCATGGGAGGATCCGATCCCGTCCCAGAGCAATGGTCTTGGAAACAAATCAAGGATTGCTATACCATTTTCAGAAGGCGCTGAGCTCCTTGACGAAGGAAATCAGGACGGAGAGCGCATTCTCGTTGTACCCGCCCTCGGGAATGATCAAATCAGCGTATTTCTTGGTCGGTTCGATAAAATTGATGTGTCCTGGACGTACGACTTCAAGATACTGGGTGATGACGCTGTCTACGGTCCTTCCCCGCTCATTGATGTCCCGTTTCAACCTTCTGATGAACCTGATGTCGCTCGGAGTATCCACATAGAGCTTCAAATCGAGAAGATCACGGATGCTTTTGTCATAGAGGACCATCAAACCTTCAATGATGACCAGAGGCTTCGGCTCGATATGCACGGAATGGGGAAGACGCACGCTGTGGACAAAATCATACTGGGGCATCTCGATGGGTTTCCAACTTTTCAAAGCCGAAAGATGTTCATGGAGCAGCGCAGTATCAAAGGCGTCGGGATGGTCAAAGTTGAACGCTGTGATGTTGTCATTGTTGAAATAGGATGCCGAACGGTAATAATTATCCTGGGGGATGAACACAAAATCAGTGCATACATCCCCTATCTTCCTGACGATTGTGGATTTTCCCGAACCAGAACCTCCGGTGATGCCGATGATTTTCACATCCTTCATCACATCACCTCACGCCGAATGAATACACCGTCTCACTCTGAAACAGTTCCCCCGCTTTGAGGATGCAGGATGGAAAATCCGGATGGTTGGGACTGTCGGGATAGAACTGGGTTTCGAAGCACATCGCTTCATGACGTCCGAAACCGTTGCCTTTCTTGCCGCCATCAAGGAAATTACCTGTATAGAACTGTACAGCGGGCAACGTTGTCGACATCTTCATGACGATTCCGCTCTTCGGGTCATATACACTTCCGAATTCCTTCAGTTTTTTTGAGGAGTCAGCCAGAATGAAGCAATGGTCATATCCGCTTCCCACAGTGGCGATATCCTGACCCACCTGTTTCTCCTTGGTGAAATCGAACGGACCGCCGCTCACGTCAATGCGCCGTCCTGTCGGGATCAACAAATCGCTGACTTCCAGTACTTGCGGACAGACAAGACGCACATACGAATCCTCGATGCTTCCCTTTCCTGACAAATTGAAGTACGTGTGGTTGGTAAGATTGAGCGGAGTGTCTTTGTCAGACTTTGCCCGGTATTTCAGCGAAAGGTGTCCTTGGGACGAAAGCGTATAGGTGACGCTCACCTCAAGGTTGCCTGGCATGCCGCCGTCTCCATCAGGGCTCTTGTACGAAAGGGTCACGGATGACGCATTCGGATCGGAAGGAGCGAACGTCCATTGGTGAAGGCCATAATCACTCGCGCCATTGTGCAGCGCATTCACGCCATGGTCGTTTGTTTCCATCTGATAGGTTTTTCCATGAAGGACGAACTTTCCTCCGCTGATCCTGTTGGCGAAACGTCCGATCACCTGACCGTAATGCGGACTGGTGACGTTGGCAAGGACATCGTCCATTTTGGCAACGACGCGTTGCATGACTCCCTTTTTGTCAGGAACCTGCAAATCCTCAAGAACAGCTCCAAGAGAAAGCACCTTCGCCAGATACTTTCCGCTCCTGATAGTCACTTCCTCGACCGGTTTCCCCTCAAACGAGACATCCAATACCTGGTGCTCTACCATACTGCCCTCCACCTGATACGGTCATGTATCAGAATCTTTTGTTTTCAGAACCGCAAGATAGGCATGCTGCGGTATCTCGACATTCCCCACCATCTGCATGCGTTTCTTGCCTTCCTTCTGTTTTTCCAACAATTTCCGCTTCCGGCTGATGTCTCCGCCATAGCACTTGGCGATGACATCCTTCCGATACGGACTTACCGTCTCCCGTGCGATGATCGTGCTCCCCAAAGCAGCCTGGATGGCGATTTTGAACTGCTGACGCGGCAACTCGTCCTTCAACCGTTCGCAAATCTGTCTTCCCCGAGACTGCGCGTTGTCTTTGAACACCAACTGGGAAAGCGCATCCACCGGTTCGCCATTGACCAGAATGTCCATGCGTACCAGCTCCGTCGGTTTGTAAGCATCAACTTCATAATCGAAGGAAGCATATCCGCGGCTTATGGATTTCAGGCGATCGTAGAAATCGAACAGAACTTCAGCGAGAGGCATGTTGTAGACAAGCTCCACCCGTTTCTCATCCAGGTAATTCATACCTGTCTGTGTCCCGCGCTTTTCCATGCAGAGCGTGATGATCGGTCCCACATACTGCGTCGGGGTGATGATGTTCGCCCGGATATACGGTTCATCGGCGCCACCGATGCGGGACGGATCAGGATATTCCATCGGGTTATCCACTTCCCGTTCCTCACCATCCTTCATGTGCAGGTGGTAACGTACGGAGGGACTGGTGAAGACCAGCGACAACCCATATTCCGTTTCCAAACGTTCCTGGACCACCTCAAGATGGAGCATTCCCAGAAAACCGCAACGGAAACCGAAGCCCAAGGCTGCAGAACTGTCTTTCTCGTAAATCAAGGATGCATCATTCAGTTTGAGACGTTCGATGGACTCCTGCAACTCCTCATAGTCATTGGAATCGACAGGATAGATGGAAGAGAACACCACGGGTTTTAATGTCTTGAAGCCTGCAAGAGGTTCCTTGCAGGGATTATCCGGATGAGTGATGGTGTCTCCGACGCGTATGTCGCTGATCGTCTTGATGCTCGCGATAACATAGCCGACATCACCGTCATTCAATATATCCTGTTTCTTCAGCTCCAACTGGAAGATGCCGACTTCCTCAACCTTGTAGATGGCACCGCTGTGCATGAACTGGATGTTGTCCCCTGCTTTGATGGAACCATCGAACAAACGCACATGGACGATGACGCCACGGTACGGATCGTAATGGGAATCAAAAATCAATGCGGCCAGTGGCTGGGAATCAGAACCGGAAGGTGCCGGTATCTTCTCGACGATGGCATCATACAACGCATCGACATTCTCCCCGGTTTTCGCGCTGACTTTGATCGCTTCTTTGGAATCGAGCCCCAATTCATGGTCGATCTGCTCAAGGCACATGGGGATGTCTGCCGAAGGCAAATCAATCTTGTTGATCACCGGGATGATGGTCAAGTTGTGTTCCATAGCGAGAAACAGATTGGCGATGGTCTGCGCCTCGACACCTTGGGAAGCGTCGATCAGGAGCAAGGCCCCTTCACAACTGGAAATCGCACGGGAAACCTCATAGGTGAAATCCACATGTCCCGGAGTGTCGACCAGATTGAGATTGTACGTTTTCCCATCCTTGGCGGTATACGGAATGGTCACGGCCTGGCTCTTGATGGTGATACCCCGCTCCCGTTCGATATCCATATTGTCAAGAATCTGGGTCTGCATCTCTCCACGGGTCGTCACCAACCTGGCTTTTTCGATAAAGCGGTCAGCCAAAGTCGATTTGCCATGATCGATATGGGCGATGATGCAGAAGTTTCTTGTCTGGCCGGAATTTCGCTCCATAGTTTATCTACCTTCCTGCAAAGTTGTTTGTGAATCCGTTTCCGTCGCCGGCTTACCCGCCTCCGCTTCCGGCTTTTCGGCTGAGGCGTTGCCTTCTTCCGCCGCTTTGGTATCATCCGGTTCCTCAGACAACGGAGGGAAGCCCAAAAGGGAGCGTACCTGAGCATCGTCCAAGGTCTCTTTGTCCACCAGTTCCTGAGCGAGTTTGTCCAATTGTTCGCGATGCTCGGTCAGTATCCGTCTGGTTTCGTCCAACGAGTCGTCAAGAATCTTTTCCACCGCCTCATCAATACGCTTGGCTGTGGCTTCGCTGTAATCCTTGTGCTGGGTGATCTCCCTGCCGAGGAACAGAGGCTCGTCCTCATCAGCGAGATTCATGAAGCCCAACTCACTCATACCCCATTCGGTGACCATCCTGCGGGCAAGATCAGTCGCCTGTTTGATATCGTTGCTGGTACCGGTGGTGGTTTCCCCATACACCAGTTCCTCGGCGACATAACCGCCCATGCACACTTTGATCCAAGCAGTCAGCATGGAACGGTTCTTTGTGTATGGATCCCGTTCGGGCAAGCTGACCGTCAACCCCAGCGCTCTGCCGTGCGGTATGATGGTAACTTTGTGCAGCGGATCGAGGTTCTTCACATAATAATGGAGCAACGTATGGCCTGCTTCGTGGTATGCGGTGGCTTTCTTCTCGTCATTGGTCATCACATGACTCTTGCGTGCGACGCCAAGCAACACCTTGTCACGCGCCTGCTCCATGTCATCCATATTGACGGTGAGTTTGTTCGCACGGGCGGCGAACAACGCGGCTTCATTGACCATATTGGCCAAATCGGCGCCGCTGGTACCTGCCGTACCTCTCGCCAACCGTTTGAGATCCACATCCGGCTCCAGTTTAATCGATTTGCAATGAATCTTCAGGATCGCTTCACGTTCATCAATATCGGGAAGGTCGACCACCACTTGGCGATCGAAACGTCCCGGCCTGAGTAACGCCGGGTCAAGGACATCAGGCCTGTTGGTGGCCGCCATGACGATGACACCGTTAGTCGTTTCGAAACCATCCATCTCCACAAGAATCTGGTTGAGTGTCTGTTCCCGTTCATCGTTTCCGCCACCGAGGCCGCCACCGCGGGTGCGTCCCACAGCATCCAACTCATCGATGAACAGGATGCAGGGCGCGTGTTTGCGGGCTTGATCAAACAAATCCCGCACACGTGCGGCACCCATGCCTACAAACATCTCGACGAAATCGGAACCGCTGGTATGAAAAAACGAAACACCGCTTTCGCCGGCGACCGCTTTCGCCAACAGCGTCTTTCCTGTCCCCGGAGGACCTACAAGCAACACGCCACGCGGGATTTTCGCACCGACTTTGGTGAAATGATCTGGATGTTTGAGGAATTCGACGACTTCCTGCAATTCATATTTCGCTTCCGCCTGTCCTGCCACATCATTGAACAGGATGCGTACATCACTGTCCATATATTCCTTAGCCCGGCTTTTTCCCAAGTTGTTCATCATCTTGTTGTTGATCCCGCTGGATTGCCGGTACAACATGACGGTGAAAATGATGAAGATGATCCAAGGCACTAACTGGAGAACCACCTGAAGGGCGGAAATCTCCTGCACCGAGCCGGTCACGGCGACGTTGTGTTCCTTCAACAACGGCAACAACTGCTCGTCAAAATACGGAATACGGGTGCGTGCCTGCGCTCCGTTGCTCAATATGAAGCTGATCTGACTCTGTTCTTTGATCTCCGCGCTTGCCACTTGTCCGGCTTCCACGTAATGGATGAATGTGGTGTACGGAACGGTTTGCGGACGGTTCTGACTGGAACTGTCAACCAGCATATAGATGAACATGACGACAAGGATCATGAAGACGATGAAAGCAAATCTGCTTTTCGGATCCCATGGCCGTTTCATCGAAGGACGGTCTCCGCCCCCGAAGAAATGGTCATTTTTGTCATTGTCATGTCCATTATTCCCAGAATCTGGGTTGTCTTTCGATTGGTTAAACAAATTCACTCTGGTACCCTTTCTACGATACTATAAACAATTGCACCCCGTGGGGCAAGGGATTTGCATGCAACGCTCATCCTATCTTTGCCTCCACACCAACGTCCAAAGACCGCGATAACACCGGTTTCGTTTTCCAAAACGGGCACTTTCATGCGGTCTGCTTCGGGAATCTTCCACCCAAGGATCAAATCACGCACACGCACCATTCCTGTTTTGGTCGGCAGGCTGTCCCCAGGCAGGGGACTCCGCAAAACCCCATGCGCGACATCCTCCGGCCTGAAGCGAAGGAGTTTCTCATCCAGCGAAGGAGTGTCCTCGGAAATACAGAGGGACAGGTTTTCGACAAAAGCATATTCGGTGTTTGGAGCAAGACCAGCTACGGAAACACAGAATCCCTGCTCCGCAGGAGCATCATAGATGGTCACCAGGCCATCGTTGCAAACGATGATCCTTGATTGCGCATGAATGGTCCAATCCCCTTTCTCGTGTTCAAGAGCCTCCCGTATCCGTTGGATACCGCTGGAACGGACCCGTTTGTCCGAAGCAAGAAGACGGTAGACCATTTCGTCACGGACACAGGGCGGAGCGGAAAGAAAATCACTGCGGGACAGGGATCCGGCTTTCACCGGAGCAGCCAAAGAACCGATGTAATCGGATAATTCCGAACAGGAACGTGCCGTTCGGGAAACAGAGGAAAGAGCTTGGGGAAACAACTCCTTCACTACCGGAACAAGATGATGACGAATCCTGTTTCTGAGGTAATCGTCACGGGAATTGGTGGAATCCTCAGTCCAGCTGAAACCTTCGCCGCGAAGATATTCCCCCAGTTGGGCATGGGAAAAACCAAGAAGCGGATGGTAGACAGCAACGCCTTCAAACACGACTTTCGGGGCGATGGCAAGATGGATGGCCGAGGACCCCTGCAGAAGGCGCATCAACAGTGTTTCCAGCTGATCATCCGCAGTATGTGCGGTGGCAAGTACCGCTTGGTGTTCTTTCGCAAAGCCGATCAGGATTTCATACCGCAACTGTCTTGCAGCCTGTTCCGTCCCGACTTCCTTCGCCAGCTCTCCAAGCCGCCTGGAGTCGATGTCTTCCACTACCAGCCGGAGTCCGAGTTTTTCACAATTGGCTTTATTGAGTGCGATTTCCCGGGAAAGTTCTTCCTCCGGCCTGATGTGATGGTTCACATATACCGGATACAGGAGTCTGCCGGCATGGGCAAGTCCTACAAGCAATGCAAGGCTGTCGGAACCTCCGCTGAAAGCAATGACGATAGCCTGCAGGGGAGGAAATGTTTCATTCAGGCACTCTGCGATTGTACGCACTCTCCACCTCAATCAAGGGTTTTCCCTGCATCAGCGCAACCAACGCTTCCTTGGCTTTGGCAAGTCCGTCTTCATACAGAGGATCGGTCTCTCTGCTCAAAACATGGTCGACAACGCTTTCCCCTTCTTTTGGACGGCCTGTCCCGACATACAAGCGGATGAAATCACTCCCGCCAAATCCAGCGATGACGCTTTTCAGTCCGTTGTGCCCAGCGGAAGAACCGCCCTTCCTGATACGGATATTCCCCACAGGAAGATCCATCTGGTCGCAGACGACAATCATCGAGCCTGTATCGACAGGCAAAAAATCCGGGGCGATATCCCCACTGTTGTTCATAAACGTCAATGGCTCAACCAGAAGCCAATCATGACCATTTGTGGTGACGGGAGCGGTCCGGTAAAGACGAAAACAGCGTTTTCTCAGGCGGACCTGAAAAAACGCTGCACACTCGGCTACCACATCAAACCCGGCATTATGCCGCGTGTGGTCGTATTTGGTCCCTGGATTTCCCAACCCAAGCACCAGATGCATCACTTCTTGTCTTTGCCTTCTGCTGCAGGGGCTGCTGCTCCAGGAGCGGCGGCAGCGGGTGCGGCGGCGGCAGTGCCGTCAGCAGCAGGAGCAGTACCGGTTGCAGCTGCCGCAGTGGCATCAGCTGCTGCAGGAGTCGCGACAACTTCTTCCTTGACCGTTTTGACGGATGCGATGGTTTTGCGCATGTCATCAAGAATCTTGACGCCTTCAGGCAACACGATGTCGGACAGGTGCTTGACCGTATTGAGAGCCATATCGGAAACATCGCAGACCAAGGTCTCCGGCAAGTTCTTCGGCAAACTTTCGATCGCGACTTCGTACATGACCTGGTCAAGGACACCACCGTCACGGCAACCAGCAGGATTGCCCTGCAGCGTGATGGTGACGGATGTGCGCAGCAACTGTCCACGGGTTACCTCGTAGAAGTCGACATGCTGTACAAGACCTTTCAGCAAATTGTCCTGATAATCCTTCATCAGGCATTCATATTCTTTGTCGCCGACCTTGATGACCAGCAATGCGGTCTCGGTGAAATGGCGCATCTTCAGGTTGAACTCTTTCGCATCCAACGTGACATGAATCGGTTTGTTTTTGCCGTAAATGACTGCGGGGATTCTGCCGGCGCGAAGCACACGGCGGCTTCCAGCCGAACCGAAATCATCGGTCCTCATCTGGGCGTTCAGTTGTTTCTCTTCTTTCGTCATGATGAACTCCTTACTACTCTCATTGGCTGTTGCCAATTACCATGGGCAGGACATCAAAGATATCCTTCAAAAAGACCCTACTGGGAAGGAGGGACTCGGACCCCCGGTGCCGGCACCAAAAACCAGAGCCTTAACCACTTGGCTACTTCCCAACATGGAAACGCCTTGTAGACTACCGTAAATCAGATGATTTGTCCAGCATCAGGAACTGCATTGTACGCATCGATGATGCTTTTCTTCAAATACTCTCGGAAATCATTATCGATGGGATGCACCACATCCTTCACTTCCCCATTCCCCAATTTTCTGTTTGGCATGGAAATGAACATGCCGTCTTTGCCGTCCACAATCTTAATGTTGTGGACGGTGAGGACTCCGTCAAATGTAACCGTCGCGTATCCACGCAATTTGCTCTCGGGTGTCGGTTCTACCTTCTTCACCCGGATTTCTGTCGTTTGCAAGATTCAGCCTCCCTTGTTTTTCAACCAATCTCACTCATCCAATTGTCCTGCATGTCAGGCATAGCTTCCTGAACCAATTTGCGGAAACGAAGCAATTCCCCTTTGTCTTCGCTCACAAAAAACCAACAGGCACCGCTGCCGGACAAACCTCCGTACCCTTTCAACCCTTTGCACAAGGCTCCAATTTTCTTATAAAAAGGGTTGACTCCCAACACCAGCAAAAAATCATTTCTGAATACGTCACCGTATCCATACGAACCCTTTTGAAAGGCGGCAAGGACTTCGTCCTTCGCCACCGGCAGAGGCCGTTCAAGAGAATCGAGGGCATGATATGCGTCCCTCGTGGAACTTGAGAAGCCTCGTGGCATTACCAAACACACAAACAGATGATGCGGCATGACGGTTTCGATCTGTTCTCCCCTGCCTGTCACCCAAGCGCATTCCGCACCGGACAGGAAAAAGGGTACATCGCAACCTACACGCTCCGCTACAGCTTCCAACCGTTGCCATCCGAGCGGGAAAATGGTCTCCAGTTCACGCAAAACAACAGCGGCGTCAGAACTCCCGCCCCCCAAGCCTGCCTGTTGCGGAATATGTTTCCTGCATGCTATCCCGACAGAAAGAGAAATGCAACTTTCTTTCATCCAGAACAACACAGCTTTGCTCATCGTGTCTTCGCCTGTCTGACAGATACCTTCCAAGCCTGTCACACGTACTGATGGCGAATCCGCTCTTTCAACCGCAAGATGGATCTCATCACACAATCCAACTTTGCAGAACAAAGAAGAAATCTGATGGTACCCGTCAACCTCCCGCTCTCCCACCGCCAGATGCAAGTTGATTTTTGCTGGCGCAAGAAGCATCTTTTTATGAATCATTTTTTTAATTATACCTGTATTGAATGACTATTGTCTAGTTTTTTCGTTGCCCTGACGGCATCAATTCCGCAAGCAGGGATTGAAACTTCAACTCGGTTTTTTCCTCCCATCCCTTGTTGGCCTGGGGATTGCCCGGACTCGGATGGATGATTGAATCCAGAAGTCTTCCCTGGGCAAACGGCGCAAGCTTTCCTTTCGCATACAAACCGACACCGACCAAAGCCTTTGGTTGGAAATAAGCGATTACGTCTGCCAGATAGCGGCTACAGAGCTCATCAAGGTTTTGCCGAACCTCTTTCCCCAATTTATCCGGTGTCACGTTGCGTGCCGTCGGACCGGCATCCATAAACACCAACGGACAGTAGTTCATCACCGCAAGCTGGGAAAAACATGCCTCGGCCGAACCATAGTGCTTTTTCAGGAACCCCCAAAGACGTCTTCCGCTCACCTCGCTTCTCGGACAGGAAAAACCCCATACAGGACGTTTGGGATGCATCCGCTCAGGCTGTCCCACAGCGGTCTCGATACCTAGGAAATCCTTCACAGCCGAAACTTCCCCGAACGGCACCCCTGTCTGTGCCATGCCGAACGGTCCCGGATTCATGCCCAGAAGCAGGATGTCCACCTGACGGTTGCACCATTTCTCCAGATACAAACGATGCGCATCCCAGGCGTACACCAAAGGATCATACACATACAAGGATGCGTCAAAGGACAACCTTTCCACCTCATCCCGGAACGCGAGCGTCCGCCTTACCAGTTCATCTGCCCTGTTCATTGCGCCTCCTTCCCATCGCAGCGCCTTCTTTGGGGATGGTAGCGGCATACACCGAGTTCGCCACGCCGAGCAGGGCGGAAAGGGTGAACAGCACCTCAATGCCGGTCTTCTGCCATATCCATCCGCCGAACAGGGCTATCAGGATACTGATCAGGTGGTTTACCGAAATGCCGGTGGACAAAGTGGCGCGCACCTCGCTCCTGTCTGTGGCGATATCCTGTACATACACGGAAGAAGCCATCGACGCAAGGGAGATGATGGAATCAAGGACATAGGAGACGCAGGCGAGGATGTATGCGGTATGGGGAGCGAAAAACCGCGGGCTGAAGCCATAGAAAAAGCAGACGACCACCAAAATCAACGTATCCATGATCATCACGATGCGGTAACCGAACCGGTCGATGATCTTCCCGACCAACGGGCTGAAGACAACCTCGCTGATGGCGCATATGGCATACAGCATGCCGATGACGCTCGTCGGCGCATGATAGTACAGGATCAGGACATAGGGTCCGAAGGTCAGATACACCTGCTTTCTTGCGCCATAAAACACTTCGAGCATGTAGTACTTGTTGAATTTTTTCCTGAAATAAAACCGGCTCTGTCTGGTCTGGGTCTTTCTTTCTCCGCCCATCAGGAACGCGAACAGGATGGCGAATGCGTACAACACCATGGCGACAGTGAATACGGTCTTGTATCCTTGGAGCCCGGATAGAAACAGAAACAGCACGGAAACCGCGACAAACCCCATAATGGCACCCATGCTGGTGACGAAACTGGTCATCCCCATCGCCGTCCCGCCCAAACCTGGTTTGGACATATCCAGCGTCAGCGAACTTTTCATCCCCAGATTGATGTGTTCCCCGACGGAATAGACCGTCAACGCAAAAATCACCAAGGCTTTCCCTGGAGGTACGAGCCGGATGAGGCACAACCCGGCCAAACTCACACAGCAACCGATGCGGAACAAAGCGTTTTCGGAAAAATCGCACAAAACGGCGAGGATAAGAATCAACATCAGCCCGGGAAGTTCCCGGAAAAACTCAACCACCCCACGGTCGAATTTTCCTATATGAATCACTTCAGCCAAGTAGTTGTCCAGCACACCTTTGTACAGACCACCAGCCAAACCAAGGAAAAGGATGGCGAAAAGAAACGGTTTTACCTTCGCGTCATCCTTGTAGATGTCGTTGAATTTCATAGGCTCAACGTATCATGAAGCGTAGGGTTAGGCAAGGACGACATTGCCCATTTATCGGCAAACGTGGTATCTTTCACCATATGAACACTTTATTGAAGAACGCATTGGTCATCCCCATGACCAAAGAAGGTCTCGCCCTGCGCACGGATATCGGCATCACCGACAAATACATCGCATTTGTCGGGAAAGCGCCCGCCTCGTTCAGGTCTGACAAAACAATAGACGTCGCCGGTTCGATCGTCATGCCGTCTTTAGTCAACGCCCATACCCATCTCGCGATGGGATTGATGCGAAATTATAAGGATACGGCTCCGAATCTCATGGCCTGGCTCAATCCCATCTGGGCCATTGAGGCGAAACTCACCGATGAAGACATCCTTTGGGCTTCCCGCTTGGGCGTCTGCGAGCTTCTGGAAAGCGGATGCACCCTTTTCAATGACATGTATTTCAGTGAGGAACAAACCGTGCAGGCGGTGAATGACGGAGGAATGCGCGCCTCCATCGGACTCACGCTTATGTGTGATCTCGAGGAAGCGAAAAAACGGCTTGTGGACAAACCGAAAAAATGCAGGCAGGGAGTTGAGGAAAGTGGCGGCAGGGTGAAGCTGGCGGTAGCGACCCATGCCATCTACACGTGTCCGGAAGAGACGTACCGATATGCCCACGATTGGGCGAAAGAGCATGATGTTCTGCTCCACACACATCTTTCGGAAACAAAAGGGGAAGTGGACGATTGCCTGAAAGCGCATGGGGTGACACCGCTCGAATACCTTGACAGCATCGGCTACTTTGCGGATACCAAACACCTGTTGGCGCATTGCGTGTACCTGACGGACAAGGAAATCGAACGTCTGGCCACCCTTGATGCGTCAGTGGCGACCAACCCTACCAGCAACTGCAAACTTGCCAGCGGCATCGCGCCACTGGGGAAGATGCACAAAAAGGGCGTCAGATTGTGCCTTGGCACCGATGGCTCGTCAAGCAACAACAACCAGAACATGTTTGAGGAAATGCATGTGGCGAGTTTGCTCAGCAGCGTCTCCACCATGGACATCACCACCCTTCCTCCGTATCAGGTGCTGGAAATGGCCACAAAAAATGGCGCAGAGGCATTGGGGTTTCCTGAGATAGGAACCATCGAACCCGGTAAAGAAGCGGACATCATCATCGTGGACACCCACAAAACGCATCTGACGCCGTTGAACGATCCGTTCTCGGCTTTGGTGTTCGCGGCGCAAGCCAGCGATGTGGATACCGTCTTTTGCCAAGGGAAACTGGTCATGGAACACCGGCATATCCTTGGAATCGACAAGGACAAGGTAATGGAAAAAAGCAACTTGCTGTGGGAAGACATCAAGAAGCGCTAGCAAAAAATTTTTTATTTCGTCAAAAACGCAATCGGGAAGCTTCCGGTTGCGTTTTTTTCCATCAAAACCATTCCCTTTTTGCAAAAAAAGCAAAATTGCGGGATACTTCAATTTCGATAGCAAAATATTTATGTTTTCTGCACTTTACCAAACGAACCGTTTTCTCTATACTTCATGCATATTTTGTATTTTTATACAAAATTAGGAGTACCCAAATGCATGACGTAACGCAGAAAATCGTAAACCATGTGATCCAACAGGATCCAAACCAGCCTGAATTCCACCAGGCTGTCACCACCTTCATGAACTCGATCGACAAAGTCATTGATGACATGCCCCAGATCGTCTATCACAAAATTCTTGACAGGATCGTCGAACCGGAACGTGTGGTCCAATTCAGAGTCCCTTGGATCGATGATGATGGCGTTCTCCAGTTGAACCGTGGTTTCCGTGTCCAGATGAACAGTGCCATCGGCCCCTACAAAGGCGGCTTGCGCTTCCATCCGTCCGTAAACCTCTCCATTCTCAAATTCCTCGCCTTTGAGCAGACGTTCAAGAATAGCCTTACCGGACTGCCTATGGGAGGCGCAAAAGGTGGTTCCGATTTCAACCCGAAGGGGAAGAGCGAAGCCGAGGTCATGCGTTTCTGCCAGAGTTTCATGACGGAATTGTTCCGCCACATCGGACCGAACACCGACGTTCCTGCCGGTGATATCGGTGTAGGCGGGCGTGAGGTCGGATATATGTTCGGGGAATACAAACGGTTGACCAATACGTTCTCCGGTGTCCTTACCGGCAAAGGGTTGAGTTTCGGCGGTTCCAACATCCGTCCGGAAGCGACCGGTTATGGCCTTGTCTACATCGCCGACGCGGTGCTGGGTGGAGAAGGCATGTCCCTGAAAGGCAAGAAGTGCCTGGTTTCCGGCAGCGGAAACGTCGCGCAGTTTACCACGGAGAAACTGATCCAGCTCGGAGCCAAGGTGATCACCCTCTCTGATTCCAGTGGCGTGCTTGTCGACCCTGACGGCATCGACGCGGACAAACTCGCATTCGTCAAAACCTTGAAAAACGTCAAGCGCGGCCGTATCCTGGAATACGCTGCCAAGTACACGAAGTCCACCTATATCGCACATGACGGGAACGAAACCAGCAATCCTCTGTGGGACGTGAAGGCCGATTACGCATTTCCCTGCGCGACACAAAACGAAATCAACAAGGAAGACGCGTCACATCTCGCCAAGAATGGCATCACTCTGGTGGCTGAAGGAGCCAACATGCCTTCCACCATCGAAGCGCAGCAGATCTATCGCGAATCGGGAATCCTCCATATCCCGTCGAAAGCGGCGAATGCCGGTGGCGTCGCTGTCTCCGGCCTGGAAATGAGCCAAAACGGCGAGCACCTTTCCTGGACAAGGGAGGAGGTCGACCAGAAATTGCAGGGCATCATGAAGAACATCTACACCAACATGAGCGCGTGCGCCACGAAGTATTCCACAAAGAACAACTTCGTCGATGGCGCGAACATCGCAGCCTTCCTGAAGGTATCGGATGCAATGCTTGCCCAAGGGTACGTCTGATCCATAAGGGAAAACCATCGGACTTGGCCTGGCGTGTATGCCAGGCCTTTTTTTGTCGTTCCGATCCAAAAAAACAGGGCTGCCTTCCGACAGCCCCATCCAAACAAAGATACGAACTCAGCCTACAAGCACACGGAAGAACCGCTTCTTGCCGGCACGGAGGATCAACTCACCTTGCTCATCCAACCATGTCTGGTCGATGACCAACTTCGGATCGTCAATCTTTTTGCCGTTGATCGTGGCGCCTCCGCCCATGACCAACCTGCGGGCTTCACTGTTGGTGGAAGCCAAATCGGTCAGGGCAAACAACTCAAGCACCGGTATGCCCGCCTGCAGTTTCGCCTTCTCCAAGGTGACGCTCTTCATGCCGTCCCGGCTCGCTTCAGCACCTACGGAGAACATCGCCTTGGCGGCATCCCTCGCCTTGTCGGCTTCTTCCTGCCCATGGACGATTTTCGTCTGTTCATAGGCGAGACGTTCCTTGGCCGCATTGATATCCGCTTTTGGATCATCGTATTCGGCGATTTCTTCGAGACTCATGAAGGTGAACAGTTTCATGAAACGGATGACGTCCGCATCCGCGACATTCCTCCAATACTGGTAGTAGTCATAGACCGGATACATGTTTTTGTCTAAGAACACGGCTCCGTTCTCGCTCTTGCCCATTTTCTTGCCATCGGCACGCATGATCAGATTGAAGGTGAGGCCGTAACACTGCGGCCCGTCCATCCGGTTGATCAGATCGATGCCTGCGGTGATGTTGCCCCATTGGTCGGCTCCGCCGAGCTGCAACCTGCAGCCTTCGTTCTTGTTGAGCATGTAGAAGTCATAGCTCTGCAGCAACTGGTAGTTGAACTCGATGAAGGAGAGTCCACGTTCCAGACGTTGTTTTGTCCCTTCATACGTCAGCATCTTGTTGACGGAAAAGTACTGTCCGATGTCCCTGAGGAACTGGATGTAGTTCAGTCCCACAAGCCAATCGGCGTTGTTCAGCATCCTCGCCTTCCCCATTCCCGCGGCGGGATGTTCGGAGAAGTCGACAACCGTCCCCAGCTGGTCCTTGATATGGATGCAGTTATCCTGGATTTGTTCAAGGGTCAGCATCTTGCGCATCTCGGTTTTTCCGGACGGATCGCCGATCATGCCGGTTCCGCCGCCAACCAACGCGATGGGGTTGTGTCCGGCCAGTTGCAGGTGATGCATGGCAAAAAACGGCACCATATGACCGATGTGCAGGGAAGGTCCGGTCGGATCGACACCGACGTAGAACGTGACCTTTTCCTTGTCCATCAGGTCAGACAGCCCGTCAAAATCCGTGCAGTCTTTGATGAAACCACGGTCCTGGAGCGTTTTGATCGCTTGGTTCATCTCATACCCTCTTGTACTCTTTGTCAGCTTTGGCGACTTCCGCAGGGATGTCCTCAATCTTGATCCGTTTCTGTTCCATGCTGTCACGATAACGGATCGTCACCGTGTTGTCCTTCAGCGTGTCATAGTCTACGGTGATGCAGTACGGCGTACCCACTTCATCCTGACGGCGATACCGGCGGCCGATGGCTCCGCTCACGTCATAATCAGTGACAAAGTAGTGCCTCAGGTCATGCTCCAGCTTGCTTGCGTATTCAGCAAGCCCATCTTTCTTCAGCAACGGCAAGACGGCCGCTTTGATCGGCGCGATGGCCGGATGCAGGTGCAGCACGACACGGGTATCATCCTCCAGCTGCTGCTCCTCATAAGCGTCACACAACGCCATCAGCACATTGCGGGTCAGTCCCGCGGATGTCTCCACAATATAGGGGATGAATTTCTCGTTGTTCACCGGATCCATGTAACTCATGTCTTTCCCGCTGAACTTCTGATGCTGGGTCAAGTCGTAATCGGTACGGTCATGGACGCCTTCCAGTTCCTGCCAGCCCATCGGGAACAAATACTGGATGTCATATGCGTCTTTGGCGTAGAAAGCCAATTCGTCAGGCCCATGCTGGTGCCAGCGGAGATGGTCAAGCCTGATGCCCATCTTGCCGTAGAACGCCATGCGCTGCTCCCTCCAGTACGGGAACCACGTATCATCCGAACCGGGCTTGCAGAACCATTGCATCTCCATCTGCTCGAATTCACAGGAACGGAAGATGAAGTTCTTCGTGGTGATCTCGTTGCGGAAGGATTTGCCCACCTGCGCGATGCCGAACGGCACCTTCATGCGGGCGCTGGTCACAATGTTCTTGAAGTTCACGTAAATGCCCTGCGCGGTCTCCGGGCGGAGATAGACAGTGCTGGCATCATCGGCTGTCGGCCCGATATGGGTCACGAACATCAGGTTGAAATTTCTTGGCGCGGTGAAACTGCCTTTGTTGCCACAGTTCGGGCAAGCTCCGTTCAAATCGATCTGGTCAGCGCGGAAACGCGCATGGCAGACTTTGCAGTCGACCATCGGGTCGGTGAAATTGCTCACGTGTCCGGAAGCCTTCCATACTTGGCTGTTCATCAGGATTGAAGCGTCGATGCCGACGATGTCATCATGAATCTGGGTCATCTCACGCCACCAGAAATCCCTGATATTGTTTTTCAAATTCACTCCGAGAGGCCCGTAGTCGTAAGCGCCATTGAGTCCTCCATAAATCTCGCTGGACGGGAAAATGAATCCACGCCGTTTGCAGAGTGATACGATTTTGTCCAATGTTACTTCCTCAGCCATACAAAACCTCTCTTACTTTTTCAGGAACGCCAAGGCGTCCCCGAGTCTTGCGAATGTCTTCTCCTGCCCAAGCAGGCGAATGGAATCGAACAGCGGCAGACTGACCTGGCTGCCGGTAATGGCCACCCGGATCGGCATGAACACGCTGTTCACCTTGACCCCCATTGCTCCGGAGAGTGAGGTCAATTCCATTTCAATGTCCTCATCCTTTTTCCCGGCTTCCAAACCCGCCTTCAGGATGGCGATACCCTTTTCCAAGGCGACTGTGGTCGTGGGGATAGTCTCCCCTTTCCCGCAGAACGACTCCTTGTCCACATAGGTGATTTCCGTAAACAGGAAACGAGACAGCTCCACCACATCGGAAAGGACTTTCATCCTCTCCTTCACCACGGGAACGAGGATATCCAGTTTGTGTTTCTGTTCCTCAGTGGGAGGATTGGAAAAGAATCCCGCTTTCTCCAGATAAGGGGCAAGCAGGTTCTTCAGCCGTTTCTCGTCACACATACGAATGTACTGGCCGTTGAACCAATCCAATTTCTTGTAATCGAAGATACCTGGGGCCTTGTTGATCTTCTCAAGACAGAAATCCTTCTCCAATTCTTCTTTGGAGAAGAACTCTTTCTGACCGTCATATGACCAACCGACCAAGCTGACATAGTTCATCAACGCTTCAGGCAGGTAGCCTTTCTCCCTGAAATCCCGCACCGAGGTCGAACCATGGCGCTTTGACAATTTCTGGCCGTCTTTGCCCATCACCATCGGCAAGTGACAGTAAATGGGAGGCTCCCATCCAAATGCCTGATACAGCAGGATGTGCAGCGGTCCGGACGGAATCCATTCCTGCGCACGCATGATGTGCGTGATGCCCATCAGATGGTCATCGATCACATTGGCCAGATGATAGGTGGGGAACCCATCGCTCTTCAAAAGAATCGGATCAGGCGAAACATCCCTGTTGCGACGGGTGATGTCGCCCATCAGCACATCATGGAACGTCGTCTTGCCCTCAGTGGGGACGATCAGACGAATGACGGGTTTGATCCCCTTGGCGATGGCTTCGTCCCGTTCAGCCTGGCTGAGATTGAGGCAATGGCGGTCATAGCCTTGATATTCGCTATGGCTGTCAGCCTGTTCCTGCCTGAGTTGCTCCAACCGTTCCGGCGTGCAGTAACAGTAATAGGCCTTGCCCATGTCGACAAGCATCTTCGCATACTTCTGGTAAATGGATGTCCTTTCGCTCTGGACATACGGACCATAGGGACCGCCGACCACCGGACCTTCATCCCATGTGACATCCAGCCACTGCAACGTATCATACAGGTCCTGCAAGGACTCATCCGAATACCGCTCTTGGTCGGTATCTTCGATACGGAGAATGAACTTCCCCCCGTTCGCACGGGCGAAGAAATAATTGAACAACGCTGTCCTGACCCCACCGATATGTTGCAAGCCGGTTGGGGATGGCGCATACCTCACACGAACTTCCATCTCCGGAAATCTCCTTCACCTAGTGAAGTAGTTGTATCCGAAAAAGCATGTTAAGGCAACAACAGGAAGGCAATTACCTGGTGAACCAGTCCACAATCGCCCGCATTCCCGCATCCTGCGACGCCTGATCCTTGTCGTAGGGGATCAAATGGGTGGCGTTGGGAAGATGGATATGCTTGTTCACGCCCAGCGGCTTTTGCTCGACCATGACACTTGATCGCTCGCAGACTGCGGCGTCCAACCCGCCCGACAACGAAAGCGCGTCGGCCTTGACAGACGGGAGCAAACTGCGTGCTTGCTTCGCCAATGCATTCAATTGCCAGACCTTGCGGACAAACATGTATTGCCAGTACTCGGCGCCAAGATATGCGTCGTCGTCCGGATCCCCTTCATACAGGAAATGGTAAGCGGGATCCCTTTTCCAAGGCACCCGCACCGCATCGGGGAAGCAAAGTTGGGAGAAAGCCAATTGTATGCGTTTCCACCGGCTTTGCAAGGCGATCATCTCCAGAGCAGGAGCGATGAGCGCGATCCGCTTCACCTGCGGATGTCTTGCCGCCAGGATGACCGTGATGATGCCGCCCATCGAATGTCCTGCCAGATACACGTTCCGGTATCTCCCTTGAAGGTCCTCATAGGCCGCTTCCGCCGTCCCCAGCCAATCCCGCCTGTCACTTTTCAAAAAATCCCTTTGGCTTGTCCCATGACCGGGATACCTGATGGCATAGCAGTCGAAGCCGGCGTCATACAAGTCAATACCCGGCCTGATCAACTCTCCCGGATATCCGGTATAGCCATGGCACAGCAGGACAGCCACGTCACTTTTCTTCTCGTGAGCCATACGCCACGGACGAGCGCATTTGCGCACCGGAGCCTGGTCTTGATAGAAACCTTTTGTCCAGTCAGGGACATCATAAGCAATATGCATACATGCCTCACCATGGTTGCTTGAGCAGGTTGAGCAGATCGATCCTGCTCCGCACCTTGGTCTTCGCAAAGATATTCGCCACATGGTTATTCACCGTGTTGACGCTTATGTCGAGTTTTGCAGCGATTTCCTTGTTGGTAAGGCCTTGTGAGATCAACTGGATGATGACCAGTTCCCGTTCGGTGATATGGTATTCCGCAAGATCCTGCAGGGAAAGATCTTTTGTTTTGCCGGAATCCTGCACATCATTACCCGACTTGGCGAAATAGACGAACAGGTAGCTCATGACGGTTATGGAGAAGGCCAAGAAATAAATACCGAGCATTAATGTGCGGACGGCAGGGAAAATCAAGGTCGCGCCGATGGCAGGCAGCATGGAGACACTCACAATCATGATGGTTATGCATACAGCACGGACATCCTTCTCTTCGATTGAATTGAGGTTCTTCATCAAAACAATGAAGGAAAATCCCAAGACCACGACGAACAGGATTTCCATCAGATTGGAGTACAGGGCTTTTGGCATGATGATGTTGAGCACCCCGGAAACAAAATAGACGCTGGAGAGCGTCAGAAAGAACGCCTTGTAGGGGTTCCTCCACGGATGCCCGATGACCCATGTGATGAAATAGGGAATGAACGAAACCAAAAAGACCACATTCACGACAAGGATGGACTCTATGATGATGGTGACCACCTGAATGCCGAATCCGTCTTTCATGAACACCTTCGTGATCATCTGGAGCGCACTGAGCATCATGCATCCCATCAGGCTGGAAATGCAGATGATGAAAAATTTTGTCCATGGATGCGGTTTTTGGATTTGGTATACGACCGCCAATGCCAGGGTCATGCATCCCATGGCAAAGGCGAGCATATAGATGAAAAGCGTGATGCCGTGCACGGATTTACTTCAATTGCCTCTGGTTGTGGGTGATGTCAGCCTGTCCGCAGACCCTGGTGATGTCATTGATGAGCGGAATCATGTTGGTAGCAGACAATCCGGTCTCTCGTTCCGCCATCATGTTGTACAAACTGGCATTGTTCGCAGCCTTTGACTTGTTGGGGAACAAGGAAAGATGCAACATCAATCCATCAGTAAGCAAATAATCAGTGGTGTTTTTGAAGCCGGGGACCAAATTGCCCATCGCATTCTCGAACACCTTCGCATCCGTCACCACACCACGCGGTGCTTGATAATGGAGCAGATACCACAAACACTGGCTGGGATTGTTCCAAGCCAAGTTCACTTTTTTCTGCTGGGCAAGCGGCATGGCTGCCTTCACATCATCCGTCTTGACCTTCAGGTCAGCGAAATCAAAGACAGCCCACACGACGGTATATCCGCCTTGGCTGCGCCTGCGTGCCGCTTTGGTGATAAAATCCTCAAGACTCTTGAAGGACATCTCAGCCTGGACATTCAGGTTGGAAAACCTGCAATCTTTCCTCATCTGGGAAAAATACAAGGCGTTCGCTTGGTTGGATGTGACGATCAGGATGGTGCTGAGGGGACTCATTGTCAATTTCTTCCGTGCCATAATCAGACCTCCTTGCCTTTCTTCGCATCAACGAAGTCAAATTCACTGAGCAACGGAAGCGCCCCAAACGCGCCAGCCATATACTGGGTCTGGGTTTTGTCCTTGCTTCTTGAATACTTGTAGTTCGCCAGCGAAAGATAGACTGTCGCGCTCTCGCTGTTTTTTTCAGCGAAATACACACCGTCACGGCGCATCAGACCCGGCCGGAGCAAACTCGGGTTGCAGTCGACGACCAACATCTGCGAACCGTAACTCTTGTTGCATTCCTCGAAAATCTCCACCACATGGCAGAGTACGTTCGGATGGAGCAACATGCCGAAGTCATCAATGACCAACGTACGTCCTTGAGTGAAACTCTCAAAGAACGCCACACCCATCAGGCACAAACGGCGAAGCGAAAGGCTTTCCGTGCTGAAATAGGACGCATAATGCTGGGTGACGTTGGTGTGTACGAAAATCACACGGTCATCCTTGATGCGGATATCACGGATATCGGTGATGTCCATGCTCCACAGGAAATTCTTCAACTGGGCGACCCAATCGGGATGCTCGGTAAGCTGGGTGATCAGATACTTTTCGCTGGTTTGGGAAACACCCATCGGCAACAAGTTCAACTTGACGTCAATCCAGTTGTACAGCATCGAGCTGGTCTCTCCGCCCTTATGGGCCGAGGCCGCCAAGAACGAATGGGTGCTGTCCAGTTTGCCCACAAGCCGTTTTTTCTCGCCACGGTACATTTTGCCCCAGCGATACTTGTAGGTCAGGCTGCCGGTATCGACCAGAAGGGATGCATCATCTATCTTCCGCTCAAACATCAGTTTCTTCGACCTGCCGATGATGTGGTACAGGCTTTCCTCGTAAATGCGATTGTAATCCGCGACCAATTTGTACTGGGCGATCACGGAATCGTCTTTGCCAGTCCCCCGTTCAAGCACCACACGAACGATGATTGTCGCAGGCTCCGTTTTTGATTCAGGATCGTATGCGAATGCTGTTCCCGCAAGGATTTTCAACGGATTATCCATATCATCCTGTGCGGTGACAATGAACTTCAACGCTTCCAATGCCCTCACAAAAGAACTTTTTCCGGCACCGTTCGGCCCGATGATCGCGGCAGTCCTGATAAGCCGGAGCTTGTCATTGACCTCAACTGTCTTCGACACATCCAACCTGTTGTCCCGAACCGCTTCAAAAGAAATCGTCTGCGGATCCTTCACGGACTTGAAGTTGGCAATCGTCATGTCCACTAACATGCACACCTCCTAAAGCCCAAGTGCTTCCATACGGTCAAACACTTTCGGCCATGAATACCGTTCCTCAACCAACCGTGCGGGAAGCGTTTCCTCCACCCCATGGTTGTCTGTCGCCATCACATCAACGACATCGGCTTCAAGATACGGCAACGCCGTTCCGTCAGCCACTCCCTCAACGTTTACTTGGATAAGGCATCCAAGCTTGCGTATCCGTGCAAAGTCAGGACCATCCACACTCAACCAGCAGTACCGCTCCACATGCGCCACCATCGGCGTGAATCCTTGTTCCACAAGAGACGCCAACCGCTCATACCAGCCGGGCAACGGCAACGTTGTCGGGAATTCCACAAGCGCATACTTCCCGGCAAACGGGATGGTACGCACCGGGTCTTGGTCTCCGATGAACAACTCGCTCCCCAGATAGACCTTCAGCCCCTTCTCGCCGGCGATGACTTTGGCTCTCTCCCAAACATCCCTGATCGCTTCGGTCCTGGTGTGGACATACGGATTGTAGATGTGGGGTGTGAAGACAATCCCCGTAAAACCGCATTCCCTGTAAATCTCCAAAACCCTAGGCAAACCATCAGTCGGAACTTTGCTGTCATCAATGTCAGGAAGCAGGTGACAATGCATTTCAAACAAACCCATCGTCCCTACCTCCGTTACTAATTATATCCAGAATAGTGCAAAAGGGAAAGGAAAATCAACAACTGTGAGCGTTTTAGGCTATCAAAGCTCAACGATGGCCTAAAATTCAACCATGGGGAGCGGTTTTCGCCCATTTTGCTTGGACGAATACTTTATTTCCTGGATTTCACTGACAATGTCGGCGATGGCCAACAGTGGTTCTGGACAATTTCTTCCCGTAATCACCAGATTCGGAAAGCCTTTTTTCCCATGATGGTCGCCCAACCACAGCGAAACCTGCCCTGCGTCCAGATACCCAAGGGAGAAGGCATAGGTGAATTCATCCAAAACCAACAGGTCAAAATCCCCGGAGGATATCCAGCGTTTCGCCTGTTCCCAACCTTGGATGCACAACGCCCGGTTTTTCTCTTTGTTGTCACCCTCCCACGTAAAACCCGCGCCGAAATCCTTCCAAAGGACACCAAGGCCTTCAGCGGCTTTCCATTCCCCACAGTCCAAAGTCCGGGGATCCCCCTTGATGAACTGCGCCACGGCGCATTTGCCTCCATGGCCCAAAGCTCGGAGCATTTGCCCCATGGCTGCGGTGGTTTTTCCTTTTCCGTCACCGGTGAGAACGATGATCTGGGGATTACCTGTTCCTTTCATCGCTTAATTTCCTGTGACGACTTGCGTGGTGACGACCCCCGATTCACCTTTCGTGCTGGTGCCGTCTATCTGATTCTGTGCTTCCTGCTGACTCTTTTGGGCTTCCATCATCCTGTTCAGTGCCCCATAGGCGTCACCGTTGCCGCTGCTGGAAACAACCTGGTTCATCAACGAAATCGCTCCGGAGAGATTGCCTGACGCTTCAAGCATCAAAGCGGCGTTATATCCGGATGGCACATGCCCGGTCGCCTGCCATTGGGCGGCAAAGATCGCATAGGCCTGTTCGATATCGCCGTTATCCGCAAGCCGGTAGGCGTCTTTCACCGCGTTTTCTTTCGGTTTGTTTCCCATCAATGTCAGCGTCGAATATTGCCAGGTAGGCATCAGTTGCCGGGCTATTTTGTCTTGGAATTCATTGAGGATTGAAGTGATCATCCCGGTTACGGACGGCGCATACGTATAGGAATAGACTCTTTGGTCATTGAACGTGTTGCCCTGGTATACACGACGCGCGACTTCCGTATCCTTGCTTCGTTTTCCCGTAAGCGTTCCGCTTGTGAGGATTGTGCCGCTCTCGATATCTTTCACCAAATAGGTGAAGGACAGGGTCACTTCCTGAGAAATGAAGTATTTGCGTCCGGTAACGTACTTGCGCGAAGAGTTCGTTTTCGGGTCCGTCTTGTATTCGACAATATCTTCGGAATACGGATGCTCATCAAGATCAAGATAGCTGATGGAACTCCTCACGATCGCTTTGACTCCTTTCTGCTTGAGGAGTTGCACCCCGTCGGCACCGATTCCAAGATAGTTGTCCGTCTCGCTGGGTGGGAAAACGGTGAAGAAACCTGAACTCTGCAAAGTTTTGGTGAAAGCGTCTGTGGCGATTTCCGCGGCTCGCCTGGCGCTGTCACGTTCATAGCCTGTGGAAAAACGATACCCGAAATCATCAAAACTGATGTTCCACGTGGGATAAAAACCAAGAGTAGCCGTATTCAAGGTTGTGGATGCAACAGCAATGTTTCGATAACTGCCCATATTCACTGCCGCAGGAACGAGATGCCTCACCGTGACGGTGCTTTGGCATGATGCAAGGAACACAACCGCTCCAAGTAAAAAACCAACGATACAGTTTCTTGTTTTCATATAATCAACTTCCTTTTAAGCGAGTGAGGACAGCATATCATCATCTTAAAACCGTTGACAAGCCATACCCATTTCCCTATGGTGAGAATCGGAGGGGAAGGGATGGAGAAAGTGCGAAAAGGCAATATTGATGATGACTTCAATCCAGAGGAAAACCGTTACTTCGAGACAATCGATGACGATGAGGATGAAAAGCAGGAAGAGCGTCTCAAGAAACTGGATGACCCCAAAAAAGATATCGAGGTTCAGGAAAACCTGGTACTTTCCGATGATACCGAAACGGAAGAGGAAGCCATCGAAGATGATGCAGGCGACGATGACACTGATGCGACCGAAGAAAAGATGTTCGAGCAATTGGAAAGCGACGACAACAGCTGACCACGGCTTATATATATAAGGAAAGAAGGAAACAGTTTTTTTTCAGAAAAGGTCTTGACGCGTTATTTGTTTCTTTATATAGTAACCAATCAGGAGATTGTTACTATGAAAAGAATCATTGTCCTTTTGGTCTGTTCCCTTCTGTTCACCCTTTCCGCCCAGCCACAGACGGAAACGTCTTCACGGAAAACCTATTCAATCGGGGTATCCAAAATGGTTTCCCATCCCGCCCTTGACGCCATCGAGAAAGGCATGCAGGATTACCTTGCAAAAACCGGCCTTCCCGTAACGTATGATTTCCAAAATTGTAATGGAGACATAGCCACGGCGGTCGCCATCGCCCAGAAATTCAAAAGCGATGACAGGGATATCGTCGTCGGCATCGCCACTCCCCCAGCCCAAGCCCTCGCCCAAGTGTTCAAGGACAGACCGGTTGTCTTCGGGGCCATCAGCGATCCGCTTGCCGCAGGCCTGGTGTCAAGCTATGACAAGAAGGATGACACAAACATTTGTGGCGTCTCGGACATGAACCCCATTGACCTGCAACTGGAAACCTTCTTCCAAGTCGCCCACATCAAGACGCTCGGTATGGTCTACACCTCCGGAGAAGCGAATGGTGTGGCGCAGATGGAAGTGGCGAGAAGCGTCTGCCAGAAAGATGGCATCGGCTTTGTCAGCGCCGCCGTCACCAACTCATCAGAAGTGAAGATGGCCGTGCAATCCATCATCGACCGCGTCGACGGCATGTATGTCGCGATTGACAACACGGTCGTTTCCGCGATCGCCAGCGTGGATGAAGTCTGCTACAAAGCAAAAAAACCGCTGTTCAACAGCGACACGACCAGCAGCGAGAACACCCATTTCTTCATGAGTTGGAGTTTCAATTACTACACGGTCGGTGTGGAGACCGGAAAGGTGATCGAGCAAGTCATCAACGGAAAGAAACCGAAGGATATCGGAGCTATCTTCTTCAATGATCCGTCCCAGTTTGATTTGATCTTCAACCTGGACAGCGCGAAGTACCTGGGCATCACCATCAGTGATGAGATGTTGGCGAAAGCCTCGTATCTGGTGAAGGATTCGGTGAAGGTTTCCCGCAAGTAGTGTATAATCCATGAATTATTATTCATTCTTTTGCATAAAGCTGATTTACAAATGCAAAGCTTTCCGCTATAGTTACGTTCAAGCATATTCTGGAGGGATTTCATGAAGAAATTAGTATCGCTTCTGCTCGTTGCCTTGATGTTGGCTCTGCCTCTGTGCGCACAGGGAAGCAGTGAAACCGCAGCCCCGGCTTCATCCGGAGTGAAGACCTACAAGATCGGAGTTTCAAAACTGCTCCCCCATCCGGCACTTGATGCCGCGGAGAAAGGCATGATGGATTATCTTGGCAAGACCGACCTGAAGGTGACTTTCGATTTGCAGAACGCCAACGGCGATATTTCCACGGCTGCTTCGATCGCCCAGAAATTCAAGAGCGACAAAGATGATATCGTGGTCGGCATCGCGACCCCAAGCGCGCAGGCTCTGGCAAATGTGTTCCCAGACATACCTGTCGTGTTCTCAGCTGTCACTGATCCGAAGAGCGCCGGACTGACCGCCGCGAATATCTGCGGCGTGTCCGATGCGAACCCTGTGGAAAGCCAGATTCAGCTCCTGTCCACCATCACCGGTTGCAAAACCGTCGGCAACATCTATGCTTCCGGCGAAGCCAACGGTGTCGTGCTTATGGAACAGGCAAAAGCCGCATGTGAGAAATTCGGTTTGAAATTCGTTGCGGTGGCCATCAGCAACACCAGCGAAGTGAAAATGGCAGCCCAATCCATCATCGATCGTGTCGATGCGATCTACATCGCAACGGACAACGCGGTCATTTCGGCCCTTCCGTCTGTGGATGATGTCTGCAACAAGGCGGGAAAACCGTTGTTCAGCGCAGATCCCAGTGGCGTCGACGGGTTGAATTTCCTGGTTGCTTGGGGCTTCAACTACTATAGCGTCGGCCTCGCCACCGGAAAAGCTGTAGAGAAAGCATTGAAAGGCACTTCCCCGAAGGATATCGGAACCGTCTATCTCACCGATCCGAAGGATTTCGAACTCTGGTTTAATCTTGATACTGCGAAGAAGCTTGGGTATACTATCGACCAAAAGTATCTTGATATGGCGGCTGTCTTGATCAAGGATGGCAAAAAGATCACCAAGTAATCGGTGTACAACTGGTTTCAACCAACGCCGTCGGCTTTTTGCCGACGGTTTTTTCTGCAAGGGGTTTTTGATGATTGAGGGTATTTTCGTTGATGGATTGATTTTTTCCATCATGGTGTTGGGGATTTTGATCTCCTTCCGTATCATGGACATGGCCGACCTCACCTGTGATGGTTCGGTAGCGACAGGAGCGGCGGCGGCAGCCATCTGTATAACCCATGGCTTGCCGATATTCATCTCATTGCTGGTGGCCTTCGGCTGTGGCGTGCTCTGTGGCATGATCACCGCAGGTATCCACAACAAATTGCACATCCCGGGTCTCTTGGCTTCTATTCTCACCATGACCATGCTCTATTCCATCAACCTGAGGATTCTGGGCAACAAGGCAAACCTGCCTTTGTTGCGCGTGGAAACCCTCTACACCCAGATGCCCAAGATGTTCTCGTTCCTCCCTTCCGAATATGCGAGTCTGTTGGGAACGTTGCTTGTCGTCGGCCTGATCAAAGGTTTGTTCGATCTTTTCTTCCGCTGTGATTTGGGGATTTCCATCGGTGCGATGGGTTCCAATGAACAGATGGTCATCAGTCAGGGCATGAATCCGGAAAACCTCAAATTGTTGGGTCTGGGTATTTCCAACGGCTTGATCGCACTTTCCGGCGGACTTCTCGCCCAATACCAAGGTTTTGCCGACGCCAACCTCGGGCAAGGCATGGTGGTCCAAGGCTTGGCCGGCATCATGCTGGGGGAATTCCTGTTCTCCAGCAACAAGATCCATTTGATCACCCTGCGGGCGATTTTCGGCGCGATCATGTATAAGGCCTTGATGTTCTTCGGCCGGAAATACGGATATCTGATCCACATCACTCCGAACGATTTCAAATTGCTGACCGGTATCCTGGTCATCATCAGCTTGTTTGTCGCGGAAACGCGCAACAAAGCTTCCAACAAAGGCGCCCGGAAAAAAGCCCTTGCGCGTACAAAAGAACGTCGCAACCAACTGAACATGGAGGCCAAGTGATGCTCGAGTTATCCCACGTCACCAAAGTATTCTACCCCGGCACCGTCAACGAAAAGCTGGCCATAGAGGATCTCAGCCTGAATGTACAGGATGGGGACGTCATCTGTGTCATCGGTTCGAACGGTAGTGGCAAGAGCACGTTGTTCAACTTGATCTCCGGAACATATCCGGTCACCAGCGGGACCATCAAACTGAATGGACATGACATCACCAGAATGCCCGAATACAAACGGGCGTTCACCATCGGCCGGATATTCCAGGATCCGACGAAAGGGACGGCGGCAAGCATGTCGATTGAAGACAACATGATCACAGCTTCGAGCAAAGGCTCGAAAGGCCTGCGCATCAGTCTGAATAATGAAAAAAGGGCCCAGTTCCGCAAACTCTTGGAGCCAATCGGACTTCAGGACAGGCTGAAGGACAACGTGGGACTCCTTTCCGGCGGGCAGCGGCAAGCGTTGACGCTGCTGATGACCGTCATGAGCAAGCCGCAGATGGTGCTTCTGGACGAACACACCGCGGCCCTCGATCCCCGCAACGCCCAAACCGTCATGGATCTGACCACCGATTACATCGGGCAGTATCATCTCACGGCGATGATGGTGACGCACAACATGCAGTTCGCCATCGATTACGGAAACAGGTTGATCATGATGGATGAAGGCCAGATCGTGTTGGATCTCTCAGGTGTCGCAAAGCAACAGATGACGGTCGAAGGATTGGTCAAGCTTTTCAAAAACATCAAGAACAAGGAATATAACAACGACGAAGGATTGCTCACCACCGATTGAAGCGGAGATGTTCTCAAATGCCTATCTCCGGCGCTTGATCCTGCCGCTCGTGGCCGAATCGTTGCTTGCCGTAACCATCGGGATGGCCGATACCGTTATGGTAGCCGTCAATGGGGAAATGGCAGTCTCAGGCATCAGCTTGGTGGATGCGTTTTCCCAATTGATGATAGCCATGTTCTCCGCCTTCGCCACCGGAGGAGCAGTCGTATCCAGCCAATACTTGGGCAACCAAGATCGTCCCAGTGCCTGTGAGGCAGGACGCCAATTATACATGCTCTCCCTCGTCGTCGGGCTTGGCATTGTCATCCTGTTCCTCCCCATCCGGCGCTCTTTTCTGGGATTGTTATTCGGTCATATCGAGCAAGGGGTCATGGACAGCGGAGTGACGTATTTCTTCTGGATCCTTTTGAGTTTCCCGTTTCTGGCGATTTATAACAGTTGCGCTGCCCTCTTCCGTTCCATGGGCAACAGCAAGTTGTCCCTCAAGGTCAGCCTGTTGATGAACCTGATCAACATCGGAGGCAACGCGCTGCTCATCTATGGTGCGCATTTGGGTGTGGCTGGAGCCGGCATCGCGACCCTTGCGAGCCGTATGGCAGCAGCCGTGGCGATGACTTGCCTGTTGAGGTCGTCCCAAAACGCCATTCATCTGGACGGGATGTTCCCGTTCCACTGGAAAAAACCGATGATCGCCAAGATCCTTCAGATCGGCATTCCCAGTGGCGTGGAGAGCTCCGTATTCCAAGTGGGAAAACTCTTGGTGCAGAATTTCATCGCAGGACTGGGAACGGCAAGTCTTGCGGCAAACGCCATTTGCAATTCCATCGCCAGTTTCGCGAACATTCCCGGCAACGCCATGGGGCTGGCTTCCATCACGGTTGTCGGGCAATGTATCGGTGCGGGGAAACCCGACCAAGCCTCGCTGTACGCAAAACGGCTGTTATGGAAAACCTATCTGTTCATGGGGATCACGTCTTTGTCCATATACGTGTTTTCCCCCGCGATCGCCCATTGGTTCGGGCTTAGTGAGGAAGCCGAAACCATTGCGGTGAGCGTACTCAGGCAGTGCATGCTGTTCTCCGCTTTGGTCTGGCCTGTCTCTTTCGAACTTCCCAACAGTCTCAGGGCAGCTGGGGATGCGAAATACACCATGATCGTCTCGATGTGCAGCATGTGGGGCTTTCGTGTGCTGTTTTCCTATGTTCTCACCACATGGGCCCATCTAGGTCTGAACGGCATCTGGATGGGCATGTATGTTGATTGGATATGCAGGGCGTTTTTTTTCGTCACCCGTTTCAGAAACGGGAAATGGAAGACAAAACGGTTGATTTGATTCCTTCTCTTGTGGTTTTACCGAGAAACAACTACACTGGCGTCAGGAATGGAGTGAAATGCATTTCTTTGGGATAACAATCGAACAGACGGCTGTTCTGTTTGGATTCATGCTGATCGGGTATTTGCTGAGGAAAACCGGCGTGTTCGAGGCCAAAGCAAGCATCACCTTGTCAAAGCTGGAGAACTATGTCTTGATTCCGGCTCTGATCCTCAACACTTTCTGCACCAGGTTTACGCTTGATGCGATCGAGAATGAGTTTTCCTTGGTGGTCAACGGTTTGTTCCTTACCATCATCACCATCCTTTTCTCTTATCTGCTCACCCCATTGCTCGGCTACAAAGGCTACAGCAAGGATGTGTGCAGATACGGTCTTGCGGTGCCTGATACCGGGTTCATGGGAACAGCGGTCATCTTGGGTGTCTTCGGTGCGGATTTTTATTTCACGTTCATGCTGTTCCAGCTGACGTTGATCATCACAACTTATTCGTGGGGCTTCAAACAGATCATACCCGTTCAGGGAGGTGACAAGTCTGGATTCATCAAGCGTTTCTTCAACCCCACGATGATAGCCTTGATAGCCGGCATTCTGGCAGGCGCCTCAGGGTTGCGCTTTCCACGGTTCGTCAACACGCTTCTGACCAACACTGCCGGTTGCATGTCACCCATCGCCATGATCCTCACCGGTGTGGTCATTGCGGAGTATGATCTGAAGATGCTCCTTTCCAATTGGAAAGTATACATCATGACGTTCATGCGCTTACTGGTCATTCCCTGTTTGTTCGGCCTCGCGGCGGTCCTGCTGAAGCTCGACGAATCGATGATAGCCCGTTGGTTATGCGTCCTTGCGATGCCCATGGGTTTGAATCCTGTCGTCGTCGCTTCCGCCTATGGGCAGGATGTATCCCAAGGAGCCAGCATGGCCTTGATCTCCCATGTCCTGGCCGTCATCACCATACCCGTCATTTTCGAGTTGTTCCTGTAACCATTTCCGTGAAACCCAATCCGCCTCTCTCCTTCAAGAAAACGAAGCAGGCCCTGACAGGGTCATATCCATCTTCGGGTATGCAGGCGTATCCTGTTCATGTCAGTATGTGAACAATTTTGCAGCCGAAGCATCATCAAGGAACAGATTCCAATCCGGATGAGTCTTCAGCAAGGTTGCCGGAACGTCGGGGTTTACCGGCTGAGTAAACGTGCGGTAAATCGCATCCGCCTTCACCGCATGAGGAGCAACGGTAACCATATGGGCGCAAGACAGTATTTGCTGAGGAAGCATGGATACGGCTTGCTTGGGGACATCCTCAAGACTCTTGAACCACCCTTCCCCGACCTGCTGCATGCGGCATTTCCTATCCAAAGTGACGACTCTATACGCTTCGGTCGCATTGAAATCAGCAGGCGGATCATTAAAGGCAATATGTCCGTTCTCCCCTATCCCGATCACACCGACATCAATCGAGTCAGACCTCAATGCTTCCGTCAGTTTCGTGATATTGGCTCCGATATCTCCTTCCCCATCGACAAAATATGCAGCCTTGAGGTTCACTTTTGAAGTGAACCTTTCTTTCAAGTATTTTCTGAATGAAGCAGCATGAGTCTCCGGTAATCCAACATATTCGTCAAGATGAAACATTTCCACCTTTGACCAATCGACATCTTCCTGGACCAAGAAACCAAACATCTCAAATTGGCTTGCTCCGGTGGAAAGGACAATCCTTGCATGACCTTTGGCGGCTAACGCGGCATTGATATAGTGAGCGATCAACCGGGAAGCTTTTCGCCCCATTTCGTGTGGCGTCGCGGAAATACTTATGGTTATGTTCATCACGTCCCCTTATTTGACTTTTTTCCCTTGAAGGAATACGGCTTTGATGTTCACATCTTCATCAAAAATGACCAGATTCGCACGTTTCCCCCTCGTTATGCTTCCCACTTTGTCAGAAAAGCCATTCACCCGAGCAGGCGTCAGGCACATCATCCGTATCGTGTCCACAAGGTCGATTCCCGCAATCTTCGTCGCAGTCCTGACCAATCGGTCCGTCGTCGCTATGGAACCGGCAAAACAGCTCTTGTTCTCCACAAAAGCGACTCCGTCCTCTATCCAAACACCTTGTTTGTGTTCCGGATCAAAGTATGCATGTGTTCCTTCCGGCACGTTCATTCCGCCCCATCTTGTGGAATCGGTGATCATGGAAATGTGATCAGGTCCTTTGATCTTGTAGATCAATTGCAGGAATTCAGCGGGAAGGTGTTTGCCATCGGTTATCATCTCAACATCCATGTCGTCAAGCAACCATGCGGCCTCAACAATCCCACCTTCACGATAAGCTCCATTCCGATGGTATGAAGAACAGGCGGAATACAGATGCGTCACTTGTTTGTACCCGTTGTCAAAAGCTTCAAACACCTGGGCCAAAGTGGCGTTCGAGTGGCCGATTGAAGCGACAATACCCTTGCGTTCGCAGAAACGGCCGAACTCCATTCCTCCCGTTCTTTCCGGTGCCGCAGTCCATTTTTTGATGTATGGAGCCAATTCCATGTACTGTTCGATCTCTTTCCAATCAGGATCGCGGTATGTCGTGGTATCCTGAGCCCCCAAGGTCGCGCCGGAACTATAGGGACCTTCCATGTGGATTCCTTCGAAATCAGGGATATCCTCCATGGAATCAAACTTGTCCAAGAGAGCATTGAACGCTTTGAAGCATTTCAGGTATTGCTGGTGGGGAAGGCTTGTCAGCGTAGGGAGAATCGATGTGGTCCCTCCTTCAAGTTCCCTTCTCATGACGCCGAGTATTGAATCGGTGTTCCCGTCTGAGAAGTCATATCCGTTCGCGCCATGGATGTGGGTGTCCACAAATCCGGGTGACAAATAGTCACCGCCTCCGTCGTAGACCTCATCAAAGGGAGCTTTCGGATATGGACCGTCGCCGAAATCTTCGATTTTTCCATCCTGTGCGACCAGCCATGCTTCGTCCAGAATGCTGTCTTGAAGAATAATGTTGACATTTTTTATGAGTGTTTTCATGTTTCCATCCTTTTTCATCCTTTGATCGCTCCGCTTGCCATTCCTTCAACCAGTTTGTTTTGGAACACCGCAAAAACGATGATCGGCGGAATCAGAGACATCGTAATCGCCGCGGCAAGAACGCCGTAATTCCAATCTTCGCTCTTTAAAAGCGTGAGCGCCACAGAAATCGGCATGATCGAATCTTTTGTCGCCAACGACTTGGAAATCGTATATTCCCCCCAAACGCTGTAGAAGCCGGAGACGAGGACGATGATCGTGGCGTTCTGAGCCAATGGCATCATGATGTGCCACCAAGTCTGCAATACACTGCACCCATCCATCTCCGCCGAATCTTCAAACTCTTTTGGTTGGTCGATGAATGTACCGCGCATGATGAATATGGAGAAAGGCAAGATGCAGAGAAGGTTGGGAAGGATAAGCCCTATGTAAGTATTGATCAATCCAAGATCGTACTCCATCATATAAATCGGAATCAGGATCGCAGCCAGAGGAAACGCAAGCACAAACAAAATCAGCGCCATCAGTGTCTTGCTACCCCTGAATGGGATTTTTGCAAAAGCGTAACCTGTCATGGATGAGAGCGCCATAGTGATCAACACAGAGAAGACGGTAATGATTATGGTGTTGCCGTAGTAACGCAAATATTTCGTCCCCCGTGCGAACACATAATCGTAATTGACGATTGACCATTTGTGAGGAAAGAACGTGACGTCCCTGATGATCTCGCTGGAGTCCTTGAATGAGGTGAAGATGCAAAAGATTATCGGGAAAAGGAAAAGCAATGATACAACCAGAAGTACGATGGAGACAAACAGTGAAGTGGAAAGCTTTTGTTTTCTTGCCATATCAGTCTTCTCCTTTGCTGAGTCTCATGTTTAACGAGGAAAACACCAGCACAAGCGCGGTTAGGAAAAAGGCGATCGCTGACGCATACCCCATCTCAAAGTTCAGAAAAGCCTGGTTATAGATGTACTGATACAACACCAATGTGCTGTTTGCAGGACCTCCTTTCGTCAGGACGTTCGGGGTCACGAAGAGTTTCAGGCACTGAAGGACAGCCCATATCCCCACTACCGCAAGCGTTTCCCTGAGATTCGGAATAATGATGTAGACCAGTTTCTTCCAGCCGATCGCTCCATCAATCTCTGCCGCTTCGAACAAATCCTGCGGTATGTTTTGCAAGCCAGAGAGAAACAGGATCGTGCAAAAACCGACCTTTCCCCATATGCTTACGATGATGACCCACCATTTTGCGGTCTTCGCATCCGTCAACCAATTGTGGGCATATTGTGACAAATGAAGACTCACCAACGCTTTGTTGATAATACCGAAATTATCCGACAACATGAATGAGAACAAGATGCAGATCAAGGAAGCGGGAACGACTATCGGCATGAAGATTGATGTCCTGAAAAACCAACTATGGGTCTTTTTATAGAAAAGCAAAAGAGCCAATGCCAGCGCGATCACAACAAGCAAAACAAACATGATCACCGTGAATTGCATCGTATTGCCCAATGCAGTGAGAAAGAGTTTGTCTTTAAACATGTCGGTGTAGTTCTTAAATCCGATAAAAGTCAATTTGAGATCAAAAGCGAAATTGTACTTGCACAGGCTCAAAACCGTAGTATAGCAAATTGGGTAGACAACAAAGACAAAGAGCACAAGACATGTGGGAAGCACAAAGAGCCTTCCCCAGCGTTCTTTCATCCTTTTCCGTGTGCTAATCGTGTTACGCATGTTTTCTTCCTTGAAATGGCCGGGCTCTCAGCCTTTGCGAACTGCAAGCCCGGCGGACAATCATCATTTCTTAATGGATTTCGAAAGGGCCAGCATCTTGTTGACGATGTCCTGCGCCGAAGTCTTGGGATCGACAAGACCTGCCTGGAATATGGCGTCAAGGCCATCGATCCACTTCTGGGTTTCCTCATAGCGGACAACTGGCTGAGCCTTGCTCATGGAGACGGAAATGTTCTTCCAAAGCGGTGTGGTCGCAAGCGCCTCATCAAAGTACTTCGCGATGACGGACATCTTTCCATACTTCAGGAACGCATTCGTCTGGCTGTATTCACCATAAACGCCTTCTTTGATGAACTGGCAGACAAGATCTCCATTCTTTGATGCTTTCGGGCAAACCATCTGGCAACCGAAACAGGGCGTGGCTCCATCTTTTCCCGGAATCGGCATAAGCGAAAGATTCTCGACGCCCAAGGTCGGGATTGCCTCCATCCAGCGTCCAGCCGCTTCATAGCACATGGCGATCTTGCCGGCTTTGTATCCGTTTCTGCCACCGGCATTGTCAACAAATGTAGACTGGGAGAAGTATCCGTTTTGGATTCCCTTCTGCCACAGCTCGATCATGTGAAGCATTTGGGGGTTGTTCACATCATAGGTCAGTCCATCAGAAGTGGTCAGCTTGCCGAATTCCGCAAGCACAGCTCCTGCGATACAAGTCGGCAGGTTGTTGCCGAATTGTACGGAAGCACCTACTTGGGTCACCGTGCCATTAGCATCTTTCTTCGTAAGTTTCTTGGCGAAATCATAGAAGTCATCCCAAGTCTTGATCGGAAGAGGCTCACCTTTCGCATCAACCAATCCCGCTTCTTTGAACAGGGCTTTGTTGACCGAAACCGCATACACCTCATAGATGGCGGGGAGGCATTTCTGTGCGCCGTTGGTCAATGAAGTTCCGGTTTCAAGGGTTCCTTCCTTGAAATTCGTCTTTGGATAATCGGCAAAGAAATGGAGGTCTTTGTCAAAATCATTGATCAAATCTTTCGCGGCGTATTCCGCAGCAAACACACCTCCATCAAGGAACACAAGGTCGACATTGGTATTTCCTTTGGACCAATCAAGAATATAGTTCCCAAGAACCGTCTGGTCGGCGATTGTGGTGATCTCCACCTGTACATTGGGATGCGCGGCCTCAAAAGCCTTGGCTGCCTGTTCCAAGAAAATCTTGTTGATTTCCCATGATTCGGCAGCGATCCGGAGAGTCCTCTTTCCTCCAGCATTTTCCGGGGTGCTGTCTTTTACGCCGTTTGCGAAAACAGAACTGAAAGACAACAACAAAACCAAAAGCACCACGAACACTTTTTTCATCTTTTGTATCCTCCTTAAAGATGAATCTTTCCAAACACCCATTGCACCCTCGACAAACGAATCCGGGAAACAACGGGAAACTGCCAATTCATTGAAGCATCCGCCATCAGGCAAACATTCCGGAACCCGCGGGGCAAAAGATTCATTTCAACCGGCCAGATTTCGTCGCACTGATGTAACTTTGCGCGATAAAAGTATAAATCCCTTGCAAACCATAGGAGCCGAATCTTTCAATTGCAGATTTTTTCTGCTTCCTCCCTACTTCGATGGAATCCTCCAAACGTTTGCATGCGAGTTCCACATCGCCTGATGCGATGGCTTCGACGATGGAATAATACACTTTGGGTGTGTTGAAGTTTGGGTTAGCCAAAGAAAAGACATTCAGCATCTTCATCTGCAAATGCAAGTTCTCATATGAGGCTTTCAGCCGGTCATTCTTCGCAAGGGAATTGAGGTAATGATGAAAATCCATGTCATACTCCAACCCTGCCAACGATTCCCCGCTTGTGTTGCATCTGTCCTCCGCGGCCACAAACTGACGAAGTTTGGCTATTTCATCCGGCTTTATCCCTTTCTTCATGGACACCCGCAGAATCGCCACTTCCAAACAGGCCCGTGCATCATACAAGTCATCAATACTCTTCAGGGTGATTTCCGGTACTTTATAACTGCGCTCGGTATATACGATGAGCCCATTGTTTTCCAACATCATCATTGCTTGCCTGATAGGCGTTCTGCTTATACCCAAGAGACTGCTCAACGCATAGTCGGATACGGACATCCCAGGAGAAATCTGGTATTTGAAAATCATGTCGGATATGCATTGGTATGCTTTGTCAACTTGTGAACGACCCATACCCTTTTCGCTGTGTGTATACATTATTTCTGCCGACATATAGTCATTATACCATGATAGAAAAATGAGTCAAATTTTTAATTTCATTATTTTTTATTATTTATATTGTAATGAATAAAATACTTTTTTATGTGGTTTGTATACACTGAAGCAGGTGAAAAACCATAGTCTTTGTATACAATGTTGTATACAGTAAGAAAATACTGTATAGTCAACCAATAATCTATCCATATGTAGATTTTAAAGGTCAAACCAGATTTGAGAAACGCTGGAATATCTGTTTTTGCATCTCATCAACGGTTTTCGATGGTCTTGTGAGTAAACAAAACATTCCGCTTGGAAGCGAATCCAAGCCGGCGGCACGCATACGGTAGTTTTTCTGACAACCGTCTGTTCAGGTATCAACCCTTCATCCATCCGCAGCTTGGTGATGACCAAGCCCGGAATTTACGTCAGAGAAATGTGTTGCCCCCACCTCAAGCGAAGGACAAAGAAAGAAACGCATTATCCCCAGCAAGCCGCACAGGGTGAAAACGTGCGGGAATTCAGACCTTTTTCGCCCAGAGTTTCTCCAAAGAATAGAACTCCCTGAGTTCGGCACTCATCAGATGAATGACGATGTCTCCGCAATCGATCAAGGTCCAGCCATCACCGGCAGGGCTCTTGTGGCGGTTGTTCACCTTCAGGGACAATTTGGTGATCTCGCCCCACAACTCATGGACGACGCCGTTGAGGTGTCCTGCGCTGTTCACTGTTCCGATAATAAAACAATCGGCCCAACTGCATTCGGGGTTCACATCGAGGATGCACACATCCTGGCATTTGCTGTCCGTCAGGAACTGGGCGATTTCCTTCGCTTTGTCCTCCGTCTGTTTCGGCATCATATCATGCTCTCCTTCCGCCTTCTTCCAAGGCTCCGTCAAGCCATACTCTGAAATATGGCTCACTTTTCGTCCAATCCAGCGTTCCTCCTTCGAGGAAACGAGCCAAATCATAATGGCGCCACACGTTTTTGTCCACCATCCGCTTCCAAAGGCCATCCATTCCGGTCAAACGTTCCCAAGTGGCCGGGAAACCACTCTTTCCCAGAGAAACGGCAAGCTTTTTCATAGCAGCATACCCATCAGCGGCACCCATCTCATTCCCTATGGTTCCCACAAGCGTGCGGAGTTGCTGCAGATTTCCGCCCGGCACCACCACTCTGCTTCCGATGGGGAGCGCGAACAAGGACGGAAGCGCTTCCTGCTCAGCCACTCCTTTGAAAGCGGCATATCCTTTCACCACAGAAGAAGGGACATCCACGATGAGCAAGGTCTTTCCCTCGGTGACGAACACCATCGCATCATCATCAGAGAACAGGTAATCGGCCTTCGCGGGAGCCTCCCGGCATCCGGCAAGGACCGCCAGACAAAGGATGGGAAGCACCAACTTCTTCAAATCCGCCTCCCTTCCTTGAGGTATCGTTCCAACGCATCGGTCACCGCCGCGTTGTGTCGTCCTTTCCTGGCGAAATACGCATCCTGCATCAGCAGGATTCCCAGACAAACGCCTTCAAGGGTATCGGCCTTCAGCAAACCTTTTCGTTCATCATCCGTGAGATGGGTGCGTTTCGGTTCCAGATAATCACTGATGAAGACGATCAAACCAAGACGTCCCATCGACACCGAACCAAGGGTATGCCAGCGAATCGCAACGCACATCTGCTCAGGATACCCCTTCTCGCGAAGCAATCCGGCGGCCACAGGGCCATGCAGCAAACAGGGAAAAGCACGTTCCTCCGCTTCCAACATCACCTTATGGGAAACGCAAAAAGCTTGCAGCTTTTCATCAGGCCATTCGCGGCAGATATCATGCAACAGCCCGGTTGCGGTCAGAAGCGTGTCGTCAAACCCCTCATGGTACCGTTCATTGAGCATGATATTCGTCTGCGCGACACTGATGCTGTGGGAAGAACGGTGTTCGCTCTCTGTCCTGAGGATTTCAGAGGTGAGTGCGGTACAATCCATGCCCGTCAACATAATCGGCCACCTCCTTCACCATCAGGGAACGGACATCCGGGCTTATCGGTTCACCCGGACCCAGAGCCGCTATCCGCTCGCGTATCTCCGTCGAACTGTCTGGGAAAACCGCGCCATCTACAAACGTGATGTCCACAGAAGGATCATCAAAAACGGGTTTTTCCGGTTCCCTGCGGATCACGACAAACGTAACGAGGTTTTTCAACGTGTCAAACGCATGCCATTTCTTCAGGTCTCCGAGCAAATCGTCCCCCATGACGATCCCCAACCTTCCGTCTATCGGATATCTTTGCGACAGGTCCATCGCCGTGTCCGACGTAAACGACACACCGCCACGAACGAGTTCACAATCATCCACCAGCAATTCGCAACCTTCATCGTGTGGATACAAACCCGCATAAGCCTCACAGGACAACTGAAGCATCCGGAACCGGTCGGCTCCCGCAGCCGGCACATGGTCACGTTTGAAATTGTTCATGGCGACAGGCACTAGGATGAATCTGCGGTAACGGGTATGCGTCACTACCATATGAATCAGATGGAGATGCCCCAGATGCACAGGATCGAAGCTTCCCCCAACCATGGCGGTACGTCTGGCATCCACCCTATGGCTCCTCCCGATACTCCGCATCCGCGTCCACCCGAGTGGTGAACGAAGAGGCGTCATCTGGCTTCTTGCCGGCTTCGGCGACCAAACGCAGGAAGGCTTTCTCCACATCGGTGACGCCTTCTTCCAGGAACACGCAGATGCCCAGGACGACTTTGTCCGCATATTTCCGCTTCAGTTCCTCAAGATGTTCCGGTGCGCCGTCCTCATCGAGATGTGTGCCGATGATCACCTGGGGTTTGTCTAAAAGCGACGGTTCAAACGCATACAATTCCTTGCAGAGCGCGTCATACGCGTTCAGATACCGTTCATCGGAAAGATCGATCAGGAAGGCAAGCCCCTGGGTACGGGTGATGTGTTTGAGGAATTTGATCCCCATTCCCGCCCCTTCGCTCGCTCCGTCGATCAACCCGGGAATGTCTGCTATGACCACATCACGATCGTCGTACCGCATCATGCCCAGTTGCGGAATCTTAGTGGTGAACGGATATCCGGCCACCTTCGCCTGCGCGTTGGTCAAAGCGTTGAGCAATGAACTCTTACCCGCATTGGGATAGCCGACAAGGCCGATGTCAGCGATGATTTGCAGTTCCACTCCGATACGCATCGCCACCCCTTCCTGGCCCGGTTGGGCGAAACGGGGAGTTTGACGAGTCGGAGAACGGAAATGCCAGTTGCCGAGACCGCCTTTTCCGCCTTTGAGCAGCACAAAACGATCCATGCCGGTGAGATCCTGAATGACCTCTCCGGTTTCGGCGTTCTTCAATACGGTGCCGGGCGGAACCTCAATCTCCACGTTCTTGCCGTCACGTCCGAAACAACGGGCTCCCCCGCCATTTTGTCCGTTCTCCGCTTTGAACGTGCGGACCATTTTCAATCTGCCCAGCGTCCGGAGGTTTTCCTTGACGACGAAGACCACATCACCGCCACGGCCTCCGTCACCTCCATCCGGTCCCCCTTTGGGGACAAATTTTTCCCTCCGGAATGAAACGCAACCGTTGCCTCCGTTTCCGGAGGCAACGTCAATATAAGTCTCGTCAGCGAATCCAACCATATGCCCTTGGGAGGATCCTTATTTCGCCTGTTCGGCGGGAGCCTGTTCTTCGGTTACCGGCACGATGCTGATGAACTTGCGGTTTTTCCGCTCATGGAACAGCACGGTCCCGGGAATCTTGGCATAAATCGTGAAATCAGTACCCATTCCAGCATTTTCGCCAGGATGGAACTTCGTGCCGTGCTGGCGGACGATAATCTCGCCGGCTTTGACCACTTGACCACCAAACCGTTTCACGCCGAGACGCTGTGAATTCGAATCACGACCATTTCTGGAGCTTCCGCCACCTTTCTTATGCGCCATAATTCCGTCTCCTTATGCGATCACGTGATCAATCTTGATCAGTGAGTATTGCTCGCGGTGCCCCTGGGTCCTGCGATATCCCTTACGGCGTTCATACTTGAACACACGTACCTTCTCACCAAGCTTGTCGCCTACATATGAAGCCTGCACTTTCGCGCCTTCAACATACGGGGTTCCGAACTTGGCATTGTTCTCGTCGACAATGGCGAGCACAGAAGCATACTCAAGCTGGTCACCGGCTTTCTTCAGGTTGATATGGTCGACCTGGAGGGTTTCGCCTTCGATGGCTTTGTACTGCTTTCCGAGAATCTCTACAAGTGCGTACATGTCACTATCCTTCAATCAAAGAGTATCTGCATCTTGTCCTCTTCCTGTTCTTTTTTCAAGAGGTTTTCCCGGACAATTCACGTTCCATCAAGAAAAAACGACTTGAATACCTACCGAACGTTCGGTAGTATTATGCTATGCATACCACACAGACACGCACCCAATTGGCCCTCATGCTGCTCCGTCTCTCCTCAGAACGGGGGCTCGCTTCCGTCTCGCTTTCCGACATCGCGGACGCCATGAAGCTGAAAAAAGCGTCCATTTACAGCCATTTCGCCAGCAAAGAGGAATTGGTTGGGGAGATGTACCGCCTGATGGACACTTTTCATGGAGGCGATTCCATCAGCCTCGAGGGAGAAGCGGAAGAAGTGTTGGAACGCGTGGTCCGCCACTGGGTGACCGTCTACACCACGGAGCCGATGGACCAGGTGTACCGGGTGGTTTTCCAGTTGCAATACACCGATGAACGCGCTCGATTCAGGGCGAAAGCCATCAAGAACATGTTCAAGGCGCAAACCCAAGTGGTATTGGAAACCCTTTCAGACTCAGGCAGACTGGATATTCCTGATCTGGACCTCGCCACCACGCTGTTCTCCAGTGCGGTGGCTTCCTTCATCGATGAGGAGATAGCCGAAGGCAACGATGAGAACGACTGGGCCATCTCACGGATGGTCAGTCAGTTCTGCAAGGTATTTTCCGGCGTCACATCTTCTCAAGGAACGGGACGCCGATAAGGTCAAACGCGTCACGGAAAACCGTCACCACCATTTTGCACAGTGCGACGCGGGCGACAACCAAATCTTTGCTCTCCGCCTTCAGCACAGGATTATCGTGGTACCACGAACTGAACAGTTTCGACAAATCATACAGATAGGAGCAGATCAAGGAAGGATCAAAGGTCGCTCCCGCTTTTGTCACGACGGACGGGTATTTGGCAAGCACAGCCACCATCTCCCGCTCTTGGGTTTGGGAAAGCAGGCGACCATCGAACCCAACGCCTTGGTATGCAGCCTTTTCTTCGTCGAACTTCCTCAGGATGGAGGAAATCCGAGCCCCCATGTACTGGAGGTACGGTCCGGTGTTTCCGTTGAAACTGATGCTTTCCTTGGGATTGAAGACCATATCCCGTTCCGGGGTGACCTCAAGCAAGTAGTAGTTCAGAGCGCCCAACGCAATGGCCGCACTGGTGCCTTTCACATCTCCGACTTCCTCTTCACGCCCCTTCTCGGCGATCTCTTCTCCGGCAAGCGCGGAAAGCTGGCTGACCAAATCGTCGGCGTCGACGACCGTCCCTTCCCTGCTCTTCATTTTGCCCTCAGGCAGGTTGACCATGCCATAGGAAAGATGGTGGAGTTCTTTGGCCCACGGATAGCCGAGTTGCCCGAGCACATAGAACAACACCTTGAAATGGTACTGTTGCTCGCTCGCCACCACATAGATCAGGCTGTCGAACGGCCAATCCTCATGACGCGTGATGGCGGTGCCGATATCCTGCGTCATGTACAGGGACGTGCCGTCTTTTCGGAGCAGGACTTTCTTGTCCAATCCGATCGGAGCGAGGTCGACCCATACGGAGCCATCCTGCTCACGGTAGAACACGCCTTGTTCCACTCCTTTGAGCACTTCCGATTTTCCCAACTTGTACGTATTGGATTCATAGTAATAGGTATCGAAGCTGATCCCCATAGTCTTGTAACTCTCGCTCAACCCGTCCAGAGTCCAAGTATTCATCAAAGTCCACAGCCTGAGGACTTCGGGATCGCCTTTCTCCCATTGTTCGAGCATCGTCTGCGCCTGGGAGTCAGGAGTGCCGGGGGTTTTCCTCCAGTCCTCCTCGGATAGCGTTCCGCCGCCTTTCTGGTATTCGGCATACGCTTCTTTCTCCCACACGGCAAACCTGACATAATACTTGCCTACGAAATGGTCACCCTTCATGTCAGTCGACTGGGGCGTCTCGCCGCCGCCGAACTTCTGGTAGGCAAGCATCGATTTGCAGATATGCACTCCGCGGTTGTTGATCAAATTGACTTTCCGGACTTCGGCGCCGTTGGCCTTGAGGATCGCGCTCACGGAACTTCCGATGGAATCATTGCGCATGTGCCCCAGATGCAATGGTTTGTTGGTGTTCGGGCAACTGAACTCCACCATGATGCGTTTCCCCTTCAGGGAATCGTTGGCGCCATAGGTTCCTTGCCCCTGCAGGATGGTGCGATACAGATTGTCCGCCAAATTGGCCATGTTGAGCCGTACATTCAGATAGGGACCGGCGACAAGCAGTTCCCCGTCGGGACGTCCCGTCTTTGCTTCGATATCGGCCTTGAGCTTTCCGGCAAGCACCGGCGGCGCCATCCTGAACGCTTTCGCAAATGCAAACAAGGGGAACGCGATGTCCCCCAGCTCCGGTTTCGGCGGAGTCTGCACCACCACGGGAGGAAGCTCCCCCGAAACCCGATCCGCACGCGCCATATCCCGAAGCTCCGTTTCCAACAGAGCCTTCCATTCCTGTCTTACTTCATCAAGCATTGTGTTCGCACCTCATTCGTGATGATACTCATTCGAATTGGTCTGGGCAAGACGGATGGATATCTCCCCCGTGCCCAAGACGCTCATCCCGCCATCTCTCCCCTTGACCAACAATCTGGCGTCGTCATCAATACCGCAGACCGTACCTTCCCCTGTCTGTTTCCCTCCCTGATATACCGTCACCTCTTTCCCGATGATGAAACATCTCCTGCGGTATGCTTCCAGAAAAGCACGATCAGACAGACTAGCGGAATATTCCAGCAACCGATTGACGATGCCGGCTACCAACCTGTTTTGGTCGACACCGGAGGGAACCTGCGAAGGACCGCCATATAACGAACCTGCGACAAAACGCAATTCTGGAGGGAAATCCTGCTGCTGTGTGCAGAAATTGATGCCGATCCCCACCACCACGGCGGACAAAGCGCCGTTTTCCATGTCAAGGACACCTTCGGTCAGGATGCCCACCACTTTCTTTCCTTGATAATACAAGTCGTTAACCCATTTGATGCCACAGGAAAACCCAGTGGTTTCCTCGATGGCCTCTGAAGTGGCCACCGCCGCGGCGCTGGTGACCAGAAGCGCGTCATCCACCACCCAGTGCGGACGAAGCACCAAGGAAAAATAGATGCCTCCATGCGGACTGGAGAACGAGCGCCCCAGCCTTCCCCTGCCTCCGCTCTGTTTCCTGGCCACAACCAGTGTCCCATCAGGACATCCAGCGGCGGCCCGTTCTTTGGCCAACCTGTTGGTGCTCTCGGTTTCCTCAAACACTTCCACCTCCGAGGATGGAAGCAATTCCGACAGACGGATGGAAGACAATTGCCCGTCCGTTTCGCTGTACCGGTATCCCTTGTTGGTCTTGGCCATGATGGAGTAACCGTCATCACGCAGTTTTTCCACCGCTTTCCAGACGGCGGAACGGCTTATTCCCAGTTTTCGTGAAAGTTCTTCGCCGGAAACATATATTCCCGACCGGCCCTGCAGATACGCAAGGACTTGTTCTTGTGTGGACATGCTTTCATCATACTGTAGATTGTCAACCAATTCAATGTTTACATTCATCAAAGAAATCACGTACCGTATGTCCATGAAAACAAAGAAAACCCTTTTGGCAGCCTTGTTCTGCGCCTTGCTTATCGTCGGAGCGTATATACGCTTTCCTCTGCCCCCCGTGCCCATCACGTTGCAGACGATGTTTGTCATGCTTCTTGGGCTTGCCGTCCAGTGGGACATTTCGCTCGAAGCCACACTCCTGTATCTCTTCCTCGGAGCCATAGGACTGCCGGTCTTCACCTCCGGCGGAGGCTTGGGAGCCTTGCTCGGGCCTACCGGCGGTTTCCTGTTCGGCATGGCCGCAGCCGCTCCTGTGGCTTCACTGATCACCGCAGGAAAACGCGGAGACAAACTGCTTTGGCAGATCTTGGCCATTCTTGTCATGGAAGCCATCATCTACGGAGTCGGGGTTCCGGTACTCAAATTCAACAGGAACATGCAATGGGCCGCTGCGTTGAAGGCGGGTATGATTCCCTTCATCCCCGGTGATGTCCTCAAAGCCGTAGTCGCCGTCCTCCTCGCAAAAACCTTCAGGCACAGGATCACCGAATTCACGAAAGAGTGATGACACAGACGAGCCACAATGGATATACTGGTCCGCATGAGCGGATTTGAGAGCGATTCCTACGTAGACAAACTGCTTGCCACCTACAATCGGGCCAAGGGGCAAGCACAATACTACATGCTGAAGAGCATCCCCGAGATGCAACAGATGCGCATCCTCAGCCAAGACATCATGGAACTGATGTTTCCGGGAAGGAACGGAGCCTGTCCTGCGGATTGCACGTTGGACATGGTGGTTCGGAGCCAACTCGCCTCTGTCTGTTCCATCCTGTCGGAACAAGTATTCATCGCCTACAACTATGACAAACCGGAAGAAGAGGAAACCGCGCATCGTGCGAAAGCCATAGAGGATGTCAGGTTCCTCTGCGAACAACTGCCATCCATCCGCAGGATGCTGAAGATGGATGCGGCCGCTGGCTTTGAGGGAGACCCCGCAGCCGGATCCGTCAGGGAAGTCATCCTGAGTTATCCGTGCATGAAAGCCATCACCATTTACCGGGTCGCGCATCTTTTGTACCTCAGGAAAGTCCCTTTGATCCCACGGATGCTCACTGAACTCGCCCACTCCGAGACCGGCATCGACATCAATCCGGGCGCGAGTATCGGACAGTCGTTTTTCATTGACCATGGCACCGGAGTCGTCATCGGAGAGACGACCATCATCGGAAACCATGTGAAACTGTACCAAGGCGTCACCTTGGGGGCTTTGAGTTTCCCCAAGGATGCCTGCGGCATGCTGGTGCGCGGCACCAAACGCCATCCCACCATTGAGGATAACGTGACGATCTACTCACACGCCACAATCCTCGGAGACATCACCATCGGCAAAAATGCCGTCATCGGCGCCGGCGTGTGGATCAAGAATGATGTTCCGGCAGATACCATGGTGATGCTCGATCCCCCGAAAATCATCTACAGGGACCTTTCCAAACGGAAAAACGCGGGCATTGATCAACCCTCAAGCACCGTGCCGTCCTGACGGAAGATTCCACAGAGCAAATCACCTTTTTTGGCGAACAACGGCACGTTTTCGACACGGACCGGCAGATAGTTGCCCGTCGTGCCCCACCAAGCGCCGGCTTTGCGTTCCTCGAGGATGACCTCGGCGCATTTGCCATCCTGACGGGACATGTATGCGGCATGATGGCGTTCCGCCATCTCCCTGAGGATCGTGGCGCGTTCGTCACGCACCGACTCGGGAACTTTATCCTTGGCCGTATACAGCGGAGTGTCCGGACGCGGAGAAAAGGGGAAGACATGCATCATGGAGAAGTCATACGCTTCGAAGAAATCACAAGTCTCCCGAAATTCCGCTTCCCCTTCACCAGGAAGCCCGGTGATCACATCGGCTGCTATGAACGGGTCGTCCTTCATCCTTCTGAGACCTTCGATGATCGTCCCGATTCTGTCCATGTCATTATATCTGTTGACGCGCGTCAACACTTTGCGGCTCGCCGTTTGGATCGGCATATGAAAGTGCGGCTGCATGCGATAGTCTGCGAACGTATCCACCAAACGGTCATCCACGTGGTCAGGTTCCATCGAACTGAGTCGCAGGCGCATATCCGGTCCGAGAGCGGAAAGGAGTTTCTCCACCAACGCCCCTAGTCCATCCCCCAAGTGGTCATACATGGTCAGATTCACCCCGGTCAGCATGATCTCATGGAACCCTTTCTCCTCCAGACGGAGCGCACGTTCCACAATCGTTTCCGCATCCAGGTCAACAGCTTTACCGCGGGCAATGTGGACTCTGCAATAGGCGCAGGCATTGTCGCAGCCGTCCTGAATCTTCAGATATGCCCTGCTGTGGTAGGAAAAGGCATTTGCGTCGAAGGCGAAACGGTCGGTACTGCCGCCGTGGAAGCCATGCAAGACGGTGAGAAGCGGCTCCCCTTCATCCATGTGGGCGGCAAGATAGGACGGCAAATCCAAAAGGCTGGCCTTGCGGTCCAATGAAAACACGATGACCTTGTCTGAAAGCCCCGCCAGTTCGGCCTCATTGAGTTGTGCGTAACACCCTGTGACCAAAACCGGGGAGGTTTGGGCGAATTTGCGTATCATCCTGCGGCATTTCTGTTCCGCCTTGCTGGTGACGGTGCACGTGTTGACGATATACAAATCAGCCTCGGCTTCATCACTGACGACCGTAAAACCGGCCTTGCAGAAAGCGTCAGCCACCGCTTCGCTCTCCCCTTGGTTGAGTCTGCATCCCAATGTATATACGCAAACGTTCATTGTTCCTGGTCTTTCAGTTCCTGCATGACGACATCCAAAGCGCCTTTCAGCCCCATGCGCATCTGACGCGCATACGGATTGTACCGTTGCAAGTCATAGAAGAGTTGCACGGGATCATTGCAGGTCTGTTCCACGATGGACATCAACCGTTTGTAACCGGTCGTCGCCAAACGGGTATCCTTCAGTTTCAGTTCATCCAACGTCCGTCCGACAAAATGGGTGATGCCTTGGCTCCAGGCCGCTTCCCTGTCATGCTCGTCACAACTCATCCTGATGACATCAAGGCCCCAACTCTTGAACATCCGGACCCATTTGTTGACGATGATCACCGGACAGGAGAGCGGACAGACCACCATGGGCAGTCCTTTTATGCCGTCTTTTCCGGAATCAGGACCGAACATGGGGTGAGTCGCGATGGTGTACACGGCCTTGCTGAGCTTCTTGTCCATCACGTCGGCGGGATAGGTTTTGACGGAGCAGGTGTCCATCACCAAGGTACCCGGTTTGATGCGGTCCTTTACGCGTTCGATGACTTCGGAAAAACTGGAGATGGAAACACAGAAAAAAATGGCTTCGCAGTCCAGTACTTCCTCTTCACTGGCCATCACAACGCCTTCAATGGGAGGTTTCTCATGAAGGCTGAACCCATACACTTCCAATTTATGAAGGGCTAGTTGCCGAGCCCAGAAGGCTCCGAAACGTCCCAATCCATATACACCGACTCGCATGGATCCATTCTACAATAGAACCTGACTATTTATCAACGAACCAAATCGTGATACACTTGCCGGATGAATTGAATGCCATACCCTGAAAGGGGTTGTATGGAGGAGTAAAAAATGACTTTTGCGGAAAAAATGATCCAGAAAGCCGTCGCCGCACAGAAACGGCTGGTGTTGGCTGAGGGAACCGAACCGAGGACCTTGCAGGCTGCCCGGAAGATCAAAGACCAGAAAATCGCCAAAAACGTGATCTTGGTCGGAAATGTCGAAGAAGTGAAGGCCGCAGCCAAAAAGGTGAACGTCAATGTCGCCGATATGGATATCGTAGACCCGAAGAAGAGTCCGAACCTTGAGAAATACGCCAATGAGTATTACGAACTGCGCAAAGCCAAGGGCATGACCCCGGAACAGGCGCACGCCGACATCCAGGACATCCTTCGCTGGGGTGCCATGATGGTGCACCTTGGGGATGCTGACGCTCTGGTCAGCGGCGCTGAATCCACCACAGCGGATCTGCTTCGCGCCGCCTTCACCATCATCAAATGCAAACCGGGCATCAAGTATGCTTCTTCCTGCTTCGTCATGGTTACGGACAAGAAGGAATATGGCGTCAATGGTTCGTTCATCTTCGGCGACTGCGCCACCATTCCCAACCCAACCAGCGAGCAGTTGGCGGATATCGCCGAGGAATCGGCAGAATCCTGCCGCACCTTCCTGGAAGCTGAGCCGTGCATTTCGATGCTTTCCTATTCCACAAAAGGATCAGCCAAAGGGGATTTGATCGACAAAGTCACCGCAGCGGTAGCGATGCTCCATGAGAAGGATCCGAAACTCAATGTCGACGGAGAACTCCAGCTGGATGCCTCCATCGTTCCGAGTGTCGCTGCGAAGAAAGCCCCGGGCAGCAAGGTCGCCGGGCACGCCAACACCTTGATCTTCCCGGATCTCCAAGCGGGAAACATCGGTTACAAGCTGGTCCAGCGTCTTGCTGGCGCCGAAGCGTATGGTCCTGTGCTCCAGGGATTCGCGAAACCGTGTTCCGACCTGTCCCGCGGCTGCTCTGTGGATGATATCGTCATCACAAGCGCCATCACGCTCAGCCAAGCCGCAGCGAACTGAAGCATTTGGTCTGGAGAAAAGATTGCGTTCCGAAAGGGACGCAATTTTTTTCCTTCACGCATCGCCTTTTCCTTTCTGGCTTTGCTTCTTGGAAAACCATAGCCAGCAGACCGTTTTTGCGATAGGATGGACAGTCATGAAAGTGCATGAGGTCAACGTTCTGGACACAACCAAACCATTGGGGACGATCATCTGGGCGTTGGCATGGCCAGCTATCCTGGAACAGGTCCTTCAGGTATTGGTCAACTACGTCGACTCCGCCATGGTCGGCTCTTTGGGCGCATCCGCCACGGCGGCCATCTCCGTCAACTCATCCACCATCTGGTTGGTCAATGGTTTGATGAACTCGCTGGCCATCGGGTTTTCCGTCCTCATGGCACGGCATCTTGGCGCGAACAACAGAGGCATGGCCAAAAACGTCGTCCGACAGGCATTGCTCTGTGAAACGTTCTTCGGCTTGGCTGTCTCGCTTGTCATGATGGTTGTCAGCGGATTCCTGCCCACATGGCTCCATGCCGAAGAAACCCTCAAGCCACAAGCACAAGCCTATATGTTCTGGATCGCAGCCGGGTATCTCCCCACCATGCTGATGATCGGGCAAAGCGCGCTGCTCCGCCTTTCCGGAGACACCAAAACCCCGCTGTACCTCAACATGCTGAACAATTTGTGCAACATCGTGCTGAACCTGTTTTTCATTTTTCCCTCTTTCCGTTTTTTCGGCCTGCAGGCACCTGGTTTGGGACTTGGCGTCGGAGGCGCGGCGATGGCGACATCCATTGCCGCAACCATCACCGCCGTATTGCTGTTTTGCACGCTCAAGCAACCTGACCGTAACATCCATTTGGAAAAGGGACGTTGGAAGATAGACGCAGCGGTACAGAAAACGGCCATTGTGTTGGCCTTCCCTGTCGCTTTGGAACGTTCGACACTGAGTCTGGGACAGATCGCCCTCACGGCAATGATCACGCGTCTCGGCATCACGTCGCTGGCCGCCCATTACCTGGCCAACACCGCAGAGCAGATCACCTTCCTCCCTCCGTCAGGCTTCGCGACCGCCGCGACCACGCTGGTCGCCCAGTCTCTTGGTTCCGGGAATGAGAAACTCGCCGAAAAATACGCAAACACCTGTATTCTGTGGGGTTTCATCCTGATGACGGTCATGGGCGCGCTCATGTACATCATGGCCCCCCAACTCATCGGCATCTTCACGACGGATGCGGCGGTCATCACCCTCGGCGCCATGGTTCTGAGGATCGAAGCGTTCGGGGAACCGGGTTTCGGCCTTTCGCAGTTGGTCTTCGGCGTGCTCAGGGGATCCGGAGACACGAAAGCTCCTTTCCTCATCTCGCTGCTCGGCATGTGGGTCATCCGGCTACCCTTCGCTGCCATCCTGTTGAAAACGACAACCATGGGACTGAAATGCATCTGGATCGCAATGATGACGGATCTGACCGTCAGAGGAATCGTCAGCTGGGTGCACTATCGTGGCGGACGTTGGAAGCATGGTTGGAAAAACGCTTCGTAAGGGCTACCAATTCATTCCAATCCAGTTCTTCCGCCCTGCGCGATGGCGCTATCCCGCTTTCCTCGATCACAGCCGCCACACCATCGGCGAGGATCATGCCCCCGCATTTTCCGCAAAGCAGATTGTTCTTGATGGTCTTGCGCCGTTGGGCGAACAGATCGCGCACGACAAGCAGGAAATCATCCTTCAAGAGGGCGGGCACCAAGCTGTTCTCCCGACGCTCCAGCAGAAGAACCTGACTTTGCACATTCGGTTCCGGATAGAAAGAGCCCGGTTTGATGGAAAACAGGCTTCTGGGTTTGTAATCCATCTGGCAGAGGATGGAAAGGGATGACCACTCCTTAGACCCCGGTTGGGCACAGATGCGTTCGACGACCTCTTTCTGCAAGGTGAACACCATCTTCTCCGGACGGCGGGGTCCTTCCATCAATCGGGCCAGACAGACGGAACCTACGTTATAGGGAAGATTACCGCAAATACGTTCGGGTATCCCGGTCTGCTCCGTCATGGTCTGCAGCACATCACCTTCAACCAAATGGAACGCCTCTTCACCAGGAAAAGCGAACTCACGCAACACCCTGCAGAACCCATGGTCTATCTCGAAGGCCGTCACCTGAGCGCCACGGGAAAGCAGTTCTTTGGTCAAAGAACCGATACCCGGTCCGATCTCCCACACTTTCATTCCGTCACGTACATCCAAGGCATCAACGATTTTCGTCCTGATGGCTGCGGAGATCAGAAAATTCTGACCGAACTTCTTGCACATCGCCATATCCTGCGCTTGCAAAAGCATTTTTATCGCCGCAGGGGAATCGTAACCGAAGTTCCAAACCATACGCCTGCCTCCTCGATGCGTGATGACTCCTTTCAGCATAGCTGAGGAGCGCAAAGGTGGTCAACAGAAGGGAGAGATACCACCAATACCCCGTCCAATCCACCTGCAAAGGACAAAAGCGCGGTGGTGTGGACAGCAACCATTCCAAAGCCCGTTCGGTCTTGGCGAGCAGATACGGAAAGCACGAAAGCGGAAGCAACGAAAGGAATGACAGATACAGGGTGATCTTCACCAAGAGAGAAGCGGGGGCGGAAAGGATGACAGCCAAGAGGTTTGCCTCTCCAAGCAACGTCAAAGTCACCGGGGATGTGGAGGCTACCACTATGGCGCCTTCGATGAACCCCGCACAAGCTGGATGAAGCAAGACGGAACAGGTTGAGGCGACGACCAACGCGCCATATGCCTGATAGCTGAGCAAAAAACCCAACGTCCTGCAACTGTAGGGAAACAAAAGCGTTTGTCCAAGGAACGCCAGCATATGCCCATACGGCCGGGCAAAACTCCGCCTCCCCAGCAACAGCAGGAACGCATACAGGAACAAGGCCCGCACCAGGGAAGGCTTCGGTCCGACCAAGAGGACAAACCCCAAGGCAAACGAAAAACCGCAAAGCGAACCGATCACAGGCCCCAGAAGCAGTCCTGTCAAAGTCTTCACCGTTGAAGCGACAAAGCCGAGATGCATGCCTGAAAGCGCGAGGATATGGCTGCAACCGCTCTTCAAGGCAAGATCCTTCAAGACAAAAGCGTCACTACCGCTCTGCCCGAGGATCAGCATGCGCGCGAGAGCGCGGGAAGAGGGATCCCCAATACGTTCCGTCAGAAGATGGTTGAGAAGCCTGAGCAGGCGTCCTCTCCCCTCAGCCAATGACGGGAGTACTTCCACCTGCAGACGCTCACCGAGGAAAAACCCCTCCTCTCCGAAACGGCCTGTGACAGTGACGACACTCCCCTGCAGGAGAGGTTCCTCGGCATGGACGAGAACCGTGGAAAGTCCTTTGGCCGAAGCGCTGTATGTTGTACGGTCGCCGCAACCGGACAACCTGAGCCGAAGCAACCGCTCCCCGTTGTCCGTAAGGATGCTGTCATCATCAAGCACGCCGGTGAGTTCGGCCACCTCTTCCCAAGGAAGCCCCAATGACACCGTACTGACGGATTCAGCCCAAAAAGCGGCGGCATACAGGCCGTAGGCGATGGAAAAGACCATCATGATGGTTTTGCGCCTATTCGGGCACCACAAGAAAAGGATTGTGACCGGGATGAACGCCACCAACGCCACCAACACAGGATAACGAAGGACGACCGCATCCTGATAGGAAAGGAAGGCAAGAAGGGAGACATACAAAGGGAAACAGACCCCGAAGACGCAACGGCTCATGCAAACACATACCACCGTTGTGGGGCGAACGCATCACAACGTGGACAAAAGGCCAAGCAAAGGGCCGTCCACCTTCCCCTCCAAGATGGCGTCGGACAACCGCACGGAAAGGATTTCGGGGTGTTTTTTGACGGGAAGCTTCTCATACCATTCATACGTGTCCTTCGCATGCACACGGGCATAGGAAAGCAACTCCGACCCCAATGACTTGTCCTGCCAATCGAAACGCAGGGCGCCCATGATGATCTTGTCCGCCAGTTCGCCATGTTCCATCGCTTCCATGTGGGAAAGGAAATTCTCCACTTCAACCAACGCGGGGGTGATTTCAACGCGCATATCCGACGCCTTGTCCTTCAAAAGGCCTTTCTCCTTCACCGCAATGGCCGAGGCAACGTCACGCCGGGAAAGGTACTTCCAGAATACCACAGAGACGATGATGCTGACAGCCAGTTCATCGATCATCGGGATGGGGTCACGAACGACAAGCGAACCAAAGAAATAGACGACCAGGAATACTCCCGCACAGACAAGGAGACGCGGGACATACCGTTTGTCCATGATCCACTGCCCCACCGCATATTCGATATCGGAATAGAATGCGATGCAAGCCTGATCCCTTTGGCGCTGGTCAAGCGGTGCGTCGCTTTTGATGACCACATCCTCCTCTGATCCGGCCTGCCCCTCCCCGAGGTATGGGGAGAGGTACAAATCGGGGCCTTTTGAACGGCGAATATGGTAACCGGTCATCACAAGGCCTTCTCAAATTCCGCTTTGATCGCAGAAACGTTCGGTTCAACTTCCTTCCGGTTGCCGGAAAGAAACAGGTAGTACTTGATTTTCGGTTCCGTCCCCGACGGTCTGACCACCAGTTTTTCCCCACTTCGGAAGCGGATGATGACCACATCACTCTTCGGAAAACCGGAATTCTCCCCAAGCAGGTCGGTCACGCCGCTGATACTTCGTCCCGCGATGGCTTCCCCCGGCTTGAGCGAGCGGATATCCTTCATGATGGCCTGCATTTTCCTGCCGCCCTCTTCTCCGGGATAATCCCGATTGAACACTGCTTCCGCACTGTAACCGTATTCTTGGTAGATGGCATCCAGCCGTTGCTGCAACGTGATGCCCTGCTTGGCGTAATAGCACATCATCTCCACGGCCGCGAGGCTGCTGGAGACGGCGTCTTTGTCCCTGACTGACGGAACGGTGAGGAACCCATAGCTTTCCTCACAGCCGAACAGGAAGTATCGTTCTTTGCTTTTAGGATTCTCAAGATGGTCTATTTGTTCGGCTATATACTTGAAACCTGTCAAGACATCAACTTCTACGCCACCGTTCTCTTCGGTGATCTTCTTGATCAAATCGGTGGTCACCAGGCTTTTCACCACCAACGGAGTGCGGGAATCCTTGTGGAGTTCCTTGGCCGTGCGGATCAGATAGTCACACAACAACGTACCGATCTGGTTACCCGTCAGAAGCTGGTATTCGGTCTTGTCCTTGTTCTTGGGAATGGCAAGCCCCATGCGGTCGGCATCGGGATCCGTCCCGATGACGATATCCGCCTTTTCCGCCTTGGCAAGCGCAATGACTTTGGTCATTGCTTGGGCGCTTTCAGGGTTGGGAAGCTTGACGGTGGGGAACGAACCATCTGGCAACTGTTGTTCCCTGACAACGACGGTGCGGATGCCCAAGAGTCCCATCAGGTGGGTGATGGGTACGTTGCCGGTGCCGTGCAACGGGGTGTACGCCACGGTAATGGGGCTCCCCTTCACCAGATCAGGACGGCGGAGACTGGAAAGCGCCATTTGATAATATGCTTCATCCACAGAAGCAGGAACGCTTTCAAGCAGGTGTCCGCCGCGCGCTTTCTGTTCATCAATATGCTTGATGTCCTCCGACCGCACAGCATTGGCCATGGTGGCGATGCCGATATCATGGGGAGGTGTCACCTGCCCGCCGTCGCTGTAGTATACCTTATATCCATTATATATGGACGGGTTATGGCTTGCGGTGATGACAATGCCCGCCGTACTCTGGAGTTGGCGGACGGCGAAACTGAGCATGGGAACGGGATGGAGGGTGTCGAACAACCAGACATGGACGCCGTTGGCACAGAGGACCAAGGCCGCAGAGGTGGCGAATTCCTTGCTGTAATGGCGGCTGTCGTAGGCGATGACCACTGATGGCTTTCGGGCATTTTCCAAGAGATAACCTGCAAGTCCTTGAGTGACTTTTTCCACCATGAAGGTATTGATCCTGTTGGTGCCGCCTCCGATGACTCCGCGCATGCCGGCAGTCCCGAAACTCAAGCTCGTGTAGAACCGGTCGTTCAGATCAGCCCAATCGCCGGCATCCAAACGTTTCTTCACCTCATCCCTGAAATACGGGTTTTTTTCCGCCCCCAGATACGCTTCAGCTTTTGCCCTGAGGGATTTCTCGTCATATTGCATGTATGCGCTCCTCCAACATGGTTATTGTACCACAGATGATCGTGCTGTCCATGCGTTCCAACTCCTTCAGCGAACGAAAGCCCCAGCTTACCAAGGCGCAGGGACAGCCGACTGCCTTGGCAAACGCATAATCCACTTCCGAATCCCCCACATACAAAATATGTTCCTTCCCGATGCTGACCCATTCTGAAAACAGATGGAAGGCGGCGGGATCGGGCTTGCGGGGAAAGCCGTCACGCATCCCTGCGATGAACGAAAACCGCACATCAGGGAACAGGTGGGCCATGATGTCCTGAACCAAAACGTCCGCTTTGTTGGAAAGGACCCCGAAAGGAATACCTTCTTCCTCAAGCCCATGGAGCAATCCGGTGATGCCGGGATACGGTTTGGTGTATACGCACAGATGGGCGGAATAGTAGCCGATCATCACGGCGTACAACTCCTGAAGCCGAGCTTCCGTCACCGGATGATACCTGTAGGCCAGGACTCCGCGCAGGGCATTGAGCAGTCCCCTGCCCACCATGGCCATGGCCACTTCGTCTCCGACAGGCTCCACCCGTTCGGCAGCCAAAGCCGCGTTGATGGCTGCCGTTATATCCGAGATGGTGTTCGCCAAAGTGCCGTCAAGATCGAAAAGCACGCCTTTCTGGTTTGTTTGCATGGTTCCATCATGCCAAATGATGTGACATTGCTCAAGGGATTCTGATATGATACCTAGCATGCAGACCATCATGATTGAAGGCGGGAAAGAGAAGCAGTTGCTCCGCCATCACCCTTGGGTGTTCTCAAAAGCGATTACGGCAGGACAAAATCCTGAGGAAGGACCATGCAAGGTCCTGACAAGCGAAGGGCGTTTCATAGCCTGGGGTTGGTATGACGAAAAAAGCCATATCCCCCTGCATCTTCTTTCCTGGGATGAGAATGATGTCATTGATGATGTTTGGTGGGCACAAAAGGTCAAGGAAGCCGTTTTCCGCAGGGCTTCGTTCTTCAGTGACAAGGACACCCCCACGACGACTTTCCGCATCATCTTTTCTGAGGCGGATATGCTGCCGGGCTTGGTGGCTGATGTGTATGGTTCCATGATCCGCCTGATCATCTCCAGCCATATCGCCTGGGGCAAGAAGGATCTGATCCTGCAGACGCTTGGGGACATCCTCCATCCTGCATTGATGGTCGTGACCACGGATAGCGCCTATACCGGAGTAGAGTCGCTGCCTGGCGGCGCTTTGTTCTGGAAGGACGGCGGATACTTCACTCCGGAAGGAAAACTCAACGCCATACGCTTCAGGGAAGACGGACTGTTGTATGAGGTGGTTCCGGGAATGGGGCAGAAAAGCGGATTCTACTGCGACCAACGGGAAAACCGTATCGCCATCGAGCCCTACTGCCGGGGCAAAGTAGTGCTGGATGCATTCTGCTATACAGGGGCTTTCACGCTTCATGCGCTGCGCAACGGCGCAAAGCATGTCGACTGCTTTGATTCCAGCGATGACGCGCTGCGCCAATTGCTCTACCATGTGCATCTCAACCAGAACGAAAAGACCATTCCGGAGGACAGCAGGGACAAGGTGACGATCACCGGATGCAATGTGTTCGAACAGATGCGCAGCCTTCCCTACGATCTGTATGACGTCATGATCCTCGACCCGCCGAAACTGGCTCAGACGAAAAGCCAGGCGGAGACCGCGGCGAAAGCCTATAAGGACCTCAACCGGCTCGCAATGGAACGGATCAAACGGAATGGGATCATCGCGACGTTCAGTTGCAGCGGTGCCATTACCAGCGAGATGTTCAGGACGATCATCGCATGGAGCGCGCAGGATGCGGGACGGGAAATCCAAATTCTCCACATTCTCGGGGCCGGCGAAGACCATCCGATCCGTCTTTCATTCCCAGAATCGGAATATCTGAAAGGGCTTGTGCTCAGGGTATTGTGATTACGAGGCCATCGGGGACGGCGTCGAATCATCGTCATCCTCTTCACCCGCTCTGCCCGCAAGGTTCCACAGAAGCTTGACGATGGACAGGGCGTCCGTCACCGCGACGGACAGGTCCCCGACCTCCCCATCCCCACCGTCCAAGGCACGAAGCTGCACTCCGTAGGCGCTCATCACCGGCACGTCCTCATGGAAGACCAGATGGACGGGCATGGTCATCGCATCATTGTATTTGCAATGGCGGAACTCGGCCACGCCTTCTTTTGTGGTGGATGCGCAGGCTCCGAACAAACGGCATATCAGCGGGCGCGCCCCATAGACGGTGCAATGGTGCGGATTGTCAGGGTCAAACAACGGGCAATGATCCGAACCGATGCTTTTCTCCAATTGGTCAATCAATGGCAGATCCTTGCGGATCAGAAGCAGATAGGCTGCCACCATCCTGGCTTCAAGGCTGGTGATGTCCGGCATGAAATGCTCGCAACATGTGCCGCAACCTTCCCCGCAGTGGATGTGATAGGCGTCACAGAAGGCAGATGTTTCATCTTCGATCTGGTCATATAAAGCGGATAGGTTTCCCAAGCTCTCTCCGAGGTAGGTGCCCCCGAGCAGCCGCACGAGCTTGTCCCTGTCATAATTCATGATGATGCGCCCCTTTCCTTTTTCTTCTCTTCCGTCTTGATCATCCGCATACTCCGTCTGTCGCTGAAAATGTACAACGCGACCACAACGGACAAACCGCACGCGCCAAGCATGAACAGCCAGGTGTGCGGGGAATGGATGAAAGGAAGCGGAATATTCATCCCGAAGAAACTGGTGATGAATGTGGGAAGCATGAAACTGATTGATATGATGGTCAACCGTTTCATGATGAGGTTCATGTTGTTGCTGATGACGCTGGCGAAACAATCCATCGTACCGGTAAGGATGTCGGTGTAGATGTTCGCCATCTGTATGGCCTGTTTGTTGTCGGTGATGGTGTCTTCGAGAAAGTCCTGTTCGTCATCCCCTCCCAGTTGGAAAAATGAAGCTTTGTTCAGCCGTTCGAGCAACGCTTCATTGGTGGTCAGGCTGGTGGTCAGGTATACCAAGGACTTCTGTATCTGGAGAAGTTGCAACAATTCGTAGTTCATGATGGACTTGTGCAGTTCCTCCTCAACCTGGTCTTTCTGGCGGTTGAGGTATTTCAGGACTCTGATGTACACCATGGTGGCCCGTCCCATCAAGGAGACGACGAATCCCTCGATGCTGCTTACCGGATAATGCCTGTAACGGTTTCTGGAGAAATCTTCAAGAACCACGCTGTCTCCTTGGCAGATGGTGATGATCATATGGGGAAAAAGGACGATGCCGAGAGGAAGCGCCTGTTGGTCCAGCGTATTCTCTCCCTCGGAGAGCGCCGGAAGACGAAGGATAAGATCGACATAATCATCTTCTTTCTCGATGCGGCTTTGTTCGTCCTGGTCCATGATATCGGCGAGCAAATCGCTGTCAATGTTGTATTTTTCCTGAAGCAGCGTGATGTCATCCCGATTGACATCACGAGCGTCAACCCAAGTATAGCCGCCGGTTTCTCCCGGCCCTTTGGAATAGTTTTCATGAATGGTGATCATAAAGCGCGCCCCTTTCAGACAAAGAATCAGGCGCTCTCCAGACAGAGGACGCCATCAGTACGTTCAGGTAATGGTACAGGACTATCATCTTGCATAACCGGCTCCTCCACACGCGATAGTAGCATATCAACCATGTTGATGCAAAGATGGGAAGGGATTGAATCTTCCATCAAAAAAAGAATAATGGATTCGGGAGGAAAACATGTTTACCAGAGACCAAGCATTGGGATTGTTGCGGAAATATACGAAAAACGAGCATTTGATCTATCATGCGTACTGCGTCGAGGCGGTTATGCGCCGGTTCGCCACAGAATTGGGGGAAGATCCTGAGTATTGGGGGCTTGTGGGTTTGCTCCATGATGTCGATTGGGACCAATTCCCGTCCGAACATTGCAAGAAAGCCCCTGAACTGCTCAGGGAAATCGGCGCTGATGATGCATTCATCCATGCCGTCTGCAGCCATGGCTGGGGTATCTGTTCCGATGTCGAACCGACCAAGCAAATGGAAAAAGTGCTCTACACGGTCGATGAGCTGTGCGGTTTGGTGTATGCCACCGCTTTGATGCGTCCTGAACATATGCAGGGGATGACTCCCAAATCCGTCAAGAAAAAATGGGCTGACAAGAGATTCGCTGCAGGCGTGAACCGTGATCTGATCGACAAGGGAATCGGAATGCTGGGGATGGACAAAGACAAAGTCATCACTTTGTCCATTGAGGCGCTCACTGGAGTTGAGAAAGAAATCGGTCTTTAACCGACTTGCCCTGCAGCGGTTTTCATCGTGCAGGGCTTTCAACACGATCCAACGGCTTAAGCCGTCATTTCCCTGGCGTCAAACCTTGGATTGTCTCCCGTCACATCCGTCCCCTCTGTTCTCAGTCTGGCGACAGACATGGAGGTCGGGAACATTACCATCATCGTTTTCTGGGGCTATGTCCTGATCCTCAGGGAACGTTTCCGCTGGAAGAATCTCTGGGAAACGTCCTGCACCATCCTGTTCGGAAAATTCGTCACCCTTACCATCTCAGCCGCCATCGCCTACTGCAAGAATCGTCAGCTTGACTACCAGTCGCAAAAGTTGATCGTTGCCCATTTGGGAGGCGGGATTTCGGTGAGTCTGCATTTGGATGGGAAAATCATCGATATCATCAATGATGAAGATGGCTGTTTCGCACCGGAACGTGCCGGAGACATTCCCCAGTCACAGTTGGTGGATTTGTGCTTTTCCATCGGAAACAAAAATGACGTGATGCGCATGTTGAAGGGCAATGGAGGTCTGGTCGCATGGCTAGGCACCAATGATACGCGTGAGGTTGAAGCACGTATCCAAGCCGGTGACCGGAAAGCGGAATTCATCTATGACGCCATGGCTTTCAATGTTGCGAAAAACATCGGAAAGGAAGCCGTTGTCACCAGTGGGGAAATCGACCAGATCATTCTCACCGGCGGTATCGCCTACTCCGCATTCTTCAATGAGGAAATCAGGAAACGCGTAAGTTGGATCGCTCCCGTTACCGTCATTCCAGGAGAAAACGAAATGCAGGCGCTTGCGTTTGGCATCCTGAGAGTGCTCCGAGGAGAAGAAACAGCCAGTATTTTCCATGAATATCCGTCAGCATGAGCTATTCCTGTGAATACATTATAGATGTTATTATTCCTTATAAGGATTATTTATTTAGTATTTTTTCGATATACGGCATAACTGTCATAAGGATATTGTTGTGCAGCCCTATCGGAAAGCTCTCTGCAGGCATCTGGGGGGACAAGCGTGATGTCACGTTCCGGCAAGCCGAAAACGGAAAGCGCCCGCCCTCCGAACAGAGAGCGTAGGGTAGGTTTCGCCAAACCTGTTTTGTATAACGCATCCAGCAACAGAAGGCAACCGGAGAATCCAGGAATTCCCGACGCACCGTTTTCTTTGTCAGAGAGGGTATGCGGCGCATGATCCGTCTCCACCCAATCGATGCGTCCCTTTAAAAGCGCGTCAACCAATGCAAGCCGGTGCGCCTCGTCCCTGAGCGGAGGATTCATCTTCGCGTACAGGTGCCGGTCTTTCGCATCAAAGCTGGAAAGCAACAAGTGGTGCGGAGTCACGCCGGTTGTGATGGACAATCCGTCTTTTCTGGCTTGTTCCACATATTCCAGACTTTCCACCGCGCTGAGATGACAGATATGGAGATGTCCCTTGAAACCTTCTTCCATGGCGAAGCGTATCTGGTCTTTGACGGAGGATACTTCCGCGCAGAGGGGACGTGCAAGGCTGTGGCTCGAAAAGTCATCTTTGTTTTCCAGAGTGGGGACAAGCTGGCTTTCCTTCTCGCAATGCACGGCAAGCACACCATGAAAGCCTTCGTGAGCCAATACATGGTAGATATGACGTTGCGCGTCTTCGCTGACCTGCCCCATATTTCCTGTCGAGTTTCCTGCGAACAGTTTCAATCCGACCACATGCGGGAACAGATTCCGCCAACAGTCCACGACATCTTGTATCTGTTGTTCATCGGCAGTAAGGCCTGCGTACAAACCGTACCCGATGTTCCTGCCGCTTTCTTCTTTGACCTTCTGCACAGCTTTTTCGGCCAAGTCAAGCCTTTGCGTGATCACCTCGGCATTTGTCAGGGCGGGTTCGCAGTTCGGCATGTCAAAAACCATATCCACGCCACAACCGCTCGCAACAGTCAAGCCATGGAGAATGGTCTCTTTTGCGGACTGGCTTCCATCACGAAGATGGACATGCGGGTCGATCATTGCAGTGTCTCCGGTGCATGCAGGGCCAGCCATTGGTAATCCATAAACGTACCCCACTGGCAGGCCAGCCTGTCGCCGACGGCGCACTCTCCGCAGAGTCCGATGCCGCAACGCGTCAGCTTCTCCAGCGATACACTGATCATCTCAGGCTTCACCCCTTTACCCAAAAGCTTCTTCACTGCGACAGACATGAATTTCGTCGGTCCGACAAGGTACACGGCCGTATCCTGGCTGATTTCCATCCCATCGAGTTGGTCTAGTACCCTACCCGGTTTCCCATCATCAGGAATGCATGTGAACGAACCATATTCATCCAAGACTGAGGAAAACAATGCAGGTCCGTCCACGGAAACGCTCGTCCCCACCAGCATGGTGACCGCCGTCCCTTCCTGCCTGAGTCTTTTACAAAGCATGGGAAGCACAGCGACTCCCGTACCGCCGGCCACCAAGAGCGCATGCTTGCTCTTTTTGGTTTCCACCGGTTTCCCATAGAGCCCGCGCACATACAGTTCATCCCCTACAGACAGGGAACAGAGCCGGCTGGTGAAAGGTCCGCGTTTCTTGATGATGAAGCGCAGTGGCTCGGTGGTGGCCACACTGAACGGTTTCTCTCCGGCTTGGGGTATCCACAGGAACACAAACTCGCCTGCCTCGCTAGGAAGTTTCCCTTCCAAAGTAAGGATCACCGTATCGTCTCCATACCATTCTTTCTGTATGACGGCATGTTTGTGATAGGCCATCCTCGGCTCCGCACGCAAGAAAGATGCACTCTTTTGTAAGGGTTGCTTACCAGATATGATATCCTCCGCATCCATTTTTACTGCAGATAAATACCCAACCCATTGTTGTTGGGACACCATTCCCAAAGCGCTGCCGATACCTACAGCGTCTGCCCCCGCTTTGATCATCTGTGCGGCGTCGTCTCCTGTGGAAACGCCTCCCATGCCGATGAGGGGGACGGATGAGCCTATGGCTGCACGGATGGAGCCAATTGCGGCCAAGGCCTCAGGGTATATCCACTTTCCGCTCTTTCCGCCTTTGCCCCCGACGTTGTTGATCAAAATGGATTGTCCGCTTTCGGGATCCCTATGGACAACAGGACCTACGGTGTTGATGGCGGTGATGCCGTTTGCGCCAGCCTCCACCACTGCCTTGGCGATCTTGCCGATGTCTTCGACATTGGGGGTAAGTTTCACAAACAGAGGTACATCGAGATAGGGAAGTGCCTCCTTGATAGTCCGCACATAGTCCGATGCGATGGCTGCATCACACCCAATGGAAGCACCATAGCCTTTCGCCGCATGAGGGCAACTGAAATTCAGTTCCAGAAGATCGGCATAGGGTGCGAACGCACGGACAAGCGTGATGAAATCCTCTGGGTTGTTCGCGGATAACGAAATGTTGAGGTACGCCCTCAAACCATCACGGCGAAGCGAAGCCATTTCCAAAAGGCCTTTTTCCATGCCTTTGTTTTTCAATCCCACCGAATTCCCGAAACACCCTGTCTGTGTCTCACAGATCACCGGTTCAGGATTGCCCGCGTTCGGCGTCACTTGGTAGCTCTTGGTGGTGATGATATCCACACCAGGCACTTCGGCATCAAAGAAACGGACCATTTCCGCATTCGTGGTCGCCACACCACTGACCGTCGCAAGCTTGACACCGCTTTGTGCTTTCAGAAAGGAAACGACATCCTTCTTCACAGGGCTGTCTCCTCGAGAAGCTTGTGTAACGCCGCTATGCACATGTCCAGCCACTCTTCCGGCACGGGATCTTTTTTCCAAGGCTGCGTCAGACCGCTGGAGCTGTTGATCCGGGCCAAGGCCGCCGGATATCCTTCTTTCCTCAGGACATCCATCACCTCAGGAGCGGAACCTCCCTGACTTCCCACTCCCGGGATCAAAAGGGGAACAGGACTTTCCTTGTAAAAGGCCACGATGTCAGCAAGCTCTTTCATGTTCGTCGCCCCGACCACCGCCCCTGCATGCCAAGTGCGGATCAAACCGGCGACATGGAGATACAGGGACGATCCGCCACACAGCATATCCTGAAGGTCTTTCCCTCCCGGGTTGCTGGTGCGGTTAAGGACATATACACCCTTTTCCTCTCCATAAGCCAAGAATGGGGAGACTGAATCCGTTCCCATATAGGGGGCGACGGTGACGGCATTGGCCCCCCAGACATCGAAAGCCTCAACGGCATAGTTCTGGCTGCTGCGGGCGATATCGCCTCGTTTGGAATCCAAAATCACCGGGATACCCGGGAAAAAGTTCTCCACCAAATCCAGCACATCAGACAATGCCAGGGAACCGGAGAAATCCTCATCGCGAGGTCTGTCCAAGGCTTGGTAATATCCGATATTCGGTTTGAAGGCTGCGGGTGCGAGCCCGGAAAGGCTCATTCGGCGGAACAATACGGTAAAGAAATCATTGACGCGATCCCTGAACGGGACCCCTTTCTCTCCGGGAAGGGCCGCTTCCTGAGGATCCAACCCCATGCAGGCGCAGTTCCCCACATCCTGCGCCGACTGCAACAACAACTGGGAATAGGTCATCATTTCACCTCCTTCGGCCAGCCATGGGCTTCACCCCAGCCAAACGGATCCTCCCGCCAGGAAGCAAGTACGTCCACCTGCTGTCTGGACAAGTATCCTGTTTTCTCCGCATACCGCAGAAGGGTATCATAATCGAGAATGGTCATCTGGGTGCATGCAGGCTCCAAAGCCGCAAACGCTTCGGCGCTTTGGGACAATCCATAGGTGAAGATGGCGAAGCAGTAGGAACAAACACCGTCAGCTTGGACGATGGACTTCACCGCATCCACGGACGAACCGCCGGTCGAGATCAAATCCTCAATCAAGAGCACCGTCTGATGATGATAACTGCCGCTCGCATCCAATCCTTCAATCTTCTGGTGGAGCCCATGGTCTTTGGAAGCGCTGCGTACGTACGAAAGGCTTTTGTGCAGTCTGTCGGCAAGGGTCGTCGCATGGGGGATTCCCGCTGTGGAGGTGCCTGCGACATGCACAGGATCATATCCTGTCTTGCGCAACAGGTCACAGAAGGCATCCGCTATCATCGCCCTGCTTTGCCAATCGCCCAAGAATTGGCGGTTGTCATTATAGATCGGCATCCGATATCCGCTCGCCCAAGTGAATGGTTTATCCGGACTGAGCCGGATCGCTCCGTTTTCCAATGCTTTCCGCGCCAAAAGCGCGGCATAATCTTCACTCATTTCATACTCCCGGTTTCAGTGTACGTCACTATTTCGTGTTTTTCCAGATTTCCTTGAACGTATGGGTGCGTCCGCAATAAGCGCACTCGAACAGATTGTCTTCAGTCCTGTAGAACATGGCCGGAACACCCTCGCATTCGCTTGGATTGGAGATGCAGGCTTCATTGGAACATTGCAAATCGTCAAAATTATAGATGCGTGGCGGCATATGGAGGCGATATTTGCTCACCACCTTGCCCTCTTTGATGATGTTCAGCGTGCATCCCGGAGCGACAGCCGCAAGACGTTTCAGGTCTTTGCGTTCCAATTCTGGCGCGTCAGGACGGAAGATGATGCCCTTGTAGGTATGTTCTTCGCCTGGACCATGGCCGCTTGAGATCCATTCTCCGCCTTTGGACTCATCCAAATGAAGCACTCTGCTGATCAAGCGCATATGTTCACGGATCTCGGTGGGAGTCTCTCCCCTGCAGATATGGTCGATCACAATGCCGTTTTTGATGGGATGGACTCCTTCGCTGACCACTTTTTCCTTGGGGGTTCGCCGGGAAAGATCCACTTCAACGATGTAATCCTCTTCTTCCTTCCTGGCTTCGGCGTTTCCCGGCCGGTAGTCCGCACCAATCCTGCCGGCGATCAAGGAAAGCAGGCAGATCCTCACATACATACCGTTGATGGATTGACGCTCCCAAGCGTTGAGCGGCGTACTGTCCAGGAATGTGGGGATGGTGGGATGCTCTTTATGGCGGGGAAGCGGATGATAGAATTTGGTGTTCGGTTTGAGTTTGTCCAAAAAGTCCTTGCGGAAAGTGATGGAAGCACGAAGCCTGTCGGCTTTTTGGAGGACCTGTTCACCCATCCGCTCCAATTGCGGCCGGGTGAAATACCACATCGTGCTGATGTCAGCCTGTTTGAGATAGGAATCAATGGAATCGAATTTCCTCACTTCGAATCCGTTTTCCTCCATGCGGATCCTATAGTTTTCAGGCATCTGCAGTTCATCCGGCGCGATGAGGTCGACTTTCACATGGTCGAACAGCTTGAGTCCGTCGGCTTTTGAATGCACCGTTCTGCCATGGAACAAATCCCCGACCAAGGCGATATGCAGGTCCTTATAGTTGAAGCCGTTATCTTCCAGAATGGTGAATTCATCCAGAAGTTCCTGTGTGGGATGCTCATGCTTTCCGTCACCCGCATTGACGAATGCCGGAATATACGGCAAGCCATTGCGTTTGGCATATGCCGTACAATCCTGTTCAAGCCATTTGCAAAGTCCTTCAACTTTGCTCCTGATGATGAAGATGCAGTTATGGTAACCGGTCAATGTATGGAACGTATCGGCGAAACTTTCCCCTTTGTTGATGGATGAGACCGAGGTGTTCAATTCATTGACTTTCACCTGCAGGAAGTCAGCCGCATTTCTGAAACTTTCTTTCGTCCTGGTGCTGTCTTCGAGAAACACCTCATAGATACCGAAATCCGGTTGATGCACCCGGAACCTGTCCATGGTAAGCTCATCATGTTCCAAGATCGCTTTCTTCAATGTCCTGACTTGATCGAACAGGTATTTCCGTTCATCAATGGTGAAATCATTGATCCCGCACAGCGAACGTGCCGCAAACACATTTTTTGTTTCCATACGCCTGACTCCTCCTCAAAAAAAAAGGAGCCGGAAAAAACCGACTCCCATGACATTCATTGGAAATGGAAACAGACCGTCACCGATGCTTTTCGCCGAACACCGTATTTGTACTTCACGTCCGTCTCCTTGCCCATTACGTTAGCAAGAAGCGTCACTCTTGTCCAGTATTCCGCCTCAGTTTTTCCCTCTCGCCATTTCGTCTTTCTCAATGGCGTCAAGCCCATTGATGCCGGGATCATCATGCAGTGAAGCTGATGTCGTGTGGTGTTCCAACGGATCATATACATCGGTATGCAACTCATGTACGGGAAGTCCGTCAGGGAATGCCAGTACGGGGATTTCAAACGGCTCCACCAGTTTCCCGCGGTTCCTCACATCCTTCTTGTACTGTTTCAGGAACCAACGCCAAGAATGCTGTTTGTTCGCCTTACTTTTCTTACCGCTTTTGCTTGTGGAACTATACCCATATCCATACCCATACTTGCCGCCATAATAACCTGAATACCGTGAATTGTATCCGGAAGTCACCGCCGACCGTCCACACGCATTGAACACCGTTCCTGCGATTCTTACTTTTGCCGAAGAGAATGTGTTGATCAATTCACGCAACTCCGTTTTGCTGGTGATGCCGGCTCGCGCGACGATGAGCACGCCGCTGACCAGTTTTCCGATGGGAAGCAGTTCCGAAGCATAAATCAACGGCGGAGCGTCAATGATGATGAAGTCATATATGCGTTCCATCTTATGGAGCAATTCCTCCATGTGAGGGTTCGTGAAAACGGCTGAAGGCACCAAAGGCTTTGTCCCTGCGGGCAAGAAATGCAGGTTGGGGATATCGTCAATCGGTTTGAGGATGGCCTTGTCCAAGGTTGTTTTTCCGAGAACCACATCGACCAACCCGTCCACCTTAGCGGTGCCGTACCTGAAGAAAGACATGAGGCTGGGCATACGGAGGTCTCCGTCGATCAAGAGTACCTTTTTCCCCATCTGAGCCATGGAAACCGCGATATTGGCGATGACTGTGCTCTTTCCTTCGGACATACCGCAACTGGTCACGGAAAACACCTTGCCGTTCGCCCTGTTGGTGTAAAACAGGTTGGAGACCAATTTGAACCGTTCGGCCTGAAAGGAAAGCGGTTCGTTATACACGACAAGAGTCGGATATTTGTTTTTTCTGTCCGGTATGAAGAAGGGAATCCATGTGAGCACCGGAGTTTCCTCACCTTGCACCTTTTTCAATTGATCCCAAGTGTCGATGGAATCATCCATGGAATTGACAAGAAGCGCCAACAACACGCCGATCGCCAACCCAAGCAAGGCCGCAACCGCAAGAATCATCTTTTTGTTCGGTTTCACCGGTCTGATCGGCATGGAGGCAACATCCACGATGGTCACATTGCTGTTCACTGCGGCTTCGACCAGTTTCGTTTCCTGCAGCATGTCCCTGAGTTTCAGTCCAACCGTTTCATACACGGTCACTTCCCGTTCCAACTCGGAAAGCCGAGTCTGCAGGTCAGGCAACTTGCCGAGCTCATCGCTATATACCTTTTCCCGAGCCTTGAGGACCTTGATCTGCACTTCCGTGGCAAGCAATTTGGTTACTGCCTGATAGTACACTTCGGCGCCTTTCGTACCACAGATGGCTGTCACACGATCCAAAATGCCCTTTTTCACCTGTATGATGGAATTGTTCAAATCGTTGGTACGGCTTTGCGTCTGATTCGTCTTGCTGATCGTCGTGGAATTGACGCCGACCACAGTTCCCGTACCGCCTGCGACATTCGCACCCCCCGCGATGTTCAAGGCGGAAACCGCCTCATACATGGAGAGCTCCTCCTGAAGGTCATTGAGCCGGGAAAGCAGGTTGCTGATTTCCTTGTCGTTTTTGAGATTCTCAGGAGTCGGCAGGCTTTTGAATGAAGCAGACTCCCAATCTTTCTGGAATTGGTTGATGCCGACCTGCGCCTCCTGATACTCCATTTGCAAAGGCTCAAGTTTCATCTGGTAATAGACACTCTCGCTGACCAACAGGGACGTCTTGTCGGACAACTGGATGATATCACTGTTCTTGCGGAAGTCGCCGAGTGCATCGGTCGCCTTCTTCAGTTCCACATCGTTGATGGGTATTTGGTTTTCGATGAATTGCCGCTGGGCGCTTTTGGAATTTTTGGCGATGTCGGTAAGGATGACATCATAACTCTTGCAGAGTTTTTCCATGAAATCATGGGCGAACCGGGGATTGTTGTCGGAAATCGTCAACTTGACGATGTTGGTGTCTTTTACCGTGGTGATGGTCAAGCGTTTCTTCAGAACCGATGCGGCGCCGGGGCCTCCGAAGATGGTCGCATCGCTGTACGGGATATCATTATTGTCGGTGTACAGGTTCAGGTCCATATCAGCCAACGTACGGGTGATGTTCAGGGAACTTGACAGCAATTCCGCTTCCGTCGCGATTTTCTTGCTGCCGGTAAAATCCTGGGAAAGCAGGCTGTCCATCGTCGAACTCTGTTGGATCGGATTCACCAAGATCGTCGAGGTGGACTCATATTCAGGTTTGGCCGTTTGGATATATGCGACACCACAGACGGTCACGATGACAAAGCCCAAAATACACCATCCGATGTGTCTCTTCAAAATGGTGAATAACTCGGAAAGCGATATCCCTTCTTCCTCATATGTCGTGTTTTCAGCATTCAATTCGTCGCTCATGTGCATCCTACTTCAAATTATTGATGGTGATGACGGAATAATACAGGATGGAGATGGCAGTGCTCACCAAGCCGATGATGGCCACAGCAGGCGCCAAATCCTTCACGAATGTATTCACCTTCACCGTTATGGTATATTCCTGTCCGATTGTCGCGGAACGGTCAACCTTTTTCCCATTCTCATCCGTTATGGAGACTGACAGCGGTTTATATGCGTCGGTACTGGGTCCACCCGCAAGAGCCAGATAATAGTCGGCAGTCTTGTCAGGGACAAACGCATACGTCCCGGAACGTACTACGCCACCGGAAACGGTCACGAAACGCTGTGCGAAAGGAATGGTCAGCTGGTCATCGGCCTGCAACACCATCGGTTCGCCGGTATTGCTGCCAGAGATGATGTTTTTCAGATTGATGATCGTTTTCTGTCCGCCACGGACCAAATATGCATGTTCGAGATCGCTCGAGGTCATCAAACGTCCTTGAATGACCTTCAACATCTGCTGGAGTGTCTCGCCAGGATAGTATTGGTAGAATATCCTTCCGCTGACTTGCCCGACAATCGCCGTCGAAGTCGTGGGATCATATGCTTCATCGCTGCGGACCGCACCTTCCAGAATGATGCTCTTTCCGCTTTCGGAAACGGTATCCACCACAACCTGGTCATACCTGCCAAGCGTGCTGTCATGGGAAAGGAGATCGATATAATCTGCCTGCAAAGTGGCGGATGCCACGTCAAAATGCTGGACCCGGACATGCTGGATGTCGGCTTGCGGCAAGAGGCCGCCTCCATAGGTGGTTACGAGATCCTTCAGCCCCTCGTTATCCATAAGCTGATACGTGCCGGGCCGGAAAACGGCGCCGGACAATGTCACGATCCTGCCTGCTTTTCCGATAACGACCACATCCCCTGCTTTGAGCAATGGGTCTTCGGAGAGTTGTGCGCACTTCAGTGCCTTATACAAGTCATAGTGTTTCTCCGTCCCATCCAAGGATTTCACCACGACATCCCTGGTGGATGCGTAATTCGTCGCGGAACCGACCACTGAAGAAAGCCGGGCCAAAGCCCATGCCTCAAACGAACCTGTCGACGAAACTTCACCAGTCACCGTCACCAGGAAGGAACCGGTCCTGATCAGGGTGAGCTGAGGGTTCGCATATGCATAATAGGTGCTTACGACAGAGAAGATACGTTCCTTCAATTGGGGCAACGTCATGTTTTTCGCATCAATCGTGCCCATCGAGGGAATATCCAGCTGATACATGCTGTCAACCTGCAGATCGACCGAGATACGGTTCACCCCATCAGCATAGATGAGACGCAACGCATCGCCTGGGGTGACCGGATAGGTGCTGTCACTGACAGCCATAAGAAGACGTTGGGCAAGCAGGGTGTCATTGTTCGCCGCAATGGGGTTTTTTTCAGGCAATCCCAGTTGCTCCGCATAGGTGCCGAAAGGCACCGCACCCATGGTGGTTTGCGCCACATCCGTCCCGAACAAGGGAGAACGAACCACCAATCCGACAGGCAAAGTCCCTTCGACAGTGGCGGGGAACACCCCCATGGATAGGATAAACAGAATTATCAGTCCCAACAGAATTCGTCTCTTCATGCAAAATCCCTTATGTATGTGGTTAAACAACAGTTCCTGAATATTGTTACAAAAGCTTATCCTTTCTCTTTGCGCTTGACAAGAGTCGTATGGGCGTCTAAATCCAACAACATATTGCAGTAAACGTGAGGAAAAACCTGCGGGACACCTACCCGCCGATAATCAACTTTCAGCAACCGCGGACATGTGGATTGAGCTTGGATGTGCGGCATTGTCCCAAAACATGATTCCCCTTGGCATGAAAAGACAGAAACCGCCTTCCTGTGGTACCATGGGTTACGGCTGGGGTTGGCTTTTCCTTCCCTGCCTTTTCTGCTATTTCTACGGAGGATCATCATGAAACACGTGCAGTTGTTTTACCAACCAGGGTGTCCGTTCTGCAAAGCGGCTTTGCGATGGATCAATGAAGTCCGCAAAGAAGAACCACAGACGGAGGGACTGGCAATTGAGATGATCGACGAAACGTCCAGACCGGATTACGCCGACCAATTCGATTATTACTATGTGCCGACGTTCTATGTGGACGGCAAAAAAGTCCATGAAGGGATCTGTTCGAAGAAAATCGTCCGTTCCATCATGACCGACGCCGCCCTCTGAAGATCACCCCTCCTCAAGCACCCTGAGAATCTCTGGCAGGAGTTGTTTCTTGCGGGACAATACTCCCGGCATGAAGAATTTGTGGTCGCTTTCCCTGCTGTACGCAAGCTTTGGCTCGTACATGTCCAAACCAGAGCAGAGCAACACACTGTTCTCATGGATTACATCGGTGATCATCAAAAGGGAAAAAACCATGTTGTTGCGGCGACAGGTTTCCTTGAGTGCGGAAAACAGCGATTCCTTGTAGTCATCCACATCGGAGAGTGTCGTGACTTCACATTGTCCGATTCCGAAATGCCTGCCGTTCTCGGTGTATTCCTTGAAATCCGCATCCACCAGTTTCTGTGGATCTTTCCCTTCCAAGGTCGCCCCGGTCGAGAACATCTCTGTCGCGAATTGTTCCAGACTGGGAACGTGTCCGACTGTACACAGATACTTCACCACAACCCTGTCGACCTCGGTTGTCGTGGGGCTTTTCAGCATCACCGTATCGGAAACGATGCCGGAAAGCAACACCTTGGCGACATCCGCTGGAATAGCCACACCCAAGCGTTGGTACAACGTAGTGACGATGGTACACGTTGAACCGAGGGGGTCGCACAGGATGTAGATGGGATTGGGGGTTTTCATGCTCCCCATCCTATGATGATCGATGATTTCCACCAATTCCGCTTCCTCAACACCGGGAATACTCTGCTCCTTCTCATTGTGGTCGACCAAAATTACTTTGACTTTCGGTCGTTCCAAAAAGCACCTGCGGGTGACGAAACCCATCCATTTTCCGTTCTGGAAAACCGGCATGCCACGGTATTTGCTCACTGCAAGCGTGTTTTTCGCCTCATCAAACAACATGTCTCCATCCAGAGGAGGGGGATCCTCATCCATCAACTGACTGATAGGTACGGACAGCCTGAGCAGACGTATCGTCTCGCTGGTGTCCTCCTCGCTGATGAACACGGTGCCTTTGAATGTGGAGAAATCGACATCACTGGTCAAACCGTTGGCCAATCCGGTCAGGATGATGCAGGGGACCTGCTTTTCAATCGCCTTTTTGATATGGTCTTCTCGGTCTCCGACCACCAAAAGCGTGTTTTTCCCCTCCACCGCGTCAAGATGCTGGCAGAAAACGGCGAAACGCATGGCTCCGACCATAATCAAACCTTCGAATTCCCCTTCTTCCCCTTTTTTCAGAAACCGTCCATGAAGCACTTTGGGGATATTGTCGATGACGAAATGGTACATGGGGCGGTTGCCGGTGCTTTCATGAAGGAAATACCGGTTGACCTCATCGATGGAAAGCATGCCTTTGAAAGTCTCGCCTTCCATCACGCATACGGCCGAAGGACTGCCGGCGAACAAAGGAATCAATTGATATACGGGATCATGGATGTCCAGCGTCGGTTCACCCCGCCGCACCACAGTGGAAAGCCTGCATCGTACATCCTTCATGAAACGCGGAGCGCTGGCCCCGATGCGTTCGAACTGTGCTTTTGTCGCATCATTCAAGTTTCCGCACCGTACGGGAATATAGGTGTTGGAGGGATCCATCATATGCTTCAGATACGCATAGGCGTATGCGCTGCATACGCTGTCCATGTCAGGATTCCGGTGACCTGTGATGAAAATGTCCGCCATGTTGACTCCTTTGTGTCTGTTCCCATACTACCCCACTTTATCCTTTTCATCCAACCCTCTTTACGGTATCCTGTCAGCAGAGGAAAGAATCATGGGAAAAGTTGTCATTGCGAATGATCATGGCGCCGTTGAACTCGCCAAAAAGCTCGGAGACCATCTCAAAGGGAGAGGATATGAGGTAAACTGGCTGGGTTCGTTTACTGAAGAAGCGGTGGATTACCCTGATAAAGCCAAAGAAGCCACTACGGAATTCAAAAAAGGCGGTTATGACTTCGGAATCGTCTGTTGCGGAACGGGCATAGGGATTTCCATCAGCGCGAACAAGGTGAAAGGCATCCGTTGCGCCCTGCCCCAGAACTGTTATGCGGCGGAGAAAGCCAAACAGCACAACCACTGCAATTTCATCGCCTTTGGTGGCAGGATCGACTATCCGGAGGATCCCGTGAAGATGCTTGACGCCTTCATCGACGCAACCATGGAAGGGGGCAGACATGAACGGAGGGTCGGCAAGATCATGGAATTGGAAAACTGCTAGATTTCATCCAGATGGTCTTTATACGTGCCGACAATATAAAAATCATCAGCCATCAAATCGAAGTACAAACTGACCTGCTGGGTATAGATATTGATGCCCAGCGTGCAGGCGAAAGCCCGCTCCCGCTTCCTCAAGGAGGGCGAACCACCCATCAGCGGCGTGAAGGAAATGAGCAGGTGGGTGAAGGTGAATTTGTTCGTTTCGTTGAAATCGGAGAAGCCGATGCCGAAACCGAGCAACATGTTGCACCCCATGCCCGCCACTTTTGTTCCGCTGTTGCGGGCTCCCAACAGGGAGCGTTGCAACAACAATTGCATCTGGGTGGTCCCAAAGAAATCAGGAATGCATTCGCTTGACGCCGTCAGGTCGATTTCATAGACGTCGGTGATGCCCATGGTCAACCCGTATTGGAGGGACAACTGGGCATTATCATATGTCCGTTCAAAAAAATGGTTCCGGGAACCGACGGTAACCCCAAGGTCGAACGTCCCCGCAAAGAGTGCGGGACAAAGCAGGAGAAGCATTGCCGTCAGGAAAGCATGTGGTTTTTTCATAAGAACAAGTAGGTGAAGCGGAACAACGCCACACCCCAACTCCATCCTTTGCTGCTGTACGTGAAAAAGGGGCTCAAAGCCTCATACCAGAAATCAGGCTGACTGAATTTGAACGGACTGGCGGTGAGATACAACGCCACTCTGACCGGATCATCATAGCGTATCTGGACACCTGCCCCAACCGAAGGATCATAGGCGATCCTGTTGTGGGCGATATAAGGAAACGGGTGGTTCAGGGTCCGGAACAAGTCCACATTGCAGACAAGGCTCGTCGAAGGCGCTTTCAAATGGCTGTCCTGGTCAAAACCGAAACTGCTCTCCAACAGAAACGATGGGTTGAACGAAGACCTTTCCCAAGGTTCCCACACAAAACCTATGCTCACGCCCCCATATGAATCCGAAGCGGTCTTCTCCCCGTCATAAGCGGCGAAGTATCCCACTTGCCGTGCGCAGAGCGGGAGCGACAGAAAGGACAATACGGTCACCAACAGCAACGCACGTCTCATTTCATCCCCCCACCGTCATTAAAAGATGCATCAGATATTTGGAGAAGGTCCGCCATTTTTTCGCCTCGGAAAGGGACACTTCCGTGGCATTGCCAAACAAAGTCTGGAAATGCCGTTGCAGCTGTCCAGCCAAAACCACATCATCGATAACCAGCGCGGATTCATAGGATAGCGCCATGGAACGATAGTTGAAATTGCTGGAACCGCAGATGACGTACCTCCCGTCGACAACCATCAACTTCTCATGGAGCAACCCGAGATCCGTCGCTTCCGTCTCCAAACGCATATGCACGCCCATTTCCAAAAGCGGCAAATACATCCATCTATCTGCGGTGCGGGGGTCATAGGAGATGACCATCGACACATCCACCCCACGGGCTATGGCATCCTTGATAGCCTGTTGCATGTTGGAATCCAAAGCGGGAAGGAACGGCAGGATCTCGATGCTCTTTGTGGCGCTTGCGATCATGGCGCCATAGGTTTCGGCCAACGTCGCTTTTCCTGGTATCTGGTTGACAAACCATGCGTCGCTTTTCGGCTCATCCGCGGCATAATCCATATCGACAGGGAAAGCATCCTTGGCTATCCGGTCCCAACTGCTGTCGTTCCACCAATCGATGAACCAAGAGAGGAATTCCTTGATGGCTTCAGGACTATGGAACTCATACATACTGTCACGCTGTAACGCTTTTCCTGTCGCGCCTACAGAAATGTAGTTCAGGTTCATCCCCCCGACAGCCATCGTCTCCCCGTCAATGATGATGACTTTCTGGTGGTAGCGCAACAACATGTTCGGCGCACTGATGAACCTTGCCGTACTCATCGGGCTGTATTCAAGGAAATGGACCGGGGTGTCATTCAAGTAGGTCAGGGGCACCAGATGGTAGCGGCTTTCCGTCATGTCAAACAAGCCGATGCCATCCACAAGGAAATACACAGGAACACCTTCGTTGGCTTTTTGCACGATGATCGTATACAAATCCTTGCATTCATCACTGTTTGAAGCCAGGAACGAAGTCAGGATGACGTATTTTTTCGCACCAGAGACAAGTGTTTTCACCCGTTCCATCCATTCGTTCCCGTTATGGTAGACGGTCGGAGTGGTGACGGGTGTCATCGACAAACCGATGGTTTCCAGTTTTTCCGGAAGGGACAAAGAGGAATCGGTGACCGGGGGTCGCACCATCGTTTTTGTCGACGCACAACCGGTGAGGAGCACAAGGAAAAAGAATACCGACAGCTTTTTCATGACTGTCCCAACACAAACGGATGGGGAAGCAGTTCTCCAAAGCGATAGATCTGGTGCGACGAACCATCCATATTGAACAAATGCACCTCGGTTTCGGGACGCGAAAACTCAGAAAGCACCTGCAGGCACTGGGCACAAGGCGGAGCCGGCGGATCAGCGTCGGACACCACGACAAGCAAATCGATCCCCAATTCACCTTCCTCGGCCATCGCATGAAGGACGGCATTCCGTTCGGCGCAAATCGTCGCGCCGTAACTGCCGTTCTCCACATTGCATCCGCTGTAGATGAGCCCTGTTTTCGCGCTCACCAAGGCAGCACCCACTTGGAAATGGGAATAAGGCGCATATGCATGCCGCCAAGCCGAACGTGCGGCTTTCAGAGCCATACCGACCATCGAGTTTTTGTCCTGAAGCTGTTTGCCAGGAACAATCAAGGAATGTCCGTACCTGACCGCTTCCCCTTTGCCGCACAGGTCGGCGAGAATGGAGGAAAGTTCCCCTTTGGTGGAGAACGAACCGACAGCACCCAGACCGGAGACGACGATATCAGCCGCTTGTGCGTCGAGAAGCGAAACATATGAAGTTACGGCGCAAGTCATGAAACCGGCTTGCTTCGCTTGACGGATTCCTTCCCTGCTGGCTTCAAAGACAAGGCAATCACCAACCTCCAAGCCTAATCCCATGGCAAGGAATCGATGGAGATCCTCGCCCTTCACCGCTTCTTCGGCAGCGACGAGTCCGCTGGATTCCACAGAAAGCCCCAATGCGTTCAGCGACAGAAGCGTGACCACTTTGTCTTGGCGGGAAACCGGAAGGATTTTCACACCCGCCTTCATGCACGAGGCAAGGAAGGAACGGGTACCTTCGTCCAAGACAAGGTTTGGGGCTAGCGACGCATACATCCCGTCCAAAGCATCGGAAACAGGAAGCCTGGCGAGGGAAAAACCATGCCGAAGAGCTATCGCGCGCACCTGTTTTTCCATTGTCTCCGTATCATCCAATTCATCATCAGAGACTTCAAACTTCCACGTTTCACGGATAAAACGCCTCACACATTCCCTGTACAACGGGTATGTGTCAGCCAAGACGCCATCCATTGAGAGCAACACGCATTCCATCATCGACTCCCAACTTTCATAGTAGGCATTTTATCCTGAAACGGCAACCTCAAAACGCCATCACTTTCGAAAAATATGTCTGTTAAAACACAGATATGGGGCGATATGCATCGCCCCATGCGCATTCAGGCTTAATGCATGATGGTCGTCAGGTGCGCCGGAGTCCCTTGGGCAATGAATTTCCCGTTTCCGTTGATACCCAGATAGATATGGTCTCCCATGACAAGCCGTCCCCTGCTGTAGGTGAATTTCACTCTGCCCAACACAGGGACACCCTCATACGGAGTATAGCCGGACGCGCTGTGGGTCGTTTCCTTGCCCAGCGTCCATGCCTCATCGGGATCAAACAGCACGATGTCGGCGTCACTTCCCACCTTGATGGCACCTTTGCGCGGATACAAACCGAAAGCTCTTGCAGGTCCGGTGGAAAGGAGGTTGACCACCTGCTGAATCCCGATCCTGCCGGAATGTGCGGCAAACGTATGGACCAGTGGCAACAGCTCTTCCGTCCCAGGGATGCCCGGAAAAATCGTCCGGCAGTCCTTGCTGGAGAGTTTCTGCTCCCGAGTGAAGGAACAATGGTCTGTCGCGATAACCTGCACTTCCCCGTTAAGCACGGCTTCCTGCAGAGCCTCGTTGTCCTCTTTGCTCCTGAGCGGTGGGGTCATCACATACAACGGACCATCAGGCCCTTCCAGTTTGCTCTTGTCAAGAAACAGATATGTCGGGGTTGTCTCGACAATGATGCGGGTGCCCATATCACGGAGTTTCCTGACCATATCAAGACCTTTTTTGCTGGAAAGATGGACGATGTACAACGGCATCTCAAGGTCATGGGCGATCATGCCGACCGTTTCGATGCCCTTGGCCTCCACTTCGCTGGGCCGGAGCACCGCATGTGCGGGAGGATCATACGGTCCCTTGTATGATGCGTTGATTTTCTGGATCATGGCATCATCCTCACAATGGACGCAGACCATCATGTCCAGTTTCTTGGCGATGGCAAACACCGCTTTGAGTTCTTCCTTTTTTTCCACCATGTATCCGACGTTCTTGTAGGTGGTGAACAGTTTCAAAGCCCGTACGCCACGATCCTTGAGGTCTGACAATTCATCCTCCAGGGATTCGCGCCAAGCATACACCCCTTGATGGATGGTGAAGTCGATGGCCATCTCGCTGTCCATCGCGCTGATGCGTTGTTCGGCGCATTTCTCCAGATGCCCTTTCTTGTCATCATCGGCAAAGTCGATCACCGTCGTCACTCCGCCGTACGCGGCCAAGCGGCTTCCCTCAATGAACGAATCCGCCGTGACCGTTCCTCTGCTGATGAGGTGATAATGCGTATGGGCGTCAATCAAACCGGGAAGCAGGCACAGTCCATGCGCGTTGATGATCTGCGTACCGGCAGGCACCTCATCTTCCCGTATGTGCGTCGAGATATGGACGATTTTCGACCCGTCCACCAGGACATCGGCATGCCGTGTCCATTCAGTATCCACCAAAAGCCCGTTTTGTATGAGTAATTTCTGCATACCAGCAGTATAGCATACAAATCGGGTTGGCGGAGAGATCAATACCTGAGATTCGGCTCCTTGACCGCTTTCACCTCATCCAGGCGTCCGACAACGGTGTTATGCGGACAGCCGTGTATCCATTCGGGATCGGCGATGCCTTCCTTCACGATCTCCTTGATGGTCGCGACAAGTTTGTCCAACGTCTCGACACTCTCGCTTTCCGTCGGCTCAAACATCAACGCTTCATGGACGAGGGACGGGAAATACATCGTGGGGGGATGGTAACCTCGCTCGATCATCGCTTTGGCAATGTCCAATGCGGAAATCCCATATGTATCCTTCAGTTTCTGGCAACTGGCCACAAACTCATGCATGCAACGATCCCCATAGGGTATCTCAAAGGTATCTTTCAGCGACCACAGCAGGTAATTCGCATTCAGTACCGCATGTTCGCTCGCCGCCTTGAGTCCTTGGCTTCCCATCCTCAGGATATAGATGTACGCACGGACCAATACCAAGAAGTTTCCCCAGAACATGCTGGTCTTCCCGATGGATTGTTCACCGTTCCACTCAAGGGAATAGGTATTGTCGGTAAGCACAATGTCCGGCCGAGGCAGGAACGGACGCAGTTCGCTGGTGACCATCACTGGTCCTGCGCCTGGCCCGCCGCCCCCGTGCGGAGTGGCGAAAGTCTTGTGCAGGTTGAGATGGAGCACGTCGAAGCCCATGTCCCCGATGGTCGCCATTCCCATGATCGCATTGAGGTTGGCGCCGTCGTAGTACAGTTTCGCACCGGAAGCATGAACCATGTCGGCGATCTGCAGGATGTCTTTCTCAAACAGCCCCAACGTATTGGGATTGGTCAACATCAAAGCGGCGACCGAACCATCGAGTTTTTCTTCAAGGTCCTGAAGGTCGACACGTCCTTGCGCGTTGCTCTTCACCACTTCCACCTTGAAACCGTTCATCGCCGCGCTCGCCGGGTTTGTACCATGTGCGGATTCCGGCACCAAGACCGTATCCCGTTCCGCTTGTCCCTTGGAAAGGAACCATGCATGGATGATCTTCAGGCCAGTATATTCGCCATGCGCCCCCGCACACCCCTGGAGCGTACCCCAACTCATGCCCGTAATAGCTGCAAGATCCTCCAAAAGGTTGTACATCAGAGAAAGGCAACCTTGTGTGGAAGAGGTGTCCTGCAAAGGGTGAATGGACGTGAACGATGGCATCTTTGCCAGATTTTCTGACAGTTTCGGATTGTATTTCATCGTACAGGACCCCAACGGATACATCCCGTCATCAACGCCATACGCCAGATTGGAAAGCCGGGTAAAATGCCGCACCACATCAAGCTCCGACACTTCAGGAAGCCGGGCATCCGTTTTGCGGGCAAAGGCTTCGCCCAAAGCGGGGACCGTTTCCTCAAAACCACGGGGGAGATCCAAAGCGGGAAAGCAATACGCTTTCCGGCCTTTCTTCGACAATTCCACCAGCAACGCTTCGCTCATCTGAGGACCCTCCTTGCTCCGGCAAGGTAATTCTCGATTTCCTCCCGGCTTCGTTTCTCCGTAACGGCGACGAGCAACACCAGTTCGTCCTCATTGCAACGGGTCAGCGCTTGCAGACGCACCCCGGCGAACAGGTGCTCGTTGCGCAGTTCCTGGATGAATTTCCGCATCTTCTTGGTATCATGGAAACGCAACGGGAACTCACACCAGAACGGTTGTTCCCATGCCAGCTCGACACCCCCGAGCGTGATGAGGTTCTCTTCGAGATAATGGGATTTCACATAGCATTGATGTGCTGCTTCCTTCACCCCAAGCCAACCGACGGAAGACAGGTACACGGTGGTCATCAAGGCTGCGAGGGAATTGTTGGTGCAGATGTTGCTGGTGGCACGTTCCCGCTTGATGTGCTGTTCCCTCGCCTGCATGGTCAACACGAAGCCCCTGTTTCCTTTCCCATCGGTAGTCGCGCCGACGATACGTCCGGGCATCTTCCGGAGCAACGGTTCAACGACGGCAAGATATCCGCAACCTGGACCACCGAATGAAAGCGGGATGCCGAACGGTTGCGTATCGCCGACGGCGATGTCCGCACCCCATTCCCTTTGGCTCTTCTGCATCCCGAGCGACATGGGGTCTGCGGAAACGCACAGCAAAGCGCCAGAGGCATGGATGATATCGGAAAGGCCGGTATAATCCTCCAGAAAACCATATCGGTTGGGACTTTGTACAAGAACTCCGCCGACATTTCCACCCAACATGCCCCCAAGGGCGGATGTGTCGCACACCCCATTCTTTTCGGGGAGCATCACCAATCGGTGTTCCGTACCCAAAGCCCAAGTCTGTAGGACTTTGAGAGCAAAGGGATGGATGGTCGGAGAAACCAGAACCTCGTGCTTGCCTCTGGCGAAACTGACGCAGATGTTAGCGGCCTCCACCAAGGCATTGGCCCCATCGTACATCGAAGCGTTGGACACATCCATTCCGGTGAGTTGGCAGATCATGCTCTGGAATTCATAGATCACCTGGAGCATCCCCTGACTCATTTCCGCTTGATAGGGGGTATATGAGGTGACGAATGAAGGAAGGCTTGCTATCGCATCCACGGTCGAGGGGATGATATGGTCATAACATCCGGAGCCAAGGAACGGAATGCCCCGTTCATTGCGGTTGGCGATGCTTTCCACCATCCTGATCACTTCGTCTTCGCTTCGCCCCTGGCTTATGGGAACGCTGTCTGAGAGCAGGATATCCTCGCCAAGGTCCCCATACAGCTCCTCCAGACTCTGTATCCCGATAGCCTGCATCATCATCTCACGATCCTCATCGGTATGAGGGATATATGGATAGACCACCACGCTCCTCCTTCTATGACGGCAATAAAAAAACCGCCGGAGGTCATCCGACGGTCTGTATGCTTACAGTGTCTTCACATACGCTTCGTACGCTTTGCTGTCCAATAGGGCATCGAAAGCCTTTTGGCTGTAACCGGAAAGTGCGTAGAGGTGATTCCCGTAACAATCCTTGTTGAGATTCTCCGGATTCTTTTCCAGACTCTTGTTCACTTCGACGACATCGCCTTCCAACGGATTGATGATGGGACTTGCAGCCTTCACCGATTCGATGTTGCAGAAATCATCGCCTTCCGCAAGGTGGTCTCCCACTTGGGGAAGATCCACATATACGATCTCTCCCAGACTGTCCTGCGCATAATCCGAAATGCCGATATAGGCTTTCCCATCCCTCAGCATAACCCATTCATGATCCTTGCTGTAACGACGGTCAGCCAAAATTTCACTCATCACGCACCTCCGTTGTCCATGCTACCATCCGCATCACTGGTTGTCGAGGGGAAAATACGTTTGCAGGAACGGCAGGTCAAGGTCAGGATACAACGGGAATTTCCCCAAAAGCTTCTGGATGCGGTCATACGCTTCCTTCTTCGCCTCCGGATCGATGTGGGCGTTGCTTTTCGATTCCTGTCCCGCTTTTTCCCCCTTGGTGATCACTGCAGGCCGGGAATGCTTCAAAACCAACGCGATGACATCGGCGATCTCCTTCATTTCGGCTTTTCCCATCCCGAGGGTGGTGACAGCCGGGGTTCCGATCCTCAGGCCGCTGGTATACCAAGGGCCATTGGGATCAAAGGGAAGCGCATTACGGTTCAGCGTGATGCCGCATTCCCTCAATGCCCCTTCAGCCTGTCTGCCGTTCAGCCCGAACGGCCGGACATCCAACAACATCAGGTGGTTGTCCGTCCCATCGGTATCCAACGGGATCCCCTGAAGCATCAGCTCGGAAGCCAGACAACGGGCATTCTCAACGATTTTGGACGCATATTCCTTGAAGGACGGTTCCAACGCTTCAGTCAGCGCGACAGCTTTCGCAGCCATCATCTGCGGAAGAGGACCACCGATGACCAGCGGACACCCCTTATCAACACTATCCGCATATTCCTGTTTGCAGAGAATCATGCCGCCGCGGGGACCACGAAGTGTCTTGTGGGTGGTTGTGGTGACCACATCAGCCCAAGCCACCGGCTCATACTCTCCGGTGAACACCTTTCCGGCGACAAGACCCGCGAAATGAGCCATATCAACCATGAAGGTCGCGCCGACTTTATGGGCTATCTCACTCATCCGCTTGAAATTCACTTTGCGCGGATAGGCGCTGTAACCGGCGATGAGGATCAGGGGTTTGATCTCCATGGCCAACTTCTCAATGGCGTCATAGTCAAGCAACCGGGTTTTCTCATCGACCGTGTAACTATAGGCGTCGAACATCTGTGCGGAAACGTTCTGCCGGTACCCATGGGTGAGGTGTCCTCCAGAATAATAATCAAGGCCGAGAATCCTTTGGTTGCCCAGTTTCGCGCGCAGTTTGTTCCAATCCTCACGTGTCATGTGGGACGGGTTGGTCTCTCCCAATTCCTCCAACGCAGGCATCTGGATTCTGGTGTTGAGAATAGCCCAATACGCACACAGATTGGCGTCAGCCCCGCTATGGGGTTGCATGTAGGCATGTTCCGCGCCAAACAGTTTGCAGGCTTGCTCGTCTGCGAACGCTTCGATTGCATCCACATTGTCGCATCCCGCATAGAACCGATGGTAGGGATAGCCCTCACTGTATTTGTCGGTCAACAGGTTTCCCATGGCTCCTTGGACAGAAATGGAAGAGAAATTTTCACTTGCGATGAGTTTCAGATGGGTCCGTTGGTCAGCCAGTTCCTGGACAATCCTGCCAGCCACCAAAGGAGAGACCTTCGCCACTTCTTCCAAATTCGCGACATAAGCCACCATTGCGGCTTTGACGTCCTTTTTGTCATCCAGATATGCGTGCAATGCATCCATCATTTCACCACCTCTGCCTATTCGGTATGCCCACATTGTCCATTTTGGGGTTCCCAGTGTCAATTCACCTAGCCAAGACGAACCAAGCAGGATACAATAGGGAATATGAGTAGTGGCATCTGGCTGGACGTCAGTTCTTTAGGTATCCTGACAATACTTTTCATCATATACCAGTACCGCAATGATATTCCCATCCGACAGAACAAACTGCTTATGAGTATGGCGGAACTTGCCGCCACAGCCACCGTCTGTGATATTTTTTGCGGCTTGTCCGTCGAAGGTTTCATTCTCTCCACCGATTGGGGATATTATGTCGTCAAAGGTCTGATGGTTCTGGCGCAATCGGCGATTTCCTACTGTTTTTTCCTGTATGTGCAGGCAATAGTAAAACAGAAAAGGACGCCATCGCAACGCTTATGGCCGCAGTATGCCCCTTTCATCATCCAGATTGCCGCCATCATGGTTAATGCCGCCACCCGGAGCAGAGACTTCCTGGAAGGCCCCCGTATCACCCAATTTGAATTCACCACACAGCTCATTTTCCTGATAAGCGTCTATTTCATCGTACGTTCCGTCTTGATCATATACGTTCATAAAAAGAGCATCACCCCGTACTTCCTGTTCGCATTGGGTTTCTTTCTGGTCATCACCTATGCCGGTTCCACATGGCAGATCATCAACCCGAACATTCGTATCGGGAACTTCACAGTCAGTTTGGGATTGCTCAACCTGTATTTGACCGTCCAGAATCCGGAAGAAATCGTGGACGGGCAGACGGGATGCCTGAACCGGAACGCATTCACCAAAATGACAGACGTATGCATCGAAGCGAAACATCCTCTCATCGTCATCATCACCGGTATCTTCGATTACCCGTTTCTTTCCGACTTGATGGATGCGGCATCCTTCTCCATCCTGCTTTCCGGCTATACCCGGTTTCTCGCCGGTTTCTCACCGAAGGCCGATGTGTACCGGATCAATGATGACCAATTCGCCCTCGTGATGAAAAAGGCAGATTGGCAAGAAGCGAGAATCATCGGGAAAAACGCATTGCAGCCGTTCTCGCAACAGTGGAAGACCTCGACCGTCACCACATCGGTTGACGGCTACAGTTGTATCCTGCGCTATCCTTCTGATTTCATTACTTTGGATGAGTTCTTCGCGCTCTCAGAGCAACTCAGGCACAGAAGCGGGAAACCGGAACATGTGCAATTGATCATCAACGCAAACAGTCTTGACCTGACCAAAGGGAAACGCAGGCAAACCGTGTCGAATCTTGTCCAACTTGCTGATGAGCGGAACATGAGGATCGTCTTCCACCCCATCTATTGCGCCCAAGCCAACGGAATTAACAGGCTCACCGCTTCACTGGCGCTGTTTGATCCAACCACAGGTCTTGTCGGCCAGGATGAATTCATGCCCCTCGCCGAACAAAACCGTTCCATCTTCAAATTCAGCGAATACCTGATCAACAGGTGTTGCCGGCTTCTTGGTACAGGGCAGTTGCAGGCCTTGGGATTCGAACATCTCACGTTGGTGTTGTCCTCAGGCCAATGGATGCAATACGGCTTGCCTGACATGGTCCGGTCGAACCTCAGGGAAAACAAGGTCTCCCCCTCCCTCCTCTCCTTCAGGATCGAATGCAAAGCACTGAACCAAGCGCCACAAACCATGCTCATGACACTCAATGAACTGTATCGGTTAGGCATCAATATCGTCATCACGGGCTATGGGGTGGGCTTTGGGGAAGTGAACACCACGTTCCGTCTTCCCAAAGCCACCATCGCCATCGGTAGTGAGTTCTTTGCGACTGCCCATAACCGGGAAGAATCGGAACTGGTGATCCAAAGCAGCATCACGTTGTTCAAAAAATTCGGATATGATTCCTGTGTGGAAGGAGTTGCCACAGAGCAACAGAGAGACAGTTGCCTTGCGATGGGTGCTGATTACCTGACCGGTCCTTTGTTCGGAGGACCGTCGACGCTGGAGGAACTGGCTCATGTTCATTGAATACAACATCTGGTTTGATATCAGCGGCATTGTGATCCTGCTTGTCATCACGCTCCTGTATCTGTTGAAAAACTCATTGGAAAACACTCCCAACCTGCTGTTTAAAATCATGCTTGGCTGTTGTTTCCTGTCGACCTTCACCGACCTTTGGTACGGCGTGTGGATGAACAGTACGATCAATATCATGTGGGCAAACCCGCAACTGACCAATGAGATCATCAACTATGTGTATTACCTCGGGCATCTGGGATGCGCATTCGTCTTTTTCCGCTATACCATTGCGGTGCTCGGAATACAGGAGAAAAGGAGGGTGACCCTCATCACTTCCCTCCCCTATGCCATCGCAAATCTGGAAATCCTGCTCAATCCCTTCTTCCCGTTTGTGTTTACCATTGATGAGAACGGTTTCTATGCCCGGCAAAGCGGCGTCTTCTTCATCTATGCGTGCGCAGGGTATTATTTGTTATGCGGGTTCGTGGTTCTCCTCAGATATGGCTCACGTATGTCCATAGGGAAAACCTATTCGTTGCTGACGTTCGTCATCATGTCCGGTGGAGGCATCTTCATCCAGGGAGTGGCGCCATACATGCTGGTGGAGAACTACTGCACCGATTTGTGCCTGTTGTTCGTGTATCTTTCCATGTCACGCCCAGAGGACATCACCGACGAGTTTACCGGTTTGCTCAACTCCCAAGCTTTCACCACCCTGGCGACATCCTATCTAGGTTCAAGAAAGACCTTTACCATACTCTTTGTCTATCTGACGGATTCGGCGTACATCCATGACATTTTGGGAGACACCTTGCTTCGGGAAGTGCGCTCATCCATATCGGACTATTTTTCCAAAACGTTCCGGCGCGCCTACATATTCCATCTGGACAGCGGACAATACTGCCTGTTGTACCGCAAGCGATCGGACATGAGGAAAGAAAACGCGTTGTCGGCGATCGTCAAGCGTTTCGGACAAAGCTGGAAAGTCGCTGACGAACCCACCAAATTCACCCCTCACATTGTGGTGATCAACTGTCCGGAACATGCGAAAACCCTGCAGGAAATCCAGGACATCATCGCCGCTACCGTACACGCAAAGGAGGAACGAACGGTCTTGAGTCTGGAAAGCCTGGACACCGCTTCCGAACGCAGATACAAGGAAATCGACAAAATCAGCAGGACCTGCGTCCAAGACCAGGCATTGGAAGTGATGTACCAACCGGTATGGGATGTGCACAACCAAACGTATCCTTTCGCGGAGGCTTTGGTGCGGCTTACAGACCGGAAACTGGGAAGGATTTCCCCTGAGGAACTGGTTACGGTCGCCGAACACAACGGCACCATCCAGAAAATCGACAATTATGTCCTGGAACATGTATGTTCGTTCATCAACCATTACCAACCTGCCGCACAAAGCATCAATGTGAATCTTTCCATGGTGGAATGTGTCCAGAACAATTTGGTGAAACGGCTCACCTCAACCACAACACGTTGGCAGATCAATCCCGAAAAACTGCATTTTGAAATAACCGAAACGGTTTCCAACCGGTTCCCAGACATCGCCAAACGGAACATCTTCTCCTTGATAGACCAAGGTTTCCTGTTCTGCCTGGATGATTTCGGGCAAGGGTATTCCAACCTCGACCGCCTGATCGGTTTGCCGTTCAGCGTAATCAAATTCGACCGTCAGTTCATTCTCGGTGACGAACGTGTCCAGCTTCTCATGGCTTCCCTGATGGGAATGCTCGGGAAAATGGGAAAATCCGTTCTCGTCGAAGGTGTGGAGACCAAAGAACAGGCTGACATCGCCATCGCACGCGGCGCGGACTTCATCCAAGGATATTACTTCGCCAAACCGCTCACCCAAACCGAGTATCTCGAATTTCTCAAAATCCATAAAAATTGACGGGATTGCGAAAACTACGTATACTGGTTCATCATGCAACAAAAACGAGAGACACTTTCCAGCAGAATCGGATTCATCCTGCTCTCCGCAGGGTGTGCCATCGGATTAGGCAATGTATGGCGATTTCCCTATATAACGGGTAAATATGGTGGAGCGGCCTTCGTTTTGCTCTATCTTGTTTTCCTGGTGATTTTCGGACTTCCCATCATGGTGATGGAATTCTCCATCGGACGGGCAAGCAGACAAAACATCGGCATCGCGTTGAAGAGTCTGGAACCTTCGGGAACGAAATGGCATGCGTTTGGTCCGGTCGCCATTATAGGGAATTACCTTCTGATGATGTACTACACGACCATCAGCGGATGGCTCCTCGCTTATTGCGTCCATTATCTGGATGGAAGTCTCGCCCATATCAAGGGCGCCGAAGTACCCGCTTTCTTCTCGGGCATGCTCGGCAAACCCGGCATGATGGTCTTCTGGATGGCGTTGGTCGTCCTCGCAGGATTCTTTATCGTCAGCCAAGGGGTGAGGAATGGAGTCGAGAGAATCACCAAAGGGATGATGCTCTGCCTGTTCGTCCTGATCATCCTCCTCACCTTCAACAGCATCTTCCTCAAAGGCGGAAAAGCAGGATTGTCCTTTTATCTGAAGCCCAGTCTTTCCAACATTCGGGAAGCGGGTTTGTCAAAAGTGATCCTCGCCGCAATGACCCAGTCTTTCTTTACCTTGTCCCTTGGCATCGGTTCCATGGAAATCTTCGGTTCCTACATCGGAAAAGAACGCTCGCTCATGGGCGAATCCCTCAGAATTATCGGTTTGGATACGTTTGTGGCCATTGCCGCCGGATTGATCATCTTCCCGGCATGCTCCGCATTCGGTGTGGAGCAAGGGGCCGGGCCAAGCCTTTTGTTCATCACCATGCCCAACATTTTCTCCCAAATGCGTGCAGGCCGGTTGTGGGGTTTCCTGTTTTTCCTGTTCATGAGTTTCGCGGCATTCTCCACGGTCATTGCCGTGTTTGAGAACATCATCAGCTATTGGATCGATGTGCGTCGGATGCCACGGAAAAAAGCATGCTTGTACAATGCCTTCGCAATGGTGTTTCTGTCCTTGCCATGCATTTTCGGATTCAACATCTGGAAAGGATTCCAACCCTTCGGAAACGGTACGGGTGTCCTGGATTTCGAGGATTTCTTCGTCAGCAACATCATCCTTCCCCTCGGAGCCCTCATATTCTGTCTCTTCTGTACACGAAAAAACGGTTGGGGATGGAAGAAATTCATCGATGAAGCGGATCAAGGTACAGGCATGAAATTTCCGTCGTGGGCAAAAAACTGGGTCACCTGGGGACTGCCTGTCCTGTTTCTCGTCATATTTGTCAAAGGGTTGTTGGACATACTGGTGCATTGACATGGTAAGTGGCAATTCCATATACTTGCACTGCAAATACATAGGAGGGCCCCTTGGCCAAAGAAGAAGCAATAGAGGTGGAAGGAATCGTCAAAGAGGCGCTTCCCAACACTATGTTCCGTGTGGAACTGCAGAACAATCATGTGATTCTTGCCTTTCTGTCAGGCAAGATGCGTAAGCACTACATCCGTATCGTCCCTGGCGACAAAGTAAGGATTGAATTATCTCCGTACGACCTTACCAAAGGCCGCATCACCTTCAGGGAACGCTGACACACATCCATATAAAAAAGAAGCACCCAAGGAGCGAATCCCCGGGTGCGTTTGTTTGTATGCGAAAGCCCTCATGGACTTGTTACAGAGAAATAGATATAACAGTAGTACTCTCCAGTCGAAAGTTCTTTGAATGCGGTTGCGTCATAATCGCTGCGCAGACTGACCATAATGGATCCTTCATAATCGTATGAGACCGCCCAATCCCTGTCCTTCGGATATTGAATGTCCCTATTGACATTCACCTCCAGGACAGGAGTCGCCACGGATGTCTCCCCGCTGTCCAGAATATAATCGGAATTATCCTTGAGCTTACGAGTGGTCGGGATGACCCTGATGCGAATGGGCAGTTCGTTTCCTTCATCATCTATCTTTTTCAACTCGAAGTCATTCCCGGTTACCGCACTCAAAGCACCCATTCCGATGGTGAACATCTTCTCGGGATACTTGATGGAACCATCGGAAGTTTTGTCAAAAGAACGGGTATGAAATGATATTGAGCCGATTTTCGTCTCCTCGTTCGTTTTCATGGAATTGATGTCCAAAACAACCTGATCATCAGTAATGGAGAAAAAGCAATCTCCTTCACTGGAAGGCTTTTCGTAGTTGTAATAGCCTTGGAGAGGAAGAGAGAACAAACCGTTACCCGAGTCTGCATTGGATGTGCATGAGATGGTGACGACGGCCTGATAATCGTTGGCGCTCACCATATGGGCATCATCATTATCAATCGAATCCATCACCAAAACAAAGTCGATCCAATACGAGGTGCCTGTAGAAACCGGCAATATCATCGGCGTCGTGTTGCCGCTACCATCACCGAACAGAATATACGTTGGATCGCCTCCCACTGCACCGGTGTTAGGATTATAGTTCTTGTCATTGTTGGCACGATAACAAGCGTAGATGGAGAAAGTCCTGTAGGCATTCCTGTTATTGGAAGCGCTGTACATCGCATACCGTGTCATGTTGTTTGCGTCAACGACTGTATTGTTACAGGAAACCGTCACCGTAACAGGGCTTGAGACATTGGTGACACCTACCTTCGAAAGGAAGGTCGTGTTGTTGTAATACCCCGCAGGAGGCGTGGTGTTCGGGTTATTTTTATTCCATCCCTTGACCGGAATCGACAATGTTTGCGACAGGTCGATCAACAACGTATACAGCGTGCTTTCCCTGTACCACAAACCATCCGTGGCGAATATGCAGGATGCAGAGAGAAGCATGACCATCAAAACAGAAATCTTTTTCATCATCTTCGCTCAACTCCCCACCGTCACGCTGACGGAAACGTCACTGATATAACTGCCCCCCAAAATGGCATCGTTGTTCGCCAAACTGGTTTTATCATATCCATTCTTCAGACGAACATACAATGAAGCCAGTTTCACGTCATAGTACCCGCCTCCGGACGCTGCAAGAGGTATGGTCACAAAACCATCCCCAGAAGAAACGGGTTGCATGGAATACGTGTTCGTACCTGTCGGATAGGTAACCTGCAAATAATAGGGCACGTCGCTGCTCCCATTCATCAAATCACCGCAAGTGAACGCTATGCTCACCATTTCTGAAGTCTTGCTGACAAACAAACTCCATGTACCTATCTTCCATCCGGGTGATGTGGACAACAATGCCGTAGTCACCGGTTGCACATCATCAGACGCCAAATCAAACGGCATATTCTCCAGACTCGGATCAAGTTCCAAGGAAGCTACGGTACCTTTGTAGCCACGGACTTTCATCGCTCCCATGGGGTATGTGCCGGAAGCTCCCGTGACATCCAGGAAAAGCAAGAGAAGCATCAGGAAAACAACCATCTTTTTCATGTCTTTCTCCTCAGCATACCGCCACGGTGACAGTGACTGTCGATACATATGTTCCGGCTCCCGCGCTGTTTGCTCTCGCTTGGTCCAACTTCACATACACGCTCCCTGTGCGTTTCCACAGCAATCCGTTGTCTGTCCCGGTGAGCGTGTAGGTGGCCGTCGCCGTCTGAGCCGTTTCGTCCACAGAAAGCGTCTTCGTCGTCCATGACTGGGTGTCCTTGTAGTTGACATTGCCTACGGTCGCCCCGGATTGCCCGAGATACGACGAACCAAGGGTTGTGTAATTGGGTTCGAACGATATGTCCATCGGAATGACGTTGGTGCCGTTTTGCAACGGACTGAATTGATAGGAAACAGACATACTGGAATAGAGCGTCCCATCGGCTGCCGTCTGGTTGTACAATGTTCCGCTGAAATTCCACCGAAACGTCTCGGCAAGCGAACCAATGGCTGCATTTGAGATGGTTATATCGGAATTCCCGTTATCAACATTATTGGTAGTAAGAATGGAGAAAACCGCCGATCGCTGGGTGGAAATCTTATTGTAGTGTGCCGTTATTCTCATCGTTTCGGTATCGCTGATCGACCATGCCGGTATCATTGAGGCCGTCAACAGAAGCAACAACAGTGCTTTTTTCATCTTCAGCCTTCTCCTTGCAACGTGACGGTGATGGTATCAGAGTATTCACCGCTCAGAGCGCTTTGATAACTGTCTTCATCCATATTGACGATTACGCTTCCGAGTTTGGTTGAAGTGTAGTCGCTATCTGCCTTCACATACGTATAAGACAGGATCTTCGTACCCGTAGCAGGCTTGTTCAACGTGTTTGCACTATCACGGAATGCGACCATATAGGAAATGGCATTCCCGATATCTGGGGTTTGTTTCAGTTCATTCCACGAAAAAAGGAACGTGAATGATGTGTTCATGGCGGCCCTACTGACAAGGATCAGGTTTGCGACAGCAACGTTCACTCCTGCATCAGCGATCGCATAATCCGTAATCACTTCGGTGTTTGTGCTGTCCGTCGTTTTCGCAAGCAGGAAAGACAATGTGTCGGGAATGGTGAATTTCATATGAAAATTGCCGTATGAGGTATATGTGGTCCCTCCGGCAGCGATTCCACGGGGAATCGTGTCATTCTGTATCAAAGATGCGCACAAAGGAGAAACGCATACAACAATCAACAATACTGACAGGCATAGACTTTTTTTACTCTGGTGAAAATACCGATACATCATGCAAGCATCCTTGCCACAACTGAACCATTTTCCTTGGCAAAGTTATGACGTATGTAATACTACGATTATTGGTCATTAACGTCAACAGAATGACTGTATTTTAATAATCTTTTTTTAGAAGTTGTTATATAATCATAATAAATAGATAAATGTTGAATAATACGAGCTTTTTATTATGACATACTTTATCCATTCATAAAACTTTCTGTTTATAGTTCATTAACTTTTGTCACTTGGTATTCACCTACAACGGGAAAAGCATCAGGTATGACAGAAATAATCCGTGGATCCCCATCGGTTTTTCAGGCCGCTATCATCCGCCCATTCATGCTGTCCGGCCGGGCTGTTTGCAACACGACAGATGGCGTTTCCCCCTGCATGGGCATACGGGAACCATACCCTGGCAGGCATACAATCTTGGTGATTTGTGTCAGGGAATTGTTTCCATGTTCCGCAAAGGACAAGCCTTCATCTCCAGCCACGAGTCCGATGAACCGGCAAAGACACGGGGAAACAACCTGAAGCAAGGATGACGCTCAGTCTGCATCGCACACTCTTTGTGCGCGAGATTCGTTCCGGGGACGTGATGCGACACGTTCCCTAGTCCGCCAAATCAAAGCCGGGAAACCACAAAAACATAGATGTTCGTTTGGTACAACCCGGCTGATCTGTTCCCAATGTTCGCAATCGCGTCCGAGGTCAGTTTGATCTGTACCGTACCACCGTAACTATAATGGGAGAACGTACCGCCTGGTCCAGTGCCCGCGTTTGATTGTGGCACAATCACAAACATATGGTCGCTGCCATCAACTGTGGAAACATTGGTAGATGCGGTTGTCCCCGTCACCAATGCGGAAGTATTCTTGTAAGAAGCATACGCCGTGGAACCCGTAACGCTTCCTGGATATAAGGCCGAAGTCGTACTGTCTGCGACAAGTTGTACGGAATATGGGATGGTTTGGGATGAATCTCGGGTATTCACAAACTGGAACGTATTGCTGCTTGCATTATAGGACGACGTTGAACCCAAAGATATCGCATATTTCAGATTTGCGACATTCGTAACCGGAGCGGAACGGGCAGTCGGTGTATAAAAACTAATCGTCGCAATATCGGAATACGTGTTTGTGTATGTCCCATCCAACGCATAATACCCGGCCAGCGAAGTGGGAGTCACTGAAAATGAATACTCAGATGAAGACGCTGTTTCCAGATAATACCCAGTGAGCAAGTACGTATACGTTTGCGAGGTTATAAGCACATCACTTGCATTGTACAGCGCAACGGTTACCGTAAAGGAAGTGATATAATCGTTTGCGACAGCAAGATCGTCGGGATTGGAAATAGCAGGCAGAACGACCAGAAAGTCTACATGGATCTTCCTGCCGGAGGTATTCGTGGAGGCAGGTACCTTGATGTCCATTTTGCCGGTATAGTTATTCTCGGTCGGTTGCAACACGAAATACTTGTATATGCTCTGGAATGTTCCCGCAGAGGCTATCGATGAGGAAGTCGACAACAATGACGCGGTGGAGGAGTTGTTTGATTGGTCAAGCCTTGGGAAAGCCTCAATCGCATAGAATCGTCTGGCGGTAACATCAGTAGACGTACGGAACAACAATTCGTTATTGTTGGCATTCACCGAGAAAACCGCATATGATACTGTGGAAGCAAGGTTTGAATATCCGATATCACCCAACATGTCCTTGTCCGCATAACCGCCGCTCGCACCCCATTCATTCGTGAACAATGATCCTGATTTGCTCAAATCATAAGAAAAACCCGTTTGGAATTGTTCATACCACGGATCATTCACAGCGAATGCAAAAGTAAGAGGAAGGAAGATGATTGCAATATACCATGCCAAACGCTTCATGTTCTCTTCCCTCCCTCAACTGGATGAAGCCACAAACGTGATTGTGGAATAATAATAACCGCCAGGATACGAATTGGTATCCAGATAGGACAATGTGTAATCCAAGCGGACAAACAAACCATAATTGCTCAAGGACAACGGGGAATTCGAGGGTTTTGAGAGATTAAAAGACATGGAAGAAGTACCAGTGTCATCAAACGCGATGTCTGAAGCGTTTTTTTGCACTCCCAATGTATAGGGTATGGTCCATGTGGAATCCGAAGCGCTGACCAAATCATCATGGCTGATCGTGATGGTCAACGAATCCATATTGCTGACCAGAGACCATGATCCTATTCGTATACCGGTTTTGTTGGTCTCACTCTCCAAGTACCCATAATTATTGTTGTTGTCGGTAGAATCCACCAATTGGAAGGCATATGCACCTGAATAATCCACTGACGCCGCGATATTGGTGAACTGTCCCAATACACCATTTACTTTCAAAGGCTCAAGATTACTCTGTGACACCACACCAAACAAGACAACAGGTAGGGAGAGGATCATGAGAATGATGACAAGTGTTTTTCTTTTCATTTCATCTTCCTCCCCTTCATGACGTGGTCAAGGTGACTGTCACCGTGGCTTTGTATATGCCATTGATTCTGTTCGCATAGTCATTGCTGTTCAACACAAGGGTCGCCGATCCATACCTCGTGGTGGTGTACGTCGTGGTGGACTTGTTGGTCAGCTTATAGGTGAAGACGCATGCCGTCTGTGGGTACGCGGAGGAGACGCTTCCATTGTTTGAACAGGTGAACGTATCCCTCACCTTCGTCGAGAGCTTGTAATACCCGGAGGCAAGACTCCCAGTGTATGTGGAAATGAGGGTAGTGTTGAACATCGCTCCCGTCGGAGCAAAATTCACCGTATACCCCATGGTCGACGATGCGTAATCCTCATTTACCAAAGGACCGGATATCTTGAACGATAAGGTGAAGGTCAACGTCTTTGAGTTCGACGCCAAAGTCCAGGTAAAAAAGCCAAGCGAATAATTGCTCGCCGTCAAAGCCCCACTCGCATCCCATCCGTTGCTTGTAGAGTCCAAATCCGTAATCATATTCAAAGTCGTGTTCGTCACCGGGTTTGTGTCACCCGGACGGAATGCCGCGAACTGCATCGTTTGCCTATCCTGTTCCACGGTATCAGCAAACAGACTGACGGAAAGAAAAAGCAATGGTACAACCATCCAAAAATGTTTCATATGCTTTCCATCTCCACGGTAATCGTATCTGAATAATTGCCTTCCAACGCACTTGCAAAACTCCCGGCATCAACCTTGATCGCAAGTTTCAGAACTTCTATATCCACTCCTGAAGATGAGATGTTTTTTGACAAGAAATAGGATTTCGATGAATTGCTCATCGAAACGCCTTCGGAATGTGTCGCATCCCGGTAATACAACGTATACAAAATGGAGGAATCAGTGGATTGGTATAACGAACCATAGGTCTGCTTGAAGCGGAATTTTTTCAATCCAGGGGAATATGTAGTCAGATAGAGGGTCGCAATGTCATATAACGTTCCTCCACTGGAGACACTGGCGGTAATCGTCCCATTGTTTTCAGCCTGTGTTATGATCAGGCTTCCTTCTTGGTCATTGCCTTTTATCAGTTTGAAGGAATCCGAGCCACGATCGACATTCAGGAAAAAGGGGAAATAAGCAGGTGTGGCGGTTATTGTCGTCGTTGTTGTACCAAACACCGCAACGGAAAACACAAAACATCCCAAAACCATCACAATTATGATTTTACGGGGAGTATCTGCATATTTTCTGGTCCGTTTCAACAAGCTCAACATTGCAAGCACCTCGGCAAAGTACCGTTTCCCTTTGATACTATTGTCACTTGTTATAATAATATTGGAACAAACAAGTGTCAATAGTTATGATCACTTGAAGCCGTAAATTTGCTCTAATTCAGCATAAATTGCTTTTTGATTACATATTACGCATTTTAGTTGTGTCATAACATAGAATAATAGCTATTTCAAACTTATGCCATGCCTTTCCATTTTACCCTACAATTAAAGCAAAAGTGTTGGATATTGTGTTGTTTCAAGAATCTTTCAGGATGACCCAGATTACACCACTGCCGCCAAAACAGGCTTTTGGACTATAGGCCTCACGGACAACACCGGAAAGGCGCACTTCGCTCAAAACCACTTCTTTGAGCACGCCATTTCCATCTTCGCTGTGAATTCCCTTGCCGGGGATCAGGCAAATCTTCAGCAAATGATGCTGAAAACTATCTTGCAGGAACTTTCTTGCGGCCTGTGCCGCTTCGTCCGCTTTGTACCCGTGAAGATCCAATGTGACCTGGGGTTGCATGGCCCTCAGTTCGCTGATGGTATATTGCGTTTTGTCCCGCTCACGCTTTACGTCTTTTGACGTTTCGATCGCTTTTTCTTCATTGACCGATTTAGACCAGTTTTTGTAGATTTCCGCAAAGGAAGAAGAAGGTTCGTCCTTCCCTTCCTCAAACCCATTGAGTATCTCGCCAAAATCCTTGCCGGACAGCTTCACTTCGGAAGGATTGAAAAGCGGGATTTCCTGATCCTCTTCCTGGGGGGCCATTTCTGTTTCCGGATGCTGGTAGCTTTCCTGAAATGAGCCTTTGCTGGCGCCTGTCGGGGACACCTCCACCTTCCAGGCGACCTTGGCAGGTTCCTCCGGCTCGGCGATTTGTATCGGTTGTTCTTCTTCCACAACCGTTTCTTTTGGCGCTTTCGCCACAGTCATGGGTTTCGGCTTCCCTTCATATTGGTCGAGAAGCTCACCGAAGCTCTTGCCCGATGGGGTGATGGTGGATTCCCTGAGAACGACATCCTTCTTTGGCTGTGGTTTCTGTGGTTTCGCGACATTCGGCTGTTGCCGGGGTTTTCCCTCGAATTGGGAAAGGATGTCCCCGAAATCCTTGGTCTGTCTGTATGGCTTGCTTTGGGCTGTCGGTTGCGGTTTTTTTGGTTGTTTTTGCTGGGAATGAGGATCGTGCTGTTGTTCCCATTCGGAGAAGATGTCGGCGAAATCCCGTTTGTCATCCACGGTGCTGGGATGTTTCAGGTTCCCCTTCACCTTGGATGGATCCTCACCGGATTCCCAAGCTTTGAGGATTTCACCGAAATCTGCGTCTCGGTCGAAACCTCCGACAAGAGGCTCTTTTTTTTGGTTGGGTTCCCTGTGTTTGGGCAATTCCTGTTTCTGCGGCTTCTCGACCAATTTGACGCCCTCAAAGGGACGATATGCGTCATCATCTACAACAAGACGGCCTTTTGAGGCCGTCTGTGCTGATTGTTGGCGCTTTTTCTTGCTCATCACACTTCCCTTACGTCAAGGATCTGGTTGACGAACGGTTTCAGTATTTCGATCACTTTGGTGGTGGAAGCACCCTGTACCTTGATCGTGATGATCGCATTCGAAGGCTCGGTCCCCATGAAGGTACCCAAAGCAATGATGTCGATTCCCTGCGCGCTGAGAGCTTGGGAAATCTTGGCGATCGTCCCCGGGTGATCGGTGACCAGAAACGAGACACGGACGCCGTAATGACGTGCGCCGAACAGTTCCAGAAGTATCTTGAACATATCGCTCTTTGATACGATGCCGACCAACTTTCCGTCCTCAAGCACGGGAAGACACGAAAGGTCTTGGTCGACCATAAGGCGGGCGGCTTCCTCGACCGTAGTGTCCTTGTTGATGGAAACGACATTCTTGCTCATCAACTGCCGTACCGTGATTTTTGAAAGCAAATACGCCATTTCATGGATGGAAAGGCTTGAAGCGGGAGAAGGCGAAGCATACAGGATATCTTTCTCGCTGATGATGCCTACAAGGTTTTTCTCCTTATCCAATACGGGCAGACGATGGACCTTCTCGTCCTTCATCAATTTTGAAGCTTCCGCAATGGACATTTCCGGCGTTGCGGTCACTGGATTACGGGTCATTCTTCTCTCGATAATCATACGATACCCCTTTACCTCTTGTAGTTTACTCCATTTTGGGAGAACCTACCAGCATAAATCATTCACCGAGATATGCCTGCCGGACACGTTCGTTGGCCAACAGGTTCGAACTCTTGTCGGCAAGCACAATCTTCCCGTTCTCCATTACATATCCTTCCGTGGAGGCTTTGAGCGCCATACGCGCATTCTGCTCCACCAGAAAAATCGTCACTTTGTCATTCTGGTTGATATAAGCGATCTTTTCAAAAATATCCTGGATGATGAGCGGGGCAAGGCCGAGCCCGGGTTCATCCAACAGGAGCAGATGGGGGGAACTCATCAACGCGCGGCTAATGGCCATCATCTGCTGTTCCCCGCCGGAAAGGCTTCTCGTCTTCTGTTTGCGCCGAGCACCGAGGATCGGGAAGAAATCATACATCGCTTCCTTTCTCTGGGCGATGACTTTGTCGTCACGCACCATGAATGCGCCCATGTCAAGGTTCTCCTCAACGGTCATGTCGGCGAACACCCGACGTCCTTCGGGGACAAGGGCGATGCCCTTGGCTGCGATCCTGTCGGTGGAAATACGCTTGTGGTGAGGTGTCCCGGCATCACAGATTACATCGCCGTTATAGGTGATGTTCCCGGTCACCAGAGGTTCCAATCCCATGATGGCCTTGAGCAATGTGCTCTTGCCCGCACCGTTCGCGCCGATAAGACACACGATTTCCCCTTCGGAGACATGCATGGAGACGTCTTTGAGCGCTTTGATGTTTCCGTAGGAGACACCAATATCCTCAATGGTAAGCAGATCGCCCATCAGTCTTCCTCCTTGCCAAGATACGCCTCAATGACCTGAGGGTTCGCCTTGATCTCCTTCGGCGTGCCGACAGCGATTTTCTCGCCGTAGTTCAGCACCGTGATGGAATCACAAATGTTCATCACCAATTTCATGTCATGCTCGATGAGCACGACCGTCACCCCGGCATCCCGGATACGGCAGATGGTTTCCATCAGCTGTTCGGTCTCCTGAGGGTTCATGCCTGCGGCGGGTTCATCCAAAAACAGGAGTTTCGGTCCGCTCGCCATGGCTCGTGCGATCTCCAATTCACGCTGGTGTCCATACGGAAGGTTCTTCGCGAGTTCCTTGCGGAAATCCGTCAATTTGAAGAATTCCATCCAATGCATGGCGCGTGCGTACAAATCATCCTCTTCGTTCTGAAGGTGGAAATAACTGTGGAACGAATTGAGGAGTCGTCCTTTCAGCGGGTTTTTGCCCGTTTTGAAATGGCAACCGACCATAATGTTTTCCGCCACCGTCAATTCCTTGAACAAACGAATGTTCTGGAACGTACGTGCGATGCCAAGCCTGCAGATCGTATAAGCAGGCATACCCGTGATGTCCTTCCCGTCAAAATGGACTTTCCCTTTGGTGGGGACGTCCAGACCGGTCATGTTGTTGAACAGAGTGGTCTTGCCTGCACCATTCGGTCCGATAAGACCGGTGATGAGCCCCTGCTCCACAACGAAATCCACATCATTGACCGCAAGGATGCCGCCGAACTCCCGGGTAAGTCCTTCCGTATTCAGAAGAATCATTTCTTACCCCCTTGTTTGTCGGCCCCATACAGGTGTTCCCTGCGCCCCATGATCCCCTGCGGGCGCCAGATCATCATGACGACAAGGATCAAGCCGAAGAGGATTTGCTTGAACTGCGGGGGAATGACCGAGGAAAGCCCGGTCAATTGGGGGAAATAGCTGATCAACTGGATGATGAACGACCCAAGGATGGCGGCTAGGAAATTCCCCATGCCTCCGAGAACGATCATGCACAGCACCATCACCGATACCATGAACGTATAGGTCCCCGGGGTAACCGACAGGTTGAAGACAGCCTGCAGGCTTCCCGCCACCCCCGCGACACCGGCTCCGAGCATGAAGGAGACCACTTTGTACTTGGTGACATTGATGCCCGTCGATGCGGCGGCTATTTCATCTTCCCTGATGGCCTCCAACGCCCTTCCCATACGGGAACGGGCAAGCCTTTGGAACAGGAAATACGCGATCACGACAAAGACGATGCAGAGGAACAAGAAGCCGACTTTTGAATACGGATTGATTTTCTTGCCGAAAATCGTAGCCATTGGAACATCCTGGATACCCATCGGCCCGTTGGTCAACGAATCCCAGTTGTTCAGCACGTTGCGCACGATTTCCCCGAATCCGAGGGTCGCTATGGCGAGATAGTCGCCTTTCAGTCTGAGCGTCGGTAATCCAATCAGGAACCCAAACAAAGCGGAAAGCGCGATAGAGACGGGAAGTGTCGCCCAAAAAGACCAACCGCATTTTGTTGCGAGGATGGCAGTGGCATAACTGCCGATGGCAAAGAAACCTGCCTGGCACATGGAAAGCATGCCGGTATACCCGCTGATGACGTTCTGTCCGATGGCCATCAAGGAATAAATGCAGGTGTAGATCAAAATAAGCAGGAAGAAGTTCAGCATATCAGACCTTCTCCTTTTCGGCATGACCGAGAATGCCTTCCGGCTTGATCAGGAGGATCAGGATGAGGACACCAAAGGCAATGGTGTCTTTCATGCCGGTCGGAATACCAAGCACGGCGACGCCGAATGTTTCCAGCAACCCGAGGATGATGCCGCCGAGCATCGCTCCCTCGATGTTGCCGATACCTCCGACAACCGCTGCGACAAAGGCTTTGAGACCTGTCATCATACCCATTGACGGATATGCCTTGAAATCAAGGGAAATGAGGATGCCGCCGGTGGCAGCAAGCGCGGAACCGACAGCGAATGTCAGGCTTATCACCCTGTCCACATTGATGCCCATCAACATGGCGGTGCTTTGGTCAAGGCTGGTGGCACGCATCGCCTTGCCCATCCGTGTTTTGTCGACAAAGATCGCAAGTCCGATCATCATGATGGCTGCGACAGCCAAAATCATGATCTGATGCGGAGTGATGATGACCCCATGCATGTTGATCGGCGTATTGTCAAACGGATAGTCGAATTTCCTGCTTTGGGTTCCGAACGCCCAAGCCGCGCTGTTTGACAGGATGAATGAAACGCCGATGGCTGAAAGCAACGGAGCCAGACGGGCTGCATGGCGCAACGGCTTATATGCGACACGTTCGATGACCATGCCAAGGACACCACAGCTGAACATCGCCACAAGCATCGCTATGAAAAACGAAGTCACCGTCCACACACCCAGCGGCGCATTGCCACGGAGCCCATTATAGGTGAACAACCCGATATAGGCGCCAACCATCAGGATGTCCCCATGGGCAAAGTTGATGAACTTCAAAATGCCATACACCATGGTGTAGCCCAATGCGATGAGGGCATAGATGCCGCCAAGGGTCAGACCATTCATAAAATGCTGGAAAAACTCAGAGACCGACAAGATCGCACTCCTTGGAAAAGACTCGTAAAAACACAATGAGGACCGATGTATCAGCACCGGTCCTCGCCATCATACACACGAACGGGTTAACCCGGCAATCACTTCACCGCAACAAGTTTTCCGCCAGTAACCGTATAAGCACCCTTGTACTGTACGGAAGCTGCGTTGTTGCCGGTAACTTCGTAAATGCCCTGATAGGCGACAAGATCGCCGTTGGCCTCGAAGTTCATCTTGCCGTTGACACCCATGAAATCTTTCGTCGCGGCGACTTCGTCACGGATGGCAGCCCTATCGAACTTTCCAGTCTTCTGATAAGCCCGTTCCATGGCCGCAAAATAGATGTACGCGGCGTCATAGCTGTTGGTTGCGAACGAATCGGGTCCGATACCAAACTTTGCAGTGTAGTTCTTCACGAACGCATCATGCGCGGCGCTCTCTTCAGCCTTCGCAGGTCCGACGTAGATGACACCTTTGGTGAAATTGCCCGCCAAACCGTAAATCTCAGGATTGGAGAAACCATCACAGGAAAGGAACGGAGCGGTGATGCCGAGTTCCCTGGCCTGCTCGAGAATCTGTGCCATCTCCGCGGTGTAGTCAGGAATGTAAATCGCCTGTGGATTGGCTGCTTTGATCTTGGTCAGCTGGGTCTTGAAATCCTTGTCGCCGACCTGAAACGCTTCTTCGCTGATGACTTTTCCGCCATCAGCCTCAAAGTTCGCCTTCACGCCTTCGAACAAGCCCTGGCTGTAGTCGTTCTTCGCATACAGAATCGCGATGTTGCGGTAGCCGAGCACTTCATAGAAGTACTTTCCGGCGACTTCACCTTGCAGACCATCGGAAACGACAGTACGGAACACATAGTTGCCGATGGCTGTGATGTCTTTGTGGGTGCCGCTCGGCGTAATCATACAGATGCCTTCGCTCTGCACACGCTTGCCGACAGCGAAACAGACACCGGTGAAGACGGGTCCGATCAACGCGTTGATCTTATCTGAAGAAGAAAGCTTTTCGATGGCGGAAAGCCCTTTCTCCACGTTGCCCTCCGAATCCTCGGTGATCAAGGTGATGGGCAGTTTTCCCGCGATACCACCCTTGGCATTGTATTCCTCAATAGCGAGTTTCACTGCGTTGCTGCACAGTGTTCCATAGTTGGCGTAATCGCCAGTCATAGGTCCGATGAAACCGATTTTTGGTCCCTGAGCTTTGCTTTCACTGGCTCCGCCAGCAAAAACAGGAGAAACGGCCAGAGCCAACGTGGCGATGAACGCCAGTACAAGCATGTGTCTCTTCATGATAAACCTCCACAAATGCTATGAACAAGTATTAGGAATTGGTATACAACAAACTGTATTTTTATTCAATCAGCAGCAACTCTGAAAGATCGTTTTTCCAAAACCATGTTCTCTTCACAAAAAAAACACTCCATGCTATATTTCGGTAACCTACAAATAAGCTTGCAGTGAAGGAGTATTGTATGTCAGAAAAAAAATCTGGATTCTGGACCGAATTCAAGCAATTCATCTCAAAAGGCAGCGTAATGGATATGGCAGTCGGTGTCATCATGGGCGCCGCGTTCACCGCCATCATCAATTCAATGGTCAAGGACATCCTGATGCCGATCATCAGTCTTATTGTCGGAAGAATGAATTTCTCTGATCTGAAATGGATCATCAAGCCAGCAACGGCGAATACCGCAGAGACCGCACTGACCTATGGAAATTTCATCCAGGCCGTAATCAACTTTGTCTTGATTGCCCTCTGTGTGTTCATCATGGTGAAACAGATGAACAAATTCCGCAGTTACGCCGAAGCGAAGAAGAAAGCCGAAGAAGTGGCAAAACCCGCTCCTGCCCCCGCACCGGACAAGAACACCGTGTTGCTCACCGAAATCAGGGATTTGCTGAAAAAACAGAATTCCTGAGCGTGAGGGAATTTTTCGTGAAGCGGGAGTCTCATCGGCTTCCGCTTTTTTTCAGACTCTATATTTTTCGTTTTTCCCCCGCTATACTGCGAATCATGAATTATCCATTCGGTAAAAACATCCTGATAACCGGCGCTTCCAGCGGCATCGGCCATTCCTGCGCCATTTTGTTTGCTTCAAAGGGGTATCATGTATGGGGTGTCGCCAGAAAAGCCAACGGCTTGTTGGAAAAGGCAGGCATCCGGTTCCATACCTTGGACGTCACGGACGCTGACGCGGTGAAAACCGTCATCGCGAACATCGATGAGGAAGCAGTCGCATCGGACGGGCACCATCTTTCCATCGTGTTGGACTGTGCGGGGAACGGCATCACCGGTTCCGTTGAGGCGGTACCTCTCCAGATGGTCCGAGCCCAGATGGAAGTCAATTTCTTCGGCACCATTTCTGTCAACCAAACGGTCCTTCCCTATCTGAAAAGGGAACCTTCTTCGTTGGTCCTGATGATCAGCTCGGTCGCCGGACGCATCTGTGTCCCCTTCCAAGGGCATTACAGTTGCTCAAAGTTCGCCCTTGAGGCCTATGGAGAAGCGCTACGGATGGAAACACGCGGCACAGGGATCCATGTGGCGATGGTCGAGCCAGGCGACACGTCGACAGGCTTCACCAAAAACCGGATCATCGCCGAACCAGAGGACAGTCCTTACAGGGACAAAGTGCTGAAAACAACCGAAAAGATCGCCCATGATGAGACCAACGGGGCAAAGGCGGAACAGGTCGCAAAGACGGTGTTCAGGATCGCTTCGCATCGCCATGTCCCCGTCCGAAGAGCAGTGGGCTTCGTCTCGAAAGCGGAACTTGCATTGATCCGATTCCTTCCTTCATCGTGGATCGACCATCTCGTCGGCAACCTATATCTTTGAGGAGGACGCATATGACCAACTGGCTTATACGCCACTGCATCACCAATTACCAAAACACCACAGACATCCATGTACGTTCGGCATACGGCACACTCAGTTCGGTTACCGGAATCATCGTCAACTGCCTGCTCGCCGCCTTTAAAGCGGTCACGGGAATTCTCAGCGGATCATTGGCCATCACTGCGGATGCGGTGAACAACTTGTCCGATGCGGGTGGATCGATCATGTCACTCCTGACTGTCAGGATGGCTGCCAAACCCGTGGACAAAGAACATCCGTTCGGGCACGGGAGAATGGAATACATCGGTGCGCTGGGACTGGGCTTTCTGATCCTTCTTGTCGGGTTGGAATTGTTCAAAAGCGGCATAAACGGCATCATGCATCCGACTGAGCTCTCCGCATCGCCGGTGGTCATCATCATCCTCTTTCTCTCCATCCTGGCGAAATGCTGGTTGTTCCTGTTCTACCGGAAACTAGGGCAAACAACGGACAACGAAACCCTTCTGGCGGCATCAAAAGACAGCATCAGTGATGTCTTGGGCACCAGCGGGGTTCTTATCAGCACCATTCTGCAAGGGCTGTATGGCTGGCATATCGACGGTTACATGGGAGTGGTGGTCGCTTGTTTCATCCTCCGGACCGGCATTGAAGTATGCAAGGACACCATCGACCGGTTGTTGGGGGGAAAGCCCGACCCCAAGATGGTGGGGGAACTCCGCCTACGCCTGCTCTCCTATCCGGCCATCCGTGGCATCCATGACTTGGTGATCCACGATTACGGCCCCGGCAGATGCATCGTCACCGTCCACGCCGAAGTAGACGCCAAGGGAGACATCATCGCCATCCATGAAGTCATCGATGAGGCGGAGAGGGAAATCGAGCATGCCATGCATGTCATGCTCTGCATCCATATGGATCCCGTGGTTACCGATGACCCACAGACCAACCATCTGCACAATCTGTTCTCCGAATACCTCAGGACGGTGAATGAGAAACTGACGCTCCATGATTTCAGGGTCGTCCCCGGCGAAAAGCAGACCAATCTTATCTTCGATGTGCTGCTTCCCAACGATTACAAGGACGGACAGAAACTCAACGAAAAGCTGACGGCCTATGCGGCAAGCCTTGACCCCCGCTACCATCTTGTGGTGAGGTACGACACGACGTTTGTCTGAAGACCGCACACACCACAGGGACCATCACCCGTACTTTCCTTCCCTGCTATGGGGCTTTTCCCTCACCGAATGCGACAATGCATTGCGTTCCGTTACAATTGCTTGAAACGCAAATACTTGAGCGCACCGTCAAACCCTTAAAAACAGTAAAAACAATGGTCGTGTCTGCTCACTTTCGATCCTTAGGCGAAAAACACCATGGGGCAAAACCACAAAAGACGCACCTTTACCCGAACGTTGCGTTCCGTTGCCCCGCCACTTCCGGCGTGGCATACAGGCACAAGCCGCATCGCGACAAGTCGGCGCTGCCACCAATTCGAGGCCGTCCATCAGGATCCTGCACTCGCGCACGCAGGCGTTGTTCCGTACCGTCTCGACGCCGATTCCGCAGATTGTCGCCACGTTGCCGCCTCCGGAGGGAATATACCCCGCCGGAGACGGCGCGTCCGACGCGCATGAAAAAATGGGAGGGCTTCCGCCCTCCCCCGCCAAACACGCCCGCGCCGCCCGTCAGAGGCTCACGACGGCCGAGACGCTTGCGCCCGCGATGATGTTCAATGTGCGCAGACGGTAGCCCGTGTACGCGACTTCCTTCCACCCCGACCCGTCGCGCTTGTCGACGTACCCGCGCCCGCCGCTGACCCTGGCGTTCAGGCTGATGTCGACCTCGAGGGAGTCCGTGATGACGATCCTGTCGGCGACCGAACAGCAGATGAACCAGTCGCGGTAGCGCCTCCCTTCCGCCGACTCGGCGGCAAAACGGTCCGATCCGTAGCCGATGCCGCTCTTCAGGACGGTCGCGGAGCGGCCGCGCCGCTCCCGGCGCCAGCAGGTTACGGCCGCGAACGACCATCCGTCGGTGCCCGCTGGGACGGAGCCCGCGCCCCTCCACGAGGCTTCGCCGTCGCCGTGCGACGCGGTGGCGGCGAAGAAGCCGAACTCGACCTCGACCCAAACGGCCTCGCGCAACGCTCTTGTTTGCGGCCCGACGCTGACCGTGGCCGTCACGCCCGCGGCCGAGTCTACGGTCGTGTGGTCCACCGCGGTGCGGCTGGTCATGTAGTCCGCCCTGTTCCACCGCAGCCCGTATCCTCCGGAGGCCGTGACGCAGACCCAGCCGTCCGACGCCCACACGGGAACCGCCAGCAACATGACGACCGCCGCCAAAAACAACTTCCTCATCATCCCCTCCCGACCCGTCCGTTCCGTCCGGGGCGCCCGGAGCCGCCTTTCCTGCGGCCCGTGATGTCATATCATCCACATTCAACATCCTTTCCGCAAGGGTTCCGCCCCGCAACGGCCATATCCTCATTCCTCATCCCTCCCTCTTTGGACAAAAAAGAGAGAGACCCGGGCGGCGAGCGAGAATGCGATAATCCGCAATTAATACCGTAAAATATAGATATTAAGCAAACTTAGCAGTGTATAATTACTTGCTGGCAAACGAATTATTTGCGATAATCAACACAGTGTTTATTATCTGGTCTAAAAACACTGCTCACTTTTGACTCATTTATTTCCAAAATCCCTCTTTACAAACGCAACGATTTTCTTTACCATATGTCAGTAATTCGTTACTGTGATGGTGGTTGCGTTGCGATAAACGCAATTTTGCTTTTTTTTAGAGTTCGATCTGGTAGCTCAGTTGGATAGAGCGACTGCCTCCTAAGCAGTAGGTCGTGCGTTCGAATCGCATCCGGGTCAACAACCCTTTTTGCGGGGACCCTCCTTCCCTCTGGAAGCGAGGGTTTTTTTCTCTCTCCCGAAGGACGTTGTTCAGGGCGTCACATCAATAATCACATATTCTGAATGGCCTCCCGTACGTACCGGATACCCCCATCCGCCCAAGCCGCTGGTGACGATCAGTTCCATGCCACCGATTTGTTTCAGGCCATAGTTCACCTTGTACATCCCGGACAACCGGTTGAGCAACCCAAGCGGGAATATCTGTCCGGCATGGGTATGTCCGGAGAGTTCCAGATCAAAACCAGCCCTGGCGTTTTCGTCCAACCCCACCGGCTGATGATCAAGGAGAATACGATATCCTTCTCCTTTGGGAAGCGCATCGGAACCAAGACGCTGTTCGCTCCGGTCTTTTCTGCCGGTGACGGAGACCGTTCCGTCAAGCTCCGCCATCTGGTCTTCCAAAACCGTGATGCCATGACGCTCCAACGCGCTGACCCACGCGTCCACTGAATAGGGTTTTTTCCTCGCATAATTCGCTTTGTCATGATTTCCGAAGACATAGTACCTGCCCAATCGGACGCGAACCGATCCCAACAGGGATGCGGCTTGTTCCATCTCAGCAGAGTCCGTATTCTCTCCGATGATGTCCCCCACCAACACAAAGATGTCCGGTTCCTGCGTTTGTATGTCATCCAGGTAGTCTTTCAGCCGTTTTCCATCCATCGTTTCGGGATAATGAAGATCACCAATCATCGCGATACGAACGGCTTCGGACACCTTGTCCGAACGGATGTGGTATGTTGTCATTCGGACTTGACGCATGTTCCACCAGCCATAGCACAAAACCAACACAGTCGCCGCGACGGGTACGAAAAGCCTGACTTTCCACAGACCCGCACGATGGAAACACAGTTCCACAACCAAGGAGAAAAGCGCCAGATGAAACAGTACGACAGCCCAGAAACTCCATACGGAAAGCCCCGGCAAGGTCACAAGGACGGCGATGCCGGCCATCACCCATCGAGGGGCTGCTGGGAATGTCTTTGCCAGATAGTGATATCCGTACAAGCCGACACAGGACATCACCAATGAAGTGAACACCATATACAAAACCATGAAGACACGATATCAAATGAAGTTCACTTCAAGTCAATACTCACAGAAGGACACACACCGCGACAATGACCAGTATCCCCGTCAACAATGCGATTACAGCCTGCTTTTTCTTGTGTTTGAGCACACTCTCCACGGTCGAACGATTCTTCAGGTATTCCTCGTGTTCTTTCCTGCGCTCTTCGGCTTCCTGTTTCTTTTTCAAAGCCTCAAGTTCCTGTGCGCCTTTGACCTTATGCTCCATGATGCACTTCGAACACGGTATCATGCCATCACAATCGGAGAGTTTGTCATAATAGCTTTCACCACAGTCTGGGCAGACATAACAGCGTTGCAGGATCCCACCTTCGGTGAGTTTGCACACTACCATGGTGTGCGGAGCCGGATAGCGCTGTTCTTTATGAAGAAACTTCTCCCAGAAGGTCTGCTTGTAGGGTTGTCCCTGACGTGATTGCAGTTCATGGGCGAGTTTGACGATACGTTCTGACAACCCCCTGTCTTGGGTGACAAGCAACACATTCTCATTCATGCCGATTTGACCGAACAGTTTGACCAAATGGTCGTCGGCGATGCCGATGGAACCGGTATCCCCGATACGGACAAGGCCTTGCTTGGCCAAGTACCTGATGATGTCTGGACGGATGGTCGCCCGGATGCGGACATCCTTGTCCTTCTCCGGATTATCCTTCAGGCCATGAAGCTCCTCCATGGTTTTTTCCAAAATCAAGAGCTTCTTCTTGCGCCGTTTCAGGATGGATTCGGTGTCAGCGACGAAATGCAGGAACCAATCCATCTGGATGATGGGCGCGGTATCGACATAAATCTCATTGAACGAACGTATCTCCTCATCGAGTACATCCTCATACCCCGCATCCTGGCTCTTATATCCCTCCAGGTTGTGTGTCTTGCAGGAAAGCACCTCTCGAAGGAGATCCATCTGGTCCGCATGGACATGATCGGTATCAATCCCTACCGCGCGGATTGCGGTGAGGATGGCCTCTTGGGAAAGACGAAATTCTTTGGAAAGCACGCCAAGGTAATCGTCGCTGGCGATCACCGGCGTCTTCGGCGCCTTGACGGGACGTCGGAAAAATCTGGACATGAGTACTACTTTGTATCCTTCTGCCGCTTATCCTTGATGATGTCTATGATCTGTTCAAGAGTGAGGGTTTTCGCTTTCGCCTCATCTTTCTTGTATGCGTAGGGCAATGAGTAATTCGCCCCATCATGTCTGACATAGAGTCCATACTTGCCGTTGGCGAGATCCACATTCCGATCCTCGAACTGACCATAGGTGAAGAGAGCCTCCACTGTCTTGGTCCGAGGAGTCGGATGGGCTGACGCCTTTTTCGTCCGAAATGAGGAAGACGGCCGTTTCTCTTGGGAAAGCAGCGACAAGGCTTCCCCAAGCGTGATGGCGAACAACTCCGCATCCTGGTCTTTCTTGTTGAGGTTCCGGTAGGTTTTGTTGCACCCCACATACGGCCCGTATTTTCCTGTGGTCGCATACACCTCATTCCCTTTGTCATCCGTGCCCAGCACCCGTGGAAGCGACAGGTACTTGCCGGCGAAGTCCGGATCTTTGGCTTGTTCGTCTGAAGCCCAAGACGGTACACTCGCCCGTTTTTCGTTCTTTTGCCAATACAACCCGAATTTACCGTCGAGCAACTGGATTCCGTCTTCGATATCCTCCGGTTGCTTGCGGGCCGTTTGTTTGCCTTCCGCCAAGAGATGCTTCACCATTTCGTCAGTGACGGTTCCGGGAAGCCAATCCGAGGGGATGCGAATGGCCTCAGGCTTGCTTCCCTCCCCCATGTCTTTCTGCACGTAGTATCCAAACGGCCCCACTTTGATGGGATTGTCATCGGATATCTGCGGCAAACGCAACGTACGCGCTTCCACTTTGTCCTGCAAGGACAACTGTTTCTTGTCCTGCGCTTCCAAACCTTCAGGGCCAAGATAAAACGCATTGAGAAAATCCAATTTCTGTTCTTTGCCTTCAGCGATCTCATCCAGCCCCGACTCCATCTTCGAGGTGAAATCGTAATCAACGAATTTGGAGAAATGCTGTTCAAGATACTGGCAGACGGCAAAGCCCATGAACGTGGGTACCAACGTACCGTTTTCCTTGGTCACATACGCACGATCGAGCAAAGTCTTGATGATCGTGGCATACGTGCTCGGCCGCCCGATGCCACGCTTTTCCAATTCCTGGACCAACGACGCTTCGGTATAGCGCGCCGGAGCCTTGGTCTGGTGTTCTTCATCCACCAAGGAAACCAGCGATTCCGTTTCCCCCACAGAAAGAACCGGCAACACCGTCTCCTTATCGGCCAAAGCCGCGTCAGGATCATCGCTTCCTTCCACATACGCCCGGATGAACCCCGGGAATTTGATCTGCGTCCCGCTGGCGACAAACGTCGCGCCGTCACAAGTGACCGTCACCGTAGTGGTCGATTTCAACGCATCCGCCATCTGGCACGCCAGCGTCCGTTTCCAAATCACATCATACAGAAGCCGTTCCCGTCCGGTCAAACCAGTCTCATCGGGATTGCGGAAATGGTCTCCCGCCGGCCTGATGGCTTCATGCGCCTCTTGCGCCCCTGCGGTATGCGCGATGAAATGGCGTGCTTCAGGGCTGAGGTACTCTTTGCCATACAACGTCGCCACAGCTTCCCGGGCAGCTGCCGTCCCTTCATTGGAAAGGGTCGGGCTATCGGTACGCATATAGGTGATGAATCCGTTCTCATACAGCGTCTGGGCAACGCTCATCACCTGTGAGGCGCTCATATGGAATTTCTTGATGGCATCCTGTTGGAGTGTGCTTGTGGTGAACGGAATGTTCGGATGGGCTGAAAACGGTTTTTCCTGGATATCCGAAACGATCCATTTCCCATCCTTCAAGCGTTTGATAAAGCCATCGACCATCGTCTTGTCACACAATAATGTCGACTTTTTCCCTTTGTATTGTCCGGTGATGTTGTCAAAGTCTTTGCTTTGGGCCAATGCGGACCCATCGATGGAGACAAGACGGGCTTGATACTCAGCCCCTTTCTGACTCCGAAGCGTTGCGACGGCATCATGGAAAGAACTCTTGGTGAACAGGATGCGTTCCCGTTCGCGGTCAACGGTAAGCCGCAAACCCACAGACTGCACACGACCTGCGGACAACTTCTTGTTGGCCAATTTGGTCCAGAGGATCGGACTGATGGTATATCCATACAGACGATCGACCACACGGCGTCCTTCCTGGGCCTGGACAAGATCGTCATCCAACGGCCTGCCATGTTCCAAAGCGTTCTGAATGGCGTTTTTGGTGATTTCATGGAACACCATCCTTTGGTACGGGACGGTAGGTTTCAGGACCTGCAGCAAGTGCCAGCTGATGGACTCTCCCTCGCGGTCCTCATCAGTCGCAAGAAGCAGTTCTTTTGAGGAAGCCAACGCTGTCTTCATCTCTTTGATCAACGGCGCCTTGCCTTCGACAATCTGGTATTTGCACGCATATCCATGCTGGACATCAATGGCCAAGTCCTTTTCCCCAAGGTCACGTATGTGTCCTTTGCTGGCGATCACCTTGTACTGTTTCGGCAAGAACCTGGATATGGTTTTCGCTTTTGTGGGGGACTCGACTATGATCAATGTTTGCTTTGTTTGTTCCATGCAATGCTCCTGAACGACTTTCAGGTTTCCACTATATACCGAGCATGCAAGAATTTGTCAACTCAAGATTTTGAAAAAGCAAACGCACTTCCATCTTATACTATTATATAGTATACGGTAAAATCCTCATTCTTCGAGCAAGAAGAATTTCCCGTCCGTCCCCTTTTCAGGGTTCTTGAAAATCCCTGTGGAAGCCAATCCGCTGCCGGTCGTCCAGAATACGCAAGCCTTCTTTCCTTGGTCGTTGATGATGAACTGGTAGTAGCTGTCTGTAGTGAAGGTCAACCCAACCGCTTTGGTTTTCACCTCGATATGGATGCCTTTCGCATCCTGCTCGACGGCGCTGACTTTGAACTTGCTGGGTTTCGTGTTCGTCGTGTTGAACATCAGACCGTTAGCCCTGTAGACCGCGGCGGAAGAGTCATCGTAACCGGTCCATACATCGGAAACCGGCATCGGGCTGACCACCTGCAGCCCCAATTCAGGCAATTCGCTCTTGATGATCATCTGTCCGCCGGAAACATCATCGACGTCATACCTCAGATGGATGCAACGTCCTTTGTTGTTATTGTCCGTAGGGTTGTCCCAGACATAGGAACCGCTCCAGGAACCTGTGGTGATGGAGATTTGGGCCGCATCCAGATTCTTGTCCGAACCGTCACGCGCCGCGACAATAATCTTATAGGCATGGTTCGAGAGCAGCGGGTCCGCGTTTCCGCCCACCACACAGGAAAGGCTCTTGCCGCCTAACCGGACGACAGGAATATTGTCCACATAGACATCATAATGCGCTGTCCCATCGACGACCGACCATGAAATCAAAGCTTGGTTCGGATAGAGTTTCTCCACCTTCACGGACAAAGCCGACACCTGAAAGCAACAAACCACCAACAAAAACGCCACCAATGACTTTTTCACGACATTCTCCGCGTTCACTGTACCATATTGCTTGCCCATGCGACAAGAAACCTATACCCTGATGGCATGACGATCGAATTGGTTTCCTGTTGTTATGAAAAAGGGAATTTCAGTTTCCCGCTGGGTGCCCTGTGCATCAAGGAAGCGTTGCTCTCCCATTCCATCCCCTGTACGGTACGGAACGCATCCCTCAGCGACAATCCCCAAAAAACGGCCGATTCGATCCATACCGACATCGTCGGCGTCTCGGTCTACCTGTGGAACCGGCAATGGTTCGACACGTTTGTGGACGAACTAGTCAGGAAAAACCGCAATGTGATCCTTTTTGCCGGCGGAGCTGAAGTGACGGCGAATCCAGGCAGTTTCGATCTGGACATCTATCGTTTCTTGTCGCTGGGAGAAGGTGAAGAAAGCGTACCCCGGGCAATCTCCGCCCTGCTCAGGGGGGAAGCGGTCACACCGGGTGACGGGATCGTGACGAAAGGCAGCCCCTTTTCGTTCAGTTGTCCTCAGGATCTCTCCACCCTTCCATCGGTCCTGCTTGCCCATGCCGCTGACACGTATATCAAGGAAAGCGATACCGTTTTGTGGGAACTGACCCGGGGTTGCCCGTACCACTGTGCGTTCTGCTTCGAATCCAAAGGATTGCATTCGGTGCGCCACTTTCCGATGGAACGCATCGAAGCCGAACTCGCCTATCTGGTCAGCCATCATGTGCACGATGTCTTTGTTCTCGATCCGACCTTCAATATGGATAAGGAAAGGACAAAAACCATCCTCAGAATGCTTGCTGAAAAAGCGAAAGGCATCCATTTCACGTTTGAAAACCGCGCAGAACTTCTGGATAAGGAAATGGCGCACTTGTATGGACAGTTGGATTGTTCCCTGCAATTGGGCATGCAGTCGAGTGACCAACAGGTTCTGAACACCATTGACAGGGCCACAAAAGCCGAAGCGTTCGAGAAAGGCGTAGCGCTGCTCCGTGATGAAGGCATCACCTTCGGCCTTGATGTGATCATCGGCCTGCCCGGAGACAGTCTGGAAGGTTTTTGCCGAAGCCTCGATTACGCCATTTCCCAGAAACCCAACAACATCGACATCTTCCTGTTGTCCCTCTTGCCGGGAACGACGCTTGCGGAAAGGGCTGAAAGCCTCGGCCTCGTCCATGACCGGCAAAGCCCCTACCAGCTCAAGGACAGCCCCACATTCCCCCATGCTGACTTGCTCAAGGCGCTGGAACTCAAAGAAGCAACCGACCTGTTTTACACCAAAGGACAGGCGTACCAGTGGTTCCCCATACTTGAGGCGGCGTCAGGGTTGCCGGCGCATCGTCTGATGGGCTTATTCTCCTCGTTCCGCACCTTCCTCGGCGAGAATGACTTGGATGTCTATGAACTGCAGGACCGGTTTGTGCGCGGGCTTCTGAAGAAACTGGGGAAAACGGCATATCTGCCGGTCCTCACTTCCTATATGGAATTGTACCAAGGCATCGCCTTCCTCCTCGAAACAGGGGAAAGCCCCATCATCAATCTTCTGTACGACCCCAACGATCTGTCCAAACTGGAAACGTTGTCCCTTGAGGAGTTCCTCACTACGGTGAAACGGCAACCATGCACGTTGGGCATTCTGCAGAATCCGGATGGATCGATCGAATTCGTGGACCAATAGGAAAAAGGAGAGAACAGTTGCCACGCGACGGGAATTCGCATACATTGGAGACAGTTATGAAACGGATCATACCAATAGCGGTTGCCTGTGCGCTCATCCTGTCGGGATGCGCGGTCACAGAGCGGCTTTCCATGCAGAAAAGCGGGAACGGCACTTCGGACATCAATGTATCCGTCGAACCATTCTTCATTGACGTCCTGAATGATTTCGAGGAGTTCGCCGATTCGAAGAACCCCCAATCCGTAATGGACAAAGCGGTTTCCGACATGGAGAAAAACCTTTCCAACGGACAGGGAACAGGCAACGTTTCCTTCAAGAAAACCGGAGAACGTACGTACGAAGGGGTTTTCACGTTCACCAGCATCGCGAACCTCCTCGCCGATCTTGGTTCGGACAAGGACCAAAGCCTTTTGACGGTCAGCGGAAACACCCTCCGTTTCCATGTGGATATCGGCAACTATCCGCAACTGTGCAAGGTGATCCCCTTTCTGGCAGACAAGAATTTTGAGCCGTTCGGACCGACCTACAACCAAGGGATTTCCGAGGCGGATTATCTGGATATGATCAGTTTCATGTTGGGTGAAGAAGGCCCTGATGCGATCAGGAATTCACGCATCATCCTCAATCTGAAGACTCCCGGAACCATCACATCATTCACCGGCGGCAAAAAGATTGATGACACCACTTTCCAGTTCAGCTTCCCTTTGATCGATTTCCTGCTCCTGCAAAACAACATCGACTGCAGTGTCACATGGGCTGGTTGATTCCGTAGAACCTCACCTGTTTCTCATGGCACCGGCGTTTGTTGATACGCCCATAGCACGGGCAGTTCCCTCGTTGATGATGCAGTAAGCCTGCAGATGGGCGTACACCGTGACGCTTCCCGAGAACGTGAATCCACGTACCTTCACATCCTTGCTGATGGCCTCTGACAATCCGTTGCTTGAAGGTATCCATCCCTTTTCGTGCTTCTCATACAGGATGGTCCTCCCCCCAGACCACTTCCAAAGGGAGGAAGCGAAACTCCCAAACTCCTTGCGGATATCCTGGAAACGGCATGCATTGTTCACGACCGCTTCCATTTTCCGCCTCGAATGGATCATGCCGGAAGTTCCCATGATACGCCGGATGTCGCTTTCATCGTTGGAAGCGACTCTGGCGTAATCGAAGGCATCGAAACACGAGCGGAACACTTCCCGCCTCGCCATCATCATGGCCCAATTCAGGCCACACTCCATTATAAAGAACCCAAACTGCTTCTTGTCGTCATGCACCGGCACGCCCCATTCCTTATCATGGTAATGGATCATCAGGCCATCGATCGCCGCATCACCGTCGCAGTAGCCCATTCTCCACCCTCACGGAAAGGAAACGGTCATGCCAAAGATGGTGTTTCACGTACGCCTCACATGCCGGTCGGCAAGACTTACTTCGCTTGTTTGTTGACGTTGAACAGGAAGTGCATGATGTCTCCATCCTGAACCACGTAATCCTTGCCTTCCATACGGAGTTTCCCGGCTTCCCGGATCTTCTCTTCGCTCTTCAGGGCAAACAGGTCGTCACAGTTGTATACTTCCGCCTTGATGAATCCTTTCTGGAAATCGGTGTGGATGATGCCTGCCGTCTCCGGCGCTTTCATCCCCGCCTTGAATGTCCAGGCACGGTCTTCGTCGGGGCCTGCGGTGAAGAATGTCCGCAAACCCATGATGTGGTATGCGTGGCGCACCAGCCTGTTCAGACCGGATTCCTCAAGGCCGACGGATTCCAAGAATTCCTTTTTGTCTTCTTCGTTGTCCAAGACCGCGATTTCCGCTTCCATCTTTCCGCAGATCACGACAACCTCGGCACCTTCTTTCTGTGCGATATCCCTCACCGTCTTCACATAATCGTTATCGGTGGTCGCATGGTCCTCGTCAACGTTGCAGACATAGACGACTGGCTTCTGCGTGATCAGATGGAGGTCCTGCAGCAAAACCAGCTCCTCTTCTGACAACCCGAGGGAACGGACGGCTTTCCCATCAGCAAGACAGGCTTTCACCCGTTCGAGAAGCGGAAGGTATTTTTCCATCGCCTTCCGATCTTCCGGGGTCATGCTCCTGGTCAGTTTCACCTGTTTGGCATAGCGGTTTTCCACCGTGTCAAGATCGGCCAACGCCAACTCGGTGTTGATGGTGTCGATATCGTTCGACGGATCTACTTTGTTGCTTACATGGATGATGTCAGGGTTGTCAAAGCATCGCACGACATGGGCGATGACACCCACTTCCCTGATGTTGGCCAGAAACTGGTTGCCCAATCCTTCCCCTTTGGAAGCGCCGGCCACGAGTCCTGCGATGTCGACAAATTCAAAAGTGGCGGGAATCAAGCGTTGCGGAGGGATCAACGCCTTGATCTGGTCAAGCCGTGCGTCAGGCACATTGACGATGCCGACATTCGGATTGATCGTACAGAACGGATAATTCGCTATTTCCGCAGGAGCTGCCGTCAAGGCGGAGAAAATGGTCGATTTCCCCACGTTGGGCAGTCCGACAATTCCACAATTCAAGCCCATAGGATACCTCTTTCCGATGCAGTGTACCACGATACCCGTTTTGTCTCAATGCGGAAACGGACCGTCCACAGCTGTACAAAACCGGAAAAAACAGTATGCTGACGGCGATATGTACGAAACGAAAGAAGAACCTGCAAAGGCGTTGTTGTTTTCCATCCGGCAAGACGGTGACGATCCTTTGATGTCCGCATTGAGCCGGGAGGAATTGGAAAGTCTGGTCTCCACCTTGGGAGAAACCGTCTTGAAGAACACCGAAATACCCCTCAAAACGGTCAACCCTGCCACGTATATCGGCAGCGGCAAGGTTCAGGAGATAAAAACCATGATCGAAGAGAACGACGCGGATGTCGTTGTCTTCAACATGACCCTCTCCCCACGGGTCCAAAGGAATCTGGAGAAGGAATGGGGCATTGCCGTGATCGACAGGGAGGAAGTCATCCTGCAGATATTCGCCTCAAGAGCACGCACCAAGGAAGCGAAACTGCAAGTTGAGCTCGCCCAACTGCAATATGAACGCCCCCGGTTGAGGCAGATGTGGTCAGGATTGAACAGACAGCATGGCGGTTTCTATGGCACCAAAGGCGAGGGCGAGACACAATTGGAACTTGACCAACGTATCCTTGACGACAAGATCATCCTCCTGAAAAAAGAACTGGCAAAAGTCCTGAGAGAACGGGACATGCAACGACAGAGCAGGATGCGCAGCCCCATGCCGCGTTGCGCCATCGTCGGCTACACCAACAGCGGCAAATCCTCATTGCTTAACCGTCTGGCTCCCGACGCCGCGGTTCTTGTGGAGGACAAACTGTTCGCGACCCTCGACCCGACCACCAGGATGGTGAAACTTCCCGGCGGGGAAGAAATGCTGATGACCGATACCGTCGGTTTTGTCAGCAACCTTCCGACAAATCTGGTCGAATCGTTCAAGAGCACGCTGGAGGAAGCGAAATATGCGGATTTCCTGGTCATCGTATGTGATGCCTCCCACCCGGACATGCTGCAGTGCTGGGACACCACGAAATCCGTTCTGGAAGACTTGGAATGCAACGACAAACCGGCGATCGTCTTCATCAACAAAATGGACAAGCAATTCGACGCCCTGGCGACCAACCGTCTGAAAGCGCTCGCTCCGGTCGTCGTCTGCGGTTCCCTTATCCAGAACAGCAACATTGATGTGCTGGAGGATGCCGTCATCGACATGATCCACCGTCTGTCACCGTTGATGGACCTCACCATTCCCGAAGACAGGTACGACTTGGTGGCCCGCATCCGTCGTGAAGGGCAGATCGTGACCATCGACTATTCGGGCGAAGGCGTGCACATCACGGCGCGGGTGCAGAACCCGACGTTGAAAGAAATACTCCAACCGTTCCTCCACGAAACGAAGGCCGCCATGCAATCATGACGGTCTTCACATCTCAAGGACACCGAGAAGAAAGCCTTCCGGCTTTTCGGGGGCACTCTTACTTGATGTAACCATATCCTTTCATCTGTTCGGCGGCCGCTGCCATGTATTTGTCGAATCCGTATACGCTGTCCAGTTCCCCAAGGAACTTGTCATATTCGGAAATCGGGCGGTCGCCGTAGATGAAGGCGATCAACTGGGTCTTCACGTATTTTTCGAAATCGTCCAGATAGAAACCTTCCGGTTCGGTGATCAGACTGTTGTAGACGGTGATGTGCGGCATTTTTTTCGCATAGGCGACCTGATCGGCGGCTTCCTTGAACTTCATCGCAAGATAAGTATCCTCATCACGTCCGAGGAGCTGGTAGGTAGCGACATAATTCGCCTCGCTGGCACGTTTGGTCATCGAACGGACCCCGTTCGCGTCTTCATCCCAATGTACCCCCTTCAACCCGAAATTCACCAGCATCGAACCTTCCTCGGAAGTCAGGTAGTCGACCAGACGGAACACAGCGGCAAGTTTCTCTGGGGAGATGTCCGCACTGACACAAAGGAAGTTGGATGAGGAAGCAGGATCTATGGGAAGCAATGCGGCCGCGGCTGAGACTTCGGAAGCCAGTGGTCCGAAAAATGACCACTTCGCTTGGGGATTTACCTTGCGCACCTGGTCCTGGTAGGACTGCTTGTAAAGCAGGGACCATTCCATAGATACCAATCCGATGGTTCCCGAAATGGCTTTGTCCCGGGGACTGGTCGTATACATATCAGGATCGACGATCTTCGCATCAACAAACTTCTTGCATTCCGCAAGAGCTTCCTTCATGTGCGGTTGCGACAATGTATTGGTCACTTTCCCGTCACGGACGATGATGTAGTTCCCAAGCGCAGTGTCGTAAGCGTTGGCAATCGGTTCGAATCCGTACGGAGCCTTGCCCGAATAACCGATGGTATCGTTCTTTCCGTTGCCGTCCGGATCATTGTAGGTGAAGGCATAGGCGACTTTGTACACATCATCGACGGTCTTCGGAACCGTCAGACCAAGTTTGTCAAGCCAATCCTGCCTGACGTTGAGCAGCGTATAGGTGGCGGAATTCACATAACTTTTCGGAATGCCGTACAGTTTGCCGCCATGGACGAACGCGTTGATGTCGGCTCCTCCGATCCACTTCAACAGGTTGGACAGTTCCTTGTTCTTGTATTTGGTCAGATCAAGGATCTCTCCATTGTCGGCGAACGTCCTCATATGAGGGGAATCACACTGGAACAAATCAGGGCAATCGCCGCCGGCGATCCTGACATTCAGGGCGGTGTAATAGTCGTCGATTACCTGGAAATTGACGGCGACTCCGGTCTTGGCAAGAATCTGCTGGTACGCATAGTCATCCTTCACGTTTTCCGGGAAACCATTGTTCTTGCTCTTGATGGCGATGGTCAATTCCACCGGACCGGTACTCTCTATGGTTTTCTGGACCACAGGCGCGGCAGTCTCAGCGCTTCCGTTGGCAAAAAGCGACAATCCGGCCGCCAACACCGACAACACGACAATCATTCTTTTCATTCGATTCCTCCTAAGAATACCTCAAAACGAGTGCAATCAACCTTTCACGGCGCCTGCAAGCGTTCCTTTCACAAAATATTTCTGGATGAACGGGTAGATTACGACGATGGGCAACGTTGCCAGAACCACCATCGCCATCTGAAGCGTCTCCGTCGGGATGATCTCATCGGCATTCATGTCAGCGGAAGTCGCCGACCTGAGCAACCGGCGGAGCACCACCTGAAGCGGTTGGAGCGCATTCTTTGAGACATACAAAACCGCCTGCAGATACGTATTCCAGTGTTCCACCGCATAGTACAAAGAAATGGTCATGATGATCGGAAGGGAAAGCGGCAGCACGATACGGAACAGGACCGTCATTTCCGGAGCACCGTCAAGCCGTGCCGATTCGAACAGTTCCTCAGGCAACCCCTCGAAAAACGATTTCATGATGATGAGGTTGTACACGCTTATCAGTTCAGGAATGATCATGGACCAGAAGGAGTTCAGGAGATTCACTTGTTTCACCACCAAGTAGGTGGGGATCATGCCGGCGCTGAATACCATGGTAAAGACGACGAACTTCATGATCACATTCCTTCCCGGCAGATTCTTCCTGCTGAGCGGATAGGCGAAAAGCAATGTAGCGACCAGATTGAGCGCCGTGCCGATGATGGTGAGCTTCACCGATATCCAAAGAGCGGGGAAGAACGACTTGCCGGACAAAACGCTCTTATAGGCGTCAAACGTAACCTTCCTCGGGATGAGCAGGAATCCTCCCGCACGCATCTTTTCCTCGATGGGGGTCACCGAGACGCTGACCACATACAGGATGGGGACGAGACACAGCAAGCCCACCGACAGGATGACCAACAAAACCACAATCTCGAAAACCGTATCGTCTTTTGATTTCACCATAGCGCGCTGTCCCATTTCCTTGCCAGTGCGTTGGTGCCGAACACCATGGCGCAACTCAACACGGATTTCATCAAACCGACAGCCGTAGACAAACTGTACCGCCCCTGTCCGAGGCCTTCAGAATATACCCATGTGTCGATGATCTCCGAAGAATTCCTCACCTGATCATTGATGAACACGAAAACCTGGTTGAACCCCGCATCGAGAATCTTGCCCACACGCAGGACCAGCAGGACGACAAAGATTTTCCTCAAAGCAGGCAGGGTGATGTACCATATCCTCCTAAACCGTCCGCACCCGTCGATGATGGCGGAGTCATACATTTCCGTATCGATGCCCATGATGGCGGCAAGATAGACGATTGAGCTCCAGCCTATGCTCTTCCACAAATCCGTACCGACGAGCACTGCCCTGAAATGGGCATTGCTCGTTAAAAAAGGAATGGGTGACATGCCATGGTTCCTCAAGAACACATTCACCACGCCCGTCGATTCGGAAAGCATGGCGATGCAGATGCCATAGATGATGACCCATGAGAGAAAGTGCGGGAGGTAACTGACTGTCTGGATGAATTTGCTCAGTCCCTTGAAACGGGTCTCGCTGATGGCCAGGGCGAAGATAATCGGCGGTATCATGCAGAAAACCAATTTCAGCAAGCTGATGACCACGGTGTTGGCTATGACGTTCCGGCATGAAGGGCTTTTCAGGAAGTATTGGAACCAATGCAAGAACGGATGCACCCAGCCGCTGTTGATGATCCCTTTTTTCGGAATGTAGTTCTTGAACGCGATGACGATGCCCGCCATCGGCCAGTATTTGAAGATGAAGAAGAAAACCGCAGCCGGTATCATCATAAGGTAAAACGGCCAATACCTCTGCATGATGTCCTTGAAACGTTTCTTCTGTATGACCCGGGTTTTCGCCATCGTTTGTTTTCTTCTCCTCGCAGCGCAGCAGATGTCTCAGCCAATAATCGTAACGTTACGATTATCCTAATGCCACAATTTCACATTGTCAACAAAAAACGTAACCAGCCGGATTTTCCGGGCGTCAGCGAACCCGAATCCCCTCTTCATCCACATGGAAAACCACTGTTTTCCGGCTTGCATCGCGCCAAAGCACACCCATTTCCGACAACACCACCCCCGCTTGTCCGGCAGCGGAACGTGAGGTCACGATGACGCAATCGTCCGCCCCTCCCTTGAGAAGATCCTTCACCAGACGGGGCGCCGCGGGATTGCGGAGAATGCCATGATGGGGATATTTCACCACATCGGAACGGAGCTCCCCCGCCCCATAGCGGTCGATCATCCGGTCAAATGGTTCGTCAGCCAGATGCTTCTTTTTCATCACATCCCCGGGAAACAGGAACGACTTGCCTTGGTACTCCAGCCGGATCCACATGCTGTTGGCGTTGTTCACCGCAGTCGGTACGCCACTGACGCGTTTCGCTTCCCCATCGCCGGAATAATAGGTGTCGATCAGGTACTGAAGCGGCTTGCCGACACCCCAATCGGTGCTCGGCGCATATAACCGCATGTTCCCACCCTCAAAAGGCACATCCATGACAGTCCCGAACGCAAGCTCATGGCACGTAGCTTCCGGATGATGCATTTTTAAGCTAGACAACAATTTGACACGCTGGTTTACATCGCAATTCAACGCATTGTCGAACGTTCCGTCCGTAGTGAGTCCCGTCGCATGCGGCAGGTAGATCGCCTGCACCGCAAAACGGGCGTTGGGCAAAACCATGGAGATCAACTCGTCGACATGGTCAGGATGGCAATGGGTCACCAAACAGGTTATCCTCAACCGGTAATCCTTGTTCCGTACCTGATCGGCCTTTCCCAGTTTTTCGAGCAAATCGGAACGAAGATTATTCAAGGCCGCCAATGCGGTACCGCTGGCGGTTCCCCCATCGATGAGAAAAACCTCGGTTCCCTCCGCACCGTACGAGACGATCATGGCTGCATCCGTCTTGTCGACGGAATCAGGTTGCTTGAGGAATGAAACCTCAATGTACGGCGATGGCGAACGGTAGTCGTTCACATACATCGCCGCACAGGGGAAGGCCGAGAATACGCCAAACCCCAGCGCAACCGCCACGAATTTCCTGAAAGCCGTACCTGCCACCATGTGGGGACCCCCTCTTTATCGTAACGCTACGATTCATCTATGGAAAAACCGTTTCCGCTGATGCCAAAATCATACCGTTTTTGTTGACATTCTCACGATCAGCCGAGGTTCGATAAGCTTCTGCTCAAGCGGTTGTTCCGGATGTTGGATGCGCTGTATCAACAGGTGACAGGCATCAATTCCGAGCAACTGCTTTTCCGAGCTGAACGTCGTCAAAGGCGGCACGGAATACTCGGCTAGCAAGCCGTCCTCGAAACCGACAATGGAGATGCCGTCCGGACAGTACACGTTCCGTTCGTGGAGGAAGCGCAACGCCCCGATGGCGATGCAGTCTACTGCGGCGACCAACGCCGTCGGATGGAATCCGTTCTCCCAGAACCTGGCCATGGCTTCGTATCCGGTCAACCCGGAAAAATCTCCTGCGCCCACATGCTTTTCGTCAAACGGCAAGCCTGCCTGCCCGAGCCCCTGGCGAAATCCTTCCAACTTCAACGCAGAGGTCTGGCTGTTCCCAGGTCCATTGATGAACGCAATGTCTTTGTGCCCCAAAGAAACCAGATAGGCCACTGCCTCCCGCATCGCCTGCGTATAATCGGTGTCGACCCAGTCAAACAGGTCGTTGCGGGATCCGACCATGACGGTCGGCACGTTGAGTTTTTTGATTTTCTCCGGAAATTCCCGCGGAACGATGCCGCCGACCATCAGGACGCCGTCGACTTTCCCCGATTTATACAAGCGGGGAACGCCGTCAGATTGTCCGTACGTGCTGGACCATTCGACCATCAGGGAATAACCGAGGCGTATCGATTCTTGTTCGATGCTCTTCAGCATTTCGGAAAGGTAGGTGTCTATCGTCGTGTCGAAAGCGTAAAACCGGTCATCCAACTTGTCGACACACCGGACAACACCAATGACCAGGTTCTTCTGGGTGACCAGAGAACGTGCCGAGGCATTGGGAATGTAGTTGAGTTCTTCCGCAGCCCAAGCGATCCTCCGCCGAGTCTCTTCCTTCACCTTGTCGCCGCCGTTGAGTGAGAAAGAAGCAGTACTGACGGAAACTCCCGCCAGTTTCGCGACATCCCTGAGTGTTGCCGTCATGTTTCCATTACCGTTCTTCATCATGCCATCCCGAGCAGGTATTTGCCTAATCTCACAGTATAAGCCATCATATCTTTCCTGAGAATATCATCATCGGGGAGAAATTTGACATTTTGTGCGGTCTCATAGGTGAAATCACCTTGGTAACCTGACGTCTTCAACGCCTTCACGATGGGGGGCCAAACGATCTCCCCCATCATCGGCAGGATATGCTCGTCCTTTTGCCCGTGGTTATCCTGGATATGGGTGCATTTCAAGCGGCTTCCAAGCGACATGATGCTTTGCGCCTGGCAGTCTTTGGAAGCGGGAGATAAGTTCGCATGCCCTGTATCCCAACAAAACCCGAAGCGTTCGGGTTTTCCGATGGCGTCATACAACTCAGACAGATGCTCGGCCGTATCGAATTCGGTGTTCCCCAAATTCTCAAGAGCGGCGACCACATCGTATTCCTCAAGCTGTTCGAGGAGGGAGGAGAAGAACTTCGTGTTTGCATCCAGGCTCTCCCCATACGGAATGCCCCTTCCTGCCGCAAAACACAACGGATGCACGACGAGGTTCCTGATGCCAAGACGGGAAGCGATGACGATGCTCCTTTGGAGTTTTTCCCTGTAGGAAGGCAATTCTTCATCGGTAAGGAGCCTGGTGCTCAGAAGATAGGAATGAGCCTGTGTCGCCTTGATGCCTTCCCGATCCATCGCTTCGAGCGCTTCCCGTATCCACGCTTCCTGAAACTCCATAGGTTCATCCTGTACCGCGCCGAGGAAGAAATCGATGGCTTCATATCCAGCATCCTTGCACGCCTTGATGCCCGGGATCATCAGTCGGGGGTCGTTCCCCGACCTGCGGACACTGTACAGATTCACTGTAGTGGAAAGTTTCATATCACCTCTTTTGCACGTCCCTATTGATTCCGAAAGGATATGCGTCGTATAATCGTAACGTTTCGATTATATGGTATGCGGTCATTTGCCATTTGTCAACAAAAACAATCCAGCAGATACCTATCTGCCCATTCAATGGCATAAAAGCACAATTTACCATCATTCTTGGAGGTGATAATGACACTTAAAGGCATCGTTTTTGATCTCGACCAAACGTTGTACGACAGAAACGCCACCGATCTTCTGGCCATGGCTGCCTATTATGCCTCGCATCGTGAAAGCTTCGCCGAAGACTGTTCGCTCCAAAAGGCCCAAAGCGCGATGCTCATAGCCGACCATGACAACGGTCATTTCGGCTGGAACCGTATTCTTGACAGTCTGAAAGCCCAAGGGCTCTTCAAGACCGCGCCTTCAGCAGACGACATCTGCTCCTGCTTCCAAGAACAATATGCGCTCCATGGCGTGCTATACCCCTCCACACTGCCCATGTTCGAAGGCCTGAAGGAACTGGGTCTCAAGACCGGGCTCATCACCAACGGCAAAACGGACGGCCAAATGGGAAAAGTGAAAGGCATGGGTCTGGAGCGTTGTTTTGACAGGATATGCATCGGATGCGACAAAGCGACGGCAAAGCCTCACCCCGACCTGTTTCTCGAGATGGCTGGGAATCTCGGATGCAAACCGGAAGAGCTGCTGTACGTCGGAGACCATCCGGTCAACGATATCCAAGCTTCTCGTCTCGCCGGGTATACCCCGATTTGGATACGCACCATGCCATGGGATTACCCGGAAGTGGAAAAGCCGGAATTGCAGATCGACGACCTCTCAGAACTGCTGGTCATTGCCGGCAACTTCCTGTCTCACGGCAGGGCATGAGGACGCTGCCGAACCGGACGAACGGATCGTCCAGTCGCGATCATCCGACATACCTTCTGGTTTCCGCTTGCCGCCATACGGACTCCGTACCCGTTCATCCTGCGATACCGCAGCCATGGGTGCGGGCGGGACAGGTCTTTGAGGATTGCACCGGCGTGTTGCCGGAACGGGGCGATTCTCCGCAGTCCGGCAACCTGCTAATTATGGTTTTCCCCTGGCTCTGAAACCCTATCCGTCGCGTCTAATAGACCCGCACCTCAAACACGCGCGCTTCCGGCACACCGTTGGTTGCCGTGATGGAGATTTTCACCGTATCGGCAGCCACGGACGGGACTTCCAGCACGCAGTGGCGTTGGTAATTCCCCTGCATTTCCCGTTTCCAGACACAGGTGCCCCGGAAAAACAATTCCACGGTATAGTCTTTGACCAATTCCTTCGCCACCCCAAGGGGTTCCTTGTCCAGAAACGCTTTGGAAATGGAGATGCACCGTTCCTCTGAAAGGTTCGGATCAAAAGTCAGGCGGACTTCCTGCACCGGCACCTCTTTCCGCAAGGCCAGTTGGAGCCATTCCCCCTGGGATGAGAAGCCGTCAGACATCCACAGGTGGCTCTCCTCCCCGACACTCCGGGCCACCCCGTCGACGACATGGGCTGCCTCATATCCTGGTTTCTGGCTGGAGGCGGTCACGAGCGCGGTCCTGGCATAATCGTCGGGATCCTCGTTTTTGCAGCCGAGAAGGTAACAGTCATCTTTCAGCAAAGCCTGCCTGAGCTCTTGGATGTGCTCCTTGCCGAACCGGACAGGATCGAGACCTGTTTGGACGGCAAGAGCAGCCGCGGTGCCGGCCGCCTGTCCTCCGACAGCGCAGGTGCCCATGACCCTGGTCGAACCCATGGCAAGCTTCGACGCGCTGATGGCCCTGCCGGTCATCATCAAATTACTGATGTTCCGGGCACAGAAACAGCCGTAGGGAATGCCATAGAAACCTTTGAACGAACGCACTTTCGAAGGGATCTGCCCTTTGGCGCGGAAACCACCTGCGGTATGTTCGTCCATCGGCCAACCGCCGTATGCGACGGCGTCCTGCCGCTCATTGTTGGAAAGGATGTCTTCCTCGGTGAGCACATAGGTGCCCATCAGACGCCTGCTTTCCCGCATGCCGGCGACATTGCCTACCCAAATGAGTTCGTAGTTCTCCGCCCCATGCTCCCCGCCGTTCTTGATGTGGTCCCACACGCCGTAGATGGTCTTGTACAACTCCCAACGGATATCCTCGGATTGTTTGATGATGTCATCCCAATCTCCGCCGAGCTCGATCCACCAATAACCGCTCATCACATCATATTTTTCCACCAATTCGCTGGCGAAGCTCTCATACGAACAGTTCTTGGGAAGGACGACCACATCGTTCGCGTCATGATAGACGGTGATGTCTCCATGGTAACGATGCTTGAAATCACTTTCGTCGAAGCTATACGCCCAGTCCGGTTTCACGAATTTCACCGGATGCCCGGTGTCCCTGGCGCAGAAGTACAGCGTGTTGCCCATGGTCTGACCATCGCACTGCGGTGGCGCATCCTTCTCGTTGTAGGTCTTCGCATCCTCTCGCCCGATGCAATACTCATCTCCTGCGAAATACCCCAGCGTGCCGTTTCCGGTGCTGTCGATGAATATCCCGGCGGTAAATGCAAAGCTCATCTCGGTAGTCATCTGGTAACAGATGATCGACGAAATCTTCGTGCCATCCGAATTGACCACATCCATCGTGGTGTTCATGTACACGGTCAGGTTTTTGGTCGATTTCGCCTTTGCCCAAAGCACTCCGTCCCAGACGGAGAAGTTGTAATTGTCATTGAGCCGTTTGTTCTCCAGTTGGAGTTCCATGAGGATTCCTGTCTCCGCGGCGTTCTTTTTCCCCCAATGGCAGGAAGCGCCGGAAATATGCATCTTCGTCTCACTGGAGGCATTGCCTCCGAAGCAGCTCCTGTCCTGAATCAAAGCGGTATTCGCCCCATGGCGCGCCGAAGCGATGGCTGCGCACAACCCGCTCATTCCCCCGCCCACGACAACCACGTCATAGTGGATGCCCACCGGCGGGTTCTTTGATGGTTTCGGAATTTCATGCACAAAACACTTCATACTGTTTCTTTCTCCTGTTTTCTCTGTGATACGGACTGTCGTATGACCAACTGTGGTTGGAGAAGCCGTCCCTCCGGTTTTTTGAGCGGATCGGCGATCCGTTCAAAAAGCATTCCGCACGCTTCCTCACCCAAACGGGCTTTATCGATCCGTATGGTGGAAAGCGGCGGATTACTGTATTCGGCAAGGATCCCGTCCTCATAACCGATGACCGAAAGGTCTTTCGGGCAGGACAATCCCTGTTCGCCCGCATACCTGATCACACCGACCGCCATGCAGTCGGCAGCGCAGATGACCGCACTGGGCTTGAAGTCCTCCGAAAGGGAGGACATCGCCTGATAGGCGGACAAACCGCTGAAATCACACGGTATGACGCGGTAACAGGATTCAGGCAACCCCGCTTTGCCTGCAGAAGACAAGAAGCCCTCCTTTTTCCGCCCCGAAGACTGGGATATGGCAGGTCCATTAAGGAACAAAAGGTCGCGGTGGCCTTGGGAAATGACATGGTCCGTGGCAAGGGAGATGGCTTTGGCTCCATCGGTGTCGACCCAGTCGAATCCTTCGTTGCGGGACCCGACAAACACCACAGGGATGCCGCTTTGGCGTATTTTTTCCAAAAAAACGTCATTGATGATGCCGCCGACGCACAGGATCCCGTCGACTTTGTTGGGATCGAGAATCTTCGGTATGTAAAGGCCATCCTTGGCGTCATACCAGTCAAGCACCATGCCGCACTCATGCTCTCCGCCCACTCCTTCGATGCTCCACAACATGTCGTTCAGGTAGGTGTCCACCGTCGAAGCGAAGCCAAAAGACGTCGCCATCGGTTCATCAGTCAATCGGATGACTCCGATGACTTTCTTGTTTTTGGTGATCAAAGAACGTGCGTACTGGTTGGGGACATACCCAGCCTCTCTGGCGGCTTTCCGGACACGCTCGGCCGTTTCCTGCCGCAAACGGTCATGACCGTTGAGCACCAACGAGACCGTGGTGATCGAAACGCCAGCGAGTTTTGCGACATCTTTGATGGTCGTTGCCATTGTAACCTTCAAGTAAAACGTTTTAAACGCATTTATTATACCGCTCACCAAAGAATTGTCAATTCCAGAACTGATAATTATGAAAATTCTTTTATATAACAATTATTAAATTAATCTGCTTCATCCTTGCTTTTTCCCGGAAAATGAAGTACGAAAGGAAACCAAGGAAGGCGTTTTATGGAAATGGTGGAAGGCGTATGCAAAAGCTGTGGCAGGGAACATCACTGCGACGTCAAGGAAGTGCTTGTGGAAGCAGGAGCGTTGCGAAAACTCCCGGCCTTGCTGGACGAAGCGGGGGCGAAGAAGCCCTTTCTGGTTATGGACGAAAACACGAAAACCGCGGCCGGAAATGAGGTTATGGACATCCTTTGCTCCGCACATATCCCATTTGTCACGTATTGCTTCCCCACGAGGGAAATCATCAACCCGACCGAGGAATCGGTGGGGAAAGTGATGATGTCCTACGACCCCTCCTGCGACTGCGCGCTCGCCATCGGATCGGGAGTCATCAACGACATCACGAAATTCATCTCCCGTGTCAGCGGGAAACCGTATATCCTCACGCTCACCGCGCCGAGCATGGATGGCATTCTCTCCCCCACATCCTCGATGGATTCAAACGGCGTCAAAGTATCTTTGCCTTCCGCCCTGGCCTGGGGTGCGGTCGCGGACTTGGACGTCCTGTGCGACGCACCCAAACATATGCTCGCAGCCGGAGCCGGCGACATGATCGCAAAATACATCAGCATCTGTGAGTGGCGTATCTCGAACCTCATCACTGGGGAATACTACTGCCCGGACATCGCGGCAATGATGGAAAAAGCCGCACGAAGCGTCACCTCATGCTCATCGGAATTGATGTCGGGAGACAAGAAAGCCATCAAGGAAGTCACCGAAGGGCTTATCCTTGCGGGAAGCGCGATGGCCTATGCAGGCTGCACCCGCCCCGCTTCGGGCATGGAGCATTACATCTCCCATCTGATGGACATGCGCAAGCTTTCCTTGGGAAAGGCCACCGACCTTCACGGCATCCAAGTGGGAACCGGCACGTTGGTCGCGATGAAACTGTATGACGAAGTGAGGAAAATCCCCTCCATCGATACCGCCGGAGCCAAGGCATATGCGCAAAACTTCGATTACGGGGCATGGGCGGACAGGCTCCGCTCGCTGCTCGGCTCCTCGGCGGAAATCCTGATCGCCACAGAAAAGAAGGAAGGCAAGTACGATGCCGCAAGGCAAGCCGTCAGAGTGGAACGCATCGCAGCCGTCTGGCCGCAAATCCTTTCCATCATCAATGAAAGCCTGCCGGATACGCAAACCATCCAGACGATGCTGCGCGAACTGGGCATTCCACAAACGCTCGAAGACTACGACATCAGGAAAGAAGACATCCCCGACCTCATCAAAGCCACCAAAGACATCAGGGACAAATATGTCGGCACCCGTCTGCTCTGGGACATCGGGAAACTGGATGAAGTGGTCGGAAAACTCTAAGCGTGCAGGCGGAGCCTCAGCGTGAAGGTGTTCCGCCCGACCGGATACAAGCTCACACAGTATTCCAGTCTCTCCCCGTTCTGGTCATCCGTCACCGAAGTGATGCTGATGGCTATGGATTGGCTTTCCACACCAAGGAGCCTGCTTTCCTTGTCATCCAAGTTGACAGCGGTCAGCGTCTTTTCCGTCAGCTCGCGGTAAATGCCGTGCGTCGCGAGGATTTCATGCACCGACGATCGTTCAAAATCACATCCGTCGATGAACCGGACATGTTCGGGAAAGTAGGAAGTGGTAAGGACGATCGAACCGCTGGAAAAGGAGCCGTCGATGTAGCGGAGCCGTTTCAGCTTGATGACGCTGTCCCCCTCGTTGAGGGAAAGGCCTTTGGCCACCGTGGCGTCACACCTGATGTGCCTGAACTCCAGCACTTCGGATTTTGTCGTGTATCCTTTCGCCTTGAGTTCTTCGGAAAAGCTTTCGATGAACAACGTGCTGTCCTCCAGAATCTTCGGCTGGGTGACCAAAGTCCCCTTTCCTTTAATCCGCAAGAGAAGCCCTTGGGCCTGGAGTTTCTGCATGGCGGCCCGCACGGTGGACCGGCTGACGGAAAACTGTTTGCACAACTCCATCTCGGTGGGGATCAAATCCCCTTCCTTCCACGTCTGGTTCTGAATGTTTCTGGTTATGTATGCAATTATGTCCTTATATAATTCCGCCATGTCATGCCAAACCTTTCAAAATCTAGTGTAACCCCGCCGTTCTTTTTCCGTCAAGTCCTCTATTTGTAATAACATTTTCCTTTACAAAACAGTAAAGTATGACATATACTGGATGCATCGGTTGTTTTTCCTTTATTTGTCATTACATAAGGTGGCATCATGCAAAAGCGTTCCAAAAATCGCCGCATGTCGGCGCAAGTGATTGTGGTTGGTGGCGGCATGGCGGGCTTGTGCGCCGCGCTTGCCAGCGCCCGAAACGGCAAAGAAACAATCCTTGTGCAGGACCGCCCTGTATTGGGGGGGAACGCATCGAGCGAGATACGGATGCACATCTGCGGAGCGGGTGTCGACATGGCGAAGCCCGACATGGAAGAAACCGGCATCCTGTACGAACTCATGCTGGAAAACAAAAAATACAATGACTCCTACAACTACAGCATATGGAGCGCGGTACTGTGGGATGAAGTCCGGCGGCAAAAGCATCTGCAGGTATTCCTCAACTGTGTGATGCATGCGGTTCAGATGGAAAAAGGCGCGATACAGGCCATCATCTGCTACCAGAGCACCACCGAGACGGAATGGACTTTCTCCTCAGGCCTGTTCGTCGACGCGACAGGAAACGGCACGCTCGGATTCTTCGCGGGAGCGGAATACCGAATCGGAAGCGAATCGGAAGCGACCTATCAGGAACCGCACGCACCGGAAAAGGCAAACAATTTCCGTATGGGCAACACCCTTCTTTTCAAAGCGGTCGACACCGGGCATCCGGTCACCTTCACCGCTCCTCCATGGGCCTGGCATTTCAGCGAAGAAGACCTGGTGTATCGGAACCATGCATCGGCTATGGTCACTGATGAGGAATCCCAAGGGGTGACGCTTCTGGACAAAGGCCACAACGGCAACGGCAGGAAGTATCGGGAGGCGCCGTGCCTGGACTACGGTTACTGGTGGATCGAACTGACCGGAAAAAAACGGGACATCATTGACGAATACGAGACCATCCGCGACGATCTGGTGTCTGCGGTGTACGGGGTGTGGGACCACATCAAGAACGGCGGGGAGCATGGAGCCGCGAACTTCGAGTTGTCATGGGTAGGCATGCTTCCCGGTATCCGCGAAAGCAGGCGCTTGATCGGCGATTACGTCCTGAATGAAAACGACGTGTTGGGAAACCGCCGTTTCCCGGATGCCGTCGCCTATGGGGGGTGGCCCATTGACGTCCATACGCCGAATGGCTTGCTGGACAAGGGGAAAGTGCCGTCTTTCGTCTACAGTTTCCCCGGTATCTATACCATCCCGTACCGTTGCTACTATGCGAAGAACATCCCTAACCTGTTCATTGCAGGCAGGATCATCAGCGCATCGAAACTCGCCATGGCCAGTTCACGTGTCATGGGTACCTGCGCCGTTGGCGGACAGGCTGTAGGGACGGCTGCGGCGCTTTGCGCCACCTATGGATGCACTCCGCGCAGGCTCGGGGAAGAACATATGGATGAGTTGCAGCAACAGCTCTTGCGTGATGACTGCTACCTTCCCGACGTGAAAAACCATGATCCTCAGGATCTTGCGCGCACTGCATCCATTTCCGCATCCAGCGAGATCCAACCGGCGGCAAATCTCATCAATGGGGTCACCCGTCCTGAAAACGGCGTGTCCAACTGTTGGGAATCCGCACCGTTATCCGAAGGACCGGCGAGTGTGGAGCTCACGCTGGCCAAACGAACCACGGTCAGGGAAGTGCGCCTGACGTTTGTGACCGATCTCTCCCGTCCCATCAAGATCACCATGTCTTCAAAACGCCAAAAGATGCAACAAATCGGGGTGCCTGTCGACTTGGTAAGGGATTTTTCCGTTTCCCTGTTGGAGGGAGGAAGGGAAGTCGCGAAGACCGTTGTGGAAGGGAACCACCAGCGGTTGCAGGTCATCCGGTTCCCAGGTGTCCGTTGCGACGGGGTGAGGTTGGTCTTCACCGCCACAAACGGTTCACCTTCAGCAAAGGTGTTTGAGTGTCGTGTGTATGGAAGGCACTGAGAATAACAGGAGGTATGCAATGAAAAAAATGGCAAGTGTAGGGATTCTGATGCTTCTTTCAGCTTCCCTGGTGTTCGCCCAAGGCGGAAAGGAAACCGCTCCGGCGGCACAGAAGGAACCAGTGACCATCAGGGTTTGGGCCGGCATCCAACCGGAGTATGGCTACAGCGACTTGATCGACAATTTCAACGCTCAGTTCAAGGATCAAGGCATCCAGGCTGAATATGTGCGGTACGTGAACGACACGGCGGGCAACCTGCAACTGGACACCTACCTGATGGGCGGCAATGACATCGACGTATTCCTCGGCTACGGCGGCGTCAACCGGTTGATCCCGAGAATCGAAAGCGGACTGTTGCTGAAACTGGACGAGTATCTTGCGAAGCAAGGTTTCGACTACATGAAGGAAATCGGGGAAGGAAACCTGAAGTCCTATCTGTATCAGGGCAATTGCTACGCCATCCCGACCAAGTACGAAAACTCCGCATGGATGTTGGCAAACGCCGACATGTTCAAGAAAGCCGGCATTCCGCTTCCGCTCAAAGGCTGGACATATGCCCAGTTCCGCGAAGCCGCGAAAAAACTCACCTATGGGGAAGGCCCCGACAAAGTATACGGCGCCCATTGGTGGACAAACACCGACCCGTCCGGCGTGAAGAATGTCATGGCCGATGTGTTGGGGAAAAACAAGACATACAAGGATGATGCGGCTTCAGAGACGAACTTCGATAATCCCGTCTGGAAACAAGGGTTGCAATTCGTCGTCGACACGATGCGCACCGACGGCTCAGCCATCCCATTGGAACTGGAAGTGGGAGACAAACTGAACATCGCCAACACCTTCCTTGCCGGAAAATGCGCGATGACCATCGGCATCAGCCAGATTCGTCTGGTCAAAGACAAGGCGACCTATCCGCATGACTTCGTCACCGCCTTGATCCCCGCACCGGTACCGACCGAAGCGGACCTGAAGGTGTTTGACCATGCCTATATTGCGGGTGCGGGAGACCTCATCTCCGTCAACTCGAAAACCGCGCATCCGGAAGAAGCCGTCAAGTTCCTGATCTGGTACATCAAGGGCGGTATGGCTCCTTTGGCCAAGGGCGGACGCATTCCTCTCTGGACCGGTGTCTCGAAAGAAGACGTCATCAAAGCCTTCAACACTGACGCCGAGGGGGTGTTCGACAAAGACTCACTGTCCGCATATCTGTCCATCCGCACCAATTTGGCCCAGAGCGAACCCTCAAGTTCGATGGGATCCCAAATCTCCACGGTACAGAAGGAAGAGATTTACAACGCACTGTATGGCAAGAAGACCGTCGAGCAGGCTTTGAAGGACATGAAGAGTCGTTCCGACAAATTGCTCGCTGACGCGAAAACCAAGAAATGACAAAGGAAGCCAAGCGGTATGAAGCGACACAACTCACGTAACATCAAATCGTCTCTGGTGGCATACTCGTTCATCGCGCCAAGTTTTATCATGTTGCTTTGTTTTGGGCTCATACCACTGGCTTTTTCCCTGTTTGTCAGCCTGACCGACTGGAATTACACCAAGGGCTTCGGCAATTGGGATTTCATCTGGTTGGACAATTTCATCAATCTCTGGAAGGATGAATGGTTCCTCGCCTCCGTGAAGAACACTCTGGTCTACACGGTGGTGACGGTGCCCATCACCATCCTTCTGTCGTTGGGCATCGCCGCGATGATCCAGGATTACTGCAATGCCCATTTCTCAGGAACCATCCGCATCGCGATGTATATGCCGAGAATCTGCAACATCGTCGCATCCTCGGCGGTGTGGATGGCCCTTTTTTCCAGTTACGGTCCGTTCAGCCAGGCGATGCGTTCGCTGGGGTGGAAAAATCCGCCCCATTGGCTGGCTGATGAGACTTGGGCTCTTCCTTCCCTGATGCTTGTCGCCGTCTGGATGAGCCTCGGCTACCGCATCTTCATCTACAGCGCTTCGCTCCAGTCCATTCCCGACGACCTGTATGAAGCCGCGGACATAGACGGCGCGACGAGAACCCAGAAATTCTGGAACATCACCGTGCCGATGCTCCGTCCGACTACCTTCTTCCTGACCATCACGGGGATCATCGGCAGTTTCAAATCGTTCGGAACCGTCAATGTCATGACCCAAGGCGGGCCGGGATACTCGACATATACCTTGGTGTATTACATCTACAAGACGGCGTTCTCCTATTACCGAATGGGATATGCCTCTGCAGTCGCCATGATCCTGTTCGTCATGCTGTTGTTCGTCACGTTGGTGCAATGGCGCCACAACAACCACAAAGGAGCCTGAGCCATGCACAAAAACCAACTGTCGCCGGTGGCGAAAATCATCGGGAACCTGCTCATCGCCTGTTTCGCGCTGCTTACCATCATCCCTTTCATCTGGATGATCGGCGCATCATTGAAAATGCAAAAGGACGTCATGTCCATCCCCATCGTCTGGATACCCAAGTACTGGTATCCCGACAACTACAAGATCGTCCTCCATCTGGGAAACACCACACGGAAAGACTATCATTTCTTCCTTGCCTACTGGAACTCCATCAAGCTCGCGTTGATCAATGTGACGACATCCGTGCTGACTTCCTGCATGGCAGGCTATGCGTTCGCAAAACTCAAGTTCAAGGGTTCACATGTCCTGTTCATCATTTATCTTCTCCAGATGATGATCCCCACCCAGCTTACCCTCATCCCCCGTTTCGCCATGTTCTCCGGTTTTGGGCTGACCAAAACCTTCTGGCCTTTGATCCTTCCCAACATCGTCAGCGTCTCAGCGACATTCCTGATGCGTCAGGCATTCCTCGACGTACCAAATGAATTGAGGGAATCTGCGATGATCGACGGCGCCAACGAATATGTGATCTGGGCCAGGATCATCACGCCGATGGCAAAACCGACCATCGCGGCACTGGCCACCATCCAATTTCTGGATTCGTGGAACGCTTACCTCGACCCGCTGGTTTTCCTGTCCAACTGGAGACTCCACACCCTGCCCATCGCGCTCAACCAATTCGTCGGGGAGGAAGTCACCCAGTACAATCTGGTGATGGCGGCCTGCTGCCTCACCGTCATCCCTGTTTTCATCGTATTCCTGTGCGGCCAAAAATTCTTCGTCAAAGGATTGACCATCGGAGCGGTCAAAGGATAAGAAAGAAATCATGAGATTCTCAACTTCCACCAACATTCAGGTTTTCGACGAAGGGAAACCCAATGGCATTTCCCTGCTTGATTCCATCGGCATCTGCCATGAAGCAGGGTACCATTATCTTGACGCCAACCTGTGCGGGCAATGTCGGACAGGACAGCCGCTTTCCCTTGGGGATTGGGAGTCATGGGTGGTTGGAATCCGCACGGAAGCGGAACGTCAAGGGGTGGAATTCCGCCAATCACATGGGTTTTTCCCGCTGAAATATGTCGTTCTGGATGATCTGAGGCGTGATGACGATGCCTATGGGGAGGAGATGCTCCGCCGGAGCATTCTCGCCTCCCAGGCGCTTCAGGTACGATGGATGGTCGTGCACCCCCAAACCGCCTTCACCCCCGACGGAAGCGTCGATGCGGACTGGTCTTTGCGGTACAACCTGAATACGTATCGCCGATGGGGGTTGTTTGCGGCCGAGCATCATGTCGGAATAGCCATCGAGAATATGATCGCCCCAAAATACGGAAGCGACATCAATGACCTGCTCAAGCTCAGGGAAGCCATCGGTTTGGAGAACGTGCAGGTCTGCATCGACACAGGGCATGCCCATCTCTCTTGCCTCGATGTCCCGGCCGTCTTGGAGCAGGTCGGCCCCCACCTCAAGGCGACCCACATCGCCGACAATCACCGGAACACGGATGAGCACCAGCCTCCCTTTTTCGGAACCATCGATTGGCGGAAAGTGATGAAAACCCTGGCTGACATCGGCTACGATGAGGATTTTTCGTTTGAGATACAGAATTTCACCAAACCTTACCCCAAAGAGGTGCAAAAGGATTTGGTGCGTTTTTCTTACACGCTTGGAAGGTGGCTTCTGGATGCATGACACGCTCCAGGTGCATTTCATCGAACTGCCGTATGACGGGAAACTAGGCAAATCGGGAGATGCGGTCCTCATCCTGTTTCCTGACGGCTCCAACCTGTTGGTCGACTGCGGCATCAAGGAAACGTTCCCTGCCTTGGATGCATATCTCAAAGCGAAACACATCACCAAGCTCGACGCGTTCGTCGCCTCCCATCCGCATATCGACCATATCGGCGCCTTTCCGCTTCTCTCTGATGCGTATCCCATCGGATCGTTGTACCGCATCCCGCCGGAGATGATCCCTGAGTTCCATTCCGTCAGCCTCACCGCGATGGAGGAAGCCGTCAAGAAGCATACGCTCCACGGTGAATATCTCCACGAGGGAATGCGTTTGGAACGTGGCGGTGTGGACATCTCAATCCTCGGTCCATGGATGGACTCGCCTTTGACCATGGATGGGTATGAAGCCCTGCTGGGCATGCCTCTGGATCCATCCAACGCGAAGGAACGGCTCACCCATTTGACGAACGACATTTCCACCTGCATGCGCATGCAATGGGGAAAGGCCTCTTTCCTCACCTGCGGGGACCTGTATTTCACTGCGGAAATGCGGTATCTGGAGCATTACGGGAACGGGCTTCAGGTGACGCTCGCCAAGGCTGATCATCATGGGGCATACACTTCAAACACAAAGAAATGGATCGAAGCCGTGCATGCGGAGGTTGTGGTGGCATCCAGAAACTGCATGCCGCCTGCTTTCCCCACCGACAAGCCGGAGCGCGATGCATACTTCGCTCCCCATTACGATGGCTATGCGCCTCTTCTCTATCCGCAAATGGGAAGCGAATTCCATCTCACCTTCGAAGAGGGAAGCATCATCGTGTCTTTGGAAAAAGACGGCACCTATACCGTGGACAAGTCACGATAGCACCGGCATCAGAATATGCGTGCTTGGTCAATACACCATTCGATCATGCGCTTCGCCGCACCGACGGCGGAAGACTCGTTCTTGTAATGACCGGTATGGATGTACGACGCATCCGTCTCAAATTTGTTGTAGGCGTCCATGAGGGACATCAGATTCGGAAGATATTTGTCCAGATACCCTCCGATGTCCCCTCCCAGGATGATGGAACAATCGAATGCCATCCTGAGGTTCGACACCCCGATGGCCAGATACTCCAGATACGAGTCAAACCGTTTCTTGGCTTCCGGTTCCCCCGCTGCCACGGCATTGAAGAAATCCTCAAGGTTCCCCTCATCTCCGCCCAAGAGGGCGTTGGCGGAACAATAGGCGTCCAGACATCCCGCTTTGCCGCAATAACACCGTTTTCCGCCGGGAACAATGACCATATGGCCGAACTCCGCACTGCGATAATGGTCTCCGCTGTAGTTCTGTCCATGGTCGTAGAACGCTCCGCCTACAGTGGCGTTCAGTGACAGGTACACGGTGTTGCTCTGGGTGTCCTCAATCTCCGCAAACGCGGCGTTCTTGGCATCGTTGCCGAAGCACACGGGATATGGGATGTACTGGGAGAAGCGGGACAGCGGTACGTTGGAGATGCCCAACGCATGGCTGCGGGTCACCATGGAAAGGTCCGCATTGACGATGCCGGGAATGGAAATGCCGACTCCCAGCAACCGGTTCTTGTCAACACCCTGCCGTTTGATGAAGGTTTCAAGCAGGGATGCCATCGTCCGGTAGTAATCCATCGTATCGCTGTACACACACCGTTCATACGATTGGGCCTCAATCTGCCCACAGACATCCTCAAGGACGAAACGCACATGGTGCATCGTGATGTCCAGCCCTATGACGTAGCGGAAGCCATGGCTTATGGAAAGGGTCTTTGCTTTCCGTCCACCGGTCGAGCCATAGGAACCGCCTTCATACAGCAACCCACAGGCCAGCAATTCATTGACATTCTGGAACACGGTGGGCATGGAAAAGCCCAATTCCACCGCTATTTCCTGACGGGAGACGCTGCCACGCCCAAACACAAGCTTGGCAGTCCGTATCTTGTTCTGGATTTTCACATCTCCGATCACCGTGGTACTCATTGCATCACCCAACCAGTTCCTACTGTACCAGACTGGTTGGGTTTCAGCAACTCACTTCTGAACGTCGATGAGCACTTTCATCGTCTTCTCGCGGTTCTCGTCAATGTATTGGTACGCCTTCAGATAATCCTCAAACTTGAAATGGATGGTCATCAACGGCTCCAGCCGCACCTGTTTCTTCACCACCGCTTCGATGGCCGATGCGAAATCTTCAGAGCGGTACATCATCGTGGTGTTCAGGTCAAGTTCGTGGTCGTTGAGAACAGCCAAATCCACATTGGCCATGCCGGCATACACGGCGACCAGGATGATGGTGCTTCCCTTGCGGGCATATTTGATGGCCATGCCCATGGTGACGTCGTTTCCCGCACAATCATAGATCACATCAGCCTTGTCCGGACCGAAACACGAAACCATGGCTTCTCCGAAATCGGTCGTCTTGGTGTTCGCCGTGTAATCTATGCCACATTCCTTCGCTTTTGCAAGCCTCCAGTCGCTGACATCGGTGGACAAGACTGCTTTGGCTCCCAGCGCCTTCGCCGTCTGCGCTACAAGAATGCCGATCGGACCGGCACCAAGCACGGCGATGTTCAGACCTTTCACATCCCCTGCCCTGCGGATCGCATGGAATGCGACCGCCAACGGTTCGATCATGGCGCCTTCATCATACGACATGCCCTCGGGCAGTTTCATCAGTTTCGAAGCGTCCACGGCAAAGTACCGGGAGGCGACCCCGGTGGTCTGGAAGCCCATGACCTTCAGATTCTCGCACAAGTTGTATTTGCCATGTCTGCAGGGATAACACTGCCCGCATACCACCTGAGGCTGGATGGTGACGTTCTCACCAACCTTGTATCCTTTGACGTTTTTCCCCAGCTTCACGATCTGACCCGCCACTTCATGTCCCTGGGTTACCGGGTATTTGGTGAACGGATGCTTTCCATGGTATACGTGGATATCGCTTCCGCACACCCCGATCTCCATGATCTTGACCAGCGCTTCCCCATCCTTCGGTTCGGGAACAGGAATCTCCCTGAACTCGATTTTTCCCGGAGCGGTCATCACTTCCTGCAACATGTTCCCATTCATATGATATCCTCCAGATAATACTTTGTTTTATAAAAGTCTTTATTTAATATAATCACATTCCCTTCCCTTTTTGTCAAGAGAAAACACAAAAGGTGATGTTTTAATGCATGTAACTATTGATAAAAAGACCACCACAAAAACGTACTAAATTTACAACGAATTGACATATCGCCATAAAGAATTTGCTTAACCTTTATTCCTATGAACTGTTTGTATTTGAAGATATCTCTCCACCGCACAGAAATGACAACGATATACCTTTTAATTATTGCTATATTATCATTAACTTGTTTGTTAATATATTATTTAGATAACATACAAACTTCAAATAAGATATTTACTCATCCTTTTTCAGCACCACCGGTCAAACCAGCAATAATGTATTTCTGGGCAAATATCCCTAGGAGGAACATAGGAATTACAGCTATCACTGACAGCGCAGAAATGTTACCCCAACTGACTCCGAACTCACTATAAGCTAGCTCTGATATCGCAATTGGGAAAGTCTTTGCCTTGATACTTTTCGCAAAAGTCAACGGAATCAAAAAAGAATTCCAAACTGTAAGAAATGAAATAATCAACGTACTGGAAATGGATGGACCAGAAATGGGAAGCACAATTTTTAGAAGTATCTGGAACGAATTACATCCATCAATCTTACCTGCATCGTATAATGAAGAAGGAATATCATCAAAAAAAGATTTTAGCAACCAAGTAGCTAGTGGATATGCCATTGCGGCAATCATAATAGTAATACCCGTTTTCGTATCAAAAAGCCCAACTTTCTGTAAAAAGAAATACATAGGAATAATTACTGCTATTTCTGGTACCATCCTAGCTATAATGATGAAAATCATGCTTACGTTCTTACCTTTGAAAACAAAAGCAGCTGAAAAACTATATCCGGAAAGTATCGCAAAAACCATAACAATGGTTGTCGCACATAACGAGACAATAATGCTATTTATGAAATAGTACCCATATGCGGATTTTCCCAACATGGAAGTGTAATTCTCTAGATAAAACGAAGATGGAAGAATATGTGATGTACTTGAGAATATTTCATCTCTTGTTTTAAAAGACGTCAATACTATCCATACTATCGGCAATACAGTATAAAAGAAAATGACAACAGCACAAAGATAGATAATTAATTGTTTAATCTTGTTCTTTCTTGCATTTCCAACCATCATTTCCGCTCATCTCCTCATTTCTTTTTTAGGACAACACCAATAAACCGCAAACTCATCAACAAGGACAAAAAGAAAATGATTGTTGTTGCTGCCGATCCAATGCCAATATTGAAACCAATAAGCCCTTTTTTATACGCATAGGTCCCCAACAATTCCGTAGTACCCGCAGGGCCTCCACGTGTAATAATCCATACAGAATCAAATGTTCGTATCGCCATCATAGAGCGCATAAGAAATGCAACGCTTGCTGAGGATTTCAACATAGGCATAGTTATATGAAATATCTGCTGAAATACACCTGCGCCATCAATTGTGGCAGCTTCATACAGTTGTTGTGAAATTCCCTGTAAACCCGCATATAAGACCAATGTAACAAAAGGTGTAAATGTCCATACATCGATAAAGGTAATCACACACAAAGCAAGACCCGGTGTACTTAACCATTCGATATTTTTTGTGATTATTCCCATTTTCAAGAGTATTTGATTCAATACTCCTGAAGTCCCATTAAGTATCCATGACCATGTAAAAGCGGTCACTACTTGTGGCATCATCCAAGGTAACAACATTATTCCACGAAGAAACTGTTTTCCTACAAAGTCCTGTTTTAACAACAATGCAAACAGGAACCCTAAAAGAAATTCAAAGAAAAGCGCAAAAGCCACAAAAAAAACTGTTTGACCGAATGTTTGAATATATTTGGAATCATTCACCAAGTTCAAAAAGTTTTTAAAACCAATAAATTTTTTGGGAGCTGTTGAAGCAAGATTATAATTATAAAGGCTATAAATAAACCCTTGAATAATCGGAACTACGAGAAAACAAACTATTAGAAGGATTCCCGGTGCCAAATATGCGTACACAATGGGTTGTGTTTTTCTCGCTGTTTCTTTCATATCCATCCTCAACAATTACTTATAAGCGGTTGTAGCAGAACCACAACCGCTTATATCAATATTAATTATTCAACAAGGCATTGATGTCTTTTACCGCAGCATCAAGAGCTTCTTTCGCACCCATCTTCCCATTCATTGCCAAATCAATATAATCTCCAAGGATTATGGAAGTTTCTCCACCACGTGCCATGATGATTTTCTGCGAATGATCATCTGCAATTTTGAACACCATTTTTGAAAATTCCTGGAAATCTGCTGGAATTTGGTATTGCTTACCTGCTTCAACATATGCAGATGCCCTAAAAGGCCAATCCTTTCTCTGACTGAATTCAAATGCACCTGCCTCGGTACTGATCAAATATGACGCCAAGTCCCAAGCTAATTCCTTGTTTTGAGACATCATCGGAATACCAAACGACCAAGCATTCAATACTGTTGCTCCTTGACCTTTCGCAGAATGAGGTACCGCAGAAGCTCCGACTTTCCCTTCCAATGGAGTTCCATAAGTCATGCCATACATATACGGCCAATGCAACAACATTGCGAATTTTCCAGACAAGAATCCTTCATTAATCTTGTTGTTATCATAAGTAATCACATCTGGAGGCATGACTTTATATTTATTGCGCAAATCAACCATAAATTGAAGCGCTTCAACTCCAGCAGGACTGTTGAACAAAGGTTTACCGTTTGCATCAACAACACTTCCTCCATTGGTCAACACAAGATTGAAGAACGAATACGTATTGAAGACCTGTCCAGGAATGCCATTAGTTGCCAATCCCCATTGATCAATATTCCCATCACCATTCGTATCTTTGGTCAACTTCTGTGCAGCAGCCAGCAGTTCATCCCATGTTTCAGGAACTTTTTTAATACCTGCAGCATCGAGCAAGTCTTTGCGGTAGTAGAAAACATAGGCATCCAAACCATAGGGTACATTATATGGATGACCTTTGTAATTACTATATCCAGAACGAAGAAGATCGCCATTATCAATTTTAGAAATATCCAATTTTGGATTGACACTTCCATCTAGCGGAGTAAGCATAGAATAGAGTTGGTCAAGATAAAAATCCCAGAACATAATCAAATCAAATCTTGGATTTTGTGTCTTGGAAGCTAAAACATACGAAGAAGCATAAGTCGATGTGTTTTCTTCAATATAATTAATTTTGACTCCATTCTTTGTCGCCCATACATCCATTGACTTTCGAGCCGTTCCAACGTCGCTGGTGTTTACTACAACAGCTACTGTCAATTCTTTTGGTTTTTCAACTGAAGTTGCCACTTGCGTAGCTTCTTGGTTTCCCTGTGCAAATAATCCACAGATATACAAACTCATGATTACTATTAAAAAAAACCCCTTTTTCATCCTTAACTCCTTTTTACGCCATTTTAATATCGGGATAAACTTGCTTTAAATAATCAAACAATACCTTTTTGTCTGCATTATCCATTGCATGCGCCGGCAAACGAGGAAGACCAACATCACAGCCCTGCATACAAATTGCTTCCTTAATCATTGGTAACCAATGAGGATCGTTGTTAGCACGACGCACATACATAAAATAATATGCAATCGGCAATATTTTTGCCCATACTTTCTTTGCTTTAGCAAGATCATGATCCTTATCAATGGCCTTGAATAGCTCTACTGCAAGATCAGGTACGACATTAGGAAGCCCAGAAAGCCAACCATCTCCGCCAACAACGAAGGATTCCAACGGCGAATAGTCATGACCATAATAAACCTGCACATTGTCTCCACAGATATACTTGATATAGTCACATCTCATCGGATCGCCATGTGCTGCTTTAATCGCATTCACATAACCTTCATCCGAGAGAACCTTCACTTGTGAAGGATTCAACTCATAGCCGGCAAACCATGGGTTATTGTAGACAGTTATCGGGCCACCCCATGCTTTAGAAACAGCACGAAGATGATTCATTGCATCGTTGACATTTGGCTGGTAATAGAAAGGAAGAAGACACATAATGCCATTGGCACCAATGTCTTTGTATTTTTGGGCAAGCTCGCAAGCAAGTTTCGTAGAATAACCAATGATTCCACCGATAACAGGAACGCGTCCTTTTGCGCCTTCCACGGTAGCTTTTACAACTTTGACTTTCTCATCATCACTCAAAGCAGCACCTTCACCAGTGCTCCCGCAAGGCGCTAAGCCATTCACACCTTTACGTATCAACCATTCTGCATAGTCCTTTTGTCCCTGCAAATTCACATTACCATCTTTATCAAAAATGGTAAGCATTGCGGGAATGATTCCTCTGTACCCTTTCTCCATACTAATTTCTCCTTAAAATAACAAAATTATTTTATTCCATGATACCAACATGTTGGTTACATGGTAAGTTGGTAATTTACAGAAGTCAAGTCTTTTGATATTATTTTTATAAAGAAATAGAAAAAATGAATTTATTGAAGATTTATTCATTTTTCATTACTATTTTACCAATATTGAGGATAATATCTTGAAAAGCATTCAAGTTAATGCAAAACCCATCCAATTGCAAACACTGAACAATGAGTGTTATTTGCGAATCAAAGAAATGATTCTCTGTGGCACTTATCCTTGGGGCACAAGAATTGAAGTTGGAACTTTGGCGGATACTTTTGGAATAAGTAAATTCCCAGTTATTAAAGCTATCGAACGGTTGGGCTTGGAAAAACTTGTTGTCATTTCTCCTAATAGAGGAACATATGTAACTGTTCCAACCATCAAAGACATTAGAGAGGTGTCTGACATTCGCATCCTTTTAGAAACATATGCCTGCCAAACCGCTTATAATCATGATGCGGATTTACTCATTGAAAGGTTAAAAATGAACGAAAATGCACACACGTGGGATATTCTCTCACATGATCCTATTCCTTTCAGAGACTTCCTTGATTATGATAGGGTTTTCCACCTTTCATTTGTCGAATTGACCAATAACGAACGTTTTATTACTTATTATCTCAACATCCGAAGCCAAGCTGAACTTTTTAGGACAAAAACATTCTCTTGCGAGAATATTGATGGGGCTTTACATATGCACCATAAAATCATAGAAAACCTCGAAGCAAAGAAAATAAGCATGGCAATTGATTCACTTGTCACCCATCTCAAAGAGGTGGAGAAAGAGACGTTAGACTCCCTTTGATTAGACTCTCATTTTTTACTAATAGCAGATTATTTGTTTACTTGGTATGTTCAATAACAAATTAAGTATAAGGAAGACATATGGCTTGACCCTTGCCCTTTGCTGACAGTCCAGATTTGTTTTCCTCTTCCACATTCCTTCCTACAACAGACTTTCACAGTCAAGATAATGGCCATAACAGCCCCAAAAAGGAGACGTCCCGCAAAGACGTCTCCACAGATCGATATATACCTGTCAGCGAAGGAATTCCGACAAAGCCTTCTTCACTCCCTGCTTCCGGATCGCTTCGCCATACGTACGGAATAGTTGTTCCAACGCTCCTTCCTCTGGACGGGAAAGCCCGGAAATACCTGCCAGGGCAAGGAACTCATGAGCGTCATGGGAAGCCGCCACCAACGCGTCTTTCTTGGGATCATCAAGGGGAAGCACCTTCCCCTGTTCATCCTTCCCCTCACAGAACCGCGCCCAAACGGCAAGCGCGAACACCATCGCACGATGCTCATACCCGTGGTGGATGGCTTCGATCAGTGGTTTGGAAATGGCGTTCGCGATCTTCTTCGAACCATCACTGGCCAATCTGAGGATCGTGTCGGCGATGAAAGCGTTGCTGAACCGGGAGAGGAGTTTGTCCTTATATGCCTCGACATCGATGCCCGGCACCGGCGGCAAGGTCTTGGTGATCTCCTCCATATACCGCTTTCTGATGAATGCATGGATCAAAGGATCGGTCGCTGCCTTGTCCACTTGGGTGATGCCCATCAGATAGGAAGGATACGAAAGCGCCGAATGGCTGCCGTTCAGCAATCGTATCTTCATCAGTTCATACGGCTTCACGTCCTTGACCAGCATCGCACCGGCTTGGGAGAAATCGGGAATGTCCGTCTTTTTGTCATCCTCGATGACCCATTGGATGAAATCCTCGCAATGGACGGGACAATCATCATGATAGCCATAGCCTTCGATGGTCTCCAGATCGGTTTTGGTGGTTCCCGGCGTAATGCGGTCGACCATCGTGCAGGGGAACGCGACATTCTTTTCAACCCAATCGACGAGGCCGGGGTATTTCTTCCCGCAGAACTGCAGGATGCAACGTTTCAGCACTTTGCCGTTTTCCGGAATGTTGTCGCAGCTCATGATGGTCAACGGCATTCCCGCTTCCATCCGCTTTTGCAACGCCAAGGAAACAAAACCAACCATAGTCTTCGGCCAAACGGCATTTCCTTCAAGGTCGGATTTCACCGACGGATCGTCCCAGTTGAGCATCTGCTTGTCATCACTGTACGTGTACCCTTTCTCGGTGACCGTCATGGTGACCAGTTTTGTCTCGGGGGAAACAAGCTTTTGCAGCACGATCTCCGGTTCCGTCTGGGCATTGGCGTATCCGAGGATCGGTCCGTTTATCCGCACCGAACGCGATCCGTCAGGTCCCAAAGCGATGACGGAATACAGATAGTCCTGTTTCTCCAAGTTTGAGCGGAATGCAGGGTTTATCGGCATGATATCCGTCTCGAAGACACCGCAACCGGCAAGCCCTTTCTGCAGCAGGGTATCCAGATAGGTCAGAAAATGAGACCGATGGAAATGCCCGAGTCCGATATGCACGATGGCCGGTGCCAGTTTTGAGCGGTCATAGGTCGGTTTGCTGTCCACCGCAATGGCGGGCAACGTGTTCTCACACAATGTGTTCATAAACTTCCTTTCTCCTCGGCAAACAAGCCGGTTTACCCTTTGAGGACCAGATGGGTCGTCACTTCGCAGGCGGCTCCTTCGGTAAGCGTGAGGACAAGCCTGAGCCAACCGCCGAATTCTCTGACCTTGACGAAGTAATCGCCTTCCTTCTTCATATCCGCAAATCTGGTCCCTTCATCCACCCAATGGATTCCGTCGACGGAAATTTGCATCAGGCCACGCAAGGTGGCGCCTTCAGGCAACTTGCTGACACGGACAAAACACAATGCCTCATCAGCCCATGCGCACTCATATGGTTCGGACTCCAGCCGGTCGCCAAATGTGGCCATCCTGTCCAGGACAACCGTGTAAAACTGTTTCATACCGCCCTCCTCAGCTCATCGAATTGACGATGGAATCGACATACAGATACACACGCCTGTTGGTGTCAGTCTCAATGAACAAAACCGGGTTGAGCAGATAATCAATTCTCGGGTACCGCGGGACGGTAGTGGCGGGAATGCCGCGGAGGTCCCATTTCCGGTTCACCGAGCAAAGCTCCACATATTCCTTCTTGTTCATATCCACAGTCAAGGAGAAATATTGCCAGTTGATCTTGTCCGGCGTCTCATTGTAACACATCTTCTGATTGCTCTCAGGGATGTCCCAATACCCATCAGATCCACCGATTTCCGTGCGGTTACCCAGCCACTGGGTATCTATTCCACGGACCAACGTCACTTTTTCCCCATGGTCTCCCGGTGCGCTGTCCCCCTTGAACCCCCATGGTTTCGTGCTGGTGGGGTCAACGCGGAACAGTTGCCAATGCTGTTGCATCTTGCCGTTCGCCGCATTGATGTACCGTGCGCCGTAGAAAGTCCTGTCCGTATCGCTGCAGGAATCCCAGAAGAAACCGAAAGCCCGTACCGCATCCTCTCCGATGCCGGGGACATTCTGTTCCGCGGTGAAGGTATACCACATCTCGCATTTGAGCAATCCCGTCATCCTGTGGGTGATGCGTTTGATGGCCATGCCCATAGAACCGGCCACCGGCCGCTGTTCCGCCCTACCCGAAACAGGTCTGGAAGCAAGTTTCATCGAATAGGTGCCGTGGAGCGAACCATGTGTGCCCGCATAGCCATAGGTGGCGGTGGAAAGCATGGGTGGTCCCCATTCCGTCCAGTCCTTGAAGGAATCATAATAGGCGAACTTGTCCTGACGGAAGTTCGGCATCAAGGTGATCCAACCGTTGTATCCCTTGTCGAAATCATCGGCGAACAAAATATGCGGCAAGGGTTCATAGTCATTCAAATCCATCATATCCTCACTCTCCTTGTGATAATCGCCGTTTCAATGAAGCGGCATCGGTAAACACGAACGCATGCATGCCCACAGCCAAAGCAGACTCGACATTCTTCGGCGTGTCATCCACGAAAAAGAACCTGTCGGCGGGAACTCCTTCCTTGCCGATGATATACCGGTAGAATTCGGGATCGGGTTTTGACAGCTTCATCACGAAACTCGGATACACTTTGTCAAAATACGCGTAATCCCCACGTTCCTGGTGAATCTGGAAATGCGGTGCTATCACATTGGTGCCGCAGATGACCCGTTTGCCGGATGCGCGCAGTTGGTTGATCACCTCCAACACCCCTTGGTCGATCACGGGCTTGAAGTGTTTCGCCAAAAGCCCATGGACGGGGAAATGCGTCCCCCGTTCTTTGTTTACCACATTCCAGAAATCTTCCTCTGTGACGGCGCCCCTCAGGCAATCTTCAATCGCAACGGCCGATTTCGGGCCGATTTGTCTGAGATTCGTGCCGCCAAGCCCCAATTCCTGAAGCAAGGCAGGCGCCATGGAGTTTTCCTCGGAAAGCACCCCTCCCATGTCAAACATATACACGTCCATCATCACAATTTCTCCAACAGATACACAAATCCGTCCGCATGGTTACGCCCCACAAGGAACGATCCATCCGGAAGTCTGAACAAACCCTCAGCTTCGCCGAATCCGGTAAAATGCAGATCCCTGATGATGCGGAGCGTCGGAATCGAGACTTGGACGAATCTTGTCGTTGCGGAATCCCTCCCATCATTGGAAGAAATCCACAGGCTGTCAACTTCTCTGGCACAACCTTGGACAAACCGGTGGTGCATCGGCACAAAGCCCAAATGCGCCAGAAGATGACCGTCTGCGGACACGTGGGAAACCATCATTTTTGTCCGTATATGGGTGTCGATCGCCTCGACGGAAACCACCAGCAGAGAACCATCCTCCATCATGCTGACGGCTGCGGTACGCCAGCCCGCAAAGCCCATCTCATGGCTTTCCAACACCTTCCGCCCGATGGGATCGAACCGTTTGATGGCAGGACCAAACGTGTCGGTTCCTGTATCACAGATCCAAAAGTCCTTACCTGCGGGATCGCAGTCGTTGGCGTGGAACAGATCACCCCCGACAGGGCTGAATTCCTCCACCAAGCATCCGTCCTTGTAGGTCTGGATCAATGAATCATGATAGAAGGCATACAACAGACCATCCCGCATTCCTGTGCTTTGGATGGATGTCTTGCGCGCATTGCGCACCAAATCCACCAGCTTCACCAACTGGTAGCCGTCCGTTACGAATTGTTCCATGCTCACTCCTTCATGCCGGTTGAGGCAATCCCTTCGATGAAATATTTTTGGCTGGCGATGAACAGCAGGATGATCGGCACGATGGCGCTCGTGGCGGCCGCCATGGTGATGTTGAACTCCTGCGCTTCGCTGGTGTAGTAGAACTGCACCCCTTGGCTGACCGTATACAAGGGTTTGTCCAGCAAGAACACAATAGCCGAAAGGTATTCGTTCCAGCCACTGATGAACTGCAGGATCGTCAGGGAAACCATGGCGGGGACGGTAAGCGGCATCATGACCCGTTCCCAAATGGTCCAATGGCTTGCCCCGTCGATGATGGCAGCTTCCATCAGATCATTGGGAAGCCCCATATACGTCTGTCTGAGCAGGAAAATGGCGGTTACGGAGAACCACCCCGGGAGTATCAGGGACCAATGGGTGTTGTAGAGCCCGATGCTCTTGAAGAGCATGAAACGCGGAATGATGGTCACCTGGCTGGGGATCATCATGGTGCACAGGAGCAGCATGAACCAAAAGTGTTTTCCTGCGAAATCCAGCTTCGCGAACGCATATGCAGCCAAACTGGAAGCGAAAATGCAACCGATGATGGAAAGAATCACGATCTTGAAGGAGTTGAAGTACAGCTTCAGGAACGGTATGTCCTTATCCGTCCAGATCTGTCGGTAATTTTGCCACTGCGGGTTTGACGGAAGCCATTTCATCGGGTACCCGAAGACTCCCGTGACCGTTTTCAATGAGGATGAGACCATCCAGACGAGAGGCAGAACGAACAACAAGGCCAACGCAGCCAGGATGATGGTCTTCACCACCACTTTCCCATTCTTGGGTTGTTCCCATGGTTTTCTTTGAGTCTGTTTCATGTTCCGCCTCCTTAATAGTGCACCCATTTCTTCTGGCCCCAGAACTGGATCAATGTGATGGCCAGGATGATGATGAACAACACCCATGACTCAGCTGACGCATAGCCGAACTTGTACGAACCGAACGCGTCGCCGTAGATGCGCACCACCATGGAGGTGTTTGCCCGGGCGGCTGTCCCGTAGGTCATGATGTTCACCGCAGTGAACAATTTGAACGTGCCGATCAGACGGACGATGACCAGATAGAAGGTCGTCGGGCTGATGAGCGGAACGGTGATTTTCCAGAATTTGGTTGCGGCACTCGCACCGTCGATGTCCGCGGCTTCATACAGCGATTTGGAGATGTTCTGGAGAGAGGCCATGTAGATGATCAATTCATATCCGATCGAAGTCCAGACCAACAACGTGATGATAGGGATCTTCGACAAATGGTCATCGGTGAACCATTGGGGAAGCGTCTTGAGCCGGAATACGTTTTCAAGGATCAGGTTGATCGGTCCGTTGATTTCCCTGAACAAGTACTTGAATACCGCGGCCAAGGCTACCATTGAGGAAATGTACGGAATGAAGAAACAAAGCCTGAGAAAATTCTTCATGAAGACTTTGCTGTTCAATGCATATGCGAGAATCAGCGCGCAGATGATGGAAATCGGCACCACGGTAACCGCATATACGAAGGTGTTGACCACCGCTTGGTTGAATTTGATGTCTGTCCTGAGTTTCGCGTAATTGTCCAAACCGATCAGTTTGATCCCGTTCCATCCTGAAAGGAAATTCCATTTGGTGAACGAAAGGAACAACGAGAAAAGGACAGGGAAAATAACCAGCGTGAAGAAAATGACCAGCGTGGGCAACAGAAACGCATACGCTGTCGCGGTATCTTTATGGGCTTTCATGAACAACCTTCCCTTTGAAAGGTCCCCGGGCAACCCCGGGAACCGTCAGAAACAATCTTATTGCGCATCCTTGATCGCCTGGTCGGCCTCGGCTTTCATATGCTTCAAGGCTTCTTCAGGAGTGGTCTTTCCCGCATGCGCATCCAACGTGTACTGGTTGACGATCTTCTCAATGTCGCTGATCCCTTTGGAAGTGGTCTCAATATAGGCGTCTCCGCTGTAGTTGAACACGACACGATTCATCGATTCGATATCGACCAGTTTCGCCGCATTCTCTTCGCTTCCGAAGATGACGTTGACCGCATTCTTCAGATCAGTGCCTGACCATGTCGGCATATGGCCTGCGGGCACCAGATAGATGGCTCCATAGGTCGAGAAGAACTTGAAGAACGCCCATGCGGCATCCATATCCTTACAGTCATGCGTAATGGCGGCATGGGAGAAAACGGAAACAGGAGCGAGATAATTCTTCTGTCCTTTCTTCTCCACAGGATACGGGGCGAAACCCGTCTGCCACGTCACCGGATACTTCTTGGTGTCACGGATGAAACGGATCACGTTGGGGATGATGACGGATGCGACCTGATGGTTGCAGTAGACGACCTGGGACTGGATGCTGTCAGAGCGGTAAACGGTCAACGGGAACCAGATCTTGTCGGTGACTTCCGCCTTGATCTCCCGCTTCAGCGCTTCCAGCATCAACGGATCGTCAAAATTCGAAGTGCCGTCATCCTTGTAATAGGCGTCATAGCCTTTGACTTGCCTGACCGGATAGGTGAAGTAGTTGATGGAATGGTAGTCGGAACCGCCATAGATTTTCTTGTCCCCTTCGCCAACGGTCATTTTTTTGCTGGCCTCGAGGTATTCGTCCCAAGTCCATTCCTTCGGCAGGTCGGTGTAGCCGGCTTTGCGCCAATCATCCATGTTGATGGCCACATAATAAGCCAGGCCGCCCATCGGAACCGAATAGAACTTTCCGTCGAAAACATACTTGTCGCTGCCCCATTCTTTCTTCACGTCAAGACCGTCTTTGGCAAGTTTGTCCGTGATGTCGAGGAACAAACCGTTGTTTGCCCTGCGGGAGGTGTTGTTCTGCCCGAAGGTCTGCAAGACATCAACCTTCCCGCCGGCCATCAAGGCGGTGTCAACGCCGACGTTGCCGTCGGAAGTGTTGCTGTAGGTGTTCAGCTCAACCTTCACATTCGGATAAATCTTGTTGAAGGCCGCGATCATGTCATTCATGCCCGCGCTCCCGCCGAATGCCGTCCAGAACCGCACAGTTCCGGTAATGGCCTGGGGATTGTCCTCCAAATACTTCGGTGCGATCTTCGCCACGCTCTGAGCCGGTGCCGCGACGGGACTCGGAGCTGCGGAACTCTTCTCCTGGCTTCCGTTGGCGAAAACGGCAAAGCATGCCGCCGCCATCAATACCACCATCAAAACCTTTTTCATACCTGTACCCTCCTATCAGTAGATATGTTTTGTATCAATGCTCTTTCAAAAGAAAGCAAACCACAATATGGAACGCTCCAAAAACTGCATAAAAAAACTTACGTCCTCCGATCCTTCACACTCATCCGCTGCACCAGGGATATCGGCACACAGATCTGCTGGATATCCTGTTCCGGATGCTCGATCCGTCCGACCATCAGGCCGGCTGCGAGACTGCCCTGCATCTTCTTGTTGATGTTGATGGCAGTCAGCGCAGGGGACGCATATCCGCACAACACGGAATCATCATAGGCCACCAAAGAGACATCATCGGGCACCCTGAGATGCCGTTCATACAAGAACCGGAGCGCACCCATGCCCATGATGTCGTTTGCGGACACGACACCGTCGAAGCGAATCCCTTCCTCCCACAACTGCTGTATGGCTTTGTAACCGCCCTCTCCGGTATTGTGCTCACAATATGCGATATGGCCTTTCCCTTCAGGTATATGGTATTCCTCAAACACCCTCTTCACGGCATCGGCACGCTCCACACTGGAACGGAAGACGCGCGGGGCGTTGAGATAACAGACTTCCTTATGGCCGAGATCATACAGGTAACGCATGCCAAGGCTCGCGCCTTCACCAGGGGACGAAAACACGGAATCGACATCCGCCACATCCCTGCCCACGGCAACCACAGGAATCCCTCTGTCTTTGATCAGACTGAACATCGAATCGTCGCTCAACGAACCAATGATGAACAGACCATCGATGCACGTACGGGTGAGCAGGCGCGGCAATTTCCCTTCTTTGTTGGTCGCGCACCAACGCTCGGTGACCAAGCCGTATTCCGTATCGGACAAGCCCTCAAGGATTCCGTTGATGATGCTGGTGGAGAACAGCCCGGTCTCATAGTTGAATTCATAGGTGTCGTACGGATGATCCTCAATAATGACGATGACTCCGAAGTTATACGTCTGATGGGTGGTCAGTCCACGGGCGTTGGAATTGGGGATGTAGCCAAGTTCGGCGATGGCCTTCTGCACGGAAAGCTTCGTCTTCTCTTTGACAAGGGGGCTGTTGTTCAGGACAAGGGACACGGTGCTTTTGGATACCCCCGCCTTGTTCGCGACATCAAAGATTGTGACCATGCCCCCTCCGATATGACCCAGTATAATTTGGAACGCTCCAATTGTCAATGGGAAGTTTGCACGCATTCCATCCACAGGTCAGCCATCACCTGCTGCCCCGCCACCGTCGGATGGACGCCATCGAACGACCAATACTCCATCGGAGCCACAGGGAGCAATTCCTTGAACTTCTCCCCATACGGGACAAACACCGCATGGTATTCCTTGGCGAGTTCCCGGACGATGGCCGCCCGTTCCTCCACTTCCCCGACCCATTGCTTGTGGAACTCATTCTTCTGTTCGGTCAAACCGAACGGAAAAACAAAGGGCTCGCCGAGAACCAATTGCACATCAGGAAGGGAATCCAAGGTGTAATCGAGCAGCAAAGCATAGAGTTTTCGGGAAAAAGAGGGTTTCACCCCATTGCCGAAATGCCATTCATGGGCGGTGTCATTGAGTCCGACAAAAATGGAAAGCACATCAGGTTTGAGGTTCAGGCAATCGACCTTCCATCTCGCCCACAGATCGGTGATCCTGTCCCCGCTGACAGCCCTGTTGTAGAATTTCAGATCATCCTTCACACGGGAAACAAGCAAAGAACCAGCGACAATGGTCGCATACCCTCCGCCGAGCTGATAGTTCGGACGTGGTTCATCCCAATCGCGCTTGCGGGCGCAATCGGTGACGGAATCACCTTGAAACAAAACGACATTGTGCGTACAAATCATGGCAACCTCAATTTGGAACGCTCCAATTATATGAGCCAAACACGTTTCCTGTCAATTAAAACAAAAAAAACGAGGATCCGAAGACCCTCGTCGCATTTGACCATTACTGGTCCGATCACTTGTCGAACAAATACATGGCACCGATGCCACCGTCAATCGCAAAGCCAAGGTTCGGGAAAATCGCGACACCAGGAGCCACGGAAACATAGAAACTCCATGGAGCTTTCGGGAACTGGTAGTTCAAGCGGACAGGAGCGACGGCGGAAAGATAAAATCCATTGTTATCGCCGAGCGTAACGCCGATATCGCCCATGGCACCGACAGTCAGGAACCAAGAGCCATCGGTCCAGTCAAAGTCAGCGACTTTGAAGTTGACGCCGACACCGCCACCGACCCAGTTGCCATAGAAACCATAATCAAGGTTCGCGATCAAATCAAACTCTTTGCTGACCTTGTACTGGAATGCAAGCCCTGACGGAGTGCCGAGGTTCAAACCGATTCCATACGTGGTGGTCGATGCACCAGTCGTGCCTTTTGCGGCGACAGGAGCAAGAATCATAGCCGCCAATACCAAAACCAACACAATCTTTTTCATTTTTTCTCCTTATGGGGCCAGTACAGTCCCAGAATTACTACGTAATCACAACATACACGAAAATCCAAAACACTTCCAGTACTTCTGTAGGATAATCGACACATCACAGAAAGTAAAGCAGAGAAAACCACAAAAGGTTACAAGGCAGCCCATACTGGTGAAAGAAGGCAGGAATGGGTATGATAGGCCAAGAGGTGTTGTATGGAAGACAGGCAACTGACATGGCGTGGATTGGGGATCGGACTTCTCGGTCTTGTGGTCATCACCGCGAGTTCCATGTATGTAGCGCTCCGCATGGGCGCGCTTCCGTGGCCGACCGTTTTCGTCACCATCATCTCCATGGCAGCACTCCGCAAATGCAAGAACAGCACCATCCATGAGATAAACTGCACGCACACTATTATGAGCGCGGGGGCCATGGTGGCGGGAGGTTTGGCTTTCACCCTTCCAGGCATGTGGATGCTGGACGCCAATGCGTCGATGTCCACCTTCTCCATGATCTCCCTGACGATTGTCGGCACGATACTCGGCACGGCTTTCACCACTGTCTTCCGCCGCAGGATGGTCGAGGATCCGCAACTTCCCTATCCGATGGGGCAAGCCGCCTACAATACCCTCACGGCAGGTATGGAAGGAGGCCGGAACGCCAAAAAACTCTTTGCTTCAATGGGTGCTTCAGCCGTCTTCACTGCGTTGCGTGACGGAGCGGGGAAAATCCCTTCCGTAATTCGTCTCGCGGCAGGTTCGTCCCTCTGCCAACCAGCTTACATGTGGGTCTCTCCGATGGCTGTGGGCATCGGTGCGATCATCGGGCCGGTCTTGGCGATCGTGTGGTTTCTCGGCATGGTTCTCGGTTATTACGTCATCACCCCGATCGGAATCACCGCCGGTTGGTTCAAGGATATGGCATCTGCGGAACTCTTCCGTCAGAATCTGGGTATCGGACTTATGATCGGAACCGGATTGGGCGTGCTCATCAAAGCGCTGTACGGGCTCATCTCCAAACGGAAAACGGCTTCAAGACGGAAAATCCCTGCGAGGAGCCTCGCCGCGTTGCTCCTGTTGACGTTGCTTTGCATGCTCATCCTGACCCTGACGACGGAAGTGTCCTTCCTCGAGACGATCCCCCTGATGGCAGGCGTGTTCTGCGCAACCTATCTTTCCAGCATGCTCACCGGACAGACGGGAATCAACCCGATGGAAATCTTCGGGATTTTGGTGTTGCTGTTCGTGCAATTCCTGTTCAGGCCGGCTTTGGCTCCAGCCTTCACCATCGCGGCGGTCACCGCTGTAGCCTGCGGGCTTGCAGGGGATGTGATGAATGACTTGAAATGCGGACACCTGCTGGGTGCCGATCCTCGGCAACAAATCATCGGTGAAGGCATCGGAGGCGTTGTGGGTTCGGTCGTCTCCGTACTGGTCCTGCTCGCTTTGAAACGGGCGTTCGGCTCATTCGGGACGGAGCAGTTGCCGGCTCCCCAGGCGGCTGCGGTCAGCGCCATGGTCGGAGGCCCCAAACACCTGGTGGCGTTCACCATCGGATGCATCGCAGGCATCATCCTGTATCTGTGCAAAGTCCCGACTGCGACCTTGGGGCTGGGTGTGTATCTCTCCACAGCCATCAGCACCATCATGGGGTTGGGGGCTGTACTCGCCTTTCTGGTCAAGAAGGTGTCCAAAAAGGCGTCGATGGGAACCGACATCGCTTTGGTTAGCAGCGGGTTGCTCGGTGGCGAAGGCATCACGGGAGTGCTCATCGCCATCTTTTCGATGTTGTAAGGAAAGGAATGTATGGACGAAACAAAACACATGCCGCTTTCCCTGTATGGATTGTCGGCTGACAACCTTGTGAAAGCTTTGGAGCTTCCGAAGCCGTATGAAGGCAAACAAATCTATCGCTGGCTGGTCAAAGGCGCCACCTCGTTTTCCGGGATGAGTGATCTTTCGAAGAACGAACGGGAACGGCTTTCGGCTTTGATGCCTTCGCTTTGCAGTTCCACGGTGGAAACCACCTCCAGTGATGAAGGCGCCACGAAACTCGCCATCAAACTGTATGACGGGAATATCGTCGAATGCGTCATCCTCACCGACCGGAAAGGCCGGCATACGGCCTGCCTGTCCAGCCAAGTCGGCTGCGCCATGGGGTGCGCGTTCTGCCGTACCGGTACCATGGGACTGACCAGGAATCTCGCCACGGAAGAAATCATCGAGCAATTCGTCCATTTGTCAAAAATCGGCGAGATTTCCCATATCGTCTTCATGGGGATGGGCGAGCCGATGGCCAACCTTCCGTCCGTTCTCAGGGCTATCCGGTATTTCCATGATCCCGAGGGTTTCGGCATCAGCCACCGGAGGATCACCATCAGCACATCAGGAATCATTCCCGGGATCAACAAGATTGCTGAACTGAAACTGCCCGTCAGGCTCGCCGTCTCCCTTGTCACGGCAGATGATACGTTGCGCGGCAGGATCATGCCGGTCAACAAATCCTTTCCGCTCGGCGATTTGAAACAAGCGTTGCTCAGCTACCAGCACGATGGCGGAAAGCGTTTCACCTTCGAATATTGCATGCTCGGCGGCGTGAACACCACGGAAAGCTCGGCGAAAAAACTCGCATCCTACTGCAAAGGTCTGGATGTCATCATCAATCTCATCCCCTATAACGAAGCGGCGGAACTCCATTGGTCGACTCCCACGGAAGAGGAAACCAACCGGTTCACCCATTATCTTGACGCGATGCATGTCAAATACACCATCCGCATCTCTCGCGGTGGAAACATCAGCGGAGCCTGCGGGCAACTCGCCACTGAGGCTTTGCAGGGTGAAGAGGATGAGGACGAAGGGGACGATGATTCTACGGAAGCGTGGTGATGGATACCGTAATGGTGTCCTTGTAGGTCCCTGCAAGGCTTTCTGAAACTGTGTTGGCGTCGATGCCGGTGATGTAGAGCGTCTCGGTGTTGATGCCGTTCACCAAACCACTCCACGTCACTGTCTGACCTTTGGTGGCGACCAACGTGTTCAAGAACTTCAGATCAAACGGGATCGCCGTACTTCCGCCTTCCAAACGCAAGGTGAACGCACTTGGATCGGTGCCGTCATCGGTAAAGGAAATGTTCACCGCATAGGTCGTCCCCGCCACACCGTTGCTTACCGTAAGGATGGCATCGGTGAGGGAAGCGGTCTTGCTCCCGACCGCATCAGAGAAAGCAAACAGTTTCGCGCTTTCCGAGAGGGTGAAAAGGATGTTAGGCTGGGTCACCACCACTCTGTCTCCGTAAATGAACCCGCCTTTTGGGGAGGAAGCGTCGGAAAAGGAACCGGGATCAAACAAGGACGTCGCGGTTTGCCCGCTCACCCCATTGATGGGGACGCTCTCCAGCAAGGATGAAGAAGAATAGATTGTGGCACTCGGCTGCGTGCCCACGGACACTTTGAAGACTCCGTTACGCAACGCGGCGTTGGAGAATTTGTAGGCCGTGTCCAATTTGAAATAGGAAGCAGGAGGATAGAAGGTGGCCGCGGCACTGGCAACCGTACTGTTGGTGTTGACCAAATAGATGTCCGCGGAGAAAGGATTGTTGGGCGTGATGGCCACAGAATCCCCGCCGATCGGAGTCTTGTTGTCGCTCCAAACCGGATTCAGGACTGGTGCGGCACCCCTTCCGTTGGGATAACAGACCAGTATGTAACAGAATTGGAAGGTCGCTTCCGTATACGAATATACAAGCGGATCCGCATTCCAAGAGATAGGATTCTCTGACCTTCTCAAGCCCGTGATGGTTGGAGAACCCATATGGCTGAGATCGACCAAACCCGGATTATAATATACCGTTCCTCCGGTCGTACTGATCGTCAATGTCCCAATCTTCGCACCAATAACCGTGTTTGAAGTGAAAGGCCCGGGAGACACGGAAAAATAAATCGATGACTCAGGCACATACGTCGCGGATACTTCAGTCCAAGCGGGAACAATGGCAAAAACACATAGCAAAAGAAATAACATTCCCTTTTTCATATATATGAATATACTGCTGTATGTCCCTTTCGGGAAGAGTATCACTGTCTTTGAAAGAAATGCTTCTTTATCGTATACTGTCGGCATGAGCTTCAGAGGTTTCACCATTGTGCTTCTTGTTGTGCTTTCCCTTTCCGCTCCTCTCGGGGCCATCACCCTCGATTATGTGTCTGAGGATACCCTCATATGGGAAAACCAAACCGCATTGCAGAACATGACAGCGGTGAAACTGGGCACCATGTCCATCCGAACCAGCAAGCAGGACATTTGCCGCGGCATCTATCTCGATGGGCCGTTCGCGTACACCTATTGCCTTCTGAAAAGCGTCTCGTCCTCAGGGACGCAATACGCATACGGTTCGCTCCGTGCGGTCGTCAAAACGGTTTCTTCAACGAAAATCTTGTATTTGGATACCAATGACGATGGCTGGTACAAGCCATTATGCGTCTCAAACCAAGGGAATCTGGGGGAAACCGCCATCATCGTCGAATACTACCTCGTGGCGAATTACGGAAGCAGTTTCTTCGGAAACAGCGCGAAAATCACCATCTACACAGATCTCGGACTTGGACAGATCATGAACAAGCAGAATGCTTCCTGGAACTCCTACACCACTGTTCCCTTCATGACCGGCGGTTACAACGACTATCAATTCGAATTCATCCATGGCGGTGTGGGGAACCACACCTTCGCATCAACGTATGGAGAAGCGACCTCTTCTCCGTTGTTGATGTTCACCGCCCTTCAGGATATGGAATCATTTCCGTTGAAACTGATCGTCGGTTCGGGCAAATACGATGTCGCCACCTTGAATGTCTTGATCAACGGAGGATCGGACAGTGCTTACGACCTTCGTCTGACCTTCACCGACAACAGCACGACGCCCGATACTTTTTCCCTGCACAACGGCTCGGTGAGCATCCCGTTCACCTTACTCATATCCAATGAGGAGATCACCAAAGGAATCCCCTACACCGGATGGAAAGACATCTCCGTCGGAACACAGCAATCAAAGAAACTGACGGCCACCGGCGTAGGCGCCGCCGCCCTGAACGCCTATGCCGCCGGCACCTATTCGGATACCATCACCATTACGGCTCTTGTCGAATGAACAACAACCAAGCCGCAGCCAACAGACAAAACGAAACCAGAAACGATGCGTTGAGATCCCGGGAAGCCAGCCAACCGAGGATGGGGGAAATGACAATCTCCACAAAATCAAAATACATCTGCTGGATGGACAAAGCCGTCGCCTGATCATAGGTTTCGGAACCGGATACCTGCCGTTTCGCCACATACGGCATGAACAGGCAGAACCCAAGACGGACCGACAGCACCCCGATGATGAGGGGAGGGAGTGACTTTCCCAAAACCAGACAGAGAACACCCGCCAGGGAACAAACGAAACACCAGATGGATGCCTTCTTGAGATGATACCACCACGCACTCCACCATCCCCCCGCGACCGAGAGGCAGGAAAGGCCCAGATACGGATACGCGAACGAGGAAAGCGGCAATCCCATCCGTTCATAGCCCATCTGCACCAAGAATACGGTGACCATCTGGTTGACTGCCGAGAACAAAGCCACAGAGGTGAGGAAAAACCAAGTCTTCTTATCCCAACGGGGCACATGCATAGTCCTCCGTCCTTTCGTGTCCACGCTTTCCACTTCAGGCAGGGTGAGCATACACACTAAGGATAGGAAGCCGGAAAAAACGGTGAACAAACCACTCTCATCGACCGGAGACGACAAAAGCGGAAACAGCAGGGATGCCGCGACAAGGCCGGCCATGCCGCTCGCCTGATAAAGCCCATAACTTGCCTGCCGGTTGTCGATCTTGGACAGATAGGCGTTGTCGACCCCGCTCATCGCGGCGTTGGCAAAGGAGAGGAGAAGACGTTCCGCAAGAAAGACGGGAAACGAATACGCCCGCCAAAAAACAATCCTGGAGGAGAACAAAACGAAGGAAGAAACCACCAAGGTCTTCCGATACCCTATCCGGTCGGCGAAATACCCCCAAGGCACTTCCATCAAAAGGCCAAAGACCAAAGAAATGCTTTCAATAACGGAAATACCCAAGATGTCCACCCCGCGCGCCTGACGGTAATAGGTGGCGATGGGGGCGTAGAACACCATCCCGGAAAAGAAGGAAGCGAGACAAAGCGATAGCCTGGCCCGCGTGTGCCGATTACTCATGACATGCTCCTTGCATACGAATGCAGGCCTCAGGACGAGGCCTTTGGACAACCATCGGTATGCTCAGATCGGAGCATGCATGCGCGCCGCCTTTCAGTCAGCCAAAGAACCCATGGGGTCCCATGGCTTGAGGACGATCGGTTTCTGGGTGAGCATCTGTTTCTGTTCTTCGGAAAGGTACTTTTTGTTGATGACCACCTGATAGGTGAATGCGTCAAACCACTGGTCAGTCATCACAAAAAACCCCTTCAAGCCCTTTTCCTCACCCCAAGAATTCTCAACCTTCCAACGCTCCGGATTCCCTTTGGCATCGAGGTTCACGCCAGTCAGCACCATGGCATGGGTCATCCGGCTTTCGCCATAATCCAACCGTTGCGCTTTGGAAAGCGGGAAATTGGTGTCGAACAAATCCTTCACATCCAGCACTTGGAGGTCCATCAAGCCACTCATCTTCTCGGATGACTGACCGACATCACTGCCGAACCAGACGGCTTTCCCATCCTGCAACTGCTTGATGGCCAGCCGCTTCAACTCATCGGAAGGCAGATTCAGGTAGGACACTTCCTTTCCGCCTTTGACATTGCCGAGGTACTGCACCGTGTAGGTTTTGCCGAACGGCTTGTCTGCGGTCGGCGCGTTGATCAAAGAGACGTACGATTCCAGATCCATGCCGACATACTGTTTGTAGAATTCCACCGGCGTGATGTTTTCCGCACGGATGAACTTGTCGTCTTTGTTCCTGACTTCAAACGTGAAAGATACCGGTGGCTTGCCCAAGGCGATGCACAGCATCCTGTAGATGGTTTCAAGCATATTCTCTTTCATCACCCGCAGTTCGTCGTCTGTCTGGCCGTTCTTGGAGGCCGCAGTCCTGAGGATGCAGGCAAACTCACGCAGTTTCGTCGTCAGGTATTTGTCCAGTTCTTTAGTTTCGGAAGATGCGGCGGATTCCGGCATAGCCTCTTTGGGCACGACGCCATATTTCTCCACCAACGAGACGAACATGTCCCATTGTCCGCCATCACCCATCGGGTTCTCCAAGAGATAGCTCACCAACCTTCCGTCGACAGGCTCCCCTTTCGTCTCGATTATGGTTTCCAGAAACCAGTTCGAACGTTCCAGCTTGTCCCAAAAGAGCGGATAGCTCTGGGACAACTCAAACGTTTTCAGGTTCAGTTTCTGGATGGTCTCCATCCGCATCACATTCAATGCGGCGAACATCCAGCAACGGCCGCTGTGTTTCTGGTCGGTAATGTCACCGACGTTCGGGAGATCCACCGAAAAGGAATAACGGACATCCCGAGGCCGATGCACATTGAAGGCACTCTTTCCGATGCCGTTGGCTACCGTCGCATTCATGGCGACGACATGTTCTTTCTTCTTGTCGAACTGTTTGTCGAAACCAATGACATCCTTCTCACAGATTGTCTGTTGCATGAGCTCACCTCCATAAAAAGAAAGACCCCCTCGGTGAGAGAGCCTTTCTCCGTCAGTCTTTTATTTCTCCAGAACAGCCTTGATCCTGCGCACACCCGCCGAAGAACTCTGTTCCTTGAGAATCTTGAAATGCCCCATGTCCCCGGTATGGGTTACATGCGGTCCACCGCAGACTTCTTTGGAGAAGCTTCCGATGGAATACACTTTGACCTGCTCCCCATATTTTGCGGAGAACTGGGCGAACGCGCCCTGGGCTTCCGCTTCATCCAGGCTCATCACATCACAACGTACCGGAAGGTCGGCTTTAATCTGCTCATTGACGATATCCTCGACTTTCTTGAGTTCTTCCTCCGTCATCGGCTTGTCATGGTTGAAATCGAAGCGGAGCCGTTCCTCGGTAATGTTGGACCCCAACTGTTTGACATATCCGCCCAACACGTCGCAAAGGGCCTTGTGCAGCAGATGGGTGGCGGTATGCAATGCGGTCGTCTCGGCGCTATGGTCGGCCAGACCGCCCTTGAAAACCTGTTCCGCTCCGCCGCGGCTGATCTCCTGATGCTTCTCAAACGCTTCCTTGAAGCCTTCCTCATCAACCGTCATGCCATGTTCCTTGGCAAGTTCCTTGGTCAATTCGATAGGATATCCATAGGTATCATACAATTTGAACGCCGTCCTGCCGCCGATCCGTTTCTGCGGATCCTTCAGCAGGTTGGGAAGCATTTTTTCGAATTCCTTCTCGCCTTTGACCAACGTGTCCTCGAACTTCTCCTCTTCCGCCTGGAGTTCTTTGTAGATGAAGTCCTTGTGGGCAAGCAGTTCCGGATACGGGCCACCGTACAAATCAAGCACGACAGGGACGAGATCGCAAAGGAACACTTTGTCGATGCCCAGCTTGTGGCCATGGCGCACGGCGCGTCTGATCAACCGGCGCAGGATGTATCCCTGCCCGACGTTGGAGGGAGCCATGCCTTTCTCGTCCCCGAGAATGAAAACGGAAGTTCTGATGTGGTCGGCGATGATGCGCATCGACATATCCGTCTCTTCGCTCTGACCGTAGTGGATACCGCTCAGACGGGAAATACCTTCCAGAATCGGGGTGAACACCTCGGTCTCATAAACGCTCTTCTTCCCTTGCAGGATGGTGATGGTCCGTTCGATCCCCATGCCGGTGTCGATGCATTTGCGATCCATCGGCACGAACTTGCCTTCCGCGGTCTTCTTGTAGCCCATGAACACATCGTTCCAGACTTCAAAGTACTTGCCGCAATGACAACCGGGTTTGCAATCAGGGCCACAGGCAGGTCTGCCGGTATCAATGAACATCTCGCTGTCAGGGCCACAAGGACCAGTCTCGCCCGCCGGCCCCCACCAGTTGTCTTCCCGCGGCAAATAGTATATCCGTTCCTTGGGAATGCCATGGCTCATCCACGCCTGTGCGGCCTCATCATCACGGGGCACACCGGCGTCACCGGCAAACACGGTCACGGACAGTTTGTTCTGGTCAATCCCGAGCACTTGGGTGAGGAACTCATAGCTGTATGCGATGGCTTCTTTCTTGAAGTACGCGCCCAAGGACCAGTTGCCCAACATTTCGAAGAACGTCAGGTGACTCGGGTCTCCGACGGCATCGATATCCCCGGTACGGATGCATTTCTGATAATCACAGAGCATTTTCCCCGCAGGATGTTCGGCTCCGAGAATGTACGGCACAAGCGGATGCATCCCCGCCGTGGTGAACAGCACCGTCGGGTCATTCTCAGGGATCAACGAAGCGCCACTGATCTGTTTGTGGCCCTTCGAAACGTAGAAATCAATATATTTCTGACGTAATTCATTGGCAGTCAATTGTTTCATAGTACCAAGAATCTTAGGTAAAGCCCCATCAAGTGTCAAGGCAAGAATGCTCAGAAGAGCGCAAGCTGTCCGTCATCCGCGCTTTTTACGGCCGTTTTCTTCCGCACCGCCGGTTTCTTGGGCATCAGGAACCGCACGATTTCCTCAGGTTCCTTCACCACAACGACACCGGGATCATCCGCGAGTTTCCGTGGCCAGAGCAACGCATTGTTGTCCACGGTTTTCCTGAACAGGAATACGGTCCGACCTGATTCCACAGCGAAGTTGGCCTGACTCACCGCCCCGCCGCCGTCCCGTTCCTCGATGACCACCGTAGCAACAGACAAGGAACAAAGCAGACGGTTCTGCAGTATCTGGAACCATTTCTGCAGGGAAAGCGCAGGACTGAAACGGCTTACCAAGAGGCCCTGCCCGGCAATGCTTTGCTGTAACGGGGCATGCTGTTCCGGATATGCGGAAAGGACGTCCGTGCCCAATACCGCCAAGGTCGGCCAACCCTCTTTCAGGGAGGCTAGATGGCTGACCCCCTCGATACCCACATCCATGCCGCTGGCGCAAACAATGCCTTTCCTGCCCAATGCGCCTACGGTGCGCATGCACAGGTCTTTCCCTTCCTGCGATGGATTGCGCGTTCCGGCGACAGCCACCGTCATTCTTCCCAGGAGGGAGACATCACCTTTGGTGAAGAGGAAGCGCGGGCAATACGGGCAATCGCGGGTCTGTTTCGGCCATCCCCCGTCTTCCCAGGTGAGGATGTTGACATCGTCAGGGATCTTCTCGAAGGCAGGACGGCATTTCAGGTAAGCGTTGGTCAACACGAGCGGTGTGACTCCCAAAAGCGCGCTGTACCGTCCGATTTCCACAGAGATGTCGTCGCTGGTGTCGAATTCCTTCACCGCCTGGTTATAGGCCATGATGGCTTTCGCTTCCGATCCTTGGGATGCGATGACCAAAGCCTGGAAATTCAATGCCCTGCGTACTTCCGTCCTCATGTCTTTAATCTGCCACACTCTCCCTTGTATGTCCAGCGGGTTTTTCGTACGATGGAACCATGAAACGGCTTCTTCTGGCGCTTGTCATCGCATGCATCCCCTTTTCCCTGGAGGCCTTGACGGATTATGCCGGCAAAGCGTTGTGGATCGAAAATGACATGATGTACACATTGGACACCCCGCAATCGGAAATATCCATTCCATACGGGACATGGATACCCCACCAAGGCAAAGAGGCCATCACCCAAAGACAGTTCTTCCAGATCGCAGGAAGAGAGGATTTGGCGTCACAAGCCTTCCGTATGGAAAGGGTGACCGACATCTGCGCTTGGGGCGGCGCCACATCATTGGTCATCGGATTTGTACTGTTGGCGTTGTTTCCGGACAACAAAGCTGCATCCGTCACAGCCATGACCTTGATGGGCGGCGGCCTTCTGGGAAGTGTCGCCGCCTTGGTGTCGGACAGGCAGAGGAAGGTCACGCTTTCCATCCCTCTTGCGCTGGAAACGGCAAAAACGTACAACAAAACGCTCCATTGACCGAAACGGGACAAAGTCCTACAGTTGCCTCCATGCATACGGTCTTTCTGAAAGCAGGGACGTTTCTGTTCCTGACTTTTCTTGGGTATTTCATCAAACGGATCGGTTTGGTGAGGAAAGAGGACTCCCGTGTCCTGTCCAAAATCATCATGAACATCACGTTGCCCTGCGCGATCATCGCATCTTTCGGACAAGCCAATCGGGATTTTTCGCTGCTCATCCTCCCGGTCATCTCCATCGTGGCCTGCCTTTTCATGGCGGGGACGGGAGTGCTCATCACCAGACGGAAAGACGATGCTGACAAAGCCTATTACATTCTCTGCCTGCCGGCGTACAACATCGGCAATTTCACGTTGCCCTTTGTCCAAGGGCTTTTGAGCCCCAATGCCGTGGTCGGTTGCTGCATGTTTGATATGGGAAACGCCATCATGTGCACGGGACTTGACAATTCCATCGCCATGCTCGACCAGACATCCAGCAAGAACGGCGACCATCATGGCGAGACTTTCAGACGGCTTCTCTCGTCGGTCAGTTTCGACGTCTACATCGTGCTTCTGTTCATGATGCTATGCGACATCCCTGTACCGGGGACTGTACGGGAGGTGACCAGCCTGATCGGACAAGCCAACAGCATCATTTCCATGTTGATGCTCGGCATCATGATCGAATTCAGGATTGACAGGAAAAAACTCCCGAAAATCCTCATTGTCCTGTCGATAAGGATCTGTTTTGCTGCCTTGCTCTCCGTCTGCATGTACCGTCTGCTTCCGTTCCCCCAAGAAATACGGAAAGCCGTGGCCATCTGCGCATGGGCGCCCTGCTCTTCCGTCTCTGCGGCTTTCGTGCAGGAACTCAACGGGGATTACGCGCTAGCGAGCCTGACCAACACGATGAGCGTATTGGTCAGTCTGTTGGTCATTCCTCTTTTGTTGGTCAGCCTTTGACGCCGTCCAGCGCCTGTTCAAGGTCCGCGATGAGCAGGTCCTTCTCTTCAATGCCGACATGCAACCTGATCAGGTTGACCCGGTCCGGAGGAACCTGGTCATCAGGGAATTTCACCCCGGCGGGAAACACCAGGCTCTCGTAGCCTCCCCAACTCACCGCCCGCTTGAAATACCTGAGACGGTTGGTGAAACACTTCACATCTCCGATATCATGGCTTTTCAGGCGGAAGGAAAACAACCCGCTGCCTCCCCGCAGTTGCGTCATCGCCAAGGCATGTTGGGAATATGACGGCAACAGAGGATAAAGCACCGTCTCCACCTTCGGATGGTTTTCAAGGAATGTGGCCACAGCCAGCGCATTGGCGTAATGAACCGGCATCCTGATGGCCAACGTCCTGAGATTCCTCAGGATGAGCCAAGCCATGAAAGGATCGGGGACTGGTCCGACCGGATGGAATTCCGTCTCGAACAACCGGTCCATCACCGCTTTGTCCCCCATGATCACCCCGGCGATGACATCCGAATTCCCGCCGAGGTATTTTGAGGCGGAATGGACCACCAGATCGATGCCGTAATCGATGGGATTCTGAAAGAACGGCGTCGCCCATGAGTTGTCGATGACGGTACGTATCTGATGCGCCTTGGCGATGGCGGCGACTTCCTTGAGGTTCTGCAGTTTGAACGTAAAGGTGGTCGGGCTTTCCAGATAGAACAACCGGGTGTTCTTTTTGATGGCCTGTTCGAATTCCTGGCTGTCCGTTCCGTCCACATATGTGGTCTCCACTCCATACCGGGGGAAATACACGTCAAAGAAATACCGCATGTAGCAATCCCGGACCGCTACGATATGGTCATGCCCTTTCAAGCAGCTGCTGATGGCAAGGAATGCCGCGGCGACTCCGCTGGAAACCAATTTGGCGGACTCTGCGTGTTCCAAGGCCGCCAGTTTCTCCTCACACAGATTGACGGTCGGATTGTTTCCCCGCGAATACAGGTAATGGGAAGGTTCGTCGGCCAGAGCCGCCTGGAATTCTTCATAGGTGGGGAAGCAGAAGATTGAACTCTGGAAGATCGGAGGGCTCACCGCATGGTTAGGGAGGTCTTCTTCGCCCATATGCAGCAGGATGTCACTGATTTCCCTCATTTGGCGTACCTCCGGTAGTTTTGCGCGATGATGTCCAAGCCCGTCCTCACCTTTTCCGCCGGAGCCGAATAGTTCAGCCTCAGGCATTTGTCGTAATGCTCGTGCGGATACGGCTTTCCTTCCTTCTGGTCGGGATGTCCGAAGAACGAGTATTCGCCGGGAACGGTGATGACCCCCTGTTTCTTCAGTATCTCATAGAACTCACAGGTACTCATGGAAAGCTCCGGCAGATACAGCCAGCAGAAGATCGAACCTTCCAAACGATGGTAGTAATAGTTCGTGCCGGAGAAGAACGTGCGGATCCAGGTTTGGGCTTCAAGGGCTTTTTTCTGATAAAACGGCTGCACTGCCGTTTTGGCGAGTTCCACCAGTCTGCCGCTTTCGACAAGGCCGCCCGCAAGCACCTGTCCCATCGAACCGCTGGTGAGGGCTGCGATGGCATTGATGTTGGAGATGGCGGTGATGATTTCCTTCTTTGCGATGAGGATGCCGGTGCGGATGGCAGGCAATCCAATCTTTGAAAGACTCATCGAAAGGACGATGTCTTCGTTCCAGATGGGTTCAGCCTCATCAATGAAGACGATGTCGGGGAAAGGAAGCCCATAGGCGTTGTCGACAAAGAGGGGTACCTGATGCTGGTGGGCGAGATCGGAAAGATGATGGATCTCCCGGTCGGTAAGGACATTGGCCGACGGGTTGGTCGGCCGGGACACGCAGATGGCGCCCACCTGGCCATCCTCCCCTTCATGGCAATGACCGGCCAGATACGCTTCGAGGAGCGGGAAATCAATATGGTATTTGAAGGTATGGTCATCAAAGTATTCGCATTGTGACGGGATGCTGACGAAGGTATCCTTCTCGATGCCTTGGTCGGCGTATCCGACATATTCGGGCATCAACGGAAACAGGATGGTCTTTTTCCATGTATGGTTTCCCTTGGTGAAGGAACCTGAAAACAGGTTGAACAGGTCGAACATCGCGCTTTGCGAGCCGTTGAGTATGGCGACGTTCTCCGGTCCAATGGGCCATCCATACCGGGAGGACAAGTACGTGGAGACTTGTCCGACGAAACGCATGCGTCCCTGCGGCGCGTCATAATGGGCGATGGCGTTTTCAAAATCCTCCCCATGGGAGAGAAGTCGCTCCATCTCTTGGCGGTATGCGGCCTCCACCTCGGAAATACGTGCGGGGTTCCCTCCTCCGAGCGGATAGGGGGTTACTCCCTGGGGAAGCGGTTTGCCCAAGTCATCCATCAAGTGGAGGATGCCGGACTCCGATGTCAGTTTCATGCCGAAATTCGATAGTTCCATGACCGGAATAGTACCAAGAAGCGGCTCTTGCCACAACGGGGTGGTTCATTCTGACACACGGCAAGGCATCCAAACGGCCGGAATGAGCCATCTTGGCCTTCCCTTTGATGCCCAATCGGGCCGATTGGTCCTGTTTACCCCAAACAGGGATGCTCACGGCATATGTGATGATTCATTATATCTGTATATATTACAAATACTTATATAATTTCATAAAAGTTGGCACGGTAGTTGCTTTATAGAATATGTGGTTCGAAAGAGCCACAGAAAACAGTATATCAAACGCATGGAGGCGCTCTTATGAAATACAATCTTATGAATCGCAATCAGAACTACCCGGTCAATGGTGATTTCGAATCACTGTTCAATGACATGCTGAACTGGAACTTCGGTGGTTCCAACATGCCGGCTGTGGATGTCGAGGAAAACGACAAAGACTATGTGATAACCGCTGAGCTTCCCGGTTACAAGGAAGATGAGGTTCAGGTCAATGTCGAGAAACATGTGTTGCATCTTTCTTCCCAGAAGGTTGAGAAACACGATGAGAAGGATGGCAAGAAGTACTTGATCAAGGAACGCGGTTTCCAGAGCTTTGAACGCTCGTTCAGTCTTCCTGAAGATGTTGACGAATCCAACATCCAAGGCGCGTTCAAGGACGGCATCCTGACCATCTCGATACCCAAGAAGGCGATGGCCCAACCGAAGAAGATCCAGATCAAGATCGGAAACAAATAACCAACGGAGACGTTGTCTTGTACAGGAGGGACCTCGAAAGAGGCCCCTCTCTTTTGTTCCGTCAGCCGGTTTCTTCGCCGGCTGACCTGCCGAGCCCCAGCCATCTCGCAGAGCGCTTGCCCCGGATCTCTCCGGCCTCCTGATTCATTTCTTCAAAACGGCATTGCCCTTTGCATCAGCACAAAGGGTTATCGTTCAGAGCACCAAGGAAGAGATGCGGGAAACGTTTCGGTTCCCCCGCTTCCCTTGCTTTTACCCTTTGACCGCACCCGCGACAAGCCCTTTGACCATATACTTCTGGAAGAAAAAGAACACCAAGACCATCGGGATGGTACCCACCACCGAAATGCTGTTGATCAAGGACCAGTCATAGGACAATTCGCCCAGATACCGCAACGCGATGCCGATGGACAGGGTGCGGAGGCTGTCCGATTGAATGAGGGTCGCCGCATGGAGATAATCATCCCAGGTCATCAAAAAGGCATAGATGCCGACCGCAAGAATGCCGGGTGTGACCAAGGGCGTCACGATTCTGAACAGGATGGTGTTCCGTCCGGCTCCGTCCACATATGCCGCTTCTTCTATCTCTTTGGGAATGTTGGCGAAGAAACTGGACATCAGGATCGAACAGAACGGTATCTGCGCCGCAACAATGGCAAGCACCAGACCAAACCGGGTGTTGATGATCCCCATCTTTCCCATCAGGGAATACAAGCTGATCATCCGGCTGATGATCGGGAACATCTGCGTGGAGAGCAGCAAGGCAGTCATCAACTTGTTCCATTTGGTATGGAACCGGGCGATGGAGTATCCGGTGAAAATGGCCACAACGCAACTGATCAGCGCGCTCCAGGCCGAAACGATGAAATTGTTGCCGTAATAGATGAAAAACTGGTTATTCTGTTTGAACAGGGAAACAAACGCCGTGCCCACCCACGTATTGGGGATGAAGGTCGGCGGATACAGGTACGCTTCCATGTTGGTTTTGAAGGCCGTGACCAACATCCAGTAGATCGGGAACAGCAGGAACAACAGGATCAAAACCAACAGCGCATGCTTCAGGATAGTGAACGGAACGCTTTGTTTTATGGTGGACATAGTCTCCTCCTCACGTCATGTCGTAGGTCTTGAAGGCCTTGTTGTACAGATACACCGTCACAATCATCAAAAGCATCCAGATGGTGGTGACCGCCGCTCCCGAACCGAGATTCATGCTGACGAATGCTTCGCGGTAAGAAAGGACGGCCAGGTTCGTCGTCGCCCCGTCAGGGCCGCCGCCGGTCATGGTCCAGAACAGAGGGAACTGTTTGAAGTTCTCGATGATGGACATGGAAATGGCGACTTTGATGACCGAACCCATGTACGGCATGACAATGGAGAAGAAACGTCTCGCTTTCCCCGCCCCATCGATGGTGGCGGCTTCGAGGATGTCATCAGGGACATTCTGCAAACCCGCCAGCAACAGAAGGGTCATCAACGGTATCTGTTTCCACAAAGCGGCTACAGAGACACCGATAAGCGCCGTGTCAGGATTGTTCAGCACGGCGACATCCGTCGCCTTGCCGAAGGAAAACACCGACGCAAGGTACTTCACCAAGCCGTACTGCGGCTGGAACAGCCACATCCAGATCAGTGCGGAAATGACGGTGGGCACCACCCACGGCATCATCATGATGCTGCGGAAGAATCGTGCCCCTTTGACATTGGAGTTGAGAATCAAGGCCAATATCATGCCGAGCACGAATTGGAACAATATGACAAACACCACAAAGAAAAAGGTGTTTCTGATGGCATTGGGCAAAGCGTTGGACTGAACCAACGCGCGATAATTGGCGAATTGGTTCCACACTCCAGGTTTCCCGCTGATGATGTTTTTCACTCCATATTGCAGAAAGCTTTTCACCACGGAATCCACGATGGGAATCAGGATGAAAACGGTTGATATGATGAGCGCAGGCAATGTCAGGCCCATCGAATACCAGTTGTCCAGCGTGTGTTTGTCCAAGGGCTTGCCCATATCCATCCCCCTTATTTCACTTTCGTCGCCACGTTCTTCTTGAAAGTCGCGATAGCGTCATCAACATTGGTATGGCTCACCGTCACGGCCTGCGCCAAGGTGCAAAGCTCCAGGTTCAAGTCGTTGAGGGCCGGAATGAAAGTCTGCATCTTCACGTTTCCCGCCGAAGCGGCGGCACCCTTGAGGACGCCATTATTCGCTACGCCTTCCATGCTTGCCATCGACTTCTTCGCCGGATAGGCGGGAGTGAGGTTGGCGAGGTAATCATTGAGCTGTTTCTCGTTGATCACATACTGGACGAACTTTGAAGTAGCGTTGGCACGGGCTTTCCCGTTGTTGACCAGGATGAAGCAGTGGGCCTGCAGAAGGCTCTGTCCGCTTCCCTTCCCCCCTTTCAGAGGAGAGGCGGAGGCGGTGAAGTTCTTCGCTTCCGCATTGATCGACTTGACGCCGTTGAAACCCCAGCTCTGGTCGTAGTACATGGCGAGCTGTCCAAGGGCGAACAGGTTGCGCAAATCCTTCAGCTTGGCGTTCTGGGGGTTGTATCCCTTCTGGTCAAGCGTCTGAAGCATGGAGAAAGCCTGTTTGAAGCCTTCGTTGTCCACCGAGACCTTCCCGTTCGCATCCAACACCTGGCCTCCAAAATTGAACACCATGGCGGTGAGGGAAGAACCGGAAACGGGGACACTGGCCGTAGTCTGCCCGAACGCATAGACCTTGTTGTCGTTCTTGTCTTTCAGCTGGGACAGTTTCTCAGCCATGGCAAGCATCTCGTCATAGGTCTTCGGCGGTTGATTGGGATCGAGGCCGGCCTGTTTGAACAGGTCCTTGTTGTAGTAGAGCACATACGGAGAGATGTACAGCGGGATGCCATAAGCTTTTCCCTTGATCTTGAAGGAATCGATCACATCAGGATAGAAATCCTTGATGAATTCAGCCGGCAGGATCTCATCGATCGGAGCGGCGAGACCGGCATCCTCAAAGCCCGGGACCCAGCCGATTTCACCGAAAACCACATCCACTTTGTCTCCGCCGCCGGCCATGTTGATGACCTGGTTCATGATCTCGCCATACGGAGCGGTGACCCATTCGATCTTCACATCGGGGTTCGCGGCTTCGAAACCGGTCTTGATCCCTTTCCAGAATTGTTCATAGCCGCTTTCCAGCAACGCATAGTTGGCGACTTTGATGGTTACCGGTCCGCTTTGCGCCGGAGCCGCCGCTTCCTTGGACCCTGCGCCGAATGCGCAGCCGAGCGCCACAAGCGCCACCAGAAGCACAGTCAGAAATCTCTTGTTCATATTTTCTCCTTTCAAACGCTCTCGCGTTCAATCAACTCCGTATCCAACTGGATGCGAATCGGCTCCGTCAGAGCATCACCTTCGCTTCGCAGCTGTTCCAAGATTCCCATCGCATTGTCTCCGATCAGATCCTGCCGGATCCGGAGCGACGACAGCCGCGGGGAAACATACTTGCACAATCGGGAATCGTTGCACCCGATGACCGACACCTCAGACGGGACGGAGACGCGCATTTCCTTCAATCGCTGAAGCGCGACACAGGCGATCGCATCCGTCCTGCAGAACGCGGCATCAAAAGGGGTCTTCCGATAGGTTTCCTCCACCAAGCGGGCAAGTTCGTCATCATTGGACGCGCCTTGGATGAGCAACGGTTTAAGAGTGGAACCTTCCAGACCTTTAAGATAGCCTTGATAGCGGAAATCTTTCGGGTTTATGCCACTATGGTCGCTTGAGAGGCTATCGATATACACGATCCGTTTGCGCCCTCTCTCCTGAAGTTTGCGTACCGCCATGGCACTCCCCTCAAACAAACCGGAGTTGATGATCCCGTACACCCCGGTCAAACCTTCAAACATCCGCATCTCCAGAAGCACCAAAGGAATGCCACTGTCAATGATCTTCTGTATATCCGGCTCTTTCATGGAACGGGAACCGATGATGATGCCGTCGAACGAACGGCTGAGCACCGTCGTCAGGAAGAGGTCGTCCTCACGATCGGAACAGAGCGATATGAACAAACGCTTGTCCTTCGCGATTTCCTCCATCCTGCTGATGATCTGTCCGAAATGTTCGGAAAGAAGGTCATCAGCGATCAGAAGGATGTTGTTGGAACCTTTGCCTTTCAAGGCACGCGCCATCGGACTTGGCTGGTAGCCAAGCTTCGCGATCGCCCTCTGGACCGCGATGCGTTTGCCCTTGTCGACATACCGGTTGCCGTTGACCACGTAACTGACAATGGTCTCCGTCACGCCGGCTTCCCTTGCGACATCCTTCCGCGTCACCATCCTCATGTCTGCCCCGCCGGTTTTTTCGCTTTGACCTTTTTCCGTACGTTTTCGGTGATCTCCAGCCCGGTATCATAATCAAGCTGGACCAACTCACCTTTCGCACTTGGCCGCTGCCTTGTATATCCATCGACATCCCATTCAGGAGTGAAGGAATTCCAAGGCCGGCATTTCCATTGGTATCCGCGATATGGATCGCGGGTATCATTCATCATCTTCAGGATCGCCTGATGCATTTTGTCCCGCGTTTCCCGTTGTGCAGGATCATTGATGACGTTTTTCAGTTCATAGGGGTCATTTTTGGTGTCGTACAGCTCATCCACGGGATCCAGCAGATGGATGGCGAGTTTGTGATCGTCTGACACCGCCGCCCGCATAAACTGCAACCCGCCGAATCCGTCATGGTCGATCTCATAGCGGTGGAATTCCACGAACACCATGTCATGAAGCCGTTTCGTCGTGTCAGAAAGCGTGGGAAGCATGCTCACTCCAGGCCTCTCAGGACTCTTGTCCAACCCATAATAATCCAGGAATGTCGGCACGAGATCGATATGGCTGGTCACCGATGGATAGGCGACGCCTTTCAAGGACGGCGCGTATGAACCGCCTTTGATGATCAACGGGATATGGGCGATGGCCTCGTACACACTGGGACCTTTCGCCGTCAGGCCATGGGAAAGAAGCGCTTCACCATGATCGCTGGTGAAGACTACCATGGCGTCAGGGGCATGCTTCTTGACCGCTTCCAGCACTCTTCCGATCTCCCAATCGACAAACGAGTTGCATCCCAGGAACAACTGAGGACGGATATGCAGGTTCTTCCTGTCAGCTTTCCTGTTCGCCCCTGCCCAAAGCCGTTCAAGAAGCGGCTTACCCTCAAGGGTATCATCATAATCCGGCGTCAACGGAACCTCATAGTCCTTGTACAGGGAAGCGAACGGTTCGGGACAGATGAACGGCTGGTGCGGTTCGTCGTAACTGACGGCCAGGAAGAAATCCTCATCAGCGGCTTTTTCCAAAAACGAAAGAGCCCGGTCACTGACTTGATGGGCATACGTCGATTCCGCTTTCACCCCAGAAAGGGAAGTCGCTTCCTTGCGTGAACGCAGCCGTTCTTCGGAAGTCATTCCATCGAGGTAGCGGCGCATATCAAACCAATAGTCGGGATCATAGCCGGCGGGGCACACACCATTGCCGAAATAATCACCGCCGTCCAGATGCCATTTCCCTACATATGCGGAGTGGATGCCCATCGGAGTCAGGTACTCCCCTATGGTCTTCACCCCCTGAAGCAAGGGAACCGTATTGGTGATGCCACCGTTGGAATGCGGATACAGCCCCGTGAACATGGCGGAACGGGCAGGTTCGCAAACGGGCTGGCAAGTATAGGTTTTCTCATACCGGACGCCTTCGGAAGCAAGCGAATCGATATTCGGCGTCTTCATGGCTGGGAATCCATAACAACCCACCATATCGAACCGTGTGGTGTCTGTCATGATCATGACTATCTGATGTTTTGAAGGCATATACACTCCTGTTTACATACACTCGTGTGTATACCGTACACCCAGTTTTCCCAGTTGTCAATCTTTTTGTATCTGGTCAGAGGTAGCAGGTGAATTGTAAAGAGAAATGACCACTTCATTTCGATGATGACTCCGGCATCAGGCGACCTCCAGGATTTTGATGTTCGTGTTTTCCTGGCCAAACTCCCTTTTGAAAGCTTGTAATGGGATCAGGCCTCCAAGAATCCTTCGCGGGTAAGCGCTCATCCAGTCCTGGATCCCCCCGACCCTCTTTCTGGCTATCTGGCTGAAGTCCGTGCCCTTCGGAAGGAACCTTCTGATTGTTCCGTTGTGGTTCTCGCTGGAACCCCTTTCCGAAGAGCAGTATGGATGGGCGAAGCAGAGCATGGTCCTCTGCCCCTCCGTGATGCGGGAGCGCTCCATGCCGAGGACGTCGGAGAACTCAGAGCCGTTGTCGAAAGTGATGGATTTGAAGACCTTCCCGAAAAGCTCGCTTCCTGTGACTGATCCTGCCCTTCCTCGGGAGGTCGGCTATCGTGACGCCGGGGACGGTATGGCTCCTTTCCTTCAGGTATCCATTGCTGCCGCAGTAATAGTATTGCAGCCTCAGCCTCTCGCATCAGAGCACGTGGCCTCTTTGGGACTTCCTTTTCTTTACTTTTCAAGCTCCGATAAAGTGGACATCGTATTTTATTGCTCACCCTGGTCAGTGGAAGGCGCAAAAAAAGGCCCGCCCCATCGGGCAGGCCCCTGTTCGCCGGACGCCCCGGCTCAGTTGTTCACGCTGTACGTGATGGCGATTTCGCTCGTGTAGTCGGCGGCGGGCAGATCCTTGTCACCCGTCCAGGAGAAGCTGAAGTGCGCGATGTCCGTGGCGGCCCGCTTGCCGGCGGCGACCGTGGCGGTGAAGGCGTTGCCGTCAGCGCCGGACGCTACCAGGGCGGGGATGACGCCGGTGACGTATTTCTTGTCGTTGACGCTGCCCGTGAAGTAGTTCGGCCTGACGCTCACGGTCAGCACCTTGTCGGTGTTCATGTTGCCGGTCACCTTGACGATGAAGTCGTTGGTCTCCCCGTCCTTCGTGAGGTCCCACCTCGAATCCCCGTCCGCTATGTCGTACAGAGACGTCCCGACCGACTCGGCCTTCCCGTCGCTGACCACGTAATACAGGGACGGGGTGTAGGCGGTCTCGTCCACCTTGCCGTTGAGCCTGACGGCGGCGCTGCTGCCTGCCGCCGCGAAGACTCCCGCGAGGGAGACGATGGCGATAACTGCGATGGCGATGATCTTTTTCATTTCTGTTTTCCTTTCGGCGGGTGCAACCGCCGGCGCGAGATTTCTTTCGTGCTCTTCCCAAGCACGCTTATAACATACGTTATTTTGTTACTTATGTCAATGAGTTTCACGTATTTTCCGCATATTTTCAACAAAATCTTATATATGCATATATTGCAACAAGATAACATGTGACATCATATTTTATGCAGGCAGAAACACCCTCGCAAACTTGTGTCAACCTGTGCGGGACACCCTCCGGACACATCATCTAAACTTGTACACATGCCCAATGTTACGAAGAACCAGCCACTCACACAGGAATTTTGGTTATTGGCAGCAGCCTATGTTGATGCTTTCGCTCACGATCTTCAGGAAGAGGTACCCCAGTGTCCCTGGACACGCTGGCTTTCCGCCTCAATGCCTCGGTCATGTCGTTGACGCCTTCGGCTACTACGCCGTCCGAAATCTTGTGGGCACCCTGCTCTCTTGCACCGGCACCTTCATCGCCTTGAGATAAAGGATTTTGTGCCCGATGCTGATGGATTCGCCCATGGGGCCGGACTTCTCTTTACACTTGTTCGATCGTGTCGTCCCATACCCCGGATTTCTGCATAAAACCGTAAAAAAAACCAAGCCACCCATGGGTAACGGGTGGCCGGAGGAAGATGATGAAACTTGCGCTTCGGCCCAAGGCCGAACAGGAAACTTCAGGTGCACAGGCGTTTGCACCGCCCCGCACCGGATTCCGTTTGTAACCATGTTCCCTCGATCAGGAAACATTTCAGTGATACCTGGCGATTAATTAGCCGTGAAGGTGAATGTCAAATCAGAGGAATAGCTGTCCGCACGCACATCGGTTTTCCAAGTGGCGCTCTTGGCTTTGACACGAATCGCCACACTGTGGTTTTCCATACCGGTCGTTGTGCTTGTCGCCAAAACGTTCACCGTTGTCTTCGCAGTCACGTCAGTCAGAACTTCAGCACCGCTGTCCGCTTTGCTGCCGATCACAATCGCGATCTTGTCGGGGTTGTTTGCATCGCTGCTGGCAAGCGGAGAAACCGTATAGCTCAGCGAAAAGCCTTTGCCAAGATTGCTTCTGGTGTTCACATAGAATGTGTCTCCGAAAACACTTTTGTCGACAAGCGCTTGAGCGGTGAAGTCGGTTGCGGAAAGCTCTCCGCTTGTCACTGCTTTCTTGTTGACATTCATCTGAGCTGACTCGTTGATGGTTGTGTTGATTTCCACTGTGCCGGTGATGGGGTCGAGAGCGAACGCGGCGGAAGCCGCAACAAGGCAAGCCAATGAGAGTGCGATAATCTTTTTCATTTCTGTTTTCCTTTCGGCGGGTGCAACCGCCGGTGCAAGATTTCTTTCGTGCTCTTCCTAAGCACGCTTATAACATACGTTAATTTATAACTTATGTCAATAAGTTTTCTAATTTTTTTAAAATATTTTTTATAATAATTTATAATTCATTTTATTATAATTAAATAACATGTGACAACAAATTTTTATACCATAGAAAATATATCAATAAACTTATGTCAACTTATAAATAATATCATTATTTAATCATGAAAAACCTGAACTCATGCCCCATGTTTCTATCATCTATCCCTTTTCGCTTGTGCTATACTGCAGACAGGAGATGGACATGGCTACGTTGTATTACCAAGGACACGGAAGTTACCGGATCACCACAAATGCCGGCACAGTCGTCTACATCGATCCTTTTGCAGGGAAGGGATATGATCAAAAAGCTGATTTGGTTCTCGTCACCCATGAGCATTATGACCACAACAAAGTGGAACTGGTCGAAATGAAACCAGACGGGAAGATCATCAGGGAGAAAGATATGCTCATCGGCGGTGTGTACCGCCATGCCGTAGTGAAGGATGTCACGATCACGGCCGTCCCTGCCTATAACGCGCACCATGACAAAAAGGAATGTGTCGGATATCTGCTGGAAACGGATGGGATCAAGCTGTATGCGGCAGGAGACACCTCAAAGACCGATTACATGAAGGAATTGGGCAAGGAGCATTTGGATTGGGCAATTCTCCCCATTGATGGCATCTACAACATGGGGCCGCTTGAAGCCAGTTCCTGCGCGAAGCTCATCGGCGCCAAGCATACCATCCCGGTGCACATGAAACCAGGAAAACTGTTCGATGAAGCAACGGCCAGATCCTTCACGACAGATGGACGCGTCATCATGCATCCCGACGAGGAAATCCCACTCTGACCGAGCGCCATCACCAACGCGAAACCGATGATCTCTGTAGGGGATGCATCCCATCCTTCTGCGTTTCCGGCATCAGCCCAAATCCGGATGAAGAATGATGGTGTCCAAGAGCAACAGGAGCTTCTCTGTTTCCTCAAACACTCCATGCTTCATGAAACCATCATGGACGCATCCAAGGCGTTTCCTGAGAAAGGGATTCCCATACCAGAAGCCGGTACGACCGCCATCACCTCATTTCACTTCAGGAGTCTGTTCTGGAACTCGCGGGGCGTCAATCCGACAAGTCTTTTGAACACGACGCTGAAATACCGTTGGTCATGGATACCCACTTTATCGGCTACCTCATAGACTTTCACGGAAGGATCGGAAAGCAACTCACACGCTTTTTTGATCCGGTAGTTCTGCAAGTAATCACTCACCGTGTAACCGGTTGTTTCTTTCATCAATCGGTTCGAATGACTCTCGCTGACCTTCAGTTGGGCTGCGATTTCCTTCGAACCTATATCTTCCCCATAATGTTCGGTGATGAAACGAACGATGACGCTGACATGGCTCTCCTGAACGCTCTCCCCTCCGGAAAGGTATTCCTTGAACAGCATGATCCTGCTGTCGTTCGCCGCATCCAATCTGCCTTTGAATTGGGAATATTCCCTTTCTTTATCCAAGATGCCGACGGCCTTCCCCAACGCTTTTTCCAACGCACCGTCCTCAATGGGTTTGGAAAGATAGTCCACCGCTCCCAACTGGAGCGCCTGTCTGGCATATTCGAATTCATTGAATGCCGTAATGATGATGTATTTCGGGGTTGTTTTCCCCATGAGATCTTTCATCATCTCCAAACCGGTTTTCCCCGGCATGCGGATATCGGTGATGACTATATCCGGTTTCAAGGAAAGAATGGCTGTTTCTCCGTCAAGGCCATTCCCGGCCTGCCCGACAACCTCGCACCCAAGACTCTGCCAATCAGTCGTATAGACCAAACCCTTGCGGAGCAATACGGAATCCTCAATCACCAACACGCGGTACATTTCCAACCTCTGTCGGAATCACCATACGCACTTCCGTTCCTTCCTGCAAGTGGCTGGTGATCGTCATTGACGCCGCATTTCCGTAATACAAATGAAGCCGTTTCTGTACGTTGGATATCCCGATCGCCTTGTCATCGGTAGCTTTGAGAATTCCCCTCAGACGTTGTTCCTCAATGCCCAAACCGTTGTCCTTGATGATGAAGGAAAGGTCTTTTCCTTCCATTCTGCCGATGATTTCCAGTTTTCCGTTTCCCATTTTGTCTTCGAGACCGTGAACAATGGCGTTCTCCACAATTGGTTGGATGAGCAATTTGGGAAGCGGATAATTCCGCATTTCTTCACTGACATCCTCTATGATCTCTATCTTGTCGGGATGCTGCAGTCGGACAATTTCCAGATAACTGTCTATCACATGCATTTCTTCCTGCACCGTACTCATATCCTTCGAATTGCTGATGCTGTTCTTCAACAACACGCCCAAGTCAGAAATGGCGGTACCCGCTTCCTTCTGCATCCCGAGTTTGATCATATAGCGTATGGAATCCAACGTATTGTACAGGAAATGCGGATCGATCTGAGCCTTGAGGTTACGCAATTCGGCGCTTCTGAGAAGATCCTGCTTCTCCAAATTCTCCCGAAACAAATCATCCAGGTTCTGAATCATATTGTTCAGACGGTCGGACAAGTCCCCAAGCTCATCATCCTTCCCTTTCGGGCAACGGACAGAGAGATCCCCTCTCTCTACTTTTCCCATCACCTCGCCCATCTTCGTAATCGGAGTGGATACACGCCGAGCCAACGAGAAAGACACAAAAAGACTCAGTGCGATCGAACAAAGGGCGAACACCAACGTGATCACCACCATCCGCTGGTTGCTCTCCAACACCAGATCCACCGGAACACCAGCAACCAGATGCAAACCGCTATTCCCGATCCTGAACGAGGAAAGCATCAATTTCATACCCCGGACCTCTTCTTGGTCAACTTCCCCATCCGACGGAGGGGAGATCGTCTCCCATACGGAGGACAAGAATGGATAGGCGCTCCCCAATCCCAGACTGTCATAGACGACAAATCCATGTTCATCATAGACACCATAGGAAATGGGCAGTGTGGTGGAAACAGTGGAGAACATATCCTTCAGACAGGCTTCGGGAATATCGATGATCGCATATCCGTTTATCTTGCCCATCTCATCCTTCAGCGCTTGACCAATGGACAAAACGTTCCGTTCTCCCAACCTGTTGGGATATACAACCGCCGAAGATGAATCCTCAAGCTTGCGCAGAAGCCCCCAAGCACCGAAATTGACAGGATTGTACTCAAGAGGAAACGAACCTGTGCTGAGCCGGTGAAACCCGTTTTGGGAGACAAGATGCATGGTGCAGACATCGGCGTGGCCGGAAAGAGAGAGGAACATCTTCCGGTACACCTTCTGGTCGTCCACATTCCCGCCTTCAAGGAACGTGGTGACTTCAGGATCCTCACAAAATAAGGTCAGGTTGTCTCCAAACTGTGAGAAGAGTGAGGAAACCGACGAAGCGGCGCCTTGGCAGGTCGCAGACAACTGTGTGCGTATCCCACGCATGGAAGACCTGCTGCTGACCGTTATGGCCACATATCCCAACAACACCACCGGCACCAAGCTTACGATCAGGAACGAAGAGAAAAGACTGGAAAAGAATTTTTTGCCAGCCATCACACCACCGATACTTTCCCTTTGCTGATCTTCATGAAGATGAACAACGAAAGCGCCGTGGAAACCGTAAGGATGGAAGCAAGCGCAGCCGCTGTACCGTAACTGTTCCGTACCACCTCTGTATAGATGGATACGGAAATCGTCGTGGTTTTTCCCGTATACAGCATGATGCTGGAAGACAACTCGTTGATGCAGGTTATCCATGAGAGGATAGCTCCGGACAACACGCCGGGAGCCATCATCCGGGCTGTGATCTTGAAGAAGGTCTTCATCGGGGAAACCCCAAGGTTGATGGACGCCTCCTCGATGGAAGGATCCATCTGTTGGAGAAACGCGCTGGAAGAACGTACGGTGAACGGCATCTTGCGGATGACAAACGAAATGATGATGATAGCCGCAGTCCCAGTCAGTACAAACGGTTTATGGTTGAAAGCGATGATGAGACTGATACCCAGGACGGAACCGGGAATGACATACGGGAACATCACCAAGAAATCCAACAACGTCCCTATCTTCCCTTTCTTACGGACAATAAGGTACGCAACCAACATGCCACACACAACAATCAGGAGAATTGCGGTCAATGAGAACAAAAAGGTGTTGGAAATAGGCTTGGACAGCCGTGACATGATGTTCTTGTAGCTGCCAAGACTGAAACCGTGCATGAAAATCGGTCCGTTTGTCTTGATGAACGAAGTTACCAGGACAACGATTTGGGGAAGCACGGAAACCGAAACGACCAGAGCTACAGGCAGTGTCGCCCAGAACCGTTTCCATCCATGGAGTTTCACCTCTTCCGGAGGTCTCATGCTGGTCATGACGTAATTATGCCGTGCGATGAGCACCTTCTGCAACAACAAAACCAAGGAAGAACAGATGACAATGATCACTGACAATGAACTTGCCAGGTTGTCGTTCGCACCGATCTCCGACATGTATTCGTCGTAGATCATGACAGGGAGCACCTTATACCCTTCTCCAATCAGCATCGGGGTGCCGAAATCCGCCAAAGCGGTCATGAACACCACGACTGCTCCGCTAGCGATGGATGGCATGACCACCGGCAATGTTATCGTCAGGATCCGGCGCCACTTGCTTGAACCCAAATTTTCCGCAGACTCCTCAAGGGATTTGTCAATGTTCGACATGGCCCCTGAAACATACAGATATACATAAGGATAAAGCATCAACGTGAAAATCACGACAATGCCGGTCCTTCCATAAATGCTGCCGATGGAAATCCCCCATTTCGCCAAAATCCTTGTCGCAACGCCATTGCGCCCAAATAAGAGAATCCACGAATACGCACCGATGAAAGGCGGACTCATCAAGCTCATGATGGCAAGCACATGCCAGACTTTTTTCCCTGCGATATTATACCGGGTCATCAGATAGGCCATGGGAAGTCCGATGATGAGAGCCGTGAAGGTCGCGGTGAGCGACACATTCAAACTGTTCAGCAACGTCCTGTAGTAGTAGGGCAACTTGAAAAAGGATTGGTAGTTTTCCAGCGTCAATCCTTTCTCCTTCCCGCCGTAAAAACTCTTGATGATCAAACTGGAAAACGGATAAATCAGGAAAACGACCATCAATACGAGTGTAATCACCCGTATGCAAAACCAGAAATCCGGACCAGCGTAGGTTTTTTTCATCGGGAAAGAGCCTCCCCGTCCTTTTTCGCATACACGGAGACAAGATGTGGCGCGAATCGTACGAACACCGTTTCCCCCACCGGACGGATAATTTGAGTCTCCTTGGTGTATTCATTGACTTCTATCACTTTCCCATCATCCAGCGTTACCTCATAACTGATGAAATCACCCAGGAAGGTCGCCAGCGTGATCGTTCCGTGAAGCCCTTCATGATCAAACATGCATTGTTCCGGACGTACGGATACTTGGGCTTCCCCGACAAACTTTTTGCACAGAGGCAAATCAAGTCGATACTTACCTTCGACCAAAGCAGGTGTTTTTCCCGGTTCTTCCGACTCAGAACACACGCAGGAAAGGAAATTCGAAGTTCCGATGAAACCGGACACAAACGGGTTCTGGGGTTTCAGATAGATGTCTTTCGGCTCCCCTACCTGCATGATGTGCCCATCCTTCATGACTGCGATCCGGTCGCTGATGGACAGAGCCTCTTCTTGGTCATGGGTTACATAAATCGTTGTGATGCCCAGCCTGCGCTGGAGCTTTTTGATCTCCCAGCGCATGGTGATCCTCAACTTCGCATCAAGGTTGGACAACGGCTCATCCATCAGGAGGACATCCGGCTCGATGACAATAGCTCTCGCCAAAGCAATCCTCTGTTGCTGTCCCCCGCTCATCTCGCTTGGTCTGCGATCCCGCAACTGGGATATCTGCATCAGTTCAAGCGCCGCGTCCACTTTGCCGGGAATTTCCTCAGCAGGTACTTTGTGGGCTTTGAGGCCATACGCCACGTTTTCATAAACGGTCATATGAGGGAAAATCGCATAGTTCTGGAATACCATCCCTATTCCGCGTTTGTATGCTTCAATATGGTTGATCTCGTTTTCATCAAACAAGATGCTCCCGTCATCAATCGTGTTGAAACCCGCAATCATACGGAGCAACGTGGTTTTCCCACACCCAGAAGGGCCAAGCAACGTGAAGAATTCTCCTGCATTGATGTTCAGGCTGATGTGATCCACCGCAGCGAAAGAACCATATTTCTTCACTACATTCTTGATCGTAACGCTATGTGACATGGTATCCCCCCTCTCAAAACAACATCCCCCGCCGCATTGCGGCAGGGGCATCCGTCATACAGAATCATTTTCCAACTACGATATCCTTCCATTTGGCAAGGACATCGGCTTTCTGGGTGGAAGCCCACGCAAAGTCATAGTTGACCAATTTGATGTCTTTCATCGGCGGCAGTTTTGTCGGCGGATCCATGTCTGTGCGGACAGACCGTCTGTTGAACTTGTCGCTCATCATCTTCTGGTTCTGCTTGTCCAGCATGAAGTTCGCAAAAATCTTCGCATTCTCAAGGTTCTTGCAACCTTTGACGATGCCGATGGCATCAGGAACAGCACTCGTACCTTCTTGCGGGTAGACCATGCCGACGTTCGCACCGGCGATCAAGTAGTTCTGAACAGATTTCTCTTGGGTCAAACCAATGCAATACTCGCCATCAGCGACCATCTTGTAGGAATTGGAGGATGAACCCTGGATCTTTCCGTCAAGATTCGCATACAAAGCTTTGATGAATTCCCAGCCCTTGCCATCATCTTTCCCGAATGCGGTGATCATCGTGCAGAGCAATGTATAGGCGGAACCGCTCTTCGCAGGATCAGCAAATGCGATCTTGCCCTTCCACTTCGGATTAAGCAGGTCTTTCCACCCTTTCGGAGCATCGGCTTCGCTGACCAGATTTTTGTTGTACATGATGACTACAGGAACAGGACTCTCGCCAACCCACTTGCGGTTGGTATCCTTGCTCGTTGCCGGAATAAGGGCATCGGCATCAGGAATAAAAGTATCGAAGTACTGGGCATTCGCAGCCGTACTCTCAGCACCGCCACCCCAGAACACATCACAAAGCGGATTGTCTTTCTCCGCAGCGATCCTCTTCAAAAGCTCACCACTGCCAGCGGCGACGACATCCACATGGATTCCGGTCGCATCTTCAAATTCCTTCACACCGGCATTGAGCGGATCCGCTTCATGCGGGCAATAAATGGTGACCGAACCTTTCCCGGCAGGCGCAACCGCAGGCGCTGATGCCGTTTGTTCTTTTGTCCCCTGCGCAAAGCCCAAGAAGGCCATGCACAGCACCAAAACGACCAATAACGCTTTTTTCATAAAAGCTCCTCCTTTTCTTCCGGCGAACCGGAAGAACTTCCTCATCATTGGGCAGGAACCATTCCCGCCCACCTTTCCAATATCTCTTGTTTGTTGCCCGATGCCCACGTGACATCGTAATCAAACAATTTGATCCCACTCATCGGCGGCAGACCTTCCGGCGGATTGAGATCCGTACGCACCGGACGCCTGTTGAACAATGAAGCCATCATCATCTGGTTGGGTTTTGAAAGCACGAATTCGATGAATTCTTTCGCTTCCTTCATGTGTTTCGCCCCTTTCACCAGCGCAATGGAATCATCCACAGCCACAGTCCCCTCCCGAGGATATGAAATAGCGATGTTCTTCCCTTCCTGAATCAGACTCTGCACCACTTTTTCCTGGGTCAGACCCACGGCGAACTGTCCATCAGCGACACTCTGGTATACTTCCGCGGAACTGCCGGACAGCTTGCCATCCAAATTCTTCACAAACCCTTCGACACCATCCCACCCGAGAGCAATCAACATCGTGCAAAGCAACGTATAGGCGGAACCGCTTTTCAACGGACTGGCGAATGCGATCCGTCCTTTCCATTTCGGATCAAGCAAATCCTTCCAACAATGGGGCACTTCATCACTGCCGACCAACATGGGATTGTAGGCGATGACCACCGGGACAGGGCTCTCTCCCGTCCACAAGTGTTTTTCGTCTTTGTCATTGGAGGGAATGAGATCATCCACCGTGCTGATATAGGGGGAAAACAAATCGGTGTTCGCCGCCACTGATTCAGCACCGCCTCCCCACAAGATGTCGCATGTATCCACTCCGTTTTTTGTCTCTTTCCTGATACGGTCCAAAAGCTGGCCGGTACCCGCAAAAACAACATGCACACGAATGCCTGTTTTCTCTTGGAATTCCTTGACGGAAGCCGTAACAGGCCCGGCTTCATGAGGAGTATAGATGGACAGCATCCCCTTCCCTTTTTCCTGCATGACCACCCCTCCAGTTCCCTGGGCTCCCAAGAAACACAGTGAGGCGAGACTCCATGCAATGATGACCAGGATACGTTTCATAACGTCCACCACCATCCTCATTTTTGTTATAACATTGACAAAGTTGTACAACAACCATGAAAAAACGGCTTTTTTGTTCAAAATGCGTGCATCAGATATGATGGTTCTTCCTTCATATCCCGTTTGCGGCAAAAAGTGAAACCAGAAAAAACAAATCGCCAATTCTTTTCCCGAAGCAGAACGGAAACACTCTTATGCTAACCCCTTCAATTCAACGAAACCGCCGGTAGTATGAAACTCCACACCGGAACGTACGGCCTCTTGGACACGGCGCTGCAAAGGAGTCTTGCAGTCAAACGCAAGCACATCGGCTTTTGTGGCTCCAAAGAAAAACACCCGTTCAAAAATCTGTGGTTCCCCGTTCTGGACAATAGGGAATTTTTGGAACCTGCACATGAAGGAAAGAATATTAGGGCTGTCTTGACATACCAGTTCAAGCTTTGGATCCATCAACCAAGAATCACAGACGGCTATCTTGCATGCAGGGAAAAAAGCAGAGGCTTTCCCGAGCGATTCATCGACAAGAGCGGGCAAGAGACTTCCGCCGGCCGGTATGTGCAGGCGAAGCACCTCCATTCCTTCTTTCTCGATGCATTGCAAGCCGGGAACAGGTTTTTCGGTCACCATATAGTCTCCGCTGGCAGGATCCTGAGAAATCACATTAGGGAAAGCATACGTGGACAATTCATACTGCAGGCGACCCAATCTCCAGATTTTTCCACAGGCATGATGGGTGACCCATTTCACATGATCGAGCCCGATACCTCCAAAATACTGTTCATACCATGCTTCCCATACACCAATATCCCCAAGCGTGGCTTTCCGTATCGCATCATCAGGATAAAACCGTCGGGTAACGTCATGGCATTGTCCAAGCAACACCAACGGATAGACCGCACCGTATTGTTCCAACCCCTTGGACAACAGCGAGGTGAACAGCCTCTGATCCTGACGAAGGCAAGCTTCCCTTGCCTGTGCCGTCAAATCCTTGTCCTGATGCCCGAAGAACGTACGCTCCATACACTTGCGGACCTCTTCACGAAGTCCGGCTTCTTCACAAAACGCTTCAAACATAAGAACAGTATGCCATGAAAAACAGAAAAACGGCACTGGTTGACATACCCTGTGCCGTAAAAGCCAAGATTGGAACCCTTATTTCTTTTCAATAAACCCCACCAACGTGGCAAGCGCGACGGCCCCCGGGGGAGAACCGCATCTTGCTCATGTATTGGGTGGGCTTCCCCAAAGGATTGCAAGACCATCACCGCTCAATGTCCTGTGAAGACCCGGATCCTCATAGAAGTTCAGACTTACGACCTTAGAAACGGTCATCGTATGGCGAAACTGACGATGATGAAGGTAAGGATGCCTTCCAAGTTGAACTTCGGTAATGCAAAATGGGGAAACCAGAACCACGCCACATCATGGACGCCTTGGAAATCGATCAGTTTGTACGCAGGTACAAACGCCCCCATAATCAGGGTGAACAGATAACCTGCAACCAAACCGAACCAAATTGAAATGATGGAGAAGAACCCCTTGCCGTAGATGTTCATGAAGACAGTCACGTCCAACGTTGCGATGGCAATGGAGAACAATACCAAGGATTCTTTTGCTTCTCCCAGACGGGAAATAATACTGGATATCACTGATGGCGAACACCAACCAGAGCAGAAGCGTGATCTTTATCATGTCATACAGGAAAAACCGAACGCTGCCATCCCACCGGGAAGCAACATCCAGGCTCAAGGAGAAAAGCAGGGAACTGATGACTTCCTGCATCCAAACGTCCATACCCTACCGCTGTCCCCTCATTGTATGTGTGGCAAGGTTTCCGTAAAGATACCTGTCACTTGCAGCAATCATCCGTTTGCACGGTATCCGGCTTTATCAGTCGCCGGAGCAACAGCACAGCTGATTCGCACCCGGTATCGGATAGACGGTAATGTGTCCATTTGCCTTCCTGCCGGCTTTCCACAATTCCGGAATCGCAAAGAACCTTCAGATGATACGAAAGTCCTGACTGGCCGATGTCCATATCCTCCTGCAACATGCACACGCATTTCTCGCCACTGCGTAGCCGTTCCAGAATCGCTAGTCTTCGTGGGTCACAGAGGGCTTTGAACACCTTTGCATCCTTCTCATACACAGATTCCATTTTTCTCTCACCTCAAATCAATTTTAATTGATATGATTTATATATACCCATCACATCAGGATTTGTCAATATGACTTTTGTTTGTTTTCCCACCCCTCACACGGAAAATGGCCACTTTTCCGGATGGATACCCTACGCTCACCGGTTTATGCACCACCCACTTTTTTTGGAAAAAAAAGACCCGTCCTCCAAAGAGAACGGGTCATCACAGCGACAAAAACGATTAGTGCTTGCAACCGCAACCACAACCACACTTCTTCTCGCCGATCTTCTTATAGTCCCACTTGCCAGCCTTGGCAGCATTGAGATTCTTCTCAAGGGTGTCCAGGAAAGCAGAGAGTTCCTTCGGAAGATGATCGCCGAACTTCGGATAATGGTTGGTACGGATGTCATCGACTTCCTTAAGCCAGCCATCGACATCGACGGAGAGCAGTTTCTCCATTGTTTCCTCGGAAACGGAATCCGGGCGATCGAAGTACTTCGGGTCGGGCATAATGCCGATCGGAGCATCGACGGAATGTGCGGTACCTTCGCAACTCTCGAAGACCCACTTCAAGACACGGCTGTTGTCGCCGTAGCCCGGCCACATGAAGTGACCTTCCGGATCCTTGCGGAACCAGTTGACGTAGAAAATCCTCGGAAGCTTTGTCTTATCAGGAGCATTCTTGCCAATGTTGATCCAATGCTGGAAGTAATCGCCCATGTTGTAGCCGCAGAACGGCAGCATGGCGAACGGATCACGACGAATTGTACCGACTTTCAGGTCAAGCGCGGCGGCAGTGATCTCACTTCCGACAATGGAGCCAAGGAACACGCCATGATTCCAGTCACGACTCATGTGTACCAAAGGAATGGTGCTGGGGCGTCTGCCACCAAACAGGATCGCACTGACCGGCACACCGGCGGGGTCTTCCCATTCAGGAGCGATGCACGGGCACTGATACGCAGGAGCGGTGAAACGGGAATTCGGATGAGCGCACGGCTTCTGTGTCTTGTCAGCCTTGTTCTGCGTCCACGGATTGCCGTTCCAGTCGATGAGTTCGCCCGGTGCGTCGTAGCCGATGCCTTCCCACCATACATCCCCATCTTTGGTCAAACCAACGTTGGTGAAAATGGTGTTCTTGCTAGCGGCAAGCATGGCGTTCGGGTTGGACTGCATGGAAGTTCCGGGAGCAACTCCAAAGAATCCGGCTTCCGGGTTGATGGCATGGAGATATCCATCCTTTCCAAACTTCATCCATGCGATATCATCGCCGACCGTATGGATTTCCCAGCCAGGGATTGTTGACTTCAACATGGCCAAGTTGGTCTTTCCGCAGGCAGAGGGGAAGGCGCCGGTTACATAGCGGCTCTTGCCCTCGGGGTTGGTGACCTTGAGGATCAGCATATGCTCTGCGAGCCAGCCTTCATCACGAGCCAACACTGTGGCGATGCGGAGTGCAAGGCATTTCTTGCCAAGCAAAGCGTTCCCACCGTAGCCGGAGCCATAGCTCCAAATCTCACGGGTTTCGGGGAACTGGGAAATGTACTTGTGCTCGATCGGGGCGCACGGCCAGACGCCGTTGTCCTTCTCACCCTTGGCAAGCGGTTTGCCAACGGAATGGTAGCACGGCACGTAATACCCGTCTTTTCCCAGCAAGTCGAGCACTTTTGTGCCGACACGGGTCATAATCATCATATTCATGACAACATATGGGCTGTCGGTGAGCTCGACACCGATCTTGGCGATCGGGCTGCCCAGCGGTCCCATGGAGAACGGGATGACATACATCGTTCTGCCTTTCATGCTTCCGCGATACAAATCGGTCATCTCTTTCTTCAATGCGACAGGATCGATCCAGTTGTTGGTCGGACCGGCGTCAATCTCTTTCTGGGAAGCGATGAATGTGCGTTTTTCCACACGTGCGACATCAGAAGGATCAGAGCGGAACAAAACGCTATGAGGCTTTTTGTCTTCGCTGAGCCGGGTTGCAAGACCATCGGCAACCATCATTTCGGCCAGCTCATCATACTGCTTTGCGCTGCCGTCGCACACGACGACCTCGTCTGGCTGAGTCAGTGCGGCGAAATCGGACACCCACTTCTTCAGCTGAGCATGCTTGATTTCATTCATTTTCATAGGCATCTCCTCGTTGGATTATATAAAAGTATCAACCATTACAAAACGGTCGCTGATACCCCGTAAACCATTCTCCAAATTATCGTTTTTTCCACAGACAATCAAGCCTCACAACAAAGTACCGTGAAAACGATTGTAATAACCCACATACAAATCAGGCGGAACATCCTTGGGAATGTTGAAAAAATACTCGGTGTATTTCTTTAACCGACCCATGAAACTGTTCTTCCGCTTGGTTTCCTCTTGCTGCATTGTGGTAAGGCATTCGCGGATGATATCCTGTTCGTTCCGAAGTTCTTGGGTGACATTCTTGAAACGCATCGCAAGATCGAGGATGATCTGCCTTGCTTCTTCGGGGTTTTCCGCAATGAATGAGGCGAACTTTTCCTCTGAAATCTCCACCAGCACCGCATCGGTGAGAGCCACAGCCGTCGCATTCCTCGGTTCACCGTCAAAAAGGCCCATCTCTCCGAGACTGGAACCGGGATGCGACAATTCGCACAACTGAAATTGGTTTGGAGTGCCATGGTTCAGGTACAAAGCCACAGTCCCGCTACGGAGGAGAAACATGGTCGAGCATTCCTGGCCTTGTTTGTAAATGACGGTATCCTTCACAACATGAAGGATCAGATTGCCACCCGTCTTCACTTTTTCTTCCATTCTATGCTCCTTGCCTTATCGTATCAAATAGTCAGTTCTTACACAATTCTCACAATCGGCAAGAAGCGGGAAATATCCCCTCAATGCAACTTCAACCGTTTTTCCGTTCTTTATGGGTGACAGCTGAGTTGTTGCTTTTGCCGCCTGTTTCCTGTACCGTTGAGTCATGACAGAACTGTTACTTCCCGCAGGCAGCCTCCAAGCGGGGCTGGCTGCATTTGAAGGCGGCGCTGATGCCGTATATTTTGGATTCTCTCGGTTTTCCGCACGCAAAGAAGCGAAGAATTTCTCCTACGATGATTTTGGAAAGATCACCAGCTATGCGAGAATGCATGGCAAACAAGTCATCGCTGCAGTCAACACGCTCGTCGGGGATGATGACCTCGATGCGGCCGTCGAAATCATCCGCAGAGCAGCTTTCCTTGGCGTGGATGGCATCATCGTCCAGGATCTCGGTATCGCAAAAATCATCCATGACACGTTCCCCAACCTGAAAATGCTCGCATCCACCCAAATGGCGGTCCATACCATCGAAGGCGTGCGCATGCTGAAATCAATGGGTTTTGACGAAGTGGTTCTCTCCCGGGAACTGACCATCAATGAAATCGAAGCCATCCGCAAGGCATGTCCGGACATCAAACTGGAAGTGTTCATCCATGGCGCGCTCTGCTACGGTTTCTCCGGTTTGTGCATGGCCAGCCAGAAACTTTGCGGACGGTCTGCCAATGGAGGGGCCTGCGCCCAAATCTGCCGTTCATGGTTCGAAATCTCCAAAGACGAACAGAAACCGTCCACACTCACCCCACAACCAATAGGCAGGAATGCATGGTGGCTCTCCATGAGCGACCTTGACGGCACGAAAGCCATACGAAAGCTCGTCGCCATGGGTATTGATTCCTTGAAAGTGGAAGGAAGGATGAAAGGTCCTGCCTATACCATGGCCGCGGCACGATACTATCGCGCCTTGCTTGATGGACAGGAAAACACGCAAGAACTCAAAGACCAACTCCAGACGGTGTTTGCCCGCAGGCAAACAGGTGGCTGGCTTACTGATTACGGCCGGGACTCCCAGGATTTCACCATTCGCACGACCCCCACACTCGGTTCAACCAGTTACCCGCGGCATCGGGGGGTCAAAATCGGAAAAGTCCTTGAACTGCGCAATGGAATGCCAATCTTCACGCTTGAAGACACGCTCGCCCTACGGGACGGCATCCAGTATTTCATCCAAGGACAGCAGGAACCCATCGAAGTTGTCCAGTTCGGTCTTGGCCAGATGTTCGATCCCTATAACCATTTCATCACAGAAGCGGAAAAAGGCATGACCATCGCCATTTCCATCCCTGTTGGTGCCGTTCCCCCACAGGTCGGACAAGACATCTTCGTCATCTCCCGTCATGACCAGACACTCCCGATCCTTGGCAAAGATCTCAAACCCGCAAAAGTCCCTTTGGACATCACCCTGCTGTTCGAGGCAGGAAAAGTCACCGTCGAAACCAAGTTATCCTGGCTTGGCAAACGAGTCAGGAAGACTTACCCGCTGGTGATGGAAAAAGCGCAGAAGCCACGGTCGTTCGTTGAGAATCTCAAGACCATCTTCGAAGAAAGCGATCTCAGCCAATTCGCGCTGGGAAACCTCTCCATCACCAACAAGACCGGTTTGGAGGACGATGATATCTTCCTGCCTTTGTCGAAGATCAAAGCCATACGGCGTGATTGGTACGCGAACATGGATCATCTCTTGGACACCTACTTCGCCAGTCCTTTCAAAGCCGATCCCGTTTCCACGCTTTCCACACAAGAAACGCTTCCCGAACGGAACCTGCTTTCCACCTCCCGCATGATTCCATGGCTGGATCTCCATGAACTCAAGACCTGGGACAACCCGGAAGAACATTTGTACAAGGTGCTTGGCAAGTATTATCTTCCGTTGCCACCGGTCACGTTCACGGAAGCGCAAACACTGCAGGACCTTGAGGAAATTGTCGGAAAACTGGGGAAAAACGGTATCTTGCCACAGGTTCGTTTCGGATTGAACAATCTTGCTCATATCGCCTGGGCACAAAAGCATCCTGCCTGCAAAGTGTTTGCCGACATTTACCTGTATCTTCCCAATGCTGAAGCAGCCGATTATCTTGCGAGCCTCCTTCCCCACAACCTTTGCGGCGGATACCTTTGGCTTGAGACACAGAAATACCAAAGCGAAAAATGGCCGTTTACCCCCACGTTGGTCAGCCAGACGTTCAACGTGCCGTTGTTCATCAGCAGAAGCTGTTTCCGCCATGATTCCCTGTTGCTTTCCTGTGAAGCTTGTCCTCATGAAGGCTCATGGTTCATCACCCAACAAGACCGAAGGCTGCACGTCATGGTGAAAAACTGCATGACGGTGATCACGGAGATGTAAAATGCGACGAACTCTTTTGGTACTTCTGGCAACCTTGATGGTATCAGGTTGCGCAACCCACGCAAAAACATGGACTGTGGAAATTCCGGAAAACCCCACAACAGGCTACACCCTCTCCTGGAAAGCCGAGGGCGAAGGACAAGTCGAACTTGTCCATGAGGATTATGTGAGGGATTCACAATTGATCGGAGCGGGAGGCAGGCACGTCTATCGTTTCAAAGGCACGAAGCCTGGTGCCGTCACGCTGGAGTTTGAATACAGCCGGAAATGGGAGACTGATGGGGACAAGAAAACGTACCAACATCACATGATGGTGGAAGGCGACCTGTCCATCACAGAACTTGACTGAAATGACCTACGGTCCCTTTCTCCACGCTCTTGAACATGGAGTAGCCACCGTTTTTTGATTCAGTCTTCCGATAGCGCCATCCACTTTTGCTGACATCAATTCCATCGCCCTTCTTGACGAACAAGAAGGAAATATCACCCTGCTCCGTGTAGATGGTCACTTCCATACGGTGCCATATCCGTTTGACTTTGATGGCCGCATATCCGCCGGAAACAAGATCCGCCAGATTGAAGCTCCCCACATTGGGAAAATACTGGTCAAGACCCACCGCACCCATGTCGCCGCTGAACAGTATGGTGCTCCCCTCAAACGTAAAAATCCCCAGCGCATTGTTTCTGTAGGAACCATTCAACCACTTCGGAATCTCCAGTTTGCCGCTTTTGGCCGGGATGGCAGGGCTTGTCACCACAGTATCCATCCGACCTCCACTCTTGGACACAACAACTGAGGAATATGAAGTGGACTGGAATGATGCGCACAAAAACGACAGGGAACACAAGCACATAAAAAAGAGAGACAGGATTTTTTTCATTGTACGACCTTCCATCATACAGAAAATACTCTGTCTCTCTCCAATTGGCAACACCCGATGGGTTATCTCAATCCGTATTTGGCGACAAATGCCTCCGCATTCAAAACCGAGCCGCCAGCTGCTCCCTTGACGATGTTGTTCACCAGCAGGATGTAACCGATCTTGTTGTTCTTTTTCTTGACCCGTCCGGTATAGACGACCATCCCCTTCGGAGTACCCCAGAACGCATACTTCGGTTGCGGAAACGTGGGATCGGAACCATAGGTGACCGGTTGTTCAGGACTGGACGGAAGTCCAGGGATTTTCTTGAAATCGGCCCAAGCCTTGATGACATCCTCGGCTTCGACATTTTTCTCGAAATCCAGCCAGACGGCTTCAAGATGCCCGACCATCACCGGCACACGTACCGTATAGGCGTACACCTCAGGATCGATTGAGAGGATTTTCTTCGTTTCCCGTTCAATCTTCTCTTCCTCGTTCTTGATGAACGGAATGCAGTTGTCGGTAATGTCAAACGAAGACAATCCGGGATATCCGGCACCACTGACACTCTGATAACTGTTGATCGTGATGCTCTTGATCCCGTATTTGCGCAATGGCGCAAGCGTCATGGTCAAACCTGTGGTGACGCAGTTCGCATTCGTGATGACAAATCCGCCATTGGGATAGCCTTGCTTCTCGATCAGGGAAAGTTGCTCAAGGTTGGTCTCCGGAACCAAAATGGGCACGTCCTCGTTGTAACGCATGGCAGCCGCATTGGAGAACACATAGAAACCATTCGCCCTGAGCTGGGGTTCCGCTTCCTGTGCGACCTCCGAAGGAAGAGCGGAAAACACAATCTGCACCCCGGCATTCTTCATGGCTTCAAAGTTGAATTCCTTCACTTCCATGTCACGGACATTCAACGGCATTTCGACAGGAATAATCCAATGGGTGGTCGCCCCGTATTTCAACCCGACACGAGCGGAACTCGCTGTGATATAGGCCAATTCGAACCACGGATGGTCCGAGAGCATCCACATGAAGACTTGCCCGACCGCACCAGTCGCTCCAATGACGGCGACTTTGATTTTCTTATCCATCTTTTCATTCCTCCATTTCAAGGCCATGCCCTTGAAACTTGTGAGAGCCACCATACAACAAAACGGATATTTATGCAAGACTTGAAAAACATTTCAATAAAAAAAAGAACATTATGTTATCATAATAACACAAAATCAATCCTTTTTCCCACCTAACATCTGGAACCGTGTCACTGGCATGGTATATGCTATGCCGCTTCCCTGTTCTTGCAGACAGGGCAACGAAACGATGGCTTGGAACACACTCTCTTCTTTGTCGTGATCGACAAGGATCATCAGCATCTCTTTCTCAGGAACCAACTGGATGCCGAAGAATTTCACATCGGCGGGAGTCCCTGTTCCCCGGCCACTGACCACAGTGCCGCCACCTGCGCCGGCCTTACGCGCCGCGGACATCACTTCCTCAGCATAACCTTGATTGCAGATGACATTGATCATTTCCCATTCAGCCTGCATATTTTCACCTCCTGTTTCCACTTTCACTTTCCTCTGGATAAAGCTTTTTTTACAACTGACCACAAACACCACACCCTGACTTTTCGGCACAGAGCACATCGCATCGACAATGGCATCTGATTTCTCCTCCGGTGTCAGGGTGATGATCATCTCCTTGCGCGAATCCCCCAGCCCAAGCAACGAAAGGAAACTGGTGGGAGCGGTACCCCGGGCAAAGAATATCGTTCCGCCGGCTGAACCGGCTGAGCGGGCTTCACAGAACAGTTTCTCCGCCATTCCCTTCTGGACAATGGTGAAAACAACCACATTGCTCATCCCTTTCCCCCTTTTCGCAGCTTTCTCTGATACAACATACCAAGCATCTGTATCGCTACAAGCGGCGCCATTGAAATGCAACCAATGACCCCGAACGAATCCCCTTTGAACACCATGGACGATCCCACAAAAAAAGGCAGGATGAACGTAGCGGCCATCGGGCCTGCGGCGACACCGCCACTATCAAACGCAATGGAACCGAACAATCCCGGACCTGTGAACAAAAGAACAAACGCGACAATGTACACGGGAACCAGAATCCACAGAAGGGAAAAACCGAAAACCGTTCTGAGCAAAGCCAAGGCTACGGAAACGGAAACCCCTCCTGCAAGGAATGTGAGCATCATCCTTTTGGTGATGTGGTTGTTGCTGATCTCTTCCACTTGTGAGACCAGCACATACACTGATGGTTCGGCCAGGACCACCAGTGCGCCAAGCACCAAACCCAGACAGACCAAAGCCGTCGGCGACAATGCCGCCATCTGTTCTCCCAGAGAGAATCCGACAGGCATGAACCCGCAATTCGCTCCAAGCAAGAACAACGACATCCCTACAAAACAGTATACCATACCGACAAGCACCCTGGTTATTTGAATTCTGGGCATATGCAACAGGGTGAATTGGAAAAACAAAACCACCATCACCAACGGGAACATGGAGGAAGCCACAGACGTAAACTGGACCGGCAGCATGGCGATGAAATTCCCTGATGGATAGGAGGCCTCGACCGCAACAGCTTTGGAGGATGGGGCAAGCAATCCCATAATCAAGACAGCCATGATGGCGCCGATGGATTGCAGACCCACGAACCCGAAGTTATCCGCCTCAGTGGTTCCAGCCTGAACCCGTGCGGAACCAATGCCCAAAGCCATGATGAAGGGAACCGCCATAGGCCCCGTGGCGGAACCGCCGCTATCAAAACCGATGGACACAAAGGCTTCAGGATCCATGAAAGACAACAAGAAAATGATGGCGTAACTCACCAACAGGATGTATTTAAGTGGAATCCTGAGTACCAGTCGGAGGAATGCCAAAGCGATATACACACCCACTCCAATCGAAATCATCAAGAGCAGATGACGTGCCTGAATGGCTGGATTGACCAATGAGACCTGGGAAGCAAGCACCAATGCGTTCGGCTCGGCGTACGTGATGACAAAACCAACGGCAAACCCCACTACGAGCAACAGGAAAGCGCTTCGTTTCTTCGTCACCCGGGAACCGATGACCTGTCCCACCGGAACGATGCTGACATCTACACCAAGCAGAAACAGAGTCAGACCGATGATCACATACAAGGAACCCAACAGAAAATTCCCAAAATATCCAGCAGGCAAGGGTGTGATGAAAAAATGGCAAATAACCACAACAACGACAATTGGGAGCACTGAAGAAAGCACATCCTTCAGCTTCTTCACCAATTCCATACACGACACCCCCTGAAACGTTGATGATTCCCCAGCATATCAGGGTTCAAAAGAAGACTCAATTACGCATCAATCCTTTTCCCTAACCGACCCCTTGAAAGTTTTCCGCTTTATCTGATAGAGTACCAACTGTTGCGATTGGGGGCTTAGCTCAGTTGGCTAGAGCGTCTGCATGGCATGCAGAAGGTCGTCAGTTCGATTCTGATAGCCTCCAAACAAACAAAAGAAGAGCCGCATCAAAGGTTGTGAAACCAGCTTTGATACGGCTCTTTTCCAATTCCGGAGACTTCAGCGCAACTTCGCCTTCAACAAATCGACTTGTGCAGAGGTAAGCCCGATGGTGTTGATCAGATAGGAACGTACACCTTCACAGACATTCTGGTCGGTGATCTCCACTCCTCCGTTGACCTTCATCATCTGGTCATGTTGTACCTTCACGTATGCGGCATACTGTTTTGTCCCTTCCTTGATGCCGAAATAATGGTCAAAGGAAGCCATGTAGTCATTATAAATCTCACTGACGGAAGCACCCATCAAGCCCTCCAGCAAAGCCGCCAGATACCCGGCACGATCCCTTCCTTCATTGCAATGGATCAGATAGGGGCTCTGATGTTCCGCCATGAACACCAAGGCATCATGTAATTTCTTGATGAACTCGTCATCAAAGAACGCGATGCCCATATCACAACCGATGACATCTTGGGAACGAACCAGCTGCGCGTAGAAACCATACGGATTCATTTTCTCAGCCATCGGCAACAAATCTTCTTGTTTGTCGGCAAGGTTGATGATCGTCCTGATGCCGCAATTCTGAAGCAACCAATACGCATACGGTCCCCGTGCATCGCCGAGAATAGGGTTGCAGGAACGATAGAGTTTGTTGAAACCAATTTCTCCAAGCACCACCGGCCGCACGTTGGCGAAGATGGTATCGGATGCATAATCCTCACGTTTCTCGCTGCTATGAATATCCCTGATCAAAAAGGTATCAAGATAGCCAGCCTTCTGCTTCAACGTGATGGATACGGTATCTCCTTCCTTGAATCCATAGGTGTTCGCGTAATTTCCATAGCAGATCGCAAACTCCAACACACCATAGTGGTCATGGAACAAGCAGTTTCCCGGTTCGACATCCCCATAAGAACGAACATATGGCGCGTCATATATGGTGTCGCCGATGGTTATCGTACAAACATCTCCCAATTCGAAACCTTGGGACTCGAAATCTTCACTCTTGATGGTAGTATCCATGTTCCCGTACTTGCTTGTCTTGGTGAAGTGTCCGCTGACCGTACCAAACAATGAAGTACAGGCACAAAGAACAACCAACAACCAGATCAACCATCTCTTCCCTATGTGACGCATATAGGTACATACATTGCACATCAAAGCTTTGATGTCAAAACCCAAGGACAAACAAAAGCTCGTATTTCCTATAAACCGTTATGAGTTTCAAGCAGAAAATCGTCTCTTTGAACAAGGGATCAAGCATTTCATCGAGGGAAATACTGCCGATACCGACTCTGGTATGTTTCGAATAATGCAGGATCATGTATGTTTTCCGAACCATCCTGAAGAAACGAACCCGCCACAACGTGTTCCGTGAACCATCATTTGTGATGATACGCACAGATGGTCACCTTCATCAATCCGGCAATCAGCAGACAAACAAACACTCTGGATGTGTGCTGTTCATTGAGGAACCGTCAGAGAAGCAACCCCCAGTATTCCCCATCAACATAGTCCCCATTGATACGGAACATCCTGGTATTGGTCCCTTCTTTGGCAAAACCACATTTCTTGTAGAAGGCCTTGGCCCGCTCGTTGTCCGCCCTGACCAAAAGATTCACTTTGGTCACGTCATGGATGCCCGCCCAAGCCATCGCCTGTTCAAACAACGCCTGGGAGACCCCATGTCCCCAACATTCTTCCAATACCGCGATGGAAAACTCGGCCGCATGCTTTGTCCGTTCCCGTTTTCCCAAAGACAGGGCAATATTCCCCACGACCCGGGTACCGTTGAACGCACTGAACGAGCAGGCTATGTCGGAGTTGCTTTTCTCAATCCACAGGCATTCTTTCTCCAACGTCAACCCCGGTCCCTCTTTCCCGAACGTCAGATTGTCGGTCTCTCTGCCGACAGCCACCATAAAATCCATCATAGCCCGAGCATCATCGACGGTGGCTTTCCGTATCACTATTTCCATAACGAATCCTTTTGCAGGCAGTATAGAACGAATACCCTTGCCAAAAAAGGGGGGACAGGCGACAATCCACGTATGCAGATCATCCCATCACGTTCCCTCAACGGACTCTATATCATCCTTGATTGCATATTCCTCATCATGTTCTGCGCACTCCTGTTGTGGAAGAAAAAACGCCTGACGTTTCTTGTCGGCATTTTCGGCGGCATCATCTATTTCATCGTCGATTACGGCATATTCTACAAAGCCCTTGGTACCAGACACGTCGAAGGAATGACCGTCGGACCGTTTTTGTTCTGGCTCTCCATGAGCTACGGCATCACCAATTTCGCATGGATATGGCTTGCATTGGAAAAGGACAGACATCTGGCTGACTGGTCGGTGCTCATCATTTGCGCTTGGCTCTGCGAAGCCTTGCTCTCCGAACAATTCGGAGGAGAGGCCACCATTCACATCCAACGTGGCACCGCATACCACGGCACCATGGCGTTGTTGCTTTTCATCGGATATCTTCTGGTCTTCATCCATAACCAACTATCCAGTGACCCTGTATCGATGCTCTGGCTCAACGCCATCGGCATTTCGGTACAGTTTTCCTGGGAGGCGGTGCTTTTGGTCACCGGAATCAGGAATCCAGGCTTCGGCCCGCTTGTCATCGATTCGCTCATTGAGACCAATCTCGGACTTCCCTATCTGTATTTCATCCAGAAATGGATTCTCATGCGCTTCAACGAAGACAGTCTGCCTCGCAAAGATTGAGTTTTCCCTCCACGACGGAAAAATCTTTGTAGATGACCCTACCCAGCATATTCCCCGACGAGTCTTTAAATTCAATGGTCACATCATACGTCCCGGAAGGAACATTGATGCCGCCCACTCTCGCGACCGACGGGAAAAAATGAGACATGCGGAGATCGGCCTGTTCACTCGCCACATTGAAGATATTGGAGAACAACGTCAGGATATCGGCAAACAATGTCAGTCCTCCACGGCTATCCGAATTACTGTTCTTCGCCACCTCATGGCTCGCCACATCAACAATCGCGGTTCCGGCGGCTTTCATGGTACTGCGGATGATGGTCTTGTTGTAGATGTCCTGAGAGCGAAGTTTGAAGGTATTTGCGGCGACCGCCGACAAATCCTCCAGTTTCTCCAATGTGAAATGCTCGGTCCCGATGGTGACATCCACACGGGCGACAACACTTTGGCGTACTTGCATCACCGGCAACGCGATCTTCATCCAATTGCTATTCGTAATGGGAACATAATCGACGCGTTCGATTTTCTTCGGTTCCAGACCGGAGAATGCGATGACATTGACCCGTGCCAGACCGGAAGGAATGTCCATCTCATCTTCCACACTCTTCGGCACCGTAAACGGATAGAGAGTCGGTTGTGTTTGGAACGCCTCGGAAACCTGCTTCTGGTAGTACCGTTTGTCAGCCTCGGCACCAAGACTGCGCGAACAGAGCAAACCCAGGTAATCGACAAGCGCGCTATGGCTGAACTCAATGCTCACCGGCACCTGATTGATGGCAGAAACCTTGCTGTTCCGCGCCGAAGAAGCGGTCTTGCTGAACAGTTTCTCATATTTGTTCCTCAGTACCTGTTGTTTTTCGGTCGCACGCCTGATCTCCACCATGGCATCCTCGGTCTTGCCCGTCATCTGGTAGTTCAAAGCCATGAAAACATTGCTGTACACATCTTCGAAATCCTCACCGGGATACTCTTTGGTGTTGTCGTTGACGATGTATGAAGCGACCGTCGCCGTGATGCTTTTGGTGAACGCGCTGGTGATCAACTGTTCCGCATTGGCAAGATTTTGATTGGAAAGTCCAAAATTACGGGCATAGTGTTGCACCATGCCGCTGTCAAGCGAATACACCAATTCCCCTTGCGCTTTTTTCAGGTTTTTTGCACGGCCTTCCAACGCGATTACAGCCGTATCATAGTTCCCAAGCGCAAGAGAGTGCTCGACAGAAGAGAGTTCCACAGTGGACGCACACCCCCATAAAAGAAGCGTGCAGAGGATGACACAAATGACTTTGTATGGCCTCATCAGAATTTGAATGCATCCCTCTCAATATATTTCTTGATGGTATCCTCGTTCATCCAGACCTTGATGCCTGTTTCGATATTGACCAGTTCCAAATCCACATAATAGGTGCGCACCGACTTTTTCCCTTCTTGGTCGAGATTGGTCTTCACAGAACCCAGCAACATATAATCCGCACCTGTTTCTTTCCCTGATTCCTTCACGGTCTTTTTGGTGGCATTCTCCGCCTGATACTGACGTTCAGCAACCAAATCATCACGTTTGTCGAAATCATTCACCGTCAGGACTTTCCCGCTGTCCAACAAAGCGGCTTCCAGTTTCTTGCTGATGATGGTTGTGTCGATATGCTCGCTGGAACGGTTTTCCACTACGCCGATGATCACCACAGGTTTCCCGCCGGATTTGGTTTTCGCCTTCACCCAACTGCCCTTCAGGCAATCCTGAATCATCGAATTGCTGATCATCTGGATATCGGTATCATTCCAATTACCGGAAAGGTCGATTTTTTCCTTTCCGCTGAGACGTTTCACTTTTGTCGTCGTGCATCCTGACAAAAGCAACAGGACCGCACAAACAATCACAAACACTTTTTTCATGGGAATCCTCCTCATTGATTGTCATCCTACCAAAACCTTCCGGTGAAAGCAATGGAATATATATGTTCCCTTAAAAAGGACAATACTTGCCCATTGACCCGCATATCGGTAGAATAAGGAAAAATGAAAGTTAAATTTTCCAAATAGGGAGTCATACATGAAAAAAGTACAATTGATATTCGTATTCGCTTTGTGTGCCATCATCCTGCTCGCATCTTGTGCGACCAAGGCAGAGAAAACAGAGCCGATCCCTGCAGCCCCGGCAACCACTACCGCCCCTGCAGCTGAAAAAGCGCCGGCTGCCGCACCTGCTCCTACAGCCGCACCGAAACAGGAGTCTTCTTCCAAAACAGTCATCGCCGTCACCGGCACTATGCCCGCCGCCGCACCGGCCTCCGCTCCTGCGAAAGAGTTGACCTTGAGCGAAAAGATCGACAATCTCTCAGAAAAGACCACATATGCCCAGGCTAATGAAGTTGTCACCGCATTGTTTGATCCGGCCAACGACCCCGATGGTTCACTGACCAAGAAAGCTTTGGCGAAAGCGGAAATCCTTGCGACCCAGATTCTCAAAGGCAACAATGAATCTCTGAAAAAGGATTTGTTCGCATATGCACAGCAGACCGCGCAGAAAGCCATCGACAGCACCTACAGTGTGGACACCTTGGCGTATTACAAACAACTTCTGCAGAACGTCCAGAACGCATATGGTTCGGTTGTGGATACCAAAGCACTCATCGCACAAGCTGACGAACGCGCTGTTGCGATCGAAGCCTATTACAAAAACAGTATCTACACATACATCAGAAAATACCCCAAAGGGCAGTATGTGAAAGAACTGGCTGCGATGTTGACAAAATACCCACCAGTGAAAACTGCGAAATAATCACTACGACAGCATGATCTGAAAGGTCTTCGGCAACTCCGGAGACCTTTTTTATAGCCAAAGTTCCGGAAAGTTTTGGCTTCCGCTCTTTCAGATTTCTATTGCAAGCTGCTAAAACGGTGTTATACAGTATAAGAAGCAACGAATCACAGGAGGTTCTTTTGTCATGGTGAGGATAGTTCGGCAGTTTCTGACCACGTTGTTCCCTGCGATGCCAACCACCCTTGACTTCCGTATGTTCAGCGGAAAGGATTTCATCGGGTATATACCGGTCTTGGAAAAAACCACAGACCCTGTTCCTGTCTCGGACAAACTTTCCGTGAGACATTTTGTCATCATGGAAGATGCCGACGGATGTTCTTTCTATATCACTCCTAATTATGCGATGAGCGTTTATTATAACGCGGATGATACCTCGCAGGTCGATATCCGGGTGGTGAATCTGGACAGCGAAGAGACGGAACTGGAAGACACCATCCCCGTTTCCGAATGGCCATCCCGCATGGAAGAAGCCATCAATACCTACCAAAGCATAGGCAAACCCATATCAACGTGAACGGTTATTCCGAAAGGATTTTCTTCACCTTGGCAATGATTGCATCAGCCTCAGAAACAGATCCAACAGCTTCCACCTCATGATTGTCGCCGATCAACAGAACCGGCAACCGGGAGAATCGGCTTTCATTCCTCAGATGAGTGACAAACGCCTCGCCGTTGATCCCCATGGCAGACACGTCAAGCAGGATGCAATCCACAGGTTTGCACGCCTCTCTGATGAACCGCAGGCCACTCTCTCCGCTGGGTACGTCAAACACCCTATAGTCCGATTCCAGAATATCCCGCAGATGCCGTGTAAACTCATGCTTGTTGCTGATGATCAAAAGAACCCCGTTTTTAGGCACATCCGCTCTCGCTTCATTGCCGAAATCCTTCATCGTCAACAATATCGTCTTACGTGTCATGATGTTGGAAACATAGCCGAGAATAGCTTCCTGATCCCCAATCTTCCTGACAAACAACAAGTCCAAAGAAAGCCATGGACCATCATCTTTCTGTATGGTGGAGCGCAAATCACAGGAGCAAAGGGAGTTTTTCGGTGACAGTTTGGAAAACACTTCATACACGGAGGCCAAAGAGCACGGGGAGACATGCGAAATCGGATCATCACCCATCGCCATGGAACCCTTCAGGCCGAACAAATCCTCAAAAGCCTTGTTCACCTGACGGTATCTGATTTTCTTCCCGTCATAGGAATACAACACCATCGCTTCGCCGGAATTGGTGAATTGGCGATTGAATTTGTTGACCAGATACGTCCAATCATCAGCCTCAATAATGACTTCCGCCGATTGCTTCCCGTTTTCGACAGACTGCTTTGTATCAGAGCGGAACGCAAGCTGTTCGAAATCAACGACAGGCATCGGCTTGGCAAACAGATACCCTTGCACGTATTCGCAACCAATGCTTCTCAGGAAACGGGCCTGCCGTTCATCCTCTACGCCTTCAGCCACAACAGGGATGCCCAAGCCACGACTCATGCGTATGATGGAATCCATGATGAATCTGGCCTTGTCGGTATCATTGCTCTTTTCAAGGAATTTCAAATCAATCTTCAGGATGTCGATCGGGATGTCCTTCAGCACATTCAGGGAAGAATACCCACTGCCGAAATCATCCATAAGAATGGAAAAGCCACGTTCCTGCAGGCGTTCCATCGCATTGGTGATGACTGTCTGGTTCTCCGTATAGGCGCTTTCCGTAAGCTCCAACTGGAACAATTCCGGCGGAATCTGGTATTTTTCTACAAGCGAGATGATTTGGTCGACAAGATCCTTGTTGTAGACATCCATCCTGGACACATTGACGGAAATCGGTTTGGGATTCTTCCCTTCCTTAAGCCACTGCTGCAACAACATGCAGACATGTTCCCACATGTAGTAGTCCAGTTTCATGATGAATCCGTTCTTCTCAAAAACCGGAATGAAGGCACCCGGACTGATCATCCCTTTATCAGGATGTTTCCATCTCACCAACGCCTCACTGCCCGATATGGTGTTGGTGACCAGCTCATACTTCGGCTGCAGATAGACAAGGAACTGCTCTTCAGCGATAGCCTTCGGAAAGTCATTGGCGAATTCCTGCGCCCTGCGCAGGTTGTCCCTCAAGGGATCCTGATAAAACGCATAATTCACATCATACAGATGAGTCCTCTTGCATTCACGGGAAGCGAGACTCACCTTGTCATAGACGTCATCGGGATCGGCTTCCAATGGGTTCTCCACCAGATACACGCCGAAAACCGGGCGGATGTTGAAATCGATCGGATATCCTTTCAGCACTATCTTCGCCCTATCAATGGCTGCGATGACATCCTCTTGGTGTTCGTATTTGCTGCAGATAACGAAAATGTCCGCATTGAAATGCGCATAGCAAAACAAATCCCTGTCTTTCCCCATGTCCACCAACATCGTGGCGATGAACTTGAGGAACGTATTGCCGCCGTCCATGCTGAAGGTTGAATTGATCAACCGGAAATTCTCCACATCAAAACGGACCATGGCAAACTTCATATCCGGATGTTCATGGAACATCATGTTGCAATCGGCCATGAATTTCTGCCGGTTGGGTAATCCGGTGAGCATGTCATGCTGGTTGATGTATATCAACTGCTCATTGGCTTTCTGCAGGGATTTCATGGCGCCCAACTGGCTCCGCGCATATGCGGAACTGATGCGAAGCTTCAAGATGGGAAGATTATAGGGTTTGCCGACGAAATCCCAAGCGCCCAAGGCAAGGCACTTCTGTTCAATGACACTGTCCGTCTGGGCGGTCGCGACGAGCACCGGCACATTTACCCATTCAGGTGTGGCGTGATACACTTCAAGAAAGCCAAAACCATCCATGACAGGCATCACAAGATCAAGGATGACCATGGAAACGGCCTTGGCGTTCTCTTTCAATTTCTCAATCGCATCCTGCCCGTTAACGGCTTCCAAAATATCAAAATCATCTATCAGGACATGCCGCAAAATCTCGCGATTCACTTTCTCATCATCAACAATGAGTACAAGTTGCCTTTTTTCTGTCATGTATCATTCCTTTGCAGAACGCGTGAACATCAAGACCTTCATTGAAACCAGCTTTTCAATTATACACTATTAAAAATGCCAATCAAGAGCAAAAACTGCACAAATGACGTATTATGAACTATTCTTTTTCACACATCGAAAACGAATTCAAGACATAACTTGGGTATACTATGGGAAAATCATGCATTTTCATATCTATTATATATAGATGAATGCATTTGGAGAAACACCCTTTCTCTTTCGTCGGCAACTTGCTATGATGTTTTCATGCAAAGCGATTCTGTTTACGACGGTATATACGGTTTGGCCATCGGAGATGCCATCGGTGTTCCAGCCGAATTCAAGACAAGGAGCGAACTCTCTCAGAACCCTATTACTGATATGACGGGGTTCGGCACACATTATCAAAAACCAGGAACTTGGTCGGATGACACGTCCCTATCGCTTTGTTTGTTGGACAGTCTCTCCTCAGGACTGAACTATCTCGACATCATGGACAAATTCCGCAGTTGGGAAGAACTGGGTATGTACACACCCTACGGAAAACTGTTTGACATCGGTATGTCGACGGATGAGGCGATCGACCGGTACATCCGGGATGTGCCCATCCTGCAATGCGGCGGAACCGATGAATACAACAACGGAAACGGTTCGCTGATGCGTATCCTTCCCCTCGCTTTTTTCATTGAAGCGAAACACATCACCTATGGGCAGGCAATGGAAATCACCAGCGACATTTCATCGTTGACCCATGCCCACCAGCGCAGCAAAATGGCATGTTGCATCTATGTGACCATTGCTTTGGAACTTCTTGAAGGAAAAACCTTGAAAGAAGCTTTGGACAATGGATTGGTGAAGACGAAGAACATGATGGAAGGAAAACCGGAAAGTTCCCACTTCCACCGTTTGTTCAATGCGGATTTTCCCCATACACCAGAAAAAGAAATCAATAGCAGCGGTTATGTAATCGACACGCTCGAAGCCTCCCTTTGGTGCCTGTACAATACTTCTTCCTACAAAGAATGCATTCTCAAAGCCGTCAATCTCGGAGACGACACAGACACGACCGCCGCTGTCGCCGGTGGCCTTGCCGGACTTTTCTATAAACGGAACGGCATTCCTGAAGCATGGATCAACAGACTGGCTAATCGTGCTTTGATCGATACAATCTGCGCCAATTTCATCAAAACGACAATCTCGCCCGAATAAGCTCAGAAGCCAAACACCGCTGATGCCTGTTTCATGTTCTCCCGAACAGAAACCTTGAAAGGACAACGTTTCTCGCAAGCCCCGCAACCGATGCATGACGACGCATGGTTCGCCAACGTGGCATAGTGTTCTCTCACCGTCTCGGGGACAGTTCCCTGGGCTTTGCACAGATTGAGGTATTTCGTCACCTGCGCGACATCAATGCCCACAGGACACGGGGCGCAATGCCCGCAATACATACAATGCCCTTCCCAATGGATTCTGGACATTGAAGCGAACGACGCGGCATAGTCTTTTTGCGCATCCGAAGCGTCCTCATATGCGACGGCTCCGGCAAGTTCCTCGACGGAATGGGCACCGCACATAATGGTCGCCACCGCAGGCCGGGTAAGCGCGTAATGCAGGCATTGCACCGGAGTGAGCGCTATTCCCGCAGGAGACAGCGAAGCATCCAAAAGATCACCGCCGGCATACACTTTCATCACGGAAATGCCGATACCTGCACGTGCGCAGGCCTCATACAGCTTTTGCCGTTCTGGATCCATGTTATAGAGGACATGCTCGTACGCACTCTCCGCCCAAAGGTTTTCGACGTCTTCACTGGGTGGCTGCAGGTCATAACAAGGATTGACGCTGAACATCAACACCTCAACCGACCCGCTTTCCACCGCTCTCATCGCGGCGACAGGATTGTGGCTGGAGAGGCCGATATGACCGATGACTCCCTTCTTTTTCAGTTCCAACGCGTAATCAAGAATGCCGTTATCGATGATCACCTGCCAGTCAGCAAGAGAATCACAATAATGAATCATCCCCACATCAAGAAACGAAAGTTGCAGTTCATCCATCAAGACGGAAAACCCTTGCTTGACCTGTCGCAAGTCACGAATCCGCTTATACTGGCCATCCTGCCAGACGGAACAAAGGTGTCCCTGAATATGGAAACGCCCGTGGTTGTTCCGTCCGACTACGGTCCGCACCGCTGGATCGGCAGTATACATATCCATGTAATTCATGCCTTTATCCGCAGCAAAAGAAAGCAGTTCATCCGCTTGCGAGTCAGTCTTCCCCGCAAAACCTTCACACCCCAACGCTATTTCACTTACAGAAAGGCCTGTTTTTCCTAATTCACGATACTTCATGCAAGCAACCGTACACCCTCAAGTGTACTTTAATGCAAGTGGTCAATTCTTCTTGAGGATGTCCAAAAATTCCGTTTCCCTGCTTTTGACATCTTGATAGTATGGCTCAACACCGGTATAGATTTTCGTCCTCAGCTTTTCCGTCATTGCGCAAAGACTCTTGTATAATGGTTCCAAAGACAGATTTCCGGCTACTCCCTTGAGGGTATGCACGGCGGAGAACGCATCTTCATAATTCTGAGCTGCCATAGCGTTATCCAGCGCCGTAAAACTCTCATCCGTTTCAAAAATCCTCAAACACTTTGTATAAAATTCCTCATCAGCATACATGCGGGCCATGCCACCATCGACATCTGCACCCCAGGCACGCAAATCATCAAGCAATTTCGACATAGTCACTCCCTTTTCTTCGGATATCCTATCATAGCCGAGCCTTTTTTGTACAGGAAGAAAATCAAGATAAACCACACCCTATCGCAGTTGTTGTCCGCACCATGACGTTTTGGAAAGATATGAAAAAACCACCGTCCTCACCTCACCCAAAGCAGCAAACCTGACCCTGTCCCTATGATGATAGACAAATCCGCATTTTTCCTGGACTCGTTGTGATTTGATGTTGTCTTCAAACCGCCCACACCAGACACCCACACAACCCATATCCTCGAAACAGTGCGACAACAGCTTATGGACAGCCTCGGGGACCAGACCACGCCCCCAATACGGTTCCCCAATCCAATAGCCGATCTCCGCTTCATGCTCGCGCATCTGCGTATTGCCCGCATTTTTTACTTTGATACCTACACTTCCCACAGGTTCATTGGTTTGTTTGAACACCAACGCATACGTTTCCGGTTCAGAGAGCACCGTCCTGATGACCTCCAGACTGTTTCCGACACTCGTATGAGGCGGCCATCCGGCACACAAACCGATATGGGGGTTGGACGCATACGAGAACAGGGCCGGGGCATCGGCGTCTTCCCATGGGCGGAGCAGCAAACGACTGGTCTCCAAAACGACACTCATTTCTTTGCCGGGATAATCTCGATCCAATACTCATCAGGATCACTGATGAAATAAATACCCATCTTGGGATTCTCAAAACAGATGCAACCCATCTTCTGGTGCAACGCATGGGCGGCATCCATGTCATCGGTGGTGAAGGCCAAGTGGAATTCATCATCTCCCAAATCATAGTGATCCTTTTTCCAATCACGAAGCCATGTCAGTTCCAGTTTGTGTTCCGAACAACCATCGCCAAGGAACACAATGATGAAAGAACCATCAGAGGCTGTCTTCCTTCGGACTTCAGACAAACCCAACGCTTCTTTGTAGAATTTCAGGGATCTCTCCAGATCCATCACATTGAAATTGTTGTGTGCGAAATGAAAATACATGTTTTCTTCCTTATGTTCTCCAGAATACTGCTTGGACATTGATGAAACTTCGATGCTCATCCCTTTTCGACAACGTGACGCGCGAGGCAGAATCATATGCATCGTCAGCGACGATCAACGACCTTTCGGAATCCTTTGTCCCGATCGTCCTCCCATCTTTGTCGTGATGCCATCCCATGGATTCCCATGGAATCATGGTATGCCGGTTACCGATAATGGTCAAACAGAAAATTCACGCCTCATGGCATGTACGGAAATCGACCTGTCCCAAAGCATCCACCAGACCTTTCCAGTTCAGGCTGGAAAGCGGGACTTTACCTGGAGCATATCCGCACCAGTTGGCCTTTTTATCCCAGGAGACGGAACAGAAGAACTGGGGCTTTCTGCAACCCTGCAGGCAAGAAGGAGCCTGAAACGGCCTGCCGCCTGTCATTTCCGCCAACTGCAAACCAGTTGGAGTTTCATTTGGCTTCATCGGCACAAGGATGATTCTGTCCGGAGACACCTTCTCACGCAGCAAACGACGATATACCTCTCCTGCAGGTTCCAATGTATGGACCGAAACCAACAGATTCACACCCACGTTCACCTCATAGGGTTCCAAGCGGTGTACCTGTCTGAGGATGCGCTCCATTTCCTCAGGCCTTGTCGGATGGTGCAGGGATAGGTGGAGTTTGTCAGGCAGATGGGACACGAATGAGGAAAAAAAGGCGGCATCGTCCAACCGCAGCCCGTTCGTAGTCACCGTCACATACAATTCATCACGCAAGCCATCGATGACAGCGAACAAATCCCCATATTCAAGCGGTTCGCCACCTCCCAAGGAAACCGCCTCGACACCATGCCGGTGACAATCGAGGCAGAAGGAAAGCACTTCATCAGCCTTCCAGGAAGTACCACCTGCCTTGCTGCTCTGGTTGTAACAAAACGGACACGTTTTCGAGCAATAGTTGGAAAGGTCAACCGCGACCTGTTTGATATCCATAATCCCGTTTAGCCACCATCTCGAGCATGCCCGCCACATCCGGCAAACCATACTGTACATGATAATCCTCTTGCCCAGCCTGCACCACGTGGGATTCGGCGTAAGCCAAAGCGGTAAGCCCGTCACTGTTTCGCGCAAGCGGAGAAAGCCCGTACATCTCCAGAAGCATCGCGACCATCGTCTCATCCTGCTCGTCAATGGCCTTGAAGAGCAAAGCCTCTTTTCCCTTCATCGTTTTCATACCCTCGATCTTGACTTTGTCCTCGGCGATACAGGATGTCTCATGGTTGTAGTAAAAACAACAGTAATCCTTGTAGGGTTCGATGCAGGGATTGGAAGGAAAAGAACAATTCAGGCGCAACAAGTCTGAGGTGTCGGCATCCTCACAATCCTGAGTCGAAAAAGGAACAGCGGGTTGGACGGCTTCAGCATCATATGCATAAAGCATCCATCCATCGCTGTCAAAGGAGTACACACCCAAAGCGTTCAGGGCTTCGGGAAAAGAACAGTCTTTCAGCGCGACGACAGACCCATTGGTGATATCCGCGACGGGCAAGTCCCATCCGCAGTCGGTATTGTCCTCGAAACAGAACAATCTTTCGGTTTTCGACAGATGGATGATGAAGGCATCATCTCTGTCTTGGGGAATGTCTTTCCAGAGTTGGAGGTCATGGACATCCACACCTTCTTTCAACTGGAACAGGCCATGGCTCCCTTCATGGTCCGGTTCGTAGCGCGGATCCCGCAGGTAATCGAGTATCCCCTTGATGATGGAGGGCGGCAAAAACAATTCGAACAAAGGTCCTTCGACATGTTTGGCCATTTTTTTCAAGACTTCCTCATAGGACGTCTCATGTCCCGACATATCCATCTCATATCGCACTTGGATCGGAACAGGAGTTTCATAATCTGCAAAAAGCGCCCCAAGATGACCATCTTTGTCAATCGCGAACCATTCGGTGTCGACACTATGTCCTGCAGGATATTCTTTTGTTGTCTTCATCAGTTTCCCTTAATCGACCTCAAACACCTGGCCTTTCTTGGTGATGTGCTCGACCGGATGGGAAATCTCCTTCTCCAATTTGTCACACACCGAATAGTCATCCCAGAAATGCATGGGAAACAAACGGTCGACACTGGTATGGGCAAGCAATTCCTTGGCTCCCAGGCTGTACGTGCTTTCCAATCGCGGGTCGACAGGGATGAACGCCACATCAAAATGGGCATCCATCTTTTCCACTTCTTTTTTGTAGGCGCGTTGCATCGCCTTGTTCTCGTCTTCGTCTTCCCCGATCCAATACCAGTCGTTCAGGTCCCCGGCATGATAGATTTTCCTTCCGCCGACATCACAGATGAACGCGACACCCTCATCGGTGCTTTTCAAAGCCCGAAGCGAAAACCGCGCCAAGGTGAAACTCTGATCGGGATGGATGAACATCGTCACTTTCCTCAGCCGCTCCGGTACACGCTTGTTGTTGTCAACATCGTAGGAAAGGACGTAATAGACATCATCGTATTCATCGCTCAAACGGAAAATCTTGTCGGAAAAATGGTCGCTGTGCCTATGGCTGCATAGGACATATATCGGTTTGTCAGTACGGAAATCGGGAAGTTTCCCTTTCACATAATCAAACAAAATGGTGCAATTGATCGCCTCAATGACGAAGCAACTATGATGGATATAGGTGATTTTCATGGCTTCATGTTATCCGGCTATGGGCGCTCCATCAAGCCATTACCCCTGTATCGGCCTGATGCTCTTCCCTTCCACCAACTCCGGCTTGAAGAACACGCATTTGGGGACATGGTGGGGCTCGTTCTCGATGGCTTTCGCGATGCGGACGGCCTCAACGCCCATCAGCTTGGAATGGAAATCCACCGTCGTCAAGGCAGGTGAGATCCACTGGCCTGAATTGTCCCCATTCAGCGACACGATGCTCACATCCTCCCCGACACGGAGCCCCATTTCGTTGCATGCCTTCGTCACGCCGATGCCCAGCGGATCGGTGGCGGTGAAGATCGCCTCAGGGAGGCGCTTCCCCCGCGCAAGGTATTCCTTGACCGCCTGGTAGCCCGCCTCTGAGCCGAAACCGCTCTCCATCTCAAGGTAGTCGGCAAGATGCATCTCGGGGTGGGAGGACATGAAGTTCCGCACATGGGATATCTTCAGGCAGTGGGTGGGGATCATGTAACGGTCCTTGCCATCAATGAACAGCACGTCATGGAGACCGCTGTCCAAAAGCCTGTGCAAAGCAAGGCGGACGCACTCCTCCACGTCATACGTGACGGTGTCGTAGCATTCCGGCACGAAATTCAGCTTGCCCACGAAAACAGGGGACTTCGAACCGGTGACCGAGAGGATGCGACCCAATGTCTCCGGGGTGTAGTTCCCTACCACCAGCACGCCTGCGTAGCGCCTCTGTTCTTCTTCAAGCCTGCCGACCGGCACGAACCTGCAGATGGCCCCCAGCCTGCTGACTTCCTCTTCGATGCCGCTTCGGATGGCGAAGAAATACCCATTGTCGATATGATCGAGAAAATGGTGCTCTTTGTGGACTATGAGGAATTCTTCGGGACTCTGGGAGGCGGGAATGGATTTATACCCCAACCGGATCGCAGTCTCGTAAATACTGCGTCCAGTCTCTGTGGAAACCAATTCCGCTTGTTCTTTGCGCAGATACCGTGAAACCGTAGCGGAAGAAACCCTTGTCTCACGAGCGATATCCTCAATACGTGCCATTCCTCATCCTTCTCTGCCGGAAAACTGTTCCGGATTGTCATGCTCGAACATGTCCACATGCATGGTTATAGCATACTGGATGAGTTCCGGATCACGCAAGATTGCTCCGGACACATAATATCCATGATCCTGCAATTGTCCAAGCATCGGCCGCGTGATGTTATATACATAGGATAAATACACCATCGCCTGCATCTCCTGCATCAAGCTGACAGGATCGGCAGGAACAAAGGGGACGATCAAGCCGATTTCAAATGCAGGGTCGATGTTTTTGAGTCTTTTCAGCACCTGATAATCCAAACCGAAAGCCTCAACCCGTTCCAGCATCCCCTCTTCCCTGACAATGCCGTCCAACAGGGGCATCAACGCAAGATTGCTCTCCTGGGTGCGATATGCAAGGCTCTTCAATTCCAAAGCGAACCAAGCCTGATTGCGTTTCCCCCACTGCATCGCTTCACGAAGCGTAGGAATCCCATACCTGTCGTACAGTTCCTGATAGGTATGTTCCTGCACCAACCCTTCCAAGCCGGTCTTTTCCTTCACATTGATGTCATGGAAAACCACAGGAATCTTATCCTTGGTCAACTGGATGTCAATCTCCAGATAAGATGCCCCCCGCTTGATCCCTTCTTCCATCGCACGGAGTGAATTCTCCTGGTATTGGCAGGAACAACCCCGGTGTCCCCCGACCAAAGGGAACGAACCTTTGTTGTTCCTGTGTTCCTCCAATAAGCCCCTCATGCCCCCGCCTTTGTGAAATCAACAATATTCATCCCCTCAGGAAGCGTGAATACATTGTATTTCTTCCCCAAGGAAATCCAGACCTCACCTTTGCCGGCCACGCACTCACGAAGCAAAGGATATTTTGACTTGTCAGGATACGATATACGCACCTCGGAAAGCCCCACATCGCCGTAAACCAAAAGTTCTTTCCCCAGGTTCTCCACGATTCTTACCTTCATCGGAATACGATGTGCGTCATCCCTCACAAAGGACATGCCCGTCATATGGGACCGCACCCCTATCTTCACTTCTTTGCCGGTGGCATCCTCACACAGAGGAACGGAACAAGGTACTTCCACACCATCGATTTCGAACATCCCTTTGGACACCATCTTGCCTTTGAGGAAGTTCATCGGAGGATTGCCCATGAAATTCGCCACAAACAGGTTCGCAGGCTGCTCATAGAGCATATCCGGCGTATCATACTGCTGTATCCGGCCACCATCGAGGATAGCGATCTTGTCCGCCAACGCCATCGCTTCTTCCTGGTCATGGGTCACGATGATGGCGGTGACCTTCAGTTCCTGTTGGATGGATTTGATGACTTCCCGGATTTCTATCTTCAGCCGGGCGTCAAGATTGGACATCGGCTCATCAAGAAGCAGGATGTGCGGTTCCTTCACGATGGCACGGCACATCGCGACTCGTTGCTGTTGCCCGCCGGACAGTTGCGCGGGTTTGCGTCCTAACAGATGCTCGATCTGCAATTTTTTTGCCACAATCCTGGCTTTCTCATGCCGTTCTTCCTTTCCTATCCCTTTCTGTTTCAAAGGGAAGGCGATGTTGTCCAGCACGGAAAGATGGGGATACAACGCATATGATTGGAACACCATTCCGATGTTCCTGTCTTTCGGCGCGTCTTTGGTGACATCTTTCCCATCAAACAGAATCTCCCCTTCGGTAGGATCCAACAAACCGGCGATACAATTCAACGTGGTCGATTTGCCACAGCCTGAAGGACCGAGGAGCGCGACGAACTCACCATCCTGAATGGTCAGATTGAACTTTTCCAACGCAACGACATTTGTCGCATATGCTTTTTTCAGATTCTTGATTTCGATCATGATACTCCCTTCCCTCCACCAATGTTCCCTTCCATCAACTGTTTCTGCGTGATGATGAAAAACACAATCACAGGGATCATGTATACGATGCCCATGGCTGCCACGACACTATACGGCGCGATCATCTGCTCGTTTCTGGTCAACGCACGGATATACGTGGCCATGACCGGAGTTTTGTTACCGAACAACAATGTGTTGAAAAGAATGAAGTTCGACCATGCGGACAAGAACGAAAACACCGCTATGGACACGATGCCGGGCTTCACCAGATAGATGATCACCTGACGGAATCCGGAAAAACGCGTGCACCCATCAACCAACGTGGAGTTCTCTACATCACGTGGTATGCCGTCGAAGAAATTCTTGATGATGAACGTGGAACCGGGGAGTCGGAAAGCCAACGCCACCAAAACCACACCTTTCAAGGTATTGACGATATGCAACGTGATCAAGACATACAATACGGCGATCAACAAAAGCAACGTGGGGAACATCCTTAAAACGAGAAGCCCCGTTTGGATGGTCTTGCGTCCGGTGAAATGCAGCCGGGAAAGCGCGAAGCCGGCCAACAGGCTGATGAGTACCTCGGAACAGGTTACGCCAAGAGTGAAAATGATGGAATTCCTCAATGCCAGTCCGATGGGTTTGATGGTCGTCTGGTCACGGAGTTGCATCGGTCCGAGGACAAAGGCGAAATTCTTCATGGTGAAATGCCCATCCTTGAAAAACGCCAACCCGAAGAACACAATGAACATGAACACGATGGGAAGCACAAAAAGGATCATCACGACGATGGCGATGTTCTGTTTCTTTTTTTCAGAATGGGTAAGGTCAAGCATTTTCCGCCTCCTTCTCTTTCATCTGCCTGTGTTTCGTCGCAAACTGGAACAACAACATCAACATCAGCACAACGAGGATCAACAACACAGAAATGGCTGCGCCATATCCATACTGTTGGTCAATGAACGCTTTATGATATGCGCTGAGAGCCCAAACTTCGGTCCTGTTCAGCGGACCGCCGTTGGTGATGAGCAGAATGTTGATGTAATTGGTCATCAACCCCAAGGTCTCCCACATCGCGATGAATTTGATATGGGGACGGATGTTTGGGATGATGATCGATTTGACAATCTCCCATTCGCTGGCGCCATCGACATGCGCAGCCTTGAACTGATTGTCCGGAATACTGCGGATCGCCGAACTGAAAATGATCGCCCCATAGGCCAAAGCCACAACCACTTGAGCGATGACGATTACTTGGAACGGATACTTGGCGATCCAGTTGACAGGCTGGAAAGAGTGGTTGAAGAAACGGAACAACGTATTGATGAACCCGGCGTCGGAAGCATCCAGATACCAAATCCACAACACCGAATAAATGACTGACGGGGTGATCATCGGAAGCATGATGATGGTCTTGAAGAAACTCGCCCAACTATCGCTTTTGATGAAATACGTCGTCATGACGGCGATGAACAAATCAAGCACAAGGATCAACAGCATGGTGACGACAATGTACATGATGGTATTCTTCAGAATCTGCAGTGTGTTGGGATCCAGAAAAATCTTCCGGTAGTTCTCAAAACCGACGAATTCCCAGATGAAGGAGCCATCCAAGCCGGTGAAGGACATCACAATGGTGAGAATTGCCGGGGCTATGTAAAACAACGATACGAGAATAAGGAACGGTGACAAAAAGGCATATGCCTGCACGTTTTTTCCTTTCACGCTTTCCTCCTGAAAACGCACGGGAGAGCACCCGCCCTCCCGTGACAGTTCAGTCTTGTTACTTGTAAATGACGTTCTTTACGTTCAGTTTGATCTGCGCTTTCATGTCAGCAAGAGCCTGTTCCGGCGAGGTCTGCCCAAGTTCCAATGCGACGATCTGCTTGAACAGCTCACTGCGATAGGTGGCGATTCCGTCGATACTCGGCTCAGTGATGGCATATTGGGCCATGTACGCGACATCCTTGATGATCGGGTTGGCCTTGATCTGCGGATCGGAGTTCGCCGCCACAACAGAGGAAAGCGAGTTGATCTTCGCGGCATGCCGTGCGAGAAGGTCAGCGGAACCATTGGCCAGCTCAACCAGAAGATCCTTGCAGATCTGCGGATATTTGGTCTGGCTCGAGATGCCGATATACTGTGGTGCCGCAACCACGAACGGTTTGTCGGAGTAAGCGGATTTCGGGAACATCACAAACTCTTCCTGCTGCGCGAACTGGGTATTGTCCAGACCTACTGAGGAAGCGACATACGAACAGGAATAAATCGGTCCATAGTAGGCGAACGCATCACCTGAACCGACCGCTTTGTTGATGGTGGTCCATCCCATCTGGTTGAGGTTCTGCGGGGTGATCTTCGTCACATTGGCGTTATCATAGGTGAACTGGAAGAACCGTTTCAAACCGGTTTCGTCAAACACCAAGGTCCCTTTCTCATCAGAATAGACTCCACCAAGGGCACGGAGCACATCAAGAAAATCAGCGCCTTTGCCTGGTCTGTGTTCCAGACCGATCTTGGCGCCGCCCTTGTCCACAACTTCCTTGCACAGGGCGATAAACTGCTCGAAGGTGAACTCCCCGCTCTGGATTTTCTTCGGAAGCGCCTTGATCTGTTCATCAGACCAGCCGATGGTCTTCAACGCTCTCCGGTCGTAGTAGATGACTCTGACGGGAAGATCGGGCGGGAACGCATATATCTTGCCATCTTGGGAGACGGGAGCGAATGCGTTGGGGACGAACTTGCTCTGGTTTGCTTTGACGATATCGGTAAGTTCAAGCAACAAACCGGCTTTCATCAAGGAAGAAGGATCGCTGATGGCATAGAAATCAGGAGCCTCATTGATCTTGTGGGCAAATACGATGTTGTTCTGGTATTCCGTCCAGTCGATGGTCTGGTAATCCTTGGTGAATTCGATCCTGATGTTCTTCCCTTCTTTTTTATACCGTTCATTGAGCCGGCCGGCAGCATCAACAACCGCATCAGGAATCGTCGTGAAGTCCATGTTATGGGAAATCTTCAATGATACTACCTGTTCTTTCGCAGGAGCTGCAACTTCCTCTTTGCCGCCTTGGGCAAACACGGGAGTGATGAGGGTAAAAACCAACATCACAGCAAGCAACATCTTTTTCATTTGTTTCTCCTTGAAAAGCTGTAATTTCTTGCAGACAAGTTTCTGTGTAAAAGCACAACAACCTCTACATATTTGCCATGCTACCACATATTTTGCAAATTGCAAGCATTTTTTCAAAATATTTCATTATATTGCAATTTTGTGAAATTTTGCTTGCAATCTCTGTTTTCTATGGTATGCTTATCGTATGAACAAGCCAAACCTTCCCTATGCCATCATCGGTGACTTCCATACGCACACCATCGCAAGCCAACATGCCTACAGCACAATCGGAGAGCTCATCCAAGCGTCGAAAAAACTCGGCTTTACCGCCATTGCCATCACAGACCATGGTCCCGAAATGCTTGATGGCGCCATCAGCCATCATTTCCTTTGCATGACCGGCCTTCCTTCCGTGATAGACGGATTCCATCTCTATAAAGGAGCGGAAGTGAACATCAAAGATTTCAAGGGCAGACTCGATCTATCGGAAAATATCCTGCAAAAGCTCGATTTCATCATCGCAAGCTATCATATCGAAGCCATTGAACCGGGAACCGAAGAGGAGAATACCACTGGCTGGCTGAACGCCATCGCCAACCCGTATGTCGATTGCCTTGGGCATGCCGGAAATCCCATCTATCCATTTGACCATGAAACCGTCGTGAAGGCACTTTCCAAAGCAGGAAAGATTCTGGAAATCAACGCCAACTCCTTTGCCGTCAGACCGGGTAGCGAACCAAACTGCAGGGATATCCTCTCGCTGTGCAAAAAGTATGGCGTGCCTGTCCTCGCCAATTCGGATGCACACAGCATGTGGCAAGTCGGCAATGTCCAAGCGGCGTTGGATATGCTCCAGGAAATGCGATTCCCGCCGGAAATGATCCTCAACACCAGTTTTTCAGCTATCGATGGTTTCATCACCGCACGGAAAATCCAAAAAACGAACCACTCCATCAAAGCATAAGCATGGTGTATACTCTCATGCATGGGTTCTGATCTGACCACATTCTTTTCGTTCTCCATTCTGGCGTTGGTCATCGGGGGCGTCGATGCATCCATCCTCACGCTGAAAGGTTGGCAAGTCGCATCGCTTATCGGAAGCGCCTTGGCTTTTTCGCGCATGAAAGGGAAAAGCGTATTCTTATCCCTTTCCCTTGTGTTCACGCTGCAACTCGCCTTCCAAGCCTGGCAAGGTATCACGCAAACCATAACGCCGTTGTTGGGAATGGCAAATCTGTTGTTGTTTTTGATGCTCTCCCAAATCCCCGAATTCAGCGGGAAAAGCCAATTTTTCCGAACGCTTGTACTTGTCTTTTGGGCTGTCGGACTTTGTGGTTGCCTCTTCATCCCGACACAAGGGGATGCTTCCATAAAAGGCAGAATGATCTTTTTCTGTTTCATGGGCGTGCTCGCCACAGGCTTTCTCATTCCAGCGCGATTCGGAGCGATGGAAAAGGACCTTGGCTTTCCCGTCGTCCTTCTGCTTCTTGGACTCTGGTTTACCAAAGAACCGCTTATCACGATTGGGTTCCTTGCGGGGATCCTCACAAGAAAACACTTTTCTTCCCGATGGGCGTGGTTGTCCCTGCTTTTCATCCCTCTCCTTTCCATAAGCAGGTTCTTCGCTCTTCCCTTTGGTTTTTTGCTGACTTTCACGGAAAGCGGAAATCTGTACACCCAAGAAACGCTGTGCGTTCCTGCTGTTTTCACAGGTTCTGTTTGGGTTCTTGCCCCGCTTGCCGCCTTTGGGATCCTCTCAGGAAAGAAACGGGAGAAACAAGCCGGAGACGACGCTGTTTCAACGTAAAGGCACTGTTTTCCTCCTCTTGACTGTCAAGTAGCGGAGTGGTATTGGTTTGATACGATGATATTTCGCAAACCGACTCTCGAAGACCAACCCTGTTTTTCTGTGGGATCCTCGCTTCTTGCGTATGAATACCAGTTTTCGTATTGCATGCTCTGGACTGAAACCGACCATATCACCATTGCAAAAACCGATACCGCATTGTATGTACATAACCAAGTCGAGGACGCTTTTTTGTATCCCATCACCAATGACATCGACAAGGCAATGACTGAACTGCATGCGTATTGCAACGAAACCGGCACAAGATTCGCCTTGGAATGTGTCCCCAAAGAACAGGCGGAACAACTGGAACTGAAAGGTTATCACATCGAACACACACGGAATCTGGATGATTACCTCTATAATGGACTGAAACTGGTCACGCTTTCGGGAAAACACCTGCAAAGCAAACGCAACCATATCTCACAGTTCAAACGTGATTACCCATATGAAATCTTGCCTCTGACCAAAACGGACATTCCTGATGTCATGGCGTTGGATTGGTGTTGGATGCAGGACAACACCGATGACAAAGAAACCGAAGAAGAACGGGTAGCCATCAGGCAGGCATTCAAGTACTGGGATGAGATAGGCTTTCTGGGGACTGCCATCAAGATCGACAACAAACTGGTGGCATTCTGCATCGGGCAGATCATCGACAAAAAACTGGCCATCTCCCACTTCGAGAAAGCCGATACTGCCTTTATGGGTATCTATAGTGTGATCAACCAAGCGTATGCGGACATGTACCTCGCCGATATCGAATATGTGAACAGACAGGAAGATGTCGGTTTGGAAGGTTTGAGGAAATCAAAGCTGTCTTATCATCCGGTCATGATGGTCGAGAAGTACAACGTCACCGAACAATGAGTTCCTTTGATCCGGCGGTCACCGCCCTGAGCACGGGGACGACACATCGTTGCTTGATGAATTCGCTCATGGTGAAGGTGCAATCTTCCATGCCGTCAATGACATTGAAGAACCGGAACAATTTCTGTTCCTGACGAACGAAGGGAACAAAATGGGGTTCTCCCTCCTCCCAGTATCTGAGGATTCCCGCTTGTGCAGTATAGGAAGCACGCAAAACAGCCTTTTTGCCATAGGAAACCGTAAAAGAGGTGTAACGGAGCAGATACTGGTACAGAAATTCATCCGGAGTGGGACCTGGTTCTTTCACCGGATACATCGCATCCATCTCGGAAAGCACTTGCCTCCACGTGACAGGAATCGCCAAGGCATGGAGGAAATCAAACGCGGCGATCCATCCGCAACCGTTGATCGAAGACGGAATGGTGCGGTACCGGTATGCGCCAAAGCAATTCTGATCGATGATGTACCCTTCCGGGGAGAATCCTTGCTGCATGTTTCCCCCTCCAATCCAGTCCATTATTGCGAAATGGGGAAAACAATCAAGTATCGGTCAGTTTCAACCGCATGCCACCGTGTGATGGTCATCAGCGAAAGCGTAGTTCCCGCAATCGCTGACATACCAATCACACCCTTGGGCTCTATGCGGTTTAGCCTGAATGGGACAGGTACTCACAGGAAGATTGTCCATACCAGTTTGCTGACGATATGCAGGAGAGCATGGGCAAGCATCGCATACTGGATGCCGTATGTGCGGTAAAGACGACCGAAGAAGAGTCCGAAGAAGCCATTCAGAAGAAAACAACGAAAAACGATGAGCGGGGTCAGCTTGCCGAAGAACGCAACGGTGGCAGGCAGGTGTCCTGCGGCAAACAACAGTGCGGCGAGCACGTTTGCGATGATCACCACGCACTCCGGTACAGTTTCTGCCTTTTTGAAGAACAATTTCCATAGCACCCAGGCAAAGAAGCTCATCAGAAACAACCGCATCATCACTTCTTCGATGATGCCTCCATAGAAAATCGCTCCGAGCCACCCCGCCACGCTGAGTCCCGCTGCAGTCGTCGCGGCGATGTTGAGATTGGGTATCCATTTCCCAAAAGTCCAGTAGTCAAGACTGAACAAAATACCAAACAATACCGAAAACAGCACGGTTCTGGCCAGTGGTTTCCCCCCAAAGCGGAACGGTCGCATCAGAGCAAGTTTTTCCGACAATAGATAACCGAAAAAACCAAGCCCACAGGCATACAGTACCGATTGGGCAACCGCGATGACAGCCACCTTTTTGAGACTTCCCATCTGGTTGATGATCGCCTGTATTGTCGCTTCGTCATACATTCCGAACTGGTAGTACGCGACAAAGTATCCGCCGATGGCGGCGACAGGAAGCATGACCAGCGAGAAGATCAAGGGTTTCTTCAGGTTTTTCATTGCGCCTCGCCCTCATACACTTCGATGCTGTAGCCTTTATGCCCGCATTTCGTACAACGAAGCTTACGGGTTGTGGGTGTGTGCGCTGCCCAGAAAAACTCTTTCTTGGTCGGCCTGAAAATTTCATGGCATTCCGGGCAGATATAGGCGACATGCTTGTAGTAATACGGAACCGTGACAAGCCCATAGATAATTCCGAAAGTCAAAGTCACGGCGAAAGCGATGACAAACGGCAACCATTCCCCACGGGTAAAAATACGGATAAACGTGACGATTTCCACAGCATCGAGCGGAAGTCCGACAAACAACGCAGGAATCAACATGTTCCTTCGGAGCCTTTTCAGTTCTTTTTGGCTTTTCATGGTAATTGCTATGTCTTTGATGTTTTCGAGAGAGTACTTGTCCCCGTTTTTGATTTCCTTGGCCAGAACGCGAACCTTATCAAGCCTTTCGTTCTGCTCGCGGATATCATCTTCCAACTCGGTGATCTGTTGGGACAATAGAGTTGAGAGAACATGCTCCGAGTTTGGTTCGGCAAGGATTTTTCCTATCGTATCTATCGACAAGCCCAACTCACGCAGAAAACAGATAAGTTGCATCTTCTTCGCATCGGCTTCCGAATAGACACGACGATATCCTTCGCTCAGTTCACTTGGTACCAAGATGCCTCGATTATCGTAATACTGAACAGCTCTGACCGTGACGTTACACAGTTTGGCAAGCTCCCCCGTCGTATATTTTGGCATAGCTTTCACCTCCTTTCGCCACGCAATGTACTTCATGACGCCGCGTAACAAGCAATACCTTACGTAAGGTGATTTTTCAAATATTTTCAAAATTGTGTCTGCAATCCTTCCGATTGTACCATACATAGGGGCTTCACCCCGTATATTCTTCCCTTATCTTTGTTGGGTCGCACCCAAAGATTCACTGATGAATGAGCGTCATAAACGAGGCGAACGGCCTCCCTAATCCGGCGATGGAATACCAGGGAGCACCCTCACCTTCATCTCTGGACCGCATGGTTGATGAGCATCAACACTGTTGTCGGCTGTTTTCGGCAACCAAGCGGTTTGGTACAACAATGGGGGCTCTGTACTGCCGCCTTTCCTGTTGCTGGGAAAAGCAGAAAAGAACGGCATCGTCCTCACCAAACCTGACATTTCCCATCATCGTCAACGCCAAGAATTCCTGTTCATTGGGAATCCCGATCTACAGGTCTGCTATAGAGTGAATTCCGGAAATTTCCTCACTGTTCGGGTGTGCATAGAATATGCGTCCAATGTGGTTTGACAGAATCTTATTCCAGCTTTTCTCAAGCACAGGATTGTTGTATGCCGGTACCGAATGAAGCGGCGGCATATCCCCAACAAGAGCGCACTCGTTGTCGATAATAAGGGAAATGCTATCGTCGCTGTGTCCGGGTGTATGGATAATCTCTCCGGAAACGCCCAATCCTTTCAGAAATTTTCTGCTCTCAGAACATTTCATCCAAATCGCATCATGATCCTTGATCGGTGTAAAGGGGACACGCTTGTCTCTGGCAAATATCACATCTGAGAAATGTGTGAAACCCTTCTGCTCTTCCATGATGACCATCTGAATGCCATGATCCGCCAGATCCTGCGCGATCCCCATATGATCCGGGTGAAAGTGCGTACAGATCAGGTAACGGATATCCTGAAAATGGATGGCTTCTTTTTTGATGCAAGCAAAGAAATCCTGCAATGTACCTGCCATATCAGTATCAACAAGAACGGTGTTATTGATCAAATAACATCGAGTATTGCCATACTTCAATTCCTTAATCTCATGCATTTCCCTGTTCTCCGAATCGTGAGCTTTTCCAACGTCAACCGTCCGTACCCGGTCCTTCTTTGCTCTCGGTATGGCAGGAGTCTCGAGACTCCTGTCCTTTGGAAAAGATCAACTATTACCCTGCAACGCTTCAAAAATTAAGTCTTGCGAGCTTAACCCTTGCCTCACTTATGGTAAACTGCCAGTCCACTCCAAGGCTTTAGCGGATTTCGTGGGCTTTACATGAAAACGATCATCGTACATGTCTCCGACCACCTTTCCGCGATAGTCAACGATGTATTCTCCCATCATGGCACGAAATGATACATCCTCCAACTCGGAAAGTCGTTCTTTAATACATTCCGAATATTCTTTACTTGATGCCACATCTCATTCCTCCATCAGCCTGAATTACTGCTCCATAAATCCTTCATATACACTCATCCCGTTACATCGGTGTCCCGACTTCGATCAGGTTTCCGTCCGGATCATAAAAGCGCACTACCCTTTGCCCCCAGCTGTGCGTCATCAATCGGTTCACATACTGAACCGAAGGATACTGTTTCTCAAGTCTCTCCACAAACGCCTCGATATCAAGCTCCTCAAAATAGAGTTCGCTCGTATTATTCTGAGGGATCGTATCCGCCCCCAGAAAGTCCTTCCAGATCTTTTCGTCCTGAAGGACAAGTCCCTCCGTAAGGATCATATTGCCGTCATTATCCAGCACCATCTCAAGTCCAAACAAATCGTGATAGAACTGCTTTGCTTTCTCAATATCCCTTACCACGATCAATACATTCTTCAGCTTCATCCCTATTACCTCTCGTTTCTGGTTTGCTGCTCAATTACTTTGCCTGTCCGGATATAGTGCCCTTCCTGTACGGCTGCAAATGTCGCTGTCGCACAGGTGATAATGCATATACTGGAAATCACTTGCTGTGGCAGATTAAGACCAATAAAGAGTGGCAGACAAAACAAGATGCCGCCGGTTATCTTCTTCATGATTAAGTGGACAGCCACAAAGCTATCGTAGCACAAGCATTGAAACAAATGGAAGCGAAGGCCGAGCTTCGCAATGGGCATCAGGGGCGGTCGGGCGAACAAGACCATCGAGGTGCTTCTCCGCCTGAGCCGTCTTTCAAGCAAGGGCCAAAAGTCATCCAACAACTTCGATTTCTCCCGCTTCGACGGGAAAAACGCGGTCATGTTGAGGTCGTTGAAGACGCTGTCGTTCGTCAAGGCCAAGAAGAACATACTCCTGACCGGCGCCACGGGTACGGGCAAGACCCATCTGGCGATGGCAATCGGCCGGGAATGCTGCCTCTCCGGCAAGAAGGCGTCCTTCATCAAGCTTCAGGAGTTGAAGGAGAGGTTCAGGAAGAGCCTGTTCTCCAGGACGCAAGAAAGAGTCGTCGCGGCGAGCGCGAAGCCCACCATCCTCATCATCGAAGAGACCAAGATGTTCTTCAACCTGGTCGACAGGCGCAAGGCCAAGCATCTTCTGCCTGGCCGGTGTTCTTTCTTGATTATAGTCTATTCAAATGCCGTTACTACAAACAAGTGAAATATACTACACTTTTCGCTATATTTTCAGAGTGATTTGTTATCTTTTAATCTACATTTCGACTCTAGAGTACAGAGTGGAAAAGTAAGCCATCATTCGTTTCGGGAAAAGGAGCAATCTGACCTTGAAATGGAGGATGCATTCTGGTCAAAAGGAATCTGGACTCTATCCTGCCCTTTCCATTTTTCCAAGGGGGTCCAGACGAAAAGTGCAACCAGGAGTGTCTTGCAATCAGTAACACCGCACATAGGGAGAGACGGGATACGACAAGGGGATGCCGTCAAGCCGGAATACGCCTTTGACAACATCCCCCCAGTTTCTTCAGAAGAACCAGACTCCGTCACTTCTTGTGAAATACGATGGTTCTGTCATAGACGATTTCGTAATAAGAAGGGCCGACCTTAGTCTTGTCCACATAGGCACGGAAAGCCATGACAAGCAGATTGTTGTTGTCCACTCCATAGAATCTCCCCTTCTCGTTTCCCGTGGAGTATTTGATGATCTCGGTGTTCTCATCCATCTGAGTCCTTGCCATCTTGTAGACGTAGTACATGCCACTGTCTTCGCAGTCATCCCCAAGGAATTCCGCTGCAGTCCCTGTATAGAGGGAGTCATATACGCTGCAGACGCCATTGAGCATAGGCTTTGCGTAGAGTACGGCATTGGAATAGTGGGCCTTTCCTGTTGCCGTATGGTTCAGGCCATAGACCACGATGAAGTCTTCATCCGAATTCAAGGTGAAGTCTGGTGTCATGGTGTAGGTGGTGTCACGGTTGTCGCCCTTGGCATTGAAGTCTGTCATATAAGCAGTCAGGCCTTCCGGAACCGCAATCTCACCACGTAGCTCTTCGTAAGTGTAGTCTTCGCTATACTTGGCGATGATAGCTTTTCGGATGATGTCCAGATTCTCTTCTGCATTGTCAACGACAGCAACCTCGTGCTCGCCTGTACCTCTGGGGGTGACAGTCTCATTCTCGTATGGGTCAGATGCAATCGGTGTCTTCGGTGTCACACGGTAGGCGACGGATTTCTTCGGTAGTTCTCTGATGTACTCTGCATAAGATTCCTGGTCGGCAGGCTGTGAGATTCTTCCTAAGAGACAGAAGGTATCCTTTCCTTTCTCCAGTCCCACCCTGTAGGTCTTCTCAGGAATGGTCATCACATTGATCACATCTTCAGAGAAACCTGCAGCCTTGAGTTGTTCCACGACCTCGTCGGTCACGGTCTTGTTTGCACTGACGATGATGACTGCCTTTGAACCGAATACACTATCTCCATCGCATTTCACCCTTGCATCACTGACGGAGGATCCGATGGAACCGAAAATCGGGTGGTAGTAGCCAGTCTCTTCATTTCCGATTTCGAAATAGCCCTTCGTTTCACCGGAATAGTCCTTTCCTTCCTTCTTCTCTGTGAAGAGGATGTAGTTGATGTAGGAATAATACTTGCATTCTGGAGGCAGTTCCGTAAAGAGGACCAAAGCCTCATCGGAGCGAAGCTTGTACTGCCATCCAGCCGGGGAGAAGAATGGGTTCGATGGATAGTTCTCCACGTCAGGATCATCGTAGATGGTCTTGATTTCATCCACCAGTCCGCGTTCCGGCTTTCCCTTTGCATTGTCCTGCTCTGGGGCAGGTGGAAGATACATCACGGTATAGACGGAACCTGCATTGTTTCCGAAACAGCTGATGAGCTTTCCTTCCGATGCCTTCTTGATGGTATCCAGTTCTGCAAACTCGCCCTGCTGGACATAGAAGTCCTTTCCTTCCATATGAGCTTTGAAGGTTTCCATATCACCGACAGTTTTTGTCGGAACAGCTTCTCCGATTTTGGTTTTCCTGATTGACTGGCAACCGCAGAGAATGGTCAGAACCACCATCCCTACAATCAGCAACCCCCAATTCTTTCCTTTTTTCATTATTCTATATCTCCATTGGTAATTAACGGTGTAAGGGGAAGCAATGATGTTGGCCGTGCGGTCACTCCTGACTTCCCCTGATCCAGTCCAGAATCATCTGTTTCGTGTCTTTCAGCTCCTGCAGATGGTCACCTGTATGGTCATCAGCCCACACCAGCCCCATCGCATATCGTTCTGCAATCGCAAGCATATTGATGACAACCGTCACGAACAGCTCCTTTTCCGACAAATCGGTGCGGATGCTTCCATCCTGTTTCGCCTCTTCATATTTCCGATGGAACAGGACGTTCACCGGAGCCAGGACATCCATCTGGGTCTTCAACTGATCCTCACTGGCACCTTCCCTTTGGATGAAGGTCTTGTAGGATCCGCTGAACTTGAGCACTCCCGGCTGTTCCCTATACAGTCTGATGATCTGGTCACCATAACAGCTGACCAGCTGGTAGGCATTGAAGCCTCCCAGCTCTTCCAAGCTGTGTTGCTTCAAGGTGTCCTTCCAGATATCGCCCCATATCTTTGCACTAATGGCAATCACTAGATTGACCTTATTCTGGTAGTAGTTGTACAGGGTGGAGATTCCCACGTCAGCTTTGTCAGCAATAGTCTGCAGCTTTACGGAGTCTATCCCCTTTTCGGCGAACAAATGGAAGCCGGCCATAAGCAGCTGGTTCTTTCTGTATTCAATCTCCCTTGCATCTCGTTCAATGTTCCGTCCCATATGTCCTCGCTCTATTGTAGTTAAACTACACTTGTAAACTTGAACTACACTAAAGATATCTTTTGAATATTTCCCTTGTCAATCGCGTTTTGTGACTATTCCTGACTTGGCTATTGGAGAAGGGGAAAAACCTCAGTCTTTTCTGTTTGGGTGGGTTTATACGAAGCTCTCGTGACAAATTGAGTTGTTCTCTTTGAATCCGCTCTTCGACCTATTTCAGAAGGGAGGTATGAACAAGATAGATGAGAAGAACATTGCCACCAGTTTCAGCACCCTCCGCCCTTACCAGAAGGAATTCCTCGTAGGGAAGATCTCCGAATACCTATGACGACCTTTTCAAGGCAAAGCATTCCAAGTCCAGGGAATGCTACGACAAGGTGAATCATCTCAACACCGTCAACGAACTCCATTCCTGCATGGAGCTCCAGTTCCAGAAGGCAAAGGGTGTTGCGATGAAGGTATTCTGGACCAAGGTCTATTCCCTCTCTTCAAAGCCTATGGAGGAGAAGATCCAGAGCATACTGCTGCTCTTCAAGCTCTCTCTTGAAGCTGTCAATCTCTTCAGAAGGCTCTGTATCTTTCTTCAACTATGACTTAGTGAAATTGGTGATTCGCCATTTCAGAAACTTGGAATTTGATTGTCGTGTTCTGATAGTAGTTCATTGAAAATAGTATCGCTGGCTCTTAAAAAATTCTGGAAACTACACAATACCAGCAAAACCACTGTCTCGGCCTGTGGCAATAGAGCACATTCAAGGTCTCAATAGTGATGCTTTCAACAATATAAAGGCCACAGTAAAAAGGAGGAGATAAGCCCAAAACAGGGACCTAACAATACATTTCAAAGAATGGTCACCTCTTTTCTGCCGATTACCCCTCAAAAGCACTTCAAAGAGAGCTATGGGTCATCAAAACCACGGTCTCAACGTGGCTCGATTGCTCCGGATTGATGTCTCCTTATTGACCAGTTCTCGTGAACCTCCAATTTTCTGCCCGTTCGTTCGCGGGAATTGTTCAACCGCTTTTTTCGGTTTGCGAAAACTTATCTACACACTTTTGTACGTTCGCGGAAATTGCTCCACAGTTTGAACGTACCTTATATATGGCATCCGGGCCTTGTGCCCACTGTCTCAACCTCAGCGCCGGATTGGTACAAAGGAATTGCTCCACGATTGCCATCGTCTCAACCCTTATTCATAGACTTTCCTGTAGCCATGATAGATTATTTTTTACTCTTCTTTTCCAGTTGCTTTATGCTATTCAGGTAGTCCTGCTCCACACTGCTCAATGTTTTCGCTTTGTATTTTTTATACTCCGTCTGTACCTTGTCCATTGCCTGATCATGGCTGACAGTCCCATTTCCAATCAACAGCTTTTCCTCTGTGGAGGTCAAAATGCCATCGAGATGTTTGGCCCAGTCCTCCATCGTCATCGGAATCTCACGCTCTGCCTGTCTCTCAGCAAAATCAAGATATCCGGAAACAAGTTGGCCCATTACGCGAAGCTCTTTTTCATTCAGATAGTTCTTTGCAATCTTCGCTTCACGGAGCGTAGGCTGGTCTCCTGAAAAAGTCATCAAGCCCATAAAATCCTTTTCTGCGTCAGCCCGGTGATAGATCACCTCCGCAGCAGTCTCACCGGAAACGGCATAATGGATCTTGTTCTGTACCCGTTTGAAAAATTGTATGGAGACTTCCGCGTTAGGATTGTAGTCAACACTGGTCGCATAGATTTCCAATACCTGACGATAGAATACCTTTTCAGAAGCCCGGATGTCACGGATTCTTTCCAGTAATTCCTTAAAGTATCCGCCGCCACCCAGCTCTTTCAAGCGGTCATCATCCATCGCAAAACCTTTTTTGATGTATTCCTTTAGGATGTTTGCTGCCCATATACGGAACTGAACGCCACGCTGGGATTTGACACGATAGCCAACGGAGATAATCGCATCAAGATTGTAGTAGTCAACTTGATATGTTTTTCCATCCGCAGCAGTTGTTGCAAAATTTGCAACAACTGAATTTCTGACTAATTCTCCATCCTCAAAGATGTTTTTAATATGCTTAGATATGGTAGATTTATCTCGTTGAAACAATTCAGCCATCTGCTCCAGCGACAGCCATACCGTTTCGTCCTGCATACTGACATCTATCTTTGTCAGACCATCTTCGGTCTGGTAGATTATTATCTCTCCACGGTCATCCATGCTGGTGTCCTCCTGTCCTATTTTTCGGTTCTTCTCGGAAAGTTGTGGGATTGAGGTAACAATGATTAATTGAAAAAGAGCATGAAAAGGTTCAAATTTTAGTTACCACACTCAAAAAGGAACCATGATTCATGCTCTTAGACAAAAATACCTCAATCCATCTTTCTTGCCAACAGTTTGACTGTGACTCTTTTGAAACAAGTGAAACGGAAACACGCCTGAAGTTCATCAGCAGGCAGAAGACTGGGGATGTCGTCTGTCCGTACTGTCTTGGAAGTCATGTCCACGTACACGGCAGCTGTGATGCCGAACTCAAGGATGCTCCAGTCTGGACAGGGACAAGACAGATCCTGGATGTCAGACTCCACAGATATCACTGCCTTGACTGTGGAAAGACCTTCATGGAGGAAACCTGTCTAAAATATCCGGGAACCAGGATCACGCCAAGGGCAGCCAACTGGATAAGGGAGCTGCTGAGATGGCATATGCCCATCAGTGCGGTGCATGAGATAACAGGAATCCACTGGGAGACAATCAGGAACATCCACCTGGGGATGATGGAGGAAGCCCTTGACTGGAGGAGGAAGGAGCTTCAGGACAAGGGCTACAGGCCCGAGTATCTTGCCGTCGACGAGTTCGCTGTCCACAAGGGGCACAGCTACGCCACCTGCGTGATGGACCTGGTCCAGGGGGATGTCCTCTGGGTCGGAGAGGGACGGTCAAAGGAGTGCTTCAACAAGTTCTTTGAGGAATTTGACTTGGCATATCTCTCAGACGTAAAGGCAATCGCAATGGACATGAACGCCTCATACAACATCCTTGTGGAGCATCACCTTCCACATGTGGAGATTGTCTATGACCGCTACCACATGCAGGCGCAGTTCGGAAAGGATGTGCTTGGAGCCGTAAGGCTCAACGAGGCAAGGGAGCATGGCAGCCGTGCCAAGGAACTTGAATCAAAGGCTTCGGAAACCGAGGATGCAACACTGAGAAGGCAGCTTAAGACAGGAGCCAGGGAGGAGCGGAGGAACTATTCAAGGCTCAAGGGTTCCAGATGGACGCTGCTTGCAGACGGGGAGAGCCTTTCGCCCGAGAAGAGGGAGACCCTCAATTCCATCCTGGACAGCCACAGCGACCTCGCCCTCTGCTACGCCATGAAGGAGGAGATGTGCGACCTGTTTGAACTTCAAGATCCTGATATCGCGAGAAGAAAATGGAACGACTGGTTTGAGTCAGCCAAGGCAAGCGGGATCCCTGCCCTGGTGAAGTTTGCGGAGCTGAAAGAAAAGCGCCTGGAAGGTCTGGCGGCACATGCCAGACACAGCATAACGACTGGAAAGCTGGAAGGTGCCTAGAACGCTTCGACTGCACGCGAAAAACGCTAACGGCTGCATGATTAATCTCGGAACACCTGCATGACAAAATCGCTATGACTGCATGACTCTGGTATCATCAAATGCCGGAGGTGTAATTATGCAAGATTACAACACTATCATCGGAACAATAGAGTTCCGAGTACAAGGGCTGCCGTACAGCATCATTGAGCAGCGATTCAAGATTGGCTCCGGAACAGCGCAGAGAATCATGAAGCTATACAGCAGTTTTGGCTTCACGGCTGATGAATTGAAGGCCAAGGGCCCGACCGCCGTAGAGGATCTGTTCTATCCAAAGGACCAGATGAGACGAAAGGATGCCCCTATGCCCGATTTTGAGGAATGCCACAGGCGCATGAGCATCGCAGGCAGCAGGACGAATCTGACATTCCTGTGGATTGACTACAAAAAGGAGCATCCCGATGGGTATCAGCTGACGCAGTTCACTGAGTACTACAACAGATATGTCAAGGAAAACTACGGCGATGACGATGTCACAATGGCTGTCGAAAGGGTTCCAGGCGAGAAGATGTATATCGACTGGGTTGGAGACCAGCCCGAGCTGCTTGTTGACTCAATGACTGGTGAGATTCGCAAAATTCATGTGTTCACGACCACATTGGGGTATTCCAGCCTTGTCTTTGCGGAATGCTTCACTGATGAGAAACTGGACAAGTTCATCAAGGGTGTGGTCGATGCCATCGAATACTATGGTGGCGTCACCACTTGTTTCATTCCAGACAATCTCCGGGCCGCAATCACAAGGCACGACAGGGACATCCTCTCCATCAACGCCCTTTTCAAGGACCTGGAGAGCTTCTATGGGACCATCGTCCTTCCTCCTCCAGCCCTCAAACCCAGGGGGAAGGCTTCCGTCGAGGCGCATGTCTCCTACCTGGAGACCCATCTGGTGGAGAAGCTCAAGGAGAGCACATACCATTCGATTGACGAGATCAACCGCGCTGCCATGATCATAATCGATGAGCTGAACGGGAGGACGCACAAGAGAAAGGCCTCGAGGCGTGAGCTTTTCGAGAGATTCGACAAGCCCAGCCTCAAGCCCCTGGGTGGGTCCCGATTCTCACCGTGTAATTACAAGGTTGTCACCAGCATCCCGGACAATTACCACATCGAGTACGATGACCACTACTATTCCGTATCGTACACTCTTCACGGCAAGCCTGCAATTCTCAAGGCGACTTTCGACCGCATCATCATCTGTGACGAGTACAACCGCGTTCTCACTGAGCACAGACGGGCGTATGCGACTTTTCCAAGGTACATAACCAAGGATGAGCACATGCCCAAGGAGCACCTCTACTACAAGACGGCCAACAGCCGAAACGGAAGCTTCTACCGTTCCTGGGCAATGAAATTCGGCGAGAACATGAATACGTTCATCGACCTGCTGCTCAGAAGCCGTGACCATGAGGAGCAGGCCTATAACAGCTGCATGGGCATTCTCCAGACATGCGAGAAGCAGTCCCGCATCCTTGTGGACGAGGCGGCCTCGCTGTGCCTCAGATGCAACACCGTCTACTACACAGGCTTCATGAGGGCTCTCCAGAAGGTCGGGAATGAGGATTCCGTCTCATCAAATGACGATTCCGACGAGGTGGTCAACATCAAGCACAGCAACCTTCGTGGCAAGGAAAGCTATAGGTAGGTGCAGGCATGGATATTGATTACTCCAAGATGACCATAAGGCAGATAGAGATCTGCAACAGGCTCCGCAAGCTCAGGCTCTCGGCGATGGCCAACGAGCTGGCCATGCAGTTTTCCAATCCGAATACCGAGCTTACACCATTCATTGACCGCATTGATGCCATTGTGGGCTCCGAAACCCAACTCCGAGCTGACAACAAGTTCCAGAAGCTCCTGCGCAATGCGACGCTCAAGTATCCAAGTGCCTCTTTCGATGAGCGGCTTAGGCGTCCAGACAGGATGATCGACCTTCAGTTCATAGACCGTCTCTGTGAATGTTCGTGGGTGAGGGATGCGAAAATCCTCTCCATAACCGGCGCCACCGGCACCGGCAAGTCGCACATCGCCTGCGCGCTTGGCATCTGCGCCATGCAGAAAGGCTACACTGTAAAGTACTTCTTCACATCTACCCTCATAAATGAGCTGATGAAGGCATCGGCAACAAACACGATTGTGGAATACCTCAACTGGGTTTGTGCCTTTGACCTGTTGATCATCGATGATTTCGGCTATTCCGATGAGGGGCAGACCAAGAAGAAACCACTGAACTACCATCGCCTGTTCCAGATTCTGAATACAACTGAGAAGCATAAGGCTACCATCATAGCCGCCCAGATACCTAGGCCGGATTGGTATGACCTTTTCAGAAATGATACTTATGCTGATGCTTGCATGGATAGGATTGTCAAGGGCAACCTGCTACTCGAGCTCACAGGCGCTAGCCAGCGCGGTTAGCATCTTGTGCAGTTTATGCCGGTACGGTCATGCCGCGCAAGCGGTATGGCCGTGCAATTGAAGCGGTCCAAGCACTGGAAGGCTTCAACAACAAGATAAAGGTAGCCAAGCGCATAGGCTACGGCTACCGTGATGAACATTATTTCTTCACATTGATAAGGTACATGGCAATCCCATCTGTCAGAGGTTCATCCCACAGAAATCCGTGAAGAGCCAAAAATAAGAGCAAACACACTTTGGCTAACCGTAAGTGCGATTGCTCTTATTTCTGTTCTTATAACATCTAATCCGCTCACTCAGTCGAAAAAAACATCTAATCCACTAACTCAAAACCTGACATCTAATCCACAGCCTAAACTGTACGAAACCACCCCGAATCGCCTCTGAACCAGTGCGGTCGATAGGTTCTCACAGAGTGCCCTCCTTCACCGACTGTTCCTGATGCCAAATTCCAAGAATGGCTTGAAATCAAGGCTTTTCAGGACTATTTATCCTTAACCCTTGACATCAATACTACGGTCTCGACGTGATTCTCAGTGGTACAGGAATTGATATCCGCCGCATCAAACTTGGACTTGTCCTTGTTCAATGGAAACTTGAATGTAATGCTCTTGATAAGGGAACCGTATTCCCTCTCAACAGGATACAATTCGACCGATTCAATCAGTTCCCTTACAAGTTTCTTCTTATCTATCTCCGAAAGCTTCTTGTATACCTTACCAAATTTAAGGATGAATCTACAGACATTGTCTTTCGTTATCTGCTGCCCCTTAATACCCTCAAGCGTTTCCTCTACTTCCTGCAGACTCTTCTCAAGGGAAACAACCTCACTGCTGAGCCTTGTATAATCTTCATTGAGCGCATCATAGACAGCGTCCGCATTCACCATGTCCCAGTCGAAATCATCGATGGCCATGGATTTCCTCTTTAGCGTCTTCGTCTTGTTTCTAATCTGACTGGACAGCTTCCTTATCTGCTCCTCGTATTCGCTCGTATCGACCGAATTGCCGATTCGGGACGCAATGTCCTTGCGGAATTCTTCATCAGAAGCAATTCTGACGATGACATTCGCCATCATCGCATCTATCTTGTCCTGTCTGATTCCCTTGGAATTGGAGCAACGGTACTCACCCTTTCTTCTGCGATTATTTGAACACTTATAATAGTACTGAGGAGCGCCAGGCTGACCATTGACCTTCTTCTTCCCCAAGCTTCCGACACCATGCATACGAGCACCACATTCAGGACAGACAAGCAGGCCAGAGAAGATATTGGCATGGTCGGAGAAGTAGACCTTAGGTTGCCATGTTGTGTTCTTCTTTCTGATTTCCTGAGCCTTGTTGAAGAGTTCCTTCGAGATTATCGGCTCATGGAGGCCTTCGGACTTGTGCCATTCGGATTCCTTTGTAAGCCTAGCAACAACTTTTCCTGTTTCAGGATCCTTCATGTTCTTACGTCTGCCATAGACTATGGTCCCGCAGTAGACGGCATTCGTGATGACATGCCCGACGAAGGATTCATCGACGAAAATGAGCTTGCCATTTTCCCTCAATGCCTTGTTGTAGCCATGGGTAACCAAGTATTCGGCAACTTTGCCATCCCCCTGCTCATGGTTGACGTAACGGTCGAAGATAAGCCTAATGAGAGGAGCTTCATCCTCATTAATCTCAAGGATACCCTTCTCGCTCTTGGCTGAGGCAGGACGGATTCTATAACCATATGGAGCCTGTCCCCCGTTGTATCTTCCCTGTCTAGCCTTCTCAACCCTCCCGGCAAAAGTCTGCGCCAGGATGTTCTCCCTTTCCATCTCAGCCAAGCCGGACATGATGAGAATGAAGAAGTTTCCGTAGGCGGAGGAAGAATCCACAGCGCCGTCATCGGTAAGGACGTTGACACCATGTCTCTGCATTTTCCTGAGGCTCTCCAACGTATCGATGGCGTTTCTGCCTAATCTTGAGAGTTTGAAGGAAAGGACATATTCAATGCCATCCCTTTCCTTCTCGATGTCCTTCATCATCTGGGTGAAAGCCGGTCTATTCTGTACATCAGCACCGGAAAAACCGGCATCCACGTATTCACGAACAATCTCAAAATCCTTTAGATCAGCGAGCTTCTGGACATTCTTCCGCTGGGCGTCGATAGAGTAACCGTCCACCTGCTTTTCTGTGGAAACCCTCAGGTATGTATAGCACTTTCTCTTTTTGGTCATATCTGCGCATCTCCTTATGAAATATCAAATCCCATCATGTCGCGCATTGGACCATTCGTCTGCGCGTAAAAGCCTTCATGTTTATCGGTGGTACGGAAAACAAATCCAGGGGATCAGGAATCCTCCTCATCCAACAGATGGCCATACTTCAGGTAGAGGTCTGCCATGCAGTCGATGAACCTGTCATAGGATTCTCGCTGTTCCTCAGTCATCATTTCCTTGCATATGACAATATTCCCAAGACCTTTTTCCTTTTCAGCAGCATCCATAAAAACACCACCTCCTAAAGGTAGGCCTTGGCAGGAGGTGGAATCTGACGTTTTTTCTGAAAATTTCTAATCTTTTTTATAGAAGCTGCACTGATAACCATCGGCACGAAGCAGAAGGGCATCTGCCCAGGATGGAACCATGGCCATACGTCTGCAGACCTCTTCCAAGGAGACAGAGCCATCCGTCTCAATGATGATTTCGTCATGGACATGAGCCACAATCCTCATGTCACACAGGTTCTTCATGGCGTGCATCAGGATGTCTCTCGATATCGCCTGGACTATGTTCTCGACGAACTTCGGACCATAGCTTTCCAACCGCTCCCATTTCTTGGTGGAACCGACTCCCTCGTAGGTGACTGATTCACCACCGAAGCGGTTCTCCCCCATCCGAGGCTTCACGTAAGCCAAGTTTCTTCCGGAAGGCAAGGTGATGAAGAGCATCCCGCTCCTGCAGCAGAACGTGATTCCGTTTACCTTATGGACGCTTCTTTCCTTGACAGCCTTCTTGACCGCTTCATCGACCTTCCACCACAGCTTCACGATGTTTGGATTGGAGTTTCTCCATGCATCGACAAGTGGCTGGAGTTCATCTTTGGACAGTCCCATCTCCAAGGCTCCCATTGAAGTCAAAGCACCTACAGATCCGCCATAGCCTAAGGCTAGTTCAGCTATCTTACCCTTCTGCCTCAGATGACCGTTGATGCCATGCTTCTCTACAGGGACCTTGAACATCTGGGAGGCAGAAGCACAGTAGATGTCACCTCCTTCCTGGAAGACCTTCGTCCTCCACTCCTCTCCTGCAAGCCAAGCAATCACCCTTGCCTCGATGGCAGAGAAGTCCGCCACATAGAACCTCTTTCCAGGTTCCGGTATGAATGCCGTCCTTATCAGCTGGGAAAGGACATCAGGGATATCGTCATAGAGCAAATCCATTGCTTCTGAATCCCCGGATCTGACAAGACTCCTCGCTTCATCCAGGTCAGGCATGTGGTTCTGAGGAAGATTCTGCAGCTGCACCAACCTGCCGGCAAAACGACCGGTTCGGTTGGCTCCATAGAACATGAACATTCCCCTTGCCCTGCCATCCGCACATACTGCGCATTCCATTGTCTGGTATTTCTTTACGGAGGATTTGGCGAGCTGAAGACGGAGGGACAAGGCCTCGCTGACTTCCCCTTCAGTCTCCGGTATCTTGGCATGCACAGCCTTCTTACCAAGGGTATCCATCTCGACACCTTTGTCAGAAAGCCATTCCTTCATCTGTACCACGGAGTTCGGATTCTCCAGATCCGTCAGTTCCTGCATCTCCCGGACAAGCTTCTCCCTGGTCTTCGCATCAAGTGAAATGGCTTCCCTTACAAAAGGCATGTCCACCAGGATCCCTCTGTCGTTGATCTCCTCACTGAGGTGATACTCATCCCACACGAAGTCAGGCACAGGGAACTTGGAGAGCCTACGGGCAATCTCCATCTCCGTCTCTACGTCACGGAGGTTGTAGGACCTGAAGCGCTCCCACTTCTCCCTGTCGTGCCTTGGAAGATTCCTTGTCCTGCCGCCATTGGCCTTGGTAGGAGAACAAGGTACACAGAAGTATCTGATGAGGTCCTTCCCTTCCGAGAGCTTCTGCTTGTCGAGCCCTAATACGACACCTACTCCCTCAAGGGAAAGCGGCAATCCCATATAGGCTGACCATACCATCGTGCAGCGCCAAGACACAGGGTTGAGGTACTTTCCGACAGGAAGTCCGAGGTAGGATGAGAAGCATACCCTCTCGAATGTCGCATTATGTGCGAATTTCATTACACCATCATCAGTTATCGCAGAAATGACCTCATCAGGAATCTTCTCTCCCGAAGCCAAGTCCACGACCTTGACATCCCCTCCGTTGACGCTGTAGCCAAGGAGCAGGATCTCAAAGTCCTCCGAAGACACATACCTGTATGCACCACCCTTCGCTATGTTCACGGAGGAATAGGTCTCGACATCCAGATGGAGTTCCTTTATCTCACTCATGATTCACCTCCATAAAGAAAAAGACGGCACAGGAATCCCCATGCCGCCCAAGTACAATTCCCGTCATGCCAGGAAGTCATCATCCTCGATTGTCTTGAAATCATCGGCAGCGGTAGCCTTGCCACCGAGAGGCTCACCATCCTTCACCTTCTGGATGTTTCCAAGACCACAGGCGATGCCCTTGTTGCCGTTGGAGTTGAAGGCATAGAAGCTGAGGGAGACGCGTGCATAGCAGCCGGAATAGACTTCACCTCTGTCGAGGATAGGCTTCACGCTTCTGTCCACGATCTGTGGTGCAGTGGTGGAATTGGCGTTGATGAACCAATGCCCCTTGTAGGCTTCGTCATCACGCTCGATGTCACCATCCCTGAGTGGAGTCTTGATTGCAGCCCTGTTAGGCTTCTTGCCTCCGAACTTCGCGATGCCCTCTTCGATTGCAGCGTCGATTGCAGCATTGACTGCAGCCACGGTCTCCTTGTCGCTCTTTGGGATGAGCACGGAAACGGAATACTTCTCCGCACCACCGTTGATGGATACCGGTTCCCAGCCGTGGAAATAGGAAAGTCTTGTGTTGATGCCTGTCACAACCTTTGTCTTGTTTGAAATGTTTGCCATAATCGTCAAATCTCCTTGATTACGTTGAATTCGTCTTTTGCGTTCGATACGTCCATAGCCGGTCTCTTGTCCGTCACAGGGACCAGGGTCGGCTTTCCCGCTGGTTTGTAGATGAGGTCTCCCAGCACCTCCTCGAATCTTGTCTTGCCCATCAGCTTCTGCATCTCCGTCATGGGGATGAGGGACTGGCGGTAGATCTCCGTGAAGCCAGCCTTCCTTGCAGCTTCTGCAACAGAATCCTCGTCACGGTACTTTCTGACAGATCTGCCTTCCACAAGCTTGAAGCCGTTCCACACCTTCCCCTGTCTGACCGCAGCATCCAGGGCATAGTCGGAAATCTCATTGGCCCACTTGGTGAGGTCCGGCAGAACCTTCAGGATCTCCTCGATCTCGCTGTCCGTGAGAAGCGGTGGAAGCCTGAACTCCTCCTGGGCAAGCTCGAGCTTCTCCTCGGCCCTGGCCCTGCATCTCGCAGAAGCTCTGCAGAAGGTGCACCAAGGACCGGAGACGAAGGAACCTTCACCCTTGAAGGCAAGTTCCGCCTTCTCCTTGAGTTCCCCTTCAGCCCAAGCCTTCAACTCTTCTGAAGAGATTGTCCATGTGGACACGTTCTCCCTTCTCGGCTGGAAGATGGTCATCGAGACCTCCCTGATGTCATAGAGGGCATCGAAGATCTCCAAGGCACCAAGTGCATAGAGCTTCATCTGAGGATTCTCTTCAGCCTCAACCAGGATGCCGGTCCCGTACTTCAGGTCAACGATGTGGAGGACATCGTCAGAGACGATGATGCAGTCACCTGTACCGAAACCATCGGGAACATATCTGGAGAAATCCAGCCTCTGCTCCACAAGGACAACAGGATCACTGCACTTAGTCCTGGCCTTGGCAAGAAGCTCCATGACATACCCGACATAGCTGTCGGTACAGTCTTCCATCTCACCCGAGTCATAGGAAGAAACAGGACGTGTTCCGCCATATCCCAGAGCCTTCCTCATCTTGTACTCGGCAAGGGCATGAGCAGCTGTGCCTTCCCTCGCAGCTTCGGAACCTGGATTCTCGAACTCCATCTCAAGCCTTGCGGACGGAGTGCAGGATAGCCATCTGTGGGATGAGGAGGCCGAGAGGATTGCGTGTACATCAGGCATGACCCAGTTCCTCCGCTTCCTTCAGCACCGCTTCATAGTCCTCAGGCTTGATCTCACTGAGACGGTTTGCACCGTGCTTGGTGATGATAGCCCTGACCTCGGCGGTGAACCCGTCACGGCTCTTTCCTGCAAGGATACCCCTCACCTCTTCAAGCGTGATGACCGGCTTCTCTTCCTCTTCATCAAAGAGAGGAAGCATCAGCTGACCGTCATCCTCATCCTTCTTTTCCTCTGAGCAGAGTGCTCTGAGACATGCTGCCAACCCTTCATAGTGTTCTGCCGTCTCCAGCAGGACCTTCCTTACGTCTTCCGTGATCTCAAGCTTTTCCATGTACTTCTCCTTCGGCCTCACAGATGGCCACTTCATTCACGATGTCTCCAGGAATGAGAATCGTGATTCTCCTCTTGTCTCCGAAAAGGAACTTGAGGAACCTTTCCCTTACATTCCTGCTTCTGCATGTAACAACTCCTGCAGGATTCAGGTTCTTTGAAATACTGACTTTGAGCTTCTGTCTCATGTCGTTTACCTCACTTCGAGAGCAGAAATTTCATTGCCCTCTAAAGGTAGGCCTCGGCGGAAGGTCAAATCTGACGGTTTTGGAAAAGATTTTTGAAAAAGATTAGAAACATGGATTTGAGGCATCAGAATCGGATGTATTCATACCAACTTGGGAGCATTAGTGATGTCCATCGGAGAAATCTGACGTTTTTAGCCTTTTATTGCGCTGTAGTATATAGGAGGTAATCAAAATGACAGATTACTCAAAGTTCAGTGAGGACGAACTGTTCTCCGAGATGGATCTCATCACCTCAGAGTTGGAGGCAAGACTGGAAATGGACAGAAAGGAAGCTGCAGAAGCCAAAGAAAACGAGAGACTACTGTACAAGACAATGAGTTGGAAAATGCCAGCCAAGAGGAAACTGCTTGTCAGCGACATGGACAAGCGCAAGCTCTACTGGCTTGAACACGACGTCCGATTGGATGGCGTCTGCATCTCGACCTGGTGGTCTCCAGAGGACAACCACAAGCTTCTGGACATCATCTATGAAGATGGAAGCAAGGAAGTGTCAGCCTTCTGCGATGACATAGATTTCCCTGAATTCTGTCTGATGCTGGATAGCCTGCTGTAAACGCAAAAAAGGCCACCTGAGGAAAAATCCCCAAGTGGCCGCTAGTTCTTCTCTCGAGAAGGATCCTAGTCATCATCTTCATCAACATGATGACCGTACTTCAAATACAAATCAGCCATGCAGTCGATGAATCTATTGTTTAGGCGTCAAGTTGTATTTGCGTCATACCATTCTTCCATGCGTCATGGTCGCTATCACCTCCAATCTTGAGATCTAGGCCCAATCCAAAAGAATCAGCAACTCGATTCGCATACTCTTTTTCTCGCATTTCTCCCCTTCTTTCAATCCTTATGCTTTTCATGCTATGTTAGATTAAGGGAAAGAAATATGAAAAAACTGAGTCTTCTAATTTTGATACTTGTTTATGTATTGAACTCTTGTTCTCTATTTACACCTGAACCACCTAAAAGCTATGTCCTAACACTCGTATTTAATAAAGACACCACTGAAGAATATGTCGTGGAAGAACGGAGCCACTATACTCTTCCGGAAGCAGAAATCGAAAATGACACCTTCTACTCTTGGATTTATGCGAGCGGTCAAACCGCAAGTCAGGACTTTACAATGCCATCCTCCGACTGCATTTTATATGCGATTGGAGAGAACGCTCCTGAGAGATTCTTTAATTTTGACGTAGAAAACAGCTCTTTAACTTCAGGTTCCTTGAATGCACTGACATCAAAAGGAGTTCTAGTTTTGCCTGAAGCATTCCTTGATTGCCCAATTCTAAAAATCGAGAATAAGGCATTCTACAATTTCAGCCGAAATTTAACAGCTGTTTCAATTCCAGAGGGTATTGAGACAATCGGTGATAATGCATTTGCTGAGAACTACTATCTACATTCGGTTTCATTGCCAAGTACGCTAAAGCATATCGGAGACAGAGCTTTCTATGAATCAAGAATTGAAGGTGATTTAGTTATACCGGAAGGTGTAACGTACCTTGGGGACAAGTGTTTCGGAGAAAACACTGGATTAAGGAGTATTATCATCCCGGATACAGTTCAGTATATTGGAAAAGACTTATTTCAAAATTGTTGGCTTCTAGACCAGGTCGTACTCCCAAAGGGTATGAAGTCAATTCCAGACGGAATGTTCTTCGACTGCTTGCGCTTAAAGGTCGACTTTCTCAATGGCATTGAATCCATTGGACGAAGTGCATTTGGCTATTTGAGAACAAACAAACTTGTTATTCCACTTTCTGTTCAGTCAATTGGAGCTTATGCATTTGAACATGCATCTATTTCCTCTTTTGAATACGAAGGAACCATGGACGAATGGAACAACATTGAGCTTGGACAATTTTGGAATGTTTCTACGAACTTCTCTGAAGTGAAATGCTCTGATGGTTCGATTCCGTTATAACCAATTCTTGAGGTGACTATCAGTACCTGTTAGAACACAAAAGGCCACCTGAGGAAAAATCCCCAAGTGGCCTTCATCATTCTTCTTCAAACACATCCTCAAACGGCATCTGCGTATATGCCTTGATCCAGTTGTAGATTGCAGTCTTCTGCATGTCCGCATTCAACGGAATCCCCGACGGGAAGATATCGGTAATCCTTGCCAGGAACTGCCAGCTGTAGATGACAGCATAGACATGGTCATTGGAAGGACCACCTACCGACAGATACGGGTCATCAAGCTGAAGCCCCTGCATCTGAGATGCTTCCCTGGATGGAAAGCAGAGAAGTTCTCCCCCGACCTCGTCTGTAGAATATGCGATGTTCCTGACGCACCAGTATGCATCAATGAAATCCGTATAGAGCCCGTTCTTCTCCTTGGGCAATGTCATTCTGAGTCCCATAGTTTCTCCTCATCTGTAGTAGTCTGTGTAGATGCAGTGGGTGTCATAGGCGGCAAGCACCTGAGTCCCCCTGTTGTTCGAGTTCCTGAAGTACGACCTTGCCGCATCGTCAGACTGGGCATCACCATTCCTGTAGATGAACGCACCCAGGTTGCCGTTTGAATAAATCTTCTTCTTTTTCCAGCCCTCATACACCGTCGGGTTCATGGCTCCGATGCCTCCGGTGACGATGTAGAGATACCTGTGGTACAGCTCTGCCGGATTGAAGATAATCCTCCAGAGGTCAGCATTTGGAACATCCCCTGACGTGGATGAGCCATTCCAGTTGTGGTACATGTAGTCGTTGGTCTCCCCGCTGGAGGTCTGGCTTCTGCTTCTGGATACAGTCATCGCCCTCACCCAGGATGAGCCGTTCCAATAGTCTGCATAGAACTCATTGGTTCTTCCCCATGAGCCCCAGTTCTTGGATAGTTTCATCTGCACCCGCCAGCATGGAGCGCAGACGTAGTAATAGTAGGTCCCGTTGTTTCCACCCGAGTCATGGTCATAGACCTTGGTCTCAGAGGTAGAGGCAGAGATGTTTGTCCTTGTAATCGACTGGCCTCTTGTAGCCATTTCCCCCTCCTAGTTGAACACACAGCCATAGACCGTGGTTCCATTGACAGTGGTTACATTCAGAGTGTTGAAGTATCCTCTGGCATAGACGTTGCCTTCCTTGCCTATGGAGTATGCGTTGTTGGACTTCGGCCTCAGGTCGGCAGTCTCCACACCCAACGTGGAAGCCATCAGCACGATATAGGCTGAGAGTGCACTGTAGGCCGACTTCAGATCTGATGCCGTATCACCTGTCGTATAGAACGTGATGCTGCCGGATGCATTCTCGAAGGTGATTCTGTCGGAGCCCACCGTCATATAGGTCAAGGATGAAAGCGTGCTTCCATTGACCGTTATCTTCGATGATGTATTGAGGCTGTAGGTGCCGATGCCGACTCCAAGGGTACTCAGGATCGTATCGTAGGCATTCTTTCCTGCATACATCGTTGGAGATGCCGTATAACCGAACAATGCTGAGATGGAATCAGAACGATGGAGACCGGAATAACCGTCATTGGAATACCTGTACTCCCTGTTGTTCGTGTCGGTGATCACAAGAGGCTCCGTTCCAAGCGTCCTGAATGCCGTCCAAGCGAACCTTCCAACGGTTATGGATGTGTAGTCGTAGCTTGTCGAAGAATGCGATTCGCCGTCATCGTCCTCCCAGGAATCCTCCGTCACAGACACTGAACTCTTGTAGTAGAGTTCAACCGATGACAGTTCCGAGCCAAGGTCATAGATGACGAAGTACTGGCTGGAGGACTTCACGGATAGGTCCACATAGCTTGAACCGTTCTTCCTGCAGATGCCAGAAAGTGCACCCTGGTAGGTCACTCCAAGGTATCTGGATGGAGACGTGAATGTCAGCGTCCCGATCGAGATGTACTTAGTTGTGGAGGATGCATCCGCAGTTCCTCCGCTGTAGGTTCTGCTGGTGCTGAAGAGCAGCTGCGGTGTCGTGGTCTCCGCATAACCGGACGAGATGTTGCATACGATGGAACCGGAACCTGTCTTGCTTCCCCACCATGCGCTCGAATGTCCATGGATGGTGATGCCTTCATTCGGCATCAGGATCGCCCTGACCGTAGCATCTTCAGCATACTGCACGTAGTTTCCAGAGGTGTTGTAGACCCTGGCATAGATGCCGTTGAAGTTTCCTCCAAGGGATGTGGAAGCCTTCACCCATATAGGGAAGCTGTACTTATTGAGAAGCTTGTAGACGACATCCTTGCTGTCTCCGGCACTGATCGTAACAGATCCCGAATACGTTGTCCCAATGGCCAGGGAAGTTCCTGAAGCAGGAGAAGAAACGCTTGCAGACGTACCGTTTGTGGTCACTGCCGCATGTCTCACCGCCACACCATTGATGGTCGCTCCAGTGTAGTTGTGCCCTTTTGTGAGATATGCACTGCGGATTCCGGCTATTGTCGTGTCCAGATTCCACAATGTCTTCGACGTCACAGCAGGCATGGATGTCGAACCGATGGACTTGCCTGTCATGGCATCAATCGTCTTCAACGCATCATGCGTTACCTTCCTGGCCTCAAGGTTTCCTGTAACGGAAGCATTCCTGAACGTAGCGGTTCCATCGGCGTTAATCTGCCAGCTGGACTTGCCATCTGCACTGGTTGCACCAATGCCATCCTTGGTCATGGAAAGACCACCACCATCGACATCTGCAATGCTGATCTTGCCGTTGATGTTGGCAGCATCCACAGTGATCGTCTCAGCATGGATGATGCCTGCGATGATGCGTTGGAAATATCCATAGTAGGACGAGACAACGGAACCGGACTCGATGGAACCAAGGACATGCCCCATCGCATTGGAAAGGATGGAGGCATATTCCTTCTGGTCATCAATCTCCGCATTCTCCAGGTCCACCCAGGATGATGCCTTCCTATAGCGAATCTTCTGTGTGATTGAGTTGTAGTAATGGTCACCCAGCAGAACAGAACCTGTAGGATCTGAACTCAGCATACCGAAATACTTGCGGTATTCGGTCTTGTCCAGAACCGACAGGACCAGCGTCTGCGTAGGTGCACCAGAAAGGGTTGCAGTAATGGTGACGGAGTCATAGGTGTTTGCATAAGGCAACGTCAGCTTACCATTGGAATAGGTTCCGGCAGATACCGTCACAGACGGAGTCCCCGTATATCCCGACACCTGTGTCGCCACTGTAATCGACGGCTGGTTACCGGATTGCCTCATGTCCCTCATATAGGTCTCTGAAGCAGACACCAGCATGAAGACCTTGCCGTCCGTTCCCTTTCCACCAGTGCTCCCCTTCGAACCGTTGAGGACCGTGAAGGTGGATGTGGTTCCATCTGTCTTGGTGACGGTGATCACATTGCTTCCACCATCAGCTGAAGAGGTTGTGGTCTGCGTCACGGAAGAGATTCCGACTCCGTTCTTTCCCGGAGTGCCAGGTGCGCCATCATTTACAACCGCTATTGTGAACTGCGCGGAACAGAGCATGAATCCTCCTCAGGAAACGCTGCAGAAGAAGGTTCCCTTTACTGTGACTGAATCCGAAGAGACCGTGATGGCCTTCTTCTTTGTTGTGACGATCGAACCATGGGCAACAGCAGTCGGAGTGAATCCTGACACTGCGGCGCCATCCTTGTCGGTCATGGTCCAGGTATAGGTAAGGTTTGCACCAGTCGGATCTATCTCAGTTCCGTTCTGGTAGACACGGCAGATGAGGACTGTGGACGTGGTCGCCTGGTCCGTGCCCTTCTTGAAATAGCTGCCTCCTGTTGACTCGATGACCGCCTGATAAGGGTCTGAGACATCCAGCACCGCAATGCCCTCCGTGACGAAGGACTGGTTGTAGGTGATGGATGATGAGTCTGTATCCTTGATGGTGCATCTGAACATCGCAAAGGAATCCACCGCAGCCTCAGTGATGACAAGCGTTGCAGCTGTCGCACCAGAAGAGACACCTGTCGAGGAGCCGGTGAGATTCGTCCAGGATGTACCGTTGGTTGACTTCGCCCACTGGTAAGTGAGGGATGTCGTATCTGTCTCCGTTCCTCTGATGAGCTCGGCCTTCAGGGAAAGGGTTGCAGGAGATCCGTTCTTGAACTGGTCCCCACCCGGTGCATAGCCGCGTGCAATGACGAAGCTGGTGCCATTGGATACCCTTGAAAGAGTGACGGTGATCTCGACTGGAAGAGTGACCTTGAGGGTCGCATCATAATAGCTTGCCGTGAAGCGGTAATCCATCTGCCAGTTGTTGCCCGTCAGCTTGTCAGCATTGACGGTAAGGGCGAATGTCGTCGAGGACATCGTCTCGTTGTTCTGACCGGATGTGATGTCGGTGAAGCTTGATGCACCGGCAAAACGTCTGGCCCATTTTGCATTGGTGAGGGATGACACCACAGAACTGCCACCCGCAATTCGGACTTGAGGTGTCAGCTGCAGTGCTGTCGTAGCCCATGATGTATTCAGCGTCTTCTTCTCCTGGTCATAGAGCTGGACCAGAGGAAGGTTTGAATCAATGCCTGTGATGAGGGACACACCATCGGTGTAGTCCATGATTGTGAATGAGGCTGAAGTCTTGGCCATTTCATTTCTCCTTTATTGCGGCAGGTCCACCTCACAGAAGAACACAGTTCTCCCAGGGCAGTCCTCCGGTGTGATTTCTACTGATTTTCGGCACATGGCCTTGGTTGTATTCGCCCAAGAAACATCCTGGGCATCATTTCCTGAATTCCTCTTCCACATGAACCGGGATGCATCCAGAGATTCCGTGATCTCCAGCCCATTGCGGTACACATGGCATGAGAGGATGGTCGAGGCTGTATTCTTTCTGAAGACAAAACCGTTCGATGACTCGACCGTCACGGTATAGGAGCTGCCGTCATTCCCCTTCTCACCTCTCAGCCCATTTGGCGCAGGACTGACGGTGCGCGAATAGATCTTCTCATCCAGACTGAACGAGGAGATTCCGACTGCAGAGCATACCGAGACATCCGAGCCTTCGGAAAGCTTCACCGCATACACAAGGACAACAACATCCAATCCTGAATGCGTATCTTCCTTGAGACGCACGACAGAGCCTGGCTGTACGATTCCCTTGGCAAAGAACGTATAGCTTGAGGAAGAATTCCTGCTGTATCTGAGGATTGTCTCAGCGTGCCGTGACGCGGAATCCTTGTCATGCACAAAGGACATTGAATCCTCCAGCGTCTCTCCGTCATCTGAACCGGTACGGATGATGCACTGGGCCTTCTCAAAGAGGACATCCCCATACACATCCATCCTTGTAAGCCATACAGGACTCGGCGCCCTGTTCTCAGCAAGCACAGAAAGATATGGGCCTCCAGCTTCTTCTACAGAGAATGCAATGGAACCGCCATAGGAATCCGACTGGCCCAGAACATTGCTGACGGCAATTATCTTCCTTGAACCTACCGCAAGATCGGATTCAGCATTGCATGCCTCGATGAGGGCATTCTCCCTGGATACATCACCATTCCAGTCCTTCTCCGACCAGACTTCGGTTCCATCGAACTTCTGTCCCTGCAGGAGCTCCATATGGCAGTATGGGTGAGCGTCATCCTGCCCTGTGGTGTTCCTGTAGACGAGAAGCCCTTCCTTCTCCGACATATCGATGTATGTCACCTTTGCATTGGAATACTTCCTGATTGCCTTCTTCAGGGAGATGGCATTTGCTCCGGACCTACAGAGCCTCCTGCCATCAATGGTCTCGGAAGCCGTGTCGCTGACACTGACATTGAAAAGCCGCAGCTCTCCTGCAGAATCAAAGAAATACACATATCCAAGTTCATAGAGCATCTGGGACAAGAGGTCTGAGCACGATGTCCCGGACTCCACGATGTGTATGACATCGCCATTGATGGGGATGCATGCCCTGGATATTGAGACACCCGCTGCATCACAGACCTCCTCCAGCATCTTCCTTGCAGTGCATCGGAAGAGGTGGCATCCGGTATTGATGAAGCTTTTCTTCAGGAGCCTTGTACCCACGTCCTCGATGGTGACGGCGATGGCAGAAACGCCTCTGTCGGTGACTGTCCAGTTCCAGTCCGTCGAGAGGAATCCTGTGAACCAGACATCAGTCCCATCCGCAAGGACTGCACCGATGTTTCCTTCAGCCCTGACCATATCCTCTATTGCAGGAATGTCGGCAAGAAGCGTAAGGAAAGCCCTGTTTGACGAGGGCTTCAATCCGTTCAGTAACTGATACGATATGCTTATGGAGTTTCTGACGATGCCGTCCGTTCCGATGCTCTGCTCCTTACCATGCTCCGCATCATCGGAGAGGAAGAACAGGTCAAGCCTTGGATTCGTCATCTTCATGTGGTCACCCCATAGTAGTCGAGTTCCAGGAAGGACTGGCGGATCATGCTGGCAAACTGCTTCATGCCACCGTCTCCGACGACCGGAGCTTCCTGGTAGATGTTGATGGTCACCTGGGTTGCCCCTTGGAAACCAGCTGAACTGACTGATGTTCCGGTAGAAACGGAGTCAGTCACATAGCTTGAACCGTATCCGCCGTCTATGGCAGAAAGCCTGTCTCCCAGACCTGAGAAGGCATCCGAGGAGAAGCTTCCCGGACTTGATGAATAGGATTTCTGGTTGAACCAATGCGTCAGATTCCATGCACATACTGCGACACAGTCACCCATGTACTTCAGCCAGCTGCCAAGCCATGAGAACAGGTCCCCAATGAACTGTACAGGAGATGCCAGGATCGTGAATGCCTTCGCGACCAGGATGATGAACGGCTGGAGTATGCTGAAGGCACTGGACACCAGCTGGACAACAGGTGAAAGCATGCTCAGAACAGGAGAGATTGCAGTGATCAGAATATCCGCAATCATGGCCATGATCGGATAGACTGCATCAAGGATAGGAACAAGCGTCCTTGCAAGAGCTTCCCCAATCCACTTCAGCGCATCCATGACTGGTGCAAGCACGGTCTTCACGGCAGGAGCCATGATGCCGACAAAGCCTTCAAGAATCGGCTTCAGTACGGCAACAAGCGGATTCATTCCACTGATCATGTCTCCGAAGATTCCAAGGGATGATACAAGAGGCTTCACAACATCCAGCAGAGAACTGAAAGGATTCTCTTCATCATCTACTCCACCATCGTCTGCCTCGGATGAACCGACTGCAGTCTTTGGACCGGCATAGGCATTGGCCGCCACTGCAGCCTTCTGTTCCGCAAGGAATCCATCGAGCCATGTGGTGAAGGCCGCGATGTCATCACCGAAGAGGCTTTCTCCGACAGAGGAGATTGTGCTGATGATCCCAGCTAGGCCTTCACTGTTGTCTGCTACAAAATCCTCACCCCATGACTTGAGGAATCCACCGATTGAAGAGAATGATTCCTTCGAGTTCTTGAGGTATTCGGCTGAACTCTTCTGCGTCCAGGTAGCCAGAGTCTGTCCGATGGATTCAGATTCCTTCGAATACTCCTCGAAGACAGGGCTGAGAAGAGCCGAAAACTGCCTCGTGATGTCGGCCCAGTCGCTTTTCTCTCCTATTGCAGTCTCCATCTTCTGTGCCAGTTCAACCAGGCTTTTCCCGACATTGGATTCCCTGGTCTCCGCCACTTCATCGACATAGCCGCTTGAAGCCTTGGTGATGCTTCTTATCCCGGCATACGGGTTGGTCTTGTCATCATCGACAAGGCTGACACGGGAGATTCCCTTCACTTCCTTGATTCCAGGAATCTTGGAGAACCAATCCGGAATCAGGGAATTGATTGCATCGATGAAGAAGTTGCAGAAGCTTTCGATCATCGAAAGCGCAGAGTTCTTTATCGTGTCCCAGCTGAAGGTTGCCTTGAGGACATCCCCGATGTATCGGAAGGAGTCCTTCGCCGTCTCAACGAAGGCAGAAAGCCAGCCACCGATATGACCGAAGACGTTCCTGAAGGACACCTTCAGATCCTCAATCTTCTGTGGAAAATTCATGTTGGAGATGGTTGAGCCGAGCCTCGAAACGATGAACGATATTGCAGACAAGAATCCGTTTTTGATATCCAGCCACAGATTTGAGACTATCATTCCGATGTTTCCGACAATCAGCTCAAACATAGATGGGACATTCTTGAGGAGTGCTGAAACCAGTCTGATTCCATTGACGGCCTCGGTCACGATTGAGTCGATGAACCTGCCGATGGAGGAGTCCGTCAACCATTTCCCCACACTGTTGATGAGCCCCGTCAGATCCAGTCCGATGTCATCGCAGAGGTTCGTGATGATGTACATCCCATAGCTTGCGATACCGTTCCAAAGTGCCTTGATGGACGATGGAATCGTATCCAGGAACAGGGAAAGAATATTACCGATGTTGGTAATCAGAAGACGGAATGCCGAAAGCAGATAATCCATGTATCCGGAGGCAAGCGTCTTCAGATTATCCCATTCGAAGATGGTTGAGAACATGCCCTTGAGAAGCTCGACGACCTTCCCCATCACAGTCGGAAGATTGGCGATCATGATGGTGATGTTGTCCACGGCATTCTGAAACCTGGACTGGAATTCAGTGAGCCCTTCCTCCATGGCTGCCAGCATCGGTTTGATGGATGTAGAGACAATCTGTCCGAAGCCCTGCCGGATGTCTCCTAGGGTATCCTTGATGTTCTTCAGGGACTGGGATGCGGAAGCCTCTGCCATTGCATCCGAGAGCTCTCCGAACTTACCGATGACTACATCGATGGCAGCCCCCTGTGACAACTCATCCTTGGTCAGATTCGAGACATCAACGCCAAGCTTCTTCAGCTGGGTCGTGGTGCCATTGTAGGTTCCAAGGAGAGTTGTCATCGAGGAATTGAGGTCCTTGCCCGTGACATTGGAAAGATACACGGCGGCAGAGGATAACTTCTCCACCTCCTCCGAGGATTTTCCCAATGCAGCAAGCTCGGAGACCATGGCCTCCACATCACCTTTCGATGAGAGTGTCTTCTTGGAAAGTTTGCCTATGGTGGAGACTGCGCTCTTGTAGGCGGTGTCGTCACCGATGGTCAATGAAAGCTGCTTGTATGCCCTATCAGCTGTCTCGAATTCTGAGAAACAACCGGCAAGCCCCTCTCCCAGCTTCTTCACGGAAGCAAGGATTGCGGTAACGGTGAAGGCAGACTTGAGCGCAGCACCGAGCTTGTCTGCTGTCGCCTTCATTGAATTGAGATCGGAGGCAGCTGACTTCACAGCATTTCCGATGTTGTTCTGGCCCTTGATGATGACCTTGGCCTGTGATGCCATTGTTTACCTCCTGTGTTGGTGCATAAAAAATGGCCAGTCCTCAAAGGCTGACCGGCGCAAATGAATAGCCCCTCACCGGTGTTGGGCAAGGGGCGAAAAGCGATTTATACAGTTTCAGCTGACAACTTAGTACAAATAGACGTCCTTCACTAAGAGAGCATCTTCATCATTGATTGTTGCGCGATAATCCTGGGCATCGCACAGACCGCAAGTATCACTATTGTCATTGGTTACACAAACCGAACCAAACTCGTAGCCGATTCTGTCAAATGGCTCATGCCCAAATCCACCATACCAATCGAACTCATCAAAATGATTATACTCGGAAGCGATCAACTCCGCCCAGGTTGTGATGGAAGCAGGAATATCGCTGATCTTTGAAAGAACCTCACCATTACTTCCACGGTGAATTGTGATTGTCAAAGTCTTTTCTTTCGGATTTGCATCTTCACAGGAAACTGCGAAAACGAGAAGAGCTGCAAGAAGTGCAAGTGCCACAATCTTTGTAAGCTTCATGTATACCTCCAAATTACGTTCAATAATTGTGGTAATTCTATACAAGGGGGGGGATTTACACAAGTCTTGCAATGTCTATCTCCCTCTCATTTTCTTCATCTTCTCATCCAAGTGAATCCTGTACTGGAGCTGAACCAGCTTCATCACCTGCATGGTCATATACGGCTGGTCACTTACCGAACCAGGGAAAGGAAGACTCCTGAAATCCCCGGTTTCGGTATCACAGCAAGGGAGGTACAGGTCGGTGATGTATGGAAGCCAATGCTGGTATTCCGTGTAAAGTTCCTTCGAGTACCTTCCCCGGAACACTTCCCTGGAAAGCGAGGCTATCTGTCTTCGCTCACTTTCCGACGGGTAAAAAAAGCGGCCTGGGTGTATGTGTCCATGACCTTCCTGGTGAGTTCCAGAGAGCCGAAGACAAGTTCAGCAATCGCCTCACTCTCCATCTTCTTCGTTTCCGTCTCATAGAAGTTGTGGTCAACGATGATGGAAGGAAGGATTCCCCTGAAGAACTCCATGAGGGCCTTGTCTCCCTTCTCATAGGAATCCTTGAGTTCCAGCATCTGGATGGTAGGAATCTCCTTCAGTGTGATGTATGCCTCCTCATCAGATCCGAGGCCGAGGAGTGTCCCTACCTCGACCTTGACCTTCTGGAGCCAGCTGTCGTTTCTGTCCCTTACGAACATATCAGCCTCCGTACGCTTCTGCGTTCTTGTCTCTGATGACTGCAGTGACAGGCTCAACCGAACCTACACTGAGTGCTTCACCTTCAAGGGAAGCGGTGATGATACCTGTGCCGCCGACATTCGCATCAACGGATGTCAGTGAGACATTCGGAAGTGTGATGGTAATGCTGTAGTCAGGGTTGCTGGAAGTGAACTTCAGCTCGATCGCAGCAGTCTCCTCGGTGACGAGGTATGTGCTCTTGAGGGCCTCGATCTCTGAGGAATACGGGACCTCAAAGCTGATGGTAGCTCCCCTTCTCCCATGCTTCGGCTGACCGGAATAGAGACCGGACCTGTATGTCTGAGGTGCATCCTCAAGGCTGTTGTCCAGCTTGAACGTCGAGGATGTGACGGCATATTCCTGACCGGCGAATCTGAGGGATGCGGAAGTGCATCTGTAGGACGGAATGGTGAATTCCTGGATGGAACCATTGAGGGTTCCCGGTTCTTCCTTCACGCCCTTGATGTCGACAGAGCATTTGACGTAGTCGCCTGCCGCAGCCTCGATGGTCAGAGAGGAAACCGTACATCCTGTGTACTTCTTTACTGCGGCGTTCCTGTCCACAACCAGGGTGAAGGACGGCAGATCTGCCTTTGCACCACAGAGGTTGATGGTATGCTTCTTGAACTCACCATCCTCAGATACGGCATCTGCCCCGCCGAATGCGGCATGGAACAGAAGGCCTGCAGTCTCCGGACGGAGGATGAGGGACAAAGAGCCATCCACCTTGATGGCCATCAGGTCCTTTGTCTGTGCTGTCTTTGATGCAAGAAGTGAACCCTCGTCACCTTTCTCCACGGAGACAGAGATTCCTTCCGATGTGATGTCCAGGAGCGCTGTAGGTGTAGCCTCAGTACCGAAGGATGATTCCTTTCCAAACTGGGCTGATGCCCCTGTACCTGTAATGAATGACATGATTATCTCCTTGTAGTGAACCTACGTTCCCACTGCAGCTCAACCTTCGCCTCGATTGCAGTGATGGTCTTCGAAGCCGTGAGCGATGGGTAGTAGTCCATGTCTGTGATCCTTGATGAATCGATGGATCCACCAAGCGTAACGTCTGACTTCAGCAGCTGCCAGAATGCAGAGAAACAGGAGAAGACCCTTCTGACGAGAGCCTCCGATGAGGCACCCTTGCAGACGAAGAAGACGGTTGCATCCAATAGCGTCGAATCCGATGCAGTGGTAAGCTCCTCATAGTTCGCGTAGTCAGGCTGGATGTAGACCATCGTGTCCTTCCTCATGGAGTCAGGATCCGGATAGTCGATGATGACATTGTCCTCACTGAACCTTGTTCCATCGACCTCATCCATACCATTGGTGATGGTTTCCCTTAGCCTTTCGAGGACATCCATCTCTGTGGTCATCTGGCTACCTCCTTCCTTGCGTTTGCCTTCTCGATTCTTCTGATCTCCTTTTCCATGAGTTCATCGACCTTAGCCTGAAATCCAGAGGAACGGAGATAGGCCTTGGTCGGCTCCTCGACGAAGTTCCTTTCGGGAAGCTTCACTGAATGGACCTTCACCCATTTCCCATCCTTCTGGAACATCAGCCACTTGCCGTTTCTTGCAGTAATGGTCGAGCCCTTCGAGAGGGCATAGCCATAGAGGACTCCATCGTTTCTTCTGGCCTTCGCCTGCACGGCCACAGCCTTTCCGTTTCGGAACACCTTCCTGACGATGCTCTTGTAGAGTGCACCGGTCCCCTTGCCGAGTCCCTGGCTTTTGTAGCTTCGCTTCACCTCTCCCTTGGCTGCGGTGCCGATTCCGGAGAGAAGATGCTTCATAATGGTGGACCGTCTTCCACCAAGGTCCTCCAGGGTATCCAAAGCATTTCGGATGTCTGTTTCGACCGAAAGCATTGAGTCTTCATCCATATCTAGAACCTCGCAAGTCTGATCGGATCCAGAGGCTGAAGATACTTCCTGTAGTTGCTGTAGTTTATGAAGGTCCTTGAATTGTCTGCGAAGCTCTTTCCAGTGAGGCCGATGTTTCCACCGGTCTCCTGGAGCATGAGCGTAGCAATCCTGAGGATGGAAAGCTTGATGGAGGCAGGGAGGCTCTCCGTCCCCCAGAGTTCCAACTGTGGTTGGGCCTCGGGATCATAACCGAGGTATCCCTCCACAATCTCCTCCGAGGATTCCAGGAAGAGCTTCTTCACCTCCACAGCAGATGCCTTATCCTCATAGTTGCCACTGTAGGCATTGAACTGGTCTATGCTGACGATCATGCGGAAGCCTTCATCTTGAGGACCTTCACGGCCTCAGGAAGGACAAGCTTGCCGTCAACCCTCTCCTTTGCAACGAAGCCGACCATGCCGTTTCCAGCGAAGAGTTCCTTGAGCTCCTGGAAGGAACGGGTTCCACGGTCACCGATGTTGTAGTAGGAGAAGTCACCGAATGCGATGGCTGGCTTACCTGCTTCAATCTGAGGGGCGAACTGGGATGTGAGGACCTCATAACCAAGGAGTCTGTCCGGTTCTCCGGCCTGAAGGGATGGCTGCCAGATGTACTGGCCGTTGTTGTCCTTCAGCTTTCTGAGTGCAGAGATCGTCTGGTCGTTCAGAATGAACTTTGCCTTCTTGCGGTATGGACGCTTGAGTGAATAGATGAGACTGATGACCTCATCAGCAGTGATGGCCTTGTCAGAAGCAGCAGTGACACCGACTTCCGCACCGCCATCGTCTGCGAAGATACCGAGTGGCTTGCCTTCACCATCGCCATTGAGGAATGCGTCCTCTTCAGCATTTGCGAGGGCCTGTGCAAACTGTTCGATGATGTATGTGTCCAGATGGAAGGCATTGTCGTAGAGGAGTTCCTCTGTGACCTTCACCGCTACATGGAGCTTGTGCGCATCCAGGTTCTTCTGGGCAAAGGTTGCATCACCGAAAGTAAGGGCCTCACCTTCATCGATCCATGCAGCAGCAGGCTTGGTGCCGGCGATGTTGATCTTGTGTTCACCGGAAGTGGTGATTGTTGTGGCAAGCTTTCTGACAATGTTCTCTTCATTGAGGATGTCGATGAGCCTGGAATCATACTCTTCCGGAACAAGATAGCCGCCGGATGCATCGATGCCTTCCTGAAGCACATTGGAGATCTGTCTGAAGTTGGATCTGAGAGCCTTGAGCATGGCGTCACGATATTCTGCGGATGCACGGCCCTTCTTCTCGTTCATGGCACCAGGGATGTTTGTGATTGGAGTGGATGTAGGCTTGGAGAGTTCTGCATCGAGTGCCTCCTGTCTCTCCAGTCTGGCAATCTCCCTGCCGAGATCAGTGATTTCCTGCTCCATCTTGGAGTATGTTGCGTCATCCTCAGCAGTGAGGGTGCCCCTCTCCGTTCTGTGGGAGTCGAGGAACTGTCTGCATGCCTTGATTGTGGCATTGCGCTTTTCTCTAAGTTCGTTGATTGTCATGTGCAATCCTCCTTAAAGTTCGATGAGGCGGAGACGTTCGTATAGTTCAGCAACGTTTCTTCCGTCCTCGTTCTGTGGCTTCGGCACCCTTGCCGAGATCCTGTTTCTGAGTTCATTTGCAGCTGATTTCCTGGAGTACATGACCGGTTCTTCCCTGATCGGTGCAGAAGACAAATCGGAAGGTTCAAGGATTCCGTCGATGAATCCGAGCTCCATCGCCTTCCTTGCGTCCATCCAGGTCTCCTCATCCATCAGCCTTGAGAGCTTGTTCCTTGAAAGGCCTGTCTTGATTTCATAGGCATTGATGATTGATTCCTTGACCGAATCCAGCATCTCAATCGCCTTCTGCATCTCCGCGGAATCACCTGCGACCATGGTCAGCGGATTATGGATCATCAGAAGTCCCACCGGACTCATGAGGACCTTGGTGCCAGCCATGGCGATGACGGATGCAGCGGATGCGGCAAGGCCGTCAATCTTGATGGTCACGTTATGCGGATAGTCGATGAGCATGTTGTAGATTTGTGCAGCCGCGACACAGTCGCCACCTGGGGAATTGATCCATACGGTGACGTCCCCATTTCCTGACATCAGTTCGTCCTTGAAGAGCTTTGGAGTGACTTCATCGTCAAACCAGCTTTCCTCTGCGATGGCACCTGAAAGAAAAAGCACCCTCTCTCCAGAAGGTGCTCCATCCTCATTTCTTGGTTCGGTCCAGTTCCAGAACCGCTTTCTATTCTGTATCGGCATTGCCGCCTCCTTTGTATGCAGCACCTGCTTCCCTGAGCTTGACTACGTTGCCGTTCAGCACGTAGATGTTTCCTCCCTCTTCATCCGGGATGAGATCCATGTTCTCCAGAGACCTCACATCATTCGGTGACATGAAGCCGTTCTGGATGCCGACCGCATAGCCGTTCATCCTGGATACATAGTCACCTCTGAGAAGCCCGTCGACATTGAACTTGAAGAAGTAGTCTTTCTTCTCTTCCTCAGAGAACAATGCCTTCGCCAGATTCTGTTCCCATCTGATCACCCAAGGGTCCAATGTGTACTTCACGAATTCCAGCGACTGCTGCTCGATGTTGGAGAAGCTTGATTTCTCAAGGTCTCCGACCATGTGAGGCGGAACTCTGAAGATTCTCGCAATCTCATTGATCTGGAATTTCCTGGTTTCCAGGAACTGGGCTTCATTCGGAGAAATACCGATGGGGGTATACTTCATTCCCTCTTCAAGTACTGCTATCCGATGGGAGTTACCGGAACCTTGGTATACGCTATTCCAGGATTCCCTCACCCTCGCCGGATCCTTGATGATTCCCGGATGCTCAAGCACTCCGCCTGGCTGGGCGCCGTTGGCGAAGAACTTGGCGCCATACTCCTCACAGGCGATGGCCATGCCGATGGAGTTCTTTGCCATGGCAATCGGTGAATAACCAACAAGGCCATCGAAGCCCAAGCCAGGAATATGCAGTACATCCGATGACTTCAGCACTACAGAGAAGCAGCCTTTGGACAAGGCATCATCAGAGGTTCTTGTGTATTCGTAATAGAGGTTGCCAGCCTTATCCCTGTCGACCTTCATCCTGTTCGGCATCAGAGGATAGAGTGCGATTACCTCCCCCTTCCCGTTCCTGATGATCTGCGCGTAGGCATTGCCCCAGAGGAGCAGATGGGTCATCAGGGTCTCCCTGAAGATGAATGAGGTCATCTCCGGATTCGGCTCATCATGCAGCAGTCGGTAGAGTGTATGGTCTAGCGCCTTCTCCTTGTTTCCATCCTTGCCGTAACGGTAGAGATGAAGAGGAAGACCGGCGATTGCCTCAGAGAGGATACGGACACATGCATAGACAGCGGTCATCTGCATGGCTGACCTCTCGTTCACGTTCTTACCGGAAGATGAACCTCCGAAGAGGAATGAATAAGATTGCCCCGGCGTTGAGTTCCGGGGCTTGTCTCGTGATTTGAATATGTTTTTCAGTTGCATTCAGCCTCCTTGAGGCATCAAAAAAGCACCCCGGAGGTGCTTTCGTGAATAAAACAAAACTAATTGGCATTGAAGGACTTGTAACAGTACCAGATTATATGGTCCAGTTCATTTTTTGTGAGTTCATGATTTTCTTTTGCCCCAGCTGCATTCCTTAATTCTTCAAGTTTGTCGAAAAGACTCTCATACGATAGATTGTGGATTTTGTTCGAAGTATCCAATCCAGAATGATCGACTCCATAGTAATCCAAATAGAAAAGCAATGCACACCTGATAAACTTGTCATCAATGAAGTAGTTATCCTTCTTGAAAGCATATTCAGACAGATATTTACACACTTTGCTGGAAAGGCTTCGTACACTGGTTCCACCCTTATCCCTTAACTTATCAGGCAAGTTTTTTTCGCCTTTTTCTAGCTTTTTCCAAAAATCATTCTTTGTGTCAGCCATATACTCTACAAGAGCATTTAGGGCCCATCTGTTACGTTTATATCTCCATACATTTGTACTGTTATCTCTGTCAATCTCTCTTACAACAGCAAACAGCGCCTTGTCTTTATTGACCATTACAGAGTCTTTTCCAAACCTCTCAAATAGCTTTTCAGCAAAAGGATAATAGTCACCATCTTCCAAGAACAGTCTTTCTATTATTTGTGAATTTTTCTTGGTAAGAAGCACAATGTTCCTATCCGGATCAATTTCCAAACCGGGATTATCCTGCTGCAGTTTTCTCAAAACCGGAGAGAGTTTTTCTATCTGAGTGCATCTTTTCCCCCTGTTGCTATCGTTGTATTTGAGAGGAGCAGAAAAGAAATCATCCAATGCCTGTCCGATTACCTTTTTGACCTCATCTGTAATCGACTCATTCTCTTGTTTATACCATTCATATAGCTGGCTCTTTGTTGCCTCTGGATTATCCTCAAGATAATCAAACATATTTTGCTCGATTTGTCTCATAAATTCTTCATCCATGTGGTCTTACCTCCCCTTTTCAAGCATGTATACTATCACATTCATTTACTGTTATAGCCAGAAAAAAGACTAGACAATGAAAATTCCTCTTGTATCATAAACGCTCTCACTAGCATCGTTTCCACACCTGATGGCTCTATCCAGCGCCATGATTGTAGCCACAGCACCGTCAATCTTCTCAGTTGACTTCTCCTTGTCCGGCTTGATGTTCCCGGCAGGATCAGTACGGATGAAGATGTTGTCCATCATCCACCTCAGGACAGGATGCCCACCATGAGCAACCCGCTGCTCCAGCGTGAGCTTCATTAGCTCCTTTGTTGGTGGGCTCATATCCTTGAATCCCTGTCCGAAAGGAACGACAGTGAAGCCCATTCCCTCCAGGTTCTGTACCATCTGCACAGCACCCCAACGGTCGAATGCAATCTCCCTGATGTTGAACCTCTCACCGAGACGCTCGATGAAGGATTCGATGAATCCATAGTGGACAACATTGCCTTCGGTGGTCTCAAGGCATCCTTGCCGACTCCATACATCATATGGGACATGGTCCCTGTTCACCCTTTTGACCAGATTGTCCTCCGGTATCCAGAACCATGGCTTTATGATGAACCGGTCATCATCCTCATTCGGAGGAAAGACCAGTACGAAAGCTGTGATATCCGTTGTGGACGACAGATCCAGTCCTCCATAACAGACACGGCCTTCCAGCTCATCCTCAGGCACATCGAATGCACATGAATCCCACTTCTCCATCGGCATCCAACGCACCGCCTGCTTGACCCACTGGTTCAATCTCAATTGGCGGAAGGCATTCTCTTCCCCTGGATTCTGTTTGGCTGACTCACAGGCCGCCTCGACCTTCTCGATCGGGACAGTGATTCCCAGTGACGGATTGGCCTTCTTCCAGACCTTCGGGTCAGTCCAGTCATCATCCTGGGCTGCGCCATAGATGACAGGATAGAAGGTGGAGTCATGCTTCCTTCCATCCAGGATATCCTGAGCCTTCTGATGGGTCTCGTAGCAGATGGAATGTGTGTCAGTACCGGCTGTGGTAATCAGAAAGTACAGAGGCTGCATCCTGGCATCACCGGAGCCTTTGGTCATGACATCGAACAGACGTCTGTTAGGCTGGGTGTGGAGTTCGTCGAAGACAACCCCGTGGATATTGAACCCATGTTTAGAATAGGCCTCGGCTGACAGTACCTGATAGAAGCTGTTGGTCGGAAGGTAGATGATTCTCTTCGTCGCAGACAGGATCTTGCATCTCTTGCTGAGTGCAGGACACATACGGATCATGTCAGCGGCAACTTCAAAGACAATGGAAGCCTGCTGTCTGTCCGCTGCACAACCATAGACCTCGGCCCTCTCCTCTCCGTCCCCACAGGTGAGAAGCAATGCAACTGCAGCAGCAAGTTCGCTCTTCCCCTGCTTCTTCGGAATCTCAATATAGGCCGTATTGAACTGTCTGTATCCATTCGGCTTCAGGATTCCAAAGAGGTCGCGGATGATCTGCTCCTGCCAAGGAATCAGGTCAAACGGCTTCCCTGCCCAGGTTCCCTTCGTATGCGAAAGGCATTTGATGAAGTTGACCGCATAATCAGCTGCATCCTTGTCATAATGGGAGTCCTTCGCCATGAATGGAGACGGACTGTACTTCACTTTATGAGCCATTGCCTATACACCTGTTCCGATATCTTCGCCATCATGACCGGAGGTACGCTCATACCACAGACATACTGGACGTTCTGGTTCAGGAAGTTGTAGTCCTGCGGAAACGTCTGACAGCAGATGATGTCCCTGTCCGTCATCAGAAGACCATCGCACATGCGGAAGCAGTAGCCTCCGGCGGTGATCGTCTGAACCGGTTCGTCATCGTGGTTTATCGGGGATGTGAATCCGCTTCCGGTCTTCCTCACCCTCCTGTTTATGTCCTGAAGGCATCTGTCGGATGGAATCCTGTACTTCATCAGTCTTGCAGCCAGATTGTCACCCAATGCCTTGCCATATGGTTCCCTCACCTTGGAGAAAGGAATCGGCTTGGAACCGAAGTCCATCTTCAGCTTCGGATAATCCAGGTCCTTCTTGTGTGCGATGAAGAACACCCTCTCCCTCTTCTGTGGCACTCCCATCCTGGAAGCGTTGAAGAGGAAGATCTGAACCACATATCCAGCATCATCGAATGCCTTGACGATGCGGTTGACCCAACCTTTGGCATTTCCTGTGATAAGACCTTTCACGTTCTCTGCTACGACAACCTTCGGCCTCAGCTTCCTTGCGACATCGATGAAATAGAAGAACAGGTCATCGAGCCTCTGCTTCGCCTGCCCCTCCCTGAACGATTTCTCTACGTTCCACGCATCCTCACGGCTACCAGCCATGGAGAACACGGAACAAGGTGGAGAACCATCAAGGACGTCCAGGTTCCTCAGTTCATCCGGAATCCTGTCATCCGGCAAATCCACGAAATCCCTGATGTCCATCAGATAGCTGTACTTCGGATGGTTGTTTGTCTCATAGAGCCTCATCATCTCCGGATCTATCTCGCAGTTGCCCACGACCTGGTATCCGGCAAGCTTGTAGCCCATGGAGGAGCCGCCTCCGCAGCTGAAGCAGGAGAAGACCTTGCATCCGTTCTTCGGCCTTGATTCCAGGTCCTTCAGATTCCACTTCCAAGGGAAATCAGTTGAAGCGGAAGCCACACTTCGGGCACTTGTACTTGAACTCTTCATCTCCGAAAACCTCCGTATCATACTCTGTGGATCCTTCCACTTTCCTCTCTGCACCGGTATCGGCGGTGAAATCCTCCGCCATGCCGAAGAAGTCGAAGCCTTCAAGGTCCACACCTTCCAGTTCAACCTCCAACTTCATGAGATCCCAAGTGGCTTTTTCGCCGGTCTTGTTGTCCAAGTACCGGTATTTCTTCTTCTGTTCATCAGTCAGTCCTTCACAGACCAAGCATGGGACCTCCTCATATCCGAGGGCCTTGAGAGCCTTGTAGCGTGTATGGCCTGCCAGGATGACATGGTCTTCATCAACCACAATCGGAGTGATGTATGTACACTGCCTGATGCTCTCGGCAACGGCATTGACCGCAGCATCATTTTTTCGTGGGTTATTTGGATAAGGAGTGATATCCACAAGCTTCAATGTCTCTAGCTTCATACCTCGAACACCTCCCCACAGCATGGACATATCATCGTCTTCCTCCCGGTTTTCTCGTCGACCTTGACTTCCGGTTCACCGAACACCGGTTGACCGAAGTCGAAGCCACAGAAGTCAACATCGGAGAGTTCCTCCATCAGCTTCTTCTGATCCCAATCTGCAAATTCATTTGTCTTGTTGTCGTACAATCTGTACTTTTTCTTCTGCTCTTCGGTAAGGCCTTTGGTGACGATGACATCACACTCCTTCCAGCCAAGCTGCAGAAGAGCCTTGTAGCGTGTATGGCCCGCCAGGATCACACCATCCTCATCGATGACGATCGGTGCGACATAGCCGCACTGTCTGATGCTTTCGATTACATCAGGGACGGATTCATCATTGAGTCGCGGATTATTCTCATATGGATGGATCTCGTCCATCCTTTTCTTCAGGTATTCCATTTCAATTTCTCCTATCGTTCAAAGCGCCAGGATTCCATCCAGCACCATCCGGACCTGTTCCTCATACCGTTCCATCTCGAACGAATAGAGAGGAACTTTGTTCTCCAGATAGTCGAGGACCTTGTCCACATCCTCTTCGCAGAGGCTATATCTGCCGTCCGCATACTCCCACATGACATCAGGCCAAACTGGGAGCGTTGGAGGCTCCGGCATATACTCGACAAGGATTTCCCTTGCAATCTGGTCAGTCCTTGTTACCGACTGGCACCCTATTGAGACGATCGAGGCGAGAAGCACTGTCTCCAGCAGGAACAGGCTCAACCATCTCCGGGGTTTTCCTTGCCTTGCTTTCCTTGAGTTCCGTCTGCACATCCCGTACCACCTCCATCTCATTCTTTCTTGTGATGATTTCAGCCTTGGCATCATCAAGCTCTGACCATGCCTTCTTCAGGTCCTTCCTCAAGGAACCGACCATCAGGGCCAGAACGGTACATAAGCCGGAAAGGACAAGGGTCAACATTGTTCCGACGCTCATCTGAGGTTCCTCTTGGCATCCTCGATGCACTTCTTGTCATCTGCGGTCTTGGCGATTGATACCTTGTCGAGGATGGCAATCACCTTGCCGAGAATCTCGTTATCCCTGGTCGATGGGGTAAGCTTCACGATCACGGAAGCAACCAGAATCACACCGCATGCCACAGTGCAGATGTTCCCGATGTTTGCTGCAATCCAGCTGATTACGTCTGTCATATCCCCTCCTATTTCATGAAGGACTTCCGGAAGTATTCGTTCATCTTCGCTTCCTGGGTCTCCGATTCGCCGTTTATCCTGTTTTCCCTGAGAGCCTTGAAGATGACGGCATCATTCTCAAGTCCCAGTTTTATCCCTTCCTTGATCTCATCCATATGGCTGTCCTTGCGATGTGAGAACCTCTCAAGTCCCCACATCACCAGACCACCACTGCCAAAGAGGCAGCAGATGATGGTCACCAGTGCGGTATAGAATCCATTCATCTGACAAGCCCCCATTCTGCGAACTTCTCGAAGCCACCGAGCGACTGGATGTAGGAACGTGCAATCTCCACAATCTCTGAATAAGGATTGCCGTCAATTGTTCCGTCACCAATGGCGCAGCAGAGTTCGACAGGCTTTCCAGTCTCCTGCGCCTTGAGGAACGCATAGATGTTCACGGATACATCAGCTTTGGAGAGATCCTTTCCGTGAAGTCCACCGCCAGTGACGGAATCCGCCATATCGGAACCGAGTTTCCTGTTTGTCGCACCGGCATCCACATCGGTTCCTCCAGTCCAGTATCCAAGAGGATTGATTTCAGCATCAGGACAGAACGGGCGGATCTGCTCATCCTCTGCATTGCTCTGGCAGATGATTGTCCTGTCGCCATCCAGGATGTGCTTGCCGTCAGAAGGAAAGGCCTCATAGAGTTCCTTTGCCAGCTTTGTCAGCCTCTTCTGTTCTTCTGTCAGGGGTACTCCTCGGAAGATGCCGTTGTCTCCACAGCGGAATCCCTTGTCCTGGTTATGGGAAAGATGTCTGTCCTGTGGATGCTCCATGTAACGGACCTCGATATCCTTGTCCCCAGTGATTCTCTTCACTGCATCAAAGACCTTGCCAATGCTAGGCGTGACGGAGGTCTCGACCATGATGAAACACTTGCCGTGGCCGACAAGGACCTCAACGGCAATCCTTGGATTTTCGGATTCCTTGTATGCCAGGTCGACGACTGCGCCTGCAATACGATCAGCCACCTTGTCAGGGTGGCTAGGGTTAACTTTTTCAAACATGTCTTCTTATCCTTTCTTGGCTGTCAAAAGCCTTTCCATAAGGTTGTCATGAGGGTTGGCCCCGCCGTATTCGACGGAGCAGTTATCCTTCACAACCTGATAAATCTGGAACCAGATCTGATTCACCTGTCTCAGATATGTCTGGCTCATCGTCACGTAAGGACTGGTGATGGCGGCACCGGTCGTCGGGTGCTTCCCGAGGAATCCGTACTCCGAAATCATCGTCTCGCACTGAACCCATCGGGATACCATCATCGCGTATTGTTCAATCAGCTGAGGGTTGACGAAGCGATCGCATCCTCGCTCCTTGAGCCAGAGATATGTGCTTCGGTAGACATCCTCAGCACAGAGGTTCACTCCGCTCTTCTGGGATGCCTTAAGGAATTCCTTCACAGGAGGAATCTTCTCACCTTTCATTTCTGCTGGTTCAGGGAATGACAGCACCGATGCGGTTGCTCCCTGGTTAATCTTGTCCACAAGGGCCTTCGGCTTTCTGCCGGCCCCTGCTCTAGAGCCTCCCCTGGAGGTTCCATCCTTTGCCATCTGTTAAACCTCCATCAAGGCACCCTATATACCCTGTTTGAATTCCAATTTTTGCGTTTGACACTGGGGCCCTGCTATAGCCTTTGACCATGCTGAGGATTGGTCTGCCCCCTCGGGTCAGTATGTATATGTCTTTCTTCGATAACGAGACCCATCTTCAATTGATTTCCTCGAGTGACAAGCCCAGCAGAGGGATTGGCTGTTCTGCTCTGATGTCAACGCACCACCATCCTTGATGGGGATGATGTGGTCAACGATTTCAGCAGGCTTCCCACAACGGACGCAGAATGGATGTTCCTTGATGTATTCCATTCGGAACTTCTTCCATTCCTTGGTGTAATAGAAGCTGTTGTGACGTCTAGGTTCCAGCTTCGGTTCCATGGATCTATGGGCATCACAGTATCTGCTATCGGTGAGATTCGGGCATCCAGAACAGGAACATGGCTTCTTCGGTTTCCTTGGCATCGTTCCTCCAAAAAGAAAACCAGGATGTTACTCCTGGACTTCTGCAAACTCTATTCTTCTGATGTCATCACGACCTTGGATGGGTTGCCATTCCTTCAGTCTGCTCTGCAAGGTACTGGTCGAGACGCTCAGGGCGACGGCAGCCTCAATCACAGAACTGAAGCGCGGCTTGCTTCTGTTTCCGTATGTGACCACAACCGGTCTTCCTCGTCTCATTATCCACTCCTAAAAGAGAGCCCAGCTTTTTCTTCGCCGGGCCTTTGTGATTATAGTGTATTAATTGCCTTCAACTTGAATCAAGTGTGTTTTACTTGAGTCTCAGAAACTCTATATGATAAATTTAATTATCTTTTTTTTGAGGGGGCTAAGAATGAAGAAAAAGATACATATTGCTATAGCAGCATTTATACTGTTAGTTCTTTTTATCGCCTGCAAACAAGAACCTGAAATCATTCAACCAAACATCAAAGGAAGAATCTCAATTCCGCAAGGAACTACATATAGCGAGTTCTGGGTTAAATCATCTGATGGAATGATTACCTCTATAGATAATACAGGGTATTTCGAAATCTATGGTTTGGATTCGGACAAGCAATACGATTTTTATTTTTCAAATTCAGAACAATCGTCAGCAACAATAAGAAGCAAGTCAACACCTAAAGAAATATACGGAGCATTGAAAAGAGATGTTTCGCTCAAAGAAAAAGAGTCAGTAGATTTAGGCATCATCCCTATGCGTCACACAAACACGGTGAAGGGAATTGTAACATTGCAGGGAAAATCCCCCGAAGAGAATGCAGGAATTGACGTTTATATTCCAGGAACTATTTTTGCAGCAGAAACAGATTCCACAGGGGCCTTTGAACTGAAAAACATTCCTGAGGGTGTATTCAGAATCGAATTCTCAAAGCAGGGGTATGTTTCAGCTTCTGTTGACAACACTATTGTTGCCTGTGATTCAGACGGAAAATCGACCACCAAAAAATTAACAGATGTTGTTTTGGCAGAAAATAGCGGAAACGTGTTCGGTCTAGTTTCCCTCGAAGGTTTGGCTGATTTCAGTGGTGTAAAGGTATCTATTAGAGGAACAACCTTCGAAACAACTTCCAACTCAGATGGTGAATACTACTTGCAGATTCCGTCTGGAACATACAATGGTGGCATTATTTATGAATGCGAGGATTACAAAACCGTTGTCGACTCCTCGCCCTTGAAAATTGAAACAGGAGAATTGGTAACCCTGCCTTCTGTAAGTATGGAAGCATCCAAATCACGCCAGATTTCAGGTACTGTTATAGTACGTGGAGCCTCTGATTACTCAGGTGTCGAAGTAACATTCTCAAGAGGATCAGACAAAACCTCAGTCTCAACGGATAAAGAAGGCAAATGGGTAATCAACCACTTATCAATCGGAGAATACACTGTAAGTATTACCGCTGATAATATGGAAAGCCTATCTTTCCCTTATACACTAAAGGCAGGTTTTAATGATTTGGGAGAATTTAACCTTGTAGCTGATGGAGCCTCGGCTTACGGTTATGTTCAGCTACCAAACACAACAAACTGGGCAGACGTAACAGTAAAAATTACAAACAAGACCACTTCGGATTCTTACAGTTACAAAACAAAAGCTGACGGTTTCTACAAGTTTACAAACCTTGATGTATCCTCAGATTACACTCTGACATTTGTAAAAGACGGATGGGACACAAAAAATGTTGACATAGAAGATTTATTTACATTTGAGAAAAGAGAAATATCAAATCAGGTTTTAACAGACAGTATTTCTCCAACAATAAACTCATTCAAGGTCAACAACGGCGAACACACAACAACTGAACGAAATGTAACCATTACTATTGACGCTGCAGATTTGGGCACAGGGTTGAATCAACTACTTTTGAGTTACGATAGTTCTTTCTCAAGTCCTTTTTATAAAGGTGAGTACATAACTTCATTTTCAACAGAACTGTCTTCAGGAAACACAATTAAAACTATCTATCTTAGGGTTTCTGATTTTTCAGGTAATATAAGTGATTCTAGCGTTCAGATAAAACTCAAGGCAGAAAAGACTGAAGTAAAAGGCATTCTATCTGGCGACAGTTTGCATTGGACAGAAGAAAGCAGTCCGTATCTTGTAAATGGAAATATTGTCGTTCCTGTTGGGCAAACCCTTTTAATTGACCCTGGAGTAGACATCCAAATTGAAGGCAGTTATTCAATTCAAGTTGAAGGCACAATTCAAGCAATCGGAACAGCAAACAACAATATTAATTTCTTTGGGACAGGTTATGGAATCGATAACTGGGATGGTATTATTGGAGTATCATCGGATATCACAGAGAATGGTAACTGGCTTGATTATGTGACAATTCGCGGTGCAAAAAATGCGTGCTCAGGATATTTAAGGGTCACGAACTCTGAAATCAACGGATCCGTCAGTTCTTTCGGAAAAGTATCTGCGGAATGGGAAACAACTGTCAGCTCTCGTTTCTTAGGATACGTTGAGAAATGTACTATCAATGGCGACATGAGAGTATATAGCGCGACCTTCATTAACAACGATATCAATTGCCTTTATATTATGGGAGGAAACTATGGATCCTCAGAAACTTACTCCACATTCATTTCCAATAGAATTACAAAAGTCGGTACCCCTTCAAGCTACTATGCCGATTGGGGATTCTGCATGGGAGGGTCTACTGTTGTAAACAACTTAATTACAGACCTATATATGTATATGGATAATCCATCAGACTATGGCCCTACAAAGTTCGAATACAACACGATGATAAATTCTGTTTTCTATAATTCGTGTAGAACAAGTACGAAGTCACCACTACGATACAACTCGTTTGAGAATTGCTACATTCATACTTACATCCTGCATGAAATATACTATTACGAATTCTCTGATTGCAATTTTGACGACAGAACAACAATTTCAACAAGTTGGAAAAACCCATCAACTACAATGCATTATACAAACTGCTATTGGGGGCCAAATCATACAGAAGAACTCCAAGCGGCAAATACCACTGATAATATTTCATTTATCAGAGACTACTACGATGACTATACTGTTGCAAAAATTGACTGGTCGGATTGGCTGGATTCTCCAGTTGTGACATGTGGATACCAAGGGCCTGATTTCAGCTTATGATACGATCAAAGTGAATAGTACAAATGGAAGCAGGGGGATTTCCCCCTGCCTCCTCCTAAATCATAATAATCTTTAAGGCCTTCCTATGAAGATAGAAAACATGATTGGAATCGTACCCCATCCTTGCCATAATCTCATCCCATTCCATAAAGGCCAGATAACGCATCTCCAGGATTGTCCTGCATTCCATGGATTCAACTCTGCTGATTACGCCCTCGATATCCTTCACGACATCGATAAGATGTAAGATATCCGCAGCAAGCTCCTCCTCAAGCGCAACTACTTTGAGGGCTGCATTCTCCACAGCAGAATTTCTAGGACTTCCAGAAACCTTTGCCTCTTCGGAAAACCTCATGCTTGGCCCCGGTGTAATTTCCCTCAGCCATTCAAGCCTCTTTTCCTTGGCCTTGATTACCCTATGAAGATGAAAGGCCTGACTCAGATACTGCTTAGCATCCATAAACAATCTCCTTGATTTTCTTATCATCGGCTTCAATGCCGCTCATCGCGAGAAGGTTCCTGAACCACTCGGAACCGAAGAACCCCTCAAGTTCATCAAGGTCTGCCTTCGCAGCCTTGTTCTCCGAATCAGACTCTACCTTGACCCGGACCTTCCTCAAATCCCTTATCGCCATGTTGATGACAGCGGCAGCCAAGGATGACCAGTTCTGTCTTACGTTCACCTCAGGACCTCCGCCTTCACAGCTTCCATAAGCGCATCCTGGATTCCTTCCTTACGCTTCAGTGCCTCCATCACCTTCTCATCAACAGTTCCCCGACAGATGACGTGGTGGATGATGACGGTATCCTTCTGCCCCTGGCGGTGGAGCCTTCCGTTCGTCTGAAGATAGAGTTCAAGACTCCAGGTGAGGCCGAACCAGATAAGAGTCGAACCACCGTCCTGAAGATTGAGGCCATGGCCAGCTGATGCAGGATGGATGATGGCGACAGGTATGTCTCCCCTGTTCCAGTCATCGATATCCTTCTCTGCCTTAATCTCACGTACCTTGAACCTTTCCTTGATTCGCTCCGCATCATGTCGGAACCAGTAGGCAACCAGAACCGGTCTGCCGTTCATCCCCTCGATGAGGTCCTCAAGTGCATCAAGCTTCCGGTCATGGATGGTAATGTACCCGCCATCCAGGTCATAGACCGCACCGTTCGACATCTGCAAGAGCTTTCCGGAAAGGGACGCAGCGTTGACGGCATCAATCTCCTTGTCACCTATCTCCGCCACCATCTCCTTCCGGAACGTCTCATAGACCTTCTTCTCCTTACCGTCCATATCGACCACAACCTCGTTCATCACACACTCGGGAAGACTCAGATAGTCGCTGGATCTCATCGAAATCGTGATGTCGGAGATCCGCTCATAGATGGCATCCTCAGCACCATCAATCGGCTTGTAGGAGAAGACCACCGCACCGTTCCTCTTGTCCGGCACGAACCACCTCTGTCGGAACTGGGTGATGTACCTTCCAAGTCTTTCCCCTAGGTCAAGGAGACGGAACTCCGCCCAAAGGTCCGCCAACCCGTTCGAACTCGGTGTCCCCGTCAAGCCGACAATCCTCTTCACACCTGGACGTGCTTTCAGCAATGCCTTGAAGCGCTTTGCCTGATGGCTTTTGAAACTGCTGAGCTCATCGATGACAACCATGTCGAAGTCAAACGGAACTCCACTCCTCTCGACCAGCCATTCGACAGATTCCCTGTTGGTGATGTAGATGTCAGCCTTTCTTCCCAGAGCCTGCAGCCTCTCCCTTTCTGTTCCGACCACAACCGAATAGGTCAGTCTCTTCAGGTGGTCCCATTTCCTGATTTCGGAAGGCCATGTTGAAGTGGCGACACGAATGGGGGCGATGACCAGGATCCTCCTCACATCAAAGGAATCGAAGAGGAGGTCGTTGATGGCTGTAAGCGTAGAAACAGTCTTGCCTTTTCAACCAAGTCCCATATCAAGGAAAACGGCTGCTTCCTTGTGGGACTTGATGTACTCGACCACATATTCCTGATAATCGTGTGGTACGAATCTCATTTTCTTACCTCCTTCATTTCCAAAATTTCCTGTCGCGGACATGGAGCTTGGAGTGCTCAGACTGGGACTCCAGCACCATGATGTTGTCCGGATGGTTGTTTCTCTTGTTTCCATCGATGTGATGGACAATCTCTCCCGGAAGAAGCTTCCTTCCCAGGATCTGCTCTGCAACAATGCGGTGTTCATGTCTACCATACTGCTTCGTATAGGTGACACCTTTCCCAGTTCCAAGCTTGGCCTTGCGAAGTTTCTCTCGTATCTCCGGAGTCATCCTCGTAGGATTCAGACGAAGGTTGATTTCACTCAAACGCTTTCCATTCCCGGTGAAATCCGCGTAAGTGGAATAGCCCTCAGGATTCGTGATTTTGTTCTTGAAAGCATTCATACAGGTTCTGGAACAAAAATGGTGTTTTTTGCCTCTCATTTCACATTCAAGCTTTTCATACTCCTTACCGCACCAGTCACACGTCACTTTCAATCGCATCCAACACCTCCCTGATCTGATCCATCGAATCGACGACGTACACTCCATATCCCAAGGCAACCAGCTGCCTTATCCTCACCCTCTGAATAGGTCTCAGCCTTCCTCCCGGGGCCTTAAGTTCGACGAAGGCCATCTTTCCACCGGGCATCAGGACCAGTCTGTCGGGCATTCCATCAAGACCAGGGGAGACCAACTTCACAGCCATTCCACCCCTTATTCCGGTCTCCTCGACCAGCTTCTTCTCTATGTTTTTCTCTCTCATGAATTCACTCCATCTGGAACAGGAAGAACAAGAAGAACGATGTTTCCCCTATATATGCGTGTGGGCGTTTACACAGGCCTGCCTTCATTTCCTCTATCGAAAACGTCAAACGAATATAAGGGAAAATTTTGTGGTTGTTCCGCCTAGTTGTTCCATTTCTTCTATCTCGCGACACGCTCACGACGGTACATGCGCTGCTTTCCATAGATGGGAATCCTCTTGGAATGGGACGTCCTCTCCCACCCAGGAATCTGGCTCATCATTGCCGCAATGCTGTAGCTGTCGGTCGGCTTGAGTTCCTGCATATTCTTTCTGAAGCATTCGCACCAGATTTCGGCATTGCTGACCTCTGTACGTACTTTTCCTCCAATATGGGATGGGCTACCAAACTCGTTCCCATCGAGATAGGTTCTTCTTGCATACAGATCCATCTCGTCCCAGTTGTCAGGTATCGGGGTATTCAGGTATTCCTCGATCATGCCGGTACGCTCGTCCACCTCCATGGCAGACTTCTGCATCTTCTCGGCCTCATCGAGCACATCACCCTCCAGGTAGAGCTTCTCCCCTGACTTCCAGATTGACTTGGCCTCGGCCCAGAACTGACGGCGGAATTCCTCATCGAAGTTCCATGCCTTGCGCTGCCTCTTCTGATGGACCTTGATGATCCAGAAGCGTCTGTTGCCGGTGATATCGCGGAGGTAGCCTCTCTCACCATTTACGGTGGCCACGATGATGCACTGTCTTGGATGGCTCTCGACGGTCTTTCCGTAGGACGGCCTGTACTTGTCATCGGATGTGGAAAGGAACGCCTTGACCTTCTCGATGTCAGCCTTCTTCATTCCCGCAAGCTCTCCTATCTCGACAACCCAAAATCCCTGCAACTTCTCGGCACCGGATTTGTCATCCATGTCAGTAAGCGACAACGAGTCTGAGAAGAAGGCAGGAGTGACGAGGTCCCTAAAGATGGATGACTTGCCGATTCCCTGGTCACCATCAAGGACCGGAACGCAATCGAACTTGACTCCTGGTTCATACACCCTTGCTACTGCTGCAGCAAAGGTCTTTCTGGTGACGGTACGGACATAGTCGGTGTCATCGGCAAGGAGCCACTTGATGATGACATCCTCAACCCTCTTCTCACCATCCCACTCGGGAAGGGAATCGAGGTAGTCACGTACCGGATGGAAATGCCTGTCATCCGCAACCTTGGTGAAGGAGATGTCATGGTTCCTTGTGGAGAACGGAAGATACCTGGCGTCGATGATTGACTTCAGCTGGGCCGTATCGGCATCACGCCAGAAGGAGTTTCCCTCCGGTCTGTCCCAAGGGAGCGGTCCCGTGACCTGGATGCGGTTGGCCAGCTCGTTGAAGGCGAAGTTGCGGAAATCCAGGTCATTCTCCAGGATGAGGTTGAGGTTGGACACGGTATTCTCCAGGATGCCGGACTTCGGCTGGTATGTGAGCCTTGTCTTCCATCCGTCGTCATCAGCGAAATCCGCCTCAGCATCAGAGAGTCGCTCGTTGGCAAGCTGTACCTTTACATCATCGTCCCTGACTGCAAGATCGCACATCTTCCCGAAGGAGTCCTTCTCGTCACCGAACCTATGGATCCTGACGAGGTCGAAGGCATTGAGGAGGTTTCCTCCTGCAGGGTCAGTGGCATGGTGGCTGTAGGCGAATTTGCCGTCATAAACGACGACACCAGCGCTTCCTTCACCCTTGATGAAGTCGTATCTTCCCTCCACTGCAGATGGAGCATAGACGTCAAAGAGGAACTTCTCCATGACATCCTCGATGGAATAGGTCCTGCAGAAAGCACCGACCACACCTTTCTTGGAGAGCGGGTCCTCCTGAGGCTTCTTGGCATTCTCCCTGACAGCACTTTCCCTGCTGGACGTCGGAAGAAGGGAGCAGTCCCTCCATCCAGGATGTTTGGAAAGATATTCGTCAGGATCGAGCCAAGGACCTTCAACCCTATCGAAGATGTATTCTCCATTGGATGAGGTAGTAGGCCAGTACATCAGCTGAGAAGGTTTGTAAGAACACTCATCAAACTGGTCAATGCCCCACTCCTGGGCGAAATATCTCGCGATTGCGACGTACTCGTCGGGAGAGACGTCTCTTGTAAGAGGAATGAGGAAGCGTCCTCTCGGAGACTCCTGAGTGTAGCTGTGGGTGGTATAGAAGCATGCCTCATAAGGACACTCGATGACGAAGCGGTCAAGGAACCCCTTCTCCAGTCTGTCACCATCAAGGGCAAGGATGGACCTGCAGGCCACGGTATCGGCCTTTCTTCTATTGTCTCTGAGATGCCCCGCCACGAAGCCGCCCTTGTCCTTTGCTGCTTCACGGTCGCTCTTCCTCATCTTCGAGTACTCTTCCGAAGTCTCTGTGGTACGTATCGTGTCCTTCAGCTTTTCGCAGAGTTCATTCCACTTGATCGTCTTGTTGGTCCAGAATTTCGACTTGCAGCTGTTGCCATATGAAATCGGCAGATCACGCATGATTGATACCTCCCTTGTATTCACCTTTGAATGCTCCCGTACCGGATACGGAAACCATGTAGTCAGCAAGCCCGTTCAGATGGGTGTAGTCCTCATCGGAAAGACAACCGAAACCTTCGAGAGGCCTTATGCCAGCCGAAGCATCCAGGGCACAGTAGTAGAGGACAGCCTCACGCAAAGAGGGGCCGAAGCTTGTGCCTTCATCCTTTCTGAACTTCTGGAGCATTCCATTTGAGATTCCGAGGTACTCCGCTACATCCTTCCATTTCTCCAAGACCATATATTCAGTGGTCACTGAATCATGGAGTTCTGACTGAACTACATTCCTGATCTGATGCTCGATGAAAGAAAGGCAGATGGAATTGACACGGTTAAGCACTGCGAATAGGACAATATCCGTCCTATCCTCGACGGTATTGAGTGAATATCTCTTTCTGCAGAGTGCCATGACGGCTGTCTCAAGGCTCTTCCAATACTTCCTGCCTTCTGCATCCGTCGGCTGTCTGAAGGACATCATGGAATCGAAACCGATGCCCCGCACCTTTCTGATGTATTCCCAGACGATCCCCGCAACCTTTGCAGCATCCACCCTCATCGCGGCCATGAAGTTATTGCCTTCCGGCTTAACTTCATCCATGGCCCATGGCGTCACGGCAGGGTCATAGATGTCCTCCGCCTTCCGGTGGCATTCATGACAGAGACTGACCAGATCCTCCATCCCTTCATTCCGAAAATTCATATAGGTCAAGTGATGGACCTCCGTTGCTTGCCTTCCACAGACCTGGCAGATGCCATTGTCCCGCTTCATTCTGGCATCAGCTTTCTTGCGCCATGCCGGACTTCTGATGTATCCCAAGTATTCGGGGTTGTCTCTTTCAAAGTTCTTCAACTCAAGCCTCCTTGTTATGGATTCCAAGGGCTGAAAACATCAGCCCTCTACCCAGTAGCCGTGGGAGAAGGTCAAATCGGACGTTTTTCATAAAGATTCTTCAGTTTTTTCTCGACACGGGCCAAACGATGCCCGACAGTGTTCTCATCTACCCCTATGGATTCGGCATATGCATTGATTGCCATGCCCTTCATCCGGATGGCGATGAACATCTCCGCCAGATGAGGCTTGGACTTTAGGACTTCCCTCACCCATCTGCAGTCATCCTTGAACTGTTCGGCATCCTCGAACTTCTGGATTTCCTCTTCGTCCGTGTAGTACCCAAGTTCATCCTTCGCCCTCACGGCAAGGGCGTCATCCAGATCAGGATCCGAGCTGTTCTTGGTGAGCACCGACATCTGGACTGTGTTGCGAGAATGTCGTCTCCAGTTGCTGTGATCGGGTTTGTTGAATTCCTTGTCGAAGGTTTCTCTTACCAAGGCTTCCTTTTCTTCCTGGGTCTCAGGAATCTGCTCTATGGAGAGGCAGATACAGAGCCTTTCCAAATCCTCAAGGTCGATCTCAACGACCTGTTCGCCGTCTTCATAATTGACAGGCAACTTCATACGTCTCCGCCTTTCCAGCCACGCAGAGACAGAAAGACCTCCAGAAGAACGTCTGCTGCCAATGCTGGCTAGGCAGATCCGTCCCTCCGGAGGTCAGAACCTGGTTATGTTGGAGTCATGGTCGCACCGGATTTCCTGGCGCCACGGATACGGCCATGCTGTTGTTTTGTTTATGTGCGACTATCCCTTCAAAGCCATTCGCGAATAGGCCTTTCTAAGAAAAGAGAACTAGACTCTTTCAAAATCCTAGAGGGATCCTCCAAGAGCTAAGAAAGCCTGGGTATCTGCTACTGCAAGCTGTAGGCTTTCCTCATACTCAGCTTCTTCAATGGCTTCTCTTTCAGCTGTGTCCATCTCGACTGGATAGCCCTGCTCATCGAGAAGAGAGTCATCATCAAATCCGTCATACAATTTGCTAAATGGAAGTTTCATATCTTCCTCCTATGATTTAATGCTAGATATTTCGACGGCCATTTCCGATGAAACAAAGATTAAAAAATTATTAAAAAAAACTTAAAATTATCTATTTATAAATCAATGATTTATTTAATTTTCAGAATCAAACATTTGCATTTATTAACATTATCGCTTATCTTATTTGCTATGGGAGGCGGTTATGTATCTCAACAGTGGTTCATGTCTGGAATTGTTCAACATGCTAAAGTCTCATGGAACGACTCAGGGAGTCCTGTATGATGCAATCTTTTCGAGCATTAACCCAGAAGATGATACAAACTACATTCCATCCAATATCAAAGCAGGGCGAGCAGACGTACCTTACCAAATCAAGCAAGCGCTATTTGATAAAAAACGTAGACCGGAACAAGTCCTCCGCTTCCAAGAAAAGGTCCGACCACTGATTGAAGAGAACCTTGAAACCCTGATCGGCGCATTCATTCTCTTCCTAGAAAAAGATAGAACCATCCAGAATACAGTAACGATTGCAAATAGGCAGGTCTCTGAATGGAAAGTCTTTGAAGGGACTATTTTCGTGGAATCATTTCTCCTCGGAGTAATGACATTTGCGTTCCAGCGTGGCAACAAATATGGTAATGCAACGGACGGCCTGACTGATTCTTTCTTTGAAAAAGCACGAAGAAAAGGAAAAAAACTACGTATCCAAGAAGACACAACAATCTTGAGTCCTCTTCAACTCGACATACCGGAGAATGCTAGATTCCAAGCGGTATTCCATGAAGTACCACTTGATCAGTCAAACAACAAAATCAAGCTTCGCCTTTTCCATCTCGATTCAGACTGTAGCCAGTATTCTTACGAGGGTCTTATCAGATACTTTAGGGAAAATCTTTTCAGGCATGTACATACACTGAATGAAATCAACGGCTATCAAAACGAAGGACGAAGAGGATCTATGTATCTTGATGCCAGAACAAAACTAGCTGAGACACAAAAAGAAGCAAAGTCAAATCTTCTTGATACACTGCTTGTCGAAGCTTGCATCACAGATGCATCTGGTGCTCCCAAAATAGTCAATCTTCTTGAACATGACAGCAGTGGGATTCCTTCAGGAAGCCATGGAATCCATTACTTGAAAAAGTCTAGCAACGCAGGAAACAAAGTCATCATCGCAATTTCGGCAATGATGGATGATGGCAACGAAGCCATCTTAAACGCGTTCTTCTCCATTGCGGACATTGCAACCGCAAGCAAAAGCTGGAAAACCAGGTTGTTCAGTCAGAGCAGTCTATTAACCAAAATGTCCCCGGAAGATGCAAAACTTATAGCCGGAACATTCATGCCAAATTCAGCGAACCAGACACCTCCGATTGGATATGGAGTATTTATAGGCTATTCCGGCGTAAAACCAGATGAAACAGACACATTAAGAGAAAGGCTCTCTAGCGAAATCCTTGAGCTATCACGCACAATACAGAACGAAATCGAAAGGTCAAATCTCAAATCAGTGGAATTCGGTTTTTATTTTGTTCCATTCAATAACATTGAAAATGACAAAGTTCAGATAGTAAATGAGGTACTTCTATGAGCGAACAGACAATTCTTTTGGGAGATGCAATATTTCCAGAAATTCTTGAGAATTCGTACCTCAGATCTCTCTATGAAAACCTCCTTTTCAACTATGCAGTCAAAACGCTTTCTCTGGCAAAAATTCCAGAAAAAGACCTGGATATCGATTCACTGCTCTGCTTTGCAGATCTGTTGTCGAAATCGACGGACAGCTCAAAACGCAATCAGCACCTAAATCTTGCGCAAGAAATTGCTTCGCTCCTAAGTGACTTGTATCCAAACAACCAGGATGTAAAGTATTACCTTGGTTCAGTGCTCTCTTCCTGTGGCAACTACAGAGGAGCAGGACTGAAGGCTAGCGACTTCAAAAACCTCGTGCCAGAAGAAGAATATGGACAGCAGATAGAGAAGGACTATCTCGCAGTACCAAGTACTACAGGTAAATACTTTTTCCCAGAGCAGAAAAAGGCTTTTGACGCCCTTAGTGCTGAGGTTTTCAGTTTCTCGGCTCCAACATCACTTGGAAAGACGTTCGTCATCACAAGTTTCATCACCTCAAGAATCGCAGAAGGACTAACATCCAACTATGCCATCGTACTACCGACAAAAGCCTTAATTGGAGAAGTCTCTTTCAATCTCGGTCGAATGCTAAGAGAAAATGCAACAGGGAAGAAGTATAGAATACTGATAAATTCCGTTCCCCAGGAGCAGCAAAAAGACCAAAGCCTTATCGCCATTATGACTCCAGAACAGCTGCACCATGTCATATGCAGTAACAAGAGCTTCCATCTCGATTGGCTTTTTATTGATGAGGCATACAAAATATCACAGAAGGATAACAAGCGAAGCGGCTACTATTTCGACCTGATAGATGAAATTCATTCAAAGGGAGAACGTCCTCATATTGTCTTTGCATCACCAGGCGTACCAAACCCAGACCTGTACCTCAAGTTGGATAGAACTCTAGATGCAGATGAAAAGCAACAGATGAAGTTGACATTCTCCCCCGTTGCCCAAATCAAGTTCCTATTTGATGAAACATCCGGCGAAGTCTCCGTTTACAACAACATCACCAGAAAACCTATTTCTATATGCAAAGACAAGAGTATCTCATACTACGGTTTGATAAGCCTGATGCAAGACAAGGGGAAAAAGAGCATAGTCTACTGTGGATCTAAGTCTACTGTGGAAAAATCCGCAGTAGAGTTCATGAATTTCAGTAAAAAAAATACGACCATAGAATTTGAAAATCTCTCAAAGGAGTTCAAATCCAAGATTCATGACGGATTCTGGCTCGCAGATACCGTAATGAAAGGAATCGGATATCACATGGGATACCTTCCTGCTTCAATAAGGAACTCTGTTGAAAATAGCTTCAGGAGAACAGACGGAGGCCTTGACGTTGTCTTTTGCACAAGCACCCTTCTTGAAGGTGTAAATCTTCCTGCAGACAACATTTTCATCACCAGTACAAAAAATGGAGATGAAATGACATCACTTGATTTCAGGAACCTTCTAGGACGCGTAGGAAGAATCGAGTACAACCTCCACGGCAACGTTTTCCTCGTACACAAAAGAAAATCCCAGACATCCATTGATTCCTTCAAAAATCTGCTTGAGAAACCAATTGAATCACAAGAATTCGCCTTCACAGATGTACTGAACCATAAAACGAAAACCTCGATTGTTGAGAACCTTAAGGAAGGTAAGGTAGGTACACCTCAGATCACCATAGAAGATGACTCTCGACAACTTCTTGAGAGGTTCCTATCAAACAAGCTTCTGAAAGACATTGTCACAGGAAAAAATGGAGTACTCTTGGAATCATTCAGTGATGTTATGACCAAAGAAGAAGAAGAAAAAATAAGCAAAACGTTCTCAGGAGAAGTACCTGTTCCTTCTGACATCTTCATCTCAATGGATCAAAATATAAAGCTCTACGAAAAAATCAAGGGAGGTCTACATTTTCCTTCCGAGAATGCATCTCAATCTGAAATGCAAATATTTCTTGAGCAGCTTAAGGATGCATTCAATTGGTCCTGTTACGAACCTCAAACTCTCGGATATGGGGATAAGATCATACATTATGCCTTCATGGTCATAAACTGGGTAAATGGTGCAGATCTTAAAGATCTTATAGTCCCTGAAATTATCGGATATGAGAAATACAAAAGGGAAAAAAATCCACAGTATAGAATCAAGGAACACAAAGAAGATATAAACAGGTGTATCTCCAAAGTTCTTGACGAGGTCGAAAAGATAATTGGGTTCAAGCTTGGCCACTATTTCCAGCAGTTCTCACAGACTTTTGAGTACTGCAACGGAAGCAAGCCGGAACCAGACTGGTGCGAATTCCTTGAGTATGGTTTCAGATTCCCGACACAAATCTGGCTTTGCAAGCAAGGTTTCACAAGAGATGCAGCAAAACTCATTGCAAAACGCGAGCGAAAATACATCGACCAATCCGAAACACCGTGGAAATTGAAATGGCAGGAACTACAAGATTCAGAAGAAGAATTGATAAGAGAAGAGGCAGCTCGAGTTGAACTTTTCCAGGGCGACCAAAGTGCTATCAACTAAAGACTTTATAACTGCGAGCAATTTACAATTTAAAAACCTAAATTCTCTGCATTAATATTCTTCTTCGTAATCGTCCTCAGAGGAATCGTCAAACACTATCGTATAGGTCTTTCGCTTCCCTTTGTTGTTTTTCGAGATAATACTGTACATTGATGAAGGTTTTACTCCAAGTTGAATTGCACACTCTCGCATGTTCCCTGCTGCGACAATTTCATCAGTTTTGTTTCTATAGATAGTATAATATCTCACTATTTGGCTTCCTTTTTCTGAAATAACACAAAAACACATTGCCATGCAACTTATTGCAACAAAACTTTTTTGTTGTTTTCCGTATTTCCAATTGATAGAATTCGAAAACATACGGAGAACCTTATGGAAGAAAAATATCGAAAGCAAATAGAAAGAGAGTTCAGAACTTGTGTTGAGGATACAATTTCACGAATTAAAGAATCTGATGAAACGTATCGCCCATTTCACTCGGCGTTATTATCCAAAGAAGCTTTATTCTGGAGTCGTTTCGAACGTTCATTTAGCACTTCTTTTGGCCAAAGAACTATTGAAAGGCTAGCTGAAATTGCCGCTTATTCGAATGGAGCTCGAGAGACGACAAGACAAAAAGAAACTATGATAAGCTTAGATAAGGCTTATTTTGATGCGGTGAATCTTCATGATGAGCAAATTAGATCGGGTGACCGCAGAAATCGTGACTGGAATAAGGCTTTATCAGTTGTAGCAAACGCTGTCCGTACGGGAGATATCAGATCCACTAGAATAATCTCCGATCTATACTGGGTAGACAAAAATGGAATTGAAAACTTCATCAGTTTGAAAACCGTAAAACCAAACATAGACCAAACAATGGTCGCCAAAAAAGACTCTTTACTACTAAAAATATATGAACCAAAATGCAATGTATTTTTCGGCTTACCTTACAATCCTTACGGAGAAGAAAAAACAAAATACAACCATAAGCCACCAATGGGAATATTCAATTTTCACAGTGATGAAGTGGTTTTGATTGGAAAAGAAATGTGGGATACCATCGGAGGGAAAGGATGCTATGAAGAAATCCTGTCCATAGTGAGGCAAGTAGGAGAAGAAACCAAATCCCGTATTTCTGATTTACTCGAATAAACAATAGTAGCAGGCTCATCTGAGCCTGCTACACCATCTCATTTCTTATCTTCAATGTTTTTTAATATCTTGTCTTTTTTCTTCATTAAGGCCTTGAAAGATTCCTCATTCGTATTCTGATAACGTGAGAACGGAAATTTTGACGGCGGCATCTCAGGCAGTTTTCCTTCCAGAAGTGTTACTACCTCTTTTCCAATAGCACGGCCAAGACTTACAGGAACAGCATTCCCAATCTGCCTGTACTGTTCCTTTATAGGCCCGAATATTTTCCAGTCATCTGGAAATTCCTGAATTCGCTTATATTCCTGCACACTCAACGGACGATCATATACAGGGTGACACAAGTCAGTCGCTGGCATTGTAGGGTCAGTTACCAGGGTAGGAGATGGTTTATCCCAGTGTAATCGACGATAGAAACCAGTCTTTCCTCCACCTAAATCTAACTTACTTCCCATTGCCTCCCTTTGCATTTCTTCAGGCAAATCTTTCCAGTACTGCCCTTCTTTCAGCATTCTATAATACTTGAGTCTCTTTTCTGGGAAAGGGACATATTCTGCTGCTGCTTCAGACAAGCCACTCACTGCGCCTCTAAAAGTCCTCCATACAGGGAGGTTCCAAGAACCATCTTCCGAATGTGTTGGCATGAGGTAAGGAGCCTTTACACCATCTCTCGAACAAATAATTACAACACGCTCTCTTTTCTGGGGAGATCCGTAATTTGCGGCATTGTATAGGTTAAAAGAAACAGAATAGCCACCATCTTCTAGTTTTTTGATAATGTGTTCCAGGGCTCGCCCTTTCAATTCCTCTGGGGTTTTTGGAGCATATCCAAAGCCTTCCTTAACTTCACCTTCAAACGGAGCAGATAAAAGACCCCGAACATTTTCAATAACAGCAAAACGTGGACGCAATTCAAGAATTCGATCAATATAAGTTAGAAAGACGTTGCCCCTCTTGTCTCCAAAAGCCTCTCGTTTTCCTGCGGTACTAAACGCTTGGCATGGAGGGCCTCCTACCACGAGATCAATTTCTGTATCACTTGAAATATTAGCAAAACGCCTTATATCTTCCGCAGTATACTTGTTAATGTCCCCAATCAATCCAATTTTCGGTTTGTTTAACAGTATAGTTTTACGTGCATTAGGTTCCAATTCGGAAGCCAAGAGAAACGATAAGCCAGCTTGTTCCAACCCCAAATCCAAACCCATAGCACCAGAGAAAAAACTCAAAGCTATGTGTTGTGGGAGTTCTGTTGTTTTCCTTATTTGGTCAGGTACATCGCGCTGATACTTCATCATGAGTTCGTGATTATTCAATACATTTGAGTCAATCACATATGTTTTACCTACCAAAGTGGCAGGAATCTCACCTCTTTTTATAATGTTTCGAACTTGCTGAGTAGATAAATCAAGCATCGAAGCAAGTTGCTCAACTGACAGGTACTTATCAAAATTTTGCATATGCATAATATATCATATCCATCCTTGTTTTTGGAATTATGGATTTTCAGTAATTGCGAAATTATCCCGTGCGTCCACAAAGTTACTATAGGACAAAAACAGAGCAATCAAAAATTATAAAGCAGTTCTTCCACTACCATCGTATTGTGGACACGAAGGTCATCCAGGCTCCTATATCTCCTCAATTCGAACTCTTCCATGCCCCGCTTCTTCAGATCTGTCTTCAGCCTTGCTTCCATTTCATCATCGCTCATCGCTGACGAAATCTCTGCAGAGAGATGACGCCCACCCTTCCAGTCATCGATACGGACATAATCCCTACCGACACCTTCAAGCTTCTTCAGTTCCTTGGCGATATCCTTCATGGTCATCAGATTATCGACCATGATGCCGATGCTGTACTCCACTTCCATCAGCCCAAAGCCATAGTCACGGACAATCTTCGGGAAGCTTCTCACAACCTGCTCAACCTTATATGAACTGTATGGTTTGTCGGCATAGAACGAGTATTCGCCACCATCCCCCTTGTCCACGAAATCACCTATCTTCCTGTCATTGAAGTAGACCTTGCAGTAGAGTGCATATCCATCCTCCGAAGGCATGGTCTTCACGCTCTTGACTGAGAATCCGTTGATGGAAGGAGTGAACGTTGCCCGTGCCTTCTTCGGAGCCTGTGGTTTCTGAGCATATGTCGGCATCGGCTCATCAAAGAGCTTGCCATCAGCAGTGACGATTCCGGTGCTCAGATCTGCAAGAATCTCGTGGTCTCCCATCCTGGTTCCAACCGGTATGGAGATTCGGACTACAGATGGGGATGCCATTTCGACAGACTCTACATCAGAGACATGAACCATGTCGGCATACTTGCAAGTCCAGCTTCTGATGACGACACTGTCGGCCGAGACGCTGAACTGAATCTTCTCGTTCGTCAGTTTCTGCAGATCCTGTACTGTCATCTCTGGCCTCCTCCGACAATCTCTATTTCGTCGATTCCAAGCAGGACACTAAGGCTTGAACCGTTGTCCCAGCCTACCATCACAGACCCGATGTCATCAACACCAAGGACTGTTCCTTCTGTTCCTACTACGGGAGCCTGAGCATCATCCATCTTCAGCAGACGCACCCTCATGCCAGGAAGGTATGTCTCCTTGGCTTTCCTTACCTCAACATTGTTCGACATTTGCATTCTCCTTGACGGCGGTTCCGTCAATTCAAATACTGTCGCGTTATGGAGAAGTTGTAAGCGGAATTATTGACAGTTTTTTATCTCTTTTGGATAGATCTTGATCGTAAACTGCTCGCATTTTATAATCTAAATTTAGGAGAAATAATGTATGGCTAAGTATAATGTAATTGACTGTAACGCAGTATCTTATGCGGATAACGATAAAATTAGATTTCCACGCTTCCAAAGAAAGAAGACATGGGCAGCTGAAGATAATTTCAAACTATGCATCAGTATTTTTAAAGGATACCCAATAGGAGTTGTCATCATCAACGAACTAGGAGGTTTTGAATACCTTTTGGATGGACGACAGCGTCTCACGGCTTTACGCCTTATGAAATCAAATCCTAAAGAAATCTATAAATGGGCAAAATCATTCGTGAAATTCACTCAAAATGAAGCGAGAGAGGATTTGATCAATAAATTTTGGAAATCTATAGACGTATACTTGCAGCATGATGCAGCCAAGCCAAAAGAAGAAAAGGTAATTTCAAGTAAGGCTGATATAGATGTCATTGACTCAAATGAAGAAGAAACAGACGATTATACCACAGAGGAAGAAGGTAAGAGCACATTTGATTTTGAGACTCAATACAAAAGCCTTACAACTCTTCTTGATTTAATATTGCTCTGCCATCCGTATGTCCAAAAAGATGATATGACAAACCTTGAGAAGATGTATCTTTTCAATGGAATCATTGACAGTAATGATTTGATGGAATATGTCGATCCAAGCAATGGTGAATACGTGGTTAATTGCGTAAAACTTTGGGACTTTATCGGAACACTCTCAAAGTCCAATTATAAGACAAAGGACCAATTTACTAACTATCTGATTCGCAGATATCGACTGGGAGGAACAGCATCAGAGAATAAGATTAGAAACTGGATACACCAACACTGGGACTTCTATTGTAACTCATTGGATGTACACGATAGGTTACGCAGTGTTCTAAACCAAGCCTCAATTGGACAGATAAAACTACTGAATGCAGAACCTCTTGATGCCCAGAACATATTCTCCCTTGTAAACCATAGCGGAACTCCATTAAGCGCTGAAGAACTATTCTCAGCCAGACCATTCTGGAATATAAAAATCAAGAATCCTTCTTTTGAATTACTTGAATGTAAAAAAAGCATGTATAGCTTTTTGGAAATTGACCTACCTGAAGATACATGTCGTTGGGATCTATGCTCTTCTTTCTTAAAAAGAATCGACAAAAACAATTTGATTTTTGAAAGAGATAATAGTTTCACAACTTCCATTTCATTAAGTTACAGATTGATAAGTGCACTGTTAGTTGGAGGTCTCAACAACGTCAGCATTTTAAAACTTGAAACGCAGAAGATCGATTGGGAAACTGATATCGAAAAACTCATCAAAGATTTAAACATGATGATTTCCGTTCTAGAAGACATGGATACATTCAAATACATGATGGAATGGAATCAATCCATGATGAGTCTTACAAGCAATGCTATTGCCATCGAATTCTGTACCTTGCTATACAAGGTATGGAAATACGATCTCGGATGTCCAGCTAAAACATCTGCAAACAGAAAGATATTTGAACGAAACGCTGTCTTTCTTTTTGATCGTCTTGTCTATGAATATAGCAGCAGAGTATTTAGTGGTTCCGGTGATAGTTTGGTAGCATCACATCTGGTTGATTACAGAAGCCGAATAGACAAATCTTTGGACAAAAATGATTGGGAGAAATTCATAGAAGAGATAGACACCGGTAAAATTAGAGGAAAGAAGACCTCAACACAAATTTTGAAGCCTTTCATCTATTATCATTGCATCCTAAATAAGAAAAAACCAGCAATCAAGGATGGAGCAAAAAACCTCCATTTTGAAATAGACCATATCGTTGCGCAAAAGCTTTTCAAAAATAATCCCTTAGCAGATGAAATTTACAAAGATAATTATCTCAATTATTCTCTTCTGCCAAAAGCTGATAATATCGAAAAGAATGACAAGAGGCTAAACACAATCCAAGACAAATGGTTAAAGGAACAGATTATTTACTACTCAGAAATTAAAGAATCTGACTTTGAAACACTATCAGATATAACAAAGGTTTCAGAACTAAAAAGCATCAGAAAAAAGGGATTCATTAAAACATTCACAAGTACAAGGGATTCATATTTAGCGAATCTATAACGCTATTATTTTTTAACATATAAAATAGGATATGGATCTTTATAATGGAAGATCCATATCCTTTAATAAAGAATGCTAGACAAGCACAGTTCAGATCATATCAAAATGCTTGAAGGCATCCATGATTGCCTCTTCCTTCTCAGGAGGGAAATTCTTAATCAGGACTTCTCAGCTCTTCTTTCTGCCCTTTATCCTATAGTACTCATCAGCATCAACTCCGATGCTGACGGTGTGCTTCGGCTCCACATTTTTCTTGCTCAACAAAACTACAGTCTCAACATGGGTTGTGTGAGGAAACATGTCCACCGGCTGGATGCCTTCCACACGATAATCACTGAAGCGTTCCAAGTAGTCCAAGTCCCGTGCCAACGTATTGACGTTGCAACTGATATAGACGATGGTCTTCGGTTCCAGTTTGATGGCCGAGGCGAGGAAGCGTTCATCACTTCCCTGTCGGGGAGGATCCAAAAAGAGCACATCACAGTTTTCCCCGTTTTTGGCCAGTTCTTTCAAGGCTGAAGATGCGTCGTCACACAGGAAACTGATGTTCTCCAGCTTGTTCCTGAGTTTGTTCGCTTCTGCATCTTTGATAGCCTCTTCACTGAGTTCAATGCCAAGAACTTCTTTTGCGCCCCTACTGGCGGCTATCATGCCGATGGTCCCGGTACCGCAGTAGGCATCGATGATCCTATCGGTTGCCTTGATTCTGGCCATCTTCATGGCTATGTCAAACAACACTTCAGTCTGCTTTGGGTTGACTTGGAAAAAACTTTTCGCGGAAACGCGGAACCAGAGGTCGCAAATACGCTCTTCGATAAACCCAGGACCGTACAGCACCTTCTCCGGTTCTTTCGACAACACCATGCTGGTCTTTTGGTTGTTGAAATTAAGAAGGATGGTCTTCACGTTGGGATTGCGTTGCCGGAGTATATTGATGAAATCATCCTTGTGGGGAAACGGATAAGAACCGCAGACAAGAACCACCATGATCTGCCCGGTATAGGAAGCTTTCTTTACCAAGACATGCCTGATGTACCCGATGTCCAGATCCTCATCATACGGGGCGATGCGGAACGTCCCCATCAAATTGCGCACGGTGGAGAGGACCTGGTCGCACTCCTCATCCTCTACAAGACAATCCCTGATAGGGACGATATGATGCGTCCCCGCCTCATAAATTCCGCTGATGATCCTATTCCCTTTCCATTCATATCCGTATACAGCTTGCACTTTCGTGCGGAAATGGGTGGGGTTGTCCATGCCGATGATCGGGGCGACAAGGCCATATCCGCTGAGATTGTCCTCGACAAACTGCTGTTTTTGCTGAAGTTGTTCATCATAATCGAGATCCATCAATTGGCAACCGCCGCAACGGTCCATCAAAGGGCATTTGTTGTACGAATTCATGGCTACAAGGTTCATTGTTTTACCTGTATTTGTCAATATTGGCGAACTCTTGCATACGAGTCGGAAAAGTTTCATGATGACCAGCATGAAATACGTACGTTTTGAGAAAAACCATGCTGTCGGATACGGAATCCTTGATGGCGAAACCATCAAGGTTTTGGATAAGAATTTCCTTGAAGGCGCAAAAGAAATCGGGGAAACCCTTTCTGCAGGTTCTGTACAACTCCTTGCGCCGGTAGTCTATTCCAAGGAATGCTGCATCGGTCTGAATTATCGTGATCATGCAGAGGAATTCCATCTTCCCATCCCGGAAACCCCGGTTGTGTTTCTCAAACCATCCACAGCCTTGCTTGGTCCCGAAGCCAAGATACACTTCCCTGAGTTCAGCAAACATTTGGATTATGAGGCTGAACTCGCCGTCGTCATCGGCAAGACAGCCAAGGACGTTGAGAAACAGGATGCTTTTTCGTACATATTCGGATATTGCTGCGCCAATGATGTGACGGCAAGGGATCTGCAACCCAAGCAAGGGCAATGGACCGTCGCCAAAGGCTTCGATACCTTCGGCCCAATCGGCCCATTCATCGAAACAGAAATCGATCCATCCAACCTGCATCTGGAGTCACGCGTCAACGGTGTGGTCAAGCAATCCTCCAACACATCCAATCTGATCTTCGATGTCCCCTACCTCGTCTGGTACCTCTCCCATGTGATGACGCTCCTTCCCGGTGACATCATTTCCACGGGAACCCCCAGCGGCATCAGCAAGCTGGATCATGGCGATACCGTCGAAGTGCGTGTCGAAGGCCTCGGCACTCTCCGGAACACCGTCGATTGATTTAATTACGCAAGCTTCTCCAAAAGCGCATTGACCGCCACAGGTATGGCCTTGTCGCCCGCCTGCCGGACAGTGGCTTTCATTTCTCCCACAAGCGCGGCGAATTGTGCTTGGTCCGCCCCGCTTGCAACCAGCGCAAGGGCTTGTTCGGCCTGTTGCTTGAACGATTCAGCTTGAGAGCCAAACTGGGTTTTGAAATCCTCGCTCTTACAGTAATCGACCACTTTCTTCATGATGACGGAATTCCCGCCCTCTTTCATCACGTCACCGACCAATTTCCCAAAATTCATACGCACCTCTTGGAGAAAGTATATGAAGAGAAAGAACGGGAATCAATCATCATTGGAACGACTCGATGGCAAGACAGGCAAGCCCGATGCCCAACATCGAAAGGGCTGAGACGACATCCACATCCCCAAGTCGGGTGAGCACTATCACGGCGACGCCCATTGCCAACGAGACAGCTTTGAACACCAAAGGCAGGACCTTCTCCACCTTTGTCTGGGAACGGGATGGGATGCCGGCGTTGAGAAGCTCATCCACAGAAACCCCCAGGATCGCCGCCAATCTCGGCATCGACGCCACATCCGGGCAACAGACATCCCGCTCCCACTTCGACACAGCCTTGTCGGTGACACGCATCCTCTCGGCAAGATCAGCTTGGGTAAGCTGTTTGCTTTTTCTCAACTCGGTGATCTTCACCCCCATGGTCATTTTTCCATCACTCATCGCGACCTCCGGGGGACATCGTAGCAAGTGAGGGAAGGAAAACCAATCCACCGATGGTGGAAAAGCCTCAACCTATGGTTTACCGGTGGTTTGCATATGCATCATTATGCACGCCAAAGACAGCCCTGCCGCTTGGTTCATCCATTGCCTTGAAGGCGGCATCCCATTCAAGGGCTTTCGCCGTTGAACAAGCCACAGACGCTTCATGAGGGACGCATCTCGCCTCACTTTCCGTTGGGAAATGGTTTGCGAACATACACCGGTAGTAATACTCTTCTTTGGTCGACGGCGTGTTGATGGGGAACCGGTGGACCGCATTGGCGAATTCCTTGTCAGAGATTTCCTTGTTGGTCATCGTCTTCAAGGTATCAATCCAACTGTAGCCGACACCATCGCTGAACTGTTCCTTCTGCCTCCATACGATTTCTTGGGGAAGCATGTCCTCAAACGCTTTTCGGACAACCCATTTCTCAATCCTTTGTGTGCCATCAGGCTGACGAACACTCATTTTTACACGGGGAGGCAGTTGCATCGCAATATCGATGAATTCCTTGTCCAGGAACGGGACACGGCCTTCCACCCCCCACGAAGCAAGCGCCTTGTTTGCCCTGAGCAGGTCATACAGATGGAGCTTCTCCATCTTTCTGACGGTTTCTTCATGGAATTCCCTCTCGTTCGGGGCTTTATGGAAATAAAGATATCCACCGAACAACTCATCAGAACCTTCTCCGGACAATACCATTTTGATACCCATGCTCTTGATGACACGAGCCAGCAGGAACATCGGGGTGGCCGCCCTGACTGTGGTGATATCATAGGTCTCCAGATGATAGATCACATCATCAAGAACATCCAAAGCTTCCTGAATGGTGAAATGCACTTCATGATGCACCGTCCCGATCGCATCGGCGGCAAGCCGTGCGGCTTTGAGATCCGGGGAATCGGCAAGTCCGATGGCAAAACTGTGGAGCCTTGGCCACCAGGCCGCTTCCTGGTCTTGCGTCTCAATCCTTCGGGAAGCATACTTTGCCGTGATGGCTGCTATGACCGATGAATCCAAACCACCGGAAAGCAACACCCCATATGGCACATCACTCATCAATTGCCGTTTCACCGCAGCCTCAAGGCCTTCCTTCACCGCTTGGACGCATTCCTCATCGGTGCGTTTGTCATCTTTCACCGCAGCATAATCCATCCAAGCGCGGTGGTACCATTTGTTCAACTTTTTGTCCGGGCTGTAGTAGTAGGAACCGGGTGCGAATTCCTCCACGGTGGTGCACACCCCGGAGAGAGCCTTCATCTCACTGGCCACATAGTAATGACCTGTGGCATCCCACCCCTGATACAAAGGGATAATGCCGATATGGTCACGACCGATGAGATAGACATCCTTCTTCTTGTCATATAAGGCAAAAGCGAAGATGCCGTTCAACTCTTCGAACAAAGCGGGACCCTTATCCAGATACAAAGCGATAATGACCTCGCAATCACTCTTGGTGAGGAAGGGAAAATCCTTGTAACGGGCTCGAATTTCCTGATGGTTGTAGATTTCCCCATTGGCGGCAAGCACGATGTCGCCGTCTTTGCTGTACAGCGGCTGTTTGCCGGAAAGAGGGTCGACGATCGAAAGCCTCTCATGGCTGAGGACAGCGTCCTTACCCGTGAAGATACCAGACCAATCAGGTCCGCGATGACGGATCGTTCTGGACATCTGCAGCACCTGTTGCCGGTATTCTGCGCCATCCGACCCAATATCAAACATACCAACAAATCCGCACATTTCCCTTCCCTCCGATAAAAAAAAAGGCGCACCACGCTTATCGTGGAACGTCTTTGTTCTTTGCAGGTCATCTTAGATGCTGCATCTCATCTTGTCAACAATAGTTCAGCTCCCTGACAGCACCTTGTCGACAATCCCGACGGCTTCCGCCAGTTCGTCTTTGGTGATGACAAGCGGCGGGATGAAACGGAGCACATCGTTACCGGCACTGCAAACCAACAACCCTTGTTTTCTGCACCCTGCGACCACATCTTGGGGAAGCACGGACAGAACCAAACCATCCATCAGACCAAGTCCGCGCACGGCGACACATTTGTCCGGATGTTTCGCCACCAACCCTTCCAAGCCTTTTCTGAGGAATTTTCCATTTTCTTCGACCTGGCGCAACAAAGAACCTTCTTCCAAACGGGAAAGGATCACTTCACTGGCTGTCATGGCCAAGGCACCTCCCCCGAAGGTGGATGCATGATCGCCCGGGACGTACAGATGGGAGACTTTCTTCCCTGCGACCATAGCTCCGGCGGGAATGCCGCAACCCAGAGCCTTCGCGACGCTCATGATGTCAGGAGTCACGCCATACCATTGCCAGCAAAAAGGTTTCCCCGTACGTCCCATACCACACTGCACTTCATCGAAAATCAACAAGATGTCATGGTCATCACACAGCTTTCTCAGCCCTGTGAGAAATGCGGGTTCTGCAGGTACGATGCCCCCTTCCCCCTGCAACGCCTCACAGATGACGGCACAGGTTTTTGGCGTGATGAGACGTTCCACGCTTTCCAGATCATTGTACGTGGCATAGCTGAAGCCAGGGACAAGAGGAAGAAAACTCTTCTGGTATTTTTCCTGTCCTGTCGCCGTGATGGCACCCATGGTGCGACCATGGAACGAATGGGAGAAACTGATGATCTCATGTCTGCCTGTCTCTTTCCCATACTTTCGGGCAAGCTTCAGGGCAGCCTCATTGGCCTCGGCGCCACTATTGCAAAAGAACACACGATCCAAACCGGAAAGATCAGCAAGCAACTGTGCGGCATGCAATGCATGGGGATTGTAATACAGGTTCGAACAATGCAGCATCCCGCTGTCGATGGTTTCCTTCAATTTTGCGGATAAGACAAGATCTCCATACCCCAAGGCGTTGACCGCAATCCCCCCGACACAATCCAGATACGCATTTCCCTCGACATCAATGAGATGGGAGCCTTTGCCGCCTACAAAACACAAGGGAGCCTGGGCATAGCAATCCTGCAGATATCGTTTCCCTTCTTCCTGGCATTGGCTGTTCGTCATGATTCTTCCTCCTGATACAACATCGTACCGACACCCTCGTTGGTATAGATTTCAAGCAAAAGGGCGTGGGGAGTCTTCCCGTTGAGTACGTGGACGCTTTCCACACCACGCTTCAACGCGTCAAGACAGCATTCAACCTTGGGAATCATGCCACCGGTGATGACTCCTTGCTTGATGAACTGCAACGCCTGTCTCTCTGACAGTTGGCTGATGATGGTCTTCGGATTGTCTTTATCCGTCAAAATACCCTCGACATCGGTGATATAAACCAGTTTCCGCGCTTTCAGCGCACCTGCAATGGCGGAAGCAGCATAATCGGCGTTGATGTTATAGGTCTGGCTTTTGCCATCTACCCCGACCGGCGCGACCACAGGGACGAACCCGTTATCCATCAAGGTGGTGAGCAGGGTTGTATCGACCTTTTCCACTTCCCCGACGAAGCCAAGATCCGGACCATCCTGTTTTTTGCGTGCAAGCAAGGTATGTCCGTCCTTCCCCTCTATGGAAACCGCCTGGATACCCACTGACTGCAGGTCCTCCACAAGGTTTTTGCCGATGGAACCCGAAAGGACCATTTCGGCCACGCTCGCCGTTTCGGCATCCGTCACCCGCAGACCGTCAACGAACTGGGTAGTCTTGCCCAACCGGGAAAGCAACGATGTGATCTCCTTGCCTCCGCCGTGGACCACAATCGGTTTCAGGCCAAGATACTTCAGCATCGCAATATCATTGATGGTCGATTTCCTGAGTTTTTCGTCAACCATGGCCGAGCCGCCGTATTTGATGACGACGGTGATCCCGGCGAACTTCCTGATGTAAGGTATGGCGTCGATCAGGACGCCAGCCTTCTCAATTTCCGACAATTGTGGCATATCAACTCCTGTAATCCCCGTTGATCCTTACGTATTCGTAGGTCAAATCACACCCCCATGCGGTAGCTTCGGCCAAGCCGGATCCGACAACTGCTTCCACATGGATTTCTTTTTCCAGAAGGATTGTTTTTGCCCTGTATTCGTCAAAGGTGATGGGCTTGCCTTTGTCTACCACCTGGATATCCCCTTTTGCAGAGGAGAAGGACAAACTCACTTTGGAAGGATCAAATGCGGCGCCACTGTAGCCCATGGCGCAGAGAATTCTTCCCCAGTTGGCGTCGCTGCCGAAGAATGCGGCCTTCACCAAAGACGAGGAAATGACACTCTTGGCCAGCACCTTGGCGGTTTCCTTGTCACTCGCTCCCGTGACATGCACTTCGATGAATTTGCTCGCGCCCTCTCCATCCCTGACGATTTCTTTGGCGATGTAGGTATGCACATATACGAACGCATCAGCAAAAATCTTCCATTCAGGTGATGTTTCATCCAGTTCGCCAATCTGGCTCTGTCCGTTGGCCAACACCAAAACGGTATCGTTGGTGGAAGTATCGCCATCTACAGAGACCATATTGTACGTTTCCGTGATGGTGGCACCCAGCAACTTCTGAAGAGAAGTCTTGTTCACCTTTGCGTCAGTGGTGATGAAGGAAAGCATCGTCGCCATGTTGGGGTGGATCATCCCGCTTCCTTTCGCCATGCCGCTGATATGCACTTTTTTCCCTTGGATGGGAACTTCCACGGCGATTTCCTTGGTATGGGTATCGGTGGTGCAGATGGCTTCAGCCGCCTCATGTCCATTCTCCCTTTTCACCCCTTTCACGCATTTGGCGATGCCTTTCTCAACGATGTCCATCGGAAGAGGGACACCAATGACTCCCGTCGAACATACAAGGACATTCTCCGCTTCCAGTTTGGGAAGCAATTTTTTCTCCTTGTTGAGGGCAAGGGCTGTGATCTGGGCCATCTGTTTCGCATCAACAAGACCTTGGTCGCCGGTATAGGCGTTGGCATTCCCGCTGTTCACAACGAGAGCGAACACCGGTCCATTACTATCCACCACCTGTTTGTCCCACAGGACTGGTGCGGCTTTCACCCGATTCGTGGTGAATGCCCCCGCCGCCACACATCCGGTTGTGGAAAGAAGTACCGTCATATCCTTCTTGTGCCGTTTCAAACCACAGGCGATTCCATTAGCGAGAAAACCTTTGGGTGTGGTGATCGAACCATCGATGACTTTCATATTGACTCCTACAGCGAGAATGTCGCCAACGCTTCAGTCTCTGGAAAACCGAAGCGGATATTCATGTTTTCCACCGCTTGTCCTGCGGCGCCTTTGTACAAATTGTCCAAGGAACCGACCACGATCACACGATGGGTCCGGTCATCAACCGTCCATCCGATGCCAACCGTGTTGGTGCCGGTAAAAAACCTGCTCTCCACCGCATTGGCGTCGGGATACAGGCGGATGCACGGCTCTCCATCATATCGGGCATGAAACGCCTGCGAAATCTCCATGAGTCCAACCTCTTTGTTGAGGTTTGCCGTGCAGGTAGCCAGAATGCCGTTCTTCATCGGAATGAGATGAGGGGTGAATTGTATGGTTGCGGGCTGCCCAAGCAACCAGGACAACTCTTGCTCGATCTCCGGCGTATGGCGATGATTGGCCACTCCATAAGCCTTGGCTGATTCATCACATTCAACGTACAACGAAGTGATTTTCTCCGATCTGCCGGCACCGCTTACACCGCTGAGAGCATCAATGATGATGCTCTTCGGGTCGATGAGACCCATTATGGGTGCAAGCGAAAGGATTGAGGTAGTCGTATAACAACCGGGATTGGCGATCAAAGAGGCCTTTTTGATGGCTGCCCGATGCAACTCCGGTAGTCCATATACCGCAGAAGAGAGGATATCCTTTGCGGGCGCTTCCTTCTTGTACCAAGTTTCATACACCGATGCGTCATGCAAACGGAAATCGGCTCCAAGGTCGATGACCACGGTCTTTTCCAGTATTTCCCCAGTCACAGCCTTCCCTGCGATTCCCGCGGGAAGAGCCAGAAAAAGAACATCACATTCATTGGCGGCGACTTTTACATCATCTTCACGGAGAACCATGTCACAGACACCAAGCATCGCAGGATAGATGTCGGAAAACTGTTTGCCTACATAACTGTGGGAACCAAGATACACCAAACGCACATCATGATGCGCGATGAGCAATGATGCCAATTTCGCTCCAGCGTATCCGGTAGCTCCAATGATTCCTGCTTTAATCATATGTTCCTCGAATTGGGTATAATTATACCGAAATTTTCGGGTTTTACAAGATATTATGCATATTTTTTCTCAAAAAATTGCATAAAAAACCAATTATATGCAAAAAGAGGCAAGAATCAAATCACAACGACGCGATTCCGACCCTGTTTCTTCGCTTGGTAAAGGGCTTTGTCGGCCTGCTGGAACAATTCTTCGCATGATGTCTGTTTTCCGGAGGACGCAATGCCGATAGACAAGGTCAACGGGATGACGTTCCCACCTGATTTGTATTTTGTCTTGGCTGTTCCGTTGCATAGATTGTGTGCGGCATCGACCATTTCTCCAACCGGTTTGTCAACGGCAAAGAGCACAAATTCATCACCGCCAAAACGCACAATGTCCATGCCAGGGAAGCAGGAACGCCCCCATCCTGCAGTATGTTTGAGCATCATGTCACCTGCGCTATGCCCGAAAGTGTCATTGATGGTTTTGAAATGGTCAATGTCGAATATCACGGCGGTGACCGTCGAACCTTTGGCAAGGGAAGATGTCACGTAGGGAACAAGGGCCAGATCCAGCATCCTGCGGTTCGACACCCCGGTTAAGGGATCGATGAAAGAAAGCCGCTTCAACTGTTCGCTCCGCTTCTGGCAGTCAGTATTATTGATCACACTGAAACTGACGGCTTCTTTCCCCTGTATAAGAAACGGAAGCGGCGAGATGCGTATCTGGTACCATTGGTCATCTTCAACCTCGTTCAATTCAAGTGTCTCCAGATTCTTGACATGCAAGGCAAGACGGATTTTCTCGAGGAACGCATCTCCGAAAAGCACGCATAACGGCATCTTTTCCATACGTGATGCAAGCGTCCCGTACAAGGTATTCTGGCCTCGGGAACAAAAACCAAGCAACACACCATCCACCGTGCAGACGGCGACAAGATCCTTTTGTGAGGCGATGATGTGTTGTAACAAGTCCTCGTCCATGGGCATATGTTCCATTCTATATCATTTCGGAGGATATGGAAACCGCCACTCCTTATATCAACGTGGCTAACTCGGCAGCAACCTCCAGAATATCAAGACCTTTGGTGAACTGGAGGCAGGTTCCGCTGGGATACCGTGTCTTCTCAATCCATCTTTCAGGGATGGCTCCAAGACCATATTTTGCGCCCAACAAGGCACCGCATACCGCTCCGATGGTATCGGCATCACGACCGTAGTTGCCGGCCAACACCATAGCTTTACGGAATTCCGAATGTTCCAAACGCAAACAGGCAAAAGCAGCGGGAATCGCCTCAGCGGTAGTAGCCCATGCACTTGTTTTCAACTCATCATGCAAAGGCATCCAGGCATCCAGAACATTCCCATGGGCATCGTCAACGATTCTGAACGCCTCCCTCATTTCATGGTACAGCCAGCTATCGGATGGAATATAATGCATGGCCGTGTCAAAGATATCTTCCCACGATGCATCTACCATCGCCACAGACACGGCGGCGGCTACCGCCTGTGCCCCCCAAATCCCATCACGGAAATGACTGATCTCGGCATCTATTCGTGCAATCTCAGCGGCACGTTGGGGGTCTCCGGCACACACGATGCCTACCGGAGGAATCCTCATCGCGGTGCCATCACTCATATGAAACGTGTTGTACATGCCGCTTTCGGGAGGCAACAATCCTTTTCGGAGATTATTCGCGGCAAAGATTTCACTTTGTCCCCCCCGCTGCAATTCGTCTTGCACGACAACGTTCTCCATCCAGGCCTCGACGACCGCTTTGCTGGTATAGACGCCTTTGGTCTTGATCAACGTACGGGCTGTCAAAAGGGCGAATTCCGTGTCATCTGTGCTCCAACTGGCACCTTTGTTGAAATCCGTCGTGAATCCATAGTTCACCCGGTTATCCTGCAACCTGCAAGCATCACCAAAAGAATCACCAATAGCCAAACCGATAAGCGAACCACAGGCCCTGCTCTGCCGCTCTTTCGCATCAGCCTCCAACTCTTTGCGAGTCATCATACAAACCTTCCTTGTCTTTCCATTTCCTGATGGATTATCGGGGAACCAAAGCTCACCCGTCCGTTCTCATACACCGCATATCCGACCATTCCATGGTCATATGAAATATCCTCAACCGTCAGCATCTTCTTGTCCCCAATCCACAAGGCGATGCTCTTTCCGATGGCTTCAAACCGACATGCATATGTTTTTTCCTGCTCGACGGGATAGGGTTCGGAGACCAACACCTGCAAATTTCCGCCTACCGTCTTGGCGATGACCAAATTCCCTTTATGAAAGCCACCATAATATCCGCGCATCGCACCCTGCACTCTGACGGACAACATGGCTGAGGAGCCATGATGCATCCTTACGTCCCCTTCGATGGATTCGTCAGCACCATAATAATTGCCTGTCATCGCCTCCGCGTGTCCGAGACAAAGCACCTGCATTCCGTCCGCTACCAAATCCCAAGAACCATGGTTATGGCTGAACCCGCCCACCGAACCAAACTCTTTCTTCTGCCTGACCAGATTGATGGAATAATCGGCATTCCCGGTTATGGAAAAATCGGTAAGCAACACCACCCCGAAATCCTTGCATTTTTCAGGTGAGTTTCCTTCCAGCACGAACCCTATTTCATCACAAAGGTCACCATCGAGGGCAGGAATTACAAAAGAAACGTCCATCCACCCATCCTCAACAACCACTTGTCCTCCAAGCTTCACATCAACATCCTTGTTGCTGTCGTGCACGTACGGCTGGATGATGATTGATTCACCGTTATATCTTTCTACCTTGAGCGAAAAAGAAACGTTCTGTCCCGCATATGCGGTTGGCGAAAACACCGGCATGTATCGCTCATCCGAAAAATCTTTCCGACGATAGAAATTCTTGTAGAACACCTTGCATCCCTGTCCTCTCACCATACGATCAAAAAGGATTTCAAGGCTTCCATGCCCTTCGGTCTTCCCTTCTTCACTGTGGCGTATCCTGCAAAGGGAGGGATCTGAGATGCGGAATCCATGGGTGCTTCCGGGCAAGGAGAAATCAAACGCCACTTCGCCTTCTTGTATTCCGCAACCAGAAGGAATCTCGCGTTTTTCCAGTCTGCACCCCAAAATGTACAACTTTTTCGCATAGGTCGGGAGGTCGAGGATATTCAGGTACCCGCTGATTCCGGAAAGCACTACATTGTCATGCATCGGTTCACGGTATGATTCAGGAATGCCTTCCAAGCCATCCAAAACACCCAATATGGAACCGACATTCCCCGCATTGCAATCGGTGTCCCACCCAGCCATCGTCGCGATCTCGACACCCCTTGCGAAGTGCTTTCCGTACAACAACGCCATGGCGCACACCCCGGCATTCGGGATGACATGACAAGCTCCGCCATATTTGTCATATCCCCAATCATGAAGCAGATACCGCATGCACGCTTCCCAATCATCCGGTTGCCGGTCATGGAACAACCTCACACTCTCCAATACGTTCCGATAGGTACAGTTGGCGGAAAGCACCTGCAAGGACCTATCAAAAACTTCTTCCACCGTCCCGCATACATATGCGTTTGCGATGCAGGCGGCGATGAAACCGGCTCCTTGCAAAGCTTCTCCGTCATGCGATACGGAAGCGGCCGTCTGTGCAAACTGCGCGGCCTTCTGTGGATTTCCCGGCCACACAAAACCCCATGTATCAATGAAAATCTGACCTCCGATCTGTTCAGACAAGACCTTGCCGTTGATGGCCATGCTTCCGCTTTCCGGGGGAGCCATCCCCGCTTTCAGGTTCAGGTAAGCGGTATGCTCCGTGGAAACGCCATAACCTCCCCACCAGAACATACCCACGCCTTCGCGGGCGTAATTCAACCAGGCTTCCCCGACATCTTTTGCATCCAGATGATCGCGAAGCCCCGCATCATCAAGAGATCTGAGGAAATACACAGGACCGTTGATGTCATCGTCAGCAGCGAAATTGATGAACGGTTTCACATATCCATGGATGTCGCCATAAAAACGTTTGATCCTTTCATATGTCCACAAAGAAGGCTCGACAGGTGCCCCCAGACGAATCCCGATGTTTTTCCCCAGCAATCCCGCATAGGTTTTTTCCAAACACAACCGTTCCCGCATGTGTACTTCCCCATGAGAGGATGCCCCTTTACGGGGCATCCTGAAACACGTTTATTTCAACACCGTCGCCAAATATGCGGAGATCTTGTCTCCACCGGCGGCGTTCCACTTTCCGACGAACTCATCAAAAGAAGCAACGTCACGAACCCCGCGGATGATGTCGGTGGAATACTCCGTATAGAGTTTGTCCATGGCGTCTTTCAGCGGCAGGAGATCTTCCGGCAACAAGACGTTGGTGTCCGGCGCAAAATACTTGCTGGATGCAGCCAACGAATCAAGTCCCGGCTTGGTCATCACTTCTCCGACAACATTGGAAGTATCAAGACCGTTCATCGTATCCCAGAAACGGGCCCACCATTGGGTGAACTTGTCACCAAGGACAATCTTGCCATCCTTCATGGTATAATGCATCCCTTCAATGCCCAACTTATCCAGTTTCCGTCCTTCGGGACCAGCCATGAATTCAAGGACAGCAAATGCGGCTTGCTTGTTCTTGGAGGCCGCGTTGATGCCAAAGCCACGGGATTCCTTGGTCACATCGACACTCTGGTATGCCTGACTGACACCTTTGGCGGGTGGAAGCACCACAAGTTGCGCCTGTTTTCCCTGAGTCTGCATCATTTTGTTGTTATAAATATTGATGACGGCTCCGGCGGTTCCGGAAACGAAACCTGCGGTCCCTTCATAGAACGCTTTCTCCATGGTGTCCCACTGCTTGGTCACATACTCATTGTCCAGAAGCCCTTCCTTGTACAGCAAAGCATAGAAGGCAAGTTTGTTCTTCTCTGCCTGTGTTGCCTTTGCATACACCCATTTGCCATTTTCCTTGACGATGGTTGCGGTCACACCGAACGCATGGTTGAACACGGAATCCAGTTTCAAAATCGTACCATCAGTAGTGATAGGCCACTTGCACACGTTCTTCGCTTTCATTTCACGGAACAACGCAAGATAGTTGTCGGTTGTGGGGTTCGCCATCAAGGCTTTCGACGCATCCAACGAATTGAACCAATCAGAACGCATCACTGGAATCTGTACCCGGGCAGGAGCAAGCCACAACAGGTACGGATAGTTCTTCATAGCCGCCGTGTTATGCGGTTCCATAATCGACTTCACGTATTTCGATGAAGCGATATACGGAGTCAAATCCTCAAGCATTCCTTCCTGTGCTATCTCCTGGTCCCCACCTTGGAAGTAGATGAGATCCGGGGAAATCTGGCCGGTACGGAACGCGACAGGAACCACAGTCTTGTAGGATCCTGCGGGAGCGTCCAAGATTTCAAGACTGATATACTTGCCCTCTTTTGCCAATCCCGCTTCGATCGCCTTCACCAATTCCGGGTTGCCTTCGTCCTTTGGATTCACATCCTTGCATAGATAGGTTACCTTGACTGGATTATCAGCCGTTCCCATGGTGCCCGCCGTAGGTGCGGCGGAAACTTGGGTCTCTTTTGTTCCCGTTCCAAAGGCACTCACCATTGCTGTCAGACAAACCAACAATGCCACTACAACTTTTCTCATGCTCATACCTCCTCTTGGTATGTATTTTCTTCATTATTCCTTGACACTACCTGCCAACGCATCCCGCGCATAAAAACGCAACACCACAGGATAAATCAGCAGAATCGGTATCAATGCGACTACAATCGTAGCGTCTTTCAACGCCGCATAATCCATTCGGGCGATATCGTTGTAATTGAAAATGTTCTGTTGCCCCACCATGGAAATGGTGTCCCCAAGCACCACAAACTGGCGCAAAATCACTTGGAGAACCGTATCTTTCGCCTTCATGATGTAGATGCTCGCGCGGAAGTATTCGTTCCAACGGACAACCGCATAAAACATCGTGATGGTGGCGATGCCAGCCTGGGAAAGAGGACACATGATGTCAAACAGCATCTGCATATGATTGCAACCATCAATCGTCGCCGCTTCGACAATGGCCGGTGAGACTTTCTCGAAGTATCGCATCATGATGATCAGGTAATAGACATTCACCGCGGTGACAAGGATTACAGACCATCTGGAACCCATCAAGCCCAAGCGTTGCACGACCAGATATTCAGGCACTGTTCCCGGATCAAACAGCATCATGATGATGAAGAACACCATCAAGGGTTTCTTCAACGTCAAGCCAGGACGTGTCAGCACATAGGCGGCGGAACAGGTCAACACCATGTTGATGGCCGTCCCTATCACCGTCACGAAAATGCTGTTACCCAGCGAAGCCATCAAGACAGGATGGAAAAAGACGATACGGTAGTTCAACAGGTCGAATCGCTCGGGCAGGACGGAGAGACCGCTCATCTTCATTGAGGCTTCCGGCGCTGACAAACTTTTCGCAAGAATGTTCAAAAGCGGTATGACCATCGTCAACGTCACAAAACCCAGCAACGTCGCCAACAACACTTGGACGATGATTTCATGACAAACTTTCGTCTTTCTCATCACCATACCCCCGTTCCTGTGAGACGTTTGGAGACCACGTGTGTGGAAAAGACAAGCACCATGCCGACGATACCCTTGACCAAACTGACCGCAGTGGCAAGTGAGTATTGCCCGCTCTGGATGCCGATGCGATAAATGTAGGTGTCCAAGATGTCGATGGTGGAAAGCACCGCATCGTTGGAGAAGTTCAACACTTGGTCAAATCCCGCATTCAGGAAGAACCCAAGGTTGAGGATGAACATCGTCACCATAGGCGTGACCAAGGCCGGAAGGATGATATGACGGATGATGACCATCCGTCCCCCACCATCAATCTGCGCCGCTTCGAACAATGATGGATTGATGGCGATGATCGCAGTGAAATAAATGATGGAATCCCAGCCAAGGGACCTCCAGCCTTCACAAAAGAACAATATCCAGCGGATAGCCGTTTTGTCGGTCATGAAATCCCGGGCAGGTATATGGAAATAAGACAAAAACTGGTTCCATCCTCCTTGCAACGAAAGCATATTGATCCATATTCCTGCGATGACAACCCAAGACAGGAAATGCGGCAGATAAGAAATCACTTGGACATATTTCCTGAAACCATTTGACCACAGTTCGTTCAACAAAATGGCGAAAACCACAAAACAAGGAAAGAGCAGGATGTATTTCATGAAACTGATGACCAAAGTATTCTGCAGGATTCTCAGAAACTCCGGGCTGCCGAACATCATGCGGAAGTATTTCAGCCCGACGAATTTCCAAGCGCTTTTTGCGCTGTAGCGGAAAAAGGCAAGCCGCATGTTCCAGATCGGGAGCACATGGAACAGAATGAAATACACGATTGTGGGAAGAAGCATCACATACAATGCACGTTCCGACCAAAGCTTTTGCGTCATCTTGGATTTCATCAGGACTCCTTAGGGAACCAGCAATTCCATCAAAGGCGCATGTTGTTGGGCACCATACACATCGCGGTCAAAACAAGTGCCGCTGGAAATCTTGCGGTTGTAGGTGATCTTCACGCCCAAGGCCTTGTCGAAAAACACAATGCAGACGATATCCTCCTTCTGCAGGTTGTATGCCTTGCAGATTGATTCGACCGTAATGACCTTGTTGTCCCTTACCCTTCGGTAAGCCGCCTCATTGTCAAACAGCACATCAAGGGTGATTTCAAAAGGTCCGCTGTTTTTGCTTCTGAGCACTTTGGCCAGATCCACCAACCGGTCCATCATCGCACCTCCACAGGAAAGAATGCACACGGGTCCGCCACTTTCATCAGGTGGTAGACGGAAAACTCATATACTTTGCCAAATTCCACATCGCTGGGAGCGAAGGGGAACGCCAGATTGCCGGCAGTCGCCTTTCTTCCTTCATACCCATAGTGCATGAACGTGCTACGCAAGGACGCACAGATAGCGGAAGCGATGTCTTGGCTCTTTGCGACCACCTCGAACAACACGCCAAGTTCATGAGGAGTGTCGTGGAGCGGTTCCAAATCCCCCATGACTCCATTCTTGCCATAATTGTAGAACGCGATCTGATACAACGAAGGATCAATCTCCGTATATTGTTCCTTGACACTTTGTTTCACCGCTTCCTCAACTTCCTCGATTTTGGAGATCAACAGAGGATCCCTTACCCCGGCGATGACGAAGGTCCGATATGCTTTCAGCCGGGCTCCTTCCAGTTTGATCCAGTACCCGTCAGAAGGCATGATCCTGCTGCCCTTCACCCGAACACGATTCTCGGCGATGTTCTCGAACGTACAGTCTCCCAAGTCCTGGATGATGCCGGGACCGTGGAGCAGATAGGGATGTTCCTTTTCATAGAAGGTATGGGCCGCGACACTCAAAGCATCGCATTTGCGTCGGGGATTGCAGGGATAAACCTCAAAACAATCTTTGTACAATTCCCCCATCATGCAATCCTTTGTGGTACCGGGATTGCAACACAGGGCACCGCATTCGAGAACCTTTCCCATATGGTAGGACAATGCAAGGTCGAAACCGTTCTTCACCCCGACAGCAGCGTATGGAGCGGGATCATACGCTCTTCCACAAACGATGATGTCCGCACCGGTATCAAGCGCTTTTATGATGGGTTCAATCCCCATTTGGGCGACAACCGCAGTGGTTTCGTCCAAAGCGGTTTCCGTCAATGGAGGAACATTGCTTCCCAAGGGAACCACATCACCTCGTCGCATCGCTTCCCGAATGGCATTCTTGGGAATATCCCCCCATACAATCACCTGCTTGAGACGTTCCAAGCGTTCTTCCTTGACGATTTCATCGATGATGGCAAGAGTCCAAAGAACATGGGTCCTGCCACCGCTCCCCCCTGCAGAACCAATGATGACGGGAATATGGAGGTCTGCGCCTCCCCTGATCAATCTCCGAAGATCCTTCTTGCAGGCAAGCCGGCTGACGATGGCGACACCGGCGCCGAGCTTATGGGGCCCCGCATCGGTCGAACCGGCGTCAACCACGATGGCATCCGGTTTCATGGCAAGCCCGTTTTGGAACGAAGTATCCGGAAAACCATATCCAAGAATCCCACAAGGCGATAAAATCCGAAAGGATGTTTTCATACCATTGACCTCACTGTTTCCCGTTCAATGATTTCAGCGGGAAGAAGCGTTCTGGCGGGAATCTCTTTCCCGTTGATGGCATCCATGACAATCAATGCGGCTTTCTCCCCTATTTCCCGTTGGGGTTTACGTACGGTCGTCAACATGGGAGAAACCATGCTTGCACCTGGGATGTCGTCCATGCCTATCACCGAGATGTCATCTGGAACGGATATCCCCAGTTCATGGCATTTTCTCAAAAATCCGATGGCCACCAAGTCGTTTCCTGTCAGAATGGCTGTTGGTTTCTTTGCCAATCCACCAATTCTCGAAGCTTCCTTCATGCCACTTTCAATCGTCAACGGTGCGTTGGTGACCAAGGCCGTATCGATCGGCAATCCTTTGGCATCATGAAAATCCTTGTATGCCTGGTAACGGATCTGGCTTACGCCTTCACCGTCAACGCCATGCGGGTAAACCATCGCGACTCTCCGGTGTCCTCGTTCATATAAGTATCCAAGCGCCGACTGCACCGCATGATACGTATCCGTACCGACGACGGGATATTGCATTTTCTTCAACCGGTCCCCCAACACCACGACCGGGCAGGAAAGAGAATCAAACAAAGCCACATCCAGTCCTGGCGCATTCACCAAAACGGCATCGACCCTATTTGCTTTCGCCATTTCAAGATACCGAAGTTCCCTACTCATCTGCCAATCACTATTGGCAAGCACCAAACTGTATCCGCTCGCATCAAACACATCCTGGCAACCGCGGGCGACTTCCGCCCAAAAGCTGTTGGTGATGTCAGGTATGATCAAAAGGACCGTATAGGAACGGGTGGTCCTGAGGCTTTGAGCCAAAGTGTTCTTCACATATCCGAGACTCTTTGCCGCTTCAAGGACTTTTTCCTTGGCATCCCCACTGACGCCATAGGTGTCGCCGGCAAGTACCCTGCCTGCCGTACTTTTGGAAACATGAGCGGATTTCGCCACATCAATAATCGTCACAGACACGGTGCAACCTCTTTTGGGAACGTTCCCAATATGTATTAGTATACCGTGTTTCCTGAAATTTGCAAGAAAAAAGCATTTCGTTGATTTTCAACAACAGGAAAAAAACATATCCCTACTACGGTTTTGAGAAAAGACGACAAGAGAAGATGCCTTTCCACATGACATGGTCACTTGCCGTCTTTTCCTTTTTCATGTCCCGCCAAGAATACGTTCATCTACCGGAAGCGGGTCCCCTTCTTCCAACGCCATCTCCAAAAGACGCGAGAACATCGCTTTGGAAAGGAGGTTTTCCAAACGGTATACTTTTCGCAGATGGTTCTGCTCCGGGAACCGCTTCATATACTGTTCCATAAGGACAATGTAGTCCTCTCCGAGTTTCTGTTCCAAATATTCCATAAGACCCTCCTTGCTTCCTTCGCAAGGCGGAAAGGAGAATAATGAATTGCACGTGTGGCACGTCACTTTCCCTCCCCCCGCCCTGCCAACGGTCGGACCTGAATCCGAAGCAGTTTTCCGTTCTTTGATGTAGTGCCCTTACCATACCATATATCAGGGAAAAGGCAACCACTATTCTTCTTTTTTTCGTATATTTTTGCAGGAAAAGGACCACATGTTCCGAAATGCAGACACAACCCACATGTCACGGTATACTGTCTCCATGAAAAAAGCCTTTTGTATCTTGGCGCTGGCCTACCTCACGGCTCTTCTCTGCTGTGTTTTCCTCTCCTCTGTCCTTTCCTTCGGACTTGTCGAAAACACCGTACTTCTCTCGGTCTCCGCCACCACCATCGTCTTCATCTTCAGCCTGACCACGGACAACAGCAGCATGTACGATCCGTATTGGAGTGTCGCTCCTGTATGCATCACGCTGTACTGGATGAAAAAAGCGAATGTTCCCGGCATCCTGTTTTTCATCCTGTTGCTGGTATGGTCGATCAGGCTCACCGCCAACTGTTGCATCCATTGGAAAGGACTGTCCGACGAGGATTGGAGATACCGTTCCTTCAGGAAAGCCACCGGCAAACTCTATTGGCCTGTCAGTTATCTGGCCATCCATATGATCCCAACCTTCTTTGTGTTGGGAAACATGCTCCCTGTCCTGTACATCCTGGAAGGGAAAGTCACCAACCTCTTTCTGGTGGTCACCGGATATGTGATGATGCTTGCCGCTTTCCTTCTTGAACTGGTCGCCGACCGGCAGATGGACCACTACCAGAAGACAAGAACCGACGACACCGCCTGTTGCACCGAAGGGCTTTGGGCCTACAGCAGGCACCCGAACTATCTTGGAGAGAACTGCCTGTGGTGGGGCATCTTCATCGCTAGTCTTGGTTGCGGAGGAAACCCCATCCTCATCATCGCTCCGATCGCCATGACCGCATTGTTCCTATCCTATTCAATCCCAGCCATGGAGAAACGGCAATGCGAGCATCGCCCTTCGTACAAGGAAATCCAAAAACGCGTCCCTCTGTTTTTGATCACCGGAAAACACTGGTGAGACGAAATGAAAAAGCCATCCGTCGTTCAGGCGGATGACCGTACAGAAAAGGGGGTCCGGTCCGAATCGGAGAAGTACCCAGGACCACCAGACCTGACCAGACCCCCAGGGAAGGATTACACCGTAAAGAGCAGATCCCCATACGTCGGCATAGGCCAATAGTCGCGGGCGACCAACAACTCCAGCTGGTCACTGACTCCTCTGACCTCCGCCATGGCAGGAAGCACCGAAGCATGGTAACTGCGTGCCTGTTCGGTGGAATTTGCGATCATCTTCGACTGAAGGGCAGCATCTTCCAGTTTGGTGACACTCTCCGAAAGACTGTCTTCAAGGGCGGAAAGCTTCTCGACCATGGAAAGCTCCGTCTTGCAGGCCAAAGAAGGAACAACAGATTTTTTCGCCATAGCATCAGAAGCAAGTTTCGCGCTGTAGTCGCTCACCGCAGGAAGAATCTGTTCCCTTGCCATATCGACCATCGTCAATGCCTCAATATGAATGGTCTTCGCATAGTTCTCCATCAGAATGTCATAGCGGCTGTGCATCTCAGCTTCCGTGAAGATGCGGAATTTCTTGAACACGGCGATATTCTTTGCGGCGATGAACGACGGAACGGCATCAACGGTGCTCTTCAGGTTGAGCAAGCCACGTCTCTCAGCCTCCCCGACCCATTCGGGACTGTAGTTGTTCCCGTTGAAGATAATCCTCTTATGGGCGATATAGGTGTCCTTGACAAGGGTGGCGAGATCGGCTTTGAAATCTTTGGATTTCTCCAGAATGTCAGCAAATTTCTCCAACTCATCAGCGACAATGGTGTTCAGGACGATATTCGGACCAGCCACAGAGAACGACGAACCGAGCATACGGAACTCGAATTTGTTGCCGGTAAAGGCAAACGGGCTGGTTCTGTTCCTGTCGGTGGAATCCTTCGGGAAATCAGGAAGTACATGGACACCAAGGATCATGTTCTGCTTGCGTTTCGCCCCAACAGGTTTCCCGCAAGCGATGCCTTCCAGAATTTCGGTCAGTTCGTCGCCAAGAAACATGGAAACAATAGCGGGAGGAGCTTCGTTTGCACCAAGTCTGTGGTCATTGCCCGCCGATGCGACGGATACTCTGAGCAAATCCTGATACTCATCCACAGCCGCGATGACGGACACCAGAAACAACAGGAACTGGGCGTTGTCGTTGGGACTTTCACCCGGTTCAAGCAGGTTGACCCCACTATCGGTGGAGATGGACCAGTTGTTGTGCTTTCCCGAACCGTTGACTCCTGCAAACGGCTTCTCATGAAGCAGGCAGACGAGATCATGCTTGTCGGCGATTTTCTTCATCATCTCCATCATCAACTGGTTCTGGTCGGTGGCGACGTTGGTGGTCATGAAAATCGGAGCAAGCTCATGTTGGCTTGGCGCAACTTCGTTATGCTTGGTTTTGGCATAGACGCCGAGTTTCCACAGTTCCTTGTCCAAATCTTCCATATATGCGGACACCCTCGGACGAAGCGAACCAAAGTAATGGTCTTCCATCTCCTGTCCTTTCGGAGGTCGTGCGCCAAGCAAAGTCCGTCCCGTGTAGATCAAATCCTTTCTTTCCAAATACTGTTTCTTGTCCACCAAGAAGTATTCCTGCTCCGGACCGACCGTCGTTATGACCCGTTTGACCTCAGTTTTTCCAAACAATTTGAGTATTCTCAATGCTTGGTCGGAAAGGGCTTCCATAGACCTGAGCAATGGGGTTTTCTTGTCAAGAACTTCTCCACTGTAGGAACAGAAGGCCGTCGGAATATACAAGGTCGTCCCCTTGATGAACGCATAACTGGTCGGATCCCATGCGGTGTAGCCCCGTGCTTCGAATGTCGCACGTAGCCCTCCGCTGGGGAAAGAAGAAGCGTCAGGTTCACCCTGTACAAGTTCCTTGCCGTTGAATTCCATGATGACTTTCCCGCCCCCGACGGGGGTGATGAACGCCTCATGCTTCTCTGCCGTGATGCCGGTCATCGGCTGGAACCAATGGGTATAGTGGGTGACCCCATGTTCCAAAGCCCAATGCATCATCGCATTGGCGACTACGTTGGCGATGTTGAGGTCAAGATCTTTTCCTTCACGGATGGTTTGTTTCAAAGCCTTGTAGGTCTCCTTCGGCAACCGTTCCCGCATGACATCATCGTTGAAAACCAACGAACCGAAATAATCAGCTACTGTTTCCATATGCGCTCTCCTTCCCCATAAAAGGTCCAAACAATACGGAATCCTGGTTTTTCCTGCATCCCCAATGGAGACCGAATGACCACGAATTCCGAAAAATCCGACACTGCGGAACAAAAAAAGAAGGCGCCGTAGCCTTATAGCTACAGCGCCTTTGCTGTTTGGCAGGTAGACTATCACCAGTTGGAATTTTTTGTCAACCGGTTGATGTGATTTTTTTTCTCTCTATGAAACCCCAACGCTTTTCAGTATGATGTCCAGTATGTTACTGATGAAACAGAAAAACCCAGGAACCGTTTCCATCACAGAAGGCTCAATCGCAAAGGGCCTTCTTGCCTTCTTCTTCCCCATCCTGTTCGGTTCCTTTTTCCAGCAGATGTACAATGTCGCAGACGCCATCATCGTGGGACGGTTCGTCGGCAAGGAAGCTTTGGCTGCCGTAGGTGGCGGCACGTCGGTGTTCGTCAACCTGCTCGTCGGTTTTTTCGTCGGTATCACTAATGGCTCTGCGGTAGTCATCAGCCAGCATTTTGGCGCACATGACAAGGAAAAAAACCATCAATCCATCCAGACTTCCATGCTGATGAGTTTTTTGGGCGGGGCGGTGGTTATGGTTCTGGGTCTGCTTACCAGCAGATGGGCGATGCGCCTCATAGACACCCCGGATGACATTCTGGACATGTCGGTCACCTACCTGAACATTTTCTTCCTCGGCATGATTCCGATGTTCTTATATAATATGACATCCTCCGCTCTCCGTTCCATGGGTGACAGCAAACGCCCGCTCTACATCCTGATCCTCGGCTGTATGGTCAACATTGTCCTTGATGTGGTGTTCGTCGCCGTTTTCAACTGGGGTGTCGCGGGAGCGGCTTGGGCGACCATCGGATGCGAGACCATCAGTGCGGTGCTCGGCATCTCATATCTCATGCACAACGGGGAAGCTTCCAATTGCTTCTCTTTCCATGAGTTGAAGATCAACTGGGCAATCTGCAGGAAAATGTTGTACCTGGGAATTCCCGCAGGAATCCAAGGGTCCATGTATTCGATATCCAACATCATCATCCAGGGATCCATCAACAGCCTCGGAACCGATATCATCGCGGCAAACGCCGCCTATGGGAAAGTGGATACGCTTTTCTGGATGTGCATCAACAGCTTCGGCGTCGCAATGACGGTCTTCAGCGGACAGAATTACGGCGCAGCCCAATACCAACGGGTACGGAAAGGCACATGGGTCTGTCTGGGGATGAGTTCGTTGATGTCTGTCCTGTTTTCATTTGTGTTTCTCATCTGGGGACGTTCTTTCCTCATGCTGTTCACAACTGATTCCCTTGTCTTGGATGAAGGCATGGTCATTTTACGGTGCATCGCGCCCTTCTTCATCACCTGGGTATCCATCGAAATCCTTTCGGGCACCATCCGCGGTTGCGGACAAAGCGTCATACCAACCTTGTTCACCGTTTTCGGAGTCTGCGCCCTGAGGATACTCTGGGTCATCTTTGTCTTCCCGGGCCACCACACCATAGAGACGATAATGTACGTCTACCCCATCACATGGACTGTCACCAGCCTATTATTCTGGTGCTATTACCTATTTGGTTCATGGATGATCGGAGAGCCAAGGAAACGACAAAAGTAATGAGATGCATACAAATTGCATAATCATACGTTTTTGTGGTGACCTAGTGACAAACATTTTCCTTTTCGTTATAGTACTCCCAAAAGCGGAGGGTGAACCGCCCAGGAAAACCCGAAGCAGCTATCGACAGGACAAAGGCGTCCGACAACCACATGCAGGAATGCATGTTGTTATCGGTCGCCTTTTTTCATGCTCATTTGGGAGGGGAATTCATGACGGAGCAAGATTATCACCAGCGTGGTTTCCTTGAAGGAACGGAACGGATATCCAGTGGTTGCGCAATCTGCGGATTCATCAACAAGAGCGGAAAACGGTTCAGCGGCGAAGACGCCATCAAGGCGATCACCGTCATGCATGACCGTTCCAACGGGCTCGGCGGTGGTTTCGCAGGCTATGGCATCTACCCAGAATACAAAGACTACTATGCACTGCACATCTTCTATTACAGCCAAGATGCGAAAAAACGGTGTGAGGATTTCCTGGATGAACATTTTGATGTGATCAACCTGTCGAAAATCCCTACGGCAAAGAACCCGAGGATTACCGATGAGCCGCTCATCTGGAGATATTTCGTTATTCCGCTTCCCACCAAACTGGCGTCCAGCCAGCTGGAAGAGGATGAATTCATGGCCCGTTGCGTCATCAACATCAATTCGACGATCAGCGACGCATATGTGTTCTCCAGCGGAAAGAACATGGGTGTGTTCAAAGCGGTCGGATATCCGGAGGATGTCGGCAGATTCTACAAACTGGACAGTTATGCGGGATACAGTTGGACCGTCCATGGACGTTACCCGACCAACACTCCGGGATGGTGGGCAGGTTCCCACCCCTTCTCCCTGCTGGACTTTTCAGTAGTGCATAACGGAGAGATTTCCTCCTATGACGCCAATCGCAGATGGATCGAAATGTATGGTTACCGGTGCACGTTGAAGACAGACACCGAAGTCATCACGTACATCATCGATTACTTGCATCGCAAACAAGGGCTTTCCCTGACCGAAGTCGCACATGTAATCGCCGCACCATTCTGGACAACAATCAGCAGGATGGAACCGGAGGCGAAAGCCGAGTACACGTACCTGCGCAACACGTTCGCAAGCCTGCTCATCACCGGTCCGTTCTCCATCATCCTCGGTTTCAACGGTGGGTTGATGGCGCTCAACGACCGTCTGAAACTCCGCTCATTGGTAGCCGCAGAAAAAGGCGAAATGGTCTATTTCGCGAGTGAGGAAGCCGCCATCAGGGTGGTCGAACCCAACCCGACCAAGGTATGGTACCCGACCGGCGGACAACCGGTGATCGTCACCTTGAACCAACAGTGAGGAACTTACACAAATGGCAATAAATTATTTATTTCCTGAATTTGAAGTGCATAGGGACCCAAACCGGTGCATTTGCTGCAGAGTCTGTGAACGTCAATGCTCTAACAGTGTCCATCATTACGACGCTGAAGCGAAAATCATGGTCAGTGACGAAGCGAAATGCGTCGACTGCCAACGATGCGTGACCCTCTGTCCGACACATGCCTTGAAGATCGTCAAAAGCGACCAGGAATTCCGCACAAACGCAAACTGGGGCAAAGAAGTCATCGAAGACATCTACCGGCAGGCTGACAGCGGCGGGGTCCTGCTCTCCTCCATGGGGACTCCGAAAAGTTATCCTGTCTACTGGGACAAGATGCTGATCAACGCATCCCAGGTGACCAACCCGTCCATCGATCCTTTGAGGGAACCGATGGAAACACAAGTGTTTCTGGGGGCGAAGAGCGATACAATCGAACGGGACAAAGACGGAAAGATCATCACCAAGACTCAAGCACAACTGAAGCTTTCGGTGCCCATCATGTTCAGCGCCATGAGTTACGGATCGATCAGCTATAACGCCCATAAGAGCCTCGCTTTGGCCGCGCAGGCGCTTGGCACCTATTACAACACAGGAGAAGGCGGCTTGCATGAGGATTTCTATCAATACGGAGCCAACACCATCGTCCAAGTGGCCTCTGGCCGTTTCGGGGTGCATCCGGATTATCTGAAAGCGGGAGCCGCGATTGAAATCAAAATGGGACAAGGTGCGAAACCGGGTATCGGAGGTCATCTTCCCGGTACAAAAATCGTCGGTGATATCGCAAAGACCCGTATGATTCCGGAAGGGTCCGATGCAATCAGTCCGGCACCTCATCATGACATCTATTCGATCGAAGACCTCAGACAACTGGTTTATATGCTGAAGGAAGCGACCGGCTACACCAAACCGGTGATTGTGAAAATCGCAGCGGTCCACAACGTCAGCGCGATCGCCAGCGGCATCGCCCGCAGCGGCGCCGACATCATCGCCATTGACGGCTTCCGCGGAGGGACAGGAGCCGCACCAGCCCGGATCCGGGACAACGTGGGTATTCCCATCGAGCTTGCCCTTGCTTCGGTGGACAAACGGCTCAGGGATGAAGGCATCAGGAACAATGTCTCCTTGGTGGTCGGCGGTTCCATCCGTTCTTCCGCTGATGTGATCAAAGCCATAGCCTTGGGCGCGGATGCGGTGTATATCGCAACCAGCGCGTTGCTTGCCTTGGGTTGTCATCTGTGCAGAACCTGCCAGAACGGCAAATGCAACTGGGGCATCGCGACGCAGAGACCGGAGTTGGTCAAACGGCTCAATCCGGAAATCGGCAGCCAAAGGTTGGTCAATCTCATCACTGCATGGAAGAATGAAATCATGGAAATGATGGGCGGAATGGGCATCAACTCCATAGAAGCGTTGAAAGGCAACCGCCTGATGCTTCGCGGTATTGGCTTGACCGACAAGGAGTTGGAGATCCTCGGGATACTCCACGCCGGACAGTGAGGAGGCGTATATGAGAAGAATCTACGTGGAAGAACAATGGTGTCTCGGCTGCCATCTGTGCGAATACAACTGCGCTTTCGCCAACAGCGGCAAAGACAGCATGATCAAGGCGCTGAAAGACGCGCATATCCAGCCAAGGATTCATGTCGAGGAACATGACGGCATCACCTTCGCCGTCAACTGCAGGCAATGCACCGAACCATTGTGCGTCAAAGCGTGTATTGGTGGAGCCCTGTCTCTGGAGAATGGAGTGGTCGTCATTGACCAAAGCAAGTGCGTTGGTTGTTATTCCTGCATCATGGCGTGCCCGTATGGGGCTTTGATGCCGGGAGACAACGGGGTCATGCAGAAATGTGAATTATGCAAGAACACGCCGAGCGGCGTTCCAGCCTGCGTCGCCGGTTGTCCGAACAAAGCCATTGTGTATGAGGAGCGGTAAGATGAACTATGTGATCATTGGAAACAGTGTCGCCGCCGTGGGATGTGTTGAAGGCATCAGGGAAGTGGACAAACAGGGAACCATCACCATCATCGGAGACGAGAAAACCCAGTGTTATTCCCGTCCCTTGATCTCCTATTACCTGATGGGAAAAACCAACGAACAGAACCTTATATACCGGAATGATGACTGGTTTGGGGAAAGAGGCGTTCATCAAATGCTTGGCACAACCGTACAGGCCATCAACACCAAAGCGAAACGTGTTGTGACCGATAATGCGGGTGAAGTGGCGTATGACAAATTGCTTGTCGCCACCGGCAGCAGACCTTTTGTCCCGCCGATGCAGGACCTGACGCTGGTGAAAGACCGATTCACGTTCATGAATCTCAGTGACGCAAAAGCCCTTCAAGCCGCTGTTTCCCCCAAAAGCGAAGTACTCATCATCGGAGCCGGTTTGATAGGACTCAAATGCGCCGAAGGTTTGTACGGGAAGGTGAAACATCTCACCATCATAGACCTCGCCTCTCGTGTGCTGCCCACCATTTTGGATGAAGAGGGCTCAAAACGGGTGCAAACATATCTTGAATCCAAAGGAATGGCTTTCCGGCTTGGAGTCAGCACCAAAACGTTCTCGGCGCACGAAGCGACATTGACGGATGAATCGAAAGTACCTTTTGATACGCTCGTCCTTGCCGTCGGCGTCAGACCGAACACCACGCTCATCAAGGATGCCGGAGGGAATGTGAACAAAGGCATCGTTATTGATGATCATTGCCGCACCACACTTCCTGATATCTGGGCGGCGGGGGATTGTGCGGAAGGGATGGATGACGCTTCAGGACTCCGTCACGTCATCGCAATCTTCCCGAACGCCAGACTCCAAGGGGAAACGGCGGGAAGAAACATGGCTGGGGAGGACTGTACCGTCTCCCCCTCCATTCCGATGAACGCCACAGGCCTCTTTGATCTGCATATGATCACAGCAGGCTCGTACGGCGGGGATGACATCGTGGAAAAGACGGAGGACGGCTACAAACGATTGTTCACCAAAGACAACCGACTCATCGGTTTCATCTTGATCGGGGATACCATCGCCAGGGCAGGCATCTACACGTCATTGGTGAGAGCCAAAACCGACCTCTCCTCGATTGACTTCCCCTTGATCACCGAGCACCCGCAGTTGATGGCGTTCGCGAAAAAAGAACGGGTGCGGAAATTGGGAGGTGTGCAATGACGAGCATTGATGTCGGAATGAAACCGTTTGGGCAACTCAATGAAACGATACGCTCATCAGCGGAGAATGTGTTCACGTTGTACAATGTCAATGGACAACGGTATATCGGCTGTGGTTTGAAAGGACGTACGATCACCATCAATGGGGTGCCTGGAAACGCACTTGGAGCCATGTTGGATGGTTCCACCATCAAAGTGAACAACAACGCCCAGGACGAAACAGGAGATACAATGAACGATGGCGAGATATTCATCCACGGCAACTGTGGCGATGCCGCCGGATATGCCATGCGGGGAGGCGCCATCTATATCCTCGGTTGCGCCGGCTACAGGGCTGGCATCCATATGAAGGCATATAAAGACAAGCAACCGCTGCTGGTCATCGGAGAAAAAGCGGGTAGCTTCCTCGGGGAGTACCAAGCGGGAGGCACGATCATCGTGTTGGGGATGCATCAGGACGGGAGGCCTCCTGTAGGATATTTCTGCGGGACAGGAATGCATGGTGGACATATTTACCTCAGATGCGATACATTACCAGTCGATCTTCCTGCCCAAGTTGTGGCCAAGGATGCCGCTGATGAGGATATTGCGGCCATCGGCAAAGCCATTGAACCCTTCTGCAAAGAATTCTCCTTGGACAAAGAAGCGTTGTTGTCTCATCATTACTTTGTATTGAGTCCCAATTCGAGCACTCCATACAAGCAATTGTACACGTATGTGTAGGAGGACGGTATGAACCATACCCAGGAAGAAGTCATGCAGTTCGTCCAAGAACAGGATGTGCGTTTCGTCAAGCTGTCATTCTGCGACATCTTCGGAGACCTGAAGAACATCAGCATCTCCAGCAAGGAATTGGCCAGGGCGTTTGAGAGCGGCATCAGTTTTGATGCTTCCGCCATCCGTGGATTCCTCAACATCGAGGAATCAGATCTTTTCCTGTTTCCGGACGCTTCCACGCTTTCCGTCCTGCCGTGGCGTCCCAGCCAAGGCCGGGTCATCCGTTTGTATTGCGGCATCCGTCGTCCGGACGGTTCCGCATTCGAAGGGGATGCAAGGACATTGCTGAAGGATGCCATGGACAAAACGGCACTGGATGGATATCGCCTGACGTTTGGTCCGGAATGCGAATTCTACCTATTCAAACGGGATCAAGAAGGAAATCCGACGCAAGAACCACTGGACAGGGGCTCTTACTTTGATGTCGCGCCTTTTGACAAAGGGGAAAACATCCGCCGTGAGATCTGTCTGACATTGGAACAAATGGGTTTTTATACGGAACGCAGCCATCATGAAAGCGGACCTGGACAAAATGAAGTCGATTTCAAGTATGGCACGCCGCTGGAGGCAGCCGATAACATGGTCACCTTCAAAAATGTCGTCCGAACCCTCTCCGAACGGGCAGGACTGTTCGCTTCCTTCCTCCCCAAACCTCTCAAAGGTGAAAGCGGTTCGGGACTGCATGTCAACATCGCTTTGGAAGAAAGGAATGACGAACTGCAGAACAACATGATCGCCGGAATTCTGGAACATATTGATGAAATCACGCTGTTCACCAATCCGATGGTGAACAGTTATGAACGTCTCGGCGCTTTTGAAGCACCCCAACACATCGGCTGGGGGCATGCCAACAGAAGCCTGTTGGTGCGCATCCCCCAAGCCAGCGGAACCTATCGCCGTCTTGAGGTGCGCTCTCCGGATCCTTCCTGCAACCCGTATCTGTGCTTCACGCTGCTCATCGAAGCGGCCATGGAGGGCATAAAGGAAAAACGGGAACCGCTTCCTGAACAAAGTTACAGTGACAAGAATCTCCCTGCGGATCTCTCCGAGGCGATAGATGCCGCCGCACAGAGTCCTTTTGTCGCGCATTGTCTGCCACCGCGCCTCCTCACCTATTTTCTTGAGGCGAAGCGGGCCGATTGGCAGAAATATCTCAAAGCGGAAGACAAGGATGCGGCAAGCCGCCTCCCGTACTTCCTTACTACGTAGGCCACGACATGAGTACGGCACTTGTGGTTAGCGCGACGACCAAAGGCAGCGAAGGGCTTACCAGCCTGATCCATCAGATGGAAGGGTCGATCGTCGTCACCACCAGAGCCAGCGCCAGTGAAGCCAGACGCCAAGTCTTGGACTGCGAATATGACTTGGTTTTCATCAACACGCCCTTGCCTGACGAAGATGGGCTGGAACTTTGCCGGATGATCATCGAGGAAACGCTCAGTCCGGTGATTTTGCTTGTCCGCGCCGAATTCTTTGCGGACATCCAAGCCCAGATGGAAAGCATCGGGGTTCTTGTCGTGCAAAAACCCATCATCCGGGAAGTGTTTTTCCAAACCATTGCCTTGGCAAAGTCTTTGCGCAACCGCCTTGTCGGCATGCACAATGAAAACGAAAAACTCCAACAAAAGATCGAAGAGATCAAAGTGGTTGATCAGGCGAAATGGACCTTGATCAAAACTTTGGGCATGGATGAAGCCCAAGCTCACAGATATATCGAAAAACAAGCGATGGATTTGCGGCGAAGCCGTTATGAAATCTCCGTGAACATCCTCAAAACGTACAGATAGAAGGAGAGTGCCTATGACAAAACATATATTCGTAACCGGTGGTGTGGTTTCAGGATTGGGAAAAGGCATCACCGCCGCTTCCTTGGGAAGGTTGCTCAAATGCCGTGGCTTGAAAGTCGCCGCGCAAAAATTGGATCCCTACATGAACGTCGATCCGGGAACCATGAGCCCATACCAGCATGGGGAAGTGTTCGTCACTGATGATGGAGCAGAGACCGACCTCGACCTCGGACATTATGAGCGGTTCATCGACGAGAACCTCAACAAGTGCTCGAATATGACCAGCGGACGCGTATACTGGAACGTCCTGACCAAGGAACGCAACGGGGAGTATCTGGGTTCCACCGTACAGATCATCCCCCATGTGACCAATGCGATCAAGGAGTTCATTTATTCTTTGGACAAAAAGACAGGCGCGGATGTGGTGATCACCGAAATCGGCGGAACGACAGGCGATATCGAGAGCCAGCCTTTCCTGGAAGCAGCCAGGCAAATCGGACATGAACTCGGGCAAGGAAATTGTCTGTTCATCCACGTCACATTGGTTCCCTACCTGCAAAGTTCCGGAGAACACAAAAGCAAACCGACTCAGCATTCGGTACATGAGTTGATGGCTTCAGGGATATTCCCCGACATCATCGTCACCCGCAGTGATGAGCCGATCGAACAAAGCGTCAAAGACAAAATCGCGTTGTTCTGCAACGTCAAAAAAGACTGTGTCATCGAAAACAAGAACATGCCCATCCTGTATGAAGTGCCGTTGATGCTCCATGAAGAACATTTCGACGATGTAGTCTGCAGGGAGCTCAACCTGACTACAAACCCCATCGATCTGACGGATTGGGAAGCCATGTGCCTGCGTGCCAGAGAGGCAAAGGGTCATGTGAAAATCGCGCTGGTAGGCAAGTATACCCAACTCCACGACGCATATCTCTCTGTGAATGAAGCGCTCAAACATGCTGCATGGGAGAATGGTTGCCAGATGGAGATCAACTGGGTGGAAGCTGAGGCGGTCACGGAAAAAACGGCTGACCAACTTCTTCATGAAGCAGACGGCATCCTCGTCCCCGGTGGTTTCGGAGAAAGAGGCATCGAAGGCATGATCGAGGCTGTCCGCTATGCAAGGGAACACAGGATTCCGTTCCTTGGCATTTGCCTGGGCATGCAGGTGGCAGTCATCGAATTCGCGCGACACATCCTGTTCTGGGACGACGCCAATTCAAGCGAATTCAACGAAAAGAGCCAACATCCGGTCATTGCCTTGATGCCCGACCAAAAGGGAGATATACCCAAAGGCGGTACGATGCGTCTCGGTTCCTACCCCTGCGACATCGTCCCCGGCACATGGATGGATACGGCCTATCGCCACCAGAAAGAGATCAGCGAACGACACAGGCACAGGTATGAGTTCAATAATGATTACCGCACCCAGCTTTCACAGGCGGGTCTGGTCATCGCCGGCACCAGTCCTGACAAAAGGCTCGTCGAAGCGGTGGAACTGCAGAAAGACAAACACCCGTTCTTCCTGGGCGTCCAATATCATCCGGAGTTCAAATCCCGCCCGAACAATGCAGAGCCTTCCTTCAGGGAATTCGTCCAAGCCGCCATCATGAACAAAGAGAATCATTGACCCATCAGAGGCCTTGCCCTGTTCCGGCAAGGTCTCGTGTATGTTCACAGATACTCCCCTGCGAATCGGGGAAAATTCCGATAGTCGTCCACAAGGACAAACGGGAAATCAGAATGGAACAAGGAATAATCCCCTCCCCCATATCCGACATCATCACCGAAATACACCACCTGTCCGTGTTCCAACCCTTGTCGTTCGCAATAGCGTGACAAAGCATAGTATTTGTCGTACGGAACAGGCACCATATCGAACGATGAGGAACCTCCGACAAACACGACATATTCCGGGAAAAGGGCTTTCACTTCATCGTAGATGGCACGCCGCTTTTTTCTGTCGGGATCGAAGACAAGCTTGTCATTGATGTCAGCTTTGGTACCGATCAAAGGGATGCAGACCATCCCCGAGGGAAAAAACTCCACTGTATCTCCGGTGTATGCTTGAAAGCCAAACCGTTCCCGGAGGGTTTCCACTCTCTTTGTGACGGATTGCCGGTCGGTCTCAGTCTTTTTGCTTTCAAGGATTTCCAATTTTCCCATCGTCGTATCATAACGGGAGATTTCCATTCCATAGTTTCCGATGATATCCATCGGATACTGACCCATTTGCCGGAAAATACGTTCACAGGAACCTGCACCGACCATCACCAAATGATATTTGGCACCCAACCGGTCCAACACCCGGCGGTTTCCATCACCCAACAAGCTACGGTGTTGCGTCAGTGTTCCGTCAAGATCCAAAGCTATGGTATGTACTTCCATGGTCTCCTCCTGGGAAAAAGAAGCCCCCCCACCTTTCATGGTGAGGGGGAACCCGAAACCGATTACTTGTTGACGGACGCGTACAGCGTATTCCAGTGCTGCAGTATCTGTTTCTTGTTTTCGGTGAGCCACTTGATGTCACGGGTCACCCATTTGATCTCCGAGCTTGCAGGCAGATACGGGGTTTTGTAGGATGCCTTGCTGTTGGTGAACCGGAGTGTTCCGAGCGCATTGCCGAGATGGGTCTGACCATCGGCGCTCATCAGATAATCCACCATCGCTTTCGCCGCGGCTTCATGAGGAGCACCCTTGATGACGGCGCATCCAAACGCATTGCCTGACGCACCTTCTGCGGGATAGACCATCCGGATGTTCTTCGCACCGCTCTTCAGCAAGGTGGAAGCGCCATCTTCATAGGTAAGACCAACAACATATTCACCCGTCTGGACACTCTTGAAGCAGACGGAAGAGGAAGTGGAAATGATGAGTTTGTTCCTCATCAAGGCCTCGATGTAATCCCATGCCTGCTTGCTATCATTCCCATACACCGCCATGATGTTGGAGAGGTTGTTCCATGCGGCAGAAGACGAGTTCGGGTCGGAAAGGACGATCCTGCCCTTCAGAACCGGATTGAGGAGGTCTTTGTAACCTTTGATAGTCAAGCCAAGCTCTTTCTCAAGATCGGTATTCACACAGAACACGATGGTGGAAAGATGGTCGAAATTATAAAAGCCATTGTTGGAACGGTAATCCGGCATGATCTCCTTCTCATATGGGCTGAGATAGGCTTCGAAAATGTCCTTATAGGCATCGCCGTCACTGTTGCCGAGACCACCCCACATCAAATCACCCTGTGGCTTGTTCTTCTCGGCTGTAATCCGTGCGGTAAGTTCACCTGCAGAACCATTGACCACCTCGACTTCGATGTCAGGGTACTTCTCATTGAAGCCCTTGAGTAAATTGTTCAAGTCGTTCTCGGTCATTGTCGCATACAACACCAAATGCTTCCCCAACCCGTTGTCAGCAGCTTTGGCAGGTGCCGCTTCTTGGGTCCCCTGAGCGAAAGCGAACGAACATGCCATCAATATGGCAAGCACGAAAACCAGTGTCCTTTTCATAACAGTCTCCTTTTTATCTCCAGGGCATTACAACCCGGAATAACACGTTTACAATCTGATGTCCTCGGACTTGCTGAGCATCAGATAGACAAACAACGAAAGCGTCGTCAACAAAGTCAGTACTGCGGAAAATGCGCAGGCAAGACCGTAATTGCCACGGCTGATGGCCACATAAGCCGACATCGTCAACGTGATGGTCCTGTTGTTGTACAGGATGATGGCGCTGGACAGCTCGGTGACGATGGATACCCAACTGAGAATCGCTCCGGAAAGGATGCCGTTGGCCATCATCGGCACGGTGATTGTGGCAAACGTCTTCATCTTCGAGGTCCCCAGACTTATCGACGCTTCCTCGATGCTCAACGGTATCTGCATCAACGTCGCATTCGCCGAACGTATGGTGTACGGCATCCTCCTTATGACCAGCGAAATGATCATGATCATCATCGTTCCGGTCAACACGATGGGTTGCTTTCCAAACGCAAGAACCAAAGCGATGCCGATGACCGAACCCGGCATGATGTACGGCAACATGGACAAGGTATCGATGGAATGGTTCCAGAAATTCGGTCTGCGCACGACAAGATATGCGATCAAGACAGAGAACAGGATGATGATGCCAAGCGATCCGAAACCAAGAACCAAGGTGTTCTTGATGGATCTGCCCAACAATTTATGCATCGCCATCTGGTAATTCGCCATGGAATACCCCGGAAGGAACACCGCTTGGTCACAGTTACGGAAGGAAAGATAGACCACATACAGTTGCGGTACAAACGCGATGACAACCAGCAGGTAACAATATGCATACATCAGGAAACCTTTGACGCCATGGGGTGTCTTTTTTTCGACGGGATGAAGCGCGTTCATGGAGAATTTGAATTTGCTGGTCGCCCATTTCTGGATGAAGAACACCAATGCGGTCAACACAATGGCGATGACGGAAATGGCCGCCGCAAAGTTGTGGTCCGTACCGTTCTCTCCGAGGTATTGGTTGTAAATCTCGACGGGGAATGTCCGGTAGTTCTCCCCAATGAGCAACGGAGTCCCGAAATCGGCGAAAGCACGCATGAACACCAAAAGGCTTGCCGCCAGCACGGTGGGCATGCACAACTTCATGATGACTTTGAAAAATCGCCTGATCCCGACACATCCGAGGTTCGCCGATGCCTCGATCAACGTATTGTCGATGTTCCTGAACGCCCCATTCATATAGATGAAGACCAACGGATAGAGTTTGAGCGATTGCACCAAAAGGATACCGCCAAACCCATAAATGCTGCCTATGCGGATACCCAACACTTTTTCAAAGAATTGGGTCACCACACCGGAACGGCCAAGCAGCAAAATCCACGAATACGCTCCGATGAACGGCGCAGACATGCAACACAGGACACTCACGACAAACAGGAACTTGGCGCCTTTCAACTGGTAAAAAGAGTAGAAATACGAAATGGGAATGCCGATGAGCAAGGTGACCAACGTGATGTCGATGGAGACCTTGAAACTGTTGAGGATTGTCTTGCTGTAGTACGGTTGCGAGAAGAACTTGGCGAACTGGACAAAGGTGAAGTTTCCGTTCTCATCCCTCACCGCCTGACGGAGAATCTCAAACAAAGGGTATACAAGAATGACGAAGAACAGCACCAGGAACATCACGGTAACACCCGACCAAACATCAAATCTTCTGCGGCTTTCCATTCTGTCCTCCTCAATGCTTCACGAGGTCGTTCTGAACCCCATCCAGGATGTTGGCCTCCCCATCTTCGGTGAAAATGTTGATCTTCTCCGTATTGATGCCCAAGAAAACCTCGGTTTTTTTCGCCACGGTATTGCCGATGGTCGACTCCATGATGGATTCGACTTCCTTTCCATCGGACAAATGCATGAAATAGTGGGTGTTGAGTCCCAAAAAGACACAATCATCAATGACGGCCTTCAAACCGGTCACGGCTTCCTTTCTCATCAACAATTCCTCAGGGCGAACCGACACGATGACATTCTGGTCATGCTGGTACCGGATCTGGACATTCGGGACAAGCACATCCAAGTTCTCAATGTGCAGATGCGGGGTCCCTCCTTCCATGACAAGTTTCCCTTCCAACGTGTTCGAACGTCCGATGAAGGAAGCCACAAACAGGTTCGCCGGCCTCTGATAGATGTTCTTTGGCGTCCCGATATGCTGGATTTCCCCTCCTTTCATGACGGCAATGCGGTCACTGACCGCCATTGCTTCTTCTTGGTCATGGGTCACGTAGATGGTCGTGATGCCGATGTCGTTTTGGATTTCCTTGATGACAGTCCTCATCTCCACACGGAGTTTGGCGTCGAGGTTGGACAGCGGTTCATCCATCAAAAGGACATGCGGCTCAATGCAAAGGGCACGGGCTAGAGCTACACGTTGCTGCTGCCCGCCGGAAAGACGGTCGGGCATACGGTCTGCAAGTTGGTCAATCTTCATCAGCTTGAGGAATTTTTCAGCTGTTTCGGTAACTTGTTCTTTGGGAAGTTTCCGGTTCTTCAGACCAAACTCCACATTTTTCCGCACCGTCATGTTGGGGAAAATGGCGTAGTTCTGGAACACCATGCCGATGTTCCGTTTTGCAGGGTCAAGGTCATTGATCCTCATGTCATTGAAATAGAAATCACCACCTTCGATCGTATTGAAACCTGCAATCATCCGGAGCAATGTGGTCTTTCCACATCCGGAAGGTCCGAGAAGCGTGAAGAATTCCCCCTGTTTCACATCAAGGTTCAAATCTCCAATGATGGTAGCGGCACCATATTTCTTCAGCGCATGACGAATCCGTATCTCAACACTCATGATGATTCCTCCAGTCTCTCAAAAAAGAATAAATCAGATTACCGGTCTGTCAAGGAGTTATTTTCAAAAGAACACCAAAACGAACACAAATGAACATATTATTCACTATGATACAAATCCATTGTACAACATAATTCCGCAATCGTGTACCTCAACTTGATGCGTTTTCAAAGAGACACTCGTATGCAAATGAATTCCGTAAAAGCACTTTTCCCGTCTGGGCAACCTCCCGGGACGCACAATATCCGCAGACCAGCCACTCAAAACGAATTCTTACGAATCAAACAGAAAAGAACATCTCGAAGACATGATTCTCTGCAGTCTTCCCCTTGACCAATAAGTATGATTAGTTATACTAATATTACTATTCATACTGGAGGGTTGTCATGGACAAACTGTGGAACACGGTGAAAGTCGGTGAGAAAGGACAAATTGTGATCCCCAAAGAGATGCGGGAACTGTTCGGAATCCAAAACGGCGACATGCTTCTGATTCTTGCGGACAAAGCACGTGGCATCGCCATCCCGACCAAAGAAGACATGCAGCGCATCACAGCGGAAATCATGAATTATGAACAAAAAAAATGAAATCATCGTCATCGGAGCCGGTGTCGCAGGACTTACCGCAGGCATATATGCGTTGAAACTTGGCTATCACGTTCATTTGTTTGAGAAAAACCCCACTCCTGGTGGGGAATGCACCGGATGGGACAGGCAAGGCTGTCATATCGACAACTGCATCCATTGGCTCATCGGAACGACGCCAGGAACGGATCTGAACAAGCTATATAAGGAAACCCGACTTTTGGACGAAGAAGCCGGCGTTTACCGGTTTCCGCTCATGTACACATCCTATCTCGACGGCAAGCACATATCACTCTACCCTGACATTGAAAAAACCCGACAGGAATGGGAAGCCCTTTCTCCGGAGGACACGCCCCTGATCGATGACTTGATGGAAGATGTGCGCAAGGGGCAAAAGACCATCATCCCCGCAGGCATCCCCAATGAGATGCTGGGAGCTTTCAGCGGGATCAGCCTTCTCCTCAAATCACGGAATCTGTTTGCGTTGAGCAAGAAATACCAAGGGATGAGCATCCAGGACCTGAAGGATCGTTTTCATCATCCCTTGATCAAAGCCTGCATCAGTGATTTCTGCCCCAGTGAATCCAAAGGGGAAAACTTTGCGGTCATGTATGGGAATTTCGCCAGTGGAGACGGAGGCGTGCCTGTCGGCGGCTCCCGTCAAGCTGCCATGCGTATGAAACGGCGGTTTGAGGAACTTGGCGGAATCTATCATGGTTCTTCACCGGTTACGCGCATCATTGTCGAAGACGGCAAAGCGCGTGGTGTCAGCCTTTCAAACGGTTCCTTCATGCCTGCGGATTACTTCATTCCCGCTTGTGATGCGGATTTTACGTTCTCTCAATTGCTGGACAAGCGTTTCATGCCGGAAAAAATCCGCGAATACTTTGACAATCCCCAAACCTACGTCATTTATGGAATGGTGCAGGCCGCATGGATGGTCGACAGCCCGCAAAACGCCATTAGCACGGAAATCATTCTGGATGTCCCAGAGCTCAGGGTGGAACCATGGCTCAATGACCGCATCACTTTGAAATGTTATGACTATGAGCCATCTTTCGCTCCCCAAGGAAAACACGTCGTCCAGCTTTTGTGGGGATGTGATCACTCGTCTTGGGATTATTGGAAAAACCTTGATGAGAAAACCTACAGAGCGAAGAAACAGGAATTGGCATCCTTGGTGGAGAAGAAAATCGAAAAAACCTGGCCACAATGGGAAGGCAGGCTCACGTTGCTGGATACATGGACAAGCAGAACCTACAGAACGTGGTGCAACGCACATGACGGTTACAACCAAGCTTGCATCATGACCAAGAACACCAACATGATGAAGGATTATCCCCCACCATATCTGAAGGGGCTCTCCAATGTGGTGCTCGCAGGCCAATGGATGTCGCCTCCCGGCGGCATTCCCGGTTCCTGCATCAGCGGAAAATTTGCGGCATACCGTGTGGATCATCTAGCCCATAAAGTACGGGATGCCGCCAAAAAAACCTTTTTCCGTGGTGTCTTGCCGGCAATGGTGATGTTCTTCGTATTCAGCCGGCTTTGCTGACCTCACAGATACCGGACATATGAGGCTTTCCGAGGAACAGCCGGCCTTTCGCCACCTGCTTGCGGATATCCTATGATACAGTTCCCGATACCCTCATATGACCCTTCGATGCCGGCCTTTTTGAGGATTTCCTTTCCTCCCGACGTTTGGAACGTCTCTTTGGCCCGATGAATCCAGCAACTTCCCAAACCCAACGTATGGGCGGCAAGCAACATGTTTCCCATCACCAAAGAGCCATCATAGATATAAGTCGGAACGGAAGTGTCGGCAAGCACGACCAAAACGACCGGAGCGCCATAGAACGGATCGGTTCCGGTTTTCCCGATGATTTCCGCATTTATGCGGGACAATTCATCACGAACCTTTCTGTCCGTCACCGCAAGAATGATCGGTGACTGGCGTCCCATGCCGGTCGGGGCATAGGTGCCCGCTTTCACCACTTGGGCGACTAATTCCGGGGGTACCATCTCATCCTTGAATTTCCTGACGCTCCGACGAGTCACCATCGCATCAATCACTTCCTGCATTCTTTCCCTCCTGCCGGATTTCTGTTGAAAAAAAAAGCGACTTGCACGTAAGCAAGCCGCCCTTATGGAGCTGGTCGGAATCGAACCGATGACAATCAGATTGCGAACCTGACGCTCTACCAACTGAGCTACAGCCCCAAAACATAGTTCTTGTTGACAAGAAACCTTAGGCCATGACTGGAATTGTTTATACCATAATTTTCCGTTAATGGGAAGTACTGAAATGGATTTCATTTTCCGTGCAATCGCCGGACATTCCAGAGCGGGCGCTGCAAACATCTGACGGCTTGGCCCCAACAGCGTTCCGCCTGAACTGTTCAGGAGACACCATCAAGCAACTCCTTCATCTGGCGGATGCCCTTCCTTGAGGACAGACTGGATGATCAGGCACGTTGCAAAGCCCTGTCGTTTCCTGTATATTTTCCGAAGGAGGCTGGAATTGCCGAAGGTGAGTGAAGTTATGGCACTCGTCATGCCACCGTTGCGTCTGTTTTGTTTCATCGTCCTCACCCAATTCGTAGCGTCTCTTATCGTTGACCACATGAACCAGAAAAAACTGGAGACATGGCGGAAAATCCTTCATAGTCATGCGTGGGAAAAGAATGGGGACTTTTACCAACAGTTCTTTGACGTGAAGAAATGGAAGGACAGATTGCCTGAAATGGGAGACAACAGCCCAAGCCAGTTGCGTAAAAACCACATGAACAACTCCGACCCGATGTACCTATATATCTTCATCCTGGAAACCGTACGTGCCGAGATGTGCCACGGACTCGCTTTCATTTTCGGAATCCTCACGCTGATGAAAAACAACGAAGTCGCCGGACAGTTTTTCCTGCTTTTGTACATTGTGTTGATCAACATTCCGTTTGTCATCATTCAACGTTTCAACCGGCCACGTTTGGAACATCTTCTGGAACGGATCGTCAAATCCCATCAGGGCGTCCTCATCCCCAAGAAAAGGCTTTACACATGAACTCTTGCGTCCTGACCGCTGATGGACTACCATAAGCATCTATGGAGAAATATGACTTTTCCCCTGCAATGAGGAAACTGATATACAACATCAACAGGGAAACCTCCTTTGATCCTTCGACGATAACACAGGAACGCATTGATGAACTCAACGGCGGAGCTTCGACCAGTCGTGCGTATCGCAGACTTCTGGGCAAGTTCCCTTCCAACATCGAGAGCGAAACGTTCATCATCCCCGTCACAGACGGTGTAGTCACCGGATATTATTTCCGTAAGCGCGGGGTGAGGGAAATGAGCGATGTCACTCCGTTGGTCGTCTTTTTCCACGGAGGCGGATGGGTGTTCGGAAACATGTCCCTGTACAACAACTTGTGCGCCAAGCTTTCCGACAATCTCCATGCACCGGTCCTTTCCGTCGATTATCGTCTTTCGCCGAAATACAAGTTCCCTACCGCCGTGGAAGATTGTTACGCCACCCTGCTCTGGGCTGCCGCAGGATGCAGATATTGGAAAATCGACCCGGACAGGATTTATCTGTTCGGTGATTGTGCGGGCGGAAACCTCGCCGCGGTGGTATCGCGTCTCGCCCGTGACCGGAAAGGTCCTTCCCTTGCCGGGCAGATCCTCATCTGCCCCATCACCGATGGACGCATGCGCACCGAAAGTTATGAAAAATACAAAGACTCGCCGACACTCACCGACAGGCAGATGGCATTCTACATCTCCAAATATGCACGTGAGCCCAAAGACACCTTGAACCCGAACTTCTCCCCTCTGCTGGGACTGGATCAATCACGCCTGCCTGAAACGTTGATCATATCCGCCGAATATGACCCTTTGAAAGATGACGGGAAACTCTATGCGCAGTCGCTGAAAGCTGCCGACACCCCGGTAAATTATTTGGAAGTGAAAGGCGCTTTTCATGGCTTCTTCCGCTATCCTCATGCGACGGGCAGCGATGAAACAATGTGCGCCATTTCCCAATTCGTGTCAGGCAGACCTGTCAGCCAAGTGGTGTTGCAAACCAAACACCAGTATGAACAGAAACTGAAAAAGGAAAAAAAGGAGATCAAGCGGAAAAACAAAGGCTTCATCTCCATTGATTCTCAATAGTGTGGCGGACGTGTCGAAGGAATGTCCTCTGTTTCTTGCTCCATCAACTGGGCTATTTTCGTTTTAAGCTTATCCACTTGGTTTTGCACGATCCCCAATTCCTTGGCTTGGTCTGAAACCACCAGATTGAGCTCAGCGACCATCTGTTCCATGTAAGCGAGCTTTGTTTCGATTTGCTCCAACCTTTTGTCTTCCATACCTGCCTCTTTGCAACTTGACTCTTGCATCTGCAACAATCATGGTATACGATATGTTGCAATTAGTTGCAAGAAAAAAGGAACGGTCATGAAAGGAGAACGTGTCGCACAATTGGAATTGCTTTTGCACAGCCACCCTGAAGGGTTGCGACGTGCTGAAATCGCCAGACGTCTCGGGGTGCATCGGTCAACGATCAGCAGATATGTTGATGAATTGAAGGATCATGTGGATATCTACGAAGACAACAATCTGATCAAGATCAAGGAAAACGATAGCGACACCAACAACCTTGATTTGTCCATCTACGAAAGCCTCGCCTTCAACATGAGCGCCGAAGTGCTTGCACAGAACAGTGAATTCCAAAACCCACACTTGGCCTCGGGATTGAGGAAAATCGCCATGAACATGCGGTCTTATGCACCCAAAGTCAGCAACAACATCATCATGCTCGCCGAACAAATCGACAAGCAGGTACAACAAAAAAAAGGAAACGGACAATTCAACTCCGTCCTTGAGGTCTTGATCGACAGTTGGGTTTCCGGACGCATCGTGAAAATCACCCAGAATGATGGAACGGAAACGGAACTTGCCCCCTATTTTATCGGCTTCAGGGAAGATGAAGACAACAAACGGAACCCAATCTCCGTGACGGGACGTCTCCGTCATACCCAAGAGATCATCACCATTGACATCACCACCATAACGGCTGCGACGATACTTGACGAAACCTACACGATCCCTGACAACCTCAAACCGTTCAAAATCCCCGACAAGTTTGGTGAATACCAAAGCAACGACACCATTCCGCTCAAGCTTAAAGTGAACGAATCCAGCGCTTTGAACGTATTCAGGGAATTGGAACACACACCGGAGAAAATCGAAAAGCAGAACAATTGCCAGATCGTCACGTTCAATGTGGAGAATTCCATCCTCCTGACGCTGAAGATCATCCAGTGCGGTCCGAGTGTGGAAATCCTGGAGCCGGTAAGCTACCGTAAGAAGTTCTGCAAATTCCTTTCCGATATTCTTGCCGTCTATTCCGCAAAACCGTGATTTTCTTCTTGTCTCTTTCATCGCAACCGTTTATCTTGGTAATGGAGGAATGAACCATGAAAAAATATGAATGCAGCATGTGCGGTTATGTATATGATCCTGCTATGGGTGACCCTGAGAATGGAATCAAAGCGGGAACAGCGTTCGAAGACCTTCCCGATGATTGGATTTGTCCGCTTTGTGGCGCCGCAAAAGCTGATTTTGTCGTAAAGGCTGACTGAGCTCAGTCATGTCACAAAAAACCCGGAGCTTGCCTTCGGGTTTTTCTTGTGTTCGTATCCATGCTTGATTTCCGTTCCACCAATCACTCGGTTTGGACGATTTCCTTGTTGATCTCCTTGCCAAGACGCTCTTCTTCGGTGACGATCATCGTGCTCTCCCCAATGAAGGTGGAACCCGCGAAGCATGCAAGAAGCAATGCGATAAAGAAAGAGATCAGGTGCCGCAGTTCGAGAATGGTGTCGCTCATGGTGAAGAGCAAAATCAAGGCTCCCAAACCTTGGGAGAAAAAAACCATGTGGCTCTGTACGATTTCCTCATGGAGCGGGAAACCCAATTCAGCGGCATATTGAAGCCCGATGGGAATCGCGCTGAACGCAAAAAAACCAAAGATGGCCGCTCCCGCAAAGGACATCGCTCCGCTTGTGGAGAAACACACCAGCAACAGGCCTGGCAGGCAAAGCCCGAAACATCCCACAAAAAACACCTTTCGCTTTTTGAAAGTATCAGACAGAGCGGGAACGACTATGGCTCCGATGGCGCCGGAAATCATCAACGTGAGGCCAAACCATGCGGTGGAATCCAGTTCCAATTCCGAAGCGATAAAATCAATTTTGACCAACATCGCCATCAGCACACCCCAGGAAACAGCGAAAACAGTGATCAAGCCACGCAACGATTTGATCTTTCCGATGGTGAACAGGGCTTTCACATAGGATTCATCAGCCGGTTCGATCATCGAAGAGGGCGTCGGAGGATTCTCCTTGATGATCAGAGCCCCGATGATGGCAAACAGAAAAGAAATGCCGCCATATACGGAAACCAAACGCGGAAATGACCCGTTACGAATCAGATACGGGGAAAATACCATGACAAACGCCAAAGCGATGTACTGGCAAGCCGAAATGATGCCGACAGCCATTCCCCTCTCCCGGATGGGGAACCATCGTGCTACGGTAACCGTCTCCAGACAGAGGATGATGGCCTGTGCACAAGCCATCACCACTTGGCAGAGCAACATGAAAACCGGGGAATCAACCTGAAAAACTTTCGCGACGCTCCCCAAAATGACGAGCAAGGAGGCAAAGCGCAAGGAACGGCAAATACCCGTCTTGTTGATAAGCAAGGAAGCAGGGATGGCGAACAAGACAAAACCACCCATGTAAATAAACGACATCAGGTCAACAACAGAATATTCGTTCGAAGTCCATGCTGCCTCATAAAACTTATTGGCGATGCGTCCAATAGGAGAGAATGCCATCCACTGAATCTCCACAGCGAACACCAGCAGAACCAATGCAAGCAGAATAAGCCATCGATAGCGGTAAGCACGCACACTCTTCATGATGTATCCATCATAGTCAAAACAAATTGTTTTGTATATCATCAAAGTATGAACATGGAAACACGTACCCTTTTGCTCTCCCGGAGAAGCGTGCGGGCCTATGAGGACCGCCCTATTTCGGAGGAAGACCGCAATTTGATTTTTCAGGCTGTTCTCCGCGCCCCTACCGCGGGGAATATGGCGCTCTATTCCGTCATTGACGTGCAAAACCCAGCGCTCCGGAAGAAGCTTGCCGATTTGTGTGACCATCAAGACATGATCATCAAAGCCCCGCTTTGTTTGGTGTTTGTCGCCGATTACCAGAAGTGGGTGGACTATTTCCTTGAGGAAAAATGCCCGGAGAAAAGCGGGAAACCCTGGAAGGATCCGGGATGGGGAGATCTTCATCTGGGCTTTCAAGACGCCATCATCGCCTGCCAAAGCGGTGTAGTCATGGCGGAAAGCCTCGGCATCGGTTCCTGCTACATCGGCGACGTGATGGAAAACGGCGAGGCCATCCAGATGGCATTGGACCTGCCGCGGTTCACCACACCGGCCTGCATGGTCATCATGGGGTATCATCAGTCCGCCATAAGCCGACTCAGCCCCCGTTGTCCCATCGATGACATGTTCATGAAAGACACCTATCAGAGACGGAACAAGAGTCAGCTTGAGGAAGCATTCAAGGCGCATGAAGAACAGGCAAAAGCCACCAACAGGCTTCCGTATGGAAATACAGGTAACCTTGCGGACTACTACTATGGAAGGAAATACACCTCGCCATTCATGGAAGAGATGAACAGATCGGTCGCATGGTGGTTCAACCGGTGGCTTGGAGGTGAACATGATGATCAGGGAGTATGAGGAAAAAGACCTTCCCGCCATGGTCGGGATATGGAATGCTGTGGTTATGGCCGACAATGCGTTTCCACAGACTTCACCGCTGACGATCGGGGAAGCAAAAGAGTTTTTCCAAGCCCAAACCCATACAGCGGTGGCGGAGGATGACGGTGTCGTTACAGGACTTTACATCCTCCATCCCAACGGGATCGGGCATTTGGGCAAAAACGCAAATGCCAGTTATGCGGTCGGGAAGGACTACCGCGGCAGGCACATCGGAGAGGCGTTGGTATCAGATTCCTTGGTGGTCGCCAAACAACTCGGTTTCCACAACCTGCAGTTCAATGCGGTGCTCGCATCCAACACGAGTGCCCTGCATGTGTATGCGAAACTCGGCTTCCGGAGCCTTGGTATCCTAAAAGACGGATATCTGCATGATGATGGGTCCTGGGAAGACCTCCGTCTGTTCTACCATCCGCTCTAAAGGAGTCGCATCATGGGAAGAATCAGGCACATTGCAAAAAAATTCTGGCTGAAAGATATCACCCAGTTTGAAAAAGGGCTTGTCCCCCTCGAGACCTATCTTGATTATGATGAGGAAGGTCGTGTCGTATTGGCGGTCAATCCCACCGAATTGTACGAACCGATGAACGGGAAAAAAGCATCCGAACTGAACAGGGACATCTTCTGTTATCTGGATGAAAAAAGCGATGTCATTCCGCTCCGTTATACGCTCAACATCCGTTTCACCGGGACGTATACCGAAGAACAGAAACAGCAAATCACCACGTTGATGAAACAGCATTATCAAGAATGCTATCTTTCCAAACGCAACGAGCTGAAGTTCAATGCCTTGAAGTCATGTTATCTTGGCGCATTGGGCGTCATCCTGCTGGGCATTTCCTTCGCCACGGGTACAATGACAAACGCTTATGTCTCCGAATTCCTGTCTATCGCCGCGTCTTTCTCCATGTGGGAATGTGTCGACACATTCGTCTTGGAACGAAGGCACATCAGAAACGAGATGTTGAACATCGCCCAGATGACTTTCAGCGAAATCTCTTTCGAAAACACCTAAAACAAAGCCCAGCGCTTTTCCGACGCTGGGCTTCTCTTTTTCCCCCGTACGCAGAACTCTTTTCCAGGCCTCTTTCCTCATCCCGCAGTGCAAAAGCGGAAAGCTTTCCGTCGAGGACCTTTTCCGGAACGAACTTCTTCGCTCCCTTCTGATGCTTCAACCATACAACATTCTGTTCGATGTGCCTATGTACTTTTCATTAATTTCTTTATTT